>Ga0247840_10000050_pt1 | contig 194700 bp, 155 predicted proteins | sample LaCruzMarch2015__FD_192404 | JGI IMG/M metagenome (GOLD analysis project Ga0247840, IMG submission 192404) | Freshwater microbial communities from meromictic Lake La Cruz, Castile-La Mancha, Spain - LaCruzMarch2015_17m | ecosystem: Environmental > Aquatic > Freshwater > Lake | place: Spain... | reverse complement strand
TTGAAGGCCGAGTTGAGGGCCGCGTAGAGGGTCAAACCCGGCTGTTGAGAAAGTTGCTGGAGCGTCGTTTTGGTGTGCTGCCAGAGTGGGCAACCGGGAAATTAAGCCAGGCAACTGAACAGGAGCTGGAGGCATGGGCTGAAGCCATCCTCACCGCACAGACACTGGAAGCGGTTTTCACTCCGTGAAAATCTCAATGATCTAATCAGGAGGCTTGCCATGCATCGTAAAAAAAGTGTGGAGTGCCGATGCCTGTGATGGGCTCATGTTTAACATTGAGGTTGACGATGAAAAAGTTGCCAGTAGGGATACAGACCTTCAGCGAGATCATAAACGAGGATTACCTGTATATCGACAAAACAGGGATAGCCTATAGCCTGATTAACAATTTTAAATACGTTTTTCTGTCGCGCCCCCGGCGATTCGGAAAAAGCCTCTTCCTTGATACGCTGAAAAATATTTTCGAGGGAAATCGGGATTTGTTCCGTGGGTTGCTGATTGAGGAGCAGTGGAACTGGGAGGTGAAGTATCCGGTCATCCAGATCAGTTTCAGTGGCGGAATACGCAGCCAGGAAACTCTTCGCAAAAATCTTTTCTATATCCTGAATGACAATCAGGAGCGGCTTGATATTATTTGTGTGGAGAAAGAGGATCCCAACCAGTGTTTCGCAGAACTCCTTAAGAAGGCCTCACAAAAGTATCATCAGAAGGTTGTTGTTCTTATTGATGAGTATGACAAACCGATTCTGGACAATATTGAGAATATCCCCGAGGCTCTGGTTATCCGGGATGGAATGCGGGACTTTTATACCAAAATCAAGGAGAACGACCGGCATCTGCGCTTTGCCTTCCTCACAGGGGTGAGTAAATTCTCCAAAGTGTCGCTCTTCAGCGGTCTGAACAATCTTGAAGACATCAGCCTGAACCCTGATTTTGGCAACGTTTGTGGTTATACCCAGCTTGATCTGGAGAGCTCTTTTGCCCCTTATCTCGAAGGTGTTGATATGGAGCAGGTCAAGCGGTGGTACAATGGGTATAACTTTTTGGGTGATAGTGTGTATAACCCTTTCGATATCCTGCTGTTTATCAAGAACCAGCGTACGTTCCAAAACTTTTGGTTCGAGACAGGAACGCCAAAGTTTCTGATTGAACTCATCAAAAAGAACAACTATTTTATTCCAAAATTTAATGGATTACAGGTTAATAAGTCTCTGGTTAACAGCTTTGACCTTGAAAATCTCAATCTGGAGACTATTCTGTTTCAGACTGGCTATTTGACCATCAAGCGCCAGCTTCCGTTGGATATGGGATTTGGTTATGAGTTGGGATTTCCTAACAGGGAGGTGCAGACCAGTTTTAACGATTATATCCTGCAATCGGTGACCAGCGTTTCGGAAAATGAGCCCATCCGCCGTGAGCTGCTGGCTATCATGAATACTGGTGATGTTGAACGATTTGAACCTGTTATCAAGCGCTTTTTTGCAAGTATCGCCTATAATAATGTTACCAACAATGACATTGAACGTTACGAGGGCTTTTACGCCAGCGTGCTTTATGCCTGTTTTGCCAGTATCGGAGTAGAGATCATCGCCGAGGATGCGAGCAACAAGGGGAGAGTTGACCTGACGCTGAAGGCTGGGGGGAGAACCTTTCTCTTTGAATTCAAGGTGACTGACGGGGAGCCACTTGAGCAGATCAGGGAAATGAAATATTACGAAAAATATGAGGGGGAACGCTATCTGATTGGCATCGTCTTTGACCCGAAACAGAGATACGTCAGCAAGTTTGAGTGGGAGAGGATTTAAAGAATGAACAGGCCGGGTGGAGTGCATTTGATCGCCGGGCCAAACGATTTCACGTTGTATCGGTCTGCCGGTTTTTTTGTGGAAGGGCTGTGAGCTATTGTGGAGAGTTAAAAAATGAGATATATCACGAGTATAGAAAGGATAGGCTATGACAAGGGCTCTATTGAGGGTCAGGCTGAGGGGCGTGTTATAGGCCGTTTGGAGGGTAAGCGCCGGTTCTTGTGCATGCAACTGGAATGTCGCTTTGGCGCTTTGCCTGCATCGGCATTAGAGATGGTAAGCTGCGCTTCTGAGGAGGATTTGGATACATGGGGTGATGCTGTTCTCACTGCCCCGACACTGGAAGCTGTTTTGAATCAAAAGAAATGTTGTGATGAAGATTATTAAACTTTGACTCTGGTAAGAATTTGCTTGTTTGAATGGCTAAGCCTTGCGAATTATAAACAATTGAGGAGAGTAAAAAAATGGGGCCTCTTATGAGCCTGCATAAAGATGGCGTTGATAGAGGCTGTATTGATGGCCGGGCCGAGGGTCGTGTCGTGGGTCGTGTGGAGGGTGAATATCGGTTATTGAAGAGGCAACTGGAACGTCGCTTTGATCTCTTGCCTGCATGGGCAACAGAAAAGTTAAGCAACGCTTCTGAACAGGATTTGTATGTTTGGGGTGATGCTGTTCTCACTGCCCCGACACTGGAAGCTGTTTTGAATCAAAAGAAATTTTTTCGTGAAGAACCGGACTGGATAGAGACAATTATCTCGAAGAGTTATGAAGCTTGCTATGAAAATGGAACCTTGAGATGGTTGGGAGATAAGCCTTCGGTCAAGCAGGCCTCTGTTATTGTGACGATTCTCTCTGAGAGAGAAAGAGCGATAATTGCATTATTGAAAAAATCTCAATGCTCATCGCTTCTTGCAGGCAAAGGCGAAGTGTTTGGAGATATCACACCTGTATCAGCGGAAGAAGAGTGAAACTGCCTGATATCATTGTGCTCTTCAGGGAAGAACCATCAGTGAAACGCTTGAGATTGCTCGTGATGGAGTCAAAATGCATCTGGAAGTGGGGCAAGAGCCGGAAAAAGAGTTTCTTATTGCTCAAGAGAGGTTTGATTATTGTTTTATTGCAGGATTTTAACGGGGAGTCTTGCATATGAGAGCTGTTTATAGTACCAGTTTATGATTTCCTTCAAGCCGGGGGTGAGCTTGTGATCAAACGTATTCCGCAAATATGGTGGTCATTCACTCTTGACGTCGAAACAGGTTGTGCTTTTCGCTCATAAGTACACGTAGTCAACAACGTCCCTGTGTTTTTGAGCTGAAGTACACGTAGTCAACAACGTCCCCAATGTCGTATGATCAATAAAATTCTGCCTCTTTTGGTGTTGCCGTCGGGGTTCAGCCTGTTGTGTCTGCTGGCTGGATTGCTGTTGCGCAACAGCTTTTTTCTTTGGCTTGGAACGCTGCTGCTTTTGGTGTTCAGTATGCCTGTGATGAGTGATTTTTTGATGCGTTCTGTTGAGGTTGGAGAGGGGAGAGTGCCGGTCAGCAGTGTTGGGAAGGCTGATGCGATTGTTGTGTTGAGTGGTATGATTGTGACGGTTGACGGGGCGCCGCTGGGGGAGTGGGGTGGTGCTGTGGATCGGTTTGATGGTGGCGTTGAGCTTTTCAAGGCGGGGAGAGCTCCTGTGGTGGTTTTTACTCGCGGGCAGGTGCCGTGGCAGCCGGGTGTGGTGCCTGAGGGTGAGTTGCTGGCGAAAAGGGCTTTGCTGCTTGGGGTGCCGCAATCGGCTATCCGTTTGACGGGTAAGGCGGGTAATACGGCGGATGAAGCTGCTGCGACAAGTGTGTTGCTCGGCGCTTCAAAAAAAGGGGTTCCGAGGAGAATTATTCTTGTTACCAGTGCTTTTCATATGCGTCGGGCGCGTTTTTTGTTTGAACGTGCGGGGTTTGCCGTTGAGCCTTTTTTGGTGGATTATCAGACCAGTGAGAAGAGCCCATTGACGGTGCTCTCTTTTTTGCCGAATGCCGAGGCGCTTGCGCAGTCCGACAGGGCGTTGCGTGAGGTGATCGGCTTGCTTTTCTATTGGGTTACAAAATAAGTGGTGACTCCGTACCGTCTGCCGGAAACAGGAAATGGGGACGTTGTTGACTGCGTGTACTTCCGAAGAAGATACCCTGTTTTCACGGTTGACGTTGCGGTCGTAAATACACGAAATCAACAACGTCCCCCTTTTTGTGCCCTTTTTTTTGAGGAAGTACACGGAGTCAACAACGTCCCCAATGGGGGATTTTCATTAGTGGGGCGTAGTTGTTATCTTCTTTTTTGTTGCGGGTTGGTTAATATTATTGTGTTTGTCGAATGGATGATGTTCGGAATTTGCTGTGGTATGCTGTTTATGTTCGCTCCCGGTATGAGAAGAAGGTCTATCAGTTGTTGCTGGAGCAGGGTGTTGTGAGTTTTTTGCCGTTGCTTGATACCTGGAAGCAGTGGAGTGATCGGAAGAAGAGGGTTTCTGAGCCGTTGTTCCGGGGTTATGTGTTTGTTCATATTGATTTGGTGAGGGAGAAGATCCGTGTGCTTGATACGGAGGGTGTGGTGAAGTTTATCGGGATTGGGAGAGTGCCTTCGGTTATTGTGCAGCGGGATATTGATTGGCTGAAGCAGTTGGTGAGGGAGCCGGATGCGATTCATCGTCATGTGGTTTCTCTTCCGGCGGGTCAGAGGGTGAAGGTGCTTGCTGGTCCGTTTAAGGATTTTGAGGGGGTTGTGGTGAAGCAGGGGAGGGAGTCGCGGTTGGTTGTTTTTTTTGAGAGTATTATGCAGGGTGTTGAGGTGACGATTTTTCCTGATGTGTTGGCGCCGATTGCGGTTGCTCCTTCGCTGGTTCAGGGTGTGGCGCCGTTGAGTGGTAAGCTTGCGTCTGTGGAGAAGCATTTGCTTCGCTTGTGAGGTGGTCGCGTGTTGTGCTGGCGTAGTTGAAATTGAGTGGGGCCCCGGCCAGCTTGTTGGGGTGAATTTCTTGAGTGGTGATTTTTTTTATTTTTGCAGGAGTTTCTGCAGGGGGCTTAAAGGAGGGTTTTGTGCAAAAAGGGGAGCATGCGTCGATACGGGATGTTTTCAGCTTGCCGGTGATTGTGGCGGCGCTGGGTTATTTTGTTGATATTTACGATCTGGTGCTTTTCAGTATTGTGCGGGTGCCGAGTTTGAAGTCGTTCGGGTTGTCGGGGAAGGAGTTGATTGATTACGGGGTTTATCTGCTGAATATGCAGATGATTGGTATGCTGGTTGGTGGTATTTTGTGGGGCTGGCTTGGCGACAGGAAGGGGCGGCTGAAGATTATGTTTGCTTCGATTCTGCTCTATTCGCTTGCCAATATTGCCAATGGTTTTGTTTCGTCGCTGCCAGCTTATGCGGTGTTGCGTTTTGTGGCTGGTGTTGGGCTGGCCGGGGAGCTTGGGGCGGGTATTACGCTGGTTTCGGAGGTGTTGCATACGCGTATACGGGGTTATGGGACGATGCTTGTGGCTTCGATTGGTGTTTCGGGGGCGATTCTTGCCAATATTGTGGCGAATACGTATGAGTGGCATAATGCTTTTTTTATTGGCGGGGGGCTTGGGCTTTTGCTGCTTGTTGCGCGTGTGAGGGTTGCTGAGTCGGGGATGTTCAAGGCGATGGAGGCGAAGAGCGGGATGAGCCGGGGGAATATGCTGGCTCTGTTTACGGATCGTGGCCGTTTTTTCCGTTATATCAATTCGATCATGATTGGGGTGCCGATCTGGTTTGTTGTGGGGGTGCTGATTACCTTTTCGCCTGAGTTTGGTGTTGAGCTTGGTATTTCCGGGCCGGTTTCGGCTGGTAATGCGGTGATGTACTGTTATCTTGGTCTGGTTTTCGGGGATCTTTCGAGCGGTTTGTTGAGTCAACTGTTGCAGAGCCGGAAAAAGGTTATTCTGTTGTTTATGCTGCTGACGGTTGGCGCCGTGGCGCTCTATTTTCTGCAGGGTCATCAGAGCCCGCAGTTTTTTTATGTGGTTTGTGCCGTTCTTGGTTTTGCGGGTGGTTACTGGGCTATTTTTGTTACGGTGGCGGCGGAACAGTTTGGTACCAATCTTCGTGCTACGGTTGCTACGACGGTGCCTAATCTGGTGCGTGGCATGGTGGTGCCCATTACCATGCTGTTTCAGTTTTTCCGTGGCCTGTTCGGGCTGGAGTCGGGGGCGCTGCTGGTTGGCGCCATCTGCGTGACGGCTGCTTTTCTCTCTCTCAGCGCTCTTGAGGAGACCTTCCACAAGGATCTGGATTACTACGAGGAGTTTTTGTAACATTACGGTGGAAAGCCGATATGCTCTGTTTTCAGCTATACAGGGGCCAGACCCGGTGTAATGGCGCTGAAAGATGCCGGAGAGGAGATCAGGAACTGATTTTATGCCGACAGTTTTTGGCTTTCGAGTGGTAGTTTGTTCAGAATGAGTTCTGTGAGGTTTATTTTCTTTTTGGCATTATCAATATCCATTCCTACAAGGGTGCCTTCCCTATCATAATCGAGAACAACTCCTTCTGATATTTCGATACTTTCAGAACTCTCTTTTTCTGAAAATTCGATATACAATGAATCTGTATCCGGGTAATAATTAATTTTCATCTTTATATCTCCGATCGGGAAATGCGTTGTGTATCGTGACTTTATCGTTAAGGGTGATGACACGCAAAATTCTGCCATCAAGGTCATCTATTTTTCCCCAAAAGCGATAGCGGTTCTCTTCTTGCGCTTCTATTCGAATCGGGTTTTCAATCACATCAATACACCACTCTTTTTTTATATAGGCTCTTTTTCTTAATACTTCGTTTTCAAAGTATGGTGTGAATTTATAGATAGTGGGCATTGTCTGGTATTGTTTCAAAAAGAAATTTTACCATACCATATACCCTAATTTATAGAGAAACATGATGTTTTGCAAGCAGGCTATTTAAGGTAGTCCCATCTCTGTTTTTAAAAATTGGCCGGTGTAGGAGTGTTCTGTTTGGGCAATCTGTTCGGGGGTGCCTTCGGCGATGATGTTGCCGCCTTCGTTGCCTCCTTCGGGGCCGATGTCGATTATCCAGTCGCTGTTTTTGATGATGTCGAGGTTGTGTTCGATGATGATGACGCTGTTTCCTTTATCGACGAGTTTGCGGAGTACTTCGAGCAGGTGCTGGATGTCCTGGAAGTGGAGTCCGGTTGTGGGTTCGTCGAGGATGTAGAGGGTGTTGCCGGTCTGTATTTTGGCGAGTTCTGCCGAGAGTTTGATGCGTTGTGCCTCTCCGCCTGAGAGCATGGGTGAGGGTTGGCCGAGCTTGAGGTAGCCGAGTCCGACGCTTTGCATGGTGGTGAGGATGCGCAGTATCCGGGGGAAGTCGGTGAAGAATTCTGCGGCTTCGGTGATGGTCATTTCGAGTACATCGGCGATGGATTTTCCTCGGTATTTGACGAGCAGGGTTTCGCGGTTGTAGCGTTCTCCCTTGCAGTTTTCGCATTGGACGTAGACGTCGGGAAGAAAGTTCATTTCGATTTTCCGGGTTCCGGCTCCCTGGCACACTTCGCATCGTCCTCCTTTGACGTTGAAGCTGAATCTTCCGGCTTTGTATCCTCTGATCTGCGCTTCGGGCATGCGGGTGAAGAAGTCGCGGATGAAGGTGAAGGCTCCGGTGTAGGTTGCGGGGTTGGAGCGCGGGGTGCGGCCTATGGGTGATTGGTCGACGTTGACTACTTTGTCGAGCTGTTTTATGCCTTCGATGCTGTCGAAGGGATAGGTGTGCAGTTTGGAGCGGTAGAAGTGGCGCGCAAGGATTGGGTAGAGGGTTTCGTTGATGATGGTGGATTTGCCTGATCCGCTGACTCCGGTGATGCTGACGAGTGAGCGGAGGGGAATGGTGATGTCGATGTTTTTGAGGTTGTTGCCCCGGCACCCTTTGAGCCGCAGGAATTGTTGTTCCTGGGGTTCTGTTTTTTCCTCTTTTTTGCAGTATACCTGCCGTTCTCCGTTGAGATATCCTGCGGTGAGTGAGTTGGGGTCGAGGGTGGCGGCGGCCCCCTGGGCGACTATTTCTCCTCCGTATTCGCCTGCTCCTGGTCCGAGGTCGATGATTTCGTCGGCTTCGAGCATGGTCTCTTTGTCGTGTTCGACGACGAGGACGGTGTTGCCGAGGTCTCGGAGCCGTTTGAGTGAGGTGATGAGTTTGTGGTTGTCGCGCTGGTGGAGTCCGATGCTTGGTTCGTCGAGGACGTAGAGGACGCCGCTGAGTTGTGAGCCGAGCTGTGAGGCGAGTCGTATGCGTTGTGCTTCGCCGCCGGAGAGTGTTTGTGAGCTGCGGTCGATTGAGAGGTAGCTGAGCCCGACGTTGAGGAGAAATTCAAGGCGTTTGACGATTTCGTGCAGTATGGGTGTGGCAACAAGTTGCTCTTTTGTGCTGAGGTTGCCGGGGAGCGCCTTGAAGAAGGCAAGGGATTCGGGCAGGGTGAGTGATTCTGCCTGTGCTATGTTGAGTTCGTTTATTTTGACCAGCAGGCTCTCTTTGCGCAGTCTTGCTCCTTTGCATGAGGGGCATGGTTTGCGGAGCATGTAGTTTTCGGCCCACTCGCGTATTTTTGAGGAGCTGGCATTTTTGAGGATCTCTTCGACGTAGGGGAGGGCTCCGGGAAAGGGTTGCGGGTAGAGGGTGTCGTGGCCGGAGTAGCTGTAGCTGACGTCGAAGGTTCGGGTGCCGGATCCTTCGAGCAGGATTTTCATTGCCTCTTGTGGAATGTCGGTCAATGGGGTGTCGAGGGTGAAGTTGAATTCTCTTGCGATTGCCCTGATGACTTGCCAGAGGTTGCGTTTTCCTGATTTGCCGAATGGGTCGAGCCCGCCGTCGTTGAGCGAGAGGGTGAGGTCGGGGGTCATCAGCTCTCCTGAAAGCTGCATGAGCTCTCCGAGGCCGTTGCATTCAGGGCATGCGCCGTAGGGGGAGTTGAAGCTGAAGTGGTTTGGCGCAAGGGTGTCGACGGGTACGGAGCCGTCGGAGTAGGCGTAGCGTGTGCTGAAGGTGAGCTCTTTGAGCTTGCTCTCCATCGGGTCGCAGATGACGGTTGAGCGGTGTTCTGACATGGTTATGGCCATGCTGATTGCGTCTCTGAGGCGATCTTCGCAGTCGGGGCTGATGACCAGGCGGTCGACTACGAGCTCTATGGAGTGGCTTTTGTAGCGTTCGATCTGCATCTCCTTTTCCATTTCGCGGTATTTTCCGTCGATGCGGACCCTGAGAAAGCCTTTGAGGAGGAGTCGTTCGAAGAGTTCGCGATAGTGCCCTTTGCGTCCGGTGACGAGGGGGGAGAGTATCTGTATTTTGGTGCCTTGTGGCAGGGCGAGTATGGCTTCGCCGATGCTCTCTTCGCTTTGCTGCTGGAGCATGGCGCCGGTGACGGGGTCGTAGCGTCGTCCTGCCTTGGCGTAGAGGAGACGGATAAAGTCGTGAATTTCGGTTATGGTGCCCACTGTTGACCGGGGTGAGCGGTTGGTGCTTTTCTGGTCGATGGAGATGACGGGTGAGAGTCCTTCGATATAGTCAACGTCGGGGCGTTCTATGCTGCCGATGTATTGGCGGGCGTAGGGGGAGAGTGTTTCCATGAAGCGGCGCTGCCCTTCGGCGTAGATGGTGTCGAAGGCGAGGCTTGATTTTCCCGATCCTGAGAGGCCGGTAATGACAACAAATTTGTTGCGTGGAATGTCGAGGGAGATGTTTTTGAGGTTGTGGACTCGTGCTCCCCGGATGTTGATATGGCTGAATTCCATGTGTGTTGTTTGCGCTCTTTCTTTTTTTGCTGTGTGGGCGGTAATCGTTGTTTGATTATGCCTTGCTCAACGGTAAAATGGTGGCTCTGGTTTCTTTGTACGACTTTTCTGAATATGGAAATTATTTGGCAGAAGCAAGCCGAAAAAGGGAAAACAGTGCGGGGATTGCTTGTGGGGATAGTTCATGAAAAAGGCGGCAATTGCCGCCTTTTTCGTTTGGTACCCGTGATGTTGCTGCTTTTGGTTTACCCTTTCAGTGCTGCTCTTGCAGCGGCAAGGCGGGCAATCGGTACTCTGTAGGGGCTGCATGAGACGTAGTTCAGTCCCAACTGGTGGCAGAATTCGACGGTTGATGGATCGCCGCCGTGTTCGCCGCAGATGCCGAGTTTGAGTTCCGGTTTGACGGCCCGTCCCTCTTTTGCAGAGATGCTCATGAGTCGGCCCACGCCATCCTTGTCGATGGATTCGAAGGGGTTGCGTGCGAAGATTTCATGTTGCTGGTAGATGGGCAGGAACTGGCCTGAGTCGTCACGGCTCATGCCGAGGCCCATCTGGGTGAGGTCGTTGGTGCCGTAGCTGAAGAAGTCGGCTGCGGTGGCAATCTGGTCGGAGGTGATGGCTGCACGGGGTACTTCGATCATGGTGCCGACGAGGTATTTGACGCCGGTGCCTTGTTCGGCTATGACGCTGCGTGCTGTTTTGTGGATCACTTCGCTGGTGATTTCAAGCTCTTTGACTGTGCTGACGAGTGGTACCATGATTTCTGGTACTACTTCGAGCCCCTCTTTTTTGAGTTTGCAGGCGGCTTCGATAATTGCCCGTACCTGCATGACGGTGATTTCGGGGTGCAGGATGCCGAGTCGGCAGCCCCGGAGGCCGAGCATGGGGTTAAATTCATGCAGGTCGCCAATACGCTCTTTGATCTCTTCAAAGGATCTGCCAATTTTGATGGAGAGTGCCCTTATTTCGTCGTCGGTGTGTGGCAGGAACTCATGGAGAGGTGGGTCGAGAAGCCGGATGGTGACCGGGCGAGAACCCATTGCCTTGAAGAGTCCGTAGAAGTCGTCGCGCTGGTATGGCAGCAGTTTTTCAAGTGCTATTTTGCGGCCATCGACATCGTCGGCCAGAATCATTTCGCGCATGGCGTCAATGCGCTCTCCGCCGAAGAACATGTGTTCGGTGCGGCAGAGGCCGATGCCTTCGGCGCCGAAGGTGATGGCGATTTCTGCCTGGTCGGGCTGGTCGGCGTTGGTGCGGATGTTGAGTTTGCGGTATTTATCGGCCCATTCCATGAGCTGCTGGTAGATCGGCCATGTCGGGGCATCTTCGGGTTTGAGGCTCTTGTCGACGAGTACTTCGATGATTTCGGAGTTTTTGGTCGCAACTTTTCCGGCAATGACCTCTCCGGTGCTGCCGTCGATGGAGATGTAATCACCTTCATGCAGGACAATATCGTTGCCTTGTACCCGCAGTTCTCCTCTCTGGTAGTCGATGCTGAGCGCTCCGCATCCTGCGACGCAGACCTTGCCCATCTGACGGGCTACCAGTGCGGCGTGTGAGGTCATGCCGCCTCTTTCGGTGAGGATACCTTCTGATGCATCCATGCCCTTGATGTCTTCGGGGGAGGTTTCGATGCGGACAAGAATGACCGCTTCTCCGCGTTTTCCGGCTTCGTAGGCATCGACGGCGTTGAAATAGATTTTGCCGGTAGCGGCGCCTGGGCCGGCATTCAGTCCTGTTGCAAGGAGTCGTCCTTCCTGAATGGCTGCCTGCTTCTCTTTCATGTCGAAGACGGGCCGGAGCAACTGGTTGAGTTGTTCGGGCTCAATGCGCAGCAGTGCCTCTTTTTCGTCAATCAGTTTTTCGTTGAACATGTCAACGGCTATTTTTACTGCGGCCATGCCGGTGCGTTTGCCGACCCTGCACTGGAGCATGAAGAGTATGTTGTTCTCGATGGTGAACTCGATGTCCATCATGTCGTGGTAGTGGTGTTCGAGAATGGAGCGAATCTCTTCGAGCTGGTCGTAGATGCCTGGATTTTCGGCCTTGAGTTGTTCAATTTTGAGGGGTGTTCTGGTTCCGGCTACCACATCCTCTCCCTGGGCATTCATCAGAAACTCGCCATAGAAGATGTTGTCGCCGGTTGCGGCGTCGCGCGTGAAGGCTACGCCGGTTCCGCAATCGAGGCCCATGTTGCCGAAGACCATTGCCTGGACGTTGCAGGCGGTGCCCCAATAACCGGGAATGTGGTTGAGCTTGCGGTACACAATGGCCCGCTCGTTGTTCCAACTGTTGAAGACGGCTCCGATTGCTCCGATGAGCTGTTCGTGTGGGTCTTCAGGGAAGGTTTTACCGGTTTTTTCGAGAATTGCGGCTTTATAGTCAGCGACGATACTCTGGAGGTCTTCAACGGTGAATTCTGTGTCGAGCTCGATGCCGAGTTCGTGTTTTTTTGCTTCAAGGATTTTTTCGAAGGGGTCGATCTGTTTTTTGTCGGTCGGTTTGAGGTCAAGCACAACATCTCCGTACATTTGCACGAAACGGCGGTAGCAGTCCCATGCGAAGCGGGGGTTTCCTGATTTTTTTGCAAGGCCGTCAACGGTTTGTGCATTGAGGCCAAGGTTGAGAATGGTGTCCATCATGCCGGGCATTGAGGCTCTTGCACCTGAACGGACGGAGACCAGGAGGGGGTTTTCGGGGTCTCCAAATTTTTTGCCGAGCGTCTCTTCAATTTTGCGGAGCGCATCGGGGATTCCTTGCTCGAATAGATTTCGGGGGTAGTTTTTTTGATTTTCGTAGTAGTAGGTGCAAACTTCGGTTGAAATGGTGAAGCCGGGAGGAACCGGCAGACCGATGTTCGCCATCTCGGCAAGGTTGGCGCCTTTGCCGCCGAGCAGGTTTTTCATGGACGCATCACCTTCAGAAGAGCCGCCCGAGAAACTGTAGATGTATTGTTTACTGCCGGCCTTTTCGTTGGTAATCTCAGATTGTGGCATAATGTTTCATGAGTGATTGTGTTTTTTTACCAGATAAAGGAAATGCATGTGGTGAAAAAACAGGTGAAGTTGACTACTTTTATCGAAACTGAAGTTTACTAAAAAGCCGCTGTAAAAACTACCGTAAAGGATATTTCATTCTGATTTATTATGGAAATTGATCCTCTTGTTATTTTTCTGCAAATTTTGCGTCTTGCCGTTCCCTATGTGCTTACCTCTGTGGGGGCAACGTTTTCGGAGCGGGGCGGGGTGGTTAACCTGGCGCTTGAAGGGATGATGCTTGTTGGGGCGTTTGGTGCAGCTTTTGGTCAGTACCGGAGCGGGTCGGCAATGGTGGGCATTTTGCTGGCTCTGGTGTGCGGCCTTTGTGTTGCGCTGCTTTTTGCTTTTGTGACGGTTACCCTGAAGGCTGACCAGATTGTTGCCGGTATTGCTATCAATATTCTTGTTATGGGCGCTACCCGTTTTGGGCTTAGCCTGCTGTTTGGAAGTTCGATGAATTCGGAGCGGATTGCCGGTATTGCGGTTCCCTCTCTTTTGCTTGATCCTCTTTTTCTTGCTGCTGTGCTCTCTGTTGTAGGGGGGTATCTGGTGCTTTTCAGGACTCCTTATGGTCTGAGGCTTCGGGCAACGGGTGAAAGTGCTGAAACGGCCGATAGTGCAGGTATTAATGTGGATCGCATGCGCTATTCCGGCGTGCTTGTTTCTGGTGCACTTGCGGCTCTTGGTGGAGCTTTTCTTGTTTTTCAGCAGCATACCTTTACTGATAATATGTCGGCCGGGCGAGGTTATATCGCTCTTGCGGCTATGATTATCGGCAAGTGGAACCCGGCTGGAGCCGCACTTGCAAGTTTGTTTTTTGCAACGACTGAATCAATGGAGATCTGGCTCCAGACGGGGTGGATTCCTTCACAGTTGGTGCAGTCACTCCCTTATCTCATAACGCTGGTTGTGCTTGCCGGATTTGTTGGCAGGGCTTCAGCGCCGAGGGATGCGGGTACTGCGTTCGAGAAAAACCGTAAATCAGATTAGGCTGATCAACTCTCCAACAAGTTTTTCTATGCCTTTGGCCACTTCGGCTATTGATGTTTCGAGCATGTAGGCTGGTGTGCTGACTCTTTTTCCTTTTTGGCTGACAATGCACTCCCCGACAGGGCATTCGATATGGCGGGCACCCATTGCCTCGATCGCTGCCGAACTTTCCGGATCATTCTCTGGTTAGGTCAATATGTTCACAGCCCGGGAGTTTTGCTGCAATAAAAGGGTGCGATGCAGGTGCAAGAGGGGTCAGCACTGCTTCCTGAATCTCGGATCCATCAGGAAATCCGCAGCCTGAAAGGAGAATTCCGATTTTTTTCATGGTAAATATTAGTATTTTATTATGGAGTATTATACATTTTATATGCGCAGGTGCGTTCCCTGTATGCGTTGTGTTTGTTTTTGTTTGGTTCGGAATGATAAATTGACGTACTTAATAGCAACTTTGCTTTTCATAGCTTAATTATACCTAAAGTACCAATGAGTATCGATAATACGATTTCGCTCGCAACTGTCTCAGAGATTATTGGTAAAGTCTGGGCAGAACTTGAAGATGGAACCAGCCGTCTTCTGCAGGCAGGGGATATGGTTTATGAGGGTGAGGTTATTCATACGGAAGATGGAGGTCAGGTTCTGCTTCGGACTGCGAGTGGCGCTGAACTCAGGGTTATCGGGGGCAAGTCTGTCGTTTTGAGTGCCAGGCTCTTTGCTCCTGCGCGAACTCTTTCTGACACGGATATTGCGGGATTGGTTGCCGAGACGGGCAGTGATGCGCCGCCCGTCGGGCAGGAAACCTCTGACAGCCCCGAACCACCTGTTGTGATCGACAACAATCCTCAGAGTGGTAACCGTCTTCATGGATTTGTCCGTGTTGAGCGTGCTGTTGAGTCAGTTAATACGCCTCCTTACCTCTTGTGGGGTTATACAGGTAAATATAATGCATCAACGAGCCGTCGTTCGGCAGGTTACAGCCTTCTGCTTGAGGGTCGTGCCACTTTTGATGAGCGGCTGGTAATTCCGGTTGAACCGGTCACCTTTGCTGAGGTGGAGCCGATGGTTCCGCTGGCGCCCATTGCGATGACCTACTCCTCGTCATCGTTCGATGATGTTCCGAAAAACAATACCGCAGAGGTGACGGTTTCGGTTCAGGAGGATGCCTTGCCGGGAGGTAACCGTGATACTCTGGAGGATACGACGGTGGCAAAGGGCAGTCTTGCTCCATTGATTGATACGGGAGATGATGTGCCGGTAACCTTCAGTTTGCAAACCACGGGGCTTGATGCGTTTGGCTGGACTTCGAACGGAGTTCCGCTCAGCTTTACGGTATCCGGCAATACGTTAACGGCCTCGGTTCCTTCCGGTCCGGTATTTACGCTTGTTCTTGATCCGTCTACGGGTGCTTTTACCTTTACGCTCTCTGCTCCGTTTGATCATCTTCCCGGATCCGGTGAGGAAGGCACCATGACTCTTGATCTCTCCAGCGCTATTGTTGTTACCGATAAGGATGGCGATGCGATAACGGTTGATAACGGGTTTACGATTGTCGTTGAAAATGATGTGCCGATCGGTGTCGGCGGCCCTCCGGGCAGAGTCGATGAAGATGAGCTTCCCTTCGGTATAACGGATGGTGATGGTGTTACTACGGTTGCAAGAGGCAATATATCGAGCTTTTTCTATCCAGGAGCTGATCAGCCGCTGACCTATGGTTTGTTGACCAACACCGGTGGTCTGCCCCAGGAGCTGAAATCTGCAGGGGATCTTGTTACTTATGTTGTTACGGGTAATACGCTGACGGCAACAGCCGGAGGACGAACGGTCTTTACACTTGTTCTTGATCCTGCAACGGGTGACTATACCTTTACGCTCTCCGATCGTCTGGATCATCCTCAGGCCAATGGCGACGATAACGAAATCCTTCCGCTGGACCTGACAAGTATCCTTCAGGCAACCGACAGTGATGGCGATCACTCTGATTCTGCCGGAACATTCACGATCAATGTTGAAGATGATGTGCCCGTTGGCAACGGGGAGGTCAAGGGCTCTGTTGATGAGGACGAGCTGGTTCCCCATGGTATAACAGATAATGATGGAGTGACTACTGTAAACACGGGAAGCATTGTGAGCCTTTTCCTCATTGGAGCCGATCAGCCTGGCCGTTATGGTTTGTCGACCAACACCGGAGGCTTGCGTCAGGATCTGACCTCTGCCGGAGTGAAGGTCACCTACTCTGTTACTGATAATATTCTGACAGCATCAGCCGGGAGTACTCCTGTGTTTAAGCTGGAGATCGACCCTGTTACGGGTGCCTACACCTTTACACTGCTTGCCCAGCTTGATCATCCTGATAAAGATGGCAATGACAATGAAACACTTTCGCTGGATCTGGCGAGTGTCCTGAAGGTAACCGACCGGGATGGAGATCCGTTGATTACCAGCGGAACCTTCACGATCAAAATTGAAGATGATGTGCCGATTGGCAGCGGGGAGGTCAAGGGCTCTGTTGATGAGGATGAGCTGGTTCCCGATGGTATAACAGATAATGATGGAGTGACTACTGTAGCGACAGGAACGGTATCGGAGCTTTTTGCTGTCGGTGCTGACCAGCCGGGAATCTATGGCTTGTCGACCGATACGGGAGGCTTGCGTCAGGATCTGACTTCGGCTGGGGTGTCGGTCACCTATTCTGTAAATGGTAATATTCTGACGGCATCAGCGGGGAACACTCCTGTTTTTACGCTGGAGATCGAGCCCACTACGGGCGCTTACACCTTTACACTGCTTGCCCAGCTTGATCATCCGTTTGCCAACGGCGACGATAACGAAACACTTTCGCTGGATCTGGCGAGCATCCTGATGGTTACCGACCGGGATGGTGATCCGTTGATTACCAGTGGAACTTTCACGATCATTATTGAGGATGATGTGCCGGTCGCCACTACAAAGCTGGAGAGAGGTGCGGTGCAGGAAGATGCGTTGCCGCTGGGCAACCGTGAAGGAGTGGCTCAGACTACGATTGCTAAAGGCAGTATTGAAGATCTCTTTGAATTCGGAGCTGATCAGCCTGGCAGTTATGGTTTGTCGACCAATACCGGAAGCTTGCCTCAGGATCTGAGATCAGCGGGGGTGCTGGTCACTTATCTTGTCACGGGTAATATTTTGACAGCATCAGCCGGAAGCACTCCTGTTTTCACGCTGGAGATCGATCCCGTCACGGGCGACTACAAGTTTGAGCTGCTTGCCCAGCTTGATCACCCGTTGGCCAATGGCGACGATAGTGAAACACTTTCGCTGGATCTGACGGGCATTCTGAAGGCAACGGACAGGGATGGTGACCCGTTAACGCTGAGTGCGGATGGGCGCTTTACGATCGATGTCGAAGATGATGTGCCGATTATCAGTAACCCGGTTGTTGGTTCTGTTGATGAAGATGATCTGCCTGGTGGCAATTCGGATAACGATAACGAAGGGTCAATAGTGACAGGAGATTTGTCTGGTATTGTCGCCTCCATTGGAGCTGACCAGCCGGGAAGTTTCACCTTCGATTTGTCGTCTGATACGAGCAGGCTACCGGGCCTCAAATCAGGAGGGGAGCCAGTCAGTTATCAGGTTATAGATACTGATAGTAGCGGCCATGGAGACACGTTGATCGGATTTGTCAACAACGATGGCGCTCCGGGATATAATGAGCCAACTGACCGACCTGTCTTTAGACTCTTTATCGAGTCAATTACGGGAAAATATACCTTTACACTTCTGGATCAGCTCGATCATCCGGTGCCGGGCCCGGGCGATGCGGGAGATGATCAAATTCTTTCGATTGATTTCACGAGCATACTTGATGTACATGATAGGGATCGCGATCCGTTGGGAAATTTGAGTGCAAACTCTTTTGTGATTGAGGTCGAAGACGACATCCCGGTGCAGACCATTGCGACAGTCACAGGCTCCGTACAGGAAGACGCGCTGAGTGGCGGCAACCTCGACACCGCCGCCGACACGACGATAGCGACCGGCACCATCTCCGGCCTGGTGAGCGTTGGAGCCGATGCCCCCGCCACCTACTCGGTAAAAGCCAGCGGCCTTCCGACGCTCTTCTCGAATGGCAATGCGGTCACCTACAGCGCCGTCGATACCAACGGCGACACCATAACCGACAAGCTCGTTGCCACAGCATCCGGCAGCACGGTGTTCACGCTGGAACTGAACCAGACAAGTGGCGCCTACACCTTCACGCTGCTCGATCAGCTCGACCACCCGGTCAGCAACAGCAACGACGACGAAATCATGACGCTCGACCTCTCAGGCGGCCTTGTAGCGACCGACAAGGATGGCGATGCGATAACCATCGACACCGGTTCTCTGCTGATTGAGGTCGAAGACGACATCCCGGTGCAGACCATTGCGACAGTCACAGGCTCCGTACAGGAAGACGCGCTGAGTGGCGGCAACCTCGACACCGCCGCCGACACGACGATAGCGACCGGCACCATCTCCGGCCTGGTGAGCGTTGGAGCCGATGCCCCCGCCACCTACTCGGTAAAAGCCAGCGGCCTTCCGACGCTCTTCTCGAATGGCAATGCGGTCACCTACAGCGCCGTCGATACCAACGGCGACACCATAACCGACAAGCTCGTTGCCACAGCATCCGGCAGCACGGTGTTCACGCTGGAACTGAACCAGACAAGTGGCGCCTACACCTTCACGCTGCTCGATCAGCTCGACCACCCGGTCAGCAACAGCAACGACGACGAAATCATGACGCTCGACCTCTCAGGCGGCCTTGTAGCGACCGACAAGGATGGCGATGCGATAACCATCGACACCGGTTCTCTGCTGATTGAGGTCGAAGACGACATCCCGATAACAGGTACTGCTGCCATTAATGCTTCTGTGGTTGAAAATGGCACAGCTTTTAATTCTGCCAGTACTTCTGATCTATCTGATAACCTCTTGGATAATGATCAGGCCGGATCGGATGTACCCGCAAGTGTTACGTCGTTTACACTGAACGGCTTTACAACGCATTATCCTACAGGTAGTCCGGGTACGAAAACTCTTTATGGCATGCTGGTTGTAAATGGTGATGGTTCGTGGAGCTATACGCCGGATCATGATGTTTTTCATCGTTTCGGAACGACGAACCTCAGTTCGGTACAGGAGGAATTTACCTACTATATCACTGATGCTGATGGTGATACAGCCTCTGCTACACAGACCATACTTGTTCAAGATACAAATCCCCGTATAGGAGCAATTAGCCCCCGTACCTTAGAGGAAAAAAATCTGCCGAATGGATCATCTCCGCTGGTTCCTGTTACGGCAACGGAATCGCTAAAGGTACAGGTGAATCCCGATGGTATTTTTGATACCTATTTTCTGGATGATACGGTGGCGCCGTTTGATGAACCTAATAATCGGTCTCTGACGTCGGATGGCTTGCCTGTAACCTATTTTCACGTTGATGACAGTCATACAATCATTGCTTGTACCGGCACAAATCCCGATATTGTGGCAAACAGGGTATTTACGATAACCATCAATAATCCTGGTTCAGATACCACCAATGATGCAACCTATACCTTTACGCTTCTGAAGCCACTGGACCATAACCCACTCTTGAATTTTGTCACGGATACCAATCCTGCCGATGGAATCCTGGAGATTACGCTTCCTTTTAATGTAGAGACTGTTGATGGAGATGGGGATAAATTCAGAACGTCGTTTAATGTTACTGTTCTTGACGACAGTCTGCATCCAACCTCTTTTGCACTGAAAGAGGATGAGCTTGATGTGAGTAAGAGGACCATGACCATCAATGCAGATGCGAAAAACCTTAGTATAGTATCAGGATCGGGACCAGTACATGGAACGGTCCAACTTAATGCGGCAGCAGGTACCATTACCTACAATCCATCATCCAATTACAGTGGTACGGATAATTTTACCTATAGATATACCAGTTCTGAGAATGGATCAACAGTTACACAAGCGGTCAATGTGACGGTGACTCCGGTATCGGATGCACCTGAGTTGACGGTTGATGACCCTACCCTTTCGACTGAGGAAGATACTCAGATTGTTCTTGGCCTGTTTGCACCGACAGTAGGTGATGCAACTGACCAGAATGGCATCGGCACAGCAGGTGATGATCCTGAACGGCTGGGTGCAATAACTATTTCAGGGATTCCGGTCGGTGCGAAGATTTTCAAGGCAGATGGTACGACGCTTGTATTTGAGGCGACCACAGGCTCCACCTCATTTACCGTTATGCTTGTTCAAACCATTGGTGGCATGGTGCTGATTACCGGCAATGATAGCAAGCCGCTCTTTGTTGAAGGAACAACTGCCGACGAATATTTAACGGTTTCTGAATACGAAGGGCTGAAACTACTGCCTCCACCCAACAGTGGTAACAATTTCTCTCCTGACATCAACGTCTCGGTGACGGAGTATGAGGTTGATGAATTTGGTGTCCGGAAAGAGGTCAGTAGTGGCGTACCGGTTCCCGGAGTGACCACAACCGCAACAATTGCGGTCGAGGTTCTTGCGGTAACGGATATTCCCATTGACCTCAAGATCGACAGTTTGGATGCACCCTACACGGCAACCTTCAATGAGGATACTGTTTTTGACCTTGGCGCTTTGCTTTCAGCAACGCCGTTTGATGATATACTTGACGGCAGTGAAGGTCGCAGTATTAAACTTTCCGGCTTCCCGGAAGAAGCAATTGGATCTCTTGTGACCTATACCACCAATGCTTCACCGGTTTCTGTGCAGATTGTTTCGATTTTAGATAGCATTACCATTCCTTTGATCAATGGCAGTGGCGGTATCAAGAACGTTCTGCCGGGTATAACCATCACACCGCTGCCAAATTTCAGCGGTGACATGAACGGCATAACCGTAACCCTGCAGGCGCAGGATATTGATCCGGAAACTACTTCGACCTTGCTCCAGACTGATTCGGTTACCCTGAATCTGCACGTTTCTCCGGTAGCTGACGATATTGCAGCTCCTGATGTATCGACTCCTGAAGATACCGGGGTGAAGTTCATGCTTGGTCTTGTCCCGACGGATACGTCAACCGATCCTCTCAATGGTGGCCGTGAGGTTATCACCGGTATCACAATCAAGGCTTTTCCAGCGGGATGGAAGCTGTACGACGAGGCTGGTGTACTTCTGACAACCGTCAGCGGGTCTGACTATACTGTCGATCCTTCAGATATTACGACGGTTCATCTTAATACGTTGGGAGACCCGGATGGATTCAACTATCAATATTATACGATTCTGCCGCCAGCTCATTCGAGCGCCGATCTTCCTGCATTGGGACTTGAGGTTACCTCTACCGATACCAGTGATCCGGATGGTGATGGAGTTGCGAATGTGGTTGACACCAAAACGGTCACTCATAATATCAAGGTTACCGTTACCCCGATGGGGGAGAATATTGGTACCGACTCCAATGATGATGGTCAGACCGATATTCCACTTGTACCGACTGTCGCTGATACCGACGGAAACAGTACTGCCGATCTTCGGATGAATCCGTCGCACGACTATGGGGTCGTCACCGCTAAGGAAGATGAGTGGTTCAAGCTTCATCGAGTCGGTATTGCAGGTGATCCCGATGATTTTGATCTTAAAACTCCGTGGAGTAATGAGGACACAACGACGTTATCCTATCAGGATAATTCGGAGAAAACGTATGCGCTGTTCACTCCGCAGGATTCGTTGGACAATGATCTTACGGATTCCTGGTTCAAATATAATGATGGATCAGCAGACCAGATCAGGAAGTATTCAGGAACCCCGATAGAAGTACCCGTTGAATTCCTTGATACACTGGAGTTCAAACCTCCGGCACATGTCGCTGCGGATAATATCAAGATTATTGTCAATGCCAAGACCGTCGATACCGATCAGGATTCGGGTGGCACAGTCGATACCAGGATTACCGGCAAAGTTGTGCTGACTCTTGACGTAGAGTCGGTACCCGATCAGGTGACGCTTGCTGCCTACAGTCCGGGCGGGTATGAGGACGGATCTCCAAGCGCTCTGAATCCATCACCAGCTACACCGGCTTTGGCGATTCCGCTCTACATCAATCCCCAGAGTGACGATAATACGGATGGAGCATCCATTGTGTATGGTGCCTTGCCACCATTGACTATTATCGCGGGGAGCGTTACGATTCCTGATTTTGATTCATCATTAACATTGGGGATTATTCCCCCTGCGAATAGTGACAGTGATATTTCCCTTAAGGTGACTGGCACATCCACGGATGGTTTGAGCGCTCCCGTGCCTTTTGGGTACACCCTTAATCTGCCGGTTCAGGTGAGTGGTGTTGCCGATACGGCGATGTTGACAGCGGCAGAGCCAACCTTTGTTGAGAATTCTGTCGATGATGACCATAACAGAATTCGGTTAACTTCAGCTATTACCGGTTCATCAATGGTTGATGGTGACCTGTCAGAGACTCTGACTGTCAAGATAACCAATCTTGACGGTCGGTTCGATATCGAAGGGGCCACCTATCTCAGTGGCGATGGTACAGGAAGAATCTGGGTGGTGAGAGCTACAGACCTTTCAGGAGTCAACATCATTGTGCCTATCCATTTCTCTGGCGACATCACCTTTACCGGAACACCGGTAACCTCGGAACTCGAGGGAAGTGTGTTGACCGGAACTCCTCCGCAGAACTTTACGATCCATGTTACCCCATCGCCGGAATCGGCAATGGTTTTGGATACGGAGCTCAATGAGGATGAGCTTAAGCTGGTAGTGTTTGACATTATTCCGGGACCAGTTGCCCATCCGGATACGGATGAAGTGCTGATGAAGGTTTATCTCAAGGTTGGCGGGGCTGGTGTGCTCGACGGTGTTGAAGCGAGAGAGTTTACCCTCTATTACGGAGCGGCGGGCATCAAAACTCTTGCACAGGCAGTTTCAGACAACGATATCCGAATCGTGACGATATCGACGCCAGGCGGTACTGTTGATGCTTATGAACTGGATGGTGCAGTGGATTATGATAACATCTATGTTCGCTATGCTGCCGATACGGATGGGGTTTCTACCTTTAAGGCAAGCTATGAAATTAATGATCCTGCAACTGCAACCTCTTTTATCTGTTGCAACGACTATACGCTGACGGTCAACGCGGTTACCGATACGATAGGTGGGAGTGACGGTCCCATTGATCCGCTTACCGATGACAACCATACGGTTACTGTCAATCCGGCTACCGGTTATCAGACCGTTGAGGCTACCGGTTACACAACCTTTACCGTTCCGGTAACAGTCACCCAGTCGGACCAGGTGTCAGAAGGGCCAAATGGGGCTGATATTGATGGTAGCGAGAAGTTGCTGAAGTTCGTGATAGACGGCGTACCTCAAGGCGTATCGGTAGAGGGTGCCGTTTATGCTGGCGATGTCTGGGATTCAGGTGCGTATGTACATTCCGGAAGGTGGATTCTTTATGATGACCGGGTGTTTACTACGACAATACCTGATCTGACAAAGAATATTGTGTTCAATGTCGATGGTACGGCTGAGGAGCTTAAAGGAGTTGACAAGGAGATTACCATTACGGCTTACAGCCAGGATATGGGTACGGATTCCTCTCTTGCGTCGTTGGTCGTTGTTTCTGCACCGACAAAGTTTAAACTCACAACACCACTTCTTGCTGAGGACTTTGACGAAGACGGGCGCCCGACAGATCTGCCTCCAACCGTTGACAACTGGACTATCGATCCAGCCTATGTTCCGGTTGAAGATACGTCGGCACCGCTGAGTATGTTTTTTAGAAGTGGGCCTGATGCCCCGACGGTTTCAGGTCCGGGCGCCTTTACCGTAACGCTTTCCGGTCTGCCTGCAGGTTCGGTTGTTGCTGCAGCGTCCGGCAGCGTATACAGGGTGGATCAGTTCACCCAGGGTGGCGAGACGGTCTATTCGATTTCAGGAAGTGGTGGTACTGCAGGTTTAACGGATCTGCTCTCCGAGGTGACCCTGAAAACGCCGCCTGACGATAACAGCAACAACAGTGCTCCGATAGACCTTGTGATGACCATTACTACCTATGTCGCGGGCAGTAATCAGGCCAATGCAGTGGCCGTGAGCACACCACTTGTGGTCACTCCGGTAACGGATCCGATGGCGATAACCATTACGGCTCCCTCTGTTGATGAAGATAACAGTGAAATCTTTACTATTACGTTCAGTAACAGCGCTGATAATCAACCGGGTTACTCCAACCCTGCTATCATGGACTTTACAGGGGTTGTTGCGATGACGCTTTACTTGTCGCTTGACACTTCAGCCATGACGCCTCCTTCCGGCGGGAAGTTGTTCTATATGGGTGCCGAAATCACGACGACAACTTTTGGCACGGAGCCGGCAACCGGTGTTCCTGCTGGCACCTATTATGTTATCACTTCGGTTGATGACGCCGATACGCTTTCCTTTACCTATACCCCTGAGGCTCATGCATCAGGAGCTGTTGAGGTAACTGCGTATGCCCTGAATCAGGAGACAGACTCAACCTTAGAGGTGACAAACAGCCAGACAGCGACTTTCAATGTTACGCCGGTCAATGACCCTTATGGTATTACTGCTGTTACTGCTTCAGGTATTGAAGATGATACTCGGATTCGGCTTATGATAGCCGCTACCGGTCTGATTGACAGGGATGGCTCTGAAACGGTGGTGAGCGCCCTGCTTGAAAATGTGCCTGACGGCTATCTGGTCTATTCCGGTGATGACGACATCAGCGCAGTATTGGCTTTGAATGTGGGCGCTGCCGGAACAGGAAATACCTGGGCTATTCCTCTGGATTCGGGTGCACTGCCCGACTATATAGCGGTCAAGCCGCCTCAGCATGTAAGCGGCGAATTGAGTGGAATGGCATTGACGGTGTATAGCGGGGAGAGTGACTTGACCGAGCTTTCAAAGACCTCGGTAGCATTTACGCTCATGGTTGCTCCGGTTGCAGATCCGATTAATCCGGACTTTTTCCAGCCGACCAAAACGTTCGGCAAGGAAGGTTTGCATATTCCGCTTAACCTCAATCTGATTCTTGATGATCAGGATGGTTCTGAAACGGCAACACTTACTTTTACAGGGCTTGGCGAATATGCCGCATTCTATAAGGCTGATGGGTCGTTGCTCGATTCGACTCATGTCAGTTATGCTGCAGGTGTCTATACACTTACTGGTATACCGGCATATGACCCTTTGGAGCAGTATGATGTCAACAATCTCTTTGTGGTGCAGTCGGCCAGAACCGGAACGGTTACCGTTACAGCTTATACCGTCGATACGGCATCGGGGTATTTCGGCACTTATGATTCAAGTGTTGCAACAAGAACCAGCACCTTTACTCTTGATATAGCGCGTGTTGTCCCGACGGGCGGGGCCGATACGCTGCTCTATGACGGAACAACGCTTCCGGCTCGCAGCTATGACGGACTTGTCGGTGAAGATACCCTTGTTCTGCGCAAAGGCGAGGGCATTACCTTTGATCCGACAACTACAGCGAGGCTCAGGAATATTGAGAACATCGACCTCTCTGTCACCGGTATAAATGCGGTAAGCTCTCTTGAGGCTTCCGATGTTCTTGCTGTAACTGATAGTGATGCCAAGCTCTATATTCTTGGTTCAACCGGGGATAGTGTTGAATTGGGAAGTACTCTGGGATTATTATCATCAGGAAATGAGACGGTAAACGGGAACACTTACTCAATGGGCAAGTATACGGATGGTTCCGCCACTGTTTATGTTCAAAATGGTGTTACTGTTACTCATCTTCCGTAAAATCAGGATAACTGTAGTGTTGAAAGACTTTTACATGTATAATGGACAACTCAAAAACCTCTATATCCAAGGTTATGAAACAGACTACCAATAAGAACCTGAAAACCCTTGCCGTGGCAGTTTTGCTGCTCTGTCTTGGGTCACCGCAAACTGTAGAGGCCAAGGCTGTAACGGCAAGTGAGGCGGTTACCGCTGCTTTGAATACCAATCCGGAGGTGCAGGCGAAGTTTCATGCTTTCCGGGATGTGTACGAAGAGCAGGGTGTGGCTAACGGGGGCTACATGCCGAAGCTTGATTTTAGCGCTGGCGTGGGCCGCCACTGGCTCAAGTCGGAGAGTATCGGGGATAAAAATTACTGGCGGAAGGGTCTCCGGCTTGAACTCTCCCAGATGCTTTTTGACGGGTTTTATACCAGAAACCAGGTTCATCGGTTGAAACACTCGGGTCAGGCCCGATATCTGGAGTTTATGGACGCTATGGAAAATATTGGTCTGGAAAGTTTCCGGGCGTATATGGATGTGCTCCGTTATCGTGAGATGGTCAATCTTTCAAGAAGAAATTATGAGTATCATCAGGAGATTTACAAGCAGATCAGCAGTCGGGTTCGTGCCGGGGTTGCAGCAGGGGTTGATATGGAGCAGATCACGGCTCGTCTTTCGCTGGCACAGTCGAACCTGGTGACCGAATTGAGTAACCAGCATGATGTAAGCGCTCGCTACCAGCGTTATATCGGAGAGTTGCCGGAAGAGAATCTGGCGCCTGCAGTGCTGCCGGATAAAGGGATACCCGGTACGAAAGTTGCTACACTGAAAGATGCCTATCAGCACAATTTCGGTTTTCTGGCCACCCTTTCCGATATCCGGGCCGCTCAATATGCTGCCGATGTACAGAAAGCAAAATTTTATCCGCGTATCGACTTTAAGGCTCGCCATGACCGGTCATGGAATCTGGATGGTGTGGATGGCCGGAGGGATGAGTCGGTTGCTGAACTTGTATTGAACTACAATATCATCAATGGGGGCGCTGATCGGGCGGCATTGCATCAGTACCGCGAAAAAATGTATCGTTCGGTTGATCTGAAAGACAAGGCCGCGCGTGATTTGCGTCAGACCATAGAGATCGCTTATAATGAACGGGAGATGATAAAAGAACAGTTACAGTATTTTGATCGGCACTATAAAAGCATGGAGAAGGTAAGAGAGGCCTATCATGAGCAGTTTAATATCGGAAAACGTACATTGCTTGACCTGCTTGATACAGAGAATGAGTATTATCAGGCACGTCGTGCGTTTTATAACGGTTTTTTTGACCTCACGATAGCTAATGCGAGGACGTTGGCGGGACTGGGCAAGTTGCTCGCTACGATGGGTGTTGTTCGTGGAGAGATGCCGAGTCTGAAGGATATCAATATTCCGATGCCTGAGGTCAAGGATGAGGATTTGCCACAGCCCATTGTTGTGCCTGTTCGTGGCGCATTGGATCTTCCTGAGGTCAAGTGACGGTTGTTGTTTGAGTCGGAGGATGTTTTTTTGTAATCTCTAAGTGGTGCTCTGTTTTATGTCTGTTGCGGTTACTGTTGGCAAGAGAGAGTTGGTGGTTGATGATGTGGTGTCGTTGCTTGCAGGTCATAACTTGTGGCCGCAACTGATGGAGGGAGTGGTAGTTGACAATGTTTTGCGTACGCTTGAGTGCAGTGAGGAAGAGATCGGGGTTTATTATACTGCTGAAGTTGCTGCTGACCCTGTTTTTCTTGAAAAAAAGCGGGCTCAGTTGCTTCTTGAAGGGGCGAAAGAGGAGGATGCTGATTTTTTTATCAGTCGTCCTGTTTTGCTGGAGCTTTTCAAAAGGCGGCGGTTCGAGCCCTTGGTTGGCAGCGCTTTCCTGAAGTTGAAAGCTGGTATGGACAAGGTTCTCTTTTCTTTGTTGCGTAACAAAGATCATGAGTTGACCAGAGAGCTGTTTTTTCGCCTCGAATCAGGAGAGGAGTCGTTTGCCTCTCTTGCGGCCCGTTATGCAGAGGGCCGGGAGGCGTTGAGTGGCGGTCGCCTCGGCCCGATTGAGATGCAACAGTTAAATCCCGCACTGGCAAGAGTGTTGTCAACGGCCAGGCCAGGGGTGGTCAATCCTCCGGTTGTCATTGAGGGATTGGGAGTTATTACCCTGTTGCATGAAAAAATACCGGCAAAGCTTGATGAACCAATGAAACAGCATCTTCTCAATCACCTGTTTCGTGAGTGGGTGAGGGCTGAGGTATTGGCTTTTTTTTACTGAGATCTCTTTTTTTTCTGGTCACGATGGGTTATCTGATTTTTTTATAAGGGAATTTACATGTCGCATACAATCGCAGACAGTGACGCTGATATTTGCAAGGTTATAGAAGGGATTCCTCTTTTTTCAGGTTTGGCTGAAGGTAAAATCAGGATGCTGGCCGGTGTTTGTTCCGTGGAGCGCTATACCATTGGAAAACCGGTTATCAGCAGCGGTATGCCTCCGGATTCGCTGTATGTTATTATCTCTGGACGTGTACGGTCACTCTATAAGGAGGGCCCCAAAGGAGTTGTTCAGACGTTGAGGCTTCTCTCTGCAGGAGAGCTGTTCGGTTGGGTGGCTCTTATGCGTCGCCAGCCAACGGAGATTGTTACCGCTTCCGAGGAGACGCTCTGCCTGAAGATTCCCTTGTCGTCGTTGAGCATGGTGATCAATGAGCTGCCTCTTTTGTATGATCTGCTCTTTTCGAAAACGGATCCTTCCGAAATTTGTGCTCTTCTGGAGGCTCTGTTTAGCAAGGATCCGAGGGTTGAGGCTCGTATTGGTGAGTCCGGCTTTTCAGGGATCAGGGATCTTTCCCTCCATCTTTACCCTTCTGCGGTTGTTGTTGATACCGGTTTCAGCAGGGTGATTCCCCAAAAACAGCTTCAATGGTTTGTCAGCCGGAGCGATGATCCGGCATATCCCCCAGGCAGCGAGTACCGACCCTCTACCGACCAATTGCCAGGTTCTTTTTCGTTGCGTCTGGTAGGGCTTGATTTGTCTTGTCTCAAGGAGACTGCTGTTGAGGTAAAGCCGATTGTGGCACTGCCTTTGCGTGTTGAACCGGTAGCGGGTATTGCTGGTTCAGAGCAGCCTCAGGGAGAACCTGTCAGGGAGCTGCCCCGCGAAGAGTTCAGTTGTCAAACGGAAGAGGAACAGGCCAGCGACCGTTCAAAAGGATTTTATTTTTGTAAGGGGAGGGGTGTTGTTGAGGAGACAACGGCCTGTTTTCAGATGTTCGGCAAATATATGAATGTGCCGGTTAAGAAAGATCTGATACAGAGCATTATCGGAAACCAGTATGCAAGAAATGGACAGATATCGTTGCAGGATTGTGGTGGGGTCGGGGTGGTGCTTGGCCTGAAAGCGCAGGTGGTGAATTTCTCCCAGGAGGCTTTTTCGAGACTGAAGGTACCTGCCCTTATTGGATGGGAGAAGAGTTTTGCTGTGCTTTACAGGGTTACAGCCAAAGAGGTTACCCTCGCAGTTCCCTCTTCATCCGGCATTAAAGTATTTGGTGTAAAAGAGTTCTGGGAGAAGTGGGATCACAGGGGGGAGGCGCTGGTGCTTGATGCGAGGGAGGATACACCTGAAAAAAAATTCGGGTTTGACTGGTTTACACCCTCAATCAAGAAGTATCGCAATGTTCTTGGAGAGGTGATGATTGCCTCGTTTTTTACCCAGATCATGACCCTGGTCAATCCGCTGTTGTTCATGGTTATCATCGATCAGGTCATTGTCAAGAACAGCTATACAACGTTGCATGTGCTTGGCACCTTCATGCTGATCATTGCGATTCTCCAGGCGGTGCTGAACAGTCTGAGAACCTACCTTTTTGTTGATACGACCAACCGAATTGATGTTGCCCTCGGGGCTGAGGTTATTGATCATCTGCTGCGCTTGCCGCTCCGTTTTTTTGAAAAAAGGCCGGTGGGTGAGCTGAGTTCCCGGATCGGTGAGCTTGAGCGGATTCGTCAGTTTTTAACGGGTACGGCTCTCGGGGTTGTTCTTGATGCTGTTTTTTCATTCGTCTATGTTGTTGTTCTCTTTGCTTTCAGTTGGAAGCTGGCTTTGATGGCTCTCTCGGTTGTTCCGGTGATTGGTTTGATAACCTTCCTGTTGTCACCGGTTATTCGGAAACAGTTGCGCGAAAAGGCTGTAAAACATAGTATAACAAATGCGTATCTGATTGAGGTTCTTTCAGGAATTCAGACGGTCAAGTCCCAGAATATCGAGCTGCGTGCACGCTGGAACTGGCAGGAAAAATATGCGAGCTATGTCAAGGAGGGTTTCAAGCCGGTTGTTTCAGGTACTATTGCCAATTCTGCAAACTCTTTTCTCAGCCAGGCTTCCGGCCTTATTGTGATTTGGGCTGGCGCTTGGCTGGTTTTGAATAATGAGCTTACCCTGGGTCAGCTTATTGCGTTTCGTATTATTGCCGGTTATATCACCAGTCCTGTCATGAGGCTTGCCCAGCTCTGGCAGAATTTTCAGGAAACCGGCATGTCGCTGGAACGGCTTGCTGATATTGTTGATACTCCGCAGGAGGGTGGCAAGGATCAGTTGGCGCAGATTCCTCTTCCCCTTGTCAAAGGTGAAGTTTTCTGCGAAAATGTTTCCTTCCGTTTCAGGGATAATAGTCCAATGGTGCTGAAAAATGTGACGGTTACCATTCCTGAGGCTGCATTTGTTGGTATTGTGGGGGAGAGCGGGTCGGGTAAAAGTACCTTTGCAAAACTGATTCAGAGGCTCTACAGGCTTGAAGAGGGCCGTATTTTTATTGATCATTATGATATTGCCAAAGTTGAACTCAATTCACTCCGAAGCCAGATTGGTATTGTGCCCCAGGATCCCATGCTTTTCAATGTTTCGGTAAAGGAGAATATTGCTCTTACCAATCCGGACGCAACGGATGCAGATATTATCCGTGCGGCCAGAATTGCCGAGGCTCATGATTTTATTATGGCTTTACCGACCGGTTACAATACGCCTGTTGGCGAGAAGGGCTCCTCACTTTCGGGTGGTCAGCGGCAGAGAATTGCCATTGCAAGAACTATTTTACAGAATCCGGGTCTTATTATTCTTGATGAAGCGACGAGTGCTCTTGATTCGGATACGGAAAGCCGCCTGACGGCTAATTTGATCTCTGCGTTCAAAGGCAAGACCGTTTTGTTTATTACCCACAGGCTTAATTCGGTGAAGGGAGCATCCATGATTCTCTGTTTTCATGATGGTTGTATTGATGAAGCTGGTACTCATGATGATCTTATGGAAAGAAAAGGGCGTTATTACTCCTTGTTCCAGAAACAGTCTTTTTCAATTCCGGTTATGGAGGGTAGCCTCGGATGAAAAATCCATTTGCTGATGATCTGATAGGTCAGGGAGAGGTTTTTTCCCAGTCTGTACTGGTGCCGAGGGCGATACTCTGGGTTCTTGTTCTTGCTTTTTTTGGTTTTATTGTATGGGCCTCTGTTGCTGAAATAGATGTATCGATTCCTGCTACAGGAAAACTTGAACCGACCGGTGAGGTGAAAAAAGTGCAGGCGGCGATTGAGGGTGAGGTGAGCGCTTTGCGGATTGACGATGGTCAGCGGGTTAAAAAGGGGGATGTGCTTCTTGAGTTGGTCCCGGTTTTGTCGGTTGGAGAAGAGTCGAAGCTCAAGTCGTTGCAGATTAACCTCGACAATGCCCGGCAGCAGCATGCGACGGAGTCGGTTTTGCTCGGAAAGCTTCGCTCTCTGCTCAGTACGGCTGCCGTCTCTCAATTTGAGGTGGAGCAGAAAAAACTGGATGTACTGAAACTGCAGGCTCAGATTGCAGACCTCACTGAGCAGATCAGCAAGCAGCAGTATATGACGGGTCAGGCAACGGGATATGAATCCATAACGGCTCCGGTCAGCGGCACTGTTTTTGATCTTCAGGTGAAAAAGGGTGCTATTGTCAGCTCCGGGCAGGTGATGCTCAAGGTTGTGCCTGATGACAATCTTACGACCAGGGCATTTATTTCAAATCAGGATATCGGTTTTGTCATTGAAGGACTGCCGGTGGATGTCAAGCTTGATGCCTTTCCCTCTTCCGAATTCGGTGATATCAAGGGGAAGGTTATGCAGGTTGGTTCTGATGTGCTTGCGCCTGATGATATCATCAAATATTATCATTTTCCGGTCAAGGTGGCGCTTGAACGCCAGTTTCTGGAGGTTAACGGGCGAAAAATTTTTCTGCAGTCGGGCATGTCGGTGACGATGAACATCAAGGTGAGGAAGCGCACCGTCATGAGTATTTTCACCGATCTTTTTACACAGCAGGCCGATGCAATAAGCCATATCAGAAAGTAGGGCTGGCCTGAAGAGAGAGATCCGGCAAATTGCCTCGCTCCTGTTGTGCCAAATCGCAGAATTACACAGGGGTTTTGAAATGGATCTGCATTCAAAAGGGTTCAATGAAGCATCGTATACCCAAAAAAGAAAAGTCAAAGGAACTTGGCGGTTTTCGGGTTGAACATCAGACTGAAACTTCTGACCCTTCAGATGCTCCTGCTGCGAGGCTTCAGGCAGCATTGACCTTCCATCAGCAGGGCCGATTGGATGAAGCTGAAGCTGTGTATCGGGAGATTTTGGTGACGGAGCCCGATCAGTTTGACGCTTTTCGGTTTTTGGCAATTATTGCAGCACAAAGAAAACAATTTCATGAAGCTATTGCTTTGTTTGAGCGGGCCTTCGAAATCAATCCTGAACACGCAAATTCCTTAAATAATTATGGCATTGTATTGTGTGAAGTGAAGCGCTACAATGATGCAGTGTTGAGTTTTGACAAAGCGATCGCGCTTAATGCGGACTATGGAGAAGCTGCTTTGAACCGTGAAGCAGTTTTAAAAATCCTGAAACGGTATGATGAAGTCGTTCTGAGTTGTGGAGTGGCTTTCAAAGGTAATAATGCTGCGGTTTGTTCTGATTACGGAAATGTATTACAGGAATTGAGCCGATATGAGGAGTCTTTACTGTATTACGATAGAGCTCTTGCACTCGAACCGGATTATGTTGCGGCTTATTTTAATCGTGGCCTGGCCTTAAAAAAGCTGAAACGGTATGATGAAGCTGTTTTGAGTTATGACAAGGCGATTGCACTTGAACCGGATTATGCAGAGGCACACTCAAATCGAGGTAATGCGTTAACAGAATTGAAACGTTACCATGATGCCGTTCTGAGTTATGATAGAGCTCTTGCACTCAAACCGGATTATGCCAAGGCTCATGCTAATCGAGGGGTAGCGTTGCAGGAGCTGAAACAGTACGATGAGGCTGTATTGAGTTATGGTCGAGCTCTTGCGTGCAAGCCGGACTATGATTTTTTGTTTGCTGAACAACTGTTTCTCAGCGTACGAATTTGTGACTGGAGAAGTTTTGAGCATCAGGTGTTTTTGCTCAGAGAAAAAATATCTCGCCACGAAAACGTATCAACACCATTTCCTGTTCTTGCACTCGTCGATTCGCCTTTGTTACAACAAGAGGCAGCCAGAATATTTATCAATGCGAAACATGTTATTAATGCCCCCTTGCCACTCATTGCCAAACGTGAACGGCATGAGAAAATTCGTATTGGTTATTATTCCGCTGACTTTCAGAATCATGCAACGACCTACCTGATGGCAGAGTTGTTTGAACGGCATGACCGAAGGCGATTTGAACTTACCGCTTTTTCTTTTGGGCCGGACAAGCAGGATGAGATGAGAACGAGGGTTGCATGTGCTTTTGACCGTTTTATTGATGTGCGAACCCGCTCTGACCGAGAGGTGGCGCTCCTTTCAAGGGAGTTGGAAATCGATATTGCGGTTGATCTGAAAGGCTTTACGACTGATTCTCGCACAGGTATATTTGCCTTGCGGGCAGCGCCGATACAGGTTAGCTATCTTGGCTATCCTGGTACCATGGGCATGGACTCGATGGATTATCTCATTGCAGACCAAACATTGATACCGGTTTGTTATCGGCAGTACTATACTGAAAAAATTGTCTTTCTCCCCGACAGTTATCAGGTTAATGATACAAAGCGCACGATTGCAGAGAAAGATTTTACCCGGAAAGAGTGTGGATTACCGGAAAAAGGGTTTGTCTTCTGCTGTTTCAACAATAATTACAAAATTACTCCTTTTGTCTTCGATAGCTGGATGCGTATTCTCCGGCAGGTTGAGGGAAGTGTGTTCTGGATCTTGGAGGATAATCCAAAAGCTGCGGAAAATTTGCGGAAGGAAGCGACGAGAAGAGGTGTTGATTCCGACAGGCTGATTTTTTCGAAGCGGATACCTCTTGCTGAACACCTTGCACGGCATCGGCTGGCAGACCTGTTTCTTGACACCCATCCCTGCAATGCCCATACGACGGCAAGTGATGCTCTGTGGGCCGGGCTACCTCTTTTGACGCTGGCAGGTGAAACTTTCGTGGCAAGAGTGGCGGCAAGTCTGCTTAATGCCATCCAGTTACCGGAACTTATCACCTGTACACAGGAAGAGTATGAGGCTCTTGCGATTGAACTTGCCACCAATCCGGACAGGTTGAAGCTGATCAGGCTGAAACTCGAGAAAAACCGGCTGACGACCCCTCTGTTTGATACAGAACGTTTCACTCATCATCTTGAGGAGGCTTATGGTGTTATGTATGAGAGATATCAGGACGGATTACTGCCAGAGCATATTGTATCGTTACCATCAGCAGAAGAGAGGAAAGAGTTGCTGACGATGGCTTTGGAATCATCAGGAGAAAGGCCTGGGCAGAAGGCTGCTCTTGTATGTGATGCAGCAAGTGATCATGCTTCGAGGTTTCCGGAGGCACTGATGCTCCATCAGCAGGGGCAGATCAATGAAGCTGAGGCGCTTTACAGGGAGATCCTGTGTGCAAATCCCAAACACTTTGATGCATTGCAGCTTTTAGCCACAGTTGCAGCACAAAAAAGGAATTTCAGCGAAGCTGCTGCGCTATTTGAGCAGGCATTTGCAATCAATTCCGATTGTCCGGAATTATTGAACAATTGGGGCAATACGTTAAAGGAGTTGAAACGGTACGATGAGGCATTGCACTGTTTTGATCGTGCGACTGAACTCAATCCGCATCATGTTGAGGCATACTATAATCGGGGTATCACGTTAAAGGAGTTGCAGCGGTATGATGAGGCGCTTTTGAGTTATGATGCTGTTATTGCTCTCAAGCCGGATTATCCTGAGGTATACGTTAATCGTGGTAATGTGTTGAAGGAGTTGTTACGGTGTGACGAGGCGCTTTTGAGCTATAACAGCGCTCTTGTACTTAAGCCTGATTATACCCAGGCGTATTTTAATCAGGCTCTTGCATTACAGCATCTGAAACAATACGAAGCAGCGGTGCTGAGTTATGACAAGGCAATTTCGCTCAATCCTGAATATGTTGCGGCTTACTCTAATCGTGGCTCTGCATTAAAAGAGTTGAAGCGCTATGATGAGGCGTTATCAAATTATGGTGAGGCGATTGCACGAAATCCTCAATTTGCTGAAGCATACGTCAATCGAGGCAATGCCTTGACAGACTTGAAACGTTATCAGGATGCTCTTTTGGATTATGACAGAGCCATTGCGGTCAAGCTGGATTACGCAATAGCTTATTTCAATCGGGGCGTTATTCAGCAGAAATTGAAACTCTATGAAGATGCGGTATTGAGCTATGACAATGCTTATTCTTTTGAGCCCACTTTTGATTTTTTATATGGACTTCGATTGTATGCAAGGATGCAGATTTGTGACTGGAGTATCTTTTACAATAATGTTGGTGAACTGAGAGAAAAAATAGGGCGCTGCGAAAAAGTATCCATACCATTTCCCGTTATTGCGCTTCTTGATTCACTTGTTTTACAAAAGGAGGTAGCAAAGCTTTATGTGCAGGAAAAATATCCTGCGAATCATGAACTTCCAGTCATGGTAACCTATCCACAGCATGAGAGGATTCGCATTGGCTACTACTCGGCGGATTTTCATAATCATGCAACGACCTACCTGATGGCAGAGCTTTTTGAACGGCATGACCGAAGTCGATTTGAACTTACGGCATTTTCTTTTGGGCCGGACAAGCAGGATGAGATGAGAGCGAGGGTTGCAAGTGCTTTTGACCGTTTTATTGATGTGAGAACCCGATCTGACCGAGAGGTGGCACTTCTTTCAAGGGAGCTCGAAATTGATATTGCAATTGACTTGAAGGGCTTTACGCAGGACTCTCGTCCCGGCATATTTGCCCTGCGGGCAGCACCGATTCAGGTCAGTTATCTTGGTTTCCCTGGTACCATGGGTGCCGGGTATATTGACTATCTCATTGCTGATCGAACATTGATACCGGAAAGCAGCCAATATGGCTACACCGAAAAAATTGTCTATCTCCCTGACAGCTATCAGATCAACGATACAAAGCGTCTCATTGCAAAAAAACTCTTTACCCGTAAAGAGTTGGGATTGCCGGAAATCGGCTTTGTCTTTTGCTGTTTTAACAATAACTATAAAATTACTCCTCTCATTTTTGACGGCTGGATGCGCATTCTCCGCCAGGTTGAGGGTAGTGTGCTCTGGCTTTTTGAGGATACTCAAAGAGCCGCTCAGAATTTGCGGCGAGAAGCTATTGAAAAAGGTGTTGATGCCATCAGGCTGATTTTTGCAAAGAGGATGCCTTTGGCAGAACACCTTGCACGGCTCAGACAGGCAGACCTGTTTCTCGATACTTTTCCGTATAATGCTCATACTACAGCAAGTGATGCTTTGTGGGCCGGGTTGCCTCTTTTGACGCTGTCAGGTGAAACCTTTGCCGCAAGAGTGGCTGCAAGTCTCCTCAATGCCATACAGTTACCTGAACTGATTACCTCTACACAGGAGGAGTATGAAGCTCTTGCGATTGAACTTGCAACCAACCCCGAAAAGTTGACTGCGATCAGGCAGAAACTGGAGAAAAACCGGCTGACGACCCCTCTGTTTGATACAGAACGCTTCACTCATCATCTTGAGGAGGCTTATGGTGTTATGTATGAAAGATATCAGGAAGGGTTGCCTCCTGGGCATATTGTATCGTTACCATCAGCAGAAGGCAGCGAGCCGTTGCTGACGATGGCTCTTGCATTACCAAAAGCCAGGTCGGAGCAAGATGTTTCCGCAGTAGCTGAAACAGCCGCCCGGTCAGGGCCTGCTTATTTTGCCACATTGCAGTCTGCGTTGGCCCTTCATCAGCAGGGTTGTCTGGATGATGCCGAGGTACTTTACAGGGAGATCGTGCACTCAAATCCGGATTACTTTGAAGCTGTGCAGCTTTTGGCAACTGTTGCTGCTCAAAAAAAGAATTTTCATGAGGCTCTTGAGCTCTTTGATCATGCACTTGCCATCAAGCCCGATCACCCGATTACACTGAACAATCGAGGGAATACTTTAATAGCGCTGAAACGGTATGGTGACGCGTTATCAAGTTATGAAAGGGCTTTTCTTCTTAAACCTGACTATGCTGAGGCTTGTTATAACCGGGCTCTTGCACTACAGGAGCTGGAACGGCATGAAGAGGCGCTGTCGGGCTATGAGAAAGCGATTGGTATCAAACCGGATTATGTTGAGGCTTTGTATAAGCGTGGCGTAGCGTTAAAAAGGCTTCAGCGCTATGACGACGCTCTGTTGTGTTATGACAAGGTGATCGCACTCAAACCGGACTACGCTGAGGCGCACTATAGTCGAGGCCTTGCTTTACAGGAGTTACAGCGATACGATGAGGCGCTCGTGAGTTATGACGCAGTTATTGCTCTGAAACCAGACTATCCTTTGGTATATGGAATGCGCTTGCATATCAGGATGCATAGTGGTGACTGGGTTAATTTTGATCATTCTCTCTCTGTTCTCGTAGAAAAAATAGAGTGTCATAAATATCTCTCCCCTCCGTTTATCTTTTTTGCATCAGTAGATTCTCTATTATTGCAAAAAAAAGTCTCCACAATTTATATGCAGGTGATTTTTCCTGCAAATCATGAGCTTCCACTCGTCGAAAGGTATCCGCGGCATGAGAGGATTCGTATTGGTTACTACTCGGCGGACTTTCATAATCATGCAACAGCCAATCTGATGGCTGAGCTGTTTGAACGGCACGACAGATCGCGCTTTGAACTCACGGCCTTTTCTTTTGGGCCAGAGGTTCAGGATGAGATGAGAGCGAGGGTTGCAAGTGCTTTTGACCGCTTTATTGAAGTGAGAACCCTGTCTGACCGAGAGGTTGCGCTCCTTTCAAGGGAACTCGAAATTGATATTGCAATTGACCTGAAAGGTGTTACGCAGCACTCACGTCCCGGAATATTTGCCCTGCGGGCAGCGCCGATTCAGGTCAGTTATCTTGGTTATCCCGGTACAATGGGCGCTCAATATATTGACTACCTTATTGCTGACCGGACACTGATACCGGAAAGCTGCCGGTACGGCTACACGGAAAAAATTGTCTATCTCCCTGACAGCTATCAGGTTAACGATACAAAGCGTCTCATTGCTGAAAGGGTGTTCACTCGCAAAGAGTGCGGGCTGCCGGAAAAAGGATTTGTCTTTTGCTGTTTTAACAATAACTATAAAATTACTCCTGTCACCTTTGACGGTTGGATGTGCATTCTCAAGCGGGTGGAGGGAAGTGTTCTCTGGCTCCTTGGGGGTAATCCAAAAGTGGTAGAAAATTTGCGGAAGGAAGCGACTGAAAGAGGTGTTGATGCAGAAAGGCTGATTTTTGCAAAGCGGATGCCTTTGGCTGAACACCTTGCACGGCACCGGATAGCAGACCTGTTTCTCGACACTTTTCCGTGCAATGCCCATACGACAGCAAGTGATGCTTTGTGGGCCGGTTTGCCACTTTTGACGCTGGCAGGTGAAACCTTTGCCGCAAGAGTGGCTGCAAGTCTCCTTAATGCCATACAGTTACCTGAACTGATTACCTCTACACAGGAGGAGTATGAAGCTCTTGCGATTGAACTTGCAACCAACCCCGAAAAGTTGACTGCGATCAGGCAGAAACTGGAGAAAAACCGGCTGACGACCCCTCTGTTTGATACAGAACGTTTCACTCATCATCTTGAGGAGGCTTATGGTGTTATGTATGAGAGATATCAGGAGGGGTTGTTGCCTGATCATCTCTTTCTTGAGTCCTGTTCTTACCAGGATGAGAGTGTCATACCAGGTATGCGGTTGATGGATTCCCAATACTCTGGACCCGGGAGCGAACTCTCTTCTCCGTGGGTGCAACAACTGCAAACAGCATTGGCGTTGCATCAGCAGGGTTGTCTGGATGATGCCGAGGCGTTTTACCGGGTGATTTTGCGTGACCAGCCGAATCAGTTTGATGCTTTGCAGCTTCTTGCAACGGTTACTGCACAACGAAGGAAATCAGAAGATGCTGTTGTTTTATTTGATCAGGCCATCGCTCTCAATCCCAATCACCCTGATACACTGAATAATCGTGGTATGGCATTACAGGAGTTGATGCGGTATGAAGAGGCGCTGTTAAGTTATGATCAGGCAATTGCTCTCAGACCGGACTATCCTGAAGCTTGCAACAATAGAGGGATTACATTAAAAAAATTGGGCCGATACAGAGAGGCTCTGGCAAGTTATGAGCAGGCACTTGTTTTCAAGCCGGATTTTGATTTTTTATTCGGAGCCTGCTTGGATATGAAGATGCAGATTTGTGACTGGAAGGATTTTGATCATCAGCTTTGTCAACTTGTCGAGAAAGTTGAACGCGATGAAAAAGCCTCACCACCATTTCCTGTTCTTGCAATAGTGGATTCTTTGGCTCTACAAAAAGCAGTGGCTCTGATTTTTGCACGGGAAACAGCCAGAACTCTTCTTCATAAGCTTTCCGAAATGTCGAGGTGTGTCCGCCACGAGAAAATTCGCATCGGGTACTACTCTTCTGATTTTTGTGATCATGCAACAGCGTATTTAATGGCAGAACTCTTTGAGCTGCATGACAGGTCGCAGTTTGAGCTTTTTGCTTTTTCATTCGGAGTCAATAATCATGATCCAATGAGAAAAAGGGTTGTGCAAGCCTTTGAGCACTTTTTTGACGTACAGGCACTGTCGGATAATGATGTTGTTTTACGCTCAAGAAATCTGGAAATTGATATTGCAATTGATTTGAAAGGCTTTACGCAGCACTCACGTCCCGGAATATTTGCCCTGCGGGCAGCGCCGATACAGGTCAGTTATCTTGGTTATCCCGGTACAATGGGCGCTGAATATATTGACTACCTTATTGCTGACCGGACACTGATACCGGAAAGCTGCCGGTACGGCTACACGGAAAAAATTGTCTATCTCCCTGACAGCTATCAGGTTAACGATACAAAGCGTCTCATTGCTGAAAGGGTGTTCACTCGCAAAGAGTGCGGGCTGCCGGAAAAAGGATTTGTCTTTTGCTGTTTTAACAATAACTATAAAATTACTCCTGTCACCTTTGACGGTTGGATGTGCATTCTCAAGCGGGTGGAGGGAAGTGTTCTCTGGCTCCTTGGGGGTAATCCAAAAGTGGTAGAAAATTTGCGGAAGGAAGCGACTGAAAGAGGTGTTGATGCAGAAAGGCTGATTTTTGCAAAGCGGATGCCTTTGGCTGAACACCTTGCACGGCACCGGATAGCAGACCTGTTTCTCGACACTTTTCCGTGCAATGCCCATACGACAGCAAGTGATGCTTTGTGGGCCGGTTTGCCACTTTTGACGCTGGCAGGTGAAACCTTTGCCGCAAGAGTGGCTGCAAGTCTCCTTAATGCCATACAGTTACCTGAACTGATTACCTCTACACAGGAGGAGTATGAAGCTCTTGCGATTGAACTTGCAACCAACCCCGAAAAGTTGACTGCGATCAGGCAGAAACTGGAGAAAAACCGGCTGACGACCCCTCTGTTTGATACAGAACGTTTCACTCATCATCTTGAGGAGGCTTATGGTGTTATGTATGAGAGATATCAGGAGGGGCTGCCTCCTGGGCATATTGTATCGTTACCATCAGCGGAAGGCAGGAAAGAGTCGTTGATGAAGGGTACTGTTCCGGGAGTAAGGGCGGAGCAAGATGTCAGTGTTGCATCTGAAACAGCCGTCCAGTATAGGTCTCCTCATTCTACCAGGTTGCACTCTGCGTTGGCGCTGCATCAGCAGGGTTGTCTGGATGATGCCGAGGTTCTTTACAGGGAGATTTTGCGTGCAAATCCGGAACACTTTGATGCTCTTCGGCTTTTGGCAACTGTTGCTGCTCAAAGAAAGAATTTTCCAGAAGCGGAGGAACTCTTTGATCAGGCACTCAAAATCAATCCCGCTCATGCAACGGTATGGAATAATCGAGGTATTGCCTTACAAGAGCTGAAACGGTACGATGAGGCGTTGCAATGTTATGATAACGCTCTTGAACGTAAAGCAGATTATGCGGCTGCTTTTTTTTATCGTGGCCTGGTGTTAACAAAATTACATCGTTATGATGAGGCTGTATTGAGTTACAACAGGGCGCTTCTACTCAAACCGGACTATGCGGCTGCTTGTTATAATCTTGGAAATACATTACAGAAGCTGAATCGGTATGATGAGGCGCTGGTGTGTTATGACAAGGTTCTTGTAATCAAGCCAGGCGATGCTGAAGCCTGCTCTAATCGTGGTATTACTCTTAAGGAGCTGCAACGCTATGATGAAGCGGTATTAAGTTATGAGAAGGCTCTTGCGCTCAGGCCGGATTATGCTGATGCTTACTATAATCTTGGAAATGTATTACAGGATTTAAAACGCTACCGTGAGGCTCTCGATAATTATGACAAGGTTCTTGCAATCAGGCCTGGTGATGCTCATGTTTACTCTAATCGAGGTATTGCGTTACAAGAGCTGAAACGGTACGATGAGGCGCTTGTAAGTTATGAAAAGGCACTTGCTCTTAAGCCGGACTATGCCAAAGCGTATTCCAATCGAGGCAGTGTATTACAGGCCTTAAACCGCAATGATGAGGCTCTTTTGAGCTATGAGCGTGCCATTGCCATCAAACAAGACTATGCTGAGGCTTACCGTAATCGTGGCGTTGTGTTAAAAGAGTTGAAACGGTATGATGAGGCTCTTTTGAGTTATGAGCGTGCCATTGCCTTTAAACCAGACAGTGCGGACGGTTATTTTAATCTTGGCATCGCCTTACGGGAGCTGAAGCGATATGATGAGGCTCTTATAAATTTTGACAAAACTCTTTTCATTAACCCAGGTTACGAGTTTTTATTTGGAGTACGTCTGTATACCATGATGCACATTTGTGACTGGAGCACTTTTAAGCATCATGTTTCTCAACTGAGAGAAAAATTAGAGCGACATGAAAAAGCATCAACACCATTTCCTCTTCTTGCCCTGATAGGTTCGCTCTTGTTGCAAAAACAAGTATCATCAGATTATGTACAGGAAAAATATTCCGCAAATCCGGAACTTCCACTTCTTGTCAAGCGCTCGCGGCATGATAAAATCCGCATTGGATACTATTCGGCAGATTTTCACAATCATGCAACAGCTTATCTGATGGCGGAGCTGTTTGAAATGCATGATCGCTCACGGTTTGAGATCATCGCATTCTCTTTTGGGCCTGACAGGCAAGATGAGATGAGAAAAAGGGTTTGCGTTGCTTTTGATCGCTTTTTCGATGTACGTACCCAATCTGACCGAGAGGTTGCGCTCCTTTCACGGGAGTTGGAAATTGATATTGCAGTTGACCTGAAAGGTTTTACACAGGATTCCCGATGTGGGATTTTTGCTCTGCGGGCAGCGCCGATACAAGTGAGTTATCTTGGCTATCCCGGTACCATGGGCGCGGATTATATTGATTACCTTATTGCGGATCCGACACTGATTCCGGAAAGCTGCCGGTACGGCTATACTGAAAAAATTGCCTATCTCCCCGATAGTTATCAGGTCAATGATACAAAACGTACCATTGCTGAAAGGGTTTTCACTCGCAAAGAGTGCGGGTTGCCGGAAAAAGGATTTATCTTTTGCTGTTTTAACAATAACTATAAAATTACTCCAGTTACTTTCGATGGCTGGATGCGGCTCCTTCGGCAGGTAGAGGGTAGCGTTCTTTGGCTTCTTGAGGATAATGTGACAGCAGCGGATAATTTGCGAAAAGAAGCGATAAAACGGGGTATTGATGCCGCCAGGATTGTTTTTGCACAACGGATGCCACTTGCAGAACATCTTGCAAGGCAGCGGTTGGGGTATCTGTTCCTTGACACCTTTCCGTGCAATGCCCATACGACGGCGAGTGATGCACTTTGGGCGGGGTTGCCGGTGTTGACGCTCGCTGGTGAATCATTTGCCAGCAGGGTAGCTGCAAGTTTGTTGAACGCGATGCAGTTGCCGGAACTGATTACCTCTACGCAGGAGGAGTATGAGGCTCTTGCGATCGAACTTGCCACCAATCCGGAAAAACTGCTCAATATTCGCCGTAAACTGGAGCAGAACCGACTCACTACGCCTTTGTTTGATACCAGGCGTTTTACCCAACATCTTGAACAAGCTTATTCGATGATGTACGAAAGATCTCAGCAGGAGTTACCGCCCGCTCACCTGTTTTCGCTGCCATCAGCGCAAGGCGATACAGGAACCATACAGCCGTTACAGCAAGAGTATGCATGCTGTCCCTTATGTGGAGGCAAGAGCGCCTTGCATTGCCGTGCAGATTGCAGTCGTCACAGCCTGTGGCATGAACCGCTTCCCCGCATATTGGAGTGGATGCGTTGTACCAGTTGTTACCATGTTTATACCCGTCACTTCTGGACTCAGGCTGGTATCGATGAACTTTTTCGGAATGCTCATCAAAACCAGCTTGCTGGTTTCGGCGCCAGTCAGGACGCAAAGCGAGCGAACTGGGTACCTGTAGTGGACAGGGTGCTCCATCTGCTTGGAGGATATCGTAGTAGCATGGATAAGGGTTCCCATCCAACATGGGTAGACGTTGGATGTGGTGATGGAGCACTTGCTATGACGGCGAGTGATTATGGCTTTAGCGCATTGGGGCTTGATGCTCGCAGTGAGGCGGTACGCCGTATTGTTGAGCTTGGCTTCAAGGCGCAGGAGAGCGATTTCATGCAATGTACGTTTGAACATAAGCTCGATGTGCTTTCGATGATGGATGTGCTTGAACATATGCCCTATCCAGGGTTTGCTCTTGAAAAGGCAGCAGAGCTTATCAGAGCGGGTGGTGTTCTTGTTATCAGTCTGCCTGATCTCTCTTGTTCAAGCTGGAGGATGATGGATGCAGCGAAAAGCAATCCTTATTGGATGGAGATTGAACATCATCATAATTTCAGTCGTGAGAGGTTGATTGCTTTGCTTGGTGAAAGAGGATTTGAAGTTGCTGATTTTGGGATTCCGCATCGTTATAAAGCACAGATGGAGCTTTATGCTGTACGGAAAATTTTTGTTGTATGATTTTTATTGGGGTGATGCATTTATTTTGTAATAGTTATCTAACTTGAGTGGTGGGCTGAGTTGGTCGCTTCAGCCGATTAAAAGCACCTGTTATCCTGTCTGTGTTTTTCCGAACCGCTGCAGATTAAAGGTGTTATGGGCCATATAGCGAAGCCGTAGTATTTTAATTGTTTAATTTGCGAAAAAATACCTATATCTTCTCCGAGTATTGTTTTTTCTATCCTTGGTGTAAGGATATTTGCTGTGCTCAAGAAATTACATTAACGAAAAGTACGGTGTTCTGTGATACGGTTGTTTTGGCATTTTTCCCCCTGCACGGAAAAAATGATTATGACGGTTAATCCATATAATATAATGAATTGCAAATATAATGGTGTGATGGTACCGGGGGCTGTGGTGATGGGTATGACAGGTTGGTCGGGGAGTGTTCTGTTGCTGACAGGTGAAAAAAGGATGGCCTTTCGTCATGAGACTGCAAATAAGATGGTCGAGTTCCGTACGTGAGTGCACATCGTGGAGAAAATGCAGTGTATGCCATTATGAAATTTTTTGCATTTATCATATTTCTGTCTTTGCTGCTTACTGGCACTTGGCTTGTTGCTGCAAGTGCATCTTCTCAGGCAGTTGTGATGGTTGGTCGTGACAGCTTTGGAGACGGAGGAGTTGCCACTATTGCAAAGCCTGGTCAGCAACAGGGTAATCGTGTCACGGTGCAGCATGGTCTGATTGCTGCCGAAGAAGATCTTCCAGGATTTTTCAGTTGGTCGGAAGCCCAAATCTCATGTGATAGTTTGACTCTTCATGGTTACGATGATTGGTATTTGCCGGACAAGGATGAACTGAACAGGCTGTTTTTCAGCAAGGGGGCTGTTGGTGGCTTTTTGGATACGTTGTACTGGAATTCGACATCGAATGATGCGCAAGAGGCCTGGTCGCAGGACTTTTTTGGCGGCACTCAGAATTCTGTCAAGAAGAGCGCCACTTTGCGTGTTCGTCCTGTACGGAAGTTTTAGGAAGGTGGTGATGCACAATCTGCGTGAAGTTTGGTTGGGTCGGGAGCTCTTTTTTTTACTTGACCGGTGTCAATAAAAATAACTGTCGGGTGGAGTTTTCCGGGTGAAAACTGTAAAAAAACAAAAGTAAATTTATAAAAAGCCTCTTTTGTTATATATTGCGTGTATAGATCGAGTGTGATGTTATATGAAGTGTATCAGTATTTTTGCTCTTTTGTGTCTCTCTCTGGCAATGCTGACGGTTGATCATCATGGTGTAGTATGTTTTTTTGTTTAATTATTGATAACTATTCAGGTCATGAAACATTTTTTTGGAAAATTCGGTATCAGACTTTTTACGGCTTTGTTGCTGTGGGGTCTGGGTGTTTTGGCTGTTTCCGAGGTGTCGTTTGCAGCACCCAAGGTTGGGGATGAGTATGGTGGGGGGAAGGTTGTTTATATCCTTCAGCCGGGTGATCCGGGTTATGTTGCGGGCGAAGAGCATGGTATGGTTGCGGCCAAGGAGGATTTACCTCAGGAGTCGCTAAGCTGGGCTGAGGCCAAGGCTGCGGCGGAGCGGCTGGAGTTGAGTGGTTATAAGGGCTGGAGTTTGCCGACACAGCAGGAGCTGAGCCTGTTATATAAAAATCAGGCGATCGTTGGTGGGTTCAGGGATTATAGCTACTACTGGAGCGGATCCGAGGTTGACAATCAGAAAGCGTGGGCTCTGGATTTTTATAATGGAGAGAAGGTTCTCTCTGTAAAGTCAGGTGCTTTGACTGGCATAAGGCGTATCCGGGCAATACGGAAGTTTTAATGGTGTGTTTTATGCCATAGCAGGTGGCATGTGAAGAAGAGTTCTTTTTTTTAGCAGTGAGGGGGCAGGCTTGTTGTACAGGCCTGCCTTTTTGCGTTTATGCTATAGTAAATATCCGTTGGGGTTGCGGGCGATGTGTGAGGGTTGTAGAGAGTCAGATACTGAAATAATTTCCTTGAAAAAAGATACAGAATTGTTTTTTTTTCATTGTATGCCGTATACTGAGTACTATCTCTTTTCAAGTTTTTTATGGAGTGTATTGCTATGCTGAGTTCCAGGGAAACGTTATTGCTTGTTATTGATGTGCAGGGGCGGCTGGCACAGTCTGTTGTTCAGCCGGCAGCCCTTGAAACCAATATCAGCAAGTTGATCAGGGCTTGTCTGATTCTTGATGTTCCGGTTCTCGTGACCGAACAGTATCCAAAAGGGTTGGGCTCAACTGTTGATACTCTGAAGGAACTGTTACCAGGAATGGTACCTGTTGAAAAGCTCTCATTCAGTTGTTGCGGAACCCCTGAGTTTATGAAGCAACTCCGATCTTTTAACCGAAACGATATTCTTGTTGTCGGTATGGAGGCCCATGTTTGTGTTTACCAGACAGCGGTTGATCTTGTTGAGTTTGGGTATAATGTCCATCTGGTGACCGATGCTGTTTCGTCCAGAACGGAAGCAAACCGGCTTCTCGGGATTCGCTGTATTGAAAAAGCCGGTGCATCATTGACCAGCACGGAAATGGCGGTCTTTGAATTGCTGCGTGTGGCCGAGGGTGAGCGCTTCAAGGCAATTTCAAAAATCATCAAAGAGTAGGGGCAATCCTGGTGTGGTTGCCCCTGATACCACGCCATAATTTATTGCATCGCCACAGCTTTTCGAAGCATCGATTGCAGGATCTCTTTCCCTTCGAAGATATCGGTTTTGATTTTCAGATAGTAACAAGGTCGCGCGGTGATAATGCGTATGAGTTCGGGATGTCCCAGCATTCGGAAGTAGTCTTTTTCTGTTGTGATCAGGCTAAGTCCTTTGGATTCGGCTTCACGGAATATCTCCGTCAGCTTTTTTGCGCTGTAAGGTTCGTGATCGTAGAAAAAACGGTGCGCGGCAATGGTTACACCCTCTTTTCCCAGACTGTCGAGAAAGCTTTGGGGAGAGGAGATACCTGCGAAGGCGAGTGCGCTGATGCTGGTCAGAGGAGGGGCCTCTTCTGAGGAGATAAATGCGCCGGAAAAACAGACCAGTTCTGCAATGGCAACGCGTGCTTTTATGAGTGGTGTCCCTCTTTCTTTTATTTTTCGCTCTATTGCATCAGCTTTTTCCGGATCATCGATTTTGTTCAGTACAATCAGGTCAGCTCTTGAAAGGTTTTTAAGCGGTTCCCTCATGCGTCCTTCGGGCAGCATTCTTGCCTTCAGAAAAGGTTCTGAGGCATTGATGATAGCAATATTGAGCTCTCTCTGGATTTGGCGGTGCTGGAAAGCGTCGTCAAGGATGATAACGGAGGGCATTCTTGCTGCAAAGTGTTTTATAAGATACTTTACGCCCTCTTTTCTTTTTTTTGCAACAATGACAATGGCATCCGGGTTGTTCCATGCGAGCATTGCGGTTTCATCGCCGGACTCTCTGCTGCTGAGCAAGACTTTGTGTCCGTCTGAGACCAGTTGTACGCCTTTTGATTCTCTCCGATATCCTCGGGAGATGATGGCCGGTTTGCAGCCGATGGAGAGATAGTACTTGACAACCCAATCGACAAGCGGAGTTTTTCCTGTACCGCCAGCGGAGAGGTTCCCTATTGAAACTATGGGCACGGGTGATTTCCAGGCAGGCAGAAGCTGTCGGTCAAAGAGTGTATTGCGGAGCTGCACAATAACCCGGTAGCCAAGGGCTGCGGGTCTGAGCAGTATGGAGAGTGGGTTATGCATGGTGAAGCTGGATTGCAAGTTGCTTTGTATACGATTCTATCTCTGCTTCGTTTTCGAATGCAGGCAGATGGATAAGGTGGAGCTGGACGGACGTTTCACTGAAAGGTTTCGGAATTTCAAACTGATCCCAGCTTTTGAGTGTCCAGCTTTTTTTATGACGGATTTCGGCAAAAACCAGTGGATAGTGGTTTTCGGAGGCCAGGCGCAACGTGCCGTATTTGAACTGATTGGCAGGTCCGCGTGGTCCGTCGGGGGTAAGGGCGACAATATTGCCGTTTTGCAGGGCTTTTTGCATGGCCTGTTTGACTGCGGCACCCCCTTTTGAGCTTGAACCCCGTATGAGCGAGAAACCGAGTCGTTCAAGTGTATCGGCAAGAGTTTTACCATCTTCGGACATGCTTACCACGGCAGCTATTTTTTTATCGGGAAAGAGTCTTTGGGCAAGAAGCCAGCCTGTGATCATTTTACCATGCCAGAAGGCGATGATGACCTCTTTATCGGGAAGCTGTATTATTTTTGGTATGACTGATATCCGCAGGCTTGCATAAAGAAGTTTCAGTACAAAGGGAATGAGATGGCGGGAAATCAGCGGGGAGAGCGGCATAGGTGTTGAAAATAAATGGCATACAGGGAACTTGAGCGGACAGGAAAAATTTATTTTATTCTTTATTTTATTCCCGGTGGATTATATACTGGCTATGGTTCCAAAGAGGGGAGTAATTTAACAAACTGTGCAGACAATGCACAGGCTCAAATAGGGCAAATGCCTGCACAGAGATTATGAATGTTTTGATTATAGGAAGTGGCGCTCGTGAACATGCCATGTGCCAATGTGCCGTGGAGAGTGAGGGTGTGGAGAGCGTTTTTGTGGCGCCGGGAAACGGCGGTACCGCTTTGATGGGCGGACATGTTTATAATGTGCCACTGAAAGTGACTGCGCTTGATGATCTGCTTCGATTTGCGGAGGAGAATGCCATTGATTTGACTGTTGTTGGTTCGGAGGCTCCGCTTGAACTTGGTATTGTGGATCTCTTTCGCCGTGCGGGTAAAAAAATAGTCGGCCCTGCACAGGAGGCCGCCTCTCTTGAGTCGAGCAAGGTGTTTGCCAAGGAGTTCATGCGGCGACACGGGATTCCTACGGCGGGGTACCATGTATTTCATGATGCGCTTTCCGCCAATGCTTATATCGGATTGCCGGAGACCTTGTTTCCGCAGGTGATCAAGGCAAGTGGCTTATGTGCCGGAAAAGGGGTTTTCATCGCGCTTGACAGGGAGCAGGCCGTGATGGCAAATAATGCGTTGTTTGAAGAGCGTATTTTTGGCGATGCAGCCAATGAGGTGGTTATCGAGGATTTTTTGCAGGGAGAGGAGGCGAGTGTTTTTGCCTTGACGGATGGTACCCGCTACCGTTTGTTTCTGCCAGCACAGGACCATAAGCGTATCGGCGATGGCGATACCGGCAAGAATACGGGTGGTATGGGCGCTTATGCTCCTGCGCCGCTGGTGACTTCTGAAGTGATGCAGAAGGTTGAAGAGCGGATTATCCGGCCAACCTTGAAGGGTATGAGGGATGATGGGCATCCGTATACCGGCTTTTTGTATGTCGGTCTCATGATTGATCAGGGTGAACCTTCTGTCGTCGAGTATAATGCACGTATGGGCGATCCGGAGACACAGGTGGTACTTCCCCTGCTGAAAAGCGATTTTATTGCAGCTCTTCAGGCGAGTGTTGATGGTACACTCGGAGAGGTGCCTTTTGAGATGTATCAGAAATCGGCGGCAACAGTTGTCATTGCCTCTGCTGGCTATCCTGACCATTATGAAACCGGCAAGGCTGTTGCTCTGGCAGATGAGCTTTCCACCATGCAGGATTGTCAGGTGTTTCATGCTGGAACGGCTTACGAGGGTGGGCGACTGGTCACTGCGGGTGGAAGGGTATTTTCGGTGACAGCGCTCGGAGATACGCTCAGGGAGAGTATTGATCGGGCCTACAGTGCGGTTGAAAAGATCAGTTTTGAAGGGGCTTATTATCGTACAGATATTGGAGCCAAGGCTCTTTAATTTTCAGTCAATAGTTTTGCCATGAAGCTACCCAGGCGTCAATTCGAGATTATCCAGGAGCAGGCGTTTCGGGAGTTGCCCTATGAGTGTTGCGGGCTCCTGGTCGGCATTCAAAACAGCGATCACAGGGGAAATGTAGAGAATATTGTCTATGAAGTTGCGCCCTGCAGGAACTGCCTCTATTTTGGTAAAGAGCAGGGTTTTGAGATTGCTCACCAGGAGTATCTTGATGTTGAGCGTGAGGCCAGAATGTTTGGTTATGAAATTATCGGCTCATACCATTCCCATATCAATTCTCCGGCCCTTCCGTCATTGCATGATGTTGATTTTGCACGTCCCGGCCATACGTTGCTTATTATTTCACTGATGAATGCGCAACCAAAGGAGGTTACAGCATGGCTGCGGCGGGGGTCGGGAGGGGTTCATCAGGAACAGATTCGTGTGCTGGAATAGTGTCTCCTGGCTTTGGGGCAGAAAAACTCTTCAATTATTTTGTACATTACCTTTTTTTAGGCTCAGTCAAGTATTAAACCCCGAAAAAACGTGCCAAAGCGGGAAGATATAAAGTCGATATTAGTGATTGGTGCCGGTCCTATTGTGATCGGCCAGGCTTGTGAATTTGATTATTCCGGCACCCAGGCGTGCCGCGCCCTTAAGGAGGACGGGTATCGGGTTGTGCTGGTTAACAGCAATCCGGCAACCATTATGACTGATATAGAGTTTGCTGATGCTACCTATATTGAGCCGATTACGCCGGAATATGTTCAGAAAATTATCGAACGCGAAAAACCCGATGCGCTTCTGCCGACGATGGGTGGTCAGACGGCTTTGAACATTGCGGTCAGTTTGGCCGAATCCGGTATTCTTGAACGTAATGGAGTTGAACTGATTGGCGCGAAGCTTCGTGCAATCAGAAAAGCTGAAAATCGTGAGTTTTTCAGTGATGCCATGAAAAAAATTGGCCTGGAAATGGCCAAAGGTTATTTTGTCCGGAATGAAAAAGAGGCAAAAGAGGCGCTTGAGGAGATTGGTCTGCCGATTGTTATCCGTCCCTCGTTTACACTTGGCGGTACCGGCGGTGGTTTTGCCGAGACAAAAGCAGACTATTATGATGCCGTACGCAGAGGCCTTACTGAAAGCCCTATCAGTGAAGTGCTCGTTGAGGAGTGCCTGATTGGCTGGAAAGAGTATGAGCTCGAGGTTATCCGTGATCTGGCCGATAATGTGATTATTGTCTGTTCTATTGAGAATGTTGATCCGATGGGAGTGCATACGGGCGATAGTATTACGGTTGCTCCGGCCCAGACGCTTACGGATCGTCAGTATCAGGAGCTGAGGGACGCTTCGGTTCGTATTATTCGTGAAATAGGTGTCGAAACCGGCGGCAGCAATATCCAGTTTGCAATTAATCCTCTCAATGGCCGTATTGTGGTTATTGAGATGAATCCTCGTGTTTCGCGCAGCTCTGCTCTGGCCTCGAAGGCGACCGGATTTCCGATTGCCAAGGTTGCGGCCAAACTTGCTGTTGGATACACGCTTGATGAGATCCTCAATGATATCACCAGAACGACTCCTGCGAGTTTTGAACCGGCAATTGATTACTGTGTTGTCAAGATTCCCCGCTGGGATTTTGAAAAGTTCAAAAATGTTGACGCCCGTCTTGGTGTACAGATGAAGTCGGTTGGTGAGGTCATGGCCTTTGGACGAAACTTCAGGGAGGCGTTGCAGAAGTCGCTTCGCGGCCTTGAAATCGGTCGGGCAGGGCTTGGTTCTGATGGAAAGGATGTCATGAATGTTCTTGCCATGACTCCGCAACAGAAGAAGTTTGCCAGGGAGGATATTCTTGAGAAAATCAGGATACCGAAAGCTGACCGGATGTTTTATCTGCGTTATGCCTTCCAGGCTGGCGCTACTGTTGACGAGGTTCATCAGTCAACTGGTATAGATCCCTGGTTTCTCGACAACATTCTCCAGATCGTTGAGCTTGAAGAGAAGCTCAGGGAACTGGCGGTGGCAGTCTGAGCGGGGGTTATGAGCTATCTGAGCAGGATACTGGAGGAGAAAGAGCGGGAGGTAGGGGAACTTGCCAGTGAGCATCCCGCCCGTCGTTACGCTGAGTTGCAGGGCTCTCTGGAGCCCACCCGTGATTTTACCGGGGCACTCCGGCGCACCGGCACGGGGTTGCGGTTGATTGCCGAGATTAAAAAAGCCTCTCCTTCGAGAGGTCTTATTGTTCCTGATTTTGATCCGGTCAACATTGCACGCCGCTATGGAGAGCTTGGTGCTGCGGCCTATTCGGTGCTGACTGACCGCACTTTTTTTCAGGGTTCAATCGACTATCTTCAGATGGTGAGCCGCTCATTTCAGTTGCCTGTACTGCGCAAGGATTTCATTATCGATGAGTCCCAGATTTTTCAGTCCCGTCTGACAGGAGCCGATGCCATTCTGCTTATCGTGGCTGCGCTTGATTCCTGTCAGCTTGGCGATTACCTGCAGTTGGCAGCCTCTGTTGGCCTGCATGTGCTTGTGGAGGTGCATGACCGCAAGGAGCTTGACAGGGCGATTGAAAAGGGCGCACCGATCATCGGTGTCAATAATCGGGATTTGAAAGACTTTTCACTCAAACTTGAGACATCGCTCTCGCTTCGTCCCTTTATTCCTTCTGCTGTTCTTGCTGTTTCTGAAAGTGGTTTGAAAAGCTCCGCTGATATTGCTCTTATCGAGCAGGCATCGTTTGATGCCGTGCTGATAGGAGAGGGACTGTATACCAGCCCCGAGCTTGGCAGGATTACCTGGTCATAGCCCTGAATTTTGCTGCCGTTTGTGCTGGATTGGCCGCTTTGAAGAATGCTGTGCCGGCAATCAGCGCATCGGCTCCGGCCGAAACAACTTCCTGCCCGTTTTCTTCCGTTATGCCACCATCAATGGCAATGACCATTCCCGGATTCACTTTCAGACGCATCTCATGGAGTTGGCGGATTTTGCCAATTGAGGAGGGAATAAACTTCTGTCCTCCGAACCCGGGATTGACCGACATGAGAAGAACAAGATCAAGATCTGGCAGGATGGATTCAAGTGTCGATAACGAGGTTCCTGGATTGATGGAGACGCCAGCCTTTGCACCGAGGCTTTTGATGAGCTGAATCGTGCGGTGGAGATGCGGGCATGCTTCCTGGTGAACGGTTATCTGGTGGGAGCCAGCCTTGATGAACTCTTCAATGAAGCGATCCGGGTCGACTATCATCAGATGGGTGTCGATAATCATGGGTGTGCATGATGCAATAGCCTGAACGATGAGTGGGCCGAAGGTGATGTTGGGGACAAAGTTGCCGTCCATAATGTCGCAGTGCATCCAGTCAGCTCCAGCTTTTGTAGCGATATCTATGGAGTGTTCAAGTCGGGTGAAGTCAGCCGACAGAATTGAAGGGGCAAGAAGCGTCGATGGTGCTGGCATGGCTATCCGTTTGGTTATCGTGAAAAAAATAATTCGGTTAAATAATTAAAAAGCTTCACCAATTCCAAAATTGAAGGTGTAGTCACCAATGTTTAATGCAGAGAAGCGCCAGGGCTTTTCCTGCGTTGGATCGTGCAGCTTATAGGCGAAATCAAAGCGGAATGGGCCTATAGGGGAGCCTATCCGCAGTCCTATTCCTGCGTCCCAGGCGAAGTCCCTTGCAAGGGATTTAAGGGTGAGGCCATAAACTCCGTTGCGGTCCCAGATATTTCCAATATCGGTAAAGAGGGTTATTCCGGATGGTTGATTAAAGATGGTGAAAAATTTTCGTCGATATTCCATATTGAGTTCAAGCTTGATGTCTGCACCGAAATTGGCAGCCACCTTGCTCACACTGCGGCCTGGTCCAAGTGTATTGAAAAGCCAGCCCCGCATACTGTTTGTTCCTCCAGCATAAAAACGGCGCTCTTCAGGGGTCGTTTCAGCCTTACCATAGGGCGTCATCCATCCTATACGTCCTCTTCCGGCAAGTTGGCTCTGTGGAGAGAAGTTTTTTGCAAGGCTCAGGGCGCTTTCGAGTTTCACATATTGGGAATAGGTTGTACCGAATATCTGGGGATCTTTGTCAGTGAAGCCGCTATAGTTTTTTGTGTCAAAACAGGTATCCATCAGCCATGCAAGGCTGCCGGATTCTTCAAGAAGGAGATCCAGGTTGCGGATGGTGCGTTCAGCAGGAGCGCTTTGGCGGTTTGTGAAGTTGTAGCGAAGCCGGAAGGTCTGGTTGACATGGGTTTCAAGAAGGCTGTCAATTCCGGCGTTCACTGCGGCTTCATTGGAGGGGTCAATGCCGATATTATAGGCAAGATCAGTTTTAAAAAGTTGTTTGAATCCTTTGAGGGAATCTTTTTTAACCCATTCAAATTCAAAAAAATCAAAATTCAGGCGCGATGATGGATTCAGGCGGGCGCTGTAGGTTGCGCGGAGCAGTCCGTTTTTGTTTGAGAGCAGTACCGGGAGTTTTGTTGCAGCATATTCAACTGTTGTTGCGTAGAAATTGCCCGGTTTTTTGAGAACGGGCAAGACAAGCGAGCTTTTCAGGCCAAACTCATAAGGAATAACTCTCGCGTATTGGTCTGTGTCAAGGTTTTGCAGGAGTTTATTGTTGTAACCGGCCTGTGTGCCGTATTCTGTGGATGCACGAAACTGTTCAGCCCCACCGAGCAGGTTTTTGTTTTCATAGGCCAGGGAGGTGCCGAAAAAGAGGGCTCCGTATCGGTTATCAACCAATATTTTTGGTTCTATCTGATGCTTGGGTGCCGTTTCAAGGTGAATGGTGGTGTAGAGTTTGTCGGCTTGTACCGAGTCAGGGCTGATGGAGATGGATGAAAAGAGATTGGTTGCTCCAAAATTTTGCAAGGTGCTCTGTTCGAGGCTTTTTCGGGTTATGTCGCCTGGGCGGAATTCAATAGCCGAGGTGATCAGATGTGGGGAGATGTGCTGGTTACCGAGAATGGTTGCGCTGATGTTCTCTTTTGTATAGGTTTTTGTTTTTGGTGTGGTGTCGCTGTTGACCGGGTTGTGTACGATAGCCGTGATGGGCCCATAGTGCAACTGTTTTGGCAAACTGAGCCGAAAAAGGACTCCTGCGTGGGTTCCAACGGTATCAACCTTGATGCGGATACTGTCTTCATGGAAAAAAGAAAAGCCGTACTCTTTGAAAAATGCTATGGTTCGATCACGCTCTTCAATCAGTCTCTCAACAGAGAATACATCGTTGACGTTGAGCCGTTTATTGTGGAGATAACCTGTTTTGAGTTCTGCAGGAATCTTTTCCAGTCCTTCATACGTGATGAAGTCAACTTTTGAGGTATTATTTTCCCGGATACGGATGTTGATATCCAATTTTTTCCCACCGTTTTTTCTGACAATGGTGGTATCCAGATCGGTAAAAAAAAAGCCTTTATAGGTGTAGAGTTTCTTGATGAGGAAGAGGTCTTTTTCAAATTCCTCTTTATTGAATGCTCTTCGGGATCCCCCGAAGAGACCGAGTCCCAGAAAGGATCGGTTTTCGGCGGTTACAATGATCAGGCGAAGTTCCTCCTCACTGATCGATTTATTGCCGCTGAAGTGGATGTTGTTCACATATGGCGATACGGCCACCTGTTTTTTCCCTGTGCTTATCGATCTGCCCTGTGCCGGAAATGCACAGAGCAGAAGAAGGGAGATAAGAGTCAATACTGCTTTTGCCAAGCATGAATCCTGTTTTGTTCTACGTTAATGGCTCTTCATCACCGTAGCCAAAGTCTTCGTCGGTAGGATAGTCGGGCCATATTTCATCAAGGCTCTCATACATATCATCGCTTTCGGGAAGATCGAGCAGGTTGTCGATCACCTGCTGGGGCGCACCGCTCCTGTTTGCGTAATTGATAAGTTCATCTTTTGTTACAGGCCACGGAGCGTCAGCTATATGACGGGCAAGGTCTAAATTCCAATACATACGACGTCGATTGAGTTATTCAGGTTAGGAGTTATTGTCGCTCTGTTCCGGCGCAGGTTTTTGTGTTGTGATAAACTTGTCCGGATTGCTTTCATCAAAGAAATAAGCGGTTGGGTTGACTTTTACATTGTCTTTCTGTACTTCATAGTGCAGATGGGGGCCAGTTGAGAGGCCGGTATTTCCCGAAAGTGCGATGATTTCACCGCGTTTGATTCTCTGCCCCTGGCGCACCAGAGATTTGGAGAGATGGGCATAGATGGTTTGATAGCCGAAACCGTGATTGATGGTTATTTTTTGTCCGTACCCTCTGTCATATCCCGAATAGGCAACAACCCCATCACCTGTCGATTGCACCCTTGTGCCTTCAGCAGCGGAAAAATCAATGCCTGAATGAAAAAGGGTAACCTTGTAGATTGGGTGTACCCGTTTTCCAAAAGCGCTGGTAATCGCGCCACTGACAGGCCTGATGTTGGGTATACTGGAAAAATAGGAGGTTGAATTGGGCTCTTCACTCTGCACTCTTGATTCGGCGGCGTTGTTTCTCTGACGATCTATCTGCAGGATGAGCTGTTCAATCATCTGTTCCGTACTTGCGAGTATTCCTTCGGTCGTGTTTGTCCTGGGAGCTGGAGTTTTGGTTTCAATCGATTGTGCCTCTTCAGCAAGGAGGGTTGCCGGAGCCCCGATAACGAAAGAAAAAAGGGCAAGAGAGAGTGCAACAATTCCTGAAGAGAGGCAGGCAAAGAGGCTCTCTTTAGCGTTTCTGCCGTATTCTGAGACAGCCATAAACCGATGTTTCAAAGTCATGTGGTATCGGGGATTGTTGGTCTGAACAGGAATGTCATTCATAGCCAAATATAAAAAAACTTTTTTGGATAATCTCAATGATTAGTGGGCTTCCAGCCAGTTTTTTCCAATGCCGGTATCGACCAGAACAGGGACATTTTTTAGTCCGCAACGTATTGCTGCATCAATCATTGCCTGTTCTACAAGTTTTGAAAGCGGCTCTTTTTCTGCATCAGTGGTTTCAAAGAGCAGTTCGTCATGTACCTGGAGAAGCATGACTGATTTCATGTTCAGATGGCGCATCCTGCTGCTGCAGAGGTTCATGGCGCATTTGATGATATCAGCGGCTGTGCCCTGAATTGGCGTATTCATGGCAGCTCTTTCTGCAGCTTTTTTCAGGTTGGTATTCCTGCTGTTGAGGTCAGCCAGATAACGGCGGCGTCCGAGGATCGTTGTGACATACCCTTTTTCCCTTCCGGTTTCAATAATTTCCTGCAATGCCTTGAAGAGCCCGGGATATTTCGAGATGTAGGTGTCGATAATGGCCTTGGCCTCTTTTTGGGGAATATTGAGTCTTCGTGAGAGGCCAAATGGCATGATGCCGTAAAGAACTCCAAAATTCACCTCTTTTGCCTTGCGTCTCATATCGCTGGTAATTTCATCGGTGTCGAAAATTACCTTTGCTGTTGCGGTGTGAATGTCTTCCCGGTTGCGGAATGCTTCGAGGAGTTGAGGATCTCCGGAAATTTCTGCAGCAATTCTGAGTTCAATCTGCGAATAGTCTGCAGAGAGTAGCCAGTTTTCAGGTGTTGAAGGTATAAATGCCCTGCGTATCTCTTTGCCGAGGGGACTGCGTATGGGTATGTTTTGCAGGTTTGGATTGGAAGAGGAGAGTCGGCCAGTTGCCGTGATGAATTGATTAAATGTAGTATGCAACCGACCTGTCAGAGGATTGACCATTTTTGGCAAGGCGTCGATATAGGTACTCTTGAGTTTCTGCAGGCTTCGGTATTCGAGGAGGTCACGTGCGATGGGAAAGAGTGTCGCAAGCTCTTCAAGCACTTCAACATTGGTTGAATAGCCTGTTTTTGTTCTCTTTTTTGGTGGAAGCGCAAGGAGATCAAAGAGAATATGGGCAAGCTGTTTGGGGGAATCGATGTTGAAGGCGGAGCCTGCTGCAGCATAAATTGTTTCTGTCAGGAGCTCGAGCTCTTTTTTAACCCGTTCGGAAGCCTTTTCAAGATGGTGGGTGTCGATGCATATGCCGGCATATTCCATTTCGGCAAGGACTGTGACCAGCGGGAACTCAATGTTTTCGCAAAGCCAGAGCAGTTCAGTTTCTCCGTCGAGTTTTTTGCGGAAAACACCCTCAAGCTGAAGAGCAAGATCGGCATCCTGGCAGGCATAGTCTGAGAGCTTTTCGGGATCAACCTCGAAAATATGCTGTTTTGTTTTTCCGGTTCCAACCAATTCATCAAAGGTTGTCGTTCGGTAGCCGAGGTGGTGGGCGGCCAGGTCGTCAAGGTTATGTTTTTCTTCAGGATTGAGCACATAGCTCGCAAGCATGGTGTCGAATGCAACAGGAGAGAGCTCTATGCCGTATTTTTTGAGAACGAGCATGTCATATTTGAGGTTCTGGCCAATTTTCGGCAGGGATGGATTTTCAAGGAGCGGTTTCAGGATTTCGACTGTTTTATCCCGGTCAAGGGCGCTCTGCGCGAAAGAGATAAATCGCGCTTTTCCTGTTTCAACCGCGATCGATATCCCTGCCAGTTCGGCTTCAAAGGTGTCAAGACTGGTGGTTTCCGTGTCGACGGCAATATGCCGGGCATCGTGCAGAGACTCCATCAGTTCCATCAGTTTATCGACTGTGTCGATACGGGCATAGTCGGCATTCTCCCGGGGTGATCGGAGAGCGGGCTCTTGTTCATGAAAAGGGGAGGAGGGTTCCTCATGGAGCGGAGCTGTTGCTGAGGGCGCTTGCTGAAGCTCTCCAAAAAGAGCCAATATTCTTGAGGATATGGTTTTAAGACCGAGTTTTTGCAGCAGCGGGAAAAGTTTTGCCGGGTCAGGCAATCCGCAGGCAAGCTCTTTCAGGGTAACGTCGATCTGTAAATCGGTGCGTATGGTGACCAGTTGTGTTATCAGATCAAGCGTGGGTTGAAATGCTTCAAGGCTTTGGCGGTTTTTCGGGGAGATCGTGTCGAGATGGTTGTAGATATTCTGCAGGGAACCGTATTGGTCAAGCAGGGAGATGGCGGTTTTCGGGCCAATCCCTTTTGCTCCGGGAATATTGTCGGAGGTGTCGCCGGTGAGGGTGAGGAACGGGATAAAAAGCTCAGGGGGAACCCCGAACTGTTCGATAATCTCTTTTTTCCCCAGCAGTTCAAGCTCATTCTGGTTTTTGCCGGGTTTAAGGATGTTTACTCCCTCATGGACCAGTTGGGCAAGATCCTTGTCGGGGGTGACAATATAGACCTGGCACATTGGGCTGAATTTACGGGAGGCGGTGCCAATAAGATCGTCCGCTTCGTATCCCGGGGTTTTAATGAGCGGAATATCAAACGCTTCAAGCAGCTTGAAAATGGCGTCAAGTTGCATGATGAGATCTTCGGGTGGCGCTTGTCGATTGGCTTTGTAAAGAGGATAAAGATCGTGCCGGAAGGTTTTTTCCTTGCTGTCAAATACCGCTGCAAGGTATTGTGGCCTGTAGGTTTCAAAGATTTTAAGCAATGTGGATGCAAAGCCATAAATAGCTCCGGTCGGCATGCCCTCCTGACTTGTCATGCCCGCGCGTTGCAGGGCATAAAAGGAGCGGTAAACGATGGCCATGCCGTCGAGCAGAAAGAGTGCTGGTTTTTTTGTGGTGGTTGCCGGGTTCTTGATTCTCTCTTCCGGATTGGCTGGCGGGAAGAAGTCGAGCTGCCGATTATTCATTCTGCAATAACTCCATAACTTCCAAGGACGTTGACCATGGTGGCAAATTCTTTGAGATGGCAAAGGGCGTTCTGGATATTCCGATCGTTCTGATCACCGATAAAATCAACATAAAAAAGATATTCAAAGGCTTTTTTTCTGAACGGTCTCGATTCGATTTTGGTCAGGTCAATATCACGCATGGCGAATGTTGCCAGTGCCTTGAACAGTGATCCTTGTTCGTTGGGGAGCGTGAAGACGATTGATGTTTTGTGCTGTGCGCTCTTCGCAGTTGTTTCAGGGAGCGGGTTTTCCGGATTTTTCGCATGTGCAATACAGAAAAAGCGGGTAATGTTCCACTCCTCATCGGCCAGATTTTCCTGGAGGATCTCAAGTCCGTAGAGTTCGCCTGCCCGTTTTGATGCTATGGCAAGTTTTCCGGGATCTTTTTCAGCGGCTATCATTTTTGCGCTTCCCGCCGTATCATAGGCAACTTCAGCTTTGAGGTGTTGGTGAGTGGCAAAAAAGTTTCGGCACTGGGCCAATGCCTGTGGGTGTGAAAGCACCTTCAAAGCCCTTTCTGTGGATGAACCGGGAATGCCAAGCAGGCAATGTTTTACCTTGACGAAGGTTTCTGCCACAATGGTGACGGGATGCTGCAGCAGAAGGTCGTAGTTATGATGAATGCTGCCTCCAAGTGAATTTTCAATGGGGATGACGGCATAATGTACCTCCTGATTTTCAACAGCCGCGAAGACCTCGTCAAATGATTCGAAGGGTTTTGGCTCTCCAATCCGGAGTGCGGCGATCTCACTGTATGCTCCTGGTTCACCCTGGTAGGCGGTCATCAAGTTTGTCATTGTTTTTTCTTGTTGTTAACTTGCGGGAATACCGTCAGATTTGATTTTATTTAAAGAAAATAAATCTATTATCATAGGCGGGCATCTGGAGGAATAATAAATCAGCATTTTTTATTATGTCAGGACATAGCAAATGGGCAACCATTAAGAGAAAAAAGGCGGTAACCGATCAAAAAAGAGGCAGTTTGTTCACCAAACTGGTCAAGGAGATTACGATTGCAGCAAAAATGGGTGGTGGTGACCCAGCGGGTAATCCTCGTCTCAGGCTTGCAATCGATACGGCCAGGGACAATTCCATGCCGATGGACAATATCCAGCGTGCCATCAAGAAGGGAACAGGGGAGCTTGAGGGGGTAACCTGGGACGAGATTACCTATGAAGGGTATGGTCCTGCAGGGATTGCGCTGATTATTGAGACTGCTACAGACAATCGTAACCGTACCGTAGCTGATATTCGTCACATTATGAGTCGTAACAATGGTTCGCTCGGTGAAAGCGGCAGTGTTGCCTGGATGTTTCAGCGCAAGGGAACGCTTGATGTTCCACGATCGGCTGCCGGAGAGGATCAGCTCATGGAACTTCTGCTCGAGGCTGGTCTTGAAGATCTTGGCAGCGATGATGAGAACTATTTTACCGTCATAACTGATGTCAAGGATCTTGAGCGTGTCAAAAAAGCGCTTGATGATGCCGCTATCATGTATGAGAATGCAAAAATTGATTTGATACCCGAAAATTATATTGAGCTTGAAGCCGAGGATGCCCGCAAGGTGATCAAACTGATTGATGCATTTGAAAATAATGATGATGTGCAGGCGGTATACACGAATATGGAGATCAGTGAGAGTGCAATGAGCAGTTTAAACGAGTAAAAAGAGTGGTTGTTCTGGGGGTTGATCCTGGAAGTCGGCTTACGGGCTACGGCGTGATTCGTCAGGAGGGTACGCTTTTTACGGTGCTCTCTTATGGAGTTATCCGGCTTCATCCTCGCAGTAGTCATGCGGAGCGTATTGGTCAGATCTACAGGGAGCTTGAAGCAGTTATTACGGATTATGCCCCTGAATGTGTTGCACTTGAAACTGTTTTTTTGAGCAGGAATGTGCAGTCGGCACTGAAACTTGGTCAGGTAAGGGGTGCCGTAATAGCTCTTGCGATGAACCGGAATCTTCTCTTGCACGAATATGCTCCTCGCGAAGTGAAGTCGGCAGTAACCGGAAAAGGGGCGGCAAGCAAGGAGCAGGTTGCGTTTATGGTCGCAAGGATGCTTGCTCTTAATCCGGTTCCTGAACCTTTCGATGTTACCGATGCCCTCGGCATTGCGCTCTGTGATCTGCTGAGAGGAGGAAGCCGGGAACCTTTTAAGAGTGCAGGAAAGAGCAGAAAAGGGGGTATGAGCTGGTCGCAGTTTGTTGGGTCATCGCCCGATATGGTTATCCGGTAATTTCAAAAATAAATTCACCACTGTGGAAGGTCGTATCGTAAATCTCCCGAATTTTCTCAGTATTCTGAGAATACTTTTGATACCCTGGTTTATCTACTACTTTCATACGGGTCATCTTGATATAGCCATTACTATTATGATTGTGGCTGTTCTGACCGACTGGTTTGATGGCCAGGCGGCTCGATGGACGAATGATGTTTCAGAGATGGGAAAAATTCTTGACCCCCTTGCCGACAAGCTCTGTCTTGCAAGTGTTGCGGTTTATTTTCTCTGGGTCGGGCAGCTCCCTTTATGGTTTGTGCTTTTTGCTGTGCTCCGTGATATTCTGATTTTTATTGGAGCGGGTTATGTGAAATTTCGTCATTCAGTGGTGACGACCTCCCTTTGGCCGGGGAAATGGGCGGTGGGTTTTGTCTCCATGCTCTTTATTGCCATGGTCTGGCCTCATCCGTTTTTCAGGGAATATCTGGTCAAAGAGTTTTTTTTATATCTCTCGACGCTTATGCTCTTTTACTCGTTTGTTCTCTACTGCCTGAGGTTTTATAAAATTCACAAGGGGCTGGAGTACCGGGCCTGAGTTTCAGCAGCTCTTTTCCATTCCCTGAAAGGGCTTTTCTCTTCATTTTCGGTTCCATTTCTCCCTGTTTTTTACAGTCACCATTATGCTTATCCTGATATGGATAACTTTTCCTGTGAAGACGGGATTTTAACGTAACGATACGCTATTCTCTTTTTCCATATGATTTTAATTGCATTAACACGCTTTATGGTGTTGGTTGCAAAATGTGGATAACTTGTTGATGGAATGTGGAGTCCGTGTGATCAGCCAGGGAGAGAACTGTTTTGCAGCGGAGCAGAGGCTGCTGTTTTTAAGGCGGCAGACGGAGAGGGGTGCCGGGGTATCTGTTGTGTGCTCCGAAGCGCCCTGTGCCAGTTCTGCTACAGGGTTCGCTTCATGCACACAGGGTTATTCCATTACTTGCTCTTTGGTGCAACCGTTGCCATGAGGGAAGCCTCGCAGACAAGTTCTCCTCTTACATAGGCTTTGGCGTCAAACTGGCAGATGTTTCTGCGCTTGTTGGTCAGAGTGGCTTCGATAACAAGCGTATCACCCGGAAGCACGGGTTTACGGAATCGAGCCTTGTCGATACCCATGAAGAGCACGACACTCTCCTTGATGTTATCATTGCCGTTGAGCATCATGATGCCACCCGTCTGGGCCATGGCTTCAAGTATCAGAACGCCGGGCATGATGGGATTTCCGGGAAAATGGCCCTGGAAAAACGGCTCATTGATGGTGACGTTTTTGATCGATACAATTTTTTCGTCAAGCTTGAACTCTATAATCTTGTCGATCAACAGAAACGGGTAGCGGTGGGGGAGGATCTGTTGAATAGCGTTGATGTCGAAAATAACGCCAGCTTTTTTTTCATGCTGGAACTGTCGGGCAAGCTTGTTCCGATCGACATATTTTTTGAGCTGCTTTACGAACTCCACATTTGAGGCATGACCGGGACGTGCCGCGAGCACCTGGGCCTTGAGTGGCATTCCAAGAAGTGCGATGTCGCCGAGAAGGTCGAGCAGTTTATGGCGCGCAGGTTCGTTCTTGAAACGAAGTTCACGATTGTTGAGGATGCCATTGTCACCAAGCACAAGATTTTTGCTCTCAATACCGAGTTTTTTGCCAAGATCGGAAAGCTCCTGTTCGCACATGGTTTTGTCGATAATAACAATAGCGTTGTCGACATCACCACCCTTGATGATTCCCTGGTTTGCAAGGGCTTCCACTTCGCTGAGAAAGCAGAATGTTCTGGAGGATGAAAATTCTTTGACAAATTCTTTGTCCAGATCAAAGAGGCCGGAGTGCTGCGAGCCAAGCGCCGGGTTTTTGTAGTCAACCATGACGGTTATTCTGAAGCTGTCGAGAGGCAGGGCTACAATATCAACGCTGTTGTTGGCATCATGGTATTCAATGGTTTCATCGATGACCAGGTAATTTTTTGGTTCATCCTGTTCCTTGAACCCGGCTTCGATCAGCGCTGCGGCAAAAGGGTGTGAGCTTCCGTCCATGACAGGAGGTTCCGGGCCGCTTATTTCGATGCGGCAGTTATCGATCTGCAGGCCGTAAAGCGCTCCGAGAACATGTTCGGTGGTATGCACCTTTACACCATTGAGTCCGATGGTGGTACCCCTCAGAACATCAACGACATTCTCGATCAGGGCTGGTATTTCAGGGCTGTCGTCGATATCGGTACGCACAAAACGATACCCATAGTTGACTGGTGCAGGTTTGAAGGTAATCATGCACTCTTTGCCGGTGTGAAGTCCGGAACCCCAGAGAGAGACCTCTTTTTGAAGTGTACGCTGAAGAATGAGCATAGTGGAATTGTTGCTCCTGTTTCGGTTATCCGTGCAGGAAATGAAGACTGATTGTTATAATGAAAAACTATACAGGCCCTGAAGATAAGAAAGAACTGATTCCTCTTCAAATCAGCCTGGTTGCAGGGTATTGTCTGGTACTGGTTTTTTTATGTGAAATGTTTCAGCGCTTTTTCAAGCAGAAGAGGGTGGGTTATGTTGTTGCCTGCAATAATACTCTGCTTCAGAAAAACATCAGGCTCCCCGCTGAAGTCAGTGATGGTCCCTCCTGCTTCACGGACAAGCAGGACACCGGCAGCAAAATCCCACGGAAAGAGTTTGTATTCCCAGAAGCCGTCAAAGCGGCCACAGGCGGTGTAGGCAAGATCAAGGGCTGCTGAGCCTGCACGCCGGATGCCGGCAGAATCATGAATAACCTCCTTGAGCATGCCGATGTATGATTCGAGGTAGTGATACTCCTTGAAGGGCATGCCGGTTCCAATGAGAAAACTCTCTTTGTCTGTGCGGCTTGATATGGTGATCTTTTTTCCGTTAAGGTAAGCTCCCTGACCGCGTTCGGCGGTAAAAAGCTCATTGAGAACTGGCTGATAGACCACAGCGGTGAGCAGCTCATCATCGCTCCCTTTGAGCGCTATGCTGATTGAGAAAACGGGAAAAGAGTGAATAAAATTAAGCGTGCCATCAAGAGGATCGACAATCCATGTTCTTCCTGAAGTGCCGGTTATGATGGTGCCCTCTTCGCAGAGCATGCTGTCTTCGGGAAAGTTTTCGGTGATAATTGAGCTGATTGCCGCTTCACAGGCTTTATCGACGTCGGTGACAAAATCCTTGAACTCTTTTACCTGGATTTCGGGATGGGAGAGTTCTCCGAATTTTTCAAGGGTTATAGCTCCCGCAGCATGAGCCGCCCTGATGGCTGTCTGCAGTTCTTTACTTTGAGCTCTCATGCAACAGTATGGGTTGGAGTTGAAGTGGTCGTCAATATAGCATTTCCCGGAGAGAGTACCTATAAGTCTCAGTCCTCTTGTTTCTGCAGGGAATTATCGGAAGGATCTTTGTGTTTAACATGTTCAGTTCAATAATTTTAACACTGATGTCATGAATGTCAATATTCCGAAACTTGCGCTCTGTATCGGGTTGTGTTTCCTCTTCGCCTTTGCCGGCAGCACCTTTACTCCTGTACCGGGTTCTGATTGGTACTACCATGTGCTGAACAAACCTTCATGGAATCCGCCGGACTGGCTCTTCCCTCCTGCATGGAGCCTGCTTTTTCTGCTCATGGGTATTGCGCTTTATCTTGTTGTTCAGCAGTATTCCAAAGAGACAAAGATTCGTGGGGCTCTGATTGTCTTTGGTGCTCAGCTTTTGCTCAATCTTGGCTGGTCGGCAGCATTTTTTGGACTTCACTCTCCCGTGCTTGCGATGGTGGTGATTGTCCTGCTCTGGTTGGCTATTGTCTTGACGATTGTGAAATTTCGTGCGGTTTCTCCGATGGCTGGCAATCTGCTGATTCCCTATCTCATGTGGGTGACGTTTGCCTCATTTCTGAACTTTACGATTGTGCAGCTTAATTGATTGAATAATTTTTCGCGGCGCTCAATCTTCAGGAGAGAGAGAAAAGGATGCGTTGAGGGCGCATCCTTTTTTCATGGCGGTTAAGTGGGTTAATTGAAAATTACCGCAAGAACATCCATCTCTTTTTTTCCGTTTTTTGCAGCAATCTCACGGATGGACATGGCTGAACTCTCCACAGCAATTCCTTTTTGTTCAAGTTTCAGGATAATGCTTTCACTCTTTTGCCCGGCGACAACTGCCACGGTTTCAAGTTTCGACTTCTCAAGCGCTCTGGTCATTTTCATTCTTGGATTCTGTTCATTTCGGGCTGGCATAACTATGCTGAGTATGGTAATAAGCAGGCCAGCGCCGATAATGGCCAGAGCAGGTTTTCGCGTAAAATAGCCGGTAAAGGCTTTCCAGTTTGCTGCGATGTGTAACAGAACACCCGCGACCATTGCCCAGCTCAGCCATTCATGAACAGGTTTGGTGTATCCAGCTTCAATTTTAAAAAACATCAGGATGCCTGTTACGGCAAGAATGACAAAGGTTCCGGTGGCCAGCGGTGTGGCCCATGATTTCATTGGTGCGCCCATGGTTGTGTTCTCTTGTTTTTTTGTTTGTTTTATGATTTCGTGAAGGCATAGTTCGATGAACGCCACATTCGACGCTGATTGTGGTAAAATCTTGTGCAGGCGGGCGCCGACGGGGAAAAAAGGCCGGAACAACAGAAAGCGCAGTCTAAGCTGCGCTTTCTGTTGTTTATCGGGCGATCGAAGAGTGAGCAAGCGGGGACGCTTAGTCGTTTTCCTGATCGCGGAGGTTTTCAAGAACACCGAAATCCTCAAGTGTCGTGACATCTCCCTTGATTTCGTTGCTTGTAGCAAGCTCACGAAGGAGACGACGCATGATTTTTCCGCTGCGTGTTTTTGGAAGACCTTTGGCCCATCTGATCTCATCGGGTTTGGCAATAGGTCCGATCTCCTTGGCAACGTGGTTGCGAAGCGCTTCACGGAGCGTCATGTCACCGACATATTCATCTTTCAGGGTCACAAAGGCTACAAGGGCATTGCCTTTGAGTTCATCAGGACGGCTGACAACGGCGGCCTCTGCAACAGCCTCGTGGGATACCAGCGCGCTTTCGACCTCACTGGTGCCAAGGCGGTGACCTGAAACGTTGACCACATCATCGACTCGACCCATGATCCAGATGTAGCCATCTTCATCCTTGCGGGCGCCATCACCGGTAAAGTACATGTCGTGGAATTCAGACCAGTAGGTTTTTTCATACCGCTCATTGTCGCCGTAGATGGTACGGAGCATTGATGGCCATGGCTTTTTGATAACAAGGTATCCGCCTTCGTTGGCTTCGCACGGGGTACCGTCCTTGCGGACAACATCAACCATGATGCCAGGCAGGGGACGAGTGGCTGTGCCGGGTTTTGTCGGGGTTGCGCCTGGAAGGGGAGAGACCATGATGCCTCCTGTTTCCGTCTGCCACCAGGTATCGACAATCGGACATTTTTCCTGTCCGACCACTTTTTGGTACCACATCCATGCTTCGGGGTTGATTGGCTCTCCTACGGTTCCGAGCAGGCGAAGCGAGCTGAGGTTGTGTTTGGTGACCCATTCATTTCCGGCGCGGATAAAAGCGCGGATAGCGGTTGGCGCGGTATAGAAGATGGTAACTTTGTGGCGGTTGATGATATCCCAGAATCTGTCCCACTGCGGATAATTTGGTGCACCTTCATACATCAGGATGGTTGCTCCATTAAGCATCGGGCCGTATATCATGTAGGTGTGCCCGGTGATCCAGCCGACATCTGCCGTACAGAAGTAGATATCTTCGTCTTTGATATCAAACACGTATTTGAACGAGCTTGCAGCATGGACCATGTATCCGGCGGTGGTGTGCAGGATACCTTTTGGTTTGCCGGTTGAACCGCTGGTGTACAGTACAAACAGCGGATGTTCTGCATCGAGTTCTGCCGGTTCGGATTCATCAGCGGCAAGGCCCATGAGATCATGCCACCAATGGTCCATTCCGTTATGCATGTGGATCTCTTCATCGGTAACTTTCAGGACAATGACGCTTCGTATTGACGGCGTATTGACGATAGCTTCGTCAACGATGTTTTTCAGGTTAATGGAACCGCCGCGGCGTCTTGTGCCATCTGCACAGATGACCATCTTGGCGCGTGAATCGTTAACGCGTTCAGTGATGGCATGAGCAGAGAAACCGGCAAAAATAACGTTATGGACTGCTCCGACACGCGCACAGGCGAGAACGGCGATGACCAGTTCCGGAACCATGCCCATATAGATTGCAACTCTGTCTCCTGGCTTGATGCCGGCGATTTTCAGGACGTTTGCAAATTTGCTGACCTGGCGGTGCAGTTCACCATAGGTCAGAACCCGCTGGTTACCCTCTTCTCCTTCCCAGATAATGGCAGCTTTGTTCTTTCTCCAACTGTTGACATGGACATCAAGGGCGTTGTAGCAGATATTGGTTTTACCGCCGTTAAACCATTTCGCATAGGGAGTATTCCACTCCAGAACGCTATCCCACTTTTTAAACCAGTGGAACTGCTCAGCAATGCCTCCCCAGTAAGCGTCCGGATCGGCTTCAGCGGCAGCATAGAGTTTCTCATACTCTTCCATTGAGGAGATATGGGCATTGTTCGAAAACTCTGCCGAAGGCGGAAATTTCCGCTTTTCAGACAGAACAGAGCTGATCGACTCTTCTCCAGAAGACGAGGTTTCGGTGTGCTGTGCGTTGGATGTTGTTTCTTCTGTAGCCATTGATACCCATGTTTTGTGTGTTAAAAAAAAGGATACTCACCCCTTTTACAGGAAATCAGGAACGTGGAAAATAACTGGTTGAAACGGAGATAAAAAGCCGGACAGAGAGTTTTATGCATTCTCTGCCAATTTTACATAAAATAATTTTACAGGACAATAACAGTTGTTAATATAGAGGAAAGTCACTCTTTTTTTACAACAAAATTAACCAGTTTGTCTACAACAACAATTTCGCGAAGGATGGTTTGTCCGTCAAGAAATTTGAATACCGATTCTGTCTTTTTTGCTTCCTGAAGAAGCAGCTCTTTCGGGCTTTTTGCCGGGGCAAGAAAGGTGCCTCGCAATTTTCCGTTGATCTGGACGGCGATGGTTAAAATGCTCTCTTCGACAAGTTTTGGATCAAATGAGGGAAAGGGTGCCTGGCTGATTGAGTCGTTGTGACCGATGCTTTCCCAGAGCTCTTCTGTGATATGAGGTGCATAGGGTGAGAGCAGCACAAGGAGCGTTTCAATTGCAGAGCGGTTTTTGCATCCCGACTTCTGCAGTTCGTTGACAAAGACCATCATTTCGGAAATAGCCGTGTTGAATTTGAGCTGTTCCGTGTCCTCGCCAACCTTTTTAATGCTCTTATGCATACGTCGGAGCAGCTCTTCCGGCATGGCTTCCTCAGACAGCAGTGTCGCCGACTCCTCATGTTCCCCATAAACCAGTCGCCACACTTTCGACAGAAAGCGGCTTATGCCTTCAATGCCGTTGGTGTTCCAGGGCTTGACCTGTTCAAGGGGGCCCAAAAACATCTCATAAAGGCGCACAGCATCAGCTCCATAGCGTTCAAGAACGTGGTCTGCGGGGATGACGTTGCCGCGTGATTTCGACATCTTTTCATTGTCTTCACCAAGAATCATTCCCTGGTTGAAAAGCTTTTTGAATGGCTCCCTGGAACTGACAACACCGAGATCGAAGAGCACCTTGTGCCAGAATCGGGCATAGAGCAGGTGAAGGACAGCGTGTTCGGCGCCGCCGATATAGAGATCGACGTTCATCCAGTAGCGCTCTTTTTCAGGATCGACCAGTTTTTCCTGGTTTTCAGGATCAATGAAGCGGAGATAGTACCAGCAGCTTCCCGCCCACTGTGGCATGGTGTTGGTCTCCCGTCTGAAGGATCCGTGCTCATCGCTTCCGTAAAGCCAATGTGGAATATTGGCAAGTGGTGATTCCCCGGTTGATGAGGGGTGGTAAGCCTCAACTTCGGGAAGAACAAGGGGAAGATCGGTTTCCAGCCGAAGGGTACCATCATGATAATGCTTGATGGGGATTGGTTCTCCCCAGTATCGCTGGCGGCTGAATATCCAGTCGCGGAGTTTGTAGTTTACCTTTCTCTCTCCCGCTTTTTTTGTTTCAAGCCATGATGCCATGCGCTCGAAAGCTTCGCAAAAGGGGAGACCGTTGAGTGTTATTTCGTTGTTGGCGGAGTTGACGCAAATACTCTCTTTCTCTTCAAAGACGCGTTCCTGAACATCATGCGGACTCTGGATGACCTCGATGATGGGAAGATTGTACTGTTTGGCAAACTCCCAGTCGCGGCTGTCATGTGCCGGGACTGACATGATAGCTCCTGTTCCGTAACTGATCAGGACAAAGTCGGAGATCCATACGGGAAGAGGTTCTCCTGTTGCAGGGTTTATGGCATAGGAGCCGGTGAAAACGCCTGTTTTTTCCTTCTGAAGGCCTGTGCGTTCAAGTTCGGTTTTCAGCTTTGCCTTGCTGATATAGTTTTTCACCTCAACTAACTGCTGGGCCGTGGCGAGCTTTTCGGCAAGCGGATGCTCAGGGGAAATGACAAGGTAGGTGGCACCGAAAAGTGTATCAGGCCTTGTGGTGTAGACTCTCAGCTTTTTGTTGTGGCAGCGGAGTTCAAAATCAATCTCTACACCTTCAGAACGTCCAATCCAGTTGCGCTGCATCTGTTTGACATTTTCCGGCCAGTTGAGTTCGTCAAGGTCGGCAAGCAGGCGATCGGCGTATGCCGTGATTTTCAGCACCCACTGGCGCAAAGGGCGTCGCACAACCGTGTAGCCGTCGGCAATTTTTTCATCAACCTCTTCATTTGCCAGAACGGTTTTCAGCTCTTCGCACCAGTTGACGTCCACTTCCGACATATAGGCCAGTCCCCTCTCATAGAGTTTGAGAAAGATCCACTGCGTCCATTTGAAATAGTTCGGATCGGTCGTGTTGATCTCCCTTGACCAGTCGTAGGAAAAGCCCATGGCCTGAAGAGTGCCCTTGAAGTTCCGGATGTTCTCCTCAGTGGTTGTTTTTGGGTGGGTTCCTGTTTTGATGGCAAACTGTTCTGCTGGAAGTCCGAAGGCATCCCATCCCATAGGGTGGAGCACATTATAGCCGCAACTCCGTTTGTAGCGTGCAGTGATATCTGAGGCGGTGTACCCTTCAAGATGTCCGACATGGAGTCCTGTGCCACTGGGGTAGGGAAACATGTCGAGAACATAATATTTTGGTTTGTCAGCATCATCACCTGTTTTAAAGGTGTTCTGCTCTTTCCACCAGGCCTGCCATTTTGCTTCTGTTTTTGAAAATTCGTACCTCATGGGGTGTTGATGAATATCGTTGTATCCTCAGAATTACATAAAAAAAGCAGTACAGGAATAAATCTGCACTGCTTTTTGACGTCATGTTGCATTTACTTGTTCTCTGCGCCGTTCTCTTTTGGTGCATCCTGTTCAGCCGCTTTTATGGAAAGGGCAAAACGGGTTTTTCCGGTGCGGGAATCCTTGCGGACATCAACCAGTTTGACCCTCACCTTTTCGCCGATTTTGAGGTGATCGCTGACCTTTGTGACCCTCTCACTCGATATTTCAGAGATGTGGACCAGTCCATCGGTTTTGGGAAGAAATTCCACAAATGCGCCGAGTTCATCACGAATGTCGCGCACCTTTCCAATATAGATATTGCCCACTTCCGGCTTGGCCGTCAGATTTTTTATGGTGGCCAGTGCGGCATTTGTTCCCTCACTGGTCGAGCAGGCAATGGTTATGGTTCCATCGTCATCAATATTGATTTCTGCGCCGGTCTCTTCAGTGATGCTGCGGATAGTCTCTCCACCTTTACCGATAATCATGCCGATGCAGTCAACCGGCACCTTGATGCTGGTAAGTTTTGGTGCAAAGTTGGCAAGTTCCTGACGGGTTGAAGGGATAGCCTTCTCCATTTCACCGAGGATGTGAAGACGGCCCCTGCGTGCCTGCTCAAGGGCAGTTTCAAGGATGTGGTAGTCAAGACCGTCGATTTTGATATCCATCTGGCAGGCGGTAATACCATCACGGGTGCCTGATACCTTGAAATCCATATCTCCAAGGTGATCCTCATTGCCGAGAATATCAGAGAGTACAGCATATGAGGCTCCCTCCTTGATCAGTCCCATGGCGATGCCTGATACCGGCTTTTTAATCGGAACACCACCATCCATCAGGGCCAGCGTTCCTCCGCATACCGATGCCATTGATGAAGAGCCGTTCGATTCAAGGATGTCTGAAACGATACGGATGGTGTAGGGGAACTCTTCCTCTGTCGGAGCAACCATTTTGATGGAGCGCTCTGCCAGATTGCCATGTCCGATTTCCCTGCGTCCGATACTTCCGAGCCTTCCGGTTTCACCGACACAGAAGGGAGGGAAATTGTAATGGAGATAGAATTTTTTATCGGCACTGCTGGTCAGGTTATCAACAGACTGGGCATCTTTTTTCGTGCCGAGGGTTATCGTTACCAGAGCCTGTGTCTCTCCTCTGGTGAAGAGTGCCGAACCGTGGGCTCTCGGGATGATGCCCAACTCAATGCTTATTGGCCGTACCTGGTCGAGGGCTCTGCCGTCAAGACGTTTTGCGTCGTCAAGAATCATGTGGCGCATGACCCGTTTTTCGACCATGTGGATCTGTTCGTCAATGATATGCGGGTTAATGCAGAGCGCCTTGGCCGGATCGGTCGAGAACTCTTCGCTGCTGCATGTTGCTTTGAAGTGCTCAATGGTGCTCTCTATAATTTCATGGTAGATGGCGGCTGTCTGATCAGCGCGCTCTTCCTTTTTGAGCGGAGTGTAGGCGAGCTCCTTGAGGCGGGTTTCGCAAAGTACCCGAACCGTTTCAGTGAGCTCAGCCGGAATGACTGTTGGCGTAAAGGGACGGATTGGTTTTGCCACTTCTGCTGCGATTTCGCTCTGCAGAGCACAGAGTTTGCGGATGGCTGCGTGTCCGAATTTGATGGCGTCGAGCATCTCCGCTTCGGAAATCTCTTTCATCTCCCCTTCAAGCATGCAGATGGTGTTTTCCGTGCCGCCGATGCAGATATCAAGATCGCTGTTTGCCAGTTCATTGATATCGGGATTGACGACAAAGAGACCATTGATTCTGCCTACCCGAACTTCAGACATAGGATTCTGGAAGGGAATATCGGAGACCATGATGGCGCACGATGCAGCCAGGCCGCCGAGTACGTCAGCGTCATTGATCTGGTCGGAAGAGATAACGGTAACAATAATCTGTGTTTCATAGAGATAGCCATCGGGAAAGAGCGGACGGAGAGCACGGTCGATCAGTCTTGCTGAAAGAATCTCTTTCTCTGAAGGGCGACTTTCACGTTTGAAAAAACCACCAGGAAATTTGCCTGCGGCAGAATACTTTTCGCGGTATTCTACCTGAAGTGGAAAATAGTCCTGATTGGGGGGTGGTGTTTTTTTGCTTGAGACAACCGTTGCAATGACCATCGTGTCACCCTGGCGAACAACAACAGCTCCGTCGGCCTGTTTTGCCATTTTACCGGTTTCGATAGAGATAATCTTGCCCTGTCCAAGATCAATTTCTTTGTTAATAATCATGGAAATCGTGTGATAGTAAGTGATAAAAATGTTGTCCGGTTGTTTTCAGGCAATGAACAAGTACTAAAATATAACATAAAAAATCTCTTCCGGTAACCTGATCTCTCGCATTCATTATGCCACGATCTTGCCGTTATCGATAAGGCGGACTTTTCCCGCGTAGGCCGCAAGCAGCAGTCGATACTCTTTTCCCTCTTCAGCAATTTCTGCCGGTTCAAACCGCTCTTCATCGACAAAAACAACATAATCGGGTCGCCATCCTGGTGTTGAGGCAATCATTTGCTCAATTTCTGCAGCAATTACCGAAAGGTTTTTTTTCTGCTCAGCGATGCTTTTTTCTGCATGACAGATTCCCTGGTAAAGAATGCCAGCGGTGCTGCGTTCCGTGTTTGAGAGGTATATATTTCTTGAGCTTACCGCCAGACCATTTTCTTCCCTGATAATGGGTGCAGCGATAATTTTGACATCGAGATTGAGATCTTCAACCATGCGGCGGATAACAGCGAGTTGCTGTGCATCTTTTTCACCGAAGATTGCAATGTGTGGTTTGGTGATGTGCAGAAGTTTTGTCACAATGGTGGCCACTCCGTTGAAATGGCCAGGCCTTCGTGCTCCTTCGAGCCTTTCGCCGAGAGCGCCGCACTGCAGGGTAGTCTGATGGTTTTCGGGGTAGATGGTTCCGGCTTCAGGTGCGAAGAGGTAATCGACTTCTGCTGCAGTTGCAAGGGCAACATCCTGCTCGAATGGTCTGGGGTATTGATGGAGATCTTCGTTCGCTCCGAATTGGGTAGGGTTAACGAAAATGGTGAGTATAACGGTGCCAGCGCTTTGCCGGGCAAGCTTTATAAGGCTCAGATGCCCTTCGTGCAGTGCACCCATAGTCATGACAACGCCGATGAACTGGCGGTTGAGGCGCAGTTTTTCGGCGATGGCCTGCATCTGGCGGGGTTCAGTGATGATTTGCATCTTCTTCTTCTGGTTTAACTGTTTTTTTTCCGGGTGGGTGGACAACTACTACAAACTCACCCCTCGTTTTGCCATCGGCAAGTCGCTGGCGCATCTCCTCAATGGTTCCGGTAAGATACTCCTCATGAATTTTGGTCATCTCTCGCCCGATGAAAATCCGGGCATCCGCCATGACGTTGCTGAGCTCATCGAGGAGCTTCATGATCCTGAAGGGTGATTCATAGACAACAAAAGTGGTTTGCAATGCGGCGAGGTACTCAAGCTTGCTTTTGCGCCCTTTTTTGTGCGGAAGAAACCCCGCAAAATAAAAGTTGTTGACGGGAAGCGGACAGGCTGAAAGTGCTGCCGTCACTGCACTTGGTCCGGGAACCGGAATAACCTGAAGCCCTCGATCATGCAGTTCGTGCAGGAGTGCATAGCCGGGATCGCTGATCACCGGGGTACCGGCATCGGTGATGAGTGAGACATCGGTACCCTCTTCAAGCAGTGCGACAATTTGACGGATAGCTGCAGGCTCATTGTAGTTGTGGTAGCTGATGAGCCTTTTGGCAGAGATGTCGAGATGGCGGAGCAGAATGGAGGCGCGGCGCGTATCTTCACAGGCGATAGCCCCGGACTCTTTCAGGATTCTTATGGCTCTCAGGGTAATGTCTTCAAGATTGCCGAGAGGCGTTGCAACAACGTAGAGGGTTCCTGTATGTATATGATCAGTTTGCAAGGGCAAAAGAGGAGGTTGAACAAAGGGTTAGTTCTGGTAGATTCACATTCGTTTTAGTATAATAATAAAAAATACGATAAACAGCGTTCAGTCAAAGATGATGGATCAAAGGCGGTTACTGTCGGTTAACGACCTGCGGGTGCATTTTTCCGGGCGGAAGAGTGGTGGATTGGGAAAACCTCTTTTGATACCTGTGGTTAATGGAGTCTCATTTGAGGTGTTGCAGGGAGAGACGCTTGGCCTGGTGGGTGAGTCGGGCTGCGGAAAAACGACTCTCGGGCGGGCCCTTATCCGTCTTGGACCCTCAACAGTGACTGGAACGATTATGTTTGAAGGGAGGGAGATCTCTGCCATCAGCAATCATGAGTTCCGTGCGCTTCGCAAAGAGATCCAGATGATTTTTCAGGATCCTTTCGGCTCGCTGAATCCACGCCTGACGGTTGGCCAGGTACTTGAGGAGGTCCTGCTGGTTCACCGCATTGCCCGGGGGGATGCTGCCCGACGCCGGATTGAGGAGTTGCTCGATCTGGTCGGTCTGAGCAGGGAGTACCGCAACCGTTATCCGCATGAGTTTTCCGGAGGGCAACGGCAGCGCATCGGTATTGCACGTGCACTGGCGGTCAATCCGAAATTTATCATCTGTGATGAGCCTGTCTCTGCACTTGATGTATCGATTCAGTCGCAGATCATCAATCTGCTCAAGGATCTCCAGCGGGATCTGGGATTGACCTATCTCTTCATTGCACATGACCTGTCGGTTGTTGAATACATTTCCGACAGGGTTGCGGTCATGTATCTCGGAAAAATTGTTGAGATTGCTGAATCTGCTGAACTCTATGCCAATCCAAAGCATCCCTATACAAGAGCGCTTCTGTCGGCAATTCCCAATCCTGAATTCGGAGGAAAAAAGGAGCGGATTTTGCTGAAAGGAGATTTGCCTGGGCCCATGAATATCCCTTCAGGATGCGGTTTTCATCCGCGATGTCCCTCCGCAACGGCTGAGTGCAGCCAAAAAGAGCCCAGGCTTCAGGAACTCACTTCTATTAATAATGGACATCAGGTAAGCTGTCTTCTCTATGAATAATATGAACACACCAACAAAGAGGCGCGGCTGTTTCCGTAATGGCTGTCTTGCACTTGTGCTTCTTCCTCTCCTCATTTTTGCGGGACTTTTCTGGGCTCATCGCAGCTCACACGCTCTTCCCGACCGTTTTGTGCTGGTAGTCCCTCTCAGTGGCGGGATCGATGAGGTACGCAATGAGAGCAGCTCGCTCCCATTTTTGCCTTCGCATGAGTCACTCTCTCTCCAGGAACTGCTCTTTGTACTCAATCATGCCGTTGCGGACGAGCGGGTCAGGGAGGTGCTTCTTGATATCCGGGGGATACACACCTCTCCCGCCAAGATTGCTGAACTACGGGATGCTGTTGAAAAGGTGCGCAAAGGGGGGAAAAAGGTCACGGCATTTCTTCGCTCAGCCGAGGATGCCGATTATCTCCTTGCGACCGCATGTAACTCCATTATTGCCGAACGCGGCGGTTTTCTTCTTCTCGATGGGCTGAAGGTGGAGTCGCTCTTTTATACCAGCCCGCTTGGAAAACTTGGGGTTCAGGTTCAGGCTGCGCAGTGGAAAAAATACAAGAGCGGTATTGAGCCCTTTGTCAGAACCGGGGCGAGCAAGGAGTACCTCGAACAGATCAATGCGTTGCTTGATGAGATCTATGATGATTACCTTGGTTACGTTTCAAAGCGGCGCGGCATGAGCCGAAGCTCTTTTGAGGCGCTCATCAACAATGATCCTCTCGTGTCGGCCAAAAAAGCCCAAACGCTTGGACTGGTTGATGGCATCGCCTCCTTCTGGGAGTTGCAGCGTCAGTTGACCAGAAACGTGTCCGGAAAGGAGCTTGCCCGTGATAACGATGTTTTTGTCAGTGGAGCCCGCTACCGTTCTGCCGTTGCCTGGCCCCAAAAAGGGGAGAGTGATGAGCGCATTGCGGTGATCACCATGTCAGGCATGATCGTTCACTCGGCAGGGGAGATGGGTGAGGGTATCGATATTGAGATGCTGAAAAATTCGCTTGATGCGGCGCTGGAGGATAAAGCGGTTAAAGCTCTTGTTGTCCGCATTGACAGTCCCGGCGGTGATGCCCTTGCCTCTGCAGACATGTTGCAGATGCTCGACTCGGCAGCGGTGAAAAAACCTCTTGTGGTCTCCATGTCGGGTGTCGCCGCTTCGGGAGGCTATATGGCTGCCCTTGCAGGGAAAACCATTTTTGCCCAGCCACTGACCATTACCGGCTCCATTGGTGTCTATGCCCTTAAGCCCAACATCAGCGGCTTGGCCGAAAAAATCGGTCTGGGTCGGGATGTTGTAACCAGAGGGCAGTATGCCGATGCCAGCACGCCCTTCAAACCGCTTGAGGGGCAGGCCTACAACAAATTTGTTGGAGCATCGGGCGAAATCTATGATGATTTTGTCGGGAAGGTTGCCGCATCAAGAAAGATGAGCATTGCCGCTGTGGACTCAGTTGCCGGGGGAAGGGTCTGGACAGGAAGCCGTGCCATGAAGGCTGGTCTGGTTGACCGTATGGGAGGACTCTTTGATGCCATTCATGCAGCACAACAGCTCGCTAAAATGGATATGGGCAAAAAGCCTCAAATCATCCTCTATCCCGAACAGAAAAGCTGGTTTGAGTCTCTTCTGCAGGGCAGGAGTGCAAGCCTCTCCGAAAGGTTGGCCACAGCCGTCAAACAACAGGTGCTGCATGAACTCCTTCCACAGAGGCAGTTGACCTCCATGGCCACCTTTTACGAAATGCTGCTGACGTCAGGCCAATTGCAGATGCTCGCCGTCATGCCATCCGACATCATCATCGATTGATCCCGGCAATGGGCGGGAAGACCCCGCCCATTTTTGCAAATAAATAATCCCGATAAAGGCGGAATGATGATGTCAGATGGATACAAAAAGGGCGGGAAGACCCCGCCCGTACGGTTTAAAATTTATAGGTTAACGAGCTTTGGGCGCGGATTGCATCGCCTTCAGCCACTCCCTTGTATTCGGTTTTCCAGTCAGAGAGCTGAAGCCCAAGTATCAAATTCGGCGTTATTTTATTGATGACATTGGCAAAAATGCTCTGATTCCGTGATCGGGCACCGAGAGCCAGATCGTTATCATTGGGATTGTCCACCCCTGCTCCAATGCTGAAAGAGGTTGATGGGCTGGAAGTGTACCTGAGTGCGGCCCATCCGCCACAGGAACGGATCTCTTTAAGCGTACTGGTATTGACGCCCTGGCTTATTCCACCCCAGTAGTCGTCGAGGTTTGAACCGGTAAAGTACTCTCCAGCCAGCGTCATTTTTTTGCTTAATGGCATGGAGAGCTCCAGGTTGCATGACCATGAGTCAACTGTTTTGTGACTGCCACTGTTATTGGCGTCCCACTCTTCCTCTCCGTAATGGCCCGAAAGGGCAATAGTTGCAGGCTGACTTTCCACCAGTAGCGGTAGGGAAAGAGCGATGCGTCCCTGAATGGTTGGCATCGTGGCATCCTTGCCTGTATCCGTTGCAATCACACCCGGTGTCGTGTTTTTGTCTCCGATCGTTCTCGATGCAGCCACAGCCAGTTCCATGCGGCTTTTTTCTCCGGTTGCAACTCCTTTGGTGAGACGCAACTGCGGGTGGCGGGAACCAATATTTCCTGCACTCCACATCAGGGCGGGATCATCCACAAACGGGATCAGTGAAGAGACAAGATCCCAGCTCTGACCTGCAAGAATGCTGAAATCGGAGGCAGGCCAGTATGCCTTCATATAACCATGACGCAGGCGAGGGGCCTGGTTGTTTTCGCTTGAAAGGCCAGTGAGAAAATCAAACTCAATATTGCCGGTCAATTTTATGCTCTCCGTATCAGGGCCGCTGAGGTTCATGCCGATTCTTGTCGCACCCGCCGTAAGGTTCCATTCACGATCATTGCTGCTTCCGTACTGAGGCCAGGCCCACAGGGCGATATTGCCGGGATAGATTTGGCCACTATCAAACGAGCCATCCAAACGGGCAAAACCGTAGAGCTGCAGGTTGACACCCGAGCTGGTTGAGACGGTTGCCGGAGCTGGGGGGTCAACTTTTTTTACGGGAGCTGCTGGTGTTTCTGCAGTTCCTGCGGCAGCAGGCCTGGTTTGCAGCAGTGCTTTCAGTTCGGCAAGCTCCTTCTCAAGACGCGTGATGCGCACGTCAACACTTTCGGTGCTTTCGGCGGCAAAAGAGGGTGCAGCAGTGCAGAGTGAGCCTGCAAGCAGCAGGGTGTAACGGAATTTTCCCCTTGCATTCATGGATATTCTCCGAAGGATGGTTTGGTTAAGGGATCTGTCTGGAATCTGATACAATAATAAATATAGGCAGACGGGGGAGAATTTCTTTGCGGTTTGATTGTGTGCTGGCTGTGTTGCCTCACCGGGATATCAGAAGCTCCAGAAATCGCGGTCGAGATTGCGGTATTGAATGCCCTGAATGAGATGTTTCATGGCAATATGCTGGCAACCCTCCAGGTCGGCGATGGTGCGGCTCACTTTCAGGATACGGTCGTGAGCCCTTGCTGAAAGGTTCATGCGGTTCATTGCATCCATCAGCTTTTGCGAACTCTCCCGGTCGAGCTGGCACCAGGTTTTGATCTGCCGGGAGCTCATCTGGGCATTGGTAAAGATTTTCGGCGCTGTTGTGGTGGCAAACCTCTCTTGCTGTATCTTCCGGGCTGCGATGACCCGCTGGCGTATGCTTATTGAGCTTTCAGCGCTCGATGCCGCGAAAAGGTCACTGTTTTCAACTTTTGGTACGTCGATGTGTATATCAATGCGGTCAAGCAGCGGGCCGGATATTTTTGAAAGATAGCGCTGAATTTGCTGGGGCGGGGCAGTCAGATTGCCATCCGGGTCTTTCAGGGCCCCTGCAGGGCTCGGGTTCATGGCGGCGATCAGCATGAAGCCTGCCGGATATCGGGTAGTAACAGAGATCCTTGATACCGTCACCTCCCGCTCTTCAAGGGGCTGGCGAAGCACTTCAAGGGCGTTGCGGCTGAATTCCGGCAGTTCGTCGAGAAAGAGGATGCCGTTGTGGGCAAGGCTCACCTCTCCCGGTTTGGCCGTTGAACCACCGCCGATCAGCGCGATATTGCTCGTTGTATGGTGCGGACTGCGGAAGGGGCGCGTCACCATGAGTGGCCGCTCTTTTTCAAGCAGGCTGGCCACAGAATAGATTTTGGTGGTTTCGAGTGCCTCTTCAAAGCCAAGGGGTGGCAGAATTCCCGGCAACCCTTTTGCCAGCATGGTTTTGCCGCTGCCGGGAGGGCCGATCATGATGACGTTGTGGCCCCCTGCGGCTGCAATTTCAAGCGCTTTTTTTGCCGCTCCCTGTCCCTTGATGTCAGCAAAATCAACCAGATATTCCTGCTCACCCTCAAAAAGCTCCGCGATATTGACCGTCACCGGAGTGAATACCCTCTTCCCATTTAAAAGGGCAACGGTCTCATTCAGGCTTTCAACGCCGTAGACCTCAATGGCCGACTTTGCAGCCGAAACCGCCACCGCTGCCTCCGCTGCGTTTTCCATTGGCACGATCAGTCGCTTTATTCCCTCCTTTCCTGCCATGATGGCCACAGGAAGAGCGCCGTTGATTCTCCTGAGCGAGCCATCAAGCGCCAGCTCTCCCATAATGAGCGTCTCCTCAAACCGGTTACCAATCAGCTCAAGCGAACCAAGAAGGCCTATGGCCACAGGAAGATCAAATGCCGTCCCCACCTTTTTGATATCGGCAGGAGCCAGATTGACCGTGATCTTTTTTGGCGGAATGGTAAACCCCGAATTTCTGATTGCCGTCAGGATTCTCTCCCGGCTCTCCCTCACGGCATTATCCGGCAATCCCACAACCGTAAAGGAGGGAATGCCGCCTGCAACGTTGGCTTCAACCGTAACCTTGATGGCGTCAATGCCAATCAGCGCAGCCGCATTCAGTGTTGAAAGCATGGCGGAGTGGATGAGAGGATTTCAGTATTTATGCGTAAAATATGCAAATATTCGAAAGTTTCTCAATCAATGAGCTTGCTTCGTATCTGCTGTGGAACCGGGTTGAAATTGTCAACAACGGCAATACGTATAAAGATGATTATTTTATAACTCCTTTTATAATAATATTTTATAATGTTATTGGCTTTCCCTGGAGTGTGTTCGTCAGAGCTCTTGAGCGTCAGGAATATCAGATAATGAGAAGCGGAGTGTGTACATTACAGGATGATAATTTTTTGTTTCTAACCACTGTGACGCCGTCATGCTGAAGATGACGTTGATAGGAATCCCTGAATAATTATCTATGTCCAATACAAGAATTGACCAAATTACCTTTACAAGGTTTATCGCTGCAATTGCCGTGGTTGTTTTTCATTTTGGACTCAATACCACTCCCTTTAATAATGAACTGATCTCTTTTTTGTTCAAAGAGGCAAACGTTGGTGTGAGTTATTTTTTTCTTCTGTCAGGTTTTGTGATGGTTGTTGCTTATATCGACAAACCGAAACTTAATCTTTTTGGCTATTATAAAGCCCGATTCTTTCGAATTTATCCCGTATACTTCATAGCCCTTCTTTTAGTGCTTCTCTATTTCGTGGAGAAAAACCGGACAATAGATTCTATCGGACTTGGCATGAACCTCCTGGTTATCCAGGCATGGTTTCCCGGCAAAGCATTGACGCTGAACTTTCCGGGCTGGTCATTGGCCGTCGAGTTCTTTTTTTATGCAATTTATCCCTTTTTGTTTAACGCTCTCTATAAAAAAAGGGATATCAAGTCACTTGTCCTGCCAATTCTCCTCTTCTGGATTATCAGCCAATATGCCCTTTACGCAATCGTTTCATCAAGTTTTTATCAGGGCTATCCATCAAAAAGTTATGAGTTTGCCTACTATTTTCCCTTTATGCATCTCAACCAGTTTTTAATAGGTAATCTTGCAGCTCTTTTTTTTCATAAATACAAAAAAAAGTCCGGGAATTATGATATAGCCGTGATAGTGGTTTTTGTATTGATTGTTGCAGCTCTGAAATATCCTTTGGGATTGATTTATCATAATGGACTCCTTGCCTTGCTTTTTATACCGTTTATCCTCTTGCTTTCATTCAATCAGGGGGTGATTTCCTCACTCTTCAGAAAGAAGTTTTTTTGTTATCTGGGAGATATCAGCTACAGTATTTATATCTTGCAGGTGCCGGTTTATATGTGGATAGATGAGTTGTTCAAATATTTTCGAATCAATGATGCGCTCATGCAGTTTTATGTCTCTCTTGTCATGCTTATTCTCTTTTCGGCACTAACCTTTTCCTTCATCGATGTGCCATTAAGAGAAAAAATCAAGAGGGTGAGCATAAAAAACAACCAGAGATAATTGCACGAAACCAAAAATTTCCTTTCATGCTGTTGTAGTTGCATTCTGGAAGTGCGTCGGGAAAGAGGCTGCCGTTGTCAGCAAGGCTCTCCTCTCCCGGTTTAGGGCGTAGATAACCACCACCGCCTTGTTCGATAGTCCGTTTTTCATCAAATTTCGCTCATTCTGCGCCCTTTGGCGTTTTTTCCGATCTTTTTTTCCTTACATTTATTTGAGCCGAAACTCATAATCCTGAACCACGGTACTACTGGCAGAAAAGAGTTACCTTGAGCCCTCAGCCTTGTGGAAGGTTATCCGTGTTTCCTTTAGCCAGTAAAGGCGGCCTCAGTTTGCGGATTGTATTTTCAGGATGCTCGCGATCTTGTTTGGTAACGTTCAAAAGCTTGTTATAAAATGAATATTTCAGCCGAAAAACAGGATATCATACAAAAAATTTGTGATATCCAGGACAATGACTTCATTGATCTGATAAAAAATATTGTTGAAACGCCATATCCTTCCATGAGTGATTGGTGGAATGAAATTACTCCTGAAGAGAGAGAATCTGTAAATCGGGGTCTGGATGATATAGATCAAGGGAAGGTTTATCCCCACGAACAGATAAGAAAAAGATATGAAAAGTGGCTTAAAGATTAAATGGAGTGAAGAAGCCATAAATAATCTTGACAACATCATTGCCTGGTTGGAGAGTAACTGGACGCATAAAGAGTTAAGGAATTTATTCCGAAAGTTTGAAAAACAACTTATGATTCTTTCGTTATTTCCGGAAGCTTACCCTGTTGCTTGGGCAAAGAAAAGAATTCATCGATGTGTTTTTACAAAGAACCTGACGATATACTATAAGGTAAACGAAAATAATCTCGAATTACTTTCAATTTTTGATACTCGGCAACACTCATCTAAAGCCAGGATATAAATTTAATAAATGCTTCACAAGAATTGATTCCGAAGTAAAACAAGGCCAGACATCAAGGAATCATGCTTTGATGACTTGAGATTGCAGGGTGAATTGTTGTTGATCGCTTATGTGCGATGCACTTGTTCGGATAAATTGATTGAATAAATCTGATAAAAAAGAGAACGGATGGGACACGAAGCAATCAAAATTGAATTAATAGTATAGCACGATTACAAACAATGAATGAAATAGAGTATTGAAAAGCCATCACACCATAGTCAATGGCGACAGCCGAGAGATGAACCTCCTGCCCGGCAGGTCAGTGCACCTCGTTATCACCTCTCCACCCTACTGGCAGCTCAAAGACTACGGGACGGAGAACCAGATCGGCTTTCACGAGAGTTACGAGAGCTACATTAACAACCTGAACCTTGTCTGGAACGAATGCGAGAGGGTGCTGCACCCCGGTTGCCGTCTCTGCATCAACATCGGCGACCAGTTTGCCCGTTCGGTCTACTATGGCCGCTACAAGGTCATTCCCATCCGGACGGAGATTATCAAGTTCTGCGAGACCATCGGTTTCGATTACATGGGCGCGGTGATCTGGCAGAAGGTCACCACAACCAACACCACCGGCGGCGCATCAATCATGGGGAGCTTTCCCTATCCACGGAACGGCATTCTCAAGATTGATTATGAGTTCATTCTCATCTTCAAAAAACAGGGCGATGCACCAAAGCCCACCAAAGAGCAGAAAGAGCGTTCAGCCATGACCACCGAGGAGTGGAACACCTACTTCTCAGGCCACTGGAACTTTGCCGGAGCAAAACAGGAGGGCCACCTTGCCATGTTCCCCGAAGAGCTTCCGCACCGGCTCATCAAAATGTTCGCTTTCCGTGGTGATACGGTGCTTGATCCCTTCATGGGCAGCGGCACAACTTCACTTGCAGCAAAGAATCTTGAACGAAACTCAGTCGGGTACGAAATCAATCCGGAATTTATCGAGATTGCCCGGCAGAAGCTGAACACAAAGCAACCTGACTTTATGGGCACGGAATACGAGTTTCTGCATGATACCGTTAAGGGTGATTTTGCCGCAGCCATTGAGCAGTTGCCTTATCAGTTCAGAGATCCCCACAAGCTCGACAAGAAAACTGACCCCCGAAAGCTTACCTTTGGTTCCAGGATTGAGAAGGAGAGCCAGGCAGAGCGCGAAGAGTTCTTCACGGTCAAGGAGATACTCAGCCCCGAAAAAGTAAGGTTATCCAACGGTTTGACGATAAAATTGATCGGGATCAAAAGTGAACCCTTCTCGCACGATAAAGCGATCGGCTATCTGACCGAAAAAATCAAGGGAAAGCGTATCTTCCTGAAGTATGACAAGTTAAAGTACGACAATGAAAACGTCCTGCTTTGCTACCTCTATCTGGAGAACAAGACCTTTGTCAATGCGCATCTGATCAAAAGCGGGTTGGTCGGGATTGACTGTAGCTATGAGTACAAGCAACAAGTGAAGTTTCTCAACCTCTCTGAACAGGTCAATGGCTAAAGAGTGGATTTTGAACAGCGTGATGAACCGCTTTCAGCTCAATTTCAAAAGAAATGTTGGGTCAACCTCCGAGTCTATAAGGAAGTGTGCTCCCAAAACTGTTGAAGAGTGGCGCGACTATTACTTTTCCAATGTCAAGCCTGAAGAGCACATTACGGAGTTGGGGAGGAAGCTCTATGTCAAAATCACGGAGGTTATTGAAGCTGAAGTTGCCTCGGTGACGGAAGAGGATTGCATTGCATACATGATTCAGCTTGTCATTGACCGTACCTTTGACGGCTATATGACTGAAATAAAAACCGTTTACGGCCAGTTGGAGCGACTTCTTGACGTAACCATTGAGCCAGCGCCTGATAAGTGGGATCGGCTGTTCAATGTCGATTTTTTTATCAGGGTGGGGGAGCAATTTGTTGGGCTCCAGATCAAGCCGATCACGTTTGGAGGCGGAACGGTACAGCTTCCTGAAATTTTCAAGGAGAAATCCATACAGGAAAAAAAGCACCGGCAGTTTGCCGAGAAATTCGGTGGCAAGGTGTTCTACATTTACTCGTACAAAAGTGGGGAGAAAAAGGAGATATACAACAAGGATGTTGTTGATGAGATCAAGGCTGAAATCAAGAGGCTTGGTCAGTGTCAGTTGTTGTAAATCAGCCATCCTCTATTCCTGCAGTTATTTCGCTTGCTGAACACAGTACAGGCGTCCCGCACTGTTATGATTAGTCTTTAAGCAATCTGTCAGTGAGCATTGTCATGAAATCCCGACGAGTCGATACGAACATGTGGACATAAACATCCTGCACTCCAACCTCATAGATGACTCTGGTTTGTCCAACCACCCTTTCGCGAATTCCTTGCAACCCAAGTTTAACCGCCTCATCTGGAACAAAACCAGCATAAGGGAACTCGCCGATATCTTTCAGAATCTCTTTGTACTGTTGATCTGAAGAGTCCCGTACAGCCTTGCCAAACTTGCGGTTAACGTATTTTCGAATTTCACGATAATCATCTTTCGCGCAATCAGGAATAAATACAGAGTGCGCCACTACCCCTCCTCCTTCTCCATATCAGCAAAAAAATCTTCAACACTTTGAAAATTCCCCTCGGAAATATCTTTTTTGCCAAGGTTGATAAGCTTCAGAAAAGCCATGGTTTCAATCTGTTCTTCGTAAGTACGGATGTCCATGACGACAATCTTCGCTTCCCCATTTTGGGTGACAATCAGCGGGCTCCGGTTTTCTTCAAAGTCCCTTACAATTTCGGCAGCATGTGACTTAAGGTAGGATATCGGGCGCACCCTTTCTGATAGTTTCATTGTTATCTCCTGTTCATAAACATTGTGCCTTAAGACCGAATATAGGCTAAATTCAGATTCTCTCCTATCCGGATAGCAATGATACTCGAATGCAGCGCCTTCTGAATGAAGCGCTTTGTTTTGTCCTATGTGATTTGTGGGAAGCAAAAGGCGAAGGTAAAGATCATCTACATCCCTGCCATCGAAAGATGCATCAAGGAGCTGCAAAAAGAATAGAGACAGCTCGCTGTTCCCAGCTCTTGGATGTTATCCCGTAGTCCTCAACCCTCCCGATATGGCGTTGATAGTCAGGAATAGTTCGTGCAGGATGCTCTCCGCCTCTTCCGCTCGGTCACTCTCCTTGAGTTTGCGCCACTCTTTGAGGAGCTTGATCTGTTGCCGGTGCAGTATTTCCAGTCCTTCACGACGGGGGGCGATGAATTTGTTGACATTCATGCGCTGGATTTCAAGGGGCTCGGCGAAGAGCAGCTCGATGTATTTTTTTGTCCGGTGGTATTCGGCCTCGATCATGCCGAGGATGTGCTCCCGGATGGCGCTGTCGCCGACCAGTTCGGCGTACTGGTGCATGATCTGCAAGTCGGCTGATGCCATACTCGTGTCGGCATTGCTGATGATATAGCGGAGCGGCGGCCATGCGTGGCTGCGAACGCGGATTTCATCGAAGGTATCCGGGTTTGTGGTGTGCAGATGCTCAAGTGCGGAGCCTACGCCATACCATCCCGAGAGGGAAAATCGGGCCTGGTTCCAACTGAAGACCCAGGGAATGGCCCGCAGGTCTTTGAGGCTTGTCTGGCCGCTTCGTCTGGAGGGGCGTGATCCTATTCTTGATGATTCAATAATATCAATAGGGGTTGCTTCACGGAAAAAGGCAAGAAAACCTTCAGCCTCAATCAGTTTTCGGTAGGCCTGGTTGCTTTTTTCGGAGAGCATATCCATGATCGCTTCGAGAGGGTGCGCTTTTTTTTCGCTTTTTCGCTGCCTGATCATGGCGCTGGCAACTCCGGCCATGAAGAGTTCGAGATTATAGACAGCGCTGATGCGGTTGGCGTATTTCTGCGCAATGGTCTCACCCTGTTCGGTAAAACAGATGCCGGCATGGAATGAGCCGTGGGGTTGCGCCTTGATAAAGCGGTGTGTCGGTCCTGCTCCCCGGCTGATGCTCCCTCCTCGACCATGAAAAAACAGAATATCGGTATTGCTTTTTTCGGCGGCTTCAAGCAGTGCTTCCTGGGCCCGGTAGAGCGCCCATGTGCTTGCAAAAATCCCTCCATCCTTGTTGCTGTCGCTGTATCCGATCATCACCTTTTGAACCGCTTTTGTTTTTCCGGCTCTTGTTTTCTGGTATTGAAGACTCCGTTGTGTTACAGGGTGATGAAGGAATTCCTGGAGTATTGCCGGGCTTTTTTGAAGATCTTCAATGGTTTCAAAGAGCGGGACAACGGGGAGGATGCAGGCATCTCCATCTCCGAATGGGGTCATCAGTCCAACTTCGCGGGCAAAGAGATAGATGACAAGCAGGTCAGAGGCATTTCGGGTCATGCTGACAATGAGGGAGCCGATTCCGTCGGTGCCGTACATTTTACAGTGGTTGAGCAAGACCTTGTAGCAGGCAAGCAGGGTTTCGGCTTCAGCACCGACGCTCATGTCGGGGTGGGTAAAGGGGCGGGGTGACTGGAGTTCCCGGTCAAGGAAGGCTCTTCTTGCCGGCTCATCCCATTCCAGAAAATCGTTGCCGTTCAGGCCCGAGGCTGTCATGAGCTGGGAGAGTGCAAGATCGTGAAAGTGGCTGTTCTGACGGATATCAAGTTTGCCAAGATGGAAGCCGAAGGTCTGCACAATCCGGTAGACCGGTACGACCTCCGTGTCGGCGATGTGCTGCGCTCCGACGTCGAGCAGTGACTGACGCAGCAGCAAAAGATCCTCAAGGAGTTCATCCGAACTGCCATATCGATCTGATTCAACGGCGATATGCAGGGCTCCCGATCTGTCGGCTTCAAGGGGAAGTGAGGCAATCATCAGGTTGATGAACTGGCGCCATGGCTCGTGGCGGTTTCGCTGCATGGCCGCAAAACTTTTTTCACCCAGTTTTTGGCAGAGCGTTTCGATGCGAAGGAGAAGCTCTTTGCCCGGTGGCTGGAGTCTTTCGCTGAAACTTAATTTTGATGCGAGTTGCCTGAGATGGCGCAGAACAAGTGCCAAAGCGTTCTGGCGCATATCGCCAAGGGTCTCTTCGGTCACTTCGGCAGTGACGAGCGGATGGCCATCACGGTCGCCTCCTACCCAACTGCCGAAGCTGAGGCGGGGGAGGTTGCGCGGATCAGAAAGGCTGGCTGTATGAAATCCGGTATCCCGCCATGCCTGCAGGAGGCGTTTGTCGAGCATCGGCAATACTTCAGGAAAAATATTGTGGAGGTAGTGAATAACATTCCGTCTCTCATCCGATACCTCGGGCTTTTCGAAAAGGATCTCTCCGGTTCTCCAAAGCCGTTCTATGACCACCTTGATCTCATTGCGGATGTCGAGTTTTTCCAGTGGTGTCCACATCTGGTTTTCCCGCTGTACCAGAAGCAGGTAGAGCTGACGGTGCTGTTCAAGAACGGTTTTTCGTTTTGCTTCGGTCGGATGTGCGGTCAGAACGGCGTCGATGGAGACTTCCGGCAGCAGGTCGCCGATCTCCTCTTCTGTGATTCCACGCTCTCTGAAGCGCAGCAGGGTTCTACCCCAGAGCCCGGTGAGGTGCGCCAATCCCTGTTCAGCTTCGAGCACACGACGGTTCTGGGCAGCCGAGTTCTCTTCAGCCATATTGAGCAGTTGAAAAAAAATGGAAAACGCCTGAAGGGCGCGTTCACTGTTGGGATAGTGTTCAAGAGGGATACTCCTGTTTTCCGAGGGAAGGTGCTCTGCAAGTTCATCTTCTCCAAGGTCGCGCAGTACCTCCTGAAAACAGAGGAGGAGAAAAAGAAAGTCGCGTTCCGCTTTTTCGAAATCGATGACACTGCTGGTTGTGGTGATCATAAGACAACAATAGTTCTTTTTGTGAAACAGCTTTCTTCAGTATTCGAAAAAATCACCTGAGTTACAAATGAGGGTACCTGTTTTTTGAAGGGGGCATTTTTCCTGTCAGTGATCTGCTTTTTTGATTACTCAGAAGATTACTGTTGCTGATCGCAAGCTTTTTACGCTTTCTGTTTGTCGTCTTTACTATTTATGCTTATCTTGACCTATAATTTTCTGGGTAAGCCACTAACACCTAACTCATTACCAGTTATGGACAACAAATCAAATGGTAAGCTTGTTGCTTTAGCCGCAGGCGGGGCTGTCTTAATGGGGGCTTTGTTTTTCGGGTTGTCATTTTTAACCGGGTATACGTTACCGGCAGCAAATCTTTCCCAGGCACTGGCGCCGTTAAGTTCCTTTGCAGGGTGGTTTTTGCTGATTTTCTGTTCTTCGCTTATCATCATGGGCCTTGGCAAGATGTCTGCGAGAATCAGCTCGAAGTGGTTTTTAAGTTTTCCTCTCAGTATTATTGCCATTGTTGCGGTGATGTTTGCTTCGCTCTGGTTTCGTCCGTCAGGTATTCTGATGTCTACCACTGGCCGTACGGTCACACTTGATGGAAAATATATCCGTTCCGTTGATGAATTGACAGCCTATCTCTCAAAGCCTGTCTTGTCGGCAAACGTTCCTGTCGCTCCTCCCGGTTTCGACTTCGATGCGGCAAAGGCTCTCTGGAATGAGAAATGTACTGCCTGTCACACGCAGGAGTCCACAATGGATGTCTTCAGAACCAAGTACAAGAAGACTGGTAAGATTGATATCATTGTCAAACGTATGCAGGCTTATCCGACATCGAAAATGACGGATGAGGATTCCAGAATCATTATGATGTATATGAACGAAAAGCTCTGAGAGCGGCCCCTTTCTTTTCTTTTATAAAAAAGCCTCAGAGTGCTCCTCTGGGGCTTTTTTTATGATGCGCCTTTTCAGAGTGTTTGACTGTAGTTGACGCTTACGGTTTCGGTTATTCCGCCCCTTGCTCTCCATTCGGTTATCACGCTGAGCGATCTTGGCTGAAGCAGGGTAACAAGATCGTCAAGGATCCTGTTGGTGATATTTTCGTAGAAAATGCCTGCATTGCGGAACTCAAGAAAATAGTATTTCAGCGATTTCAGTTCAATGCAGCTTTTGTCGGGCACGTAGCGGATGGTAATGGTTCCAAAATCAGGAAGTCCGGTTTTGGGGCAGACGGAGGTAAATTCCGCATTGACGATTTCAATGGTGTAGTCTCTGTCGGGGAAGCTGTTATCGAAGAGTTCAAGAAGATCTTTTTTCATTCGGGTATTGTTTTTTTGGGGATTTATTTTTCAGGTTTTGTTCGCTGCAAGCGCTCATTTCGCTGCAAAATAAAAATCCGGGGCGATTTTTTGGTAAGTTGAAGTTTGCTTTTTTGTTTTTTTTCGAAGTAAATAGCAGTGCAATTATGGGACTATCCAGAGATGGCGAGGGTTTGGAACTGCAACGGCTCTACGATACGTTGGCAGCGGAGTATGATCTTGCTGAAACCAGCTATACCTTTGGTGAGCAGCCATTCCGTTTTCTGAGTGTTCTCGACAGTTATGCACTTCTTGACCGGATTTCGCCTGAAGAGTTTGTCAAGGATGAGCAGATGCCTTATTGGGCGGAAATATGGCCATCGGCGATAACACTCTCTTCATTTATTGCCGATGAGCTTCCGCTTGCAGGGTTGCGCGTGATTGAAATCGGAGCCGGCGTTGGTATGGCTTCGGTTGTTGCTGCCTGGAAAGGTGCCAGTGTTCTGGCTACAGACTACTCGATTGAAGCGCTTCGGTTTGTCCGTTATAATGCCTTGAAAAACAGGGTGAAGCTTGAAAGTGAGAGGCTCGACTGGAGGCTTGTGCAGTGCAGTGAGCGCTTTGATCTTCTTTTTGCTGCCGACGTGCTTTATGAGCGGGTGAACCTGCTTCCCATTGTCACGGCGATTGATAAACTGCTTAAACCCGATGGCATTGCTTATCTTGCCGATCCGCGAAGAAGGCTCGCTGAGCAGTTCCTTGAGCTGGCTGCTGAAAATAATTTCCTGATAACCCCATTTCAGAGGAAGTACAGTGGAGGCTCAAAAACAGTTGCGGTGAATATTTATAAAATGCAAAGGCAATCAACCGATAGATGATACACATGGAGGAGAAGTTTTCTGTTTGTTGGCGCTATCATGCAGGCCAGGGAGCGCTTGTCTGGCAACTTATGTTTACTCCGGCAGGTGACCTTGTCGGGCAAAAGCGCTTTTCCGGCAGTCGGCAGGCGCTCTTTTTCTGTATTGATACGCTGAGCGGGATGGTTATCCGCGATGACTATCTCTTTTTTGAGCATCACCACTCCTCTTCTGCTATAGAAGGGGGGCTTACACTCCTCGAAACAACGATCGGGAATCTTGTTTACTGCTCTGCCGGTCAACTGAACAGTCCGGAGCATCAGGGTATATGGGCCATTGATTTCAGGAGTGGGATGGTGGTGTGGTCGCGTCCTGATCTTGTTTTTGTCGCCAATCTTGAAGATGAGTTTCTTGTCTATCACGCTTCAGTGTTTGCGGGCTTTCCCGAGCGTCATTTTAGGCTCATTGACCCGTTTACCGGTGTCGATATCCGTCTGCCTGGAGCTGATGGCCTTGAGGTTAATGCCCTCAGGGGAAAGGCTGTGCAGGAAGAGGTGCGTCAGCAGGTCACCTTGCCGGAGTTTGTGATGGATGGTATGACGGCAGAGCGTAACGCATTGCAGAGAGCTGGTATCGCCGAAACAACCCGTTGCGAATGTATTGTTCAGGGTGCGTTGACTGTTGCCGCGTTGCATGAACCGGCCAGGTTGCCTGCTTTATGGAACTCTTCTCTGCGGGTCTGGAAAAATGATGCTCTTGTCTATGCCGACACACTGGAAGAGGGTGTCGAAAAACCAGGCTTGAACAACTTTTTGATCAGGAGTGATAAATTGTACTATCTCAAGGGAAGAGAGGAATTGCTTTGTGTAGCTCTCTCATGAAGGACTCATCATTCACCCCCTCATCCACCCTGTTTCGGGGATCAACGCTACCGGTCGCTGACTTTCTTGAAAAGCTGAGCACGCTAAAAAATTTGTCGCCCAACACGGTTATTGCCTACAGAACCGATCTGTTCCAGTTTTTTTCCTTTCTTGCACAGCATCTTGGGCTTGCCGATTTGAGCCTTTTTGATCCGGAGCAGGTAACGACGGTTGAGGTGCGGCTTTTTATGGCGGCATTGATTGAACGTGGCGTTCAGCAGCGATCCATCGCAAGAAAACTTGCTTCAGTTAAAAGCTTTTATCGCTATCTGCAGGAGAGTGGACATATCAGGTACTCTCTTTTTTCTGCTCTTGCCACGCCTCAGTATCCGAAGCGTGTTCCCGGTTTTTTAACAGAGCAGCAGACAGAAAAGTTTTTTAACGAGCTCCTTCCACAGAGTGCGCAAGGATTTCGCAAGCCTGAAAAAAATGAACTTGATGAATCTTTTATTTGCGAACGTGATCGCAGTATTCTTGAGTTGCTCTATTCGAGTGGGCTCCGAATTTCGGAATTGATTGGATTAAAGGTTGGAGAGCTTGATCTTGAGAGAGGATATGTCAAATTGACCGGAAAGGGGAGGAAGCAGAGAATTGTCCCTGTCGGGCGGCAGGCTGTCGATACACTTAAAAAATATTTTGAAGTCCGGAGAAACTTCTTTAGAATGAAGAGGGCGGGGGATGCGGACGGGTTGCTCCACGTCTTTGTAACCAAGAGTGGCAAAAAGCTTTATCCTATGCTTGTGCAGAGATTGACCAGGAAGTACCTCACGTCGGTTACTGATCAGAAAAAGAAAAATCCACATCTCTTGCGTCACACGTTTGCTACTCATCTGCTCAACGGCGGGGCAGATCTCAATAGTGTCAGTGACATGCTTGGACACAGCAATCTTTCAACAACTGAAATCTACACGCATGTTACCTTTGAGCGCCTGAAAGAGGTTTACCGGAAAGCGCATCCCAACGCATGAATTTGGGCTTCGGATAATTTTTTGCCGGAGTCGTGTTCCTTCGTGATGTTCATCTTATTATCAAAAGGAGTTTATTATGACAAAAGCTGTTGTTACGGATCCGGTTACTGTTACTGTTACCCTTCGTCATTCAAATAATCACAACGATATAGAAGAGTATGCCCGCAATGCCGTGCAGGCTCTTACGAGAATTTATCCGGGTATCATCAGTTGTCATATTATTCTGGACCATCAGAAAAATGATTTTGAAAAGAACAAGCTTGCTGAGATAACGGTGCATGTGCCGCAGAATGTCCTGGTTGCAAAAGAGGCCTGTACCGCCTATGAACTTGCTATCGACACTTGTGTCGATGCCTTGAGTCGTCAGCTTCTGAAGTACAAGGAAAAAATGCAATAACAGCGAGGCTCCCAGAAGGGTGCGGGGTAGCCTTAAAGAAAAGCTTCGCACTCTTCACTTGAGTTTACTAACCCTTCTATTGTCAGAAGAGATGAATTTGGATCAAAAAGGATTAAAAAAGCGATCCATTACGGTCGCCTATTTTTTTAATACCATCGGTAAAAAAAACGATATCAAATTTCGGCGTCTGAACGAAGTTGACGAACAGAAGCGGCGGATTTTTGAGCGTGATCTTCATCGGCCGGGGCTTGCTCTGGCGGGTTTTACCAATCTGTTTACCTACAAAAGGGTGCAGATTTTAGGGAATACGGAGACAAGGTTTTTAAATCATCTTGAGGAGGAGGAGAGGAATCGGGTCTTTGCCAACCTTGTGCGATTCAAAATGCCATGCATTATTCTGACCAGTAATAACAAACTGCCCCAGAATCTTCTTGATATGGCAACCAATGCCGATATTCCTGTCTACGTCACCCGATGCTCCTCTACGAAAACCATCTATATTGTGACGGGTTTTCTTGATGACCAGTTTTCGCTTTATCAGCAGTATCATGGTTCAATGGTTGATGTTTATGGCGTCGGGGTGCTGTTGACCGGCAAGAGTGGTCTCGGAAAATCAGAGATTGCGCTTGATCTTGTTGAACGGGGTCATGGTCTTGTGGCCGATGATGTTGTTGTTATTCACCGCAAAGGGGAGTCGATGGTGCTCAATGCCAAACGAAACAATATCATTGACCATTTTATGGAGATCCGTGGTCTTGGTGTTGTTGATGTGAGGGCGAACTTCGGTATCCGGGCAATTCGTGATGTCAAGGAGGTGCAGGTAGTTGTTGAACTGCTCGAATGGAACAAGGAGATCGTCTATGAACGTCTTGGTCTGGACATTAAATCAAGAAAGATTCTCGGCGTTGATGTTCCGCTGGTTGAGTTACCCATATTTCCAGGGAAAAACATTACCGTTATTATCGAGGTGGTTGCACTCAATTTCCTGTTGAAACGGTATTCAAATTATGTTGCAGCCGAAGCGCTGACCGACAGGATAAACGATGTGATCAACCGTGAGAAGGGAGAGGAGGATAGTTATGAGTAAACAAGGTACAAAGAGGATTTTCGCGACCTGCAGGCTTGGATGCGGCCTGTTGCTTGCTGCGTTTGTGCTTTTTCTCTCTTCCTGCAACCGCCACAACGGAAGTTCCGGTGAGGCTGGAACAAGAGGTGGGGCAATGGATTCCACACTTGTTATTGCCATGCTTGGTGATGCCGATTATCTTAACCCCGTGCTTGGCAGTACCGTTACTTCAGGCAATATTATTGGACTTATCTATCCATCTCTCTTGCAGAGTGAGTTTGATACTTCGACCGGGCTTTTGAACTATATGGCTCTTGAAAAAAAACTGCGGGAAGTAACGCCCGGTCAGGGGAAAAAAACACCGAAAGGGGCCATTGCAAAGAGCTGGCAGATGTCGGCGGATCAGAAATCCATTACCTACATTCTCAGAAATGATGCTTTCTGGAATGACGGCAGGCCTGTTGTTTCAGGGGATTTCAAGTTTTCCTACCAGTTGTATGGCAATCCGGTGATCGCCAGCGCCCGTCAGCAGTACCTGGCTGAGTTGGTTGGTGCCGACAAGGGAAAGGTTGATTTCGACAAAGCCATTGAGACTCCTGACGATACCACCCTTGTCTTCAGGTTTTACAAGCCTGTTCCGGAACATCTGGCACTTTACCATACATCATTGACGCCCCTTCCGGCTCATCAGTGGAAAAATGTCAAGCCTGACGAATTCCGTCACTCACCGCTTAATCTCGAGCCGCTTGGAGCAGGCCCCTATAAACTGAAGAGCTGGAAGCAGCAGCAGGAAATTGTACTCGCATCAAGCCGGAGCTCGAATCTCCCGAAACCCGGAACCATTCCGCTGATTACCTTCAGGGTTGTGCCCGATTATACGGTCAGGCTGGCGCAGCTTCAGACCGGTGCGGTGGATGTGGTTGAAAATATCAAACCGGAAGATTTTACGGCTCTTCTGAAGGCCAATAGGCAGATTGATGTCAAAACGATTGGTCTGAGGGTCTATGATTATGTTGGCTGGTCAAATATTGACCAGAATGAGTATCACAAAAGTGGCAGGATCATGCCTCACCCCCTGTTCGGCTCGGCGCGTGTTCGGCTTGCCCTGACGCAAGCCATTGACCGCGAAGCGATCATTGACGGCTATCTCAAGCAATATGGGGTAATTTGTAACACCGATATTTCACCATCACTGAAATGGGCCTATAATGAACGGGTTGCGCCGCATGCCTTCGATCCTGCACGTGCTTCAGCTCTGCTGAAGGCTGAGGGCTGGTCGCCTGGGCCGGATGGTATTTTACAGAAACAGGGCAGAAGGTTCAGTTTCGTGCTCTATACCAATGCCGGTAATGCGAGAAGGAACTATGCAAGTGTTATTATTCAGCAGAATCTGCGCTCAATCGGTATCGACTGCAAGCTTGAGGTTCAGGAATCCAATGTCTTTTTTGAAAGTCTCCAGGAGAGAAAGCTTGATGCATGGATGGCTGGATGGTCCATTGGTCTGGAGATTGATCCTCTTGATGTCTGGGGTTCCGATCTTAACAAAAGCCGTTTTAATTTTACCGGTTATCGCAATCCGAGGATAGACGAACTCTGTGAGCTTGCCAAGCAGAAGATGGAGCCCACGGGGGCAAGAGCGTACTGGCTTGAATATCAGGAGATTATACATCGCGATCAGCCGATCACCTTTCTCTACTGGATCAAGGAGACGCAGGGCTTCAGCAAGAGGATTGAGGGCGAAGAGCTCAATATTTCAGGTGCTTTTTATAATATTGACGACTGGAGGCTGCGTCCTTCAGCCAATGTTGCACTATAGGGTCTTATGCTGATTTATATTCTTAAGCGGCTTTTGATTGCCATACCGCTCATTTTTGGGGTACTGACCCTGACCTTCTTTATCATTCGGCTTGCGCCTGGTGATCCTGCTGCCTTTTTCATTCAGCCGGGGATCAGTCCAAACGTTGCCGAACAGATCAGGGCACAGTATGGTCTCAACGATCCCGTGCCGATACAGTATGTCAAATGGCTTGCCAACGTTCTGCAGGGTGATTTCGGGCGCAGTTTCAGCCGTGCCCAGCAGCCGGTTTTTGATGTTATTGCCGATGCGTTACCGATAACCGTGACCATTGCGGGTTTGACCCTTATTGCAAATTTTACCTTCGGTATCCTTATCGGGATTATCTCCGCAGTGCGCCAGAACAGCTTTCTCGATCGTTTTCTGACCGTGACGGCACTCTTTTTTTATTCGATGCCGGAGTTCTGGTTTGCCTTGATGATGATTATTCTTTTTGCCCTGAAGTTTCCCTTTTTTCCAGCGTCGGGTCTGAACGAAATTGGTGCGGAGGGGTACGGCCCGGTGGGTTTTGTGCTCGACCGGTTATGGCATCTTGTGCTTCCGGTTACGGTGCTCAGCATCAATGGGGCTGCCGGTATTGCCCGTTATGTCAGGGGTAGTATGCTTGAAGTTATCCGGCAGGACTATATCCGCACAGCAAGGGCCAAAGGGTTACCGGAGAACGTTGTTATTTTCAAGCATGCCCTTCGCAATGCCCTTCTGCCGGTGATTACTCTTGTAGGGAGTTCGCTCCCCTTTATTTTCAGCGGAGCCTTGTTTATTGAGGTTATCTTTGCTTTTCCGGGTATGGGTCGCGTTACGGTAGAGGCAATTTTTGCAAGGGATTATCCACTCATTATCGCCAATACCTTTATTTCCGGCTCTCTGATTGTACTGGGTAATCTGATTGCCGATGTTTTGTATGCCGTTGCAGACCCACGGATAAAGCTTTGAGGGCCTTGATTCCTGTGACCGTTCAACCTCTAATATTGTCTCTTTGAGAATAGAGCTGCTCAATACACCTCCCGATGCCAGTGAAACACGGATTGAGGAGCAGATACGTCCACTCCGTATGGATGCTTTTGCTGGTCAGCAACGGCTTACCGATAATTTGAGAGTTTTTATTTCTGCGGCAAAAATGCGGGGCGAAGCGTTGGACCATGTTTTGTTGTCTGGCCCTCCAGGGCTCGGCAAGACGACGCTTGCTTACATTATTGCTTCTGAAATGGGGAGCAGCATCAAGTCAACTTCGGGTCCTCTGCTCGACAAGGCGGGAAATCTTGCGGGGCTTCTGACCGGGCTGCAGAAAGGGGATGTGCTCTTTATTGATGAAATTCATCGGATGCCACCGACGGTTGAGGAGTATCTGTACTCTGCAATGGAAGATTTTCGCATTGATATCATGCTCGACAGCGGACCCTCTGCAAGGGCGGTACAGTTGCGTATTGAGCCTTTTACCCTTGTTGGAGCCACGACACGTTCCGGTCTTCTGACCTCGCCCCTCAGGGCACGATTTGGCATTAACAGCCGTTTCGACTACTATGCCCCGGAACTTCTGGAAGGAATTATCAGAAGAGCTTCGACCATTCTTGGTATTGGCATTGATGCTGAAGCCGCATCAGAAATTGCCGGACGTTCACGGGGCACTCCCCGTATAGCCAATCGATTGCTCCGCCGTGCACGTGATTTTGCACAGGTGGATGGCGAATCGTTTATAAGCCGCTCTATAGCCATGAAGACTCTTGACTGTCTTGAAATTGATGAGGAGGGTCTTGATGATATGGATAAAAAAATCATGGAGACCATTGTCAATAAATTTAATGGAGGACCGGTTGGTATCGCGTCTCTTGCGGTCTCGGTAGGGGAGGAGCAGGATACCATTGAAGAGGTTTATGAGCCCTATCTTATCCAGGCAGGTTATCTGACAAGAACAACACGAGGCCGGGTCGCTACCCGGCAGGCGCTTATCCGTTTTTCAACTGGTTCTGAAAGAGATGAAATTTCATTGTTCGATGCGCAGCCGACTTCCTGAGTTATTGGTAGCCCGACCTCTCCGGGTGAGCGTCAGCTCTTTTCTGCATATGGCGGCAATTTCCTCTGTTCTTCTCTTTTCGGGCTGTGCATCCTCCAAACCCGTGCTTTCTGGCAGTACCGTGCCGGATTCTGTCGTTGAAGCTTCAAAAAGAGAGTTTGTTGCTGCGTCACTGAAAAGTGCAAAAGGGGACTATCGTGAGGCAGTCGAGCGTTACCGGAAGCTGCTTCACGATCAACCCTCAAATGCTGCGATCCATTATGCACTCTCGAAAGCATGGGTTGCTCTTGGAGTTCCCGATTCTGCCCGTCTGTACAGTGAAAAAAGTGTTTTGCTCAATCCTCGCAACAAGTACTATACAGCTTTTCTTGCCTTTCTCTCTCATCAGATGCATGATTACGGTCGCGCAGCCGAACTGTATCGGCAACTCGCCGTTCTTGATCCGGGCAGCACGGAACCACTTACCAGTCTTGCTCTGGAGTATCTTGCAGCCGATCAACCTGAAAAATCCCTCGCTGTTTTTCAGGAAATTTTGGCACGGGATCCAAAGAATGAGGATGCTCTGGTGCAAATGCTCTTTGTGGAAATAAAGCTCACACACTACCAGGAAGCGATAGCTACCGTGAAGGAGCTTATTGGGCAAAGCGACAGCAAAGAGAAGTTGCATCTTACCCTTGGGGAGCTTTATCTGCAGACCCGTCAGTATGGCCTTGCCTCCAGGACATTCAGGGAGCTTCTCAAGTCGAATCCCGGTTCCGTTTCGGCATGGCTGGCGTTGTTCGAGGTCTCTGTCCAGTCTGCAAACCATACCGCTTTCCTTGAAGATCTCAACCGGTTTTACAATACCAATAATGTAAATCTTCAGAAAAAGATAGAGCTTGCGAAACTTTTTCTTGTCCGTGCGTCAAGAGAGAGTTCCTTTGTTGATCCTGCGTTCGTCATGATTGGCGAAATGAACCGACGCCATCCCGGCAATGGTCAGATTTATGCGCTTCGTGGCATGGCTCGGTTACAAAAGCGGGATGTGGCGGCTGCGGTGATCGATTACAGGAAGGCTCTTCTTCTTGAGCCTGGCAGTATCGAAATATGGGAGGAGCTTGTTGCTCTCCATCTCATGAGGAAAGAGTATCGGCAGGCAGGGGAGATACTCTACAAGGCTAAAAAAAGGTTTCCTGTTCTGACTTTCAGGCTTCAGGTACAGGAGGGTGAACTGCTCTTTCAGACAGGAAAGATCAAAAAGGCAGCGCTCTTGCTTGAAAAGGTGTTGTTGACGAAAGGCGCGCAAAAGGAGAAAGCACTCTACCTCCAGGCATCTGGCACGCTCGCTTTTTGCTATGACACTCTTGGTTTTACTGATAAAAGTATTCTTCTCTACAAGAGTATTCTTGAACTGGAGCCGGATAACCTTCTTATGATGAATAACCTCGCATATATTCTCGCTGTGGCGGGAAGAGAGCTGCCGAGGGCCAAAGAGCTTGCTTTGAAGGTGGTTGAGGCTGAACCGGCCAATGCTGGTTATCATGATACGCTGGGCTGGGTGCTGTTCAGGTTGGAGGAGTATGAACGTGCAAGGGAGATTCTGGAAAAAGCAGTTGGGCTGGATCCTCTTGAGGCTGAAATAGCAGATCATCTCAGTCAGGTTTATGAGAAACTTGGAAACCTTGATAAAGCCCTTGAGCTGAAGAAAAAGGCTGCACGCCTGAAAGCCAGGTAGTGTTATCCGATCCAGAAGTGCGTTTTGAGCGCAGGAATGGGTTTGTGGTATAAGCAGAAATGAAAAACGACGGTTCCAGACCGTCGTTTTTCATTTCTCTTGATTTCAGGGCAGGAGCTTGTTATTTAAGCTCATCAAAGGGGCGTGCTGCAAGATATTCGTAATGGGCCCAGCGAGCATCTACCTCTTTCTGGATTGCTGCGTAGTACTCTTTGGCAAGTACCGGATTGCTCTTTTTGAGCATCCGGAAGCGGTTTTCCATATCAAGGAATTGGGCAACCGGTATCTTTGGCTTCTTCGAATCAAGTATCAGCGGATTTTTTCCTTCAAGCAAACGTTCCGGATTGTAGCGGTAGAGTATCCAGTGGCCGGAATCGACCGCAGCTTTCTGATTCTCAAGAGCGGTAGACATGTTGATGCCGTGGGCGATACAGTGCGAATAGGCGATAATAATTGAAGGGCCATTGTAGGCTTCAGCTTCGATGAACGCTTTCAGCGTCTGTTCATCCCGCGCTCCAAGGGCCACTGATGCTACATAGGCATTTCCGTAACTCATTGAAATCAGGCCAAGATCTTTTTTCGTTACCGCCCGTCCTGCGGTTGCAAATTTCGCCACTGCAGCCTTCGGTGTTGCTTTTGACGCCTGTCCTCCCGTGTTTGAGTAGACTTCGGTATCAAGCACCAGAAGGTTGACATTTTTGTCACCAGCCGTTATGTGATCTACGCCGCCATAGCCAATGTCATAGGCCCATCCATCGCCGCCGACTGCCCAGACACTCTTTTTGACAAGCATATCGGCTACCGAGAGCAGGTTTTTTGCATCAGACGAATCCATCTGGCGGAGTTTATCCTTGAGGATTGCAACCCGTTTTCTCTGTTCAAAAATTTCAGGCTCATTGATTTCACTGGCCTCAAGAAGTTCTGTTGTCAGCGTATCACCAATTTGTGAAGCGAGGCGCTGCAGAAGCTCACGAGCATATTCCCGCTGCTTGTCGATGGAGATCCTGAAACCAAGTGAAAATTCAGCGGTATCTTCAAAGAGCGAGTTGGACCATGTCGGGCCACGACCGTCCGAATTTTTGGTATAGGGAGTCGTGGGGAGGTTTCCTCCGTAAATTGATGAACATCCTGTTGCATTGCCAACCACCAGACGGTCACCGAATAATTGGGTCATCAGCTTGACATAGGGGGTCTCACCGCAACCAGAGCAGGCTCCTGAAAATTCGAAGAGTGGCTCCTGAAGTTGCTGTTCCTTGACCAGTCGGGTGTTGATCTTGTTCCGGTCGTATTCAGGAATATTCAGGTAATAGTTCCAGTTGTCAACCTCGGTTTCACGAAGTGAGGATTGCTCATGCATGTTGAGCGCTTTTCTTCCAGGGTTGTTTTTATCCCTTCCAGGACAGACATGGATGCAGATTTCGCATCCCGTACAATCTTCCGGGGCAATCTGGATGGTATATTTCATCCCTTCCCAGTTCGCGCCCTTTGCTTCAGTGGATTTAAAGGTACGTGGTGCATTATCGAGATACTTCGGATCGTAGACCTTGGCGCGGATTGCAGCATGGGGACATACAATAGCACATTTTGCGCACTGGATACAGATGTCGGATTCCCAGACAGGAATTTCATCGGCAAGGTTGCGTTTCTCAAATTTTGAAGTTCCGGTCGGGTAGGTGCCATCCACAGGCAGCTCGCTGACAGCAATGTCGTCACCCTCGCCGGTAATGATTTTCGCCAGAACGTTACAGACAAAATCAGGCGCCTCTCCAACAATGGGCTGACGAAGCTCTTTTGTACTGTTGGCAACGGAGCCGATGGTAACCTGATGCAGGTTCGAGAGCGTTTCATCAACAGCCTTTATATTCTGGTTGACAACATCGTCACCCTTTTTGCCATAGGTTGTTCTGATAGAATTCTTGATCTGCTCGATCGCCTCTTCGCGGGGCAAAACACCCGATATTGCGAAAAAGCAGGCCTGCATGATGGTGTTGATGCGCTGGCCCATCCCGCTTGCGTGTGCAACTTTATAGGCATCAATGGTAAAGAGTTTTGCCTCTTTACGGATCAGTTGTTCCTGAACGATTTTCGGCAACTTTTCCCACAACTCTTCGGCCGAGTAGTGGGTGTTCAGAAGCAGGGTGCCATTTTTCTTGAGATTTTTGACCACGTCAATCATTTCAAGAAAAATCCAGTGGTGACAGCCAATGAACTGGGCCTCGGTGATCAGGTAGGTTGAACGAATCTCCCTGGGACCAAAGCGAAGATGTGATGTTGTAATTGAACCTGCTTTCTTTGAATCATAGACGAAATAGCCCTGGGCATAGTTCCCGGTATTTTCACCAATAATTTTAATGCTGTTTTTATTGGCGCCGACGGTACCATCTGACCCAAGGCCGTAGAAGAGCGCCCGGAACATCTCGTCAGGCTCGATCAGGAAGCTCCGGTCATAATCAAGACTGGTATGAGTTACGTCATCGTTGATACCGACCGTGAAGTGGTTTTTCGGTTTTGCAGAAGCCATGTTGTCGAAGACAGCCTTGACCATTGCGGGTGTAAATTCCTTTGATGAGAGACCATATCGACCACCGGTAATGGCTGGAATGGTTTTCATCAATCCATTCTGTACTCCTTCAAGCAGTGCATTGACGGTGTCAAGATAGAGTGGCTCTCCAGCGCTTCCGGGTTCCTTGACCCGATCCAGTACAGAAATTGACTTGACCGTGGCAGGAAACGCCTTGATGAAACGTTCGATATCGAAGGGACGGAAGAGACGGGCGTGGATGACACCAACTTTTTCACCCTGATTGTTGAGATATTCAGCGGTTTCCCTGGCGGTTTCGACTCCGGAACCCATCAGGACAATGACGCGTTCAGCATCAGTTGCACCGTAGTATTCATAGAGGTTATAGTGGCGACCAGTGAGCTCTCCGAATTTCGCCATCGCTTTTTCAGTGATTTCTGCGCACGCATTGTAATAGCTGTTGACTGTCTCCCTGCCCTGAAAATAGACATCGGGATTCTGGGATGTGCCCCGGATAATGGGTGCATCCGGGCTCATGCGGCGGTTTCTGTGTGCTATGACGAGATCATCATTGATCATCTCTTTAATGATATCATCGGCAATGATCTCTATTTTTGAGATTTCATGAGAGGTTCGGAATCCGTCAAAGAAATGAAGGAATGGAATTCTTGATTCAAGGGTTGCAGCAGCAGTAATGAGCGCCATATCCATGACCTCCTGAACGGAAGCTGATGCAAGCATGGCAAAGCCTGTTCCGCGAATTGACATGACGTCGCCATGGTCTCCAAAGATCGAGAGAGCCTGCGCGGCCAGTGAACGTGCCGAGACGTGAATGACGCACGAGGAGAGCTCACCGGCTATTTTATACATGTTGGGAATCATCAGCAGGAGCCCCTGTGACGCAGTAAAGGTGGTTGTCAGCGCACCGGTCTGCAGGGAGCCGTGAACCGCTGCCGCAGCGCCAGCTTCACTCTGTAACTCGTCAATTTTGGGGACAGTTCCCCAAATGTTGGTTTTTCCTTCGCTTGCCCATGCCTCCGAATATTCCCCCATCGGTGATGCTGGAGTGATCGGATAGATACAGATAACTTCACTGGTGCGGAAAGAGATATGAGCCAAAGCTTCATTTCCCTCCATTGTTTTATAAGTCCGGCTCATACTGTCAGTCACTTGAAATTTGTATTGATAAGGGTATGTGCAGATCACCGATATGGAAAGTGAGAAGGAACTGCAAGCGTTATAATCGTAAGACAAGAAAAACAGAGAAAAAACCCACTTCTGGGTGGAAAGAAAGATATAAAAAAAAATGAATTTGATAAATTTAATTAGATTTCTGTTTGTTTTATGGTGAATCCGGCGGACGGGGAACAATCCCCCGAACAAGTTTGCACGGTTCTTTGCTATTTTTTTAATTATAGAGTAAATGAGGTGTTATGGACGCGGAACATTCCGAAAACATTGTCTATGGCAGGAATGCCGTACTTGAGCTTCTCCAGCAAAAGCCCGAAAGTATTGAGAAGATCTATTTTCAGTTTAACACCTCTCATCCAAAACTGAAGGAAATTGTTATTACCGCAAGGCGGCTGAAGCTGGTGAGCGGCAAAGCCCGGCTTGAAAAACTTTCCCTTATTGCCGGCACAACAAAGCACCAGGGAGTTTGTGCTCTTATCAGTTCGGTCACCTACTACTCGCTTGAAGAGGTGCTGGCAACTCCCCGCAATACCTTCCCGCTTCTTGTGGTACTGCAGGGGCTTGATGATCCCCACAACATCGGAGCCATTATAAGAACTGCTGAAGCTGTGGCTGCTGATGCAGTTGTGCTCGTTGAAGGAAAGGGCTCTCCTGTTAATGCTGTTGTTCACAAGGCCTCAGCCGGAGCGCTCTCCCATATGAGAATTTGCAAGGTAAAAAGCCTTGTGCGTGCCCTTGAACTTCTGCATCAATGCAATGTTCAGGTTCTTGCGGCTGATATGGAAGCAGAACTCAATTATACCGATGCCGACATGAAAAAATCGACAGCCATTGTGCTTGGTATGGAAGGGAGCGGTATTGCACCTGAAGCGCTGCAATTCTGCGATCATGTTGTCCGCATTCCCATGGCAGGCTGCGTTGAATCCCTGAATGTCAGTGTGACGGCCGGTGTGCTGCTTTACGAAGCCATGAGGCAGCGGCTTGCATGAGCGAACCGCTTTTAACCGGCTGATTTGACGGGATTGCAAAAAAATATTACCTTGTCTTGCACAAAGACGAACCCTTATTTTGGGTTGGACACTCCATCAACATACTTTTTCTCCTCGCCATGACTATTCCCGAAGATCTCCGTTATACCAAAGACCATGAATGGATTAAACTGCTCGAAGATGGCAGCACCGCACTGGTCGGCATTACTGACTTTGCCCAGCACGAACTTGGGGATATTGTTTTTGTTGAATTGAAATCTGCCGGAACAGTGCTGAAACAGCATGAGGTCTTTGGTACAGTCGAGGCGGTAAAAACCGTTGCCGATCTTTTTGCTCCGGTTGCCGGTGAACTGCTTGAGCTGAATGCTCTGCTTGACAGCGCTGAAATTGTCAATCAGGATCCATACAACGATGGCTGGCTGGTCAAGATGAAGGTTGCCAGTCCGGAAGCAGTTCATGCACTGCTTGATGCTGAGGCTTACCGTCAGCTCACAGGGGAGTAACCAATGCCATTTATTGTCAATACTGCCAGCGAAAGGGATGAGATGCTCAAGGCAATCGGGGTCAGCTCCTTTGATGATCTGCTTGTTGCTATTCCTGAAGAGATACGATTGAAGAGAGCGCTCGATCTTTTTCCGGCTTCAGATGAACCCCAGGTTCGAAAACTGCTGGAGGGCCTTGCTTCTGCTAACAAGAGTACGGCTGATTATGTCAGTTTTCTTGGAGGAGGGGCTTATGATCACTTCATCCCCGCAGCCATCAAGACCATTACCTCCCGCAGCGAGTTTTATACGGCATATACGCCATACCAGGCGGAGGTTTCCCAGGGTACCCTGCAGGCAATTTACGAATACCAGAGCCTTGTCTGCCGTCTCTATGAGATGGATGTTGCCAATGCCTCCATGTATGACGGAGCGACGGCCTTGGCTGAGGCAGTCTTGATGGCCATGAACGTTACGGGCCGCAGCAAGGTTGTTGTGGCAGGTAAGCTGCATCCTTACAACAGCTCTGTTCTGAAAACCTATCTTGAAGCAGCCGGTCACCATGCAGTCATACAGAACACTCTTGAAGAGGGTGTTGGCAGTATTGATGCACTGAAAGAGCTTGTCGGCGCCTCGGTTGCTGCCGTGGTTGTGCAGCAGCCCAACTTTTATGGCTCTCTTGAAGAGGTGGAAGCGATCGGGGCCATTGCCCATGAAAACGGGGCACTTTTTGTTGTCTCCGCCGATCCGCTTTCACTTGGCATGCTTGCAGCTCCCGGAAGTTACGGGGCAGATATTGCCGTCGGCGAGGGCCAGCCCCTTGGTACGCCGCAGAGTTTTGGAGGTCCATACCTTGGTATTTTTACCGTGAAGCAGCAACTTGTCCGCAAAATTCCCGGTCGTCTGGTCGGCATGACCAAAGACAGGGATGGAGAAGATGGCTTTATTCTTACCCTGCAGACCCGCGAGCAGCACATCCGGCGTGAAAAAGCCACGTCAAACATCTGCAGCAACCAGGCGCTCAATGCCCTTCAGGCGGCCATCTATCTTTCACTGCTCGGAAAAGAGGGGTTGCAGCAGGTTGCCACACAATCAGCACAGAAGGCCCACTATCTGGCAGGCAAAATTGCTGCGATTCCTGGATTTTCCCTGAAATACAAGGCGCCATTTTTCCGGGAGTTTGTTGTTGAAACACCAATTCCTGCAGCCGCAGTAATTGAACGGATGCTTGAGCACAAGCTCTTTGCAGGCTACGACCTTGCTGTTCACGGAGAAACTGGATTGCTTGTTGCTGTTACGGAGAAAAGGACAAAGGCGGAGCTCGATAGTTTTGTTGACAAGCTTGAGGGGATTGGAAGGATTGGAATATAGGAGGGTATGGGCACTTAGGGGACTTATACGTTTTTTCAGCTACCGACTGTCGGTAGCTGAAAAAAACTGCAGGTATGTTGTTATATGAGTCCCAGTAACTCCAGTTCCTGGTCGATAAGCTGCTTGTTCTCTGCTGATAGTGGTACCAGGGGTAGCCGATAGTTCTCCTCGATCATCCCCATTCGTGACAGAGCGTATTTGACGGGTACAGGATTGCTCTCAATAAAATTAAGTTTCAACAACTTGCGATAACGGCGGTTTATCCTCCGTGCCTCCTCAAGATCGCCCAGCCTGGAAGCTTCGACCAGTTGCTTGATCTGTGAGGGAATCTGGTTTGCCGCAACCGAGATTACCCCATCCCCACCCATGGCCATAAAGGGCAGAATCAACGAATCCTCACCGGTGAGTACAGAAAAATGGTCTGGACGCTCCTCAAGAAGTTCCGAAATCTGGCTCATATTCTCGGTAGCCTCTTTGACAGCCGCAATATTTTCAAAATCTCTTGCAAGCCGCAGAATGGTTGATGCCGCAACATTGCATCCTGTTCTTCCCGGAACATTGTAGATGATAATTGGCACCGTGACGGCCTCGGCAATATGGCGGTAATGCTGATAGATTCCCTCCTGCGAAGGCTTGTTGTAATACGGAGCCACGGAAAGAAGGAGTGATGCACCCGCCTTTACCGCGTTCTTTGCAAGGGCTACGGCGTGTGGGGTAGAGTTCGTGCCAGCGCCTGCTGCCACCAGGGCTTTCCCGTCCACCTCATCCTTTACAATGCGGATAATGTCAAACTGTTCATCTTCGGAAAGAGTTGGCGACTCACCCGTCGTGCCGCAGGGGATGATGATATCGGTTCCTGCTGCGATCTGAAACTGTACCAGTCTCCTTAACGCATCGGTATCAACCGTCATATCCTTTTTGAACGGGGTTACCAGCGCAACGGCAGATCCTGAAAGGTATCGTGTGGACATACTATTTTCTCTAAACTTTACAAATTCAACTGAAAACTCTCTTTTATGTTCCTCTGTTTTTTTTGTCAGGAAGATCAGGAATATACAGAGAAAGGTAATTTGTAAAACGGAATTTATCGCAAAACCCCTTAATTGTCAGCAAGCGCAGGCTAAATCAGCAGCAACTTGTCCCAAATGCCCACACTTCCAGTTCTCTTCCGTACCATAACCCAAGTCACCCAAACAGCTTTTCTCCTTTAACCCGGCAGAGGTTACGACTCACCTGGTGTCGAAAAAAGTGCTTTAACATTTAATGCGATTATTTTTGGGTTGTTATTTTTTCGTGCACAACTTGAATGCATTTATATTCACGCTTGCAAATGTAAGTGTATCAAAGAGACAAGAGCGTCGATAACCGATTTATGGATATGATGGTGGAACACGTGCGAGAACAGGAAGAGGAATATCAGCAGATGAAGGCTTTGCTGCAGGAAAAAGATGCGAAGCTGGCTGAATATGAAAAACAGGTTGAAACCCTGGGGCTGGTCATTGCCGGCACCAATGCTGGTTCCTGGGACTGGGATATCAGTTCGGGAGCAGTTGCCATCAACAACCGCTGGGCGGAAATTGCAGGTTATACGAAAGAGGAACTTGAACCGGTCACGATTGAAACATGGATGCAGTTTTGCGACCCTGACGATCTGAAGCGCTCAACACTCTTGCTCGAGAGGCATTTCAGCGGGGAGTCTGATTTCTATGAAATCGAACTCAGGATACGGCACAAGAATGGTGATTGGGTATGGGTGCTCGACAGGGGTATTGTTTTCGAGCGTGACCGGAAGGGAAAGCCGGTTCGTATGGTAGGTACCCATCAGGATATAACCAAGAGAAAGCATGCCGAGGAGAGGCTTCTCAAGGAACGAAATATGTTCATGGGTGGGCCGGTCTCGGTATTTCGCCTGAAAAACAGTCCCGGCTGGCCTATAGTCGATGTAACGAAGAATTTTGGAATATTGCCTGGTTACCTGCCAGCCGAGTTGATTGGCAATGCTGTCGGCTACACAGAGCTTATTCATCCGGACGACAGAACACGGGTTTTGGGGGAAGTTGAAGCGTTCGTCGCAGACAACAGCCGGGAATCGTTCGAGATGGAGTACCGGCTGCAGGGAAAAGATGGTTCTGAAATCGATGTCTACGATTTCAGGTTCATCCATCGCGATGAAAATGGTGCGGTCTCCCATTACGACTCATTTATCCTTGATGCGGCTTCTCATGGTGGCATTGAGCCATCCCTCTCCTACAATCGAAGGTTCGAGCGTCTCGTTGCCACCCTGGCCAACCAGTTTATCAACGTTCCTGCCCACAGGATCGACGAGATGGTTAACCTTGCCCTCGAAAATATCGGAAAGTTCGTACAGGCAGACCGGAGTTATATCTTTGAGTACTACGACAACCATCGCTTGATGGACAATACCCATGAGTGGTGCGCCGAGGGTATCGAGCCGCAGATCCAGATCCTGCAGCATCTGCCAACCGATCTGTTTGCATGGCTGACTGAAAAGATCAACATGAATGAGGCAATTATCGTACCGAGAGTATCGGAGCTGCCGGAGGAAGCTGCGGCGGAAATGGAGATCCTCGAACAGCAGGATATCCGATCGCTCATCATCATTCCCCTCGCGTCCGGTAATCTCCCGTTTGGCTATATCGGTTTCGATGCGGTTACCCAAGAGCGCCACTGGCCACAGGAAACCGTTTCGGTTCTTAAGCTCGCTGGAGGAATCATCGCCAACGCCCTTCAGAGGAAGCAAGCTGAACGCATGATCCAGTGTGAACTCGATCTTGCCCTGAAATTGAGCGCATCGGCCTCATTCGAGGAGACTTTGAAAATTTGTCTGCAGAGTGCGCTTGAAATTTCAGGCATGGATTGTGGAGGGATCTACCTCGTAAACGAAGCCGATAAAAGCCTGAGTCTTGTCTATTCTGAAGGGCTTTCGGAATCGTTTGTCAGCAAAACAAATCATTACAGCGGCGATTGCACCCAGCAGCACATCGTCTTCCAGGGTACACCACTCTACAGTCGTTATACGGAAATCGATCTCACTACCGATCTACCAAGTGTGGATGACGATCTGAAAGCAATCGCGGTTGTTCCTGTCATGAGCAAGAATGTTGTTGTAGCATGTCTGAATGTTGCATCCCATTCGCTTAACCAGGTACCGGAATTTTCACGCAAGGCGCTTGAGACTGTGGCTTCCCGGATTGGCGCAGCTATTATCCAGGCAAAACATGAGGAAAAGATCAATGCGGCGAACAGGAACCTGGAGGCACTGTTCAACACGATCGACGACATGCTTTTCATCGTCGGAGCTGATGAGATGGTTAAACACACGAACTCTGCCGTGCTCTCCCGCCTCGGCTATACACAGGAAGAGGCATATCGCATGCATGTGCTTGACTTTCATCCTCCGGCACAGCGGGAAGAGGCCAGAAGAAATATCGAAGGAATGCTTGCCGGCACTGAAAACGTCTGTCTTGTTCCCCTTATGACGAAAACAGGTGCTCTGATTCCGGTGGAAACCATTGTTACCCATGGGAGCTGGGACGACCAACCTGTGATTTTCGGCATTTCGAGGGATATTACTGAGCGCATAAAACATGAGTCGACCATCAAGGAAAGTGAAAGAAGGTTCAGAGAGCTCATCGAATTTCTTCCTCTTCCGGCTATTGAGGCTGACCTGGATGGCGTGATCACCTACTGCAACAGGCAAGGGTTGCTCTTTTTCGGATATGATGCGGGGGAAATGCAGAACAATTCGGTATACACCCTGGTGAACCCCTCGGATTTGCACTATTTAAAAAGTGTGCTGCACGCCATCACCCTTGAAGGTAAAAGGGTAAGTGTCGAGATGACCGGGCTCAGGAAGGATGGAACAGAATTTCAGGCGATGCTTTACGGTGCACCAGTGTTCACAGGAGGTGTGATCACTGGCGGGCGAGGGGTTGTTGTAGACCTTACGGAAATGAAAAAAACCGAAGCGGCGCTTGCGGCATATACCCTGCAGTCGAGGCTTCGTGAAGAGTTAAGCTCCATCATCGATAATATTCCCGGTGTCGTTTACCGACTCTCCGGTGACGGGAGCATCAAGTATTTCAGCGGTTCGATCCATTCTGTTGCAAACGGACTTTTCCCTCAAATGAATGGAAAGAATTATGAAGCAATGAGCCCCATTCATCCCGATGACCGCGAAAAAGTTGAGCAGTCCAACAGAGAGCTCATGAGTAAAAAAAATTCCCTGATCATCGTCTATCGGGTCATGGATGAAAATGGTTCAGTCAAGTGGATCGAAGACCGGAAAACTTCGACCTTTTCCGAAGAGGGCCAGTTTTCTTTTATTGACGGCATTCTTTTTGACATTACCGAGCGGGTCAATGCACTGAACAGTCAGAATGAATTTGAAAGCCGCATGCGCAAGACCCAGCGGCTTGAAACCATAGGAACACTGGCCGGAGGTATCGCACACGATTTCAACAATATTCTCACCCCCATCATGGGCTATGCTGAAATGGGATTGCTTACCCTTTCGGGTGATGCTCCTCAGCATGACTATTTTTCCGAAATTGTCAACGCGGCAGACCGTGCCCAGAACCTCGTTTCACAGATTCTCACCTTCAGCAGGGCCCAGGAAAGTACCCCTTCGGTTGTTTCTGTCCAGTCCATACTTCAGGAAGCGCTGAAATTGCTGCGTCCCTCCATCCCTGCAACGATCAGCATCAGCCAGAACATTGAGAGGGAGTGCAGGAACATTCTTGCCGATCCCTCCAAAATCCACCAGGTTGTCGTTAACCTCTGTACCAACGCATTCCAGGCAATGGAGGGAAATGGCGGGGATCTGAGTATCGAGCTTAAGGAGATCACTCTTGAGGGTGAATTGGGAAAAGAACTGCCAAAAATCGGGCCGGGGCGGTTTGTGAACCTGACCGTTTCCGATACCGGCTGTGGTATGGATGATGCGACCATGGAACGTATTTTCGAGCCTTTTTTTACGACGAAATCGGTTAACAAGGGTACCGGGCTCGGACTTTCGGTGGTTCATGGCATCATCAAGAGCTTTGGAGGTGAAATCACCGTTCAAAGCCGGAAGGGGAATGGAAGCTCATTCAGCATTTTTCTGCCGGTTATCGAAGAACAGCAAAAAAAATGTGAGCGTGAAGAAATCCCGATTCAGGGCTCCTGCCAACTGCTCTTCATAGACGATGAAGAGAGCACCCTGAAAATGATGTCAGCCTTGCTCACGCAACTTGGGTTCAGGGTTAAGGTTTTCAGTTCTCCCCTTAAGGCTCTTGAAGTTTTCCGCCAAGAGCCCGCTGCGTTCGACCTTGTCATAACCGATCTCACGATGCCGGAGATGAACGGTATCGAGCTCGTCTCGGCATTGCATGAAATACGGGAGGATCTGCCGGTTATCCTTATGACCGGTTACGGCAAGGAGATCGAAAACAATGCCTCTCTGGCCCGCTACGGTATCAGCAGACTTCTGAAAAAACCGGTCAAAATAGCCCAGCTTAGCAGGGAGATCAATGAGGTCATTTCAGCTCATTATAAGCAACCTGGTCGGTATTAAACAACTGCAGAAAGAGGTGGAAAAGCAGCGCCGCAGGGTTACGATAGTTCTTTGTAAAAAGAGGGGTTCGTGAAGTTCAGTGAGCAGCCCTTTCTACCAGTTCTGCTGCGAGTGTAAGTGACGAGGGGGAGATGTTTTTGCCGCTGATGAGCGCGGCGATGGCCTGCAGGCGGCTCTCATGGTCAAGAACGGTCACTTCCGTTACGGTTCTCTCCTGCTGGACGGATTTTTGCACACTGAGGTGCAGGTCGGCCATTGCGGCAATCTGTGGCAGGTGGGTGATGGCGATGATCTGGTGCAGGCGTGAGAGGTTTTTCAGGCTTCTTCCGACCGCTTCGGCGATTCTGCCACTGATGCCGGTATCGATTTCATCAAAGATAAGGATTGGCAGCTCGGCCGACTCAGCCAGGGCACTTTTCAGGGCAAGCATGACCCGTGAAATTTCTCCGCCGGAGGCCACTTTGACAAGCGGTTTTGGCTTTTCACCGGGGTTGGCTGAAATCAGGAACTCGATCTGGTCGTAACCGCCCGCAAATGCAGTATAGCTCTTCCCATCGACGGTGATTTCTCCCTCACGATCTTCTTCATGCCTCATGCTGACAATGAAAGTGGCGTGTGGTATGCCGAGTTCTGCCAACTGTCTCTGGATAAGGAGTTCAAGCCGATGGGCGGCATCCTGCCGTTTGCGGCAAAGGGTGTCGGCGTACCGCGACAGTTCAGCTTTCTGCCGGGCTATCTGCTGGCGGATACGATCAACTTCCTCTTCAAGGTTCTCTTCGAGGGCGCTCTTTGCTTCAAGCTCATTTTTCAACTCAATCAGTCCGGAGAGGGAGCGCCCATATTTTTTCCCGATGCGCTGGAGCTGGAGCTGGCGTTCCCGTAACGATTCGAGCCTGACGGGATTAAAATCAATATTTGCAGTATAGCTGCGGGTGAAACGGGCGAGTTCATCGACGATGCTTTGTGCACTGCGACTCTCTTCAAGATGGATGTCGAAGCGCCTGTCGATGGTTGCAAGTTTTTCGAGGAGATGCAGCGCTTCGCTTATGGCGGAATAGAGGGAGTTTTCGCTGTCGTAGAGCAGCTCACTCAGGGATGCGCTGAGCGTGAACAGGGTTTCAGCATTTTCAAGGAGCGTTATTTCGGTCTCAATGCTCTCCTCCTCACCGCTTTTCAGGTCAAGCGCGTTGAGCTCGTTGAGCTGAAACGTAACGATCTCCCTCTTTTCGCGGATTTCTGCCGCCTCTTTTTTCAGGGTTTCGAGCCCTCGCTGCATCTCCTGAAGCGCTGAACGAGCCTCTTTGTAGGCGGTGACCTCCTGTGCTGTTTTGGCGAAGTCGTCAAGCAGGCTCTCGTGCGTGTCGGCATGAAGCAGCAACTGGTGGTCATGCTGGCCGTGCAGATCAATCAGCATCTCGCCGGTCTGTTTCAGGATGGCCGCCGTGCAGGGTGTGTCGTTGATGAAGCAGCGGGATTGACCGGTCGAGGAGAGCTCCCTGCGGAGAATAAGCTCCTGTGCCGTTTCAATGTTCGCATCATGCAACAGCCTGTCAATCTTTTCAGAGTGAACGTCGTTGAGTATCGCTTCAATTACGGCTTTGCTGGTGCCTGATCGCACCAGATCACTGCTTGAACGCTCACCAAGAACAAGACTCAGCGCTCCGACAAGAATAGATTTGCCAGCGCCGGTCTCTCCGGTTATAATGGTCAGTCCAGGGTTGAATGAAACCGTTAGCTCCTGGATCAGTGCGAAATTTCTGATATAGAGGCTGACAAGCATGGCCGGTTATCGCACATGTTAGCTTTGCGTTGACGAGGCTGTTTTTTCCTTTTTCGGCTTTTCATCAACGACTGAGTTAAACTCCTCTTCTATCTCAGTCTGTGCTTTTTTGAACTCCTTCATCCCTTTTCCCAGCCCTCTTGCGAGTTCCGGAAGTTTTTTTGCGCCGAACAACAGCAGAATGATCAGCAGAATGAGAATCAGTTCCTGTCCACCTAATCCAAACATCGGGATTCCTCCATGGCATTTTTATTGCTGAAATGAGTATTTCTTGTCAATTATATAATCAATATGCTCTCCTAAACCAACTCTTTTCAGAGGAAGGCTGGTTGTTGTGCCGCCTGGCTCAATAGCGGGCAAGGATGGTTTCGCCGGCACGGGTTCTCTGACCTGGCTGAAGCAGTACGGTTGCTGAAGGGGGCAGGATGAGATCGACCCTTGAGCCGAACTTGATCATGCCGAACCTGTTGCCGAGTTTGACGTTCTCTCCCTTTTGCAGTTGACAGACAATTCTTCTGGCCAGAAAACCGGATACCTGGCTGAACTGTACCTCAATTTCACCGTTGTTTATGCCGATTTCCATTTTTTCATTGCTCTCCATGCTCCGATTGTCAAAGGCCATCAGGAACTGACCGGGGCGGTAGTGCAGGCGGGTTACCTTTCCGCTGAGTGGTACGCGGTTGACGTGGACATTGAGGGGCGACATAAAAATACTGACCAGCGTTGAGGTTTTTCCGGCAATGTTCCCGTTCTGCTTCTGGACGAGAAGGATTTTCCCGTCGGCGGGTGCGAGGATAATTCGCTTTTCGTCGGGCGCAACCCGTTTAGGGTCACGAAAAAAATAGAGGGTGAAAAGGAGTGCGAGGCCTGTTGTAAGGTGTATCGGTATTTGTGCCCAGAGGGGAAAAATCAGTGCAGCCGCGCTGATAGCCAGGCAGAGAAGAAACACCTTGATCATGGTGCTGTAGCCATAGGAAGTAAACATCTTTTTTGGGGCTCTTGTCGTTTTTTTTTGATAAGCTCCCTTATGATAATTATTTATCTTGAACCTGAGGTAATGGTGGAGAGTTTTTTCCGTTTTTTTTGCAATTCAGGGGCGGTGAAGAGGTGAATCGTTTAGAAAAAAAATTTCTTGAACAACTCAGAACAAGGCGGCTGGTCGAAGAGGGTGACAGGGTTCTTGTTGCGGTTTCCGGGGGGCCGGATTCCATGGCCATGCTCTCACTTTTCTGTGCGGTAAGACCTCTTCTGCGTGCTGAGCTTGCGGTGGCTCACTGTAATTTTCAGCTTCGTGGCGCCGAAAGTGACGGCGACGAGTCTTTTGTGCTCGATCATTGCCGCTCACTTGGTCTGGAGTGTTTTGTCGATCATTTTGACACCTTGCGTTTTGCCGGGGAGTGGAAGCGATCGGTCGAGGAGAGCGCACGGATATTGCGATATACTTTTTTCAGGCAGGTGATGGAGCAGAAGGGATTTTCAAAAATCGCTACCGGTCATCATGTCAATGATAATGCTGAAACCATTCTTTTCAATCTTTTCAGAGGGGTCTCACTTCCGGGACTGAGAGGCATCCGGGCTCTTAACGGTAAAATTATTCGCCCCATGCTTTTGTTTCACAAGGCGGATATGGTTGCCTACCTGAAGGAGAAGGGGATTACCAGCCGAATGGATACGAGTAATTATGCCAATGATTATGACAGGAATTTTATCAGGAACCGTGTTATTCCGCTTATTGAGGAGCGCTTTGCCGGTAAATTGATGCCCTCGCTTCGAAGGGTGTCGGAACAGGCCGGGGAGCTTTCAGAATTTCTGGAGCTCTATTTCGAAAACCTCTGTGAACGGGAGCCGGGGCTTGCCCTCAATGAGGGGAAGCTTTCTGTTCTTGCACTTCAGCAGCTTACGGTTTTTGAGCAGAAAGAGGTGTTCAAAAGGGCGCTACGGGATCTGCATGCTGTGGTTGACGCCCGGACGCTTCAGAATCTGGTTGATCTTCTTGGTAGTCAGCCAGGAAAAATGGTGATGGCCAGCGGGCAATTGCGAGTGCTCTGGAAAGGCGGGATGCTCTGTTTTTTTCGTGACAGCGCTCTGTCTTGATGCCGATCCTTTATTTACACCCCCGAAGAGGAATTTCGGGGGGTGGGCATTACGGAGTCTTTGATTTCAACGCAACTCTTTCTGTTTGGCAGCCTGAAAAAATTCGAGTGGAAGTTTCGTGTGTATCATTATGGATTCCATGTTCTGCCGGATCTCGATTTTGTTGAGCAGTTGTCTGGTCTGTTCGCTGGTTCTCGTGCCAGAGAGTTCAGAAAGCTTGACTGCGCCCCAGAGGAACGTTGATGCAAAAAAGGCTGCCTGGGGGGTTGTATAGACCCATTCGCTTTGTCCTTCAATTCCATCATTGAACTTTACGGAGAGAGCGAGGTTCTGGATACGGTTCAGGTTGCCGAGGCTTTTTACCCCCTGGTTGGTCGAGGTGAGGCTTTGCAAGGCCCTGATGGTCCAGGCTGCAGAAGGGAGGGCAAACCAGAGATGCGATTTGTAGAGAGCCTTGTTGATCAGCGCAACCGAGAGTGAATCCCTCTGATAAAAGCTGCCGGTTGGAACAAGGAAATCCGTCAGCATTTTTTTGTTGTTGGTCAGGGCTATTTGTTTCGTTCCGATTGGACAGAGCCACAGTGTGCTGTCAAGTGCATAACATTGGTGACCACCGATGGTTTCAACCGTTGTACTGTTGGTTCTGAGAAATGATTCCGGAAGTTTTTTTGAAACAGGCCCCCATACGATTCCAAGAAAGTTCTGCTCTTTGTACCCATGGCGCTTGAAGCTGATCAACAGGGTATCGATGTCGAGAGAGGGATTGATTTTTGCCGCTCTCATCAGGGTGTCGAGTCGGCCTTGTGGTTTGAAAAGTGGAGCCTTTTTCAGTGAATCCGGGATGACCTCCACCCAGAGCCTGCTTTCACGGATATCTTTAAGGCCAATGTAGATCAGGGCATCAGATTTTCCAGGAATGCGATCAACAATTGAGCGAAGCGCAGGAGTTAGAGGTTCGGGCTGAAGGCGTGATTTCGACCAGTTAACCCAGAGTACTACCAGCAGAAAGCAAAGGGTACTGATAACGCTCATGGAGAGGAGGAGCCCTGCCCCTTTTTTCAGGGAGCGTTTCGGGGGTGTTGCTTCAGGCACGGCGTTTCGCGGCATAGATCAACAGGTTATGATTTCTTTTTAATGGCCTCGCGAGCCAGAGTGTCGCAACGGTTGTTGTAGGGGTTGTCGCTGTGGCCCTTGACCTTATGGAACGTTATGGTATGTAACGTAAGTAACTTCAGGATTTTTTTCCAGAGATCGATGTTTTCGACATTTTTTTTTGTCGATGTTTTCCAGTTATTGACGGTCCAGCGTTTCAGCCACCCTTCATTGATTGCGTTGACAAGGTAGCTTGAGTCGCTGTACAAATCGACACGGCAAGGCTCCTTGAGCGCTTCGAGCGCCTCTATTGCAGCGCTGAGTTCCATGCGGTTGTTGGTCGTGGCTGGTGAGTATCCGGCTATTTCACGAATCGTGGAGCCGTACATCAACAGCGCACCCCAGCCGCCAGGGCCCGGATTGCCGCTGCATGCGCCGTCAGTGTATATCGTTATCTTTTTTTCCATCGACAAAAAAAAGCTCAACCTGTTTATGATTGAGCCTTTACAAGATATTAAAAAATCTTTTGCAACCGATCTTGCCTTTGCCTTATTTCAGCAGTTTGGCAAGTGCTGCGGTACCTGTTTTTGCGATAATTTTCATGGCTTTTGCTGAAAGCTTGACCTTTACAAACCGCTTCTCCTCTTCTATCCAGATTCTTTTGGTATGGAGGTTTGGCTCAAAACGGGTGCGGACGTGGTTGTTCGCATGAGATACCGTATTGCCGTATATGGGTCTTTTACCGGTCAGTAAACAAACTTTAGACATGGTGCAATAAATTGTGTTAAAAAAACGAAAGGGAATATAACAATAGTTTCATAAAACCCGAAACGTATTGTTTCATGGTCGGATGCCAACAGCGCAAACCATCATGGATAAAACATAGAGCAGGGTACCGAAGGCATTGTACCAGACCGCTTTCTCCTTTGGATTTGCTATCAATATCTTTTGCATGGGCAGTTGGGCGAGCAGCAGTATCAGGGCAATGACAGTTGTGGTGATGGAACCTTTGACAATCAGGATGGTGATGGCCGAGAGCTGTGCAACATCCATAATAATGGCTGCAAGGAGAGCTGCCTTTTTCTCTCCAAGCTGTACCGGAATGGAGGCGACCTTGCGGATCGTGTCGCCAACAATGGATTTGAAATCGTTCAGCGTCATGATGCCATGCGCTCCGATTGAAAAAATGATGGCAAGGGCAATGGTTTCCGCAGAAGGAACACCCTGGGTAATGGAAAAACTGCCCGTCAGCCATGCCACACCCTCATAGGCAAGCCCGACAATAAGGTTGCCGAACCAGCCATTTCTTTTTGCCCTGATTGGCGGGCCGGAGTAGGCGTGCGACATGAGCACTCCGACAAAGGCAATGACGACAACATAGGGATGAATGGAGAGTGCGACAAGAAAGCCCGTAATGATAAGGGCGAAAGTAATCAGCCAACTGGCCGATTTTGATATTTTTCCTGCAGGAATAGGACGTTCGGGCTCATTGATGGCATCAACCTCCCGGTCAAAGTAGTCGTTCATGGTCTGCGACATGGCGCACATGAGCGGCCCGGCAAGAAGAACGCCACGCAGGAGAATTGACCAGTTGTCGGCAATATTCTCTCCGGTTGACACGACGCCGCAGGCAAAGGCCCACATTGGCGGAAACCAGGTAACCGGCTTCATGAGAGGCACGATAGCGGAGGGCTCAATCCTGAAGCCAGGCTTGTTGACATTTTCAAGAGCCTGTTCAATGATTTTTCGTCTTGAATTGCTTACTCCTGACTGGAGAAGCTTTTCAGCGATACCTTGCTGCTTTTCAGGGGTTGGAATGTCGCGTCCGTTCATGGGCATAATGGTTCTCGCTTCGGCTTAAAAACAAGGCAGAGTATACAAGTTTTTTGGGAAAAAGATAAGGATTTTAGTTGACGACTGACCGGTATTTCCGTGAGAGTTCAGCGTTAATTTTCAGAATTTCATTAAATTTTTTCTCCGATTTGCCACTTTCGAGCGCCTCTCTTGCTATGTCGAGTCCATCATCAATGCAGCGTGCTTTTCCGGAAACATAACAGGCCATGGCTGTCGTGAAGAGGGCGGCATCACGATGTGCCGCAGGAGCGCTTCCGTCAAGGATTTGGCGAATGATGCGTGCGTTTTCATCTCTCTCTCCTCCCTGGATTTCCGAAAGCGAGTGCCTTGCCAGACCGAAATCTTCGGGATAAACGGTGTGCTCGGTTACAGTGCCCCTGTGAATCTCGACAATATGCGTTGGCCCATTGAGGCTTGGTTCATCAAGCGCGATGCCCTCTGCAGTCATGGCATGAACAATCATGGCACGACGCGCCCCGGTCTGCAGCAGCACTTCGGTATAGAGCTCCATCAATTCCCGATTGAACACCCCGACAAGCTGCCGTTTTGCCCGTGCCGGATTGATCAGCGGGCCGAGAATATTGAATATGGTTCTGATCCCAAGCTCCCGACGGACAGGGGCGACCCGCTTCATTGAAGGGTGATAGAGGGGGGCAAAGAGGAAGGCAAAGCCGCTCTCCTGAAAAAGCTCTTTTGTCGCCTCAGGCGGCAGATCGATGGTGAATCCAAGCGCTTCAAGCACATCAGCGCTTCCGCAACTGCTTGTAACTGAACGGTTACCATGTTTGGCAATGCGGACTCCGGCACTGTTGGCAATGATTGATGCCGTTGTTGAAATATTAAAGGTTCCTGCATGGTCACCGCCGGTTCCGCAGGTATCAACAGCATTTTCATCCAGCTCGATGGTGACGGCTTTTTCCATCAGACTATAGTATGCTCCAGCGGTTTCAGTTGGGGTAACACCTTTTTTCTGCAGAAGAGCAAGCAGAGCCGCAATAACCATCTCGGAAAAAAGACCATCCATAATGTTGTTCATGCAGAGGATCATCTCTTCCTGTGAAAAATCCTCTCCTGCAAGCAGCTTTTGAAGTAACTTTTTTTGTGGCATGAAACTGATTGGTTGGCAAATGGTTGCGAATTGTGTAAATGTAAATAATAACAAGAAACGGTGTAAATATAAATAATAAAGAGCATTGATTCCCATTGAACGGATCGTTGCGGAGTGATGCCCGGTATTTTTGTGAATTATGGTACTCATTTTTATATGGATAGCAAGCAGATAGCATTTTACCGGGAAGAGGCCTTGCGGAAGGTTGTGAACAAAATGATGAGCCAGACGCTGGATTCGGCTATTGTTACCGATCTCGCCGTTATCCGGTGGCTGACGGGTTTCAGCGGTTCGAGTGCGAGGCTGCTGATTACCCGAGAGAAAAGCTGGCTTTTTACCGACTTTCGTTACAGGGAGCAGGCTGCCGAAGAGGTTGTTGTAGCCGAAACCGTTATTGCTGCCGACGGGTTTGCTGCGGAGCTTGGTTCAGGCCACTATCCCCTCGGTGAAACGGTTGCATTGCAGTCCGACAATGTTACCTGGCATGAAGCAACCCGCCTTATCGAACAGATGGTTGGCAAACAGCGGGTGATACCGGTTGACTCCTTTTTTGATGAGTTCAGGATGGTCAAGAATGCAATCGAACTCATCAAGATGCGTCGTGCGGCAGAAATCAGCGAACTTGCCTTCGAAACCGTGCTTCCCATGATTTCGCCTTCCGTAACGGAACTCGATATTGCCGCCGAAATCAGCTACCAGCATAAAAAGCTTGGCGCGGAAAAAGACTCCTTTGACCCCATTGTGGCCGGGGGTCCCCGTTCTGCCATGCCTCATGCAACGCCCTCAACCGCCCGCTTCAAATCGGGAGAGCTTATTGTAATCGACATTGGGTGCGTTTATGAAGGGTACGCCTCCGATCAGACAAGAACGGTTGCGCTTGGCCATGTTTCAGCCGAAGCCCGAAAGGTTTATCGCATTGTGCAGGAGGCGCAGGCGCTCGGCATTGCTTCGGCGCGGTGCGGCATGAGCGGTAAAGAGCTTGACGCACATGTTCGCGGCTTTATTACTGCGCACGGTTATGGTGATGAGTTTGGTCACGGTCTTGGTCATGGTGTTGGCCTTGAGGTGCACGAAGAGCCACGGATCAGCCCGAAAGGGGAGTGTGTGTTGCAGGAGAATATGCTCTTTACCATTGAGCCCGGAATCTACCTGCCCGGCAAATTCGGGGTGCGCATTGAGGATACCGTGGTGATGGGCCCGCTCGGTGCGACCCCCCTGCAGCGCCTGGGCAAAGAGCTTATCGAACTGTAATTCTATCAACGTGAGAATGAGCAGCTATTGCATGGTCATCACCACCGCTCCCAACCGGGAGATCGCTGAAAAGCTTGCGGAAGGCATTCTTGAGTCTCGTCTCGCCGCTTGCGTCCAGATGGCTGAAATTCGCAGCTTTTATATCTGGGAAGGGGTGCTACATAAAGAGGGTGAAGTTGCCCTGTACATCAAAACCACAGAGGCCCGATACAGCAAGCTCGAAGCCTATATCGAGGAGTATCACCCCTACGACGTACCCGAAATCATCAAACTACCCATAACCAGCGGACTGCCCGGCTACCTCAATTGGCTCGACTCAACTACCGGCGAGCCGTGACGTTCAGCTTCTTTGCAGCAATCCCTTGATTTCAGCCGTAAAGGAGGCCATGACGAGGAGCGGGCTGGCGTTGCGTTCGATGGCGCGGATGGCCTCTTCGGTGATGGTTGAGATTTGGAAGTAATCCGGGTTGGGGAAGTTTTTTGCAAAACGGTTGATGGCGTCGCTGATGTCGGGGTTATTCAGCTCCTGAAAGTCGGGGTTGATCCGGCGGTGGTTGGCATCCTGAAAGAAGAGCAGGAGTGCGGCAAGAAAGAGGGTCAGGTCGCTGCGCGAGAGGTTTTTGGCGCTCTGCTCGCATGAGGAGATCGCTTCGTGAAAGCGGCTGGGGGTGAGTACCTGGCGCAGGTAGTCGAGCGCCTGGTTACGGAGAAGAATGGTTGGCGTTTCTGATGAATCGTCGTTACGGTTGTTGATGAGCTCCCAGGCAAGGCGAAGGTTGCCTCTTGAAAAGCTGACGATAAAGCTCAGCTCGGGTTCCTTGATCTCCGGACGGTTTTCCTGCAGCCAGAGTCGCAACTCCTGGGAGGTAATACGTGAAAACCGGACAGCCTGGCATCGTGAACGGATGGTGGGCAGCAGCGCTTCCGGTCTGGATGAGACAAGAATGAAAACCACGTGGGCGGGGGGCTCTTCGAGCAGCTTGAGGAGCTTGTTTGCCGCCGATGGGTGCAGTCGCTCAGCCTGTGAAATAATGAAGATCTTTTTGCTTCCCTCACTCGGCATAAACAGTGCCTTATGCTGCAGTGAGATAATCTGTTCGGTCAGAATGCCCATGGAGCGCTCCATGGCGGGGGAGAGGTAGGGGTTCTCTTTTTTTTGTTCGAGCAGGGCGTCATAGCGCTCTTTGGCATCGGTAAAACGCTTGTTCTCTTTTTTTGCGGAGTCTCCCGGATCAAGCAGGGCGGATTCTACCGGAAAAATATACTCCACGTTGGGATGCATGAACGACTGGATTTGCAGGCAGTCGGGGCATGTTCCGCATGAACCCTTGTGCACATCGGTTGCCGCATTCCGGCAGTTGAGCAGAGAGGCGATTTCGAAGGCTACCGACTCTTTCCCCGACCCGTCGGGGCCGGTGAAAAGGTAGGCATGAGCAAAACGTCCTGTTTCAAGTGCATTTTGCAGAACGCGGATCTGCTGTTTTTGACCGATAATGTTTTTCCAGCTCATGCGAGATTCTGCCGTGCTCAGATAAAGGTTAGCCAGTTGTAGGGATCTTCACCGGTCTGGACGATTTTAAGATAACTCGCCTGCAGGATTTCGGTAATCGGGCCCCGTTTTTCATTGCCGATCGGGTATTTATCGACGCTTCTGACCGGAGTGATTTCAGCCGCTGTGCCGGTCAGGAAGATCTCGTCAGCAATATAGAGCGCTTCCCTGGGAATCAGTGTTTCACGAACTTCGTAGCCATGCTCTTTTGCAATGTGCATGATGGCGTAACGGGTAAAGCCGGGAAGTATTGACTGACCCGACATGGGGGTATAGATGATGCCATCCCGAACGACAAAAATGTTTTCGCCGCTTCCTTCGGAAACATAACCGTTCACATCGAGTGCAAGCCCTTCTGCATAGTCGTCCATGAGGGCTTCCATTTTGATGAGCTGGGAGTTCAGGTAATTGCCACCAGCTTTTGCCCATGCCGGAAGGGTGTTGGGGGCCGGGCGGTTCCACGAGGAGACGCGGACGTCAACACCGGTTTCAAGCACATCTTCTCCCAGATAGGTTCCCCACTCCCAGGTAGCAATAGCGACCTCAATGGAGGCACGGTGCGGGTTGACTCCCAGAGCTCCCTGCCCGCGATAGACCAGCGGACGGATGTAGCATGATTTGTGATTGTTGGCCTGGATGGTGCTGATGATGGCCTCTTTCAGCTCTTTTTCGGAGTATGGAATTTCAATACGGTATATTTTAGCCGAGTCTCTGAGGCGTTTGATATGTTCGTCGAGAAAGAGAATTGCTGAACCCTTCAGGGTTTCATAGCAGCGGATTCCTTCAAAGAGAGATGAACCGTAATGGACAACATGGGACAGAATGTGGATTTTCGCGTCAATCCAGTCAATCAGTTCGCCGTTCATCCAGATTTTAGCAGACTTGTTCATGGTGCAGGCATTGGGTGTTAATGGCATTAGCAGGAGCAAACTCCAAGATATAAAAACCCCGCGTTCTGTTGCGGGGTTTTTTATGTCCGAAATTGTGAAAAGGTCAGTAGATTCTTTCGTAAACGCCTTCGACTTCACGCAGAATCGGTTCGTAAGCGCTGGCCTTTCTGCCGAAACAGATGCCGAGTGACTCGTACAAAGCGACCTGATCAAGATCAACATGGCGTTGCACAATCGCCTTGCTTGATTCAATGAACTCTACTTTACGTCCCTTGACCTTGGAGATGGTGACGCCGGTTTTGCCATCGAGCAGGAGCAGTATGGCTGCTGCACCGGCTTCAAAACCGAAGTTGATGTCGTATGCTGAAGAGTTGCCTGAACGGACAAGGTGGCCGGGATGAATTTCACGTACTTCCGGAATTTCATAGACCCCTTCAACGAACATGCCGGTCTCTTTCATGAAAATTGGCATGGCCGGATCAGCTTTCATTCTTTTCTGAATCTGCTGGCAGGTAAATTTCCCCGCTCCGGCGAGTTTTTTGTGACCGAATGCATCAATGCCTGCGGACTCATCGACAATATCACTGCCGTCAGCATTTTTCAGTCCCTCTGCAACAACAATGGTATAGGTTCCGCTGTGGACATCGCTCTCTCTGATTCTGCGGGTAAAGCGCTCTGCGAGGTGTTCGTAAACAATATCCCAGTTTGCCGGAATCTCGGGTATGAGAATACAGTCAGCTTCAGCCGCTACACCGCTGCGGAAGGCCGTATGACCTGCATAACGACCGAATACTTCCGTGACCAGAACCCTGTTGTGGGTTTTGCCCGTCGTTTTAAGGTCATGCACAAATTGTGCGATGCGGTTGATGGTTGAGTCGGCGCCGACCGAATAGGTCTGGAGGTCGAGATCCATGGTTTTCGGTGCATGGATGCACTGAATGCCTTGCTGGTTTAAATCGACCATGACGCTGCCTGAATCGTCTCCTCCACTGATAACAAGTGCATCAATGTCGAATTTTTTCATACCGGCCTTGATGCGGTTGTATTTTTCAGGATTGCTAATCGCCTTGATCTTGACTCTCGAATGACCTGCTTCGGAGCCGGCAAAACTTGCATCAAACCGGTCGAGCCGAACCTGGTCGAGCCGGACAATGCTCTCCTGGTCGACGAGGTTGTACAAACCGGCATAGCCGTTAGGAATGATATAAAGTTCCAGCCCTTTTGAGAGAGCCATCATTGCTGCGCCTTTCAGCACCGCATTAAGTCCGCCGCAATCCCCACCGCTTGTGAGGATACCAATTTTTTTCACAGTTATGCTCTCCTATTTCAATGCCAAGGTTAGTATTTAATGGTCAAATTTATTTATTTGTCGGGGGGTAACCTTTCCCGCTTCGTGCAGTCAAGATAGATTTTTTGTGTCATTTTTCCACGACAAGTCTAAAAATTTAATAACAGGCCGTGTGTCAGAAGATGACTGAACTATACATGTTTTCATGAACTACAGAGATCAGGCGAGGATAGCTTTTGTGCATTTACGGGAGAGAAAACGCCAGACACTCCTTACGGCTCTTGGTGTTGCTGTTGGCTCGGCTATGCTGGTGACCACTATTGCCGTATCACGAGGCTCCTCATCAAACGTGGTGGCCAAGGTTATTGATACGGCGCCGCATGTGGTGATCAGCGCAGAAAGGGTCGTGCCGCTGGTGCCTGACAACATCATTGGGCAGCATGGGGTCATGGTTTCGATGGTGACGAAAAATATCAATCTGGATGAACAGGAGGTAATCAAGAACTATAGCGAGGTTATTGAGAGCATCAAGCCGGTCAAGGAGCTTCAGAGCATCTCTCCTTTCGTGCTCAGTAAAGTGATTGCCCGCAACAAAACCCGCTTTACTCCCTGTATTGCCCGGGGTGTCGTACCCCGTCTTGAGGCTGAGATAGCGGGGTTAAAGAAGAACCTGATTGAGAAAAATGCCCTTGATGAGCTGGCCGCTACACCGAATGGTGTGCTTGTCGGTGATCTTCTTGCAAAGAAACTGAATGTCGGTTATCGCGACAGAATTGTGCTCGTGACAAAAAACAGCGAAGAGTTCCCTGTAACGGTAGTGGGACGTTTCAGCAGCGGTTTTAATGCAAAGGATGAACGCGAGGCTTATGTCAATCTCCCCTTTGCCCAGAGGATGGAGGGGATTGCCTCCAACTCAGTGAGTGGCGTCGGACTGAGAACGGCGCACGTTGAGCGTGCCCAGGAGACCTCCGACAGAGTGGAAGCGCTCAGTGGCTATAAAAGCGAGAGTTGGGATGAAACCAACCGGAATGTTATTGAGTTTTACAACCGCAACGGACTGATTACTCTGGTTCTTGTCGGGTTTGTTTTTATTGTGGCGGGTCTTGGTGTCTCATCTGTCATGACGACAGTTATTTTGCAGAAAGTCAAGGATATTGCCATTATGCGTTCCATGGGTATGCCAGCGGGGAACATCATGCGCATTTTCATGCTCGAAGGGTTTATGATTGGCCTCCTCGGAGTACTCATCGGCAGTCCTGCCGGCCATCTCATCTGCAAGCTTGTTGCCTCCATCCGTTTCGAGGCAAGCACGGCAGGAGTGCTGAAAAGTGACCGGATCAATCTTATCGAAATGCCGGATGCTCATCTGATTGTGATCGTTTTTGGTATCCTCATTGCCGTGCTCTCCTCATGGAGCCCGGCAAGAAAGGCGACGCGTTATGTTCCGGTCAGTATTCTCAGGGGTGAAGTCGGGGGTTAGATTGAGCGGATAATGCAGACGGCATGTGCCGCCGCTCCCTCTTCACGTCCGATGTAGCCCAGTTTTTCGTTGGTGGTAGCTTTGACCGAGACCATTCCGATCTCAATATCGAGACAGCGTGCAATGTTCTTGCGCATCCCGGTAATGTAGGGGGCAATTTTGGGCTCTTCAAGAAGCAGCATGGCGTCGATGTTAACCGTCTGGTAACCATGTTTTTCAAGCAGCTTTCTGACCTGTTTAAGCAGAATCATGCTGTCGATATCCTTGAACTCCTGACTTGTGTTGGGAAAGTGCAACCCGATGTCTCCCAGGGCTGCTGCACCAAGCAGGGCATCACTGACGGCATGAAGCAGAACATCGGCATCGCTGTGGCCGTCAAGTCCATTGTGTCCGGGGATGTGAACGCCGCCAATGACAAGTTTTCGGCCCTCTGCAAAAGGGTGTACATCGATACCAATTCCAATACGCATGGCATGAGGGGTTTAATAGGGTTAAAAATGCAGGCAACAAAGATAGAATAAATCATTGAAATATCAGAGCCGCATCTTGGCAGATCACTCCATGGAATAAACAGGCAAAAAGAGAGGACTTTTCCTGATTGGTTGTTATGCTGCGGCAGGTTAACTTAACAGGGTATAGGGGTGAGAGTGTGGAAATTTTGTTAACACAGAAGGAATGGAGAGTACTTGCATGACCTTTTCACGATTACAGCGTTTTTTCTGGATATGTGCCGGAACCCCGCTCGTTATGATTGAGAAATACCCGACCGAATACAGCAAATATTCCGGCATCGGTGCAACGATTCTCTTTACTGCGCTTTTCGCCGGTTTGTCGGGTGGGTATGCACTCTATTTTGTTTTTGCCGGTAGTCCTTTTGCTGAGTTATGGTCTGTGCTGTTTGGACTCCTCTGGGGTCTGGCAATTTTCAATCTTGATCGCTATATCGTTTCAAGTATCAAAAAGAGTTCGAAAGGGCTGAAACAATTTTATCAGGCCTCTCCGAGGCTGGTTTTTGCGGTGCTTATTGCTCTTGTCATTGCTCGTCCACTGGAGTTGAAAATATTCGACAAGGAGATTCATGAACAGTTAAGGGCACGCTATCTTTCTGACCAGAAAGAGCGGATAGCCAAAGTACAGGACTCTTTTCGGCAGAAATATGCTCTTGAACTTGCCCAGATCAAAACGTACCAGGGGGAGTATGACGGGCTGAGCCATGAGGTAAATCGTCTGCGTGAGGAGCTGAAGGAGGAGGTGTTTGGTTCCCGAACCTCTACAACGTCCGGTGTCGAGGGATATGGCACCTATGCCAAAAACAAGGAGCAGGTTGTGATGGTTAAACAGGCACGCATTGAATTTCTTGCCAGTAAACTTGCCTCTCTTCAGGAGTTCATGAACCAGCAGAAAGCTGTAGAGGGGATCAATAATCAGATGATGCTGAGCGATGAACTGCTCGACAGGAAAGCCGCTCATGCCGGTTTTGCCGATCGGAACTGGGCGCTGGGCGAGCTTACCCATTCGTCGAACGATGTGAGCCGCTCTTCTGCCGACGCCATTTTTTTTATTACCCTGCTTTTTATTGCCTTCGAATGCGCACCGCTGATTGTCAAGCTGTTGTCTGACGTTGGGCCTTCGGATGTTGATATTCGGGAATCGGAATCCCGTATTATCGCGCAGCTTGTCAATCCATCCCTCTTTTCCCGCAATCGCCTTAATCGGGAGTACCGACGCCCGACTTCAAAAATCACCGTACCGCGTACAAAGAGATATTTTTCGAATAAAAGGGGAGCTGGACGACAGGGTTAATCGACAAGAAGACTCCCGCTGTACTCTCTCAGAGAAGGGGCTCCCGGAGTTGAAAAATACTGTTCAATAGCCGTGGCGATCTTTTCGCCGATGTCAGGGTAGACGAAATTCATGGTTCCAATCTGTATGGCCCTTGACCCTGCAAGAAGGAACTCCATGGCATCCTCAAAGCTTGCAATACCACCCATGCCAACAAGTGGAATGGTTACGGCGTTGTAAACCTCCCATACTTTTGCAAGGGCAATCGGTTTGATAGCCGGTCCTGAAAGTCCTCCGGTGATGTTTTTCAACAACGGCCTTCGGGTCTTAGAGTTGATTGCCATGCCAACTACTGTATTGATGAGAGAGAGGGAGTCTGCACCAGCCTCTTCTGCCGCAAGGGCGATCGAGCTAATAGAGGTGACGTTCGGCGTCAGTTTGATCATGAGATGCCGGTTGGTGATCCTGCGCAGTTCCGAGACAATCTCAAAGGTTGCATCCCGGCTTACCCCCATAATCATACACTCTCCCTTGACGTTCGGGCAGGAGAGGTTGATTTCATAGCCATTCAGCCCATCGACTTCGTCAAGCCGTGATACCACTTCGCAGTAATCGTCGATTGAACGCCCCGCAATATTGACGATTACGGCCGTCTTGAGCTGGCGGAGAAAGGGGACTTTTTCTGTTATGAACCTCTCAACCCCTACATTGGCCAATCCGATCGCATTGATCATGCCTGATGGAGTTTCAGCAATGCGCTGCGGGGGATTGCCCATTCTTGGTTCGAGGGAAATTGCTTTGGTTACGATACCACCGATTTTGGAAAGATCACAGAGTTGACTGAGCTCTTCGCCGTATGAGACGGTGCCTGAGGCAAGAAGTACCGGCGATTGCAGATCAAGTCCTCTGCCGAGAGAGAGTGCCGCGCAGGGCGCAGAGAGTGCAGTTTGGTGTTGGCTCATGGTATTGCGATGCTTGACCGGGATGGGAACAATTCTACTCCTGACCGGCGTTTGCCAGCCAGGAATAAAAAGGGGATGCAGATCTTCTTATCAGTTCTCTTTCTTGTTGAGATAGTACTTGGTTGCATAATCCCGTACCATTCTGTGTGTATTGTATTCCGGTGCGATTGTGGCAATGGCGCTCCGAATCTTGTTAATCCACTTTTCCGGTATGTTCTGCTCGTTGCGTTCGTAAAATGCCGGAATGAGCTGTTTTTCCAGAACAGTGTACATTTTCTCCGCATCAAAACTGTCCTGCTCCTCATTGTTTTCAAAGCATTCACCGTTGGCGATGGAAAAGCCGTTCTCGCCATTATAGGCTTCTGGCCACCAGCCATCAAGGACGCTGAAATTCAGTCCGCCATGCAGAACGGTCTTTTCGCCGGAGGTACCGCTTGCTTCCATCGGTCTTACCGGTGTGTTCAGCCATACGTCAACGCCCGAAACCATCCGCTTGGCAACGCCGAGGTTATAGTTTTCAAGGAAGATAACCTTGCCGCTGAACTGTGGCCTGCGTGAGTGCTGGACGATCTGGCGGATATAGTCCTTTCCTGCATCATCGTGCGGATGAGCTTTTCCTGCAAAAACAATCTGCAGCGGCATGGTCGCATGATTGATGATTTTATCAAGGCGATCAAGGTCTCTGAAAATAAGTGGTGCGCGCTTGTAGGTGGCAAACCTTCTTGCAAAGCCTATGGTCAGCACATCGGGAGAAAAGGTGTTTTGTGCTGATCTCAGGGTATCGTATTCGTTCTGGTACGAATTGATGTGCTGGTGAAAAAGCTGGTTTGCCAGATAGCGGTCAATGAAGTCGATAAGATTGCGTTTCAGGATGTAGCGCAGCGCCCAGAGTTCACTGTCGCTTACCTTTGCCAGAACAGCTTCAGCCGCTTCGCGTGAGAGAGACATTTCATCAACGCTGACTGCGAATTTTTTCCAGAAAGTTTCGGTATAACCGCATGTCCAGCTACTGGCGTGCACACCGTTGGTGATATGGCCAATCGGCACCTCATCAACACTTTTGCCGGGATAGAGATGTTGCCACATGACGCGTGAAACCTCTCCGTGCAATTTCGATACACCGTTTGCAGAGCGTGACAGATTCAGTGCGAGCACCGTCATGGTGAAGAGGCCGTAGATATTGCCTTTGTCTTCAGAACCGAGCATCATCAGATCATCGAAATTAATTCCGATGGCAGAGAGGTATTTATCGAAAGTGTAGTGCATCATGTCTCTCGAAAAACGGTCATGACCTGCAGGAACCGGTGTGTGCGTGGTGAAGACGCAACGCGAGCGAACCGTTGCCATGGCCTCTTGCTGTGTCGAGCCCTTTGCAAGTTCCTTGGCGAGCAGTTCGAGCGTCAGAAATGCCGAGTGGCCTTCGTTCATGTGATAGACCGTTGGCGTGACGCCGAGTTTATCAAGCAGTTTAACGCCGCCGATACCGAGCAGAATTTCCTGATTGATACGCATATTCTGGTCGCCTCCATAAACCCTGCAACAGATATCACGATAGTGAGGCTCATTGGCAGCAATATTGGTATCAAGCAGATAAAGTGTTGCCCTGCCTACCTTGAGGCGCCAAGCCTGTGCAAAAACTTCGCTTTGTGCTATATTGACCGAAATGATCAGATCTTCACCGTTAGCATCGGTGACTTTTTCGATCGGAAGGTTTTCGGCCGACTGCAGGGGATAGTTTTCCATCTGCCAGCCATCATGATTGAGGTACTGGCGGAAGTAGCCCTCTTTGTAAAACAGGGTTATGCCGATAAAGTTGATGCCGAGATCACTGGCAGATTTCAGGTGGTCTCCGGCAAGAACACCAAGGCCGCCGGAATAAATTCTGACACTTTCATGGATACCAAACTCAGCGCTGAAGTAGGCAACCGGATCCTTGACCAGTTCAGGAGCGTTATTTGCTGCCCAGGTATTCTTGTCGTTCAGGTAGGCTGTATAACGTGCATAGACCTGATCAATTTTGTCGCCGTATTCGAACTGGCAACGGGCCTCAAGTTCATTATTGGAGATGTGTCGCAGGAGCTCTACGGGATTGTGATTGTTTCTCTCCCAGAGCAAAGGAGAGAGTTCCTCAAAAATCTGTTTTGCTTCTGTATCCCACGACCACCAGAGATTTCTTGAGAGTTTATTAAGCGAGGTTATTTTATTTTGCATAATTAACAGGAATGATAATTGCCATGCATAAGCAGGTTGAAGAAAGGCTGTATATTGTGGCATGTGAACTCATGCCACTTGGTAAATCTATGGCCAATTTACTGTTTTAGAATTAAAAACCGCAAGCCTAAAAAAATTGATTACACAGACAATAAAAATAGCGCATATATCGGACCTTCATATTTTGGGTAAACAGGATCGACGCCAGCTTGGCGACCTTGATCGACTGTTTGCTCATTTCAATATTTCAGGATTCGATCATCTGGTCATTTCCGGCGATCTGAGCAACAGTTCCAACCCGGAAGAGTGGCGTATTGTCAAGGAAAAACTGGAGAGCCATGGTTTGTATCACTGGGATAAGACGACAGTTATTGCCGGCAATCACGATTTGATCAATCTGGAAGAGGAGATGCGATTTTATAACGCATTGAACCCTCTTCCCCTGCTCAGAAAAAAGGCTTTTGAACGCAAAATGGCTGCGTTTTGCACTTTTTTTCAGGAGCTGATATCCGGTGAAGAGCATGGAGAGAGGGCATTTCCCTTTGTCAAAATCATCAACTATCCATCGGTAAGGATCGCTTTTGTTGCGCTTAATTCCGTTTACCCCTGGTATCCTGCCGATAATCCGCTTGGAGCCAGAGGCGTCATCAGTGCAGGGCAGTTACGCGCCCTGAGTGCACAAAGTACTCTCGCCTCTCTGAAAGAGTGTTTCGTGATTGGGCTATGCCATCATGCTTACCGGGTATATGGAACGGATTCCCTGATCGACCAGGCTTTCGACTGGACCATGGAGCTTAAAAATCGGGAAGAGTTTCTTGCCCTTATGCAGACCATACAGGCAAAACTGGTGCTCCATGGCCATTTTCACCGTTTTCAATCCTATGAGGTCAATGGAATAACCTTCATCAATGGAGGCAGTTTTCGTTACGCTCCGCAGCGCTACAGTGAACTGCTCATTGATGGGCAGGGGATTTTCAAACAGCGGTTTGTCAGTTTTGGCCTCTTCGGGCAAGCTGGCGGTCCATCATGATCAGGGCATGTCCTTTCTCGCCTGCCATTTTCAGAGTTTCAAGAATTTCAGAAGCTGCAGCCTCCTCCTCCACCTGTTCCTCTATGAACCAGTGCAGAAAGACCTGTGCGGCATAGTCCTTCTCTTCAACTGTTGCTTCGTAGAGTTTGTTGATAAAGTGGGTTATTTTTCTCTCGTGTTTGAGTATTTCCTCAAAAAGTGCAGTGGGTGAGCCGAACTCTACAGGTGGTTGTTCGATGGTTTGAAGCTCAACCCGGCCACCGTGTTCGTTGACGAATTTGTAGAGTTTCATGGCGTGGCTGTTCTCCTCCTTTGTCTGAATTTTCAGCCAGTTTGCAAAACCTGGCAGGTTCAGCGATTCGGCGTAAGCTGCCATGGAGAGATAGAGATATGAAGACGACAGCTCACGATTGAGCTGATCATTGAATGCCCCTTGAAGTGCTTTACTGAACATGAATATTTTCCTCCTCACGATTATTTTACTGGTAACGTTTCTTTTCTCTTGCGGCTACTGAAACGTCCCGTTGTATTTATTCGTTTCCCTCTGCAGCGATGTTGTTCTGCTTCATGTACGCAAGAATTCTTGCGGCATGATCGCCATCTTCCTGGTTGAGCTGCTTGAAGATGTTTGAAGCAGGCGAACTCGTAGGGCTGTCGAGAAATTGCTGGAAATGGGATTCTCCTGCCGCCAGTTCAAGATCATGCGCCGTCTGCAATGCCATCTCTCTTGAGGGTGGCTGCTCTTTATAGTTGCTGATCAATTTTGAAATTCTTGTGTTGGAGTCAACAAGAGATTGCAGGTCTTTGGCTAACAGATTTTCCGGAAAGAACTCTTTTTGCTGGGGTTGTTTTTTCTCTTGCTGGAGCAGCGATGCGTGCCCCCTCTCCTCCATTGCCAGCTCCCACCAGAAATCCTCATCCTCCGCAAAAGAGTCATGAAAAAGGGTGTAGAGCGTTGCAAGGTTCAGTTCAAGTTTTATCGACTCGTCGAGATGTTTATGGAGTGTTTCGGGCATGGCGAATAGCTGTTTGGTGAACGCCTCGTTTGACGGAGGCGTATAATGCTCTTGAGGCTCCCTCTATTTGTTGCGGTAGGAGGCATACTCCTGAAGACTTTTGACCCCGAACTCCTGATGGCGGATGCAGTCGATTGCCTGTACCGACGCTTCTGCGGCTTCGATGGTGGTCACAAAGGGTACATTGTTCAGCACTGATGCGGCTCCAATGGCCTCTTCATCATGCAGCGCTTTTTCACCTCTCGGGGTATTGATGACAAAATTGATCTTGCCGTGTTTGATAATATCGAAGATGTTTGGCCTGCCCTCTTCGCCGACCTTGAAGACCTTTTTGCATTCAATGCCGTTTTTGGTCAGGAAGCTGTGTGTTCCCTCTGTGGCAATCAGGTCGAAGTCCATGCGGTAAAGGGACTGGGCAATAGCAAGAATGCGCGGGTTTTTATCCTGGTCATTGACGCTGATGAAGACCGCTCCCGAAAGTGGCAGATGCATGTTTGCAGCCTGATATGCCTTGGCAAAGGCTTCCGGAAACTCGTCGGCAAGGCTCATGGCTTCACCGGTAGAGCGCATTTCAGGGCCCAGATAGACCCCTGACTTGACAAACTTGGAGAACGGGAAGACCGGTTCCTTGATTGCGAGGTGTTTCATTCCGAGCTCATCGCAATCTTTCAGATCATACTCCTGGCGCAGGTCGCTGAGCTTTTCTCCAAGCATGACGCGCGTAGCAATTTTAACAACAGGAATTGCGGTTGCCTTGCCGACAAACGGCACCGTTCTGCTTGCTCTTGGATTGACCTCAATGACATAGACGCTCTCATTCTGCACCGCATACTGAATGTTCATCAGGCCAACGACCTTAAGGTTTGCTGCCAATGTGCGGGTATAGGCCTTCATGGTGGCGATGGCCTTGGGACTGATATTATAATAGGGCAGAATTGATGTAGAGTCGCCGCTGTGAATACCGGCAGCTTCAACGTGTTGCATGATGCCGCTGATGACGCAATCTGTGCTGTCGGCAATGGCATCAATATCGAACTCAACGGCAGTTTCAAGAAAGCGGTCAATCAGGAGGGGATATTTTTCGGTAATGAAAAGAGCCTGATCGATATACTCTTTCAGTGAGTCGTCACTGTAGACGATTTTCATCGCCCGCCCGCCGAGAACGTAACTTGGCCTGACAAGGGCAGGGTAGCCGATTCGCCGGGTAATCTCCTTTGCCTCTTCGAGATTTATGGCCGTTCCGTATTCGGGATGGGGGATATCAAGTTCTTCAAGAAGGGCTCCGAATTTTTTGCGGTCTTCGGCCAGGTCAATCCCTTTTGAGGAGGTACCGAGAATGGTTACGCCAGCCTCATGCAGTTTTTCTGAAAGTTTCAGCGGTGTCTGGCCTCCAAAGCTTACAATAACGCCGAGCGGTTTTTCATGCTCAATAATGCGGATGGTGTCCTCAAAGGTGAGTGGCTCAAAGTAGAGTTTATCGGCTATATCGTAATCGGTAGAAACGGTTTCGGGGTTGCAGTTAACCATAATGGTTTCGTAGCCAGCCTCCCTCAGGGCAAAGACCGCCTGCACACAACAGTAGTCAAACTCAATGCCCTGTCCGATCCGGTTAGGGCCGCCGCCAAGGATAATCACCTTTTTCCGGTCAGAGGAGACCGACTCATTCTCCTCCTCATAGGTCGAATAGTGGTAAGGGGTTTTTGCATCGAATTCTGCTGCGCAGGTGTCGACAGTCTTGAAGACAGATTCAACACCGTAATGTTTTCTGAGCGCTCGTATGGAGGGTTCGGGAGTATTGAAAATGGTGGCAAGCTGAAAATCGGAAAACCCGTTCTGCTTGGCTTTCAGAAGCCACTCTTTCGGGAATTTCCTGGAAAGGTCAATAACCTCCTGTGTCAGGACGGAAGCTTGAATGGTCATGCAATCTTGATCAGGTTTAAGATGCCTCAGCACAGAGCTGGATAAAGGTAACAATTTGCCTCTTGGGAATAGAAAAGCCGATGCATTATACAAAAATGCTCATGCTTCTCAAAGTACCCGATTGCGCCTCTCTCTTCTTCTTTTTTTGCCCAATGAAAATGGTTAGGGATTTTTTTACATTGCTGATTCTTCCTCTCTTATTCGTTTTGAAAAAAGGTGTAATAAAGAAGCATGGATAAAAAGAATTTCGATACTATTGATGCCGCTCTTGAAGATATTCGTCAGGGAAAACTGGTCATTGTTATTGATGATGAGGATCGTGAGGATGAGGGCGATTTTATTGGCGCTGCCGACAAGGTGACCAATGAAATGGTAAATTTTATCACGAGGGAGGCGCGGGGGCTGCTCTGCGTTGCTGTCACCATGGATCGCGCCAAAGAGCTGCAGCTTGATCCGATGGTTCAGAGAAATACCTCCCAGCATGAGACCAATTTTACGGTCTCCGTTGATGCGATTGCCGAGGGGGTCACTACGGGTATTTCCGTTTATGACCGGGCAATGACCATCAAAATGCTTGGCGATCTCTCTTCGACGGCGGATGATTTTTCCCGTCCTGGCCACATATTTCCGCTTCGGGCGATGGATGGGGGTGTTCTTCGGCGTGTGGGGCATACGGAAGCCGCAGTCGATCTTGCCCGTCTGGCGGGCTGCAGTCCGACAGGATTGCTCTGCGAAATTCTTAATGACGACGGTAGCATGGCCCGGCTTCCACAACTGATCAAGCTGAAGGCGAAATTTGGTTTGAAGCTGATCACCATCAAGGAGCTGGTTGCCTATCAGATGCAACGGAATAAACTGGTGCAACGGGCAGTCGAATCAAGATTGCCGACTATATACGGGGAGTTCAGACTGATTGCCTATGAATCGTTTACTGACCAGCATAACCATATGGCTTTTGTGAAGGGTGATGTTACCACTGACGAGCCGGTTCTTGTCAGGGTTCACTCGCAGTGTGCTACCGGCGATACCTTTGCCTCACTTCGCTGTGATTGTGGCAACCAGCTTGCTTCTGCGCTCACCATGATAGAAAAAGAGGGGCGCGGGGTGTTGATCTACCTCATGCAGGAGGGTCGTGGTATCGGACTGATCAACAAACTGAAAGCCTATAACCTTCAGGATCAAGGGTATGATACGGTTGAGGCCAATGAAAAGCTTGGTTTCAAAGCCGATCTGCGTGATTATGGTATTGGTGCACAGATTCTCAAGGATCTTGGTGTCCGCAAAATGAAGCTGATGACCAACAATCCAAAAAAAGTGGTTGGTCTTGAAGGGTACGGTCTGGAAATCGTTGAGCGCGTCCCGCTTGAGATGGCCTCAAACCCGATGAATCAGTTCTATCTGGACACAAAACGTGACAAGTTGGGCCACATGATCGGCTGTTCCTTCGGCCCCGAAAATTTTCATATAGAAAAAACAGCAACGAAACCGTAAACTTCCGTCAGGAAAAGGAATAAGAGACGATGGATACCGACATCCTTCAAAAACAGGATAGTGAGCTTTTTGAGGCAATTGCCAAAGAGACCGGCCGTCAGACAGAGACGCTTGAGCTGATTGCTTCCGAAAATTTCACCAGTCGTGCGGTCATGCAGGCTTGTGGTTCAGTGATGACCAATAAATATGCAGAAGGCTATCCCGGCAAACGCTATTATGGCGGTTGTGAATTTGTTGATATAGCCGAAAACCTTGCGCGTGACCGGGCGAAAAAGCTTTTTGGCTGCGATTATGTCAATGTGCAGCCTCATTCCGGCTCAAGCGCCAATATGGCGGTTCTTTTTTCGGTACTGAAACCCGGTGACCGCATCATGGGACTTGATTTGTCACACGGAGGCCACCTGACTCATGGCAGTTCTGTCAATTTTTCCGGACAGATGTACGAAGCGCACTCCTATGGTGTCGATCGCGAGACAGGCTGTATTGATATGAACAAGGTTGAAGAACTTGCCCTGCAGGTTCGTCCGAAACTGATTATCTGTGGTGCAAGCGCCTATTCGCAGGGCTTTGATGTAAAGGCCTTCAGGGAAATTGCCGACAAGGTCGGAGCCTTTTTGATGGCTGATATCGCTCATCCTGCAGGGCTCATTGCCGCCGGTTTACTCGGCAACCCTTTACCACATTGTCATTTTGTGACCACCACGACCCACAAGACCCTTCGTGGACCGCGTGGAGGCATGATCATGATGGGTTCCGACTTCGAAAACCCGATGGGCATTACCATCAAGACGAAAACGGGTTCACGGCTGAAAATGATGTCTGAGGTTATGGATGCTGAAGTGATGCCGGGTATTCAGGGAGGTCCGCTGATGCATATTATTGCCGGAAAGGCCGTTGCTTTCGGCGAGGCTCTGCAGCCTGCATTCCGTGAGTATGCTGCCCAGGTCATAAAAAATGCTGCAGCAATGGCTGAAAAATTTACAGAGCTTGGTTACAAAATTGTCAGTGGCGGAACCAAAAACCATCTTATGCTGCTCGACTTGCGCAGCAAGAACGTTACCGGCAAGGTTGCCGAAAACCTGCTGCATTCGGCTGGCATAACCGTCAACAAGAACATGGTGCCTTTTGACGATAAGTCGCCATTTGTCACGAGCGGTATCCGCGTTGGTACCCCTGCCATGACAACAAGAGGCATGAATGAAGCCGACAGTGTCCTTATTGCCGAGCTTATCGACAGGGTCATCACCTCTGCCGAAAAGCCCGATGTTGCCGACCTCTGTTGTAGTGTCCGGGAGGAGATCAAGGCGCTTTGCCTGCGTAACCCCATTGACGGATATACGGTATAGTCATTTTCCTGTCCACCCTGCATCTGCAATGGTGCAGGGTGAAACGGGCAAAGGGTTCAGCTCTCTTCCAGAATGGCAGTGATCATTTTTTTGAGGTCAAGGGAGGTTTTCCGGATTTTCTTATCAAGAATGATTTTTTCCCTCAAGAGCTCTATTTCACGATCGGTATCGCTTTCAAGACGGATATCCTCTGTCAATCTGTTTTTTTGACAGAGCAGCGGTTCAAGAATAAGATTTTTGAACGCATCAAGGAACATCGCAAGGCATCGTTTTGCGTTATCAGCGTGTACATTGGATTGTTCGAGCCACTTCTTGCTGATCGGTTGTTCAATCAGTAATTCCGAAGCGAGATCCCGTGACTCAGGAGTTCCGAACGAACTTATTTCAGACGCAATGTCAATCCGTTCGTCAGGACGATCGGCGATGTCGTGGTAGCGCCGGATGAGATGGATAAAAATCTCCTGTGCTTCACGGTGAGGCAGCTCCAGCATCTCTTCGTGCGAGGCTGCAAATTCAAGCACCGCATTTCCATAACCGGTACTTTCAAGCAGCGCTTTCAAAAAGGTTTTTTCAAGTACCGAGATCTTTGGCGCCGGTTTGCCAGGTGAAGGAAGCTCTTGACGGTTTTCGAACGACAATCTCTTGTTTTCTGTTGCGCCCTCCTCTTTTTCGAGCAACTCCTGAAGAGCTGAGAGAGTCAGACCAAGCTTTTTCGACAGCTCCTGAAGGTAGAGTTCGCGCCGGATTCGGTCGGGGATCTGCGCAATCGTGTGTGTCATCACCTTGATCGCTCTTGATTTCAGGTCAGGTTCTGCAAAGTCTCCCGATTCCCGGAAAAAACGGATCTGAAAATCCTGAAACGAAAGCATCTTCTCTTCTGTAAACCGCAGAAATTTTTCTCTCCCTTCACGGCTGACAAAACTGTCGGGATCATCACCCTCGGGAAGTATGATGACAAAAGGGGTGAGGTTCTCTGCCAAAAGGATGTCGATACCGCTCATCATTGACTTTTGGCCGGCACGGTCAGCATCATACATGAAAAGAACCCTGCTGGTATAACGTCTGAGGATTTTTGCCTGGTAACGTGTCAGTGAGGTGCCGCATGAGGCTACCGCATTGGTTATGCCCGCCTGGTGCAGGGCCAGAACATCCATATATCCTTCAACGAGCAGGGCGTTCTCCATGCGCCGAATCTCATTTTTTGCAGCGTGAAGTCCATACAGAAGTTTTGATTTTTCAAAGAGCTTGCTCTCCTGCGAATTAAGGTATTTCGGTGCCTTGGGGTCACTCTCAAGGGTGCGTCCACCAAAACCGACGACCTGGCCACCGACTGAAAAAATAGGAAAGATCACTCGATGGCGGAAGGTATCGAACCATGAGTTGCCCTGTTTGTTTGCCGATATAAGTCCGAGATCAAGCAGGTGCTTCTGTGGTATGCCAGCCCGTTTTGCCGCAGTGAAGAGGTGATCCCATGCATCAGGCGCATAACCGAGGCCGAATGTTTTAATCGTTTTTTCCGACAAGCCCCGCTTTTCTGCAAGATAGATCGAGCCCAACTTTCCTGCATCACTTTCCAGCGTTCCGCGAAAAAATTTTGCAGCCCAGCGGAGCGTTTCAGTCAGGCTCTCTTCATGCGCCGATTTCTGCTCTTTTTTTTCGGTAAATCGGCTGATGTCCATGCCCGATCGGCGGGCAACCAGTTCAACCGCCTCTGGAAAGGAGAGCTTTTCCACCTCCATGACAAAGTTGAAAACGTTCCCCCCCTTTCCACTTGAAAAGCATTTGAAGAGCTGCTTGTCGGGTGAAACAACAAACGACGGCGTTTTCTCCCGCGTAAAGGGAGAGAGGGCCTTATAGTTATGTCCTGCAGGCTGCAGCGTGAGGTAATCAGAGATAATCTCAACAATATCAGCCGCCTGTCGGACCTCATCAACGATTGCCGGAGGGATCATGCGCCTCTTCTTTGTCTGTAATATTGTTGCAGGAACACGTACCTTTTTTTCTTTTGATGATCGATTACTGTTGAAAAATCATCAGCTTATTTACTAAATTCAACACTGATACCGTTGTCGTTTCAACTAAGCCTCTCTTTTTCAGCTTTCTGTGCATGACAAGAGTACTGTTTTTCACAGTATTCCCCTTGCAGACGATGGTTTCTGCAGCTTCTCAATCGGTACTGCAGTATAGCAAATTGCAGAGTGGTTCATAACGCTTCGTTTACTTTCAGGATAGTCAAAAATAAATAAGAGTCTATGAAACAGGGTTTTTTTACTGCTGCGCTCATTGTTGTAACCTATGTGGTTTCTCTGGGCTTCTATGTATGGATGGGTACTACGCCTCCGGAATCAATATTCCATGCCATATGGAAAGGCGGCCCGGTTGTCTCGGTGCTGATGGCGCTCATCCTGATGCTGATAGCCTATATTGTCGAGCGTATCATCGCCCTCAACAAGGCTTCCGGAAAAGGCAATATTCCGGAATTTGTGCGCAGCCTTAAACAGGATATTGATAACGGTTCTATTGACCAGGCCATTGCAAAATGTGACGATCATCAAAGCTCTCTTGCCGCCGTCCTTCGTACAGTGCTTGACCGATACAAGAAACTCGTTCAGTATAACGTGACTGATCGTGAAAAAAAGATCAGTGAGATGGAAAAGGCTGTTGAAGAGGCAACAATTATGGAGATGCCGCTCCTCGAAAAAAACCTTGTAGCAATTTCCACCATTGCCTCGATATCGACCATGGTCGGTCTTCTTGGAACAACGCTTGGCATGATCCGTGCCTTTGCCGCCATGGCCACCAGTGGCGCCCCTGATGCCGTGCAGCTCTCGCTTGGTATCTCTGAAGCGCTCTTCAATACGGCAATCGGTATTCTTGGAGGTATTATGGGTATTGTGACCTATAACGTCTTCACCAGCAGGGTTGACCGTTTCAGTTACATGATTGATGAAGCGGCCTTCTATATTATACAGACTCTTGGAACCGGTAAACCGGAATAATTGCTGATGTCGAGAATCAAGGCTAAACGGATCGGGTTCAGGATTGATATGACTCCCATGGTGGATGTCGCATTTCTCCTGTTGACCTTTTTCATGCTCACCACGAAGTTCCGGCCTCCTGAGGTTGTCAAGATCGATCTCCCCTCATCTCATTCGGAGTTGAAACTTCCCGAATCAGATGTTCTGACGGTGACCGTTGGTGGTGACAATACCTTTTTCATGGGGGTCTCCTCACAGCAGTCGAGGGTGAAAATATTCAATGCTGTCGTCAAACCGAAGCTTCAGGCAGCGGGATTATCTTCGGTTGCAGTAGCGGATTCCCTGAAAAAATTCAAACTTGCTGAAAATTTCAGGGTAGGGCGCGATGAGCTCGACAAATTTGTTGTTATGGCACGCTTTGCCGATCAGAAACTTCGTCCGGTAATCCGTGCTGATGCCGATGCGGGATTTGATGCCGTCAACCATGTTATCAAGGTCTACAAAAAGGCAAACCTGCTTACCTTCAACCTCATTACCGTTCTTGAAAGGGAGGCACGCTGACCATGGGTATTGTTGACTCTCCAAATGGACGCCGGAGCAATAAAAAAGGGAGAAAGCACTCAAAAAGGATCGGCTTTCATCTCGATATGACACCGATGGTTGATGTCGCATTTCTTCTGCTCACCTTTTTCATGTTGACAACGACCTTTTCAAAAGCCAACACGATGGAGATCAACATTCCACCGGACAAGGCTGAGGTAAAGGTTGTCGAGTCGAACGTTATGACACTCAGGATTGCCGATAACGTTATGGCCTATTGTTCACTGGGCGATGAAGCGCCCCGCAGGATTCCCCTGTACGATTCCCGTGATACCCACCAGTTGGCATTGAGCGGGGAGCTGCGTCAGCTTCTCAGGCAGCAGACGGCGGCGAATACGAAACTGGTCATTGTGGTCAAGATCAGTGAAAAGGCAAAGTATAAACACCTGGTCGATATTATTGACGAGCTGAACCTCATGAAAATCGACCGGTTCAGTCTCGATGACTATACAGAGCAGGATGCAGTCGAAATACAGAGGGCTATTTAATTCAGGGAGAGGAATCAGAAAAGGAGTTTGTACAGGTGTCTTCAAAACTCGATAACATGCATGAGGAAGCTCGCAAAAAGGCCCTTTCATGGTCTTTTCAGGAGGAGTTTCTTGATACCGACCGCTTGCGACAGTTGTCGTACGGCAATCTTGTTCTCCGCCGTCAGGCACATCTTTTTCTCAGCCACGGCGTTATTACCGCAATTGTGCTGCTTGGCTGTTTCTGGCTCGTTACGGCCAACTGGCAGACTCTTGTCTCCTTGACAGGATTGTTCAAAAAAGATGAACCCATGGTTGAGTGCTATGAAGTTGTGACCAGTGTGACACAGCTTCCGCCACCTCCACCGCTTGATATCCCGGAACCTGTTCCGGTGACCCCCTCATCTCCGGCAGTTGCGGCCCCGCCCAATGTCGGCAAAATCAAACAGGTCAGTCAGGAAGAGGTTCCTCTTCAGCAGACCCTTGCCACGCAAAAGGAGTTGAAACAGGCGATACAGACACAGGGTGCGGGCACCGGAAGTGGAAGCAGCGCATCGGGCGATGAGGTGCCGATGTTTGTTCCCTGCGAAAAAATGCCCGGTTTTCTCGATCAGAAAAAACCAGCCTATCCCGAGATGGCAAGAACCGCCGGTATAACGGGAAAGGTCTTTGTCAGCGTCCTTATCGGTGAAGATGGAAGGCCCATCAAGGCAAAGGTCATGAAACGTATTCCTGCCGATTGTGACGTGTTTGACGTTGTCGCCCTGAAGTCCGTCATGGAGTCGAAATACTATCCCGGCATACAGAACGGCAGCCCGATCAAGGTCTGGTTTACCGTTCCGATCCGTTTTCAGCTCGACTGAGCTGGTCGCTTTTTTGCAGCTTTCGGGCGATAGAGCACGCCAAAGGCAACCCAGAGATAAGCCCCGATCAGCGCCACGGGGCTTATAAAGAGGGCGAACATGCCGTCAACCTCCTTTTCAAGATACATTCCCCAGTAACTTGCGGCGATCACCAGAGCCCCGAGAGCAATCATTATGTAGTTGATGGCTCCCAGAGGCATGGTTACGGCTTTTTCAGCAGCTTTGTTCTGCAGTGGCTGCTTCTTCGGTAAAGATTTCATCAAGTACAGTGATACAGTGTTGAGCCTCTTCACGGCTGATGGTCAGTGGTGGCAGAAGCCTGATAACATTAACGCTGGTGGCATTGAGAATAACATGCTTCTCCAGCGCTTTGACGACATACGGTTTTGCCTCCTTGTCGACCGTGATACCCACCATCAGGCCATACTGCCGGATCTCAAGAATCTGCGGATGTTTTGCGGCAAGTTTTTGTACCTCATCATTGATAAAGGAGCCAATTTCCAGAGCGTGCTCCATAAGGTTATCCTCCTCGATAGCCTTGATCATGGCAACTCCTGCGGCACATGCAACCGGATTGCCGCCGAAGGTTGTTCCGTGGTTGCCGTAGGTCAAAACATCAGCAACCTTTTCGCTTCCAATAACCGCCGATAACGGCAAGCCGCCGCCGAGCGGTTTGGCAAGGCAGACCAGATCGGGGTCAGCATTCACCTGCGTATAGCTGAAAAACGTGCCGGTTCTTCCGCATCCAGCCTGAATGTCATCAGCGACAATCAGGAAGTTATATTGCTCTCTCAGCTCTTTAAGCCGGTCAATAAAGGGTTGCGAAATGTGGTGAATCCCACCCTCGCCCTGAACCACCTCAATAAAAACAGCCGCAGTTTTCCCGGAGACCTTTGCTTCAAGGTCTGCAATATCGTTAAAGGCAATCATGCCTGTGCCGGGAAGGAGCGGATCGAAACCGTCGCTGTATTTTGCTTTTGCTGTCAGCGACAGGGCACCGTACGTTCTTCCATGAAAACAGTTGCTCAGTGAGAGCACCTCTTTTTTCTCCTGATCGCCCCATTGAGCAGCCCATTTCCGTGCAATCTTGATGGCCGCCTCAATGGCTTCCGTGCCACTGTTGGCAAAAAAGACCTTTGAGAGTCCGGAGAGTGAGAGCAGTTTTGCAGCAAGCTCAAACTGCGGCTCCATCATAAAAAGGTTCGACACATGGATAAGCTTCGCTGCCTGGGAGCTGATGGCATCCACCAGACGCTTGTCGCCGTAGCCGAGCGCATTGACGCCGATGCCCGCAATCATGTCGAGATAACGCGTTCCGTCATCACTGACAAGCCATCCCCCTTCGCCATGCGTTACGGCAATGGGAAGCCGGGCATAATTGTGAAAAAAAAGCTCTTTTTCGGTTTCCTGGGTTACGGCCACTTTTTTCATGCTGTTTTCTGACGATTTATAAATGGTTGATTATACTAATGAATCACCATGCTTTCAAACATTTTCTTGTGCTTCTTTCCACACCAGCCAGACGCGGATAAGGCGCCAGATACCATAAGCGCCGGTCAGGAGAGCATAAAGGCGGAGATCCTCTTTCATCCCGGCAGGGGAGATATCCGGGAAAAAGAGGAGATAGAGGGCTATCCCGATAAAAGTACTCCCCAGAAGCAGACCCATGACCATTCCGGCAGCGCTTTTCTGCATCACTCCTTTTTCACTTTTTCTTTTCGAAGTGCGCAGGAATCGGCATCAGGATAGAAGCGCCACTCCCGGTTGACAATCAGACGGGCGCCATAGCTGAAGGTAAAGTAAGACCATCCCCACTGCAATAGCACAAAGACCCGGTGACGGAAGCTGGTCAGGAAGTAGATATGCACCAGAAGCCAGGTGAACCAGGCAAAAATTCCGTCAAATTTCAGACCACCAAACTCAACAATAGCCTTGTTTTTTCCGATGGTGGCCATCTGTCCTTTGTCGCGGTATCGGAATACCTTTCTTGCCTTTGTTTTCAGGTCAAGCAAAATGTTTTTGCCGATAGCCCGACCCTGCTGTAACGCTACGGGAGCAAGGCCCGGCAAAGGGTTTCCATTCTCTGAAACAAAGTGCGCAAGGTCGCCGCCCACAAATATCTCCGGATGGCCCGGAATGCTGAGATCTTCGCTGACCACGATGCGCCCGATACGGTCGGTTTCCACTCCCTCCATTGTTTTGCCGATCTCAATGGCAGTCACGCCAGCCGCCCAGAGCACGGTTGCCGCTTCGATACGCTCATTGCCGATTTGCACCCCGTCGGCGTCAACCTCGCTGACCATACTGTTGGTCCAGACCTGCACACCAAGCTTCTCAAGCGACCGGGTCGCCTTGCTTGCAAGATCAGGAGAAAAAGAGCCAAGAATGCGCGGAGCAGCCTCAACAATAAAGATGCGGGTAAGCTTGGGGTCAATGTTCCGGTAAAACTTGGAGAGGGTATAGCGGCTCATTTCGCCGATTGACCCGGCAAGCTCAACTCCGGTTGGCCCGCCGCCGACAATAACAAAGGTGAGCAGTTTTTTGCGCTCGACAACATCAGTTGTCCGCTCAGCCCGTTCATAAGCCTCCATCACCCGCCGCCGAATCTCTTTGGCCTGTGCAAGGGTTTTCAGCCCTGGGGCAAACTCTTCCCACTCGTTGTGGCCGAAATAGTGGTGCTGTACACCGCAGGCAAGAACCAGATAATCGTAGGGAATATTGTGGAAATCGGTTACTACGGTTTTGTTCTCCATATCAATGTGCTCGACAATACCCTTGAAAACGGTTACGTTCTGGTAGTTTGCCAGCATATTTCTCAGCGGGGCGGCAATATCTCCCTCACCAAGAGCTGCCATCGCAACCTGGTACAGGAGTGGCTGGAAGAGGTGATAGTTCTTCCGGTCGATAAGGGTAATTTCGATATCCTCTTTATTGCCGAGCACTCTGGCCGTATTCAGCCCTGCGAATCCTCCGCCTATAATTACAACCCTCTTTTTCATGTCACTGTTATTTCCTTTTCCGGGAAAAGGGTGGATGTATACATTTCTTTTGCATGCCTGAGCGATGCATTCAGCTTTATGACGCTATTTAACAGTTTTTCATGCAATACCGTTTGTTTGGCAGCATTTTTTTCAATTTTGCAACTTGCAGTGTTCTCTGGCGTGCGCTCTCTTTTCAGGTGAGGCGCATGATGAGTTCAGCATGTCGGGGGTATTTTTTTTGTAACGTCTCCCTGTCGGCGAAAGCAAAGTCGCGAAAATCAAAACCGGGCGCGACGACGCAACTGACCAGCGCATAGCTCTCTTCATCCGGATTTTCACAACAGGCGCCAAACCAGCTCTCTTTGGGGGCGACTCCCTGCAGAACCTGCCCCATGTCCGGCGAGAGGCCGAGCGTAAAGCTTGACGGCTCACCATCCTGAGGGAAAAAATGCACGGTGAGGGGATCGCCTGCATGGAAAAACCAGAGTTCGTCGGAATGAATGCGGTGCAATTTTGAGCGATCCGTGCTTTTGAGCAGGTAGTAGATGGCCGTTGCATAAGAGCGTGGGCCATTGAAGGGAGATGCATCCGGGAAGGAATAGCCGCCTTCGCTCCTCCAGGTTTCCCGGTAGTATCCCCCTTCCGGATGCGCCACAAGTTGAAGGCTCTCAATCCAGAACTCAGCTTTTTGCATGGAGCTTTTCACGGATTTTCGCAGTTTTCTGACGGGATGCGTCGGCAAGTTTTTTGCGGAACTCAAGCAGTGCTGCCATCAGCGCTTCATCAGAGAGGGCAAGAATCTGGACGGCAAGCAGAGCGGCATTCCGGGCATTGTCGATACCCACCGTCGCCACTGGAATGCCCGCAGGCATCTGCACGATGGAGTAGAGCGAGTCCTGACCGTTAAGTTTTTTACTGAAAATCGGCACGCCGATAACCGGCAGCACCGTCATGGCCGCTGTAACACCCGGCAGATGCGCCGCGCCACCAGCTCCGGCAATAATAACTTTCAGGCCACGTTCAATGGCCGAAGTGGCGTATGCTTCGAGGTCGTGCGGTGTGCGGTGAGCAGAAATAACCGAAATCTCTGAGGCAATACCGAACTCATCACAAACCAGTACCGCCTCCTTCATAATGTCGAAATCAGAGTCAGAACCCATGATGATGCCGACAGTCGGTCGGTTCGTATCTGTTTTTTTTTGAGTCATATAAAGGTATTATTTATTGGTTTGTCCGTAAATGGCTTGCGTAGCGAACTCCTTGGAGAAGGCATCCTCGTTTCTGGTTGTTATCTCTTCGGGAGCCGGATTTGGTGAACACTGTTGGGAAAGCATATTGGCAGAGCGGAACAGAAGCCTTGAAAAACAGGGATTCCGGGCCTGTTAATAGGCTAATGATTTATGAAATTGCCGAGTTTTATGTATTTTCACGAGAGCTAATTTAAAAAAATAATACTTGTAGAGGAAGATAACAATGGCAACTAATCTCGCAGTAAAATACAGCAATCCCGGCCCCCGTTACACCAGTTATCCCACCATTCCCTCATGGAGCACCGACGGTGTTACCCAGGAGCAGTGGAAAGAGGCGATGGTCAAAGGTTTTAACGACAGCAACGAAACCACCGGAATCAGCCTGTACATCCACATTCCCTACTGTGAGAACCACTGTTACTTCTGCGGCTGTAACGCTCACCGTACACAGGATCACTCCTATGAAGCGCCCTATCTTGAGGCTCTGCTCAAAGAGTGGCAGATGTACACCGATGTTTTTCCCGGACGCCTCAATGTCAAGGAGCTGCACATCGGCGGCGGAACCCCAACCTTCTTCAGTCCGGAAAACCTTGTCACCCTCATTGACGGGATCTGCAAAAATGTCAACAAGATGGACAACTACATGTTCAGCTTTGAGACCAATCCCCGCTCAACCTCCAAAGAGCACCTCGAAGCGCTCTACAGTGTCGGCTTCCGCCGTATGAGTTTTGGAATCCAGGATTTCGACCCGATTGTGCAGGAGGAGATCAACCGTCTCCAGTCATTCGAACTGGTCAAGGAAAAGGTTGATATTGCCCGCCAGATCGGTTTTACCTCCATCAATTTTGATCTTGTCTATGGCCTGCCCAAGCAGACGATGGCCACCATTACCGACACCATCCAGAAGGTCATGGAGCTCAAGCCCGATCGCCTTGCCTTCTATGCCTATGGCCACAATCCGCACATGTACGAAGGACAGCGGAAGTTCAAGGAGTCGGACTTGCCGGTTGGCGATGCCAAGCAGGAGCTTTATGACAAAGGCAGCGCCATGCTTGAATCCATCGGCTACCACGAAATTGGCATGGATCATTTCGCCATCGAAGGTGACGCTCTCTATATCGCAGCGAAAAATGGAACCCTGCACCGCAATTTCATGGGCTATACCGAAAATACCACGCAGATGATGCTTGCCCTTGGCTCATCCTCCATCAGTGACACCTGGTATGCATTTGCACAGAACGAACGTAACGATATTGAATATATCAAAGTGGTGAACGAAGGGCGCTTCCCGCTCCATCGCGGCCACCTGCTGACCGACGAAGATCTTGTGCTTCGCCGTCACATCCTCAACCTGATGTGCAAGCAGGAGACCTCATGGGAAGATCCCAAGCTCTACACTGATGAACTCGATATCGCCCTCTACCGTCTTGAAGATATGCAGAACGACGGCATCGTTGTTCTGGGAGACAAAAGTGTTCGCGTAACCGAAGCGGGCATACCCTTTCTCCGCAATATCTGCATGGCCTTCGATGCAAGGCTCTGGAGCTCCGACAGCCTCTCAAAGGCATACAACGTGTCGCGTGATATCCAGAAAACCTACATTGAAAAAGCCCGCCTCGCAAAGGCACAAAAAGTCGGTTGAACACTCCGGTTCAGCACAATTTGAAAAGGGTGATTTTGGTCACCCTTTTTTTATCTCCCATGTCACCTGACCTATGCCGGGTTTGCCGCTGGTGGTACAAATCGAGCTGAAAACCCTGGTCATCACCCCATGCAGCGCCATGCAGCAGATTGCTGATTACCAAAACGTCCCCGTTAATGGCTCCATAGATTTGTTCTTTCTTTTTCTGCGGATTCCTGTTATTTTTTTGCCATAAGCTCTCCACCTGCCGGGCTGTGTTACCCTGAAAGGTAATTTCGATTTTACGCATTATAAAATAAAGGCTTATCCTCTTTCGTGAGAGCTTATTCAAACAACCTGCCCAACCTCAAGCTTGATGACGAGAGCTGGAAGGTTCGACTCATCGAGGAAGAGTTTATGAAACGTATGTGGAACGAGGAGGGCTTTTCATGAAGGGAATCATGCAGAAGTGGCTGTTTTGGTTGAGGGGCCAACAGAACAGCAATTTATAAAGAAGTTACTTTCGCCGTATCTGGCACAACAAGGCGTATATCTTAATGAAGCAGTTAAAAAACTTTTCCCAAGCCATAATTCTTACTCCCGTTTTATTCTCTATGTATCCATGTATGAGCTTGAGGCACTGTACTTCAGTGATCCACCTTGTCTCGCCGAAAAGTTGGGTGTGCAACAAATAAAAATCGATGAGATTCTCAAGGAATGCGGAGAACCTGAGAAGATTAATGATCACTCTACGACAGCTCCTTCTAAAAGGCTGGTAAAACTCTCGGATCGGTTCAAAAAAACTTCAACGGGCATTGCAATTGCCGCAGCAATTGGTATCCCGAAGATGCGAGAAGCCTGTCCGTTATTCAATAACTGGGTAACAACACTTGAAAATTTGGGACACTGATCTGATGGCAATAATCTTGGCAAAGTATTCATAAGATATCTGCATGACAACTGAAAACCAGACCGAGCAAGGCCTGATCGATAAACTCCAGGATCTCAAATACAGCTACCGCCCCGACATTCGCGACCGGGACGCGCTCGAAAAAAACTTCCGCGAAAAGTTCGAAGCCCTCAACCAGATTCATCTCACCGACGCCGAGTTTGCCCGGCTGCTCGATCAAATCGTCACCCCCGACGTTTTCGCCGCCTCTCGTTATCTGCGCGAACGCAACAGCTTCGAGCGCGACGACGGCACACCACTCTTCTACACTCTGGTCAACATCCGGGAGTGGTGCAAAAACAGCTTTGAGGTCGTCAACCAGCTCCGCATCAACACCAACAACAGCCATCACCGCTACGACGTCTTGCTCCTTATCAACGGCGTGCCGGTGGTTCAGATCGAGCTGAAAACTCTCGCCATCAGCCCGCGCCGCGCCATGCAGCAGATCGTCGAGTACAAAAACGACCCCGGCAACGGCTACACCAAAACCCTGCTCTGCTTTTTGCAGCTCTTCATCGTCAGCAACCGTACCGACACCTGGTACTTCGCCAACAACAACAGTCGCCACGTTAGCTTTAACGCCGACGAGCGTTTTCTGCCGCTCTACCAGTTCGCCGGAGAGGACAACAAGAAAATCACCCATCTCGACAGCTTCGCCGAAAAGTTCCTTGCCAAATGTACCCTTGGCGAAATGATCAGCCGCTACATGGTACTCGTAGCCAGCGAGCAAAAGCTGATGATGATGCGCCCCTACCAGATCTATGCCGTCAAGGCTATCGTGGAGTGCATTCACCAGAACTGCGGTAACGGCTACATCTGGCACACCACCGGGAGTGGCAAAACCCTCACCTCCTTCAAGGCATCAACCCTGCTCAAGGACAACCCGGATATCGACAAATGCCTTTTCGTCGTTGACCGCAAAGACCTCGACCGGCAGACGCGGGAGGAGTTCAACCGCTTTCAGGAGAAGTGCGTCGAAGAGAACACCAACACCGAAACTCTGGTGCAGCGGCTACTCTCCGATGACTATGCCAATAAAGTCATTGTCACCACCATCCAGAAGCTCGGCCTCGCCCTCGACGGCAGCAACAAACGCAACTACAAGGAGCGGCTCGAATTGCTCCGTCACAAGCGCATGGTCTTCATTTTTGACGAATGCCACCGCTCCCAGTTCGGCGAAAACCACAAGGCGATCAAAGAGTTTTTCCCCAACGCCCAGCTCTTCGGCTTCACCGGCACACCAATTTTCCCCGAAAACGCCAGCTACCAGCAGATTGAAGGGGAGCAAGCCACCTGGAAAACCACGGAAGAGATCTTCCAGCAGCAACTGCACGCCTACACCATTACGCACGCCATCGAAGACCGCAACGTCCTGCGCTTTCATATCGATTATTACAAACCCGAAGGCAAAAACACGCCCAAGCCTGGTGAAACGCTGGCCAAGAGAGCCATCGTCGAAGCCATCCTTCAAAAACACGATACCGCCACCTACGGGCGCAAATTCAACGCCCTTCTGGCCACCGCATCTATCAACGACGCCATAGCCTATCACGACCTCTTCAACACCATGCAGGCAGAGAGAGAAGCCAAAGATGGCAACTTCCTGCCACTCAATATTGCCTGCGTCTTTTCGCCGCCCGCACAGGCCACTCCGGGTGATACCGGGAATCGAAACGAAAAGAATGTGGCCGACATCCGGCAGCTCCAGGAAGATCTGCCGCAGGAAAAGGCCGATAACGAGGAAGCTCCCGACGAAAAAAAGGCGGCCCTAAAAGCCATCATTGACGATTACAATATCCGTTACGGTACCAACCACCGCATCGACGAATTCGACCTTTATTACCAGGATGTGCAAAAGCGCATCAAAGATCAGCAATACCCCAATCAGGACTTGCCGCACGCGCAGAAGATCGACATCGTCATCGTGGTCGACATGCTGCTCACCGGCTTCGACTCCAAATTCCTCAACACCCTCTACGTCGACAAAAACCTCAAGTACCACGGGCTTATTCAGGCCTTCTCACGCACCAACCGCGTTTTGAACGGCACTAAACCCTACGGCAACATTCTCGACTTCCGTCAGCAGAAGACGGCGGTTGACGCTGCTATTACCCTCTTTTCCGGCGAAAAAACCGACCGTGCCAAAGAGATCTGGCTGGTCGACAAGGCGCCGGTTGTCATCGGCAAACTTGAAACCGCCGTGAAAAAACTGGGTGAATTCATGCTCTCTCAGGGGCTCGAAAGCGCCCCGCAAGAGGTGGCAAACCTCAAGGGCGACGCCGCACGCGGCCAGTTCATCAACCTCTTCAAGGAGGTACAGCGCCTCAAAACCCAGCTCGATCAATACACCGACCTGACGCCGGAAAATGCCGCCAGCATCAGCCGGGTCATCCCGACGGAGCAGTTGCAAGCCTTCCGTGGCGTCTATCTCGAAACCGCCCAGCGCCTGAAAGAAAAACAGAAAAAAGGCAGCGACGGCGCGGAAACAGAGCAACTCGACTTTGAATTTGTGCTCTTTGCCTCAGCCATGATTGATTATGATTATATCATGACCCTGATTGCAAGCTACTCGCAGCAACTGCCCGGCAAACAGAAGATGACCCGCACCGAACTTATCGGTCTCATCGACTCCGAAGCCAACCTCCTTGAGGTGCGTGAAGATATTGCCGACTATATCGGCACCCTCAAGTCAGGCGAAGGGTTGAAAGAGAGCGACATCCGTCAGGGTTACGAAACCTTCAAGGCCGAAAAGAGCGCTCAACAACTGGCCGAAATTGCGGCACAACACGGATTGGAAACCTCCGCACTTCAGGCCTTTGTCGATGGTATATTGCAGCGCATGATTTTCGACGGCGAACACCTGACTGATCTGCTCGCCCCGCTCGGCCTCAACTGGAAACAGAGAAGGCAAAAAGAGCTGGCACTGATGGAAGAGCTGATTCCCGTGCTGCACAAACTTGCGCAAGGTCGCGAAATTTCAGGTCTGGAGGCGTATGAGCAATAAGGAGAATGCAACAAATATGACACAATCGACAAAACGAGAATTGAAGCCCAGGCTAAGGTTTCCTGAATTTCAGGATGCAGGGGAGTGGGAGGAGAAGCGGCTTCGTAAAATAGCAAAATCAGTTTCAGATAAGGCTTTGGAAAAAAATAACGACAATATTCTTACTCTGTCTGGTGAGCACGGTCTCGTTCTTCAAAGCGACTACTTTGGAAAGAAAATTGCTGGAGATAACGTATCAAGGTATATCAGGATAGCCCTCAATGACTTCGTTTATAATGACCGAACCACGAAATCATCTACCTATGGTTCTATCAAACGGTTATCCAAGTACAAAAGTGGAATAGTTTCCCCCATATACAAGTGCTTTCGTTTTGGCTTTGGAGAAAACCCGGTTTTTTGGGATTGGTATTTTGAGTCGGGTTTTCACGAACCGCAGCTTCATGGCTTGGTGAACGAAGGTGCGCGAGCTGGTCGCTTCAATATTTCAATTGAGAAGTTTTTGTCAACTCTGGTTTGGCATCCTGGAGGAGCTGAACAAAAAAAAATCGCTGACTGTCTTTCATCCATCGACGACCTGATCACCGCCCAAACCCAAAAGCTCGACACGCTCAAGACCCACAAAAAAGGGCTGATGCAGCAGCTCTTCCCGGCAGAAGGCGGAACCCTCCCCAAGCTGCGCTTTCCTGAATTTCAGGATGCAGGGGAGTGGGAAGAAAAGCGGATGGAGGATGTTGCCCCACTTCAGCGTGGATTTGATTTGCCATCCGATCAAATTATACAAGGAAGCATTCCCGTTGTTTATTCTAATGGCATACAAAACTTCCATAACAAGCGAATGGCAATAGCTCCTGGGCTTGTAACAGGTCGCTCAGGCACAATTGGTAAAATTCATTTCATTGAAGAAGGCGATTATTGGCCTCACAATACATCGCTATGGGTAACCAGCTTCAAGGGTAATTTTCCTAAATTCATCTATTACCTGTATAACGCAATTGGGATGAATAGATTTTCCTCTGGCTCAGGTGTTCCAACTTTGAATAGAAACTATGTCCATGCATTTCAAGCGAGTTTACCTCCGTCCGTAGGCGAGCAACAAAAAATCGCCAACTGCTTTTCATCTCTCGACGACCTGATCACCGCACAAACCCAAAAGCTCGACACGCTCAAGACCCACAAAAAAGGGATGATGCAGCAGCTTTTCCCGGCAATGGAGGAGGTCTCAAGCTAATGGACAAAAAAATCATCATCATCGCCGGACCCAATGGCGCAGGAAAAACCTCTTTTGCCCGCTCGTTTTTGCCAAAAGAAGCTCAATGCCTTCGCTTTATCAATGCCGATCTCATTGCTGCCGGGCTGTCACCCTTTGCCCCTGAGGTGGCTGCCATCAAAGCCGGACGCGTCATGTTGGAAGAGATTACCGCCTGTGTGCGACGTGAAGAAAGTTTCGCATTTGAAACCACCTTGTCCGGTCTTGGTTATTTGAGGCATATCCAGCAATGGCGAGCTCATGGCTATTTGGTTAGCATCTATTTCCTGGCGTTACCCAATGTCGAAGCGGCCATTGCCCGCGTAGCAGAGCGCGTTCGCCAGGGAGGGCATAATATTCCTGAACCAGTAATCCGCCGCCGTTTTATATCGGGATTGCGTAACTTTGAGCAACACTACAAAGCTGAGGTAGATGATTGGACCAAATACAACAACGCCGGAGAGAGACCGGTTTTATTAGAATGGGGAGAAAACCTGTGAACGCAACAGATATTACAAAGGCTAAAAACCCTGACCAGCGTGCTTCATTGGCCGCTCTGCAACGAGCTGCGGCATTAGCTCGTGAAACCGCTATTCAAACAAATACCAGTATCGTGATTGAGAAAGATGGAAAATTGGTGCGGATTTCAGCGGATGAACTGCGCCGCCAGGCATCCGAGGCAAAAGAGTCTATCAATCCCGAGCCTCCCGGCTTGGTATTGTGATTCATTGCAGGATACCCCTGAGTTCCTATATTAACAGAAAACAGTGGACTCATTGAAATTCAGTTCAGCAGGGGACTGCACTATGCTTTTAAAAGACCGTTACATAAATCCCTTTACCGACTTTGGTTTCAAGAAAATTTTCGGCTCCGAGGTAAACAAGGATCTGCTGATAGCGTTTTTGAATACGCTTTTGCCTGCTGAGGCGGGGACCGTTTCTGACCTTTCATTTTTGCCCAATGAGCAGGTCGGGCGGAGTGAGTACGACCGCAGAGCAATTTTTGACCTTTATTGTGAAAATGAAAAGGGTGAAAAATTTATTGTAGAGATGCAACGGGCAAAGCAGAACTACTTCAAGGATCGATCGATATTTTATGCCACCTTTCCTGTTCAACAGCAGGCTCAGAGCGGTTCCTGGAATTTCTGCCTCAAGGCGGTCTACATGGTTGGTATTCTTGATTTCGTCTTTGATGAGGATAAAGCCGATAATGAGGTCGTTCACCACGAAGTAAAGCTGGTTGACCGTTCAACGGGCGCAGTTTTCTCCGACAAGCTCACCTTTATTTACCTCGAACTTCCCAAGTTCACCAAAACAATTGAAGAGCTTGTTACTGACTTCGACAAATGGTGTTTTCTTCTCCGCCACCTTCCTGAGCTTACTGATCGCCCGGCTCCTCTTCAGGAGAGGGTCTTCCTCAAGGTATTTGAACTGGCAGAAATCGCAAAGTATTCGAGTGTTGAAGCGGCAGCTTATGAAGAGAGTCTCAAGATATATCGTGACCTGAAGAATGTTGTCGATACCGCTTATGATGAGGGCAAGGCTGAGGGGATAGTAGAGGGGAGCCAGCAAAAGGCCATGGAAGTTGCAAAAAGGCTTAAAGAGTCAGGTCTTGATATCGAAACGATTTCACGTTGTACCGGTCTGCCGATTACTCTTGTGGAAGGGCTATAGTCAGGGTTTGCGCTTTTCCCCTTGGACCGATCAGCAGAAAAGCAATGGAGCACACTAAAAATCAGTCATGACCGAACAAAACCAGAAACAAATGGGCACTACCCTCTGGGGCATTGCCGACCAACTGCGCGGAGCCATGAACGCCGACGACTTCCGCGACTACATGCTCTCCTTCCTCTTCCTGCGCTACCTCTCCGACAACTACGAAGCCGCCGCCAAAAAAGAGCTGGGCACGGACTTCCCGGATAGCCGGGAGCAGCCCGGCACCACGCCGCTGCAACTCTGGTACAACAACAATCCCGGCGATAGTGCTGAATTTGAAAAACAGATGCGCCTCAAGGTGCACTATGTCATCCAGCCGCAATACCTCTGGGGCAGCATTGCCGAAATGGCCCGCACGCAGGACGGGGAGTTGCTGCATACCCTGCAAAAAGCCTTTGATTACATTGAAAACGAATCCTTTGCCAGTACCTTTCAGGGCCTCTTCTCTGAAATCAACCTCAGCTCGGAAAAACTTGGCAAGCACTATACCGATCGCAACGCCAAACTCTGCACCATCATCACTAAAATTGCCGAAGGGCTGGCAGGGTTTTCAACAGACAGCGACACCCTTGGCGATGCCTACGAATACCTGATCGGTCAGTTTGCCGCCGGTTCCGGCAAGAAAGCGGGCGAGTTCTACACCCCGCAGCAGATCTCCAGCATTCTCTCTGCCATTGTCACGCTCGATAGTCAGGAGCCATCCAGTGGCAAGAAAAAATATCTGATCAGTGTGCTCGATTTTGCCTGCGGTTCCGGCTCGCTGCTGCTCAATGTGCGCAAGAAAATGGGGCAGTATGGCATTGGAAAAATCTACGGGCAAGAGTCCAACATCACCACCTACAACCTCGCACGCATGAACATGCTGCTCCACGGTGTGAAAGATTCCGAGTTTGAGATTTTCCACGGCGACACCCTCCTCAACGACTGGGAGATGCTGCGTGAAGCCAACCCCGCCAAAAAGAAACACTTTGATGCGGTGGTGGCCAATCCACCCTTCAGCTACCGCTGGGAACTCATCGACGCCTTGGGCGACGACGTCCGCTTCAAGAACTACGGCCTCGCCCCCAAATCCGCCGCCGACTTTGCCTTTCTCCTCCACGGCTTCCAATACCTCGCCAAAGAGGGCACCATGGCCATCATCCTTCCTCACGGCGTATTGTTCCGTGGCGGCGTAGAAGAGCGAATCCGCACCAAACTGCTCAAGGACGGCCACATCGACACCGTCATCGGTCTGCCTGCCAACCTCTTTTTCTCTACCGGTATTCCGGTCTGCATTCTGGTGCTCAAAAAATGCAAAAAGCCCGATGACGTCCTCTTTATCAACGCCAGCGAACACTTCGAAAAAGGCAAACGCCAGAACCGCCTGCGGCAGGATGATATCGATAAAATTGTTGAGAGCTATCAATTTCGCACAGAAGAAGAGCGTTACTCCCGCCGGGTCTCAATGGATGAAATTGAATCCAACGGCTACAACCTCAATATCTCCCGCTACATCAGCACCGCCACAGCCGAGGAAGAGATCGACCTCACGGCAGTACACGCTGATTTGGTTAACCTCGAAGAGCGAATTGTAACCGCCACCAACAAACACAACGAGTTTCTCAAAGAGCTTGGGTTGGCTCTGTTGCCGGTTGGTAATCAGGGAATAGTTACCGAATGCCCCTAATAGCTTTTTTTAAAAAGAGTTGTCCTCATGTGTTCCGCCATTACGCGCACGCCGCTCCGGGCGGCTGAGCATTTGATATGGCAGAGCCTGGCGCTCACTAACCGCTCCGATGCCCACTCGGGCAACACGCCAAAGCGGCGCTCAAGCAGCCTTTTCAGTATCCGTGCATCGCCATTGGTCATGCCAAGGGTGATGCCTTTTGCCATACAGATTCTTTCTACGCTTTTTGCAGCTTATCATAAAGCGAGAAGGCAGGAGAGGTGGTGAGCTAATGGGCAAGGTAGTAAGATGCTTGATAGGTTATTTATTAAAATTCAGTTTTCACGGCAAAACTGAGATGAGTTTCTATAATACTGTTCCGGCCCAAAACTCTATTGTTGACCGGTAAAAGTCTCATTCTGTGGTTACGTACCATACCGTTTCCTGTTAAGCAGCAGTGTGAAAACTACGCAACAAATCAAGCGATACTTAAAATTCCTGTGTATATTCTTCTTCGGCGTACCCTGTAAGCGATGCGGTAATCAGCATATATTATGCCAGCCTGTACAATATGCGGAAATACAATTGAAAAAATGTGTTAACTGTATACTAAATATAGGATTAGCGGTATTCCTGGTCGTGAGCTTCTGCTCGTTTGGTGTGGGTTGTAATTCAACAATCTGCAGATTAGGGCAGATCAATCTGATTGTTATTAGATTGACCTTTTCGGTCGAGGATGCGAAACACAGACGTTCTCCCTGAAATCTGACCTTTCCTGAAACGTTGACAAGTATTTTTTGTAAATCTATGCTACAGATATGAAAACACTACCTGTGGATGAAGTAAAAGCCCAACTCTCTGAGATCCTTGAGAAAGTGAAGCAGGGAGAGTCTTTTGGTATCCTTTACGGCAAGAAAAAGAGACCAATTGCCATGATCGTTCCTTATCTCGATTCTGAAAAGAAAAAAGAGCGGAAAATCGGGATTCTTGACGGAAAAGTTAAAATCACATTTGCTGATAATTTCAAAATGACTGAGGAAGAGTTTCTTGGATTGAAATGAACTATTTACTGGATACCCATACATTCATTTGGTCTATCGCTGATTCAGCGAAGCTTTCAGAGCGAGCACGATCGGAAATAAAGAATCCGAATAACGGAGTATTTATTAGTTCGGTTAATCTTTGGGAAATATCGATCAAGACACGAATCAAGAAAATTGATCTTGGTGGTGTTTTGCTTGATGATTTGATTGGGCTGGCCGAAGAAATGGGAATTCGACTGATTGATCTTTCTCCCGAAGACGCAATAACATACGGAAAACTGGAAGAGAACACTCATTTTGATCCATTTGACAGGATGCTTATTTGGCAAGCTATATCCAGAAAATACACGGTGATCAGCAAAGACTCCGAATTTGCAAAATTTGTTCCACATGGATTAAAGTTATTGTGGAAATAAGCTCATCCAGACAATGCGCCGCAGCACTTGGTTGTTCAGCAGCCAGTATGTTCAGTCATGCTTTTTTCAGCGCTATGTGAAAGCGGAAAGTTCACGATCTTGCTGTGGGGCAGGAGAGAGGCAAGAGGCGGAATCAGCGTAGCAACAACATCTATGGATAAACAATGAAACAGTAGTTGCCTGTCAGGGGGAGTCCGCTTAACCGGCTGGTTGGGCTTTTTAACTTATTTTTTTAATGTTTTTTGAAATTCCATAGCTTTTTCACTTATCTCATCTCCACTCAATCCCTCAAAAAGATTTTTTCTCCATTTTGTATAATCGAATTTTTCTCTCTGAATAAGAGCGATAAATTTTTCACTTTCAACCATCCCAAGGTTATGATTTAATACCTCAAAACCCGCCAGCTTTATTTCAGAATCAGTTCTCATTGTTTAGTATCCCATTCAATAATAAAATTTACAGGATTTATTATCTTTATCTCCGGGTATTCTTTTGTTCTCTTCAAAAGCCCTTTATCTACCGTTAAAAAATATTGGCATTGTAATGAACAAGCACATGCAACATGTAAAGCATCAAGAGATTTTAATCCGATAGCTGTCAGCTCATTCATTTTCTGCAGAATCTCTTGTGTTTCATTAACAAATAAATCAGCCACATCTTTCCATCGTTGAATTTCAATCCTTTTTTCAGGGAAAGGATTAGCATTATTTTCAAAATCAAGAATGTAAGACCATCCCAACGAAAAACGTCCTGATTTTATTTGCTCCTGAATACCTAACTTTGCTTCTGTTTCCAGTCGTACGCTTAACAATGACTGGTCATCAAAGGGTCTGTTGAAACAGCAATTATCAAGATATACTCTCACTTTATTTTGCTTTTGTTAACAAACTCATATTTGGAAATCCAGTGTGTCAAGCTGCCAAGCGCTAATAATAAAACCAACGCTACGCACAACATAAGAAATAATATAGTATTCTGATAATACTTCCGTGAACACGGAGTGTCTTTTTCGCTCCCACCAGTCGTTCTGAACTTGCAACCGATTGCGCCCGGAGTAGCGGCGCACGATGCCTTTTCCTGGCTTTGTAGCTCATCATCATAAAGCGAGAAGGCAAAAGAGGTGGTGAGTCAGTAATCAAGCCCCTCGCGTCATCAAGCAAATCAAGCTCCAGAAAAAATAATCCTGCCAATCCAAAAATCCTGAAAAACAAGGATCACCTCTCTTGCACAAATTAATTTTACATCGTATATTTACACTGTAAAATTAATCAGATTATCACCATGGCAAGACCAGTTAAAAAAGAGCAGATTCCACATCTTCAGGAGGCAATAAAAGAGAGCGCGTGGCGGCTGATTGCGGAGTTTGGTGCGCCAGCCCTTTCGTTGCGTGCTATTGCCCGTGCCTTGAGCATTACGGCCCCGGCCATTTACAACTACTTCCCGGATCGTGATGCATTGGTGACTGCGCTCACCATTGATGCCTTTACCTCTTTTGGTGATGTGCAGCTCAAGGCACGCGACAGCTTTCCGCCAGAGCAGCTCCTTGAACGTTTCCGGGCGATTGGTCTCGCTTATCGTGATTGGGCGCTGCGTTATCCCCAGCGCTACCAGCTTATTTTTGGCACTCCTATTCCCGGTTATGAACAGCAACAGCAGGAGATTATACCATCAGCAATACGCTCCATCAGTGCACTGGTCAGTGTGATTGAGGATTTTCGTGTTGCTGGCAGGCTGAAGAGCGAAGACTTTCCGGCAATACCGCCTGGGTATGAGGCGCAGCTTTCGGCCATGAAAACCTGTACCAGCAGGTATCATTTTCTCTCGCATGGTGTTGCCCTGATTGTCTGGAGCCGTGTCCACGGGCTGGTGTCGCTTGAAATCGGCGGTCGCCTTCCACCATTCGGGGTTGACGGAGAGGGGCTTTATCACTTTGAATTACAATCTATTGCCAAACAATTTATAGAGGAGTAACGATGAAAACCTTGATTCTTGACGGGTCGCTGGCAGGCGACAGGGTTGGCACTTATTCGGCTGCAACTTTGCAATCAGCCGCTGTTGCCCGAGGCTGGGCTGCCGAAGTGGTTGTGCTGCGCGACAAAAAGATCGGCAACTGCATGGGTGATTTTTTCTGCTGGTTGAAAAGCCCTGGCAAGTGCCATGTGGCTGATGAGCATCAGGAGATATCGAGAAAGTACCTTGAAAGTGACCTTGTTATTTTTCTTTCACCGATTACGTTTGGTGGTTACTCCTCGACGCTCAAGAAAATGGTGGATCATCAGATTCAGAACACCTTGCCATTTTTTACCACTATTGACGGGGAGATTCATCATCAGAAACGGTATGACAACTATCCGGATATTCTTATCATTGGCTGGCTGGAGGAATCGGATGCAGAGGCCGAATCTGTTTTTCGGAATCTGGCCTGGCGAAACTCCATCAACTTCTATGCAAAGTCGCATGTGTGCGGTATCCTCTACGGGACTCAATCGGAGCGTGTGACCAAAGAGCGGCTTGATCGTTTGTTTGAAAAGGTGGTTCGTCGGGAGTCGGATAGAGATGCAACGCTGCCGACGATTACCTGTTCATCAGCTCCCGCAACTCCGGTTCAGCGGGCGCTTCTGCTGGTTGGTAGTCCGCGCCTGGAGAAGAGCAGCTCTTCATCACTGGGCTCCTATCTTTTTGAGCAGTTGCAGCAGCAGGGTGTTGAAACCGAAACGATCTATCTTTACAAGGCTATCAATACCGCCGCTCGCATGGAGGCGCTTCGGGATGCCATTGATCGTGCGGATCTGATTGTTCTTGCCTTTCCGCTCTATGTGGATACTCTTCCGGCGCCGGTTATTTCGGTTTTCGAACATGTTGTGACGCATTGCAGGAAAAAATTGAAGACAACACGTTTTACTGCGATTGTCAATTGTGGTTTTCCCGAGGCCTCCCAGAATGCCAATGCCATTGCAGTTTGTGCTGAGTTTGCCCGATCTGCCGGATTTGAGTGGATGGGTGGGCTGCCACTTGGAGCAGGAGAGGGGATGGTTCACGCTCAGCCACTTCAGCAACTTGGTGGACAGGGCAGATCACTCCGGCAGGCACTTGAGAGAGCAGCAGGGGAGCTGGCCGATGGTCAACCGGTTTCTGACAAGAGTCGTGAATTGTTGGCCAAGCCGATGATACCTGTATGGATGTACAAGTTAGGTGGAACTATTGGCTGGACGATGAAAGCAAGAAAAAATGGGACGCAAAAGCTGCTGAAGGCAAGACCGTATCAGAAAGTGACGCCGGGATGAGTATGCAGGTCGGTTTCGATAACCGGCGAGAGGGCTCTGTGGCTGAACCGAGGGAGAGCGCTGTGCGTTACTCCCGGTGTAACAGCCCGTTTTTCGGTCAAAAAGCTTTATCTTTCTTCTCGTTGTAAAAAAAGTGTGGAGTTGCATTGGGGAGGATACCTGATATGGGCTAATGTTATAATATATATGTTGATGATGAAAAAGCTGCCAGTAGGGATACAGACCTTCAGTGAAATTATTCATGAGGATTATCTCTATATCGATAAGACAGAGATTGCCCGTAACCTGATTGAGAGCTTTAAATATGTCTTTCTGTCGCGGCCCCGGCGTTTCGGCAAAAGCCTCTTTCTTGATACGCTGAAAAATATTTTTGAGGGGAAACGGGAGCTTTTTCGGGGGCTGCTGATTGAGGAGCAATGGAACTGGGAGGTGACATATCCAGTCATCAAAATCAGCTTCAGTGGTGGAGTACACAGCCGGGAAACCCTTCGCAAAAACCTCTTCTATATCCTGAATGATAATCAGGAGAGGCTTGATATTACTTGCGCGGAAAAAGAGGATCCCAACCAGTGTTTTGCAGAGCTTATCAAAAAGGCCTCTCAAAAGTATCATCAAAAGGTGGTCATCCTGATTGATGAGTATGACAAACCGATTCTGGACAATATTGAGAACATTCCAGAAGCTCTGGTCATTCGGGATGGGATGCGTGATTTTTACACAAAAATCAAGGAGAGCGACGAGTATCTGCGCTTTGCGTTTCTCACCGGGGTTAGCAAATTTTCCAAGGTGTCGCTCTTCAGTGGACTGAACAATCTTGAAGATATCAGCCTGAACCCTGATTATGGCAATGTTTGCGGGTACACCCAGCTTGATCTGGAGAGCTCTTTTGCGCCATATCTTGAGGGGGTGGATATGGAGCAGGTCAAACGGTGGTACAACGGCTATAACTTTTTGGGTGACAGGGTCTATAACCCTTTCGATATCCTGCTCTTCATCAAAAACCATTATGTGTTCGACAATTACTGGTTTGAAACCGGTACGCCGCGTTTTTTGGTTGAGCTGATTAAAAAGAACAGCTATTTTCTCCCTGGTTTTTTAAACATCAACGTTAACAAGCGGCTGGTCAACAGCTTTGATATTGAAAATCTTGATCTTGAGACCATTCTGTTTCAGACTGGCTATTTGACCATCAAGCGGCTGATACCATCGGGCATGGGAGTTCGATACGAGTTGGGGTTTCCTAACAAGGAGGTGCAGATCAGTTTCAACGAGTATATTTTGCAATCGATGACCAGCGGTTCACAAAAAGAGCTGATCCGTAGTGAGCTGCTTGATCTTATTGAGGCCGGAGAGGTTGAACGTTTGGAGCCAGTCATCAAGCGCCTTTTTGCCAGTATTGCCTACAATAATTTCACCAACAATGACATTGAGCGTTATGAGGGCTTTTACGCCAGTGTGCTCTATGCCTTTTTTGCCAGTATCGGGGTGGAGATTATCGCCGAGGACGTCAGTAACAAAGGCACAATTGATCTGACCTTGAAGGCTGGCGGGAGAACCTTTCTCTTTGAATTCAAGGTGTGTGACGGGGAACCGCTTGAGCAGATCAAAAGAATGAAATATTATGAGAAATATAGTGGCGAACGTTACCTGATTGGCATTGTCTTTGACCCGAAGGCAAGAAATATCAGCCGGTTTGAGTGGGAGAAGTTGTAAAGCTTGCAAAAAATATTTTTACAATCTCGCAACCTGGCAGCCAGGTTGCGAAAAAGATCAAGTCAGAATGAGTATTTCAGGCCAGCCGTGTAGAAAAAGTCATTTCCTCCCGGTTGCCCGATTGTCTGCGACAGGTTCAGCATGACGGAGATGGCGCTTGTCAGATCGGCATCGGCGCCAGCAGCGAGCCGGACGAAAGCGTGGTTCGATGCGCCCGTCGCTGTCCATGAATTGACGATCAGCGGCGCAGAGGTGGCACTGTATTGGATGATACGGTCTGAGCCTTCGAAATTGTTTTCAACGGTGACGTTCAGATAGGAGTCGAGCTTCGTGCTTCCCAGGTCGAAAGCGCAGCGAGCCTGTGCACCCACACTGCCGAGCACGCTTTTGGCAGTTTGCTCGTTCAGATTGAGCGTGAGAGCTGGATCGCCATTTTCGCTATAACCGTTAATATGCGCCTGAACGTAGGTGAGTCCTGCAATTGGGCCGAGCCGCAATGACGGGGCGACGTCAAAAAGATAGCCACCTTTCAATGCCGCAGCGAACGTTTCACCGTCCGGCTTGGCCGTGATGGTACTGACAACACCGGAACGGCTGTTGGAATAATTCAGCCAACCGTAAGAGACCAGGCTCTGAAGGAAGAGGTTTTTCTGTGTATAGGTACCATAGAGTCCAAGCTGGTTGACCTCTGCGCTGGTGCTTCCGTCATTCTGACTCAGGTTCAGAGAGGGATTGGCAAAACGATAGGCCGTGGCAACCATGGTCTCGGAGGTCGGGCGATATTCGATGCCGAGCGTTGTGCCAAGGTCATCCGAATGATACCCTTGCGAATTGTCGCTGGAGGAACGATTGGATACAACGCCATTGCCCTGCACGAAGAGGGACCATGAGTTTGACCCGATTCCTGGGGTGGTGGAGCTTTTCGCGGTCGTAACGTTGAACAGATCAAGTTGGCCGAACATGGTGTCGACAAAGGCGTCCGCTGCACTCAACCCAAGCTCGCAGGTTGCGGGGAACGTCTCAGGGGCGTTGAGGCGATTGGCAATGTATTCTGCCACGATGGCAAAGCCGGCCGAAGTCAGATGCACCTTATCGAGGTAGAAAAAATATTGGTTTATCAGGGCTGGATCACCCATGTTGGATGTCGGAGCAGCCGTTGCGTATTGCAGTCCGTAAAGCGACGGATTGGCCACAACGTTCGATTCGATCATGGCAAGGTCGATATATTCGACCCGAACGCCTGAGTCGGCAACGTTCGACAGATGTTGCTGCATCAGGTTATTATAGGTCTGGCTGTAGGCCGACCCGATGGCGACCGCCGAACTGGTGTGGTTTACTGTTTCGGGGAGGCCGGAGACATCGCCAGCGGTGAAAACAAGCGTTTTTGCGCCCGCTCCGACAAGTGCGTTGATTCCGGTTGTCGCGTTGTCTGCCGAAGCAGTAGCGGCAGATGGGACGCCTGCCATTGAGCCGTCGTTTTTATAATAAACGCGCGCGTCATTGCCACCGATGTTGAGAGTCACCAACGCATCCGGCGCGATGACATTACCGGAAGCCAGAAAACCTTGCCACTCACTGCTGAAGCCCGGCAGGCCGGGAAATTCATTGGTTGTACCGGTCTGCGCACCACCGAGGGCATAATTGTCCTGAGCAATTCCATAAAGGCTTACCAATGTGTCGATATAATTGGTTCCACCGCTGAACCTTCCTGTCGGATAGATCGTGTTGATATAAGCGAGTTCACTTGCGTAGGCAGGGATCGTCGCCATGATATTCTGAATGTTGCCTTTATCGGCATAGCTATCGCCGAAAGCAACAATCGAGGAAAATGGCCGGGCATTAGCGCAAGCCAAAGGTGCGGTGCTCAGGGCGAGTGCGGTCATCAAGGCGTATCGAAGCTTCCCTGGCAAAAAATGGCGGCGGAAAAGCGTGACGAAATTGTGATGGCTCATGCCTTTCTTGAAAAATTTCGCCAAATGTTCCAAAAGGAACTCTGGATTGTTCCGTTGAGCTGACTTCATTTTCATGTTTGATTTTTTTGTTCCGAATGAGCCTTTTTCAAGTACTTCCAATTTATCGAAAATGGGGAAAGAAACGTATCGTTTACAAGTGAATTTTTATGGTACATGTTTAGGGGTGTGCTCATATTTTAGCCCAATCTGCCTGGCCTTGCAGCTTTCTCCGGTATAAGTTGAATCAACCGTCAATATGCAGAAGGGCATTTTTTAAGAGGAGATAAAATATTCGCCTTATATCAGAGAAGTGCAATACTTTCCTTACCTTAATTTTTAAGAGCGGCTCCGGAGCGGGCAAGCTGCGTCGATGTTGGTAGTGTTCGAAAGTCTCGCTTCTGTCACGGGTGGAATTTTTTTTGATTCGTGAAGTGATTTTTTTTTACTCAAAGCCCTTTTTTTTATAAAAGCTTATAATGATATAAAGAGAGTCGGATGTAATGGCGCAAGATATTATAAAAATAGGTTTTATTGGAAGTGGTTGGGCTCGGGTAGCGCAAGCTCCTGCGTTTTCACTGATGGAGAATGTGGAACTCTCGGCTGTGGCAAGTCCGACTGCAGAGCATCGCCAGAAGTTTATGAAGATGTTCGATATCAGCAAGGGCTTCGCCGATTGGCAGGAGATGTTGCACTGCAATCTTGATCTGGTCTGCGTTACGACGCCGACTTATCTGCACAGGGAGATGGTGACCGGAGTACTCCAGAGTGGCAAAAGTGTGCTCTGTGAAAAACCCTTTGCGCTCAATTTTGCTGATGCTGCCGATATGGTGGATGTTGCCTCCAAAGCTCCCGGTTTTGCGCTCATTGACCATCAGCTCCGCTTTCATCCTGCAGTTCGCTGCATGAAACAGATGATTGATGGTGGCGAAATTGGCAAAGTGTACGAGGTGCGTGCGGTTGTGAATCTTGCTTCCCGTAATCGGCCTGATATGCCCTGGTCTTGGTGGTGTGATGCTGAAAAGGGCGGGGGAGCCCTTGGCGCTATCGGCTCTCATCTCATTGACATGAACCGATTCCTCATTGGCGAAATTTCGAAGGTTTCGTGCACTCTTGCAACGAGTATTCCTTTTCGGCCCGACAAGGCGGGGAAGCCATGTGCGGTCACATCGGATGACCATTTTGCCATGATGATGAAGTTTGGACCCTCATCGGTTGCCCTCGGAAGCTCCTCTTTGATGCACGTTACCACTGTAGGAGCTTATACCTGGTTTTCGTTTGAAGTGGTCGGTAGTCTTAAAACGATCAGACTTGATGGAGCTGGACGGTTGTGGGAAGTTGCCAATGATGAAGCAAAAGTGGGGCGCAGCCTTATTGATGCTCCCCGATGGAAGCTGATTGAACCGATGTTGTCGTGGGATGAGCTCGTTTTGCAGGAAAAAATCCGGCAATCATCACTCGCTGTTCATGGTATTTTCGCTGTTGGTTTTGCCTTTCTTGCCCACCGGATAGTCAAGGCGCTTAAAAACAAGGAGAAGGGGCCGCATGATGCTGCGGGTTTTCCTGATGGCCTTATGATTCAGAAAGTGCTGCAGGCAGCCAGGAAATCCGATAAGCTTCAACGCTGGATTAAAATTTAACTCCGATGTCGATCTCCTGGATATTCCTGATTATTGCCGGTTGCCTTGAGTGCGGCTGGGCTGTGGGTATAAAATATACCGAAGGTTTTTCCCGCCCTATACCCTCACTTTTGACGGCTTCGGCCATGATAGCAAGTTTCTGGTTGCTCTCTCTTGCCATGAAAACGATTCCGGTCGGTACGGCCTATGCTGTCTGGACCGGAATTGGCGCCACCGGAGTTGCAATTGTTGGTATGCTTTTTCTTGACGAACCCCGGGATATCGCCCGCATTCTCTGTCTGTTGCTGATTCTCAGCGGTGTTATAGGGCTGAAGATATTTTCCGGGGGCATGAAGTGAATGCTTCTTACGACCCGGCCTCCCATTCGGCAAAAAGGGTGTTCAGCTCTTTGCAGAGTGCATGGTAGCCTTCAAGAGTTTTGTTGGTCTCTTCCTGACTTTTTTTATAGAAGTCTTCGTTTGCCATGAGGGTTTCAATCGACTCTTTCTTTTGCTCCAGACGATTGATTTTCTGCTCGACCTCGTCCATTCTTTTTTTGTCTTTTTTGGCGGCTGCGCTCTTTTTCGCCTGCTCGTTCTCCTTTTCGGTTGCTTTTGCTGGCGCGGCCTGGCTTTTTTGCTTCTGTGCGGCCTCCTGTTTGCGCTCGGCTTCGATCACTTTTTCAGCGGTTTCAAGGTATTCGGCATAGGTGCCGAGGTGGAGCTGCAGCGAACCGTTTTTTATTTCAACGACCTTGTTGACCAGGCTGTCGAGGAAGTAGCGGTCGTGGCTGACAATGAGGAGAGTGCCATCATAGTATTCAAGCGAGTCGATCAGCATCTCTTTTGATCGCATGTCGAGATGGTTGGTTGGTTCATCCATGATCAGCAGGTTGGAGGCCTGAAGCAGGATTTTTGCCAGCGCCACTCTCGACTTTTCTCCTCCCGAGAGTACCCGGATTTTTTTATTGACCGCGTCTCCGCTGAAAAGAAAACAGCCGAGAATGTCGCGCACTCTTTTCTGTGCTTCGGATGAGGGGGCGGAGTCCATCATCTCCATATAGACGCTTTTATCCTGCGAGAGGTTTTCGGTCTGGTGCTGGGCAAAGTAGTTGAGGGTAACGTTGTGCCCCATGGTCAGTTTGCCTTCGAAGTCGATCTCTCCCGCAAGGATTTTGCAGAAGGTGGTTTTTCCTGCTCCGTTTGAGCCGACAATGGCAATCCGGTCGCCGCGCATCACTTCCAGATCGATGCTGTTGAGTACCTGTTTTTTTGTGCCGTCAGGCAGCAGGTAGGCTTTTTTGACTCCCTGAAGCCGCATGACTTCGCGTCCTGAAGGGTTGGCTTTCGGAAATCGGAAGGAGATGCGTGCGTTATCCTCTTCAGGGGTGAACATGTTTTTCTCCATCTTCTCCATCTGCTTGAGGCGGCTCTGTGCCTGGCGTGCTTTTGTGGCCTTGTAGCGGAAACGGTCAACAAAGGCCTTCAGCTCCGCCATTTTTTTCAGGTCATTGGTGTATTGGCCCATCATCAGCTCATAGCGCTCAGCCTTCTCCTTTTCGTAGTAGGAGTAGTTTCCCTTGTATTCGTTGATGCGCTCAAAGGCGATTTCAAGGGTTTTGGTGGTCAGTTTGTCGAGGAAGAAACGGTCGTGCGAGACGATGATATAACTGTGCTCGTAGTTGAGGAGATAATTTTCAAGCCATCGGAGTGAGTCGATGTCGAGGTGGTTTGTCGGCTCATCAAGCAGCAGCAGGGTCGGGTTCTGCAGCAGCAGTTTGGTGAGGTGCAGGCGCATCTGCCATCCGCCGGAAAAAGCCTTTACTTTTTTGTGAAAATCTATTTCGCTGAATCCGAGACCGGCGAGCACCTTTTCGGCATTGGACTGCATGGTGTAGCCGCCGAGATGGTCAAATTCGTGCATGGCATCGGAAAAGCGCTCGATAAGCTGGTGGTATGACTCGCTTTCGTAATCCTGTTCGGGCAGGGCAAGCTCGTGCTCCATGCGGGTTATTTTATTGGCCAGTTCAGCGAGCCTTGCGTTGGCCTGAAGGGCATATTGCAGTGCGGTTTTTTCCAGATCGGCATCGAAGGAGATCTCCTGTGGAAGATAACCGATGGTGGTATCAGCCGATTTCATGAAATGGCCGGTGGTGATGAGGGCTGAATCGATTGATGGTCCGCTGATAAGGCGCAAAAGGGTGGTTTTTCCTGTTCCGTTAAGACCGACAAGACTGACATGGTCTTTGTCGCCAATGCGGAATGACGTATCGGTCAGGAGCTCTTTGGTTCCGACGCTGAGAGAGAGGTTACGGGCTTCAAGCATGATAAAAAGGCCTTGATATAAGTAATCGACATCATTGAAATAATTCTGTAGCACGGTGGAAAAGATACAATTTTTATCGGGATACTCTGCTTCGAGCCTGCAAAAAGCTAATTTGTTTTATTAATTATGGTTAAGGGTTTGTTTTTATTCTCTTTTACACTGAAACGGATTGAAACGATTTTATGTCAACGGGCTGAATAACGCATCGGTGATGTGAGTCAGGCAGGAACGAGCCAGTCTGGTGTCGAGGCAGGCACGTAACTGGCTGATTGCAATGCATGAAGCTCCGTGCGGTTTTTCGGGGCCTTTTTGCTGTTTTTGCATGGGCAACAACCAGGAGGTTCTCGATTTTAGTAATTTATCGTCAAATCAAACACAAGATTTCAGCGCAAAGATCGTCAAAGGGGAGGTAGGTGTTGTTCAGGGCGATTGATTATTAAAAGTATAGACAGTTTATTTGAACCATGAGATCAAAAATATATCGGGTTCTGCTTCTGCTGTTTTTTCTTCCCTTTTTGGCTTTGCCGTTGCAGGGGGAGGAGCTGCTGACTTGGCAGCAATGTGTCAGCGAAGCGCGGGATGCACATCCTGATCTCTATTCAGCTTTGGCGATTCTGCAGCAGGCTGAAGCAGATAAGCAAATTGCGGGGGGTTCACTTCTCCCACAGGTCGCTTTTGGTGTGAGCTCACAGGGGAGTGGCACGGCGGCAAAGGGGGGAAGTTTCTCTTCATCATACTCTTATTTCTTGTCGGCGCAGCAGCTTCTTTATGACGGACATAAAAGCTCAAACCAGGTTTCCCAGACCAAAGAGGTGATCAAAGGCGCCCAATACAACTATCGTGTGGTCTCCGCCGATCTTCGTTTTGCCCTCCGTTCAGCCTTTACGCAGTTACTGAAAGCCCAGGAACTTGTCGGCCTTGCCGGTGAAATCGCCGCGAGGCGTCAGAACAATGTTCGTCTGATCAATCTTCGCTATCAGGGTGGCCGTGAGCACATCGGTTCACTTCGCCAGGCTGAAGCCGATCTTGCCCAGGCGCAATTCGAAGTTTCCCAAGCCAGACGGGGATTGGTGTTTGCACAGACAACCCTGGCTTCAGCGCTTGGTCGTGACAACCATCAACCGCTCAAGGTTCATGGCGCATTCCAGGCAACTGATTTTTCAGCCGCCAAACCTGATCTTGCCCTTCTTGCCAAAAATAACCCCTTCTTCCAGCAGCTCGATACCAAAAGCAAAGCAGCTCGATATGATCTTGCTGTCGCAAAAAGTGCTTTTTTGCCGCAACTTTACCTGACTTCATCGATAGGAAGTGGTTCCGTTGACCGCTTGCCTTTTGATGCCGTGGACTGGAATGCAGGAGTGACGGTTTCCGTGCCCATCTATGAAGGTGGGAGCGGACAGGCTAAGGTAGCAAGAGCCATGGCGGTGGTGAGCCAGCACAACGCCGAAGAAAAAAGTGGCTATCTGCAACTCTATGACTACCTTGAACAGAGCTGGAAAAGTTTTCTTGATGCACGCCAGATGGTTGTGGTGAAGAAAAAGTTTCTTGATGCCGCCATGGAACGCTCAACCATTGCCAACGCACAATATTCGAATGGCCTTCTGATGTTTAACGAGTGGGTGATTATTGAAAACAACCTGGTGAATGCAAAAAAAGAGTTTCTTAACGCCGGAGCAGATCTGCTGATCGCCGAGGCTCAATGGATTCAGGCAAAAGGAGAAGGACTGGATGGTTAGCCGCAACAAACTGGTATGGGGCATTGTGGTTGCCCTCATGATGCTCGGAGCCACCGGGTTCTGGTATTTCACAAGCAACAGGAGTGAGAAAAAAAACTTCGAAGAAGTTCGTCCTTCACGAGGAGCTATCAGTTCATCAGTATCAACAACCGGAGCCGTTGAGCCGCAAACCCGCGTTAAAATCCAGTCCTCAGTTGGCGGGAGAATCGAAGCAATACTTGTAGAAGAGGGGCAGCTCGTAAAGAAGGGAGAGGTACTTGCCATGCTCAGTTCAACCGAGCGGGCTGCGCTGCTTGATGCTGCCAAATTGCAGGGAAAAAGTGAGCAGAGCTACTGGCAGAAAGTCTATAAAGAGACTGCGGTGATTGCGCCGATGACAGGGCAGGTGATTGTGCGCAGCGTTGACCCCGGCCAGACGGTTACAACCAATGATTCGCTTTTCGTTCTTTCAGATCGGCTTCTTGTCAAGGCTTACGTTGATGAGACCGATATTGGACGGGTAAAAGTTGGGCAACGGGCGGTCATCGGGCTTGATGCCTATCCTGAAATCCGGGTAAATGGGGTTGTTCATCATATCTATTACGAGTCGCATCTGCAGAATAATGTGAATATCTATAGTGTCGACGTTGTTCCTGACCGGATTCCTGATGTGTTTCGTTCCGGAATGAGTGCCAATGTCAGGATTATTGTGCAGGAAAAAAGCAATGCATTGCTCCTTCCGCTCGGAGCTGTACAGAGCAGGAATGGTAAAACGGTTGTGCTGCAGCGGAGCCGTCGAAAGGAAGGTGAGGTGCGCTACAAAGCTGTTCAGACAGGGATGCAGGATGAGAGCAAGATTGAGATTCTGGATGGTCTCTCCGACGGTTCTGTTGTGCTGCTGCCCGATACATCCTTTGTGCTTCCCGGAAAAAAAGGAGGCTCAAATCCTTTTATGCCTCAGCGCACCAGGATGGGAAGATGAAACCAATGCTTGAACTTGTTGATGTTTACCGCACCTACCAGATCGGCGAAAGTACCGTTCAGGCGCTACGTGGTGTTTCAGTAACTATTGAAAGGGGTGAGTTTGTTGCCATTATGGGCGCTTCGGGATCAGGCAAATCATCGCTTCTTCAGATTCTCGGACTCCTCGATAACCCCGACAAGGGGGATTCTCTGATTTTCGGAAAAAATGTCAACACGCTCTCTGAAGATGATCAGGCTGGCGTGCGCAATAATGTTGCCGGGTTTGTCTTTCAGCAGTTTCACCTGCTTAAGCGGATGAGTATTCTGGAGAATGTACGTCTTCCTCACATCTACAGCGGACTTAAAGGGGATTTTCATCAGGAGGCGATAGAGAGGCTCAGGCAGGTTGGACTTGAAGAGAGAGTTGATCATACGCCGAACCAGCTTTCAGGCGGAGAACAGCAGCGCGTTGCGATAGCAAGGGCGCTGATTCGCGATCCGCTGATCATTTTTGCTGACGAGCCTACCGGAAACCTTGATTCAAAAAACTCTGCCGAAATCATGAAGATTTTTAAAGCTCTTCATGAACAGGGTAAAACCGTCATCATGGTTACGCATGAAAATGATATTGCGGCCTATGCAGGTCGAGTTATTACCATGAAGGATGGGCTCATTATCAGCGATGAGCGTAAGGCAGGATTTAAGCCATCAGAAGCATCTTCCGGAGAGGCCGGGTTTGAGCTGCATGACTCCAAGGTTTCCCTATGGCAGGATGGCCGGTTCAGCGGGTTTATGGCGCAGGCATTTCAGTCCATTCTTGCCAATAAGATGCGCTCTTTTCTCTCCGTGCTCGGTATTCTGGTTGGGGTTGCCTCGGTGATCGCTATGATGGCGCTCGGTGAAGGCGCAAAAGCTGCCATGCAGGAGCAGTTGAAATCCATGGGCTCGAACATGCTCTCGATCAGAGGAGGATCGGCCAAAATCCGTGGCGCTGCACAGGGGGCTGGAGCTGTTGCACGGTTTACCGCTGTCGATGTAACTGACATCTCTTCACTCCACACACTGGTTAAAAATGCTGCAGGAGTTGTCAATGGCAGCGCCCGGATAGTTTACGGCAACAAAAACTGGAGTTCAACCCTTACCGGGGTTGGCTTCGATTATGGTACCATGCGTGCCGCGATACCTGTTCTCGGCAGGTGGTTTACTCCTGATGAGATGAAAAAACGTGAAAAATCAGCTATTATTGGCGTGACGGTGGTCAAGGAGCTTTTTGATAACAGTAATCCGCTGGGCAAAACGATCAAGATCAACCGTATTAATTTCAAGGTTATCGGTATTGCTCCGCCAAAAGGGTTTTCAGGACCACAGGATGAAGATGATGTGGTGATCATACCGGTAACAACTGCCATGTATCGTGTGCTTGGAAAGGATTATTTCAGCGGCATCTTTGTTGAGGTTGCTTCACCCACCCTGATTGAACAGGCCAAAACGGCTGTCAGTCAGCAGATTCGAAAAAGGCATCGGCTGAAAGCGGACGATGATTCATTCAATATCAGGGATATGACAGAAATACAGAAGATGCTTACCAGCACAACGCAGACCATGAGTCTCCTGCTCGGTTCTATTGCGGCGATTTCGCTTCTTGTGGGAGGTATCGGGATTATGAATATTATGCTTGTTTCTGTAACCGAACGAACCAGGGAGATTGGTCTGCGTAAAGCTATAGGGGCGAGAAAAAAAGATATCATGATGCAGTTTCTGGTCGAATCGGTTGGTTTGACCATCAGCGGAGGCTTTATAGGGGTTCTTGCCGGTGTTGGTATATCACTTCTTCTCTCCCTCTTTGCTGGCTGGGCGGTAAAAACATCCCTGATATCGGTGCTGCTTGCAACGACTTTTTCTGCAGTTATCGGTATGTTTTTTGGTCTTTGGCCTGCCAGAAAAGCTGCAGAACTTAAACCGCTTGAAGCTCTTCGCTATGAATAGTGTGTTGCATAAAAAAAAAGATTTTTTTTGTGCAAGGTTTTACCGGAAAGCTCGTCGAAGCTAATGGACGACAACTGGCTGAGTCTTTCGTGTGTGATGCGTGATGATTGATAGGTTAAGGCTGGGCTGGTTGTTTACTTTGGACAGCGAAGGGATGCCACTCCATCTTCGCTGTCCTTTTTTTTGATGAATTTTGCCTGATCTCCCCAAGGTTTTCTGATTGGTTGAGCCTCTGGATAGTTGCTATTGCCATAAAACAGCACTATCTTTTCCTGCTGCTGCGTTTTATTTTTCATAAGCCATGTAATTTGCCAATGGGGAGCAGCTTGTTTGACGGAAGACGAACGGCAGTCAGGTTCGTGCCGTGCGCGCTTTCTGACAGGTGACGCCATTGTCTGCTGCAGGTTTATGGACGGGGTTATTACAGGAAAGATATCTGCTAAAAAAAGGAGAGTGAACTGAAGGTTGATTGATAAATAAGCTAACTTGACCACTCCTTCTTCTCTGGTGATAATCTGTTTTTGGTGATATCGCGATGCTTCAATTGAAAAAAGCCGGCCTGAAAGCTCTTGACAACCTGCGTTCTGCGGGTCTTTTTCCCTCCTCCTGGCAGAGTATGGAAGAACTTGAGGCTAAAACCGATTATTTTTTATCGCGGTTTCTTGATGAACGATTCCGGGTATCGAGGGAGCTAAGCGGAGTTTCTTTTCTGACGGAACTGCTCGACAGGGTTATGCGTACCTCTGAGAGTGAACACATGGATGACAGAAAGCTCTCCGAGAGAGAAAAGCTGGAGCTTGTGCGGGCACTTGACCGTCAGAACCAGATGTTGCGTCTCTATCCCAGATATGTCGAAATGCTTCTTTCGATTATTGAAGAAACGGATCAAGGAAAACAACAGGAGATCAGGATTCTTGAACTGGCAAGCGGATCGGGAGGGCTGTCGTTGGCACTGGCTGAGGAGGCTCGGCGAAAAAATCTGCCACTCTCAATTGTCGCTTCTGATATTGTGCCAATATTTATTGAGGAGGGCAACCGTCAGGCGGAAGAAAAAAAGCTACCCGTCACGTTTCGGCTTATCAATGCATTTGAGATGCCGGAGTTCTCTTCTGGCTCATTTGATCTTATGGTGCTCTCACAGAGCATTCATCATTTTACTCCCGGCCAACTTGCCATCATGATAGCACAGTCGGCAAAACAGACGAAAACAGCTTTTGTTGGCATTGACGGGTATCGCAGTATGTTGCTTGCAGGTGGTGTTCCCCTGATGGCCACCATGCAGGGGATTGCTTCGTTCACCCTTGACGGGTTTATTTCAGCGCGAAAATTTTACAGCGAACTGGAACTTGATATCATTGCTGAAATCGCAACCGGCAAAAGAAACCACGCCATTACCTCTCCATGGCCCTTGAGCATTCTTACGGTACGCTTCGATGGCATTAAACCAGATGTATGCCAGCCTTCATGAAGCGTTCTGCATAAGGAATTTCATCGCATTGTCTGCATGTATGGCAGACCCCATCCCGGCACAGTTCCTGAAATAGTTTTCAAGGCTACCCATACTGGCCTCCTTCATGACCATGACGAAGTCAGTGCCAAACATCAGTCGCGTTTTGAGAATCGGATGGTGTTCTATAAGGATATTGATGTTTTCAATGGTTTGTTTTTCGGGGCAGTAAGAAAAATCAGCATAGACGTTCTCGAATTCTATCATCAGTTGAATGATCTGATAACTCCAGTTGGCAGAAATCAAAGCACTCTTTTTTCCTTTTATCAGAAAATTCGCATACTCCTGTATAGCCTCGGAGCCGCCGAAATGGGCAAAATTGAGCCTTAGGTTGCTGTATTTTTTATTCTCCAATATGGCACGCCAGTTATTCGGCGTTGCAAAGAGCTCTACGGGGTTATCAGCAGAAGTTGTTATGATATCAATCGTTCCATCTTGTTTTTTGCTTTTGGTTTGGAGCTGTTTACACATATTTTTCATACCGTTAGGTGAGGTATGGGTTGTAACGGGTATATCGTTTTCAATACAGAGCTGGTATATCGGGTAAAGATCCGGGTGTGTCGGCAGGTAGCCCAAAGGGGGATAGAGTTTGATCCCTTTAAAAATTCCGGGGAGTATCAGCTCCTTGACCAACTTTTCAATTCCGGTCCGACGGGGATCAACAGCAAGGAATGGCAGCACCGTCTTATGATTTTTGTTTTTCAGCTCCTGAAGCTCCAGCAGATGTTTTCGGAACCCGCGAGTCATCTGTACTCCGCCCTCTATTGTGCGGCAAACATCCTGTTTTTCTTCCATTTCCGGGTGTTGAAACTCACTGATCACGTCGTCCAGCTCTTTCCACACAAGATCGAGACGCTCTCTTTTTGGGGCGCCGGTGAGGCCCCTCTGTTTCCGCTCTTTTTCAAATGTTTGTATAACATCAGCCTTTAGTTTCATAGCTAACCTGGTAAAGGAATCCAGACTCTCCGGTGGAATGAGTGTTGTTCCAAAAACCCTTTTTTCTTCATCTTCGGGCAATCCGGCAGGCATCGTTCTTTTCTTCAATGAAGAACCGTCATCAAGCACAAAAAATATGTCCATCATGAGCGGAACGGTAATCAATGGAGCTGAATAATTCCACTGCCCTTTTTTATAGCATTTCTGTTCCAGTTTATAATTATCCTCAGCGCTTTGGAGGGCTGTTGCCAATAACCTTGCAACGTATTTCAGCAAAGAGTCAAGATCCGGTTCTGATACACTTCTCTCCCTTGATAGGGGCATGTCATCACTTTGGTAAGGGTAGTTCCCTTTTGCCTTGCTCCAGCCAATTTCAAGAAGCTCTCTGAATGCAAACTTGACATTGAAAAAGTGACAATGAACATCAACGGGATTAGTAGTCATGATGAAACTCCCTTTTTTTCCTCCGGAAATGATTGTGAGACGATCATCCGGATGATTTGAGTTAGAGGCGAGTACTTTACCCCGCAAGATACATCATTACGTAACAAATACATAGGCTTCTTGTTTTTTTCAGTTGTGCTTTAATCCTTGAGAGGAGAGGTGTTGAGGCATCGACGGGATTATTCGAATCTCCTCGGTATCGGGAATTTTTTTTTTGAGAACATTGTTCAGTATGCGTCAGCTCTTATTCATGTATTTGATTTGTAATAATTCAAACAACAGGAGAAGAAACCATGTCACTGTCGCTTTACAAAAGGGATCCCCTGAAAATGTTCGAGGATGTTTTCAATGATAAGGTGTCGCCTTTTTTCTCTTCAATGGTAGCGCCAGCCTTCAAGGTTGATGTCAGTGAGGACGATGATGCGATATTTATTGAGGCTGATATTCCCGGTGTTAAAAAAGAGGATATCAAGGTTTCGATGGAAGATAATGTACTCTCTATCTCTGTGGAGAGAACCCAGAGTGAGGAGGAGAAGAAAAAGGGGTATCACCGCGTTGAGCGGTCGTGGGGGAGCCTCAGCCGCAGTTTTACGGTTGGCGAGAACATCGATGCCGCAAAGATTGAGGCAAAATATGATAATGGAGTGCTCAGGATTGTTGTTCCCAAAGTGGAGTCTACTCCAAAAACAGGGAAGGAGATTCCTGTCAGCTAACAATGATAGAAAACGAAAAGTAAAACGCTCATGTCAAAAAAATCACAGAAAAAGGTAGAACCTGTGGCTCTTGACGGGGCTCTTTCAGCGGAGGAGCGCGAAGAGTCAATCAGGCTGACGGCTTATTATCGGTGGAAAAAGAAGGGTGAGAGATATGGAGAAGATCAGGATGATTGGTTTGAAGCGGAAGAGGCTTACAATGATTCTTTTCCCGATGCTGGTGGCGATTGAGGTTAGCTTCTGATTTTAGAAAAGTTGGGATTACTGAAAAAGAACACCCCGCGAGAGAAGATCTGCGGGGTGTTCTTTTTGTTCTGTGTTCGTGTCTCTTTTCAGGAGGCTGCCAGTGCTTCCTGAACTTTTTGGGCTGCATCACGGAGTCCTTTTGCAGCAATAAGGTTCAAGCCTGAATCGTCAAGCATTTTCTGTGCAATCGGCGCATTGGTTCCTTCAAGGCGGACAATGACTGGCAGGTGCAGGTCTATTTTTTTTGCGGCTTCGATAATGCCACCTGCTACGCGGTCACAGCGAACAATGCCACCAAAAATATTGACAAGGATTGCTTTGACGTTTTTGTCACTTAAAATGATCTTGAATCCCTCTTCAACAGTTTGCGGGCTTGCTGAACCTCCAACATCGAGGAAGTTTGCCGGTTTCCCGCCAGCAAGCTGGATCATGTCCATGGTGCCCATAGCCAGTCCTGCGCCGTTGACCATGCAGCCGACATTACCGTCAAGGCGGACATAGTTGAGATTGGATTTTGAGGCTTCGACTTCAAATGGATCCTCTTCGTTGGTATCGCGTAGTTCGTGGAACTCTTTGTGGCGGAAAAGAGCGTTGTCGTCAAAGTTAATTTTTGCGTCGAGTGCAAGCACTTTTCCCTCTTTGGTGACAACCAGCGGATTGATTTCGGCCAGTGCCGCGTCAATAGAGATGTAAGCGTTGTAAAGCGCAGTGATGAAGTTTACGGCGTTGCGGAACTGCTCACCCTTGAGCCCAAGGAAGAAGGCGGCTTCGCGTGCCTGGAATCCCTGCATGCCAAAGAGAGGGTCAATCTGGATTTTCAGGAGCCTCTCCGGAGTCTCTTCAGCAACTTTCTCAATTTCCATACCGCCTTCGGTCGAAACCATCAGCACATTTTTCGAGGTTGAGCGGTCAAGGGTAATACCGACATAAAACTCCTTTTCGATATTCATACCCTCTTCGACAAGAACTCTTCTCACCTCTTTGCCTTCCGGGCCAGTTTGATGGGTAATGAGCGTCATGCCAATCAGTTGGTGGGCAATATCAAGGCTCTCTTCAGGTGATTTGGCGAGTTTTACTCCACCAGCCTTTCCTCTGCCCCCGGCATGAATCTGTGCTTTTATAACAACAACCGGACAACCGAGCTCATCAAAAAGCTGCTCAGCCGCCTGTTTTGCTTCTTCAGGCGAATAGGCTACAATTCCTCTTGGCACGGCAACCCCGAATTTTCTCAGGATATCCTTGCCTTGATATTCATGAATGTTCATATTATTAGGTATTGGGTTACTGACGATAGTTTGCACACCGGATGCAGGAAAACGCTTGATTGCGCAAAGAGCATAGTATAATGAAAATTACGATTACGGTAAAACCTCTTATTGCTGACTCAACACTATTTATATAAAAAGTATGATGGATTTTGCGTATTGCATGGAACTGGCTTTTCGTGAGGCAATCAAGGCGTTTGAACGCAAGGAGGTTCCTGTGGGTGCGGTTGTTCTCGACAGTAATGGTCATGTCATTGGGAGGGGGTATAATCAGGTTGAAGCGCTTTGTGATTCCACAGCGCATGCTGAAATGATTGCATTGACCTCAGCCATGGCAACGCTCGGCAGCAAATATCTCAATGATTGTACCCTTGCTGTTACGCTGGAACCCTGCCCGATGTGTGCCGGGGCTATCGTTAATGCCAAGGTCGGAAGGGTTATTTTTGGAGCCTATGATCCGAAAATGGGAGCTGCGGGTACGGTCATGAATGTGACAGGATCCCGACAGCTCAATCATCAGCCGGAGGTCTTTGGCGGGATCATGGAAAACAAGTGCCGGAATTTACTGCAGGATTTTTTCAGGGAACTTCGGAAGGGGAGTGATCAGTAGTCAGTCGTCAGTAGTCAGTAGTCAGTAGTCAGTAGTCAGTAGTCAGTAGTCAGTAGTCAGTAGTCAGTAGTCAGTAGTCAGTAGTCAGTAGTCAGTAGTCAGTAATCAGTAATCAGTAGATGGCTGACTACTGATGGCTGACGGCTGACTACTGACTACTATCCATTGTCTTTAAGCATGTTTTTCAGCGAACTTGCGAGGTGGGAGACGATGTCCTGGGCCATGCCGCTTCCTGTCGAAGGGGGATGGATCGTATCAAGACTTTCGATACCTGCTTTTTTTACGGCTTGGCTGATGGTGACTGAGAGAATCGGGTTGCACTCCCTGACAATCTCTTTCAGCATGAATGATGCTTCAAACATGCTTTGCTGGATAATCTCTTTTTTGTCTTCTTCTGTCATGATCTGGCAGTGGCGTGTTGCGATAATACCTGCCAGACAGGTGAGATAGGTGTTGGTCGAGCCAGCAATGAAGAGGTTGAGAAAAAATGGGCTCAGCAGGTTTCCCGCTGGCAAGAGTGTTGAAAGGGTATTGCTGAACGAAGACTGTATGATTGGCCTGATGTGGGCAGGGATATCCTCCTTCTTGAAATCGGAAAGTGGGAGGCAACCGTATACGGAGCGAATGAGTGAGATAAACTCCCTGAGCTGTTGCTCGCGGGTGTGCATAACGTAGATTTTCCAGACCACCTTAAGGATGTTCATAAGGGAGGTGGTTGTTCCGTAGGAGGTATTCTGGGCAAACGCACCTACAAAAAAGTTTTTTGTGGCGATCTGTTTTATGGTGTTGTTTGCGTCCACTTCAATAAATCTGAGGTTGGTACGTACCCACTTTTGATCTTTTTTCTTTGTTGACGGCTCCTGATGCATGGGATGAACCGGTAATCGGGAGAGCAGATATTCTGTGTAAGCTATCATCTCTTTCGAGTTTCCGTTTTTCGGCAGTACGGCCTTTTTCGGGGCAGCAAAAAGCTTGAAGCCGCTGTAGAGTGCAAAAAGTATGCAGGCCGCGCTGAAGAGCAGAAAAAGGGTTCCGGCAAAAGGATGCAGCAAGCTGAGGAGGGAGGCTGCCGCACTCAACTGGTTTACGGTAAAAACAACCAGAATGAGAATGAATGTTACAAGTGCGGCATAGAGGAAAAGGATTGTTTTATGTCTCATATTTTCAGCTCTTGTCAAGTAACCTCTGGTTTCGGCAGCCTGATGGCCTGGTCGGTGCTGAACTGGTAGTCAAGAAAAATATCTTCCGCCGTCGGAAGCTGCCATTTTCCGTTTGCAAGCATATTTGTTGTCTCTTTGAGGCGGTAGGTGGTATGGCCACAGGTCCAACAGTCATAATTGGCCATGCCGGTACAGAGGCAGGTCTTCTCCTTTACGGCAAGCGGTTGCCCTGCTTCTCTTTCTGCAATGGCCGCGTAATAGGCGTCGATATAGGAACATTTCCCTCCATTTTCAAGCAGGTAGCCAAGCCCTTCGCAATTCGGTCTTATGGCATAACGAAGGGTTGGTGAAGAGGTGAGCATCCGCATGGGATAACCGGTGGTAGAGGCCATGTTCACGACGATATCTTCCTCTTTTGCATTGAGATAGTTTTGTTTGACCTCAGCGGGAAGACCAGCCTCTTTGCTGATGGTAAAGCGGGTTGCAACCTGTACGCCACCAGCTCCAAGTTGAAGATAGTCTGCGGCATCAGTGCCGGTAAAGATGCCTCCTGCAGGGATCACCGGAATGTTCAGCCCCTCCTTTTTCAGAAAAGCAAGTACTTCAGTAAAGATCGTTTTGAGATCGAAGGTATGCCAGTCGTTTGCTCCAAAGCCAAGGTGACCACCGGCAAGTGGCCCTTCCACAATGATGTACTCGGGGAGACGGTTCAGGCGCACTGCCCGTTTCAGAAAGATGGCAAGAGCCCTGACGGAGGAGATGATAATGCCAATTTTGACATCACGGAACCTTGGATGATCCTGAATAAGGTCAAGTGTCCGGAGGTTGAGACCTGCCGCGAGGGTCAAGCCGTCAATACCGGCATCCATCGCTGCGGTCAGCCGTACCTTCAGCGTTTCGATACCGCTGTTCATGGTCAGCTTTTCCATGCAGTTCAGAAAAATGTCACCACTTCCCGTTTTTTGGGAGATCGTGTACTCAATATATTTTTTTTGGGCAGCGGCGACCTCTTCAAGGTCAAACAGAACCGCTGACTTATCAGGATTGTTACTGAACTGGGCGTACTTTTTTCTTTTCCGACTTACAAAAGTGGTGTTGAATATCCTGTCACAAACGTAGCTGACGATAGCATCAGAAATGTGGCCTATTCCGCCGAGTTTGGCAGCAGCAAGGGCAAGCTCTGTTGTTGAAATGTTAACACCCATGCCTCCAATAATGATGGGTACATACTCTTTTCCGCCTATTTGTAATCTGAAATTGTCTACGTTCATTGTCGTTTTTATCAGTATAAGGGCATTTACAGATCATCATTACTACTGGGGAGAGGGGAGACTGGCAGTATGCCAACAACCATCCTGCGCCAAAAATTACTTAAGATATCATATTTCAATTTATAAATCTACAGACAATTCTTAGAAAATCCCCACCATTTCAACTATTCATGGCATTCTTAAGTAAACTTTCGGGCACTGAAGTGGATGAAGTTTGAGAAAAGGTGCAGAGAATATTAAATTGCTGGCCAACTAACAGGGAAAGAGGAATTTCCTGAATAAAAAATCCTGAAAAAAGGGAGTAGCTATGATTAAACTGGTCTTGTTGCGGCATGGAGAAAGTCAGTGGAATCGGGAAAATCGTTTTACCGGGTGGTATGATATTGACCTGACTGATCAGGGGAGAGAAGAGGCTGCAAATGCCGGTAAACTCCTTCGGGAGGGGGGCTTTGTGTTTGATGTAGCCTATACATCAGTACTGAAACGTGCTATCCGGACTCTTTGGAGTGTGCTGGATGCAATGGATCTGATGTGGATTCCTGTTTTCAAGAGCTGGAGGCTGAACGAGCGCCATTATGGTGCGCTGCAGGGGCTTAATAAATCGGAAACGTCGCAGAAATATGGCGAGGAACAGGTTCTTGTTTGGCGGAGAAGTTACGATACCCCGCCTCCTGCGCTGGAGAAGAGTGATAAGCGCTACCCTGGATCCGAACCTCGCTACGCCGATCTGGCTGAAGAGGAGATTCCTTTGAGTGAATGTCTCAAAGACACGGTGGATCGCTTTTTGCCGATATGGCATGAAACGATAGCCCCAGAAATCCGCAAAGGCCGCAAGGTGATTATTGCAGCTCATGGTAACTCTTTGCGTGCATTGGTTAAATATCTTGACAATATTTCCGAGGAGGATATTGTTGGTGTAAATATTCCCACCGGAATTCCGTTAGTCTATGAACTTGATGATGATCTTAACGCATTGAGAAGTTATTATCTCGGCGATCAGGAAGCCTTGAAAAAGGCGGTTGATGCTGTGGCCAGCCAGGGGAAAGCAAGCCAATAGTGCCTGGTGACAGGATTGGGGGTATATTGTTAAAAAACATTTATATTCTGCGCTAAGATCTTTCGGTTGCCTTTTTTTTGAAACTGTTTGAAAAGTTGTGCCTGAAAATATGAACGTTACGTTAAATACTGGGCTCTATGATCCTCAGTTCGAGCATGATGCTTGCGGTGTAGGGTTTATTGCCCATATCAAGGGAGTCAAATCCCATGAAATTGTCGAGCAGGGTTTGCAGATCAATGAGAACCTCAAGCATCGCGGTGCATGTGGATGTGAAAAAAATACCGGTGACGGAGCAGGAATTCTTCTTCAGGTTCCCGACAAGTTTCTGCGCAGGGTTTGTGCTGAAATAAATATAGATCTTCCCCCCAAGAAGCAGTATGGCGTAGGAATGCTTTTTTTGCCGCCGGATATCTCTCAAAGACGTGCTATTGAAGACATCTGCCGTCAGATGATTCAGGCCGAGGGGCAGAAGTTTCTCGGCTTCAGGAAGGTGACAACCTGTAACGATACTCTTGGCGAAACTGCACGCTCACAGGAACCTATTGTCAAGCAGCTTTTTGTTGGCTGGGGCAAGGATACGCTCTCTGAACTGGAATTTGAAAGAAAGCTCTATATCATCCGGCGCCGTATAACCAAAAGAGTCAAGTATACCGCTGGCCTGCTTGGCAGCAGTTATTTTTACATATCGAGCCTTTCTGGTCGCACCATTGTTTATAAAGGAATGCTCCTTCCCGAACAGGTCGGAGAGTTCTATCCTGAACTGCACGATGCGGATATGGAGAGCGCCATTGCCATGGTTCACTCCCGTTTCAGCACCAATACCTTTCCGAGCTGGGACAGGGCCCATCCCTATCGCTTTCTCAGTCATAACGGTGAGATCAATACGCTGAAGGGCAACGTCAACTGGATGAAGGCGAGGGAGAAAAATATCCAGTCGAAGGTGTTCGGCAATGCGATTGAGAGTATCAAACCGATTATTCTGGAGGATGGCAGTGATTCCGCCATTCTTGATAATACCTTTGAGTTCCTGGTGCTTTCGGGTCGTTCGCTGGCTCATGCAGCCATGATGATCATTCCGGAGCCCTGGACAGGTAATGGCGGGCTCTCGGCTGAGAAAAAAGCCTTTTATGAGTATCACAGTTGTCTCATGGAGCCCTGGGACGGTCCTGCATCAGTAACCTTTACCGATGGCGTACAGATTGGAGCCGTTCTTGACCGCAATGGACTTCGTCCGTCACGCTATTATATCACCAAGGATGATCTTGTCATTATGGCATCCGAGGTTGGTGTGCTTGATATTGCTCCGGAGCGGATCCTGAAAAAAGATCGCCTGCAACCGGGACGCATGTTTCTGGTCGATACCGCCCAGGGACGCATCATTTCCGATGAAGAGATCAAAGAGAGCATTGCCAGTGAACAACCCTATCGTGAATGGATTGAGCGGAACATGGTCGATCTGGATATGCTGACCGATCACCCGCAGTTGAAAAATCCTGATGAGGACAAATATAGCCTTACCGCCCGTCAGAAGGTGTATGGCTATACCCAGGAGGATCTTATGCTGCAGATCAAAATAATGAGTGAAAAAGGTGTGGAGCTGGTTGGCTCGATGGGCAACGATACACCGCTTGCTGCGCTGTCTAACAAGCCGAAACTGCTTTACGACTATTTCAAGCAGCTTTTTGCCCAGGTGACCAATCCCCCGATTGATTCGCTCAGAGAGGAACTGATCACTTCCACAACAGTCATGCTTGGAACGGAAGGAGGGCTGCTTGAACCCTCAGAGGTTAACTGCAGACGCATTCGCCTGCCCCATCCAATTTTGACCAATCAGGCCCTCGAAAAGATTCGTGGTATAGACAAACCCGGCTTCAGGGCGGTCACCTTGCCGATTTTTTATGCGGTAAAAGAGGGCGGAAAGGGTATTGAAGCCGCCATGTACGACCTTTACCGTCAGTCTGAACAGGCGGCAAGCAAGGGTGTCAATATCATTATCATCTCCGACAAGGGAGAGCTTAATAATGATCGTGCACCGATTCCAGCGCTTCTTGCTGTATCCGGTCTGCATAACTTTCTTATCAATGCTGGTATAAGAACACAGGTTGGCCTTGTTCTCGAATCGGCTGAGCCAAGGACGGTACACCATTTTGCCATGCTCATCAGTTATGGAGCTGGTGCCGTCAATCCCTATATGGCGATTGAGACCGTTCGTTCGCTGGCTGCGACGGGCCATATCAAGCTGGATGAGAAGGTTGCCATAAAGAACTATATAAAGGCTGCCGTCAAGGGTGTGGTGAAGACCATGGCCAAGATGGGAATTTCAACAATCCAGAGCTATCGTGGAGCCCAGATTTTTGAGGCAGTTGGCCTCAATACCCAGCTTGTTGATGCCTACTTCACCCGCACGCCAACCCGTATAGAAGGTATCGGTCTTGATATTGTTGCTGAAGAGGTTCGTCGGCGTCATGAAGCGGTTTTTCCACCCACAGGCAATAAAGTTGATCGCGGGCTTGAAGCTGGCGGTGAACGCAAATGGCGGCATAGTGGCGAATACCATCTGTTCAGCCCTGAGGCGATCCATTTTCTGCAGCACTCCTGCAGAACAGCAGATTATGAGCTGTTTAAAAAATACGAGAACCTTATCGATGACCAGAGTCAGCATCTCTGTACCATCCGAGGCCTGATGGATATCAGGTTCAGCGATCAGGCCGTTCCGATTGATGAGGTTGAGCCGGTTGAGGCCATTCTGAAAAGGTTCAAAACGGGAGCCATGTCTTATGGTTCCATAAGCCAGGAGGCTCATGAAACCCTTGCCATTGCCATGAACAGGCTTGGGGGAAGGAGCAATACCGGTGAAGGGGGAGAAGACCCGGCGCGTTTCAAAAAAGATGCCAATGGCGATTCGAGAATGTCGGCCATCAAGCAGGTCGCTTCCGGAAGGTTTGGCGTTACCAGCGAATATCTTGCCAGTGCCAATGAGATCCAGATCAAGATGGCTCAGGGTGCCAAGCCTGGTGAAGGCGGACAGCTTCCAGGCTCCAAAGTCTATCCCTGGGTAGCCAAGGTGCGTCATTCAACACCTGGCGTCGGTCTGATTTCTCCTCCGCCCCACCATGATATCTATTCTATTGAGGATCTGGCGCAGCTTATTCATGATTTGAAAAATGCCAATCCGGTTGCCCGTATCAACGTCAAGCTGGTCTCCACCGTTGGTGTAGGCACTATCGCCGCCGGTGTGGCCAAGGCCCATGCGGATGTTGTGCTCATCAGTGGCCATGATGGCGGAACCGGTGCATCGCCAGTTTCAAGCATTATGCATGCAGGTATGCCGTGGGAGCTTGGTCTTGCTGAGGCCCACCAGACCCTTGTGCTCAATAATCTGCGTAGCAGAATTGTTGTTGAAGCGGACGGTCAGTTGAAAACCGCACGCGATATTATTATTGCTGCAATGCTGGGCGCTGAAGAGTTCGGCTTTGCCACTACCACGCTTGTGGTGATGGGATGCATCATGATGCGTTGTTGCCAGGATGATTCCTGCCCGGTTGGTGTAGCTACCCAGAATCCGGAACTGCGCAAACATTTCAAGGGTAAACCGGAGCATGTTGAAAACTTCATGCGCTACCTTGCTGAAGGTGTTCGCGAATATATGGCACGTCTTGGTGTGCGTACCCTGAATGAACTCGTCGGACGCACTGAGTTACTGAGTATGAAGAAATCTGTCGATCACTGGAAGGCACAGGGTATTGATCTTTCCAAGATTCTCTATCAGGCCGAAGTGGGCGAGGATGGAGTGCGCTACTGCACCATCAAACAGGAGCATGGTCTCAATGATAGTCTTGATCGCACGACCCTGCTCTCTATCTGTGAGCCAGCCATCAAAAGAAAAGAGCGGGTTGTCTCCACGCTTCCGATTCGAAATACGAACAGGGTTGTCGGCACCATTGTCGGGTATGAAGTGACGAAAGCATATGGCTCTGCCGGATTGCCGGACGATACGATTCACCTGAAATTTGTTGGTTCAGCCGGTCAGAGCTTTGGTGCCTTTATTCCCAATGGCATCACTCTTGAGCTTGAAGGCGATGCCAACGATTATGTGGGCAAGGGACTCTCCGGTGGCCGGATTATTGTCTATCAGTCACAAGGTTCCTCTTTCCTGCCGGAAGAGAATATTATCATCGGCAACGTCGGATTCTATGGAGCAACCTCAGGCGAGGCCTTTATCAGGGGAATGGCCGGAGAGCGCTTCTGTGTTCGTAACAGTGGTTTGAATGCTGTGGTTGAGGCGATTGGAGATCATGGCTGTGAATACATGACCGGTGGAACTGTGGTCATTCTTGGCAAAACAGGCAGGAACTTTGCGGCAGGTATGTCGGGCGGTATTGCCTATGTCTACGATGTTGATGGTACATTTGCCGGCAACTGTAACCGTGAGATGGTCGATCTCTCTGCCATTGATGATCCAATGGAGCTTGCATTACTTCAGTCCATGATTGAAAGGCATGTCGACTATACCGGCAGCCATCTTGGTCAGACCATTCTTGATGACCAGGATGCTCTTCGCAAGCGTTTCGTCAAAGTGATGCCACAAGATTACCGCCGTGCTCTTGAAGCCATGAAAGTAGTTGAGGCTGCAGGGCTCAGTGGCGATGAAGCGGTTATGGCTGCATTTCATAAAAATATTCATGATCCGGCACGAGTTTCAGGGAATTAATACCCGAGAAGGGTGGCGCAACCCGGTTGGAAAAAGATTAAATCATTGATATGGGTAAAGTTAAAGGTTTCATGGAGTATCAGAGAGCATTGCCCTTGGACAGAGCGCCTCTGGAGAGAACACAAGACTGGCAAGAATTTCACAAAGAGATGGAGGCCGGGGAACTGCAGGAGCAGGGCGCCCGTTGTATGGATTGCGGTACACCATACTGTCATACCGGATTTATGCTGAGCGGTATGACGAGCGGTTGTCCCATTCACAATCTTGTTCCTGAGTGGAATGATTATGTTTATAAAGGGTTCTGGCACGAGGCCTACGATCGGTTGATGAAAACCAACAACTTTCCTGAATTTACAGGCAGGGTCTGTCCGGCTCCGTGTGAAGGTTCCTGCGTGCTTGGTCTCATTGAACTGCCGGTTACTATCAAGAATATTGAATGCTTTATTATTGAGCATGCCTTTACTGAAGGGTGGGTAGTCCCAAAACAGATTGCCAACAGAACAGGAAAACGGGTGCTCATTGTCGGTTCAGGTCCATCGGGACTTGCCTGTGCTGATCAGCTCAACAAGGCTGGACACAGCGTTACCGTCTTCGAGCGAGATGATCGTTTTGGCGGTCTCATGATGTATGGTATTCCGAATATGAAGCTCGATAAACGGCTTGTTGTAGAGCGTCGTATTGAGCTGATGAAGAGTGAGGGAATTACCTTCATGGAGCGCACAGAGGTTGGTGTTGACTATCCGGCAGACAAGCTCCTTGAAGAGTTTGATGCTGTTGTGCTCTGTACGGGCGCTACAAAGCCCCGCAATCTTGCTGCAGAGGGACGTGAATTTTCGGGTATCCATTATGCCATGGATTTCCTGCGTTCAAGTACCAAAGCCTTGCTTGACGACACGACACCAGCTCTTTCAGCCGCAGGCAAAAATGTTGTTGTTATTGGTGGAGGCGATACCGGTACCGATTGCGTTGCCACATCATTGCGTCAGGGGTGTATAAGTGTTTTGCAGCTTGAAATCATGCCGAAACCGCCTCTTGATCGTCAGCCAGACAATCCCTGGCCCGAATGGCCTAAAACCTTCAAGGTTGATTATGGGCAGGAAGAGGCAGCGTTTCTGCAGGGAGAAGATCCGCGACAATACTCCATCATGACCAAGAAGTTTCTTGCTGATGAAACAGGTGCTGTGCAGGCTGTAGAAGTCTCCAGGGTTGAGTGGGTTAAAGAGGAAGGCCGCTTTATGCCTCGACCGGTTCCGGGAACGGAACAGATCATACCGGCAGAGTTTGTTTTGCTGGCGATGGGCTTTGTTGGGCCAGAGGAGCATCTTCTGCAGCAACTGCAGGTTGTTCAGGATGAACGTTCAAATATCAAGGCGACAGAGAAAAACTATCGTACCAACCGCGACGGAATTTTTGCTGCTGGCGATGCCCGCAGGGGACAGAGTCTTGTGGTTTGGGCCATTCATGAGGGCCGCTCTGCTGCACGTGAGTGTGACCGGTTTCTGATGGGCTACACAAATCTGCCGTAAAATTTATTTAATGAGGGAGGATTATGGAACAGCAAAAACTCAGGGAGCTTCTCGATACGCTTCATCAGGAGCTTGAACAGGTAGACTCCATTGATGATACAACGGAAGCTGTGCTGTCGAACCTCCGATCGGATATGCAGCGACTTCTCAACGAAAAAGCTGGTGCCATCCATGAGGATGCATCACTTATGGAACGTATGAACGGAGCACTTGACCATTTTGAGGAAGGACACCCTAAACTGAGTCTGACCTTGCAGCTTCTGCTGGAAAGTCTTGCCAAAATGGGATTTTAGATTGTTTTTAAGCTTATTAATTTGACAGAAAGCGTAATTGTTTCATGACGAGAGAAAGAGAACCGGGAAAAAGTAGAACAAAAAGCGGTAGCGGTACCACCGATCAGGTCTTCTGCTCGTTTTGTGGCAGAAGTGCCCAGGAGGTCAATAGTATGATTGCCGGCCCGAAAGCATTTATATGTGATCGTTGTATCAAGACATCGTTTGATATCCTGCGCAAAGAGGTAAACGCAGTTCCGCCCGTTGCAAAGGTGTCGGAGCAGCCCTTTCAGCCTCGTCTTGTCAGCCCGAAAGCAATCATGGATTCGCTTGGTCAGTACGTGGTTGGTCAGGATGCAGCCAAAAAGTCGCTTGCCGTAGCGGTCTACAACCACTACAAGAGGATTGACTCACAGGAGCAGCAGCAGGCAGACGATGAAGTTGTCATTGAAAAGAGCAATATTCTGCTCATCGGCCCTACCGGAACAGGAAAGACCCTTCTTGCCCAGACCCTTGCCAACCTGCTTGAAGTGCCCTTCTCCATCGTTGACGCCACCTCACTGACCGAAGCAGGTTATGTTGGCGACGACGTTGAAACCATTCTTGCCCGTCTGCTCCATGCAGCGGATTTTAATCTCGAACGCACCGAACGAGGCATCATCTATGTTGACGAGATCGATAAAATTGCCCGCAAATCGGCCAACGTCTCTATCACCCGTGACGTATCAGGCGAAGGAGTGCAGCAGGCATTGCTGAAAATACTTGAAGGCGCTGTTGTCGGTGTGCCCCCAAAAGGAGGACGCAAGCATCCTGAACAGCAACTGATCAACATCAACACCAAGAACATTCTCTTCATCTGTGGTGGAGCGTTTGAAGGACTCGACAAGCTCATCGCCAAAAGGGTCTCAAAATCATCCATGGGCTTTGGCGCAAAGGTCAAAACCACGCAGATCGGCTACGACCCGGAAATCCTCAAGCTGGTCATGCAGGACGACCTCCACGAGTACGGGCTTATCCCCGAATTCATTGGCCGTCTTCCCGTGATTTCAACCCTTGAGATGCTCGATGAGAAGGCTTTGCGCAACATTCTGGTTGAGCCGAAAAATGCCATCACCAAGCAGTACAAGAAACTCTTTGAAATGGATGGCGTTGAACTTGAGTTTACCGAAGAGGCGCTCGACAAGGTCGTCAAAATCGCCATCGAGCGGGGAACAGGGGCGCGCGCCCTGCGTTCAGTACTCGAAAACGTCATGATCGACATCATGTTCGAGATTCCCTCGATGAAAAACACCCATAAATGTGTCATCACAGCCGACACCATCGAGAACAAAGCAGCCCCGGAATATTTCTCCGGTGACCGCAAAAAGAAAAAAATTGCATAACAGGGCATCTTAAGCTTTGTTATTCATGAATGAAAGGCTATATTAACAGCCTTTCAGAAAGGACGATTAGCTCAGTTGGTTAGAGCGCTACATTGACACTGTAGAGGTCAGAAGTTCGAATCTTCTATCGTCCACATCCCACATAAAAGCCTGCAAATTAATAACTTGCAGGCTTTTATCCTCCCGCTCTTACGCCACTGAAATACTCCGATTTTATCTGATTTAACGCCGTTTACCAATGGTTTTTTTACGCCATTGTTATGCGAGTTTTTTTACTTCTCCTGAAAAGACCTGATAACTTATTGCATAATTGAGTATTGCGCTTGTATGCGTAATGCCTGCGCTACCCCTACACTCTTTTGTTCAGGTTTCTGGCATTTTTCGGTGCCAAATGACCCGAACGTTTTTGGCTTCTTTAGCCCGAGGGTGGCTAATCTTATAAAAGGGGGCGATAGCTGCTACAATCTCCGCATGCTAAATCACTGAACGTTCAGCGTTTTGAGCGGATCGAAACCGTTGCCGTATTCGTGAGGATATCCTTTGGGGTTGCAGATCACTCTGGTCTCGCCGATTGAATACTCCATGGCGGTATGGCAGTGACCACAGATCCAGTAGGCTATTTTATGGGAGGGCACCTCTTTTTCAAGGTCTGACACATATGCCGCGTTCAGGAGGTCGTTTCGGTAACCAGGAGCGATTCCTTGCATTGAGGGGTGATGATGGGTGACCACAATCACGGTGTATCCGAGTCCCGTATAGTGATCGACATTTTCAAAAAGCCTTTTTTTCTGCTTGTGATGAAGAGCGAGAAGGTACTCCGGCCGTAACCGGTGATAATCGGCTCCGACTTTTATCAGCCGATAGTCATTGAGGCCCTGACTGACATCGAACATGGCGATGGGGTTGCCGCCAAAAAAGTCTGTCCAGAGAGTGGTCCCGATGATGGCGATTTTCTCTTCCTCCAGAATGAGCGTACCGGTATGTACGTTGTGAAATCCATGCTCGGCGAAGGCGTTCGGCCAGGAGTGCTTCTCGATGTTGCCGTGATACCATTCGTGATTGCCCTCAATGACGAAAACATCTCTGAACTGCTTTGAGCATTGCGAAAGAAAACCGAACCATGTCTGTTTTCTGCTCAACAGCCCGATATCTCCAGCAAGGATGAGCAAGGATTCATTGTCTTCGGCAAGTTCCGGAACCTGCCAGTCCTCGCTGCTCTCTTCTCGACAGAACTCGTTATGAATGTCGGAAATGACTCTGAAAAGCATCAGTGCTTAAAGTTGAGGTTCACGATACTGTGAGGGGAGACCTTGGCTCCACTTGTAACGATACGGTTTCGCAATAACAATATAATGTTGTTCAGCCAGTTCAGGTAATTTGCAGTGAACAGCTTAAAAGTCGCTGAAAGCTCGAGGAACAAGTGGTAAAATTTTTCCTAAGCCTTTTTTGATACTTCTCTGGTCTATTGTTGGTTAGGATAAATATACCTATACTTATGCATAATGTATGGTATTTCTATCCTTATGAAAAATGTCACAACAAAGTACAGTTGCAGATAAGGCCAAAGCTCTTATTCTTGCCCAGGGAGGCCTCATCCGTACCCGGGAAGCGATCAGTCTTGGTATTCATCCCCGAACGCTTTACACTCTTCGTGACAGTGGTGAGCTTGAAGAGCTTTCTCGAGGGATTTACCAACTCAAAGGGTGGAAGCAGCTCGAATATCCTGATCTTGTCACCGTTGCACTGAGGGTTCCGAATGGTATACTTTGCCTGGTTTCGGCACTCTCCTTTCACGAAATGACCACCCAGGTTCCACACAGCGTATCTCTTGCGCTTGAAAAAGGTGCCGAACAACCAAGAATCGAGTATCCTCCGGTTACGGTTTTCCGGTTTTCACCCTCTTGTTTCAAGGTCGGTATTGAAACGCATCAGCTCGATGGTGTCCCGGTGAAGATCTACAGTCCGGAAAAGACGCTTGTAGACTGCTTCAAATTTCGTAACAGGATCGGGATGGATATCGTGCTCGAAGCGCTCAAACTGTATCGGCAGAGAGTGCAAAAGAATCTGCATGCGCTCATGCAGTATGCAGAAGTGTGCCGTGTTGCCTCGGTCATGAAACCATATCTGGAGGCAACACTGTGAGTGCAAAAGCGATCAAAAATATTGGAGCCTCGGTCAGGCAAAGACTGTTGAACAAGGCGCGACAGGAAAACAGGCCTTTTCAGGAGCTGTTGCAATACTATGCCATGGAGCGCTTTCTCTACCGTCTGTCGGTTTCTTCATTCGCAGATCGTTTCATTCTCAAGGGGGCATTGTTGCTCAGGGTCTGGCATGCTCCCCTGGCAAGACCGACAATGGATATCGATATGCTCGGCAGAACAGGAAACGCCCCTGAGAGTATCACGACCATTATCCGTCAGGTTTTAGCCGTTGAAAAACAAGGAGACGGGATCGTTTTCGATCCGGAATCAATCACCGTTGAGCCGATAACGGAAGATGCGGACTATGAAGGATTGCGCATACGATTTCGCGGTGATCTCGATGCCGCCCGACTGACTATCCAGCTTGATATTGGATTTGGAGACAAGGTCTACCCTGATTGAGCACACCGGAGCATAGTGTACCACCTCTACCGGAACAAAGTGTGCCAGTGATTCCGGAACATTATGTGCCACTCGTAACGGAGTAAAGTGTGCCACCCCGTCAGGCCGGATTTGTAACATCAT
>Ga0247840_10000048_pt1 | contig 195496 bp, 182 predicted proteins | sample LaCruzMarch2015__FD_192404 | JGI IMG/M metagenome (GOLD analysis project Ga0247840, IMG submission 192404) | Freshwater microbial communities from meromictic Lake La Cruz, Castile-La Mancha, Spain - LaCruzMarch2015_17m | ecosystem: Environmental > Aquatic > Freshwater > Lake | place: Spain... | reverse complement strand
TGACCGGAGTAATTTGGGGGGAAACTGAGGTAGGAAAAAAATAGAATATTGAAGAATGAAACTACAGAACAATCGATGGGTCAGTTATGTTAGCACTGGTGGGTCAATTCTGGTTAGCGTCCAAGCCGGTGGCAGGTGTAGTGATCTGTATGAAAGCCACATCCGCCCCTATGGCGCCGTTTTCTATCATGCCCGGAATGTCTGTGAACGTTCCAGGAATTAGATCGATATGGCCATTATCGATGGCGTCGTTGACCTGCCAGCCTTTGAAAAACGTCTTCATCCGGTATTTGCCGCCCCCCCCTTGGGAACAGTGGGTAAGTGCCTCTCCTGTACTGATCAACTGAATGATATCCAGGTCGGTCAGGTTTGCTTTTCCCTTATGGAAGAGTTGTTTCGCGAGGGTGCGCGGTTCTGCACTTCCTGTGCCTAGAAAAATGCGCATCCCGGGTTTTAACTGATCTAAAACAGTCTCCGGCGTGACTACCTTCCTTCGCCAATCCAGATCATTGAGATGTAATGACGGCATGTCTACCTCCCGAAGCGAGGTTGATCAAAACACTTTTCATGTAGGTCCTTTGCTTTGTTGTCTGGAGAGGATTGAGAAAAAACTGTTTTGAGATGATATTTATTGATGTCTTTACATTTTCAGTTAGTTTTGTTCGGGGCAACTGAACAGAGTTGTAGACGATTTCACGACAACATAGACCTAACCAACCATTACCAAATTTTTTGATGTTGACGAAATTAGAACAAACAGGACAGATAACTTTGGCTGGGGACATTATATCACCTCATGAAAATGGTTTTCAGCAAAGAACTCTAACTCTTTTGACATTGTATTAGTGGGGGCTTTTAGACATAAATCGTCAGAATGGCAATATTGAATAAAAATGTAATTAATGTGGAGAATAATTATATATTAATCGAGGGACTGGAGATGAGCTCGAAGATTCACATCTTCATTGCTGATGCCAAGCTTCTTCCTGATATTGTTCCTGTGGGTATTAACAGAACTGGCCGCTATCCCCATGATCTTGGCAATTTCCTTGGTTGCCATGCCTTCATTTATCAAAGACGCAACTTCAACCTCGGTAGGGGTGAAATTGAATTGATACATCTTTTTTGTCATCGACGACGTGATGTCCTTGAGTTTGGTTGCTATAATGCTCAGATAACCGCCAAATCTGCCATCACAGTAAACAGGATGCAATGAACCTGTTCGAGCAGTCATCTTGGTTTCTATGTTGGTAAAGAAAAGATGATCAGGGGCAGGAATGGCGGCGAGAGCTGCGGGACAGGGATTCCTTCGGTGAAACAACACTGTAATTCTCTGCGATCATCTGATTCATCTCTATCTCCTTTCCCTTAATTCAATAGGAAATACAGATAGATGATGAACCTGTGAAGCTTAAGTTGCAATCAACTTTTTGTTACGTATAGCACCTACTTATCAATAACTTGCTATGACTGACCGTTGCGCTGATTAACGAAGGAAATGTGCAACGTTCCGGCTCAGCGGCGGCGGCAAGCCGTCCGCTGGAACCGGTAGTTGACTGTTTTGTGCCGCCCTGTCAGAAGCCATCAAGGACGTCTATGCTACGAGCGGGCGATGTCGAAACGGTCAAGGTTCATGACTTTGTTCCACACCGCTACAAAGTTATGCAGGAACTTCTCCTGCGAGTCCTCACATCCGTAGACTTCCGCTAAGGCCCGGAGTTGGGAGTTCGAACCGAAGATCAGGTCGACACGGGTGCCGGTCCACTTGAGTTCGCCCGTTGCGCGATCACGCCCCTCGAACACGTCGCTGTCTTCCGCGGTTGCCTTCCACACCGTGCTCATGTCGAGCAGATTCACGAAGAAGTCATTGCTAAGCGTCTCCGGCCTCTTAGTGAAGACGCCGTGCTGGGACTGTCCGAAGTTGGCATTCAAGACCCGCATACCGCCAATAAGAACCGTCATCTCAGGAGCGGTCAGGGTCAGCAGTTGCGCACGATCAAGTAGCAGTTCCTCTGCCGATACGGCATATTTAGTTTTTTGATAGTTGCGGAATCCGTCCGCCTTTGGCTCGAGGACGGCAAAGGAGGCCGCATCGGTCTGTTCCTGCGAGGCATCCATGCGTCCCGGCCTGAAGGGAACCGTCACCCCGTAACCAGCATTCTTCGCCGCCTGCTCGATACCTGCGCAACCGGCCAGAACAATCAGATCCGCCAGAGATACCCTCTTGCCGTCCGACCGCGCGCTGTTGAAGGCATTCTGGATGCCTTCCAGGGTCTTGAGCACCTTTGCCAACCGGGCAGGCTGGTTGGCTTCCCAATCCTTCTGCGGCGCCAGACGAATGCGGGCGCCGTTGGCACCGCCGCGCATGTCGGAGCCACGGAAGGTGGAGGCCGACGCCCAAGCCGTAGAAACCAGCTCCGACACCGACAGGCCGGAAGCCAGGATCTGGGCCTTGAGGGAGGCGATGTCCTGTTCATCAACCAATTTGTGATTGACGGCAGGGATGGGGTCTTGCCAGATGAGCTCTTCGGCCGGAACCTCCGGACCGAGGTAGCGCGATCGGGGGCCCATATCGCGGTGGGTCAGCTTAAACCAAGCCCGGGCGAAGGCATCGGCGAACTCTTCCGGGTTCTGGTGGAACCGTTTTGCAATCGGCTTATAGATTGGATCCATCCTCAGCGAGAGGTCTGCCGTGGTCATGATGGTCGTAACACGCTTCGACGGATCGTGAGCGGCCGGCGCGAGATCCTTTTCATCAGGATTGACCGGTACCCACTGGTTGGCGCCGGCAGGGCTTTTGACCAAATTCCAATCATAGCCGAAGAGGACATCGAAATAGCCCATATCCCATTGGGTCGGTTTCGCCGTCCACGCGCCCTCGATGCCGCTGCTGATCGTGTCGTCGCCTTTGCCGCTGCCAAAGCTGCTCTTCCACCCGAGTCCTTGCTCCTCGATGCCGGCTGCTTCCGGCTCCGGCCCGACAAGCGCCGCATCACCGGCGCCGTGGCACTTGCCGAAGGTGTGACCACCGGCGACGAGCGCGACGGTCTCTTCGTCGTTCATTGCCATGCGTGCAAAGGTCTCCCGGACATCAAGGCCGGAGGCGACTGCATCCGGGGTACCGTTCGGACCTTCCGGGTTCACGTAGATCAGGCCCATCTGTACGGCAGCGAGCGGGTTCTCGAGATCCCGTTCGCCAGAGTAGCGCTTGTCGCCAAGCCATTTGTCCTCGCTGCCCCAATAGATGTCCTCTTCGGGCTCCCAGACGTCCTCGCGCCCGCCGCCGAAGCCGAAGGTCTTGAAGCCCATCGACTCCAAAGCGCAGTTGCCGGCGAGGATCATCAGGTCGGCCCAGGAGATTTTCCTGCCGTATTTCTGCTTGATCGGCCAGAGCAAACGACGCGCCTTGTCGAGGTTCACGTTGTCCGGCCAGCTGTTGAGAGGCGCCAAGCGTTGGGATCCGGACCCCGCGCCTCCGCGGCCGTCGCCCATGCGGTAGGTGCCTGCGCTGTGCCACGCCATCCGTATGAAGAGCCCCCCGTAGTGACCCCAGTCGGCTGGCCACCAGTCCTGCGAATCGGTCATCAGCGCATAGAGGTCCTTCTTCAGGGCCGCCAGGTCGAGTTTCTTGAACTCCTCAGTGTAGTTGAACGCCTTGCCCATGGGATTGCTCAGGTCAGAGTGCTGATGAAGAATCTTGATGTTCAACTGGTTCGGCCACCAGTCCCGATTCGACGTGCCGCCGCCGGAAATGGGTTTGCTTGTCCTGCCCGTCACCGGGCACTTGCTGTTTTCAGTCATAATTTTCCTCCTTTCGTAATGTTGGCATTGTTAAGTGTCTGGGCAATAAAAACAATATTATACTATTAATACACTATAAATAGTATATCATTTCAGGGTTTGGAAATGCGCTCCCTGTCTTTGATTTGCGTGGGGGCCCATTTTCATGGGAACTCCGTCAAAGGCGGATTTGGTTATGTGCCGTCAATAGGTCCGCCGGCGTTGGTTTACATGGGTTATTACAGACACCTCCGGCAGACGCCGCAGGCAACAATATTCTTATGTTCGATCACTCCCCAATCCCTGATTTCGTCGGGAAGGGACGTGTTGTCGATTATGGGCCACTGGAAATCCATTATCTCTCCGCAGGTACGGCAGATGAGATGATGGTGGGGTAACCCGTTGGCCTCGAACCGGACCAGACTTTGGGATGTCTCCACCTTGCTGATAAGGCCGCGGTTTGCCAAGTCAGCGAGATTCCTGTAGACCGTATCTAGTGAAAGGGTGGGCATCTTTAGGCGCAGGCGCCGGTGCAGTGCCTCCGCGGAAGGATGGTCCGTTGCCGCCATCAATTCCCGATAAATTTCCAGTCGCTGAGGCGTCACTCTCATTCCTGCCTTGCGGCAGGCATCGGCAAAGTCATTTAATAGTTCTTCCCGGGATTGCATCGGCTGTTTGTCCATTTGTTTTGTATAATTGTTCCTTTTTAATAATTATAACTATTAGCATTGCCATTGTCAAGTCGAAACAAGACATGAATTCCGGATTGAATAGAAGGGGGAAATAGATCCTTGTCATTGCCTTGATCCGGTTCAGGCTCGTCATAAAGATATCCTTGGACTCCCTGTCCTTTATCCTCTCTAACTGGAGGGCAAGGATACCCGAGATGGTAAGAAGATTATTCTTTACCCTGTGCTGGAGCTCCTTCAGGAGGACCTCTTTTTCTTTGAGAGAGGATTTGAGCTGTTCCTCGGCTTCTTTCTCCCCCGTTATATCGCTCAGGATGCCGAGGGCGCCATTAAAGTTTCCCTCATCATCATAAAGCGGGGTGGTGGCAATGCGGGTCAGCACCTTGCTGCCGTTTTTGCGTATGAACAGGAATGGATGGGGCTCTTTAACGCCGCTCACCCGACGCTCTTCGAGTTCCTTGGCACGGGCAACCCATGCAGGATCTCCGAAATCATACCAGCTTCGACCAATCAACTCTTCTTTTGCATATCCAAGCAGATCCTCAAGTGCGCGGTTCACATAAACAGTCTTGAACTCTTTATCAAGGAGCCAGAAACCTTCGGAAGCCATGTCGACCAACGAGTGATAAAGCGCTTCTTCTCCAACCTTGACCTTCAGCTCCCGTAGGGCATTCTCCACCTGTTCACGTTCTGCGGTGATATCGCTCATCGCAGCGCGGCATACGGTTGTTCCGTCATCATCCTGCACTACGGTAGTCTCCATCCGCGCCCAAATCGATACGCCGTCCTTTTTAATCATTCGCATCTCGCAAACTTGGGGCGCCCCTGTATCAAAAAGCAGTTTACGGTGCAGATAGTAGCTATACTGTTCTTCCTTGGCGATGAACCGGCTCAAAGGCTGCCTGACCAGATCGACTCTCCTTACGCCCAGCATGGTCGCGGCGGTAAGGTTGGTCTCCATGATCAGCCCCTTCTCGCTGACGGTGAAATAGCCCACCGGCGCCAAGTCATAGAGGTCGAAGTAGCGCGCCCGTGCGGCTTCCAGTTTCTCATGCGTCAGTGCATAATCTGTCATAGATCTGGAATGATGATATTACTTCGTAATAACAAGAGGGTAGTTATTGCCGGAGTGCGGAGGGGGCCTATTCAAGTACCTGGGCTTCTCATGGATTCCCTTAAACATTGACCCACCCCGCTTGGCGTCCAAAGATTATTAAAAAAATTAGGAGAATCAGAAATGATCGTTTATGCGTTCATTAATGCCATACTCTCAAATATCCTAAAGTCAATATTATTTAGCTCATTCTTGCGGTGAAGATTACCCTTTATAAACTGCCCCCTTCAAGTCGAAACCCTTTATCCCGAAATAACCTCAGGCAGGCATCCACCACATCGGCGTCGTAAAGAATACCTTTATTGTTCTCAATCTCTGCCAGCGCTGCATTCAATCCGATCGCAGGTCGGTAAGGCCGATGGGAAGCCATGGCCTCAACCACGTCGGCCACGGCAAGTATCCGTGACTCCAGGAGAATTTCATCTCCAACCAGGCCCTGGGGGTATCCGGCGCCATTAATCCGCTCGTGATGCTCACGAATCATCCTCGCTACAGGCCAGGGAAATTCAATGTCTTTCAATATATCGTAACCGGACTGGGCATGGGTTTTGATAAGACTGAATTCTAATGCCGTTAATTTTTTGGGATTGCTGAGAATTTCCGCCGGGACGGATATTTTGCCCAGGTCATGGATGGAAGACGCCATCCGGATTCCATCGATCCGATTGGCGGGTAGTTTCAGCTCCGTTGCAATCGCCCGGGCCAGATCAGCCACCCTCCTTTGATGACCCGCCGTGTAAGGATCCCTCGTTTCAACGATTACCGCGATGGCCTGGACGGTTGCTCCCAAAGATTTCCTCATCCGTTCGTCAGCCTCTTTCCTGTCCGTTATATCCTCATCTATCCCCTCATAATAGAGGATCTGTCCTTTTTCATCACGGACTCCCTGCATGGTCATAGATACCCAAAAAACCCTCCCATCCTTCCTGTGAAACTGAGTTTCATGATTTACTACGGAACCCTGCTCTTCAATGATCTCCATTAGCTTCGTACGTTCTTCGGGATTGACATAAAACTGACGAGCCACATCAGTGACATTGGTCATGAGTTCCTCGGGAGTTTTGTAGTTGAACATATTTGCCATGGCCTGATTGGCCATAATAATTCTCCCAGCCGGCGTCGACCTGTAGATTCCTTCCTGGGCATTTTCAAAGATAGTCCGGTATCTTTCCTCAGCCGATTTAAGTTCTTCCTGTGCTCGTCTACGTTGCGTATCGTCACGGATACACTCGATGGCCGCAACAATCTCTCCCCCTGCATCCCGCAGCACAGACGCCGTTGCCGACAAATGCGTTTTGCCGCCAATCAGACCGGGGGTATAGGCCTCACCGAAAAGAATGTCCCCCCTCCTTTGGATGTGAGTGTAAGATTTCTCCCTTTCCGATTCGGGATGAAGGGCCAGGTCAATAAGGATCGGCCTTCTTTCTCCGTAAAAGGGGAGGGCGTACTCATAATCTCCTTTGCCGAGTATTTCTGGCGCCTTGATCCCGGTCATGATCTCAATGGCCCGGTTCCAGGCAATGACTTTGCCTTCCTTGTCGATGACCAGCGTGGCGTCAGGAAGAAATTCGATGATTTCAGACAGACGCTGTTCTGAAGACACTAGCGCCTCCTCGGAGCGCTTGTGCTCGGTGATGTCCATCATACCGCCCTGGTAATAAAGGACCTCGCCATCTTCGTTCCTGACAGTCGTCGCGTTAATCAGGCTCCACATGGTTGTCCCGTCTTTCCGGTAGAGCCGGGCTTCAAAGTTCTTAACGATGCCCTGTCCGGACAGCAACCTTTTGATTTCAGATCGTCGGGTGGGGTCGACATACACCTGGGCGCCGATGTCCGTAATTGACTCGATAAGATCTTTCGGAGAAACATAGCCCAGCATGTGGGCGAAGGCAGGATTGACACTTAGATAGCGGCCCTGGGGCGTGCTTTGATAAATACCTTCCAGGGTGGTCTCAAATATTTGGCGGTATTTATCTTCGCTTTTCCGCAAATCCTTCTCCGCTTGCCGGAGTTGGATTCTTGATTCTGCCTCCTTCATTTCTCGCGCGATGGCGGAGGCAAGACGGGACAGGTTGCCCTTCATAACATAGTCACAGGCGCCGAATCGCATGCACTCCACCGCCGTTTCCTCGCCGATGGCGCCGGAAACTATGATCAGCGGAAGATCGATGCCTGTTTCCTTCAGCAGGGCAATGGCGGCAAGACCATTGAATTTCGGCAGCGTGTAGTCGCAGAGAATAATGTCCCAGCCCTTCTCCCGGAGGGCGGTACGCATGGCCTCGGCCGTCTCCACCCGCTCATATGCCGGCTCGTAACCGCCCTTCTTGAGCTCACGGATCGTCAACAGGGCGTCGTCTTCCGAATCTTCAATTATCAGAACGCGTAGTGGCTTGCTCATCTTCATTTATGCTCACTTTCCCATCGGAGGCGGCTCATTCCAGATCAACCAGTAAAGTCCGAGGTTTTTGATCGCTTCCACGAATTTATCAAACTCAACGGGCTTGCGGACATAACTGTTGGCGCCCAGCTTGTAACCGTTGATTTTGTCCTTTTCCTCTGCCGATGATGTAAGAATAACCACGGGAAGCAGACAGGTGAGTTCATTCTGACGGATACCTTTCAAGACCTCCAAACCGTCAATCCGGGGCAGATTCAGGTCCAGCAGGATGACAACGGGCAGTTCCTTCACATTCCTGCCAACATGCATCCCCGTGCCGAACAGGTAATCCAGAGCCTCCACACCGTCTTTCGCAACAATCAACTTATTCCCGATATTGTTCTTCCTGAAGGCCCGAATCGTTAACTCCACATCGTCGGGATTGTCCTCCACCAGCAGGATGATTTTTTCTGTCATGGTTTTATCCCTCTCATAGTAAATGTTTTAACGCTTTTGTGCCTATCACCATATGGAACATTTGCAACGCAAAACCATTAGCCAATGACCTATGATGGCAAGGTGAAATATAACGTCGCCCCTTTCCCGACTTCTCCCTCCGCCAAGACGTGACCGCCGTGGCGGTTGATTATTCGCCGGACCGTCGCGAGGCCGATTCCTGTTCCGGCAAATTCCTCCGTGGTGTGGAGACGCTGAAAGGCCACGAACAGCTTGTCCACATAGGCCATGTCAAACCCCACCCCGTTGTCCCGGAGAAAATAAAGTTTCACCCCCTCCTTGACCGTAGCTCCAAATTCGATCCGGGGTTGAGCCTCACGGCCGGTGAACTTCCAGGCGTTGTCCATCATGTTTGTCAGGGCGATTTGCATCAGATAAGGATCCCCCCTAACAATGATGCCTTCCTGGATGATTATATCAACAGCTCTGTCAGGGTTGTTCTCCTGGGTCGTCTGAAGAATCTCCCGAACTATCTTACTGAGATCAATCGCTTCATAGTGAAACTCGGACCGGGTCACCCGCGATAGTTTCAGCAGATCATCGATCAGAAAGCCCATCTTCTGAGTCGCCTTGCGGACACGATTCAGATAGGTCTTACCAGTATCATCGATTTTATCCTGATATTCTTCCAGCAGGGCCTGGCTGAATCCGTCGATGCTTCGCAGGGGCGCCCGCAAATCATGAGAAACAGAATAGCTGAAGGCCTCCAATTCCTTGTTGGTTGCGTACAACTCAGCTGTACGGTCAATCACCCGCTGTTCCAGTTCGGCATTCAATTGTCTTATCTTTTCTTCTGCTTGCTTACGTTCGGAAATATCCTGAATGATTCCCTCAAAAGATTTTATCTGGCCCCTTTCATTACGGATGATTCGACTGTTGGATAATATCCAGATCACCCCACCGTCTTTTCTGCGGGCGAGAAATTCAAAATTTTCAATATAATCGATATCTTTGATGGCATCAAGGAGTCGTGTTCTGTCTTCAGGATTGGCATAAAACTGCCGGGCGATATCCGTCACGGAGGTAATCATGTCTGCGGGGTTTTCATAGCCAAGCATTTTTGCGAGGGCGGGATTGACGATGCTAAACGTACCTTCCAAGGTGGACTGGTAGATGCCCTCCATGGCATTATCAAAAAGATTGCGATATCTTGCTTCGCTTGTGGCAAGATCTTTTTCCATCCGCTTGCGCTCGGTGATGTCGCGTGCCGAAGACAGAACGCCTTTTACGCTGTTATCTTCATCCTTGAGCACACGGCACCACCAGGCGAGCAGCCTTTTTTCTCCATCCTTGCGGCGCTGCCAGCTTTCCAAATAGATTATGTCTGCAGCACCGTTAAAGAGAGGCCTTACTATGTCATAGGTGTCTTGTTCGCCTTCAAAGTAGAAAGCAGCTTCTTTGCCGATCACATCTTCTCCAAAGAATTCAGTACCTGCCAAATTCGCCCAAGTGTAGATCTTGTTGTTGTCCACCTCCATAATGATTTCCGGTACGGCGGCCAGGATGGCTTCCTGACGTGAGGATAAGACTCGAAGCTTTTCCTCTTCCCGCCGAAGTTTTGTTTCAGTTTGAAGGAGTTCCTCAGTCTTCCTGAACAGGGAAACTTTTCTCATATAACCCAGGAAGAAGATGATAAGGAGGAACAGCAGGCAGGACACGGCTCCTATCTCGATAAAACGCCTGAGATCCGAACGATAGATATCATCCATGGATCTCTCAATAATTACCGTCCACCCGATGTCCCCAACGGGAACAACGGTGAGAGAACTTTTTCCCTGATCTTTCTGCTGATCCTTCATTTCGATCTGCTGTTTTTTCCCTTTTAACGCCGCTTCCAGGATCGGGAAAAATCGATAATCCGTAAGCTGGTCACGATAAGGAAATTTATTGCTGTAAAGGATCTTGCCCGCTCGGTCGATCACGTTCACGGTAGTGAAGGGGCTAAAAGGCACCCGCTCGATGATGTTATCAATGAAACCGAGTCGTTGGGAGGTTGCGAGTATCCCGATGGGCCTTTCTCGCTCATCGACTATAGGGACGCAAAAGGCGGCCGCCAGCGGCTTATCTCCGACGATCAGCTTAAAGACGTTGGAAATGTAGGGTTTCCAGTTGGAACTGATTCCTTTATACCAGTCACGACTCGACAGGTCTTTCCCTATTGCTTCCGAAAACACCGGGAAATTCGCCCAGAGAACACCGCCTGTGTCTGTCACGAAGGTCAGGTCAATCTCGGCATTCTTTTTAAGATCCAACAGATGCCTGTGAACACCTGCAAGGTCCTTCTTCTTCACGGCAGCAATGAATAGGGGCCGGTGAGCATAGGATTGAAGTATTCCGATGGTTGCTTTGTTGTGCTCCGTAATGAGATCTGCGAGGAGATTTGCAGTTGTCTTATCATTAGTCAGGGCGTTTTGCTTTGTGGTTTCAAGCTGGCGGAAGCCAATAAAAGTGGCTATTCCAAGGATTATTATGAATAATACGACAGAGGTTAATGCGATTGAATAAGGGTTGGCAACCCAATCGCTTGGATGAGCGCGGCCGGGACGAGGGAAATCAGGTCGAGAAGATAGATCGCTCGCTTTCATGGTCATAATCCCCAAATCGGTTGACTTCTGAGGATGACATGGCTTTCGAAATGATTTACACTTTAACGCGAATGATTATATCGCAGTGTATCGCAAAAAAACAAAAATACAAGATATTTCTGCTTGCAATTGAATATGGGACGAAGTAGCCCACATTTCAAAACACCCACCTTCTCTATGCAAGAGACACCCTTTCTGTAGTTTTAAACGATCAAAGGCTTAGTTCCTTTTTGCCGATAATCCATCCAGATAATAAAAAATATCAGAAAAATAGAACACACTGCCGAGGGAAGGGATGATTCTCTGTTGAAAAAAATCAGGGCCAGTCCCCCAGAGAGGCCATAATTCTTTAGCGTACCGAGAAGGGTGAGGCTGATCAGGGTCTTTCTTTCAACACGGATCAACCTGCCTGCTGTATCAATCAAATAACCAAGGACAAAAATACTAAGAAAGGAGACAGTTGCAACCGGGAGGATCAGGGCCGGATTGCCAATAATGATCTGGCGGTTGAGGCCGACGATTGTATAGATGATAAGAAAAAAAGACCAGTCCGTTATCAGGCCTTTGAAGGGTACGATCGGTTTATGCCAGCCCTTCAATAGAAGAACACGTGATATTAGAATCGGCAGGAGGATCAATTCAGTAGTGATCACCACCAGCCCCATAGGGTCAACGTTCTTTATACCAAGGTAAAAATAGGCCATCAAGGGCAGGATCATGAGAGCGACCAGATAAGCCCCGATGGTGCTGAAAAGGGTGAACGACTCGTTACCTTTCAGGATACTGCTAAAAGGTATGACGGCCACGGCGGGAGGAACGGCGGCAATGAGGACAAAGCCAGCCCGAAGAGATGGTTCTTGAATCATCAGCCGCGTCAAGATAAGAATGACACCGCTCAGGACAAGATAGCTCATTACACTGCCAAGAAAGGCCGGCATGATCATGGTGCGAACCGACCGGAAGGCGCGATTCGGAATGCTCAGAGTGGAAACGGTCATCACCAGGGCCAGACCCGGCAGGATCAGCGGTTCTGTCCATGGAGCGGCCTTGTCCGTCAGCAATCCGATAACCGTTGCCAATAAGAAAATAAAGTTCCTGTTGTGGAGAAGGGACTTCAACTTCGTCATGTCCATTTGGAGGATTGTCCCACAATTGCCTCATTCTACAAGGAAGGCTAGCAGGTTAAAAAACGAGATCCTATGGCAAATTCGTTGTTTCTTTTCCTTTTTCGTCATGCGAATAGTCCACGAGATCTCTTTCATAATCAGCATAATTTGAGTTATAATGAACTGCCACGCAGCGAGCTGCGGGGTATCTAAGACGGCAAGGAACGAAGCAAGCTTCGGTCTGAAAGGGTGGATCTCTGTCAGGATTGCCGCACGCTTGACTCCAGGAAGCTATGTGCTTGCTGTATGTTTAGCATCTAACTGATCATTTTTTGTCGGATCTTTTCAATTATTACCTTTTGTATATGAGATCTGGTTTACTTCTAGCTAGTCAAAAGCGATCTTTTCAAGTTCCTCTTGTCGAAAACGATACCAGTTCTCCGGTGTGCTGATTGAGGAATGCTGAATGCTCATCACTTGGGACATCCATTTCGTCGACGACATCTTTTATTGAGACAATAGCTTTCATAATGGAAAAGCCGCTACACCCTTGTGCCAATATCCATATAAACCGATTTCCGGTGCCTAATGCCAAGAATCCAGACCTCGGACTCGATCACTTTGAAGACGACCCGGTAATCACCCACGCGGAGCTTCCAGTAGCCTTTCAGTGTCTTTCTTAAAGGTTGCCCATATTCGTGCGGTGCGGTCTGCAATCGTTCTTCGATAGCCTTGCGGATTCTGTCTCTTGTTCTGTGATCGATAAGAGGCAAATCCTCAACGCGAACATCGGGATGATAGTGCAGTGTAAAAGACATGAATCATTTCCACACATCTTCATTCGAAAGCGCCACTTTTCTGTCGAATGACTTCATGCGTCTATCGGCAAAAGCTGCAAGGGCGACATCTTCACGCAAGTCAATAGCCTCCCGGATAAGGTCACGGGCAATTGTGGACATGGAAATGCCCTCACTGGTTGCAAGGTCACGCATAACACTATACAGTAGCGGTTCAACAACAATGTTTACTCTCGGATTTTTTGTGGGCATTGGTCTTTCTCCTTTTCGGATGAGTGTAACACTTATGACACACCATGTCAAGCCGAAAACCCACAACAACGATATAAGCGCTTGCTTATCAAATGCAGGAAGGTTAAGCTTTCAGAAATGCAGGATGTCGTGGAAAGAGAGTTTACAAGTAATTGATGCCGGCCAGATTTGGCAATGAACAAAGCAGAAGGACAAGACATGATTGTCATTACGAGCAAGTACATCAAACCTTTAGAAGTAATCGACGCACTCTTGGTTGAGCACAGAAAATTTCTTGATGATTGCTACAAGAAGTCACAGCTCATCTGCTCCGGCGCCCAAATTCCAAGAGTCGGAGGAGTTTTAATAGCAAACGTAGCCTCTGCCGATGAGGCACGGGAAATCATGAAAAACGATCCTTTCTCTATGAATGGAGCCGCTGAATATCAATTCATTGAATTTTCGCCTACTAAATATGATGAACGCTTTTCGTGCTTTGTCAAAAAGGACTAACAAGGATTAAAGAATGTCCAGTATGACCAAGAACGTTGTCAGGGCAATATTCCTATTCCTTGTATTTTCAAATTCAGCATTTGCTGAGGAGATACCCGCCTGTTTGTCATCTGATCCTAAGGTAAGAGTTGAATCAACCATCATTGCCAAGAATATAAGCGACCAAGAATTATTGGCAAGACTGGTCTATGCAGAGGGACTATCTACGAGTTTTGCTGATGACCAATTGGTATATGATGCGATAACTGAGGAGAAGTTCCCATGAAGAATTTCTTTTTCAAGTATTACAGATTACCAAGTGCCGCCATATCTAAAGGTCTTCTTTTAATTCTCATTATAACCCTTATTGGTGGATGTTCCTACTTCAGAAACAAAGAAATAAAAAAACCAAAATACAAAATAGAAATTCCCAATCCTGCTTTGCTCAACTGCATTAACAAAGGAGGAACCATTTTAATTCAGAAGAAAGGTGATGGAGGGGAGTATGGCATCTGCATCTTTGAAGACAACCGTCAATGTGAAGAATGGGCTCTTTTCAGGGGGAAATGTCCAGTCGGTGGCGTGAAGATTACTGGCTACGTGACTCAAGCAGCCCAATACTGTGTTATCACAGGTGGATCCTACAAGGTTTCTCGTCAACAAGACAATAAATATTATGAGTATTTTTTTCAATATATAGTACCTATGAAGGAACAGGGAACTTGCATGTTCAGTAGGAGTAAGAGTTGTGACGTCTGGGATTATTTCAATGGTAAATGTTCAAAGGATAAATGATTACAAATGAATGTGAATCAGAAGGTATTGTTCATTATTACCAAGATCATCTCCGGCGGCCAAACGGGTGCTGACAGGGCGGCTCTTGATTTCGCCATCAAGCATAATATCCCTCATGGCGGCTGGGTTCCCAAAGGCAGACAGGCAGAAGATGGCAATCTTTCCGATCGCTACCAGTTACAAGAAATGCCTACACCTGAGTATTCAAAGCGCACAGAACAGAATGTACAGGATTCAAGCGGCACCCTAATTGTTTCACACGGACACCTAACCGGAGGTTCTTTTCTTACCGAATACCTTGCCGAGAAACATGAAAAACCGTGCATTCACATTAACCTTAGCAATTTAACCATGAGGGAAGCGTCTATGATTATCAATAAATGGATTCAGCGCCATAAAATAGCGATCTTAAACGTAGCAGGCCCCAGAGACAGCGAAGATCCGATGATATATCAGGCGACGATGAATCTATTGAATACGACTTTCCTTCAGAATAAGGCAAATCAATAATGGACACTAATGAAAATCAATATCCAGAAACAATAGAAGAAGCTGTTGACATGCTGCACGCCAACATGGGGCTGAATGACGAGATTCTCCTGGCTACCATGCTTGAGGAAAATCTCGTTGATGTCCATTTTGCCCTTGGTTATCAGATCAGGCATGAATTCGGCCTCTTTACGGGGAACACTGCTCTACTTGAGTCTTGCCGCATATTATCGGGAGATAAAAATCTACATATGGATGACGCATCAATGTTGATCGTCAAGGAACTATGGCAAAAAGTGAAAAAATCTAATATCCTTGAAGACCATGGATGATATTGGACGTATTGGACCAATCCCGCCCAACGGTTGACTGTCTTTATAAAATCAGATGGTGTTTGGAAATGGCTGGCGCACGCGAATTTCATCGCCATAACGAGTAAGGCTAAATAATCAATCAGGAGACATAACGATGGTAAAGAAGGTTTTGGTAATTTTAGGAAGCCCAAGAAGGAAGGGCAACAGCGCTATTCTGGCAGATCAGATAACCAAAGGGGCAAAATCCACCAAGGTAAAAGTTGAAACAATTTATCTCCAAGAAAAGAAGATTGCGCCCTGTAAAGCCTGTTTCACCTGCCAGAAGAAAAACAGCAAGGGTTGCTCCATTCAGGATGACATGCAGGAGTTTTATCCAAAGCTGATTGAGGCTGATGCCTGGGTTATTGCCAGTCCTGTTTACTGGTTTACCATGTCCGCTCAGACCAAGATATTTTTGGATAGATGCTTTGCTTTGCCAGCATACCAGAATGATCCCTTCAAGGGCAAACGGATCGCTATCGCCATGACCTATGGTGGTGAAGATCCATTCGATTCTGGTTGTGTCAATGCCTTGAGAAGTTTTCAGGATGCTTTTGGATATTTAGAAGCCAAACTTGTTGGCATGGTCTATGGAAGTGCCATGGATGCCGGCAAGATAAAGTTGAACGAGAAAGTCATGCAGGAGGCTTTTGATCTGGGAAAGAAGCTTGTTTCAGAGTAAATTCGATGGAACCAAAATTTCATGAAAGAAGTTTTACAGTTTATATATAATCTAAGGAGGATTCCATGCCGAAAATCCAGCATCCCTTACATTCAGATCTCACCGCGGGAATGCGGCGCGGTAAGATCGTCAGCATCGAGGAAGCTGTTGATCTCGTGAAGGACAACGATGTGATTGGCTTTAATGGCATTATAGGCATCGGCTGCCCCGATGAACTCATCAGCGCCCTGGAAAAGAAGTTTCTTGCGACGGGCCATCCTCGGGACTTGACGTTATTCTATGCCTCCACCCTCGGGGATGGGAAAGAGATGGGATTTCAGCACCTCGCTCATGAGGGACTGGTGAAGAAGGTCATCGGTGGGCATTTCGGCAAAACACCAAAGCTGACTCAGATGGCCCTGGAAGAAAAGATCGAAGGCTATAACCTGCCCCAGGGTGTCCTGTCAGTCATGATGCGGGATATCGCTGGTGGCCGTCCGCGAACGATCACCAAGGTCGGCCTGGGAACCTTTGTGGACCCCCGTTTTGGAGGGGGCAAGCTCAACGCTATAACGAAAGAGGATCTCGTGGAGGTGATCGAGTTCGATGGTCAGGAATACCTGGCCTATAAGCCCCCCAAGCTCAATATTGCAATTATCAAGGCCACGACCGCCGATCTCGAAGGTAATATCAGCTTCGAGAAGGAACCCCTGTATCTGGATGCACTGTCTCTCGCCATGGCGGCGAAGAACAGTGATGGCTTTGTTTTGGTTCAGGTCGAAGGTATTGCCGATCGGGGCGCTCTGCCAATGCGCAATGTGATCATCCCCGGCTCCTTCGTGGATTGTGTCGCCGTCGCCGCGAACATGGAACATCACCGCCAAACGGCGGGGACCTTCTTTAATCCAGCCTTCGCCCACCAATACCGGATTCCCGTGGCCCTAGTTCCGCCCATTGCCTTGAACGAGCGCAAGATTATGGCCCGCCGGGCAGCTTTCGAACTCAAGCCCAACAGCATCGTCAATCTTGGTCTCGGTGTTCCGGAATCCATATCCAGTGTGGCAACGGAAGAAGGGATACAGGAATATCTAACACTGACTTCTGAACCCGGCATTATTGGAGGAGTCCCTGCCGGTGGCGGGGATTTTGGCGCCGCTGTCAATGTTGATGCCCTGATTGCCATGAGCAACCAGTTCGATTTCTATGACGGCGGAGGATTGGATGTGGCCTTTCTAGGACTAGCCGAGGCTGATGAGGAGGGCAATCTCAATGTCAGCCGTTTCGGCCCCAAAATTGCCGGATGTGGCGGTTTTATTGACATCAGCCAGAATGCAAAAAAGGTGGTGTTCATGGGAACGTTTACCGCCAGCGGCCTGAAGATCGATGTTTGCAATGGGGCACTCCAAATAATCCAGGAGGGTAAGGTTCGTAAATTTGTCAAGAAGGTGGAAGAAATTACTTTTTCTGGCACTGTTGCTGCTGCGGACCGCAAACATGTCCTCTATATTACAGAGCGTTGTGTTTTCAAATTGACACCCGAAGGTCTGGAGCTCATCGAAGTGGCCCCGGGAATCGACGTGGAGAGGGATATCGTGGGACAGATGGATTTTCGGCCCATCATCCGTCAGGCCCCCCAACTCATGGACCACCGATTATTCAAACCGGCGCCAATGGAACTCAAGCAGGACCTTTTGACGATCCCAATCAAGAATCGTCTTCACTATCAACCAGAAGACAACCTCTTTTTCGTTAATTTCGAAGGTCTGGCGGTCCGTAGCAAAGAACAGATCGACGAGATCCGTGAAGCGGTGTCCGCCGTTATGGAGCCTCTGGAAAAAAGGGTTCGCACCATCGTGAACTATGACAATTTTGATCTCAGCCCAGAATTGATTGACTACTATACCGAAATGGTCAGCCATGTGGTCAGCAAATATTATGAAAAAGTCAGCCGCTATTCCACCGGGGCGTTCCTACGCATGAAGCTGGGAGATAAGCTTAATGAAAGGGGTATGGCGTCCCATATTTATGAAACGCCGGAAGAGGCCCGTCAGGATATAGAAGTGTAAGGCTATCGATTTCTTCATGTAAGTGATCTTTATTTGCTTGTTTCTTTTCCCCTGAACAGGCGCATAATTATGCCTCACTAACAGTGACCTTCTCCATACAGTCTCCCTGGGCGATGGTATTGACCACGTCCTGGCCCTTCACTACCTTGCCGAAGACGGTATGATGACCGTCCAGATGTGGTTGCGGCGAATGGGTGATGAAAAACTGGCTACCGTTGGTTCCCGGTCCGGCGTTGGCCATGGAAATTGCTCCGGTCTCGTGTTTCATGGGATTTCCCTGGAATTCATCCTCAAACTGATAACCGGGGCCGCCACTCCCTTTTCCTGTCGGGTCGCCGCCCTGGATGACGAAGTTTTTGATTACCCGGTGGAAGGTTACACCGTCATAATAACCTTCCCGGATCAGAAAAACGAAGTTGTTGACAGTTTTCGGGGCGTATTGTGGATAAAGCTCTAAATCGATTTCCCCCTTGCTGGTTTCCATTTTAACGGTATAGGCCTTTCCAGGATCGATCTGCATCTCCGGAGCCTTATTCCATTTCTTTGCTGCCATAAGTAGTTCCTCTCTATCTTTCTTAAAGTTATAATTCCGGTGCGGCTGGTGGGACGAGACAGAGCATAATCAATTTATCCGGCCCCGTATTTCTAACCTGATGATCCACTCCGGGGGGAACAAAGACCGCGCAGCCAGCCTTGACAGGTGTCCATGCCCCAGCAGAGAAGACCTCCCCCTGTCCGGCATGGAAGAATATCTCATGCTCCCAGGGATGGGCGTGTTTCGGTGAAAATCCTCCTGGCGAAAATTCAAAAAGGCGCATGCAAAAATGGTCGGCGCCGTCGGCCTTGCCGATAAGAACACGGCCGGAGATAGCTTTGGCGGCTTCGCTGTCGAAGTGCTTCGCCTCAATGTCCTCATAGTGAATAAACTTCATGGCATCCTCCTTATCCTTTTTATTGGCTTCCTAATGGCATAAAACTTCGTGTAAAACAAGGGCGGAGATAATCTAACAGATTATCATTATTCTTCTGAAAGCTTGGCATAATTTTGCGGTTGGGCGTCAAGGAGACGCAGCAGCAGGTTGCCGGAAACAGTCCGGCGGTAATCTGCAGAAGCCCGGACGTCGTCGATGGGGGTTACGATTTGTCTGATTCGTTGCATGGCGTCGGTTAAGGTTCCCCGTGACAGCTTTTTGCCGATCAGGGTGTCTTCAAGAGCGGCGTCGGTCACGATGGTCGGTCCGACGCTGCCCCAGGCCAGCCTGGCCGCCTCGATTATCCCATCTGGCGAAAGCCGGAGCATGGCGGCCATACTGGCGACGGCGCAGGCCATAGACTTGCGTTGCCCGATTTTTTCGAAGTGATGGACGTTATATCTCTCCGGCTTTTTCAACCGGATGCCTGTCATGATCTCTCCTTTCTGCAATTGCGTCTCCCCGGGGCCGGTGATGAACTCTCTGATCGGCAAGATGCGGAAGGTGTCGTGGCTGCGTAGTTCAACCTCTGCCTGCAAGATGTAAAGGGGTGGCAAGGTGTCGCCTGCGGGCGAGGCCGTACAGATGTTTCCGCCGATCGTCCCCATGTTGCGGATCAGGGGCGACCCCAGCGTCTGCAGGGCCTGAACAAGGACAGGCAGGTAAAAAAAGATCAGGGGATGACGGAGGAGTTCTGTATGGGTGACGGTGGCGCCAATCAGGATGCCGTCACCGATCTCCCTGACTTCCTGGAGTTCCCCAAGGCGTTCCATGCAGATGAGGGCAGGGGCGGTAGACAACCAGTGGTTGCGCATCTTCACAAGCAGGTCCGTTCCGCCGGCATAGACCTGCGCTTCAGGTTCCACATCCAGGTATGACCAGAGCTCTGTCAATGTTCGGGGGAGATATACCTGGGTCACCTTGTTTCCTCATCGCAGCGGGCCGTTGCCTCGACGGCGTCTACAATCTTCTGGTACCCCGTGCACCGGCAGAGGTTGCCGCTCAGTCCTGTCCGGATGTCAGATCTGGTGGGATGGGGATTGCGGTTCAGCAGGGCGGCTGCCGACATGATCATCCCGGGGGTACAGAATCCGCACTGGACGCCTCCCTTCTGGATGAAGGCATCTTGCAGGGTGTGCAGACGTCCCTCAACGGTCATCCCCTCGATGGTCGTAATCTCACGGCCCGACAGTTGCAGCGCCAGCATGATGCAGGACAAACGGCTCTCGCCGTCCACGAGGATTGTGCAGGCCCCGCATTCTCCGGCGCCGCACCCTTCCTTCGTTCCCGTCAGCCCGCAATCTTCCCGCAGGACGTCAATCACCCGGCGGTCCGGATCAGTGTCAATGGTCACCTTTTCACCGTTCAATAAGAAATTTATGCTCATAAATTCATCAACTCCGTCATATAGGCCCATCCCCCTCCCTGCCTCCCCCTCGAAGGGGGAGGTAACTTGATTTCCTATTCCCCTAAGTGTAGATACTCATTATTATCGCTTCACCTCAGGGTGGGGGTGGGGTCAAAAGTGCCGCGAGAACCCGTTCCGCCGTCAGGGGCGACCGGGTCAGGTTGATTCCACAGGCATCGGCCAAGGCGCCGGCAATGGCGGGGAGCGGGCCGTTCATTCCGACCTCGCCGACGCCTTTCATGCCAAAGGGTCCGGAAGGTTCATAGGCCTCCACGACCAGCGAAATCATTTCCGGGACGTCCAGGGCGCCGGGGATGATGAAGGTGGCGAAATCGGGGTTCATGATCCGACCTTCCTGCAGGAGGACCTCCTCGCTCAGGGCATAGCCGATTCCCTGGGCGATGGCGCCCTGAACCTGCTGCTCGAAGGCCTGGGGGTTGAGAACCCGTCCCGCCTCCGTCGCTGCCAGGTAAAACTTGATATCTATGGCCCCGGTCAGCTCATCCACCTCGATGCAGGCCAGATGAGCAGCGTAAGAAAAAAGGAGATGGGGAAAGCCGATGACAAACTCCTTGCCCGTATCCAACTTGTCCCGGACAACGGGCATGAGAAACTGGCTGATGCAGACCCGATCCTCCGGCGCCATCATCGCCGCCAGGGCGGTCAAGAGAATCTCCCGCCCCGTTGCCAGGTTCTTGACCCTTCCCGGCAGGAGTTCAAGATCGTCTAATGTATCGGACAGAAGCATCAAGGCCGCCCGTCCGGTAAGGCGACGTCGTAGTTCTTCGCAGGCCTTGATCAGGGCGTTGCCGTAAGTATAGGTGGTGCGGCTGGCCGCTGACGAACCTGACGGGAGGGTCCTCTCGGTGTCCGGTTGGACCAGTTCGATGGCGGTGTGTTCCTGGCAGAGTATCTGGCCGGCGATCTGAACGAAGGCCGTGGCGTTGCCCTGGCCCATGTCGGAGACGCCGCTGTAAACGCGGATGTGCCCCTCGGTTGTCAGTTCCACCTTGGCAAGCGCTGAATCGGGAAGACCACGGCCATAGCCCATGGCGTTAAACACGGCGGCTATACCCACACCACGCTTGTGGAAGGGGCCAGCCTCTTTTATCCAGACCTTACGTTCCTGCCAGAGGGGATGCTGCTGAACAGCGGCCAGGCAGTCTGCAATGCCTGTGGACTGGGTAAGGGTTACTCCTGATGTGTTCCGGTCGCCCCGCCGGAGGGCGTTTTTCAGGCGCAGCTCCAGAGGGTCCATGCACAGTTTTCCGGCTAACAGGTCCATCATCCCCTCAAAGGCGAAGCTGACCTGGGCGACGCCGAAACCACGCATGGCTCCGGCGATGGGATTGTTCGTGTAGATGCACCAGCCCTCGACCAGGGTGTGGGGGATGCGATACGGACCACCGGCGTGTTCCATGCCCAGGGCCATGACTTCTCCGCCCAGATGGGCGTAGGCTCCGGTATCATAGAAGAGGCGGCAGTGGAGCGCCTGAAGCGCACCATCGGACCGGGCGCCCAAGCGGTAGTGCATGCGGACGGCATGACGTTTATACCCGGCAATGAAGCTCTCCTCCCGATCCCACCACATCTTGACACGGCGACCTCCGGCGTGTTGGGCGGCGAGGACGAGTAAGCACTGAACAGTAGCGCCGTCCTTGCCCCCGAAGGCCCCGCCGAGGTAGGGGCCGATGATGTGCAGCCGATCCATGGGCAGCCCCAGGGCGTGACTGATCTCCCATTTATCGCGAAATGGCGCCTGGGTAGAGACGACGAGGACGATCTTGCCATCCTCCTCCTGCCAGGCGATGCCGTTTTCCGTTTCGATGAAGGCATGTGATACGACGGGGACATGAAAGGTTTCTTCCAGGAGGATGTCGCACCCCTCCAGGGCCGCCTGACCGTTGCCGGCCTGAATCGTAGCCTTCAGGAGGACGTTGCCCAGGGGATGTTCCTCATGGACCAGCGGGGCGTCGGGGCGTAGTGCGTCGTCAACCGTGAAAACCCCGGGCAGGGGGTCAATCTCGACACGGATGAGGGACAGTGCCTTTTTTAGCGTCTCACGGTCTTCTGCTAATACAAGGGCAACGGCGTCGCCGCAGTGCCGGACCTTCACATCGGCCAGAACTGGTTGATCCTTGTGAACCATCCCCTGGCGGTTTGTTCCCGGGACGTCCCGACCAGTCAGCACGGCAACAACACCAGGGAGTTGCAATGCTGCGGCTGTTTCTACGAGGCGTATCAGACCGTGGGCGACGCCCGCCCGCCGGACCCCGGCCCAGACGAGATTGTCGCCGTAATGGTCGACAGCGTATTTTTCTGCACCCTGTACTTTGGCCGCTGCGTCCGCTCTGGGAATGGGCTTGCCGATTTCGGGAATGTAGGCATTCATTCCGTTAGTCTCTTTTGATCCGATGGATGACTTTCATGCGACTCCGTGTTATTGTGGCTTCGCAAAAATATATCACAGCGACATCGGTGTTTCAATGAGTAAAGAACTTTACCTGAATATTTTGGACAGCCTGGCACGGCGGCAGCGGCTGGCTCTGGCGACGGTTGTAGACCGGTCGGGTTCTGGTCCCCGGGAAGCGGGCGCCTCCATGGCCATTAAGGACAGTGGTGAAAGTTTGGGAACCGTAGGGGGAGGCATCCTGGAGGCGCAGGTCCTGGCGGCGGCGAAGGTGGTTCTGAGGATGCCCCATTCCGTCTGCCTCACATTCTCCCTCACGGCAAAAGAAGTGGCCGCCGGTGGAATGCTCTGCGGGGGACGTATGGAGGTGCTCATCGATGTTTTGGATGGAAGGGACCCCGGTATTTTGCAGATCTTCGAAAAAATCGTTGCCGCTCAGGATGAGGGGCGCGGTGCCTGGCTTATCCGGTCAATCCATCCGGAAGAAACGGCGCACGTAGTTATTGCGCCGGAATCAAATCCAATTCTGGATTATGAACATGAAGCTTCGCTTTCCCGCCTTCGCGAGAATGACAATTTTAACATGCATTGTTCAATTAGTAATATCTCCTGTAATATTCACGACTCCGGCAATCCCGAACCGATGCTGCCGGTTGTCAGATCATCTGTGCGCACCGGCCTGGGTTTCATAGATGAGGACAGCCTCGACGCCGGTACCCTGGACATGACCGAGCTGACCATGGAAATGCTGAAGCAGAAATGTCACCGCGCCGAGGCAGTTCTGATCACATGTGGCGATGTTCGTTATCTGCTCCAGCCCGTTGTACTGCCGGGACGGGTCATTATTGCCGGCGCCGGCCATGTGGCGCAGGAACTGGCAACTCTGTGCCATTTCATCGGACTTAGAACCATTGTCCTCGACGACCGCCGGGAATTTGCCGGTCGTGATCGCTTTCCCAGCGCCGAGGAGATTGTGATTTCACCGGAGTCTTTTCAGGGCTGCTTCCAGGGGATGGAGATCGATGGGGACTGTCTCATCGTTATCGTCACCAGGGGACATGAGCATGACCGGAACGTGTTGGCCCAGGCGCTGCGCACCGGCGCCGGCTATGTCGGAATGATCGGCAGCCGGAAGAAGCGTGACGCCATCTACCGCGCCCTGCGGGGTGATGGTTTTTCCCCGGAAGATCTGGCGCGGGTTCACTGCCCGATAGGTATTGACATTGGCGCCAGGACACCTGCGGAAATCGCTGTCAGCATTGCGGCCGAGCTGATTGCCCTGAGGGCAGGAAAAGAAATATCGCCAGCACCAATCCCCGGCCGAAAAGAGTTATGAAAACATTCGGCAAAATGGAGTCAAATGACAAGATCGCCGCAGTGATACTGGCGGCCGGCCGTTCCTCCCGCATGGGGATCCTCAAGCCGTTGCTGCCCCTGGGGGGGAGACTGATCATAGAAGGGGTCATCAGTCTTTTCCGGGAGGTTGGAATCTCAGATATTGTAGTCGTTGTTGGGTATCAGGCGGGGAAAGTCATTCCCCTCCTGGAAAATCAAGGGGTGCGCTGGGTTGTCAACAGGGAATATGACCTGGGAATGTTTTCCTCCATACAGGCCGGGGTCAGAAACCTCTCCCGGGATTGCCGGGCCTTTTTCCTCAGCCCTGCCGATATGCCTCTGATCAACGCCGTTACTCTGAAGAAACTGGTTGCTGCCCATCGGGAAGGGAAGATGGATGTTTACCATCCGTGGTATCAGCAAAAGCGTGGTCATCCGCCGCTTATCTCGTCGGCACTGATTCCATCCATTCTCGCCTTTGCAGATCCGGGAGGAATGCGAGCGCTCCTTTCCAGCTATAAGGAGACATCTCTGGATGTGGCCTGCGACGATCCCGGCATCCTTATTGATCTGGATACTCCGGAGGATTACGAACGGGTAAAAGGGCGATGAGATCTCGTTTTCAACGGATTGGACCATAAATATAGACCTTTGAAAAATGGCTTCGCCGCGGTTCAAAAATCTTTTTCGCTTCTTGTCAGTATGCATCTACTTATGATTAGTTACGAGATGTTAAGACCAATCTCGGAACGGCGAAAAACATTTGATTCGCCGCTTACGAACCATTTTTCTTCGGTTATGCAAAGCTCGCAAATAGTCTCGATCGCGAGGAGATAGTGTTTGATGTGAGGCCGGCGTTTATTTTTAGAGGCGACAATATCCTTTGACATGTTTGCTTCTTGAAGGTAAATCTGAGCGTATATTTTAGGCGCGGTAAAACACGAGGAGTGAGATGAGCCAAGATCATGAGCGAATAGTATCCCTGCAATTGACGGCGCGAAGTTCATTTCTGCCGATCGCCACCCACTGTGTGGAAACGGCGGCCAAAGCCTTTGGGTTGGGCAGAGAGGAGTCGCTCAAGCTCAGCCTGGCCACGGAAGAAATCTTTTCCTACCTCAGTAGCCATGTCTGTCGGGGGGAGCTTATCGATATCCGCAGTGTGAACGGGCTATCCTATGTACGGGTCGAATTCCGCTTCCCAGTAGCGGCACTCGACATGGGCGCCCTCAACATCGCCGCGTCCGTTGCCTGCGAGAATGAAGACGATCTGGCGGAGATGGGTCTGGCGATTGCCTCCCGTACAATTGATCGCCTGAACATCGTCGCGGAAAGACAAAACCGCATCTGCTTATCCATCGATAAGGATAAAGGTTATCCACCGGCGCCGGAGACGTCCATTGGACCGGTAGATCTTACGGGTCCACTAATGGTGGAGACGCCCGATACGGAAGGGGTGAAACGCTACGTGACCCTCTTGGCACAATGCTCACCCGATCCGCTGCGGCCGCCATTTTTCAGTTACCCCGGAAAAGTGGCAGACATGGTCGCCGCCGGGGAGTGCCAGGTAGTAACGGTCGTGGACGCCAAGGGGGAATGCGCCGGCGGCGTCCTTTTTCGTTTCTGGACAGCCCGGATAGTGGAGATGTTTGGTCCCCATGTATTTGATCGGTCCCGAGAAGGCGAGATCGCATCGATGCTCCTCGAGACTTGCATCGCCAGAACGGCGCGGACCAAGGCCATTGGTCTGGTAAGCACCATCGGGATGCCCCCATCCGTCCAATCGCAATTTGAGCTGCTGGGTCTGTTGCACCATTGTCATCATGATGGTGAGACTCTTCATAGACAAGTGTTTTACCGGCTTCTCCATGAAGACCCCGGCTGCCCGGTCTTCTCGGACGCAATTCTGAAAGACTATCTACGGCAGGAATACAGCCGCCTCTTTCTCGCCCGGGAGATCAGGGAGGTTCATGATCAAGGTGAGATGAAGACCGGGGCCTCGATATTTTCCACTGAAGTGCGCCGGGAACGGTCGGTGGCGATCCTGCGTCCTCTCTGGCCGGGGGCTGATTTTGATGATAACATCAAGAATCATCTTCGCTTTCTCAAGGAAGAAGGAATCAACAACATCTTCTTCCACCTTGACCTGGGAGTCTCCTGGCACGCATCGCTCATGACCGTCCTCATAACTAATCATTTCCGGACCGCATTGATCATTCCCTTTGCCGGTCAGGCCGACTTCTTGATTTTTCAGTATGATATTCTGATATGATCGAACCGAACCTTGACCTTCTCGTTCCCGCCTACGTGCGGGAATTCGAGCCCTATATCCCCAGCAAGCCCGATTCAGAGCTGCAAAAGATCTACGGATGCGAACGTCTCTACCGCCTGAACAACAATGAAAACCCCCTGGGACCGCCCCCGGGGGCCCAGGAAGTGATCAGACAATTTCCGCCGCCCCGGGGCGCCGTTTATCCCAGCGGTGATTCCTACTATCTGCGCCGGGAAATTGCGTTCCGTAACGGTATTGATCCAGATCAGGTCCTGGTGGGCAATGGCGCCAATGAAGTCATCTCTTTTGTGATCAAGGCCTTTTGCGGGCAGGGAGACAACATCATCACAGCAGATAAAACCTTCGCCGTCTATGAATGGGTGGCCGTATTTTCCGGGATCGAGGCCCGGGTCATTCCCCTGAAGGAAAATCGCTTCGACGACCGGGCGATGCTCAGCAGTATTGACGACGCCACAAAGGTGATTTTTCTGTGCAACCCTAACAATCCGACGGGAACATACTGGTCCCGGGACACCCTGAAAGCCTTTCTCGATGAAGTGGGGGGAAGGCAGATTGTCGTCGTCGATGAGGCCTATTTCGAATTCGTTGAGGAGGACGATTTTCCCGACGGGATGTCCCTGCTCAAGGATTATCCCAATCTCATTGTTTTCCGCACCTTCTCCAAGATGTACGGAATCGCGGGCCTGCGCATCGGCTATCTGGCCGGCGACCTGAAAGTCGTCGACATGATCCGGCGGACCTGCGTTGTTTATTCCGTCAACGGTATTGCCCAGGAGGCGGCCCTGGCCTGCCTTCGCGACGAAACAGGTCATATCCGGCGCACCCGGGATCTGGTCAGGGAGAGCAAGGCCTTTTTGTCCACAGAGATGGCGGCCCTGGGGCTGCCCGTCATCGTCGGTGAAGGGAATTATCTCATTGTGAAATTGCCCGGGAGCGACACCCTCGCCTACCGGAAACTCATGCATGCGGGAATCATGATCCGGCCCATGACGGGCTTCCGGTATCCGAATCACATCCGCGTTACCCTGAGCCGGATGGAGGCGATGGAAGCCTTTGTAGCCGCCTTAAAAAAAATCCTGGCCTGAAAGGCGATGTCTGTGCCCAAACCGTCTCCCCCACGCAAACTATGGTCTTTTGAATTTCTTGCTCTTTGTCTGGTCATTGCGGTGGCCTTCGGCAATGTAAGCGTGTTTTACAGCTTTTATCATTATCTGGGGATCATTGGGATTCCCATCGAGTGGCGGGGATTTCTCGTCGGACTGGAACCGATGTCAGCCTTTATGCTGCGTTTGTTCGTCCTACCCTGGCTCCATGTGCGCAACGCTTTTTCCGTTACCATGGTCTCCCTGATCATGCTTATTGTCGCCTCCTGCACCTACCTATGGGTGACTTCGGTCCCGGCAATGATTGTGCTGCGCATCTTCCATGGCGCAGTCTTTGTTCTGCTCACCTCGGCTGTTATCTCCCTCATCGTGAACTTTATCCCCGGAGACAGGAGCGGTCAGGGGTTCAGCGCCATCAGCATTGCGACGATGATCCCATACGCCCTTATCCCGCCGCTGTCCGAGGTATTGCTTCCTTACGTCCGCAATGAAGCCGATATCTATGCCGCCGTTTCGATCTTTTCCGTGGTAGCGATTTGCCTCCTGATCGCCTTAAGAGGGCGCATAGGCGATGCCCTGCGCGGTATGGACGGTGTCCTGATGCGCCGGCCGAATATATCCGAGATCCGGGAGAACTTGCGGCTGCGATCCGTGGTAGTTTTGCTCGCCTCCATTTTTTTAATCTATCTTGCCCATGCGACGCTATTTTACTTCCTGAAAGATCTCACCCTGCAGATCCGTACCGGCGATGTAGGGCTATTTTTCACCATATCCATGGCAGCGATGATCTCCGTGCGCTCCCTGGGAGCCGCCCTGTTTGACAGGATTGACAAGCTCTCCACCCTGCGGAAGGCCCTGGCGCTTTTGATCCCGTGCCTGATCATGGTCCCCCTTGCCGCTCTCCCGGTGGCATACTACCTTATGGCGGCCCTCTACGGATTATGTATGGGCGTGATCCTGCCCCTTTTAAATGCGGTGCTTTTTTCGTCTTCACCGCCACCGCTGCGCGGGCTCAACACCAACATGACCCTGTTCACCATGGATGTTGCCTATTGCGTCGTCCCCTACCTAGGTGGGATGATCATTGCGTTCGGGGCGGGATTTGATGTCTTGTTTTACCTTGCCGCGGGATTTGTTATGCTTACCCTGGCGCTAATCGTGACTTTGTCGCGCAATCGGGGAACCTGTATAAAATGATAAAGAGGTCTTGATTTATGAAAAATGATGACGGCAAACCGATGCCTCAGGAGCAGGAACCCTTTACCGTGGGCAGTTTTCGCCCCGAAGATGCCAATGAGATCGTCGATCTCTTCCACGCCGTTTACGGCGATGGCTATCCGATCAGGTTATTCTACGATCCGGCTGCCATCACAGCGGCCAACCGGGAAGGACGGTACTATACAATTTGTGCTCGCACTGCGTCTGGAGATGTTATCGGTGTGACCCACCTCTATCTCTCGGCGCCCTGCAAATCCCTTTATGAGACTGGCGTGGGCCTGGTCCGGAAGGAATACCGCAACTCGGGGGCCAACAAGGCCCTCCTTGGTTTTCTGTATAATGAATTTGTTCCCCGGAATCCACATATCGAGGAGCTATTCGGTGAGGCGGTCTGCAATCACCCCTACATGCAAAAAATGATCGTAACCTACAATTTTGTGGAGACGGCCATCGAGTTGGCCTTGATGCCTGCCGAGGCCTACACCCGGGAAAAGAGCGCCGCCGGCAGGGTAGCTACCGTGAACGCCTTCCGTTGCTACAAACCGAAGCCGCACCGGATATTTCTGCCACTGACCTATGAACAGGAATTAAGGGGGATTTACAATAGACTCGATGACGCCCGCGATATGGCCGTGTCCGAGGAAAAAATGTCCCGTGCCAAACTAAGTAGGGCCTATCTGACAGTCTTTGATCTTGCCCGGGTGGCCCGGATCATGGTTCCCGAAATCGGAGCTGATTTCCGGGACCGTCTTTCCGCGTTGGAGGACGAGGGGCTTACGAAAAACACAGTTGTTTTTCAGGTCTGGCTGAATCTGACTGATCCCTGGATCGGTGCGGCCGTGGATATCCTTCGGGAAAGGGGTTACTTTTTTGGCGGACCCATGCCGCGTTGGTTCGACGGTGATGGTTTGCTCATGCAAAGACTACTCTGCCCACCCAATTTCGAGGGCATCGTCTTGGTATCCGACTTCGCGAAGCAGCTGCTGGAATTCATCAAGGCGGACTGGCGGCGGACAGGATCATGATGTGAACGAAGTCGGCATTGCCGTCGCGGATATGCACACCAGGTGTCTTTGATGACCTTTGACGCCCGACTTGCAGAAAATCCCTGGGCTCGAAGCCATGAGCTGAAATGTGAATTCCCGTCATGATTTATTCACTGTTTGACACCGGAGGCGATTTCTGATTAGTGCGTTAACACTTTGCGAGTCTGTTAATATAATTTTTTAGCTGCCGGAAATCTATAAGAAAAAAGGAATTACATAATATGACCATATCCATTTACCATCAAGGTGAAAGAAATTGAAACCGGAAACGATCAGGATCATTGATATCTGGATGGGACGGCTGGCCTGTTTTATCCTGACGGGAGTGCGGCGGATCCAGGATGCCGCCAATAGCGACGCCGGAGCTCCGGAGCCGGTTAAAAAGATTCTCTTTCTCAAGCTCATCGAGCAGGGGGCGACGGTCCTTGCCTACAGCGCCCTGGAACGGGCCGTGCAGATGGTGGGGCGGGAGAATGTCTATTTCTGCGTCTTTGAAGAAAACCGCCCGATCCTTGATATCCTGGAGCTGGTTCCCCAAGAGAATGTCTTTCCCATCCGCCATCAGACCTTCGGGGTCTTTCTCTGGGATGTCTGGCATATGCTGGAGCAGGTCTGGCGCCTGCGGATCGACGCCACGGTGGATATGGAGTTTTTTGCCCGGGCCTCGGCAATCCTCTCCTTTCTTACGGGGGCGCACCGCCGGGTAGGTCTCCACCGCTTTACGAGCGAAGCCCCTTACCGGGGTGATCTGCTGACCCACCGTGTCCAGTACAACCCTTATCTCCACACAGCCAAATTCTACCATCTCCTCGTGGAGGGCCTGAAGGTCAATCCCGAAGATCTTCCTTTGCTGAAGCTTGATACCGGGGACTTTAATGAAAGATTGCCGCTATTTACACCTCAGGAGCGAGAGATAAAGAGGGTTCGGGAACTGTTGAAAGATGAATTCGAGGGACGGGAAAACGGCCCGATTGTGCTTTTGAATCCCAACGCCAGTGATATGCTCCCCCTGCGCAAGTGGCCGACCGAGCGTTTTATCGCCTTGGGAAAGATGATCCTGGCGAGCCATTCCGAAGTAATGCTGGTGATTACGGGAGCGCCGTCGGAGCGGGTTTCGGCCGAAGAAGTCAGCCGTCAGATCGGTTCGCCAAGGGTCGCCTCTTTTGCCGGCAAGACGACCCTCCGGGAACTCCTCGTCCTCTATTCCCTGGCTGATATCCTCGTGACCAACGACAGCGGTCCCGGTCATTTCGCTTCCCTGACCGCCATTAACAGTATCGTCATGTACGGTCCCGAGACCCCGGCCCTCTTCGGCGCCATCGGTGGGCGTTTCCAGGTGATCCACCCTCAACTGGCCTGTAGTCCCTGTGTGAACGTCTTTAACCATCGCTTCTCCCCGTGCCGGAATAACCTCTGTATGCAGTCCATATCTGTCGAGGAGGTTTACGGAAAGGTAAAGGCCTGTCTTCAGGAAGCAGACAAATAGGCAATGATGAAAAGTATTGACGACGTTCCTAATGCTCAAGATCACAGTACTCCCACCCCAACGGCCGTCCCGCTTGGGAAATGGATGGCGTCGCTGCTGAATCCTTTTTTTGTGCTGTTCCTTGTTCCCCTGGTGCTGTATGTGGCGGTTCTGCCTGTTATGCCCTTGATGGAACCGGACGAGGCGCGTTATGCCCTGATTCCCCAGTACATGAATCAAGCGGGGGATTACATCACTCCCCACCTCAAGGGAGTGGCCTATCTTGAGAAACCGCCCTTGGCCTACTGGGCCACGGCCTTGTTCTTCAAGATCTTTGGGGAGAATGCCTTTGCCGCCCGCCTCTTTGCCGGTCTAAGCGCCTGGGGTTGTATTCTTCTCGTCTATAATATGGGGCTCTATTTTTACGACCGGAAGACAGGCATTTACAGCGCCGCCGTCCTGTCCGTGAGCCTCCTGCTTTTTGCCCTGGGCAGAATTAATATCCTCGATATGCCCCTGACGTTGTTTCTTTGTCTGGCCATCTGGTTTGGCTTCCGGTTCTTCCAATCTCCCGGTATGGCCGATAAAAAATGGCTCTATGGATTCTATGGATGCTCCGCCCTGGCCTTTCTGACGAAAGGGGTGATCGGCGTTGTTTTTCCCCCCGCGGTCATCGTCCTGTGGCTCTTCTGGTCCCGGCGCTGGCGGGACATCTGGCGGATATTCTCTCCCGCGGGGATCTTTCTGTTTGCTCTCCCCGTCGGGGCCTGGATCTTTATGGTGCAACGGGCCAACCCCGATTTCCTTTGGTTCTTTTTCATCCATGAGCATTTTCTCCGCTATACGACGAAGATCCACGAGCGCGTCGAGCCCTTCTGGTACTATCTACCTGTCGTGTTTTTGGGGATTACCCCCTGGTGGGCCTATCTTGCCCAGGCAGCAGCGGGGGTGGTTGACCTGGATTCCGGCCTTCGCCGAGATGGCAAATTAACTTATTCGCAGAATTTTATCGAGAGGGTCAAACTAATCACAGGAGAAGAAATGCGTCTTTTCACCGTCTGGATCGGTTTCATCCTTCTCTTCTTCTCCCTGTCTTCTTCAAAATTGGCCTCCTACATTGCCCCGGTCATTTTACCTCTTGCCGTCCTCATGGGACGCATCTTTGCAACTTATGAAACTCAAGGCGGCTATAGGGCCCATGGAGAACCGGATAAAGCCCCTTCCTGGCCCCTGGCCCCTGCCGTCGTGCAGTCACTGGCCCTGGGAGGACTGATGCTTGTCCCTCTGTTTGTCCGCGAATACCGTGAGATCGGCCCTCCTTGCGGAAGTTGGTTATGGCTCGGCATACCCGTGATCGTGGCGGCGGCGATGCTCTTTATTCCGGAAATATTACGCAAAAGGGCAAAAACCGGCTGGTTTGCCTCCGTATATATCCTTTTTGCCATTTATCTTATCAGCCTCCTCTTTCCCCTGTCCCACTACCTGACGCCGGGCAAATCCGCCCTGGATGTGGTTCGGGCGATCAGGACGCACGTTCCGGCGGACGCCGTGGTTTATCAGTACCGCAGCAACATGTACGGGATTGATTTCTATACGGGGCAGGGCACGCCCATCGTGGAAGATCTGGGAGAACTAAAATTCGGGGCCGACCGGATTGACCCGCAGGAGCGCCAGCGGCGTTTTCCAACAGAAGAGGAATTTATCCGGGCAGTGAAAGGCAGCGGGGGCGTTACTACGGCACGGGCACCTTCTTTTGCAGTCACGGAAGGGAAGGGCCACGTGGAAACCCTGCGGCGGTCGTTCCCGGAGGCCCGCATCGTTTGGGACAACAGGAAGTTCTATCTGCTGGTCCTTCCTCAATCATTATAATTATTGAACTTCCGCATCAATATTTCAGTCATAAATCATTAAGGAGACCGCCGGTAGGGAAGGCCTTCCATACATTGCAGGAAATGATTCCATAGCTCCTGATCACTAATCTCCTCCGAAAGCGTTGAACGCACCATCTTTCCCTCAGAAATATTCTATAATTTAAGCATGTTAACATTTAATGCTTTTATCTTGGTGGTTGGCATAAGACTTGCTTATCTAATGTCTTGGCTTTCTAAAGGTTTTCAGTAAGATTATAAAAGCTTCAGATGGAGGAAGAAACAGAAATGGCAAAAGTGCAGAAATCAACGGATTCTTCGGGTTTAGCAAAAATTGTCGACCGTATCCTGGCCAAAGTAAAGGTCTCACCATTATCAAGACAAAAAATTGGGTTGTATCTGGTGCGTAATCAGACCGTATGTTTTGTGTGCCGGGTTACACGTTCTTTGACTTAAATTACATATTAATTACGAGATGTTAAGTATAATCTCGGAACGGCGAAAAATATTTGATTCGCTGCTTGCGAACCATTTTTCCGCGGTTATGCAAAGCTCTCGTTTTGTAGAAATGGAAATAACTTCCTTGTCAGGGTAGCCATAGATTAGCAAAGAGGAAAAACAAGGGGCTAGCCAAAAACGGCTAACCCCTCTTTTTTATACGCTGCGCCCAGCAAGACTCGAACCTCTGGCAAAGAGGTGGTTTTTTCAAGATTTCGTTATGTTACTTTACCCAGGGACGCCAGAATATCCCCTGATACACCCATCATTCCCCATTTTGTCTCAACCCAAAGGTCGGGGTCGGGGAAGATATCAATGCGACTCTTGCATTTCGGACAAGAAAGACCATATCCATACTGCAAAACTTCAAATTCCTTTTCACAGTGCGGGCAAAGACCTTTGTCCACCATAAGTTCCTCCTTTTGAATGTCTTTATTCACGCATTTTGCCGCGCTTAGTGGCATCCAAACTCATTGCAACCAAAGCCGGGTGAACTAAAAACATATTTTTCTGCGGCGGGGGGATACGACGGGAGGACTTATTTGTCAAGAAGATTTTGACGGCAATATTTTTATGGGAAAAAGCACCTTCCGCACGCTACTGTCACCCACGTGAGGAGCATTTGTTGCCTCTCCACGTGTGCCTTGGTATGGCGGACAAGCCGGCTGAAGTGATATTTGATGACTATATCTTAGGGAAGCGCGGGGTCGCATTCTTATTCTGAAAAAATGAACAGCAAGAATTTCCATTTACAATGATTATGACCAGCGGTCATTTCCTGACTTCCCAAATTTTTAATGCACATATAAAATAATCAATAATATCAAGTATGTACGCTATGCCCGATTCGGGCATTCCTGAAAAACGAGCCTTCGACACTGTGGTAATGGGAGAAAACAGCAATTAATGAGCAAAATAATGGTTACCCCGCGCCCTGAAGAGTTTAAAAATGGGCACGCTTGAAGATGTCCTGGGAGTGAACTGCAAACATCAGAAGTGTAGTTTGAATCGCAGATCTGCCGAGTTGATGATAACGGGTTGAAAAGCGCAATGTTCGGAGAGGGAATCTTCGGGATAACGGAGGTGTTGCTATGCTTCCTCCTGAAATGGTGTTTTCCTCAGTCGGCAATTTTTTGCGTTCTTTCGAAAATCAATAACATATGTTGCAGGCTGCTTGGGGTTGATGTATAGACACTGCAATTGGTTCAGAAGGGGGCATCTATGACATCCACTCCGGCAAGATTCATCCTTTTTTCTTTTTTGTTTCTGTTTTTCATTCCCCATCACATATCTGCCGAAACCAAAACTTTTATCAAGGAATACACTTACCAGGCCAGTGAGGACGATAGCAGAAATTCAAGTCGTGTTATCGCCATGCGTGAAGTGAAAAGACTTCTATTGGAGGAACTGGGAACGTATCTTGAGAGCATCACGGAGGTAAAAAACTTTCAGCTTACGAAAGACCAGATAACTTCACTGACCGCAGGTATTGTAAAAACAGAGATTTTAGATGAAAAATGGGACGGTCATATATACTGGATAAAAACGAAAATATCGGGGGATGAAGGGGAAGTCATAAAATCAATTGATAGTCTTCGCAAGGACCGTGAAAAATCAAGAGAATTGGAAGAATTGAGGAAGAGGTCAGATACAATATTAGAAGAAAACAAGAAACTAAGGGAAGAACTAAAACTCGCAAAAGGCGAAGATAAAGAAAAAGTTCAAGTTAAATATAATAAGTCAATAAAAGAACTTGCGGCTATCGAACAGATCGAAAGTGCATATAGAAATTATCAAAAAGGCGACTTTGAGGCTGCCGTAAATGATTTCGATAAAGCAGTTAAAATGGATCCGATGTATCAGACTTATACAACCCGGGGAATGTCACATGCGAGTAATGGCGAATACAATGAGGCCATTGTTGATTTCAATAAAGCGATTGAACTCAATCCAAAAGATGCATTGGCTTATTTGTTTCGCGGGAAAGTATATGGAGCCCTTGGCAAATACAATGAAGCCATCGCTGATTTGAGTAAAGCGATTGAACTCAATCCAAACGATGTACTTGCTTATTGCAACCGCGGGATAACATATTCCCTTATTGGAGATAGTACGAGAGCTGTTCAAGACTTATCGAAAGCCATTAAATTGCATCCTGATGCACGGAGTTTTGCAGATGACCCTGCCTTTGATAAGATTAGAAATACTCCTGAGTTCAAACAATTGATAGGTAAATGAAAATCATTTGGATGGAGTATGCAGGTCAGCCCATGATATGTGACTTTTCATGTGGGGACGATGTGGAGGACGAGTATTTGAATTGGGGGGTATTTCTATGCAAGCCATGCCTTTAAGAATCGTTCTTATCCTGACCATACTTTTCCTGTTCAATCCATCTTCATTGCTTGTAGCCATGGAACAGCGTACAGCCCTAATTATCGGCAATGGCTCATATAGCAGCGGTTCTCTGAAAAATCCCGTCAATGACGCGACTGACATGGCTTCAACGCTGAAACGTTTGGGTTTCAATGTCGTTCTCAAGACCAACGTACGACTCAGAGATATGGATTCGTCCATTCGAGAGTTTGGTAGGAATCTTTCCAAAAGTGATGTTGGACTTTTTTATTTTGCAGGCCATGGTATCCAAGTTAGCGGCGTCAATTACCTCATTCCTGTAGGAGCCAATATTGAAAAAGAAGAAGATATTCGCTATGAGGCTATTGACGCCGGTCGAGTTCTTTCAGAAATGGCTTATGCAAACAATGGTTTGAATATTGTAATCCTTGATGCCTGTCGTAATAACCCCTTTGCCAGGAGTTTCCGGAGCGAAAGTAGAGGACTGGCCATTATTGGTCATGTACCTAAAGGCTCTTTTATTTCTTACGCGACATCACCGGGTGATTTAGCAATGGATGGTGAAGGCCGGAACAGCCCATATACTAAGTCTCTTCTCCAATATATGAAACAGCCAGGCTTACCCATAGAAGGCGTATTCAAGAAGGTTCGCCAAACATTGGATACGGAATCTGGAGGGAAACAGATACCATGGGAGTTATCTTCATTGTCTGGAGATTTCTATTTCAATCCCCCAAAAGCCAAGAAAGAATATAATGAATCATCGTCTACTGGAGGAGAGGAGAGAAAAAAGGACAAACCACGAGGTGGATTTGCACATATCTTAACCAACTCTGTGACCAGCGATCCCGGTAATATAGCCCAAAACGTAGCCATGTCCGGGTTCCCCTCCCCACTGGAGTCTGATCCCGGGTGGGGTGGCGGCAGTCGCCAATGGCAAATAGCAGACGGCATTCGGACATACCACAGTGAATGGGCTCGTGGCCTTGCCTTTACAGGCGGGCAAAAGAGTTGGGCTGAGCAGGCCTGCGGATGGCGGCAGGCGACAATAGATTTCGGTGCGACAAAGAATTTTAATCGGGTGGTACTTTGGCACCACGGACGGGAGAATGTGCCGAATGCTTGCAAAGTTCAGTACTGGAACGGCCAGATGTGGATGGATGCATTCTCCTCAGACAACTGTAAAGACTATCTCAAGTATAAGAATGCGCAGCCCAAAGACTGGTGGGATTCCTGGTCAACACCCATGGAAATAGTTTTTACCCGGGTCATTGCTGCGAAGGTACGTTTTGCCTTCGACAACTGCAATATTGAGCATGGCTGGCTTTACGAGTTTGAGGTTTACGACGACCGTTAAAAGATAATATCCATAATTTAGTCCACGAAGGGAGAAAGACAACTTTCCAGCCGATGGAAAGGTTTAAGTGTATGATATTATTAAGCGAAAACGGAAGTGGTTGTAGCACTAGGCTCTGCGGAGTTTATGTGTAATATTAGATACATACGCTGGCATCGTGTGCTCGTGATCCGCCTCATTTTTTAGCCGAAAATGTCCGGTTAAGTGTCAAAACGGCAAGAGGACTATTTCAGCCGGAACTGAAAAGGCAGAATGAGACCTTTGAAAAATGGCTTCGCCGCAACTCAAAAATCTTTTTCGCTTCTCGTTGGTGTGCATATAATTACGAGTGATTACGTGATGTTAAATTAAACCACGGACCGGCGAAAAACATTTGATTCGCTGCTTGCGAACCATTTTTCTGCGGTTATGCAAAGCTCTCAGGATGCAATTTTCCTGGATAAAACGGAATTGTTCTCCCATGATCTTGACATCATTCAGGCGAGATTGTCGTTACCCCGGCTTGCCACTGAATTTTGCCGTCAGGTTCTCCAGTTCATCCCAGCGGGCGTAGGCCTCGTTCAATTCCTCTTCCAGCGCTTTCAGGCGATTAGAGGACTTGTTTATCTCGACGGCGTCTCTGTTGGCATGGACGTAGAATGCGGGAGAATTCAGGGTCGTAATCAGGCGCTCCTTCTCCTCCTCCAGGGCTTCGATTGTCTGGGGCAACGCTTCCAATTCCCTTGTTTCTTTAAAAGACAATTTTTGCTTTTCCTGCGGAGGTTTATCCTTCTTTCCAGTGCGTAGAACCGGCCCTGATTTTTTTGCCGACCCTGGCGGTTGCGAGACGATTCTTCCATCCCCCAGAATTGCTGGCCGATCCATCCGATCCGGAGTTTGCCGGTCCGGCGTCTGTCGCTGTCGGAGCCAGTCGTCGTAGCCGCCGACGTATTCCTGAAGCCGCCCGTTACCTTCGAAGACAATCGTCGAGGTCACCACGTTATTGAGAAACGTTCGGTCATGACTGACCATGAGGATTGTGCCGCTGTAGTCGAGGAGCCGGTCTTCGAGGAGTTCGAGGGTTTCGGCGTCGAGGTCGTTGGTCGGCTCATCCAGGACCAGGACATTGGAGGGAAGCATGAAGAGCTTTGCCAGGAGGAGGCGGTTGCGTTCACCCCCCGAGAGGGCGCTGACGGGGGACAGGATCTGCTCCGCCGGGAAAAGGAAATCCTGGAGATAGCCGATGATATGCCGCGAGACGCCGCCAATGATGACCATATCGTTGCCGTCGGCGATATTGTCCTTCAGGGTTCTGTTTTCGTCTAACTGGGCGCGGAGTTGATCAAAGTAAGCGATCTGGACGCCGGTCCCCAGGCGGACCCGGCCCTGTTGCGGTTCAATGTCACCGAGGAGGATCTTGAGGAGTGTTGTCTTGCCGGCGCCGTTAGGCCCGATAATGCCCACCTTGTCGCCACGCATTATTATGGTGGAGAACCCTGCCACGATTATTTCCTCGCCGAAGGCGAAACTTATCTTTGTCGCTTCGGCAACCAGTTTACCGCTCCGCTCCGCCTCCTGGATCGTCAGCCGGACATTGCCCGCCTGCTCCTGTCGGCGCGCCCGCTCTCGTCGAAGTTGCACCAGCGCCCGCACCCGGCCCTCGTTCCGGGTGCGGCGGGCCTTGATCCCTTGGCGAACCCAGGCTTCTTCCCGGGCCAGTTTCTTGTCAAACTCGTTCCACTCTTTCTCTTGCGCCTCCAGCAGGGCCTGGCGGCGTTCGAGGTAGGTAGCGTAATCGCAGGGAAACGCAATCAGGCGGCCGCGGTCGATTTCCACGATGCGACTTGCCAGTCGCTGGAGAAACGCCCGGTCATGGGTAACGAACATGATGGTTTTCTCGAACTTCAGGAGGAAATCCTCGAGCCAGAGGATGGTGTTTAGATCCAGATGGTTTGTCGGCTCGTCCAGAAGCAGGAGGTCCGGGTCGTTCACCAGGGCCCGGGCCAGAAATACCCGGCGTTTCATTCCTGCCGACAGGAGCCGGAACTCGGCATTCTCATCTATGTCAATCCTGGCGATCATCTTTTCCACCTGCTGATGAAAAAGCCAGGCGCCGGAGGTCTCAAGCCGGTGCTGAACCCGTTCGAGCTTCACAAGCAGGGCGCTATCGCCGCTCCTGGTCATCTGTACCGTGAGATCGTGGTATTCCTGGAGAAGTTCCAGGTGTTCCCTGCCGCCGGAGGCCACAACGTCATAGACCTTCCCCGGCAGGTCGTCTGGAACGTCCTGGGGTAACATGGCAATTCTGACCTCGCCGTTGCGGATGATCCCGCCGGTATCCGGGGCAATGTCACCCATGAGCAATTTCATGAGGGTGGACTTGCCCGCACCGTTTCTGCCTAAAAGACCTATCCTTTCGCCCGCTTCAATCTGGAGCGTAGCGCCATCGAGGAGCAGCGGGCCGCCGAAGCTGACCGAAACCTCATTGATCCATATTATTCCCATATAACCTTATATTACAGATAGTTGAATTGCATGGTTGAATTTGCTGCATGTATATATGGTTCGGCAATGGCGCTGTCAAGATAAATCACCCTCAGAAAATCGTTGACGTCAAACATTAATCCGGTTTAGAAGATCCAAGAGGTGGATGGACATACATAATATGAAATGTACACAATACTTTCTGCAGATCCAAGAGAGACCGGATCGTGCAAGGATCAAGGAAGAGGAAAAATACTTGCGGGTCATACTCCTTGCCGATGGGGAAACCGTTCACAATGCCTTTTTCGACAGGGGTTTTAAGGAGGTGATATAGTTGAAAATAAAATACTTTTCGGACACGGACACGGCATTGGTGGAGTTTTCAGATGCTGATATTGTCGAAACGCGAGAGATTAACGAGAATATCTATATTGATTTAGATGACGGCGGCAACCTTGTATCAATGACGATTGAACATGCCCGTAAAAAGGCAAGTCTTCCCTTCATATCTTATGAGCACATTGAAGCGGTATCTATTCAGTATAGCGCATGAGTGGCCAGATGTAGACGCATTTTACCAGTCGATAGTTACCTTACCATTTAAACCGCATTGTAATTAATAAAATGCCCATAACAGATCAATTATTATGAAGATTCGTGAAGATTTCTTACCTTTAAGCAAACCTTCCATCGGTCCGGAAGAGATCGAAGCCGTTACCCGCTGCCTCCAATCGGGTTGGATTACCACCGGTCCCGTCTGCCAGGCCTTCGAGCGGTCGTTATGTGAACTGACGGCGGCAAGTCAGGCCGTATCCTTTACCTCGGGGACGGCGGCAATGCACCTGCTGCTTACGGCCCTGGGGATCGGGCCGGGGGACGAGGTCATTACTCCTTCCCTGACCTTTGCCTCGACGGTCAACATGATCGTCATGCGCGGCGCCAGGCCCGTATTTGTGGATATTGACTACGGGACCCTGAATATGAATCCGGCCCTCCTGGAGCCACTGATTACAGACCGGACAAAGGCCGTCATCCCCGTCCATTTCGCCGGAGCCCCCGCTGATATGGATACCATTATGGACGTCGCGCGACGCCGCGGGCTCCTGGTCATCGAAGACGCGGCCCATGCCATCGGTACTTACTATAAAGGCGTCCATGCCGGCGGCTTTGGCTTCCCGGCGGTGTTTTCATTTCATCCCATCAAGAATATTACCAGCGGTGAAGGAGGTATGATCACCCTGTATGATGCCGAGCTGGAAAAGCAGCTCCGCCTCCTGCGGTTTCACGGCATTGAGCGGGACGCATGGAAACGCTACGGCAAAGGGGGAAACCCGGACTACGACATCCAGCAACCAGGCTTCAAGTACAATCTCCCGGATATTTTAGCCGCCATCGGTGTGGCCCAGATGACCAAATGGCAGGTCCTGAATAAGCGTCGGACGGAGCTGGCCGGTCAATACCTGGCCGGACTGAAAGATGTCGCCGGTATTGAGCTGCCGGAAAGCCCCGGCTATGATCATGTTCACCCATGGCATCTCTTTGTGGTGAAGGTGACGGCAATGAGGCGGGGACGATTCATGGAGCAGCTCTCAGAGTATAACATCGGTTATGGCCTCCATTTCCCGGTGACCCATCGCCTCCGGTATGTCCGGGAAAAGTTCGGAGATATCGCTGCGCTGCTTCCGGAGACGGAACGGGCAGCCGACAGGATTCTTTCTCTGCCGCTGTATCCGGGCATGGTCGATGATGACGTCGCTTATGTCTGCGATGCTATCAAAGAGATTCTGAGGAAGGGATAAGGAAGGGGATAAAGGACTTGCCTAATGGGGGGAAATGTGACTCAATATAATAGCGCTTGTAAAGGATTAACGAAAATCTGAAATCATGAATAAAAAACCCCCGTTGATATCTATTGTTATTCCCGTCTATAATGAGGAGAAGAACCTGGACGCCCTGATCGGACGCCTCCGTCCCGTCATGCAATCTATGGGGAAACCTTATGAGATCATTCTGATCGACGACGGCAGCCGGGATGGATCCCTGGAGATACTGAAGGGATTTGCCCGGGAACCGGATATCCGGGTTGTGGAGCTGACGCGCAACTATGGCCAGCATGCCGCCATCATGTCGGGCTTTTCCATTGTCCGGGGTGAAATAGTCGTTACCCTTGATGCGGATCTTCAGAACCCGCCCGAGGAGATTCCCCGGCTCATCAGGGAAATGGAAACAGGGGGATATGACGTTGTCGGCACCATCCGCAAGCAGCGCCAGGATTCCGCGTTCCGCCTGGGGGCATCCCGGTTGATCAATATTGTGGCGCGCCGCATTACCGGCGTTCACATGAAGGACTGGGGCTGTATGCTCCGGGCTTACCGACGCAATGTCGTGGAGCGTATGATGGAATGTCGCGAACATGCCACCTTCATCCCGGCCCTGGCAACTGTTTTCGCCAAACGGGTTACAGAGATCGAAGTTGCCCACGAGGAGCGGCATGGCGGCAAGTCCAATTATCCTCTAACAAAACTCATTAATCTCCAGTTTGACCTCGTGGCGTCTTTTTCCGATTTTCCCTTGAAGATGCTCATGTACGGCGGCATCTTCATGTCTGTACTGGGGGTCTGTTTCGGCGTCTTTCTTGCTGTGGCCCGCCTCGTTTATGGGGCGGCCTGGGCGGCGCAGGGCGTTTTTACCCTCTTTGCCATTCTCTTCGTTTTCGTGGGATTGCAGTTTTTCGCCCTGGGAGTTATCGGGGAGTACATCGGACGTATTTATCGGGAAGTCAGAAAGCGGCCGGAATATGTAGTTGCCCAGATTCATGAGGCCCATGACCGGAGCAGGTTGTGAAATCCGTCGTCTTTGCCTACCACAACATGGGCGTCGCCGGCCTGGAGGTCCTCCTGCGCAACGGATATGACGTCACGACGATATTCTCCCATGCAGACGATCCGGGAGAAAAATGCTGGTTTGCCTCCGTTGCCGACTGGGCAAAGAGCAGAGATATTCCCGTTTTATGCCCCGAGGATGTCAACAAACCGGAGTGGGTAGGACATATCACCGCCCTGGCCCCGGAAACGATATTTTCATTTTATTACCGAAAGATGCTCTGTCAGGAAATTCTCGATATTCCCGCAGCCGGGGCCTATAACCTCCACGGTTCCCTCCTTCCCGCCTACCGGGGCCGCGTCCCTGTCAATTGGGTTTTAGTGAATGGAGAAAAGCAGACCGGTGTAACCCTCCATAATATGGTTGCCAAACCCGACGCCGGAGATATGGTTGGTCAAAAGGCGGTGGATATTACCTTTGAAGATACGGCGGTTAGCTTGTACGAAAAACTGTGTCGGGCATCAGTGGTGTTGTTGGACGAGGTCTTGCCCCTGATTCGGACCGGCAGGGCGCCGCGCCTGGTTCAGGATGCGGGCAGGGCATCTTATTTCGGGGGCAGAAAACCGGAGGATGGCCGCATCAATTGGTCCTGGACGGCGATAAAGATCTATAACCTCATCCGGGCCGTAACCGATCCCTATCCCGGGGCCTTCTCCTTCCTGCCGGACGGGACGAAGGTGCTTGTCTGGTGGGGTATGCCGGAGGCGGCGTCAGAAACCGGCGCAGCGGGAACCGTGGTGGTTGATAACGCGGAAGAAAAGGTTTATGTCGTATCCGGCGCCGGGAGAATCCGCCTGCTGGATATTGAAATCAATGGCAGTAGAATCAAGAATGGCGAGATATGGCAATATTTCCGAAAGGATAGGAATATGCCGGTGCTGAGATAAACCTCTCTGAAGGGGAGGAAGAAAAGGGAGCAAGATATAAATGAAAATATTGATTTTAGGGGTTAACGGTTTTATCGGACATCATCTGATCAATCGTATTCTGGAAACTACGGACTGGACTGTCTATGGCATGGACCTCGGCGACGATCGCCTCGATCGCGCCCTGTCCAACCCGCGCTTTCATTTTTTAGAGGGCGATATTGCCATCAACAAGGAATGGATAGAATATCACGTCAAGAAATGCGATGTCATCATGCCCCTGGTGGCCATTGCCACGCCGAAGCTATATGTGGAGGATCCGATCGGTGTTTACAATCTCGACTTCGAGATGAATCTCAACATCATCAAGCAATGCGTAAAATATCGAAAACGGGTCGTATTCCCTTCCACCTCAGAAGTTTATGGGGCCTGTCCCGATCCCGAATTCAGTGAAGATGAGAGTTTCCTCGTCGTTGGCCCCATCCAGAAGGAACGGTGGATATATTCCTGCTGCAAGCAGCTTTTGGATCGGGTAATCTATGCCTATGGCACCCGGGGACATCTGGAGTTTACCCTGTTTCGCCCCTTCAACTGGGTCGGACCCCGCCTCGATTCCCTTTATACCGCCAAAGAGGGCAGCTCCCGGGTTGTCACCCAGTTTATTGCCGAACTCCTTATGAAGCGTCCCATCACGTTGGTGGACGGGGGGCATCAGAAACGCTGTTTCACCTATGTGGACGACGGGATTGCCGCCCTCATGAAGATCCTTGAGAACAAGGAGGATCGCTGTAAAAACGAGATCATCAACATCGGCAATCCGGAAAACGATTGTTCCGTCAAGGAGCTGGCCCACCTGATGAAAAAAATATTCATGACCCATCCCCGCCATCTTAATGACGAGGTATATTCGGACATCGTTGAGATTCCGGCGGTGGAATTCTATGGAAAGGGTTATCAGGACATTTACACCCGTAAGCCGAGCATCGCCAAGGCCAGGAAGCTCCTTGACTGGGAACCGAAGATTGACCTGGAAGATTCACTGACCAGAACCATATATTCTTTCCTGGAAGAAAATGATCCGTCAAGTCCCCCTTTGTAAAAGGGGGGTTTGGGGGGATTTTGGAGATGAAGAGAACCCTGGGACTGAAGATCGATGTTGATACTTACGAAGGGATGAAAAAGGGGGTTCCCCGCCTCTTGGACAGCCTCGCGGAGATTGGGATCAAGGGAACCTTTTATCTGAGCTTGGGCCCGGATGCATCCGGTCTGGCGGTTTTGCAGCTCCTCAAAAATCCGCGATTTCTGAAGAAGATGCTCCGCAGCAACGCCCCGGGTTTGTATGGCTTCAAAACGGCCCTCTACGGGACCCTGCTTCCGTCACCGATGATTGCCCTCTCCTTTCCGGAACTGGTCCACCGGATCATGGCGGAAGGCCACGAGGTGCAATTCCATGCCTGGGATCACCGGCGCTGGCAGGACGGCTTGCCCCGGCGATCGGAGCAGTGGATAAGAGGCTGGTTTGAAAAGGGGATGACGGCCTTTCGCGACTTGACGGGGAAGAATGCTTCCTCCTTCGGCGCCCCGGCCTGGCTGCTGGATGACCGGGTTCTGAAGATCGTCGGCGATTACGGCTTTGACTATCTAAGCTGTACGCGGGCCAGGGAGCCCTTTCTCCACGAAGGTCTGCTGATACCGGAAATTCCCTCCGATCTGCCCTGTTTTGAAGAACTGGGCGTGAAAGTGGCGGGGGAGAATATCCTTTCCCTGCTTGCGGACAACGGCCTCCATGTCCTCCCGGTTCATGCCGAGGTCGAGGGGGGCATCTGGAATAACCATTTCATGGAGTTAATGGCCGAGATTAAAAAGATGTCCTATACCTGTTCCCGTCTCCATGAGATCAACGACAGCTTGAAGGGCGACCAACTGGGAATTCGCAAATACGAGATGGCAATGTTGCCGGGACGTTCCGTTCCCTGCGCCGTTTAGTACCAATCCAGCCTCAGCCGGCCTTCTTCTGTCTTTTAGCTTCCTTTTTTTCTTTCACCGTTTTGGCAGGCTTTTTCTTGTTTTCTTTTTTGACGTCCTTGTCTTTGCCCATGATTTATTCTCCTCTGTGGTTTGATGATCTTTGGGGTTTCCATACTTGAAACGGGAGTTTTTCACAACCAAAATCTGCTTCTGCAGCTCCCGACCGGCCGCCGTTTTCTCCACGAAAAGACTTCGCCCGGTCAGGGGATTCCGCTCGGTGCAGTACATCAGTGTGGAGAGAGTAGAGGGGGCCGGGGTGAAGAGTTGGACATGTTCGGGGTGGAGAGCTAACTCCCGCTCGGCGAAACGGCGGAGGGCTTCCATGTCCGCCTGCGCACAGCCGGGATGGGCGGCGATGAGGTAGCAAGAGAGAAGCTGCTTCTTATTTGCATCTGCCGTGAATTTGCGAAAGAGGTCGCGGAAAATGAGCAGTGATTCCGTCCCCGGCTTTCCCATACAGGCGAGGACCCGCTCCTCGGAATGTTCGGGGGCGATCTTCATTTGTCCGGAAACATGACGCCCCACGACATCGCGGAGGTAGGGGACGCCGTGTTTCCTGTCGGCCAGGAGGAGGTCGTGGCGGATTCCCGAGGCGACGATGGCCTGTTTGACGCCGGGAACCTGTCTTAGCTTGCCGAGGAGGGAGATCTGGGGGCCGTGATCGGGACGCAGGTTTTCGCAGACGGCGGGATAGAGGCAACGCCGATCAGGGCAGGCGCCGTGGGCGAGTTTCTTTTTACATTCAAATCCGTACATATTCGCCGTAGGTCCCCCCACGTCGAGGATGTACCCCTTGAAACCGGGGAGGGAGGCGATTAACGACGCCTCCCGGAGAATGGACGCCTCACTGCGGGAGCTGACCGTTCGCCCCTCATGAACGGTGATGGCACAGAAGTGACATTCTCCGTAGCAACCCCGGTGGGTGGGGATGGAAAAGCGGATTGTCTGGAGCGCCCGGACCTCGCCCTCCTGGTGGTGCTTTGGGTGGACCGCCCGCTCGAAGTTCATCCCATAAACATCGTCCATTTCCGCCTCGCTAAGGGGCAGGGCAGGGGGGTTGTGGATCAGCCAGCGGGTGTCCTGTTTCTGGCAGAGTCCCGCTGCCGTCCGGGCATCCTGGTGGCCGTAGAAGGTGAGAAACATCTTCTCAAACGCCGCTGGGTCTGCCGCCGCCTCTTCCCAGGCGGGGAGTTCCAAAAATCCCGGTTTTATCTCTGCCGCAGCGTAACAAATACCCTTCACATCCCAGATTTTACGTCCCTCGCGGAGCCGGTGGGCAAGCTCTAACACCGTATTATCACCCATGCCGTAAACGATGATATCCGCCTTCGCGTCCATCAGGATGGATCGCCGCACCCGGTTAGACCAGAAGTCATAATGGGCGATCCGCCGGAGGCTCGCTTCGATTCCCCCCAAGACGATTGGTTTCGTGTTTCGGAAGTGACGCCGAATCAGGTTGGCATAGGCGATCACCGCCCGATCGGGGCGGCGGTTGTTGATCCCCCCGGCGGTAAAATCATCTCCTTGGCGCTTCTTCCCCGAAGCGGTGTGGTTGGCGATCAGGGAGTCGATGCAGCCGCCGGTGACGCCCCAGAATAGCTCCGGTTCGCCGAGACGGGTGATGTCTGCGCCGGAGTCGATGTCCGGCTGGGCGATGATTCCCACCCGGTAGCCGGCGGCAAGGAGACGCTGGCCGATGACGGAGACGCCTACATAGGGGCTGTCAATGTAGGCGTCTCCGGTAATCAGGATCACATCGAGCAGCGGCCAGCCGCGGGCGCGGACTTCCTCAGGGGTGACGGGCAGAAACACAGCAACCTTGTTCCTTTTTTAGCAATTTGTCCCCTCCCCTTCAAGGGGAGGGTTAGGGTGGGGATGGGGTTAAAAAACCATAATTGTCTCCCCATTGACAAATTGTCATGAAACGACCGCAAAGATCAAGAGCTTTTGTCGCTGCTGGAGTATCTAAAACGATTTTAATTTGACACAACAGGACTTTTCTTATATTCCTATCCCGAAAAAATAAGGAGAACAATTATGAATCCGAAAGAATGTATTCTTTATAGCGGCGGCGCCAATGGGGCGGAGACCGAGTTCGGCTGCGGGGCGGAGAGGCATGGCGTCCAGGAGGTCAACTACGGCTTTGAAGGTCATCAGATGGAACGCGTTCGCGGAATCAGGATATTGACCACTGAGGAGCTGGAACGCAAAGATGTCAGCATGACCTATGTATCCAAACTCATGCACCGCAGCTACTCCACAGCCCCCATCTTTCGCAAGGTGCTGCAGAGCATCTGCTGGCAGGTCACCGGTGGCCAGGAGGTTTTTGTTATAGGCCAGATCATGGCTGACGATACGATCAAGGGCGGAACCGGATGGGGGGCGGAGTACGCCAAGTTCTGCAATAAGCCGCTCTATGTTTTTGATCAGGAGCAAAACGCCTGGTTCAGCTGGGTAAAAGCCCTGTGGAAACCGTCAGACGCACCGCTCATCACTCAAAAGCATTTCACCGGCACCGGCACCAGGTTCCTCAAAGAAAACGGAACAAAAGCCATCGCCGATCTGTTTGAAAGATCCTTCAAATAAAAAAGTCGTCAAATAACTAGAAAAGACAAGAGAATCAATGCACTGACAATCTGGACGGGAATATCGAGTCCCGCCGCCGACAAGATCAGCGGCGTAGAGTGGGGAGATCAGGGAAGGCCCTTCTGTGGCATCGGCAAGGGTGGCGTAGGCAAAGAGGGCGCCCGTAAAAAAGCCGGTAAAAACAAGCAGGCAGGCCATGAGAAGCAATCCGGCGCCGCCATCACGGATGAGGATAAAGTAAATAAGTATCGTCAGGGTAAAAAATCCCCCCAACAGTCCCCCGCCCCAGCGCCGATCGGGAAGGGAAAGGCAGCGTGGCAGGAGAATGGCCCCCACGGCCATTCCGGCCATGAAACACGCGATCAGCAGGCCGATATCCTGATAAAGGGCGCCGTCTTTGACCTGGTAATGAAGGAGCAGTACGTTCTGCAGGATCATCCCGCAAAAGCCGGCCACGCCCGCCAGGAATATACGTTTTATAGGAAAATCCCCCCTAACCCCCCTTTGACAAAGGGGGGCGGGGGGGATTTTCATGCTTCGTTGTGACCGCCAGCGTGCATGGATGAAAATAGACGGATAAGATCGGGCCAGGAAGAAGGCCCCGGCCATGACTGCCAGGAAAAGCAGGACGGCCGGCAGGGGTAGGGTGACGTCCAGGAAAGAAGCCCGGGGGAAAAACTTAGATAGCCAGATCTGGAGTGTGTACCGGTAACAGACAGGCCGGATGTCGCTGTTGGGGGAAATGACAGTTGTCTCCAGGATCTGCCTGATCTCCTGAAACCGGTCGTTGGTATAAAGATAGTTGATGAACGGCGGCCTCACCATGCGGGCGGAAATCTGACGGGACTGCCAGCGCTCGATGAGGGGCGCCGCGTCTTTGGCCAGGGGAGTTGCACTGGCGGTGACAATGTTCGTTGTTCCCGGAAGAAAAAGAATGTGGGGGAAAACTGATTTTAACGCGCCATAGATGCTAGTCATGCGGTACATCAGGGGTGGGGGCCAGATGTTTTCGGCCGAGCGGAGTCGCAGTCCAATGACGCCACCGGGACGAAGCCGGGCGGCGCAGGCCTGGAAAAACTCCCGGGTGTAAAAGCGGTTGGTCTGTCCCGACGCCGGGTCCGGCATGGCGACGAGGATCAGATCATAGGCGTCGCTCTGACGCAGAAAATCCCGGGGATCGGCAAAGATCAAATTGACCGGTGGCGTGTTCAGGGCACTCTGTCGCTGTGGGGGCATATGCCGTGTAATCATCCGGACCATTCTTGGGTTGAGTTCCACTACATCGATCTTCTCAACTGGATGCTGCCGGAGTGCCTCCACCAGCCCTTCCGTTCCCCCGCCCAGCAACAAAACCTTACGGGGATGGGGATGCTGCAGAGCCGTCAGGTGGGTAAAGGTTTCCCCTTCCGTGCCTTCCGTTTCAAAAGACAAAACGTCGTTTTCAAAGACCGCTGCCTGGCCGGATAGTCCGGTAACGGTGATCCGCCCATACGCTGTATCCTGACTTTCCAAAAGGTTAGGGTGGTTCCAGCCGATCGTCTTCCGATCCAGCCAGGACGTCCAGTTAAGGGCGACGAGGCAGCATACGGATATGATAAGGACCAACTTCCATGCCTTGGAATGTATCAAAGGTCGCGACCTTGCTGTTTTCCTCATGAAGATCAATGGGATCAGGGCGATAAAGACACTACAGAGCAGGGTTGCCGCTAAGACGGGGATATCAAATTTCAGGAAGAGGGTGGAAAGGATGCCTCCCGCCAGGGCGCCGAGACTTTCGATACCGTAGGCCAGGGCCAAGGTCCTTTGAGAGGCTTGAATCTTGTCATTACCCTCCCTTTCCTTGTCCGGCTTTTCGTTGATAAAAATCTCAGCGGTCAGAGGAAAAAGAAAACCCGTCAGCAATCCGATGGGAAAAAGAGCAAGCATCGGGACGAGAAGTTGTTGATAAAAGGGCAGATAGGCCCCGGGAACGCCTGCAAAAATCAACCGGCCGGCACGGATGAAGAGGACATCGAGAGGGAGGAGGACGGCAAGGCAGAGAAAGGCTACGGTCATGGACCCAGCCGTGGCGATGCGGTAGCGGCTGATCATGGCCCCGGCGGCAGTGAAGAAAAGCCATGCGCCCAGAGCGAAAAGATAAATCAGCTCCACGCCATAGAAGGCTACGGCAAGTTCCCGGAGGAGAATAACCTGGCTCAGGATGGAAATCAGGCCGATATTAAACAGGATTAACTGCATGGCGTCGTTAATTACTTCCCGCAGTCATGAGGTATTTCAACAACCGCTATCTGAACAAATCTGAATGTGTACCCGTTCTTTCGAAAATAATCGCATTGCCCTCGAGCTTATTGCCCCCTCAAGTGATCAAACACGGCGTCAATGCTTTTATGACTGGTAATATCCGCAACGGCATCCGTGTTTTTGAATACCTGCATGGTTTCATCGTTAGGAATCTCTACCGACCGTTGCAGAAGGTCTTTAACGAAGGTGTTCAGGGTCTTCCCCTCACTCATGGCATTGCTTACGAGACGCTTGTGGAGCTCGGGATCAATGCGAAGATTGAAGGAGCCCTTGAAGGGTTTTTCAGGTTGCTTGCCAGTCTCTTTGCAGAATTCAAGATAATCGTCAACGGCTTCCTCAAAAGCCGCTCGCAGTGAAATAACATCCGTTCCCTCGTAACTTACAAGGGCGCGAATAAACCGCAATTTTCCGTAGAATACCTTATCGTCATCGTTGTAATGAACGGAACCAAAATAGCCATTATATTCCATCGTGTCTTTCATAGGAGACCTCCCCTCTTCAAAGCTTCTTCTACCTGTTCAATCTGGTATCGCTTCAATGTCGGCACAGGGTGTGGCCGATGCAGGATGATCGGATCTGATGCCTGATGGTCGAAACGAACGCGCGATCCTGCGGTCTTCCCCGCTTTAACCCTGGCATATCCGAAGCCTTTCAACAGTGCCGTCATTTCATCCCATGTGAAGTCAATGGGATGTGCAAGAAATCGCTTTATCAGCTTCTCATGTTTGCTCACGAATACCCTCTTGAATTGCAGAGTAGCAAAGACCGGCAAAAAAGGCAATCGGAAAAACCAAAATTAGTTGCAAGAAAAGGGGAGCAGCAGCATGGGTAAAAGAAACCATTGTGGCGGAAGAATGGAAGCTGATCAGTAAATAGCTCCAACGGGACCAGTTGACCGGCAGTCTCGTGCAGCCAACTGGCCTGAAGCTGTTACTCGACTAACATATATTGCCATCCTGCCCAAACGGTACAGCAAATTAATTAATGGAAAAACATTTGCCAAGTGGGAAAAGAGCCTCTTAGTCGCCAAAATATAACTCACTGTAAATATTGTATTATTAGCGATAAATCTCTAAACCCTTTCGTACCCGCCATCTCCGTTTTCGCTTAATGATATCGGATAGTTAGCTTTGATTTGCAGCCGATCTTTTTTTTGAACATCTCAGATATTCACCTCATATTGAGAAATATACTATGGCTGAATCAAAGATTTATGTATCGTGATTGATGAATAATGCCAGTTTATCATTATTTTTTGGCGCGCTGTGAATGCGGCTCTGTTCTTGACCGAACTTATATGAATTTATCTACCTTTCTTTCGGTAATCAGCGGTCCTTTCATCATCAAAAACAGGGACTCGGTTTAAATGACAACACCTACGAGTCCTCACATACATACATTTTTGCGTATCACCGATAACCAAAAGAAAGAGAGCAAGTGCACTTGTTAATTCTTGCCATTATATGGCATCACACTAAGGCCCGGTAATCTCTATGAACCACCCGGCACGGACCCGCATGCCAGGTGGTTTGGGGGCTGGGGGTTAACTACTCCCGGCTACCCTATTTGGCAACTTACTGTTATTATTAGAAATAGACTCGTATCTCCATTTAACATTCAAATGTCAAGGGCTGACCCTTATGTTTTCACTCTGGTGCCACGGGTACATAGGTGGTGGTCATCCGGACGCCATCGCCAGACTGGGCGACCCGCAGGAAACGGTACGGGTGAGTCTCCAGGAAACCACATTCGGATCTAAAATCCTCGTCCTCCATGACCACTTCGACGATGTTATAGGTCACTCCTCCAATAATGGCTTTGGAGGTTTGCTTCACGGCAATTTTCACCGGAACGAACCTGGCACTATTACTGTCGCCGTCAAAATCCAGGCGCGCAGCACGCCCCTCGCTGCCGAGCTGCAATGCCCCCTGCAACTGAAAAACGCCCTGGATGGAACCGATTACCACGGCACCGCCCGGGAGCTCAATGTCTTCCTCTATGGGAGCCTGTGTGCCAAAACGGAGTGACCGGTGAGCCATGTTGCCAGCATAGTCGTACACGATGTCTGTTTTTATCGCCATCGGCCCGCTAAGGTTCCCGGCAAAGACAATCTGACTTTCCCTGAGGATGCGTCCGCCAGCGGCATCGACCACGACGGATGATTGGCTGGTGTTCTCCAGGTCTTCATTGATGGTGGTTCGCACCGACAGCGTGATTTCGCCAGCCCCTGCATCAGCAGAAAACCAGACGGTTTGGGTGCCGCGTATGACGTTTCCGTCAATCTCCAGGGCCAGGGCATAAGTGGCGCTGGTGGCATCTGGCCAGACCGGCAGCGGCAGCGGGAAACGAGGCAGAAAATCCCCGGAGAGCGTAGCCGGTCTTGGTTCTTGCGAGTGTTCCGCCACAACAAAAAACTCTTTCGGGGTTTCCGGCACGGGGGGGTCCGGCACGGGAATGGGTGGGCTATCCAGATTCCCCTTCAACACCAGTTCACCGCCGGCATTGCCGACAATATCCGGCCCTGTGAGAGACTTGATATCTACGGGGATATCGTTGCCCAGAAGTCGTTTCTTGATATCGGTCACTGAAAATTCAAGATTCTCTCCAAAGGCCAACCTCACGACGTTGTACAGAACGGTCAGAATTACTGAAAGGAAGGTGGACACCATCGCATCCAGGGGAGTGCCAAGGAAAATCCTCATAAGTTCGCTTACGATGGATTCCACTCCCTTGGCAATGATCCAGCCCAGAATCGGAATCTTTTTGAGAACTGGACTTACATTGCGATTGAGCCAGTCTCGGACCGCATCCCGGATCAGACGGCTGTAGTCGGTGACGATGACAATTGCGCCCATGTCCTGGAAGAAGCGTGCTCCCGGCCGCATCATTAGTTCAAATTTGTCACCGGCGTCCCGGACAAAGGAGAGAAACGACCCGCTGATCATGGAAGGATCGCCTATGGGGATGGGCAACCCCACACGGACCCAGTATTTTCCTAACTGGATATTGATCTGTGCATTGATGTGGGCATTGAAGAAAAAGGTGGCACGTATACGGTCTGGCGCCTGCAAATCAATTGCGGAACGAAACGGCCCCATGCTGCGCTTTATATCGATCCAGGAACCGGAGCTGATGCTGAAGGTTCTGTTCTCAGGCGTGGGAGTAATATTACTGCGCACCGGTAGTGTTGCATTGAGTACCGCCGTTACTACTCCCTCGGTGATACCGACGGCGATGTCATCTGGTTGTGAAGGCAAGTTACCCACTATAGGTAAATGCCCCCCGTTCTGCAGCGACAGGTAGGTGCCTAGCGTATTGCCCCAAGTGGACAGGCTACGCATGTACAGGTTGACACTAGTGTTTAGCACAAGGTTGATGGCTGGAAAAGGAAAAGATTCCAGCGGTTTCTGAAGGGCGCGCTTCAAAAACACATCGATTAGATAATTGAGAATGGCGATGAATGCGGGGTCCGTTGACGGCAACGCGTTGGCTGTACTGACTATTTCCATTGATCCTGCAATCCGAGGTAATTGCAGGCCATCCGGATGATCCGGTGTGAAATCGACAAACTTGATCTCCCTGAGGTAGATATCAATACGTTGTTCCGCCACACTAATCTCTTCCTGGAGTTCCATTGCTGCCTGCAGGCGCATTCTGATACGGGTGATGATTTTCCCGGGATCACTGATATTCCGTTTGTCTGTGAGTGTGAAGCTCAGCGCCGCTTCAACATAGATGCCACCTTCTTCAAGGTCGCTGTTCTTAATGGGATAAAGATTGAAAGCGAAGGGCTTGTCAAGAAAGGCATACAAGCCCAGTACTCTGCCGGTATTTGGTTCCACCAGGATGTTTTCGGCGGTTTCAAACAATTCCGGTTTCGCATGATAAAGTGCGGCACTTACCTTGTTCAGAGCACTTTCCTGAATCTCTACGCCAACATTAAAATTACGAGCGATGCTCTCCATGGGAATCTCCTATTCTCGGATTAACAGCAAGAGGCTTGTATATGGAGGAACATGCGAGGCTGGTTCCGTGACCAAGTCCGCTTCTACCTCTCCTTCATGTATGTGAGCCGTTGTTGACAAAACCTGATTTATTCCACTGCGGCCCATGCCAGCGCTTTCCGGTGCCACGGAACTGGTGACTACGTGACTGTGATGGTAACGGTGAATGTGGATTTCACTGTGATCGTCAAGCCGTAAATTGATTGTGCTACTGACCACAGAGATGAAACGCCTATCCAGCTGCCCCATATCCACCGGCAGCACTTGAGACCACCTGTAAGGAAATGTGGTCAGAAGCCATGGCACGGTTTCCCCTGCGAAACCGATCACTGCCCCGCGAGGCAGGCTGCCCTGCCGCGAGTTAGTCTGAATGAAACGCATTGCCAAAGCCGGCAGTATCGGCACTACAGGTTCGGTGGTGAATGTACTTGGGGTGGATGTAACGGTGCCATGGTCGTGGCGAGGTAGGGATATGGTAACTCCATTTGTCTCTCCTCTGAATGTCTGTAGCGCATTAGTGGCGCTAGGTTCAACGGCCAATTCGTGGTTGTGCGTGGCGGTGTGGCTATGGGGACCGACTGGTAACGTACCCAATGTGCGGGCCGCATCAGTAATTCGCACATATGCCGTTTCAGCATTGTTGATCAACATCCATCCATCCGGAATCGCCTCCCCGACATAACCCACCACCGTGCCGGGGGGGACGCAGGTTCCCCAAGTCTGGCGCTGGTAGAGCCCCACCTCTATTCTTGGGAATATCGCCTCATCCATTGAGGTATCCGAAATGTCTTGGCGAACACTTTGAATTTCATGCACATGATTGGCTGCCGACCCAGAAACATTGGTGCCCAGGGGATGGAAACGTTCCGCACTTTCAAGTTTGGCCTCGTGGACATGAGGGAAAGCGTGACTGTGTTTCGCAGCCCCTCCGGACGACAGGCTTTTCTGGAGATCGGTGGTAATGCGGACATATCGCCCATTATGCTCCCCGGATATATTGGCCATGCCACAATCAGAAAGCATGTGATGGGAAAAAACTACACCGCCATTCGGTATTGAAGCGCAACTGTTTAGAATAATTATTCCGAGCTGCAATGCCATAAGTTTATATTTCATACAACCCTCCATGCGTGGCAAAATTCCTACTTACCGTTTCAAATAGAGGCCACACTTGACTATACTGACAGAGTCACCGTCAGATGGGAAAGTGTTCGTATTGGGCCATAACGCATACTTAGCAATAAACCAGAGCGCCGATTTTGTAGCGAACAGGGCTCCGCCCTGTACCCAAGAAAAAAAAGAAAAGAAAATGATCAAAGAACCAAATGGCCAAATAATCTATTTGCCAGCGCGCACCGGGAGAGCCCGGAGATTGTAGGCGCCTGACTGGGGATACCAAAGACGCTTGCCAACGTAGAAATCGAAGAAGGCAGCATCGGAACCGCGCGTTTCGGATGCCCAAGGAGGAGTACAAGTAAGGTGAATCAATTCCGTTAAACGAGCAGTATAACCACAGTCAGATTTATAGCTCTTGCCCGCATCATACAACCTCGCCAACTCATCCTGCGTCGGCATCCGCCAATCCGTATAACCACCGCCACGGTAATTTTCGCAATAGCTCTTGGCATTCGCCCAGTTTATATTACTCCCGTTGTCCCGCGCCGCCCACATCAGGTTCGTCCGCGTATCCAGGACCGTCCCGTTGGCATAGGCGACAAAATGTCCATCCTTACCCGCTTCTTTGGGTCCAATTTCTTTGGCTATGGGGGTTGAGGCTACGCTCTTCGTCGCAGGCGCTTCTTTCTCCTCTACCGTTTTTGCCTTTACTGCTTTATCAGTGGTCGTCTTGCCCTCTTTTGCTGTCTTTGCCTTTACTGCTTTATCAGTGGTCGTCTTGCCCTCTTTTTTTGTTTTTGTCTCTACTGGTTTGTCAGTGGTTGTATGCGCATCCTTTTCTGGGGTGCATGCGCAAATGGCCTCTGCCTCTTGAAAACAAAAGTATGAGGTCTTCCCTGAAGACGATGTCTTGGTTTTACAGCCATTGTATAACCATTTCACCCGCGCGAGATTGCAGCCAATATCATTGCACTTTTTGTAACAACTGTTTTTGGCATTCGTTTGAGCGAGATCCCTTGCCGTATCTCTGTTATCCCAATATGACTCGTTCTCGCCCTTAACTACGCCGCCACTTTTCTCTGTGGTTGCGGCGATGGCAATCCCCGAAAAAAATACCAATAACAAAACCGTAATCGTCAAAAGCATTCTCTTCATAGTAATCACCTTCCAATTGAATTGATTGATAAGAACTCCCTGCCACATTAATTTTGCATAAATAAATTGCTACTATATGTCAAGGAAAAAGTAATATGATTTTTAGTAATAAGCGACCTGAAGGACTGGCCCAATATGTAGCCATTTAAAATAAGCGTTATTCTATTGCGAAGTTGTAGAATGACGCTTACTCGTACAGAGTATAAAACCTATCGAGATTTACCGGGTATAACTTGGCATATCAAATAGAAAGCACACCATCAGAGACTGAATGCCGTTTGAAAGGTTGGATGTCCGTCAAAATTGCCGGATGCTTGACTACAGGAAGTTGTTCACGCCCTCAATCTCCTGAAAAATCACCCTTCTAAAACTGCATCTTTCTCTTGGTTGTCAACAAATTTCTGAAAAAGTCAACGGAATTGTTTTTTTATGTTGATGAAATTTGCTTGCTTGATTGGGTAGACCCTTGACATTTTAGATTCGATGTTTATTATATGGATATTACATAAAAGGAGAAGCTGCCTATGCCTATGGCCACGAAATACATAAAAGGGAAGCTTTACAAGTTACTGATCACCGACCTGCTACCGGACCCGGAACAGGCGCGGAAATTCATGGATCCGATTGCGCTCAACGAGCTTACGGCTTCCATACTGAAACTGGGCGTCCTCACACCCATTCAGTTTCGTCAGGATGAGCAGGCGGCGTTGGTAATCGTCTCCGGTCATCGTCGCACCAAAGCAGCGGCAATGGCGGGGCTGAAAGAAATATCCGGCACCTTCACCGAAGGAGACACGCGCCTCCAGGGGTTTGTTGAGAATCTCCAGCGGGAAGATCTTCGTCCTATCGACGAGGCGGAGGAGATGGCGGCGCTGATGAAGGAATATGCCTTCAATCAGTATCAGCTAGCCGACGCTATCGGGAAGAGCCAGCCTGTTGTTTCTGCAACCATGACGCTGAACAATCTCCCACTTGAGATCCGCGACACTTGCCGGACTAACCCTAACATCTCCAAAAACCTGCTTCTCGAAGTGGCCAAGATGAAAACGGAAGGAAGCATGCGCCGGAAATTCAAGAACTTAATGGCCAAGACCGATAAGACGGGGAAACAGGTGGTCCGGAAGGCGGCTCTTTCGAAGCAACGCGCTCTTATTGAGAAACTGGATGGTATAGCCGGTGAATTAGATGGTCTGCCCTGGCGTGACTGGTCTGAAGACGACCGGAATGATCTCACCGGCGCCCTGGTGGGCGTCCGCAGTATGACCAGTGATATGCTGACGGACATGAACTGGACACCGCCGGAGGGAGAAACCGAGCAACCCCCAAGCAACCAACTGTCCTGAAGCCGATACTCAACTGACATAAAATGCCATCCTGCCCATACAGGATGGCATTTTTGTTATATGTATCCGCGATTGATTCCCTTGCCAATGATTCCCGATTTTTTACTTGAATTCGGACTCGTGAAAAACAATCGCCTGGAAGGTCTGGAATTCCGAACCTGTACGCCAGCTTCCCTTGGCAAGTCCCGCCTTCAGGCAAAGCTGATCGAGCATTTCTTCCCGGCTCCAGCCCTGCTCGGTGGCCACCTGGGGAAGAAAGACTGCCCCGGACCGGCCTTTCTGGAGAAGGACGCCGTCCCGGCCGACAACGATATCTTCCGCCCTGGGAACAGTTTTCATCGGTGTCAGGACGGATAATTCGATTTCGATATCCTTCATTTCGGCAATGGTTACGGGGCGGAAGCGATTGTCGTTAAGAGCGGATTGGATGGCCATTGCCCCCACAAGCTGGCCGAGAGGCAACTCGGGGATGAGACGTCCGATGCAGCCTCTCAGATTCCCGTATTTTTTCAGGGTGACAAAGACGCCGCGATATTCCTGCACGGCCGGAGAAAATCCCCTGGCCAGGGGGACGGTCTCTGTCGTGAGATAGCGGTTGATCGTCTTCCGGGCAAAGCCGAGGAGGGCTTTTTTGTCTGCCGGCTGAAGCTCATCGGTTGAGCCGGAAGACGGTTTCACCGCCGTCGCCGGTTGAGGTGCGTCAACGGTCAGCGCCACTGCTCCATAACCTACGACCCGGGAACGGTCTCCGATGGCGATATCGCCGGAGTTGGCGTAACTGATGACCTTTCCCCCCTTGGCCCCCATGACCTTGGCGGCAGCCATAGCCGTGAGAATAGGGCCTTCGCCGCAGGCCCCGGTATGTAGATTCCCGATCCCCTTGTTCATCTGCGCCTGGATGGTTTCCTGAACCCGCTGCGGATCAAGGGTGGCAATGGCAGCCAGGATCGGCAGATCCACAGCAAGGGCGTCGGCGTGGGAAGGATAGTGGGAGAGGTCGGAACTGGCGACAATCAGGGCATTTTTACCTTTCAGAGCCTTCCCTAGTTCCTTGCCGAAGCGCTCGCAGAGGCGGGCGTCGGGAGCGCCGATGATCACGGGGACTATTTTTGCCTTGGGGAAAAGAACCTGGATAAAGGGAACCTGGACTTCCACGGAATGTTCGTTCTGGTGCGGGGACGAAGTGAGGACACAGTCCGGGGATGATTCTTTCAGTGCCTCCACGATTGGTCTATCCACCCGGGCAATCCCCAGGGGGGTGGCAAAGCCGTCGCCGGGATAGAGGGCGATCTTGTTGAAATGGGGGGAGGTATGATTCGTGCCCAGAATCACCACGGTATCATAGCTATGGCCGCGGGCCTGGTTATAACCGTCGGCGGCGATTTGCCCTGAGTAAATATAACCGGCGTGCGGCAAAATAAGGGCCAGGGGTTTGGGCGCCGTCACCGGTGACCCATCCTCAAGAAAACCGGTAATAGATGCTTTGAGAATCTCAGGTGCTTCTGAATAAAACTTTCCGGCGACGACGGAGGGACGAATAGTTTCCATTTCCGGCTCCTTTCTGGCTTGAATAACCGCGGCAAATGTCAGTATTAGAATAAGGATCAAAACGATGAAAATATGGCGTCTCTTCATGACCTGCTCCCCTATGTCCAAACGCCGGCGATTTTCCGACGGCAGAAGGCGCAACGACCGTCTTTGACATGCATCTCCTCAAGGAAGAAGCCCATACGTTTGATTACCACTTTTTTACAGTTCGGGCAATAGGTGTGATTGCCCGGATGGTTGGGGACATTGCCGACATAGGCGTAATTTATCCCCCGGGACATGGCCATCTCTCTGGCCCGTTCCAGTGATGCCACCGGGGTCGGAGGAAGATTCAGGAGCTGATAATCGGGGTGAAAGCGGGTGAAATGAACGGGCACATCAGGACCTGTCTCGGCAAGAATCCATTCGATCAAACCTTTAAGCATCTCTTCGGAATCATTGAGAGTAGGGACCACGAGATTGACAATTTCAAGGTGGACCTTTCGCTTGCTCAGCTCTTTGATGGTATTGAGAACCGGTTTTAATTCCGCCCCGCAGACATTCCGGTAAAAGCTCTCGCTGAAGCCCTTGAGATCTATTTTTACGGCGGCGAGGACATTGCACATTTCCACCAGGGGCGCCTTGTTCATAAAGCCGCAACTGATCATTACCGGGCGGAGGCCCTGCTTCTTTGCATCTCTGGCGATATCGATAAGATACTCGGCAAATACGGTCGGTTCGTTGTATGTAAAGGCGATGACCGGGGCCTTCCGGGCGTAGGCCGACCTGACAATCAGGGCAGGAGGGGTATAGGATGTCTTTAGGTCTTCGGGCCAGGCTTGGGAGATTTCCCAGTTCTGGCAGAATTTGCAGCTCAGGGGGCACCCGGCGGTGGCCATAGAAAATGCCGCCGTTCCCGGGAGGAAGTGATAAAAAGGTTTCTTCTCGATGGGATCGACATGAATAGATACGGGACGACCATAGACAAGGCTCCGGAGTTCTCCCCTGAAATTGATGCGAGTACGGCACCGGCCCCGCTGACCATCCTTGATGACACAGTTCTGGGCGCAGAGGAGACACTTGACAAGGTTTTCCTCGTGACGATGGGGTTGACCTTTTACGGTGAGCGCCGTGGTGTGGCAGCTTCGGCAGTCTTTGCCGGCCAGGGGAACGGAGGTCCAGAATCTGGCCCGGGGGGCCTGGCGGATAAGTTCATCCTTGGAATCGGCAGCCAGGGCCGATGTCAGGGCCGAGTTCATGGGATGAGGAATGATCTGGGCAAGGCCGGCCAGGGCAGCAATCCGCGTGATGTTTGTCAGGAGGTCACGTCTTGTCAGCATGGCTAAATTCTACTTCCCCCCCATATGCTCCGCAAGTAGATAATTATCTTATTCTAATCAGTGAAGGCGAGGATATCTTTAAGCTTTACGTCCGGATGATGGTAGCGCTCGTAGTTCGGAGTCTTTTTGCCGAATTGTATGGCTTCCTGCGGGCACCACTGAATGCAGGCAAGGCATTGCTCACACTGGTGGAGCCAGGCGGGCCGGTCCGACTTCATCTCGATATTTCCACAGGGGCAGATACTTGTGCAGATATTGCAGGCGTTGCACTTCTCATCGACCCAGAAACTCTTATCCATGGTGGGGACAAAGGGAAAAGAGAGTTTATAAAGCCAGGTAAAGAGAATATTCTGCCACAGGGGGCCTTTTTCAACCGGCCGTTCCTCCCGTCCGGCAACCATGACGGCGATCCTGCCGATCTTTTCCCTGGCCGCGCTGATCCGTTGCCGACGTTTGGCTTCCGGTCCGGGGCCTCCCCAGGGGATGTAATTGGACGGCATGGCCATCTCAAAACCAGCTGCAAGCAATAATCCCTTACCCTTCATCATTTTCTTCATTTGCAGCAGGGTTGCGGCAACCTGGCCGGCGTTCACGGCGATGGCGAAGTAGTATCTGTCCGGATCAGCGGCCAGTGAGTTTATGAATGCGATCACCTTGCGCGGCAATCCCCAGATATGGACAGGGAAAATGATCCCCACCGCATCGGCCCCGCTGCGGACCGGATCGCTGCCGGTTTGGGAAATGGGGAAGATTCGGGCTCCCCCCAGTTCGTCTGCCAATGTGCGGGCGGTCCAGAGCGAATTGCCCGTGCCCGTGTAAAAAAAGAGATCGGTCTTCATGAATATGTCCTCAAGGCGTTCAGTCACCCCGGAGTGGTCCATAGGGATTGTAGTCTGAACAATAAAGGGAATTTAAGGCCATTGTCAACCTATTTTGACAATTCATAAATTGTGATATTCAAAAGCATTACTTTGGATGCGTGAACATGGCTGTAATAATTTTCTTATCTTATATTGACCGGCGGTCAGAAATCTGCTAAAGAGCCCTACCGGTTAAAAGAAGGAGCAAGCGGTGATCGATCTTCACACCCATTGTATTTTCAGCGACGGCGAACTTATTCCGGCAGAACTGGTGAGGCGGGCCAAGGTAAAAGGCTATCGGGCCATTGCCATTACGGATCATGGAGACGCCGCGAACATTGATTTCATAATTCCGCGGATAGCCCGGATCAGTAAGCCCCTTGGCGACGCCCACGCGATGGAGGTAATCTGCGGAATCGAGCTGACCCATGTTCCGCCGCAGCATATTGCGGGACTTGTTGCCGAGGCCAGATCCCTTGGCGCCCGGATCGTCGTTGTCCACGGTGAAACAATTGTGGAGCCCGTAGCGCCGGGAACAAACAGGGCCGCCCTGGAAACGGATATAGATATTCTGGCCCATCCGGGACTGATTGCGGAAGAAGACGTTATCCTCGCGGCGGCGAAGGGGATCTACCTGGAAATAACCACGCGGCGTGGCCACAGCCTGACCAATGGGCATGTGGTCAGACTGGCGCGGAAGTGTGGCGCCTCACTGGTGCTGAACACGGACACTCATGGTCCTCAGGACCTTGTATCCAAAGAGATGGCAGTGAAAATTGCCCGAGGGGCGGGTATGGTCGATGCGGAAATACAGCAGATGTTCTGTAATTCGGATGCATTGGTAAAAAAGGCGGCACTACTTCCATGACAGCTTATCAATTATAGCAAATTTATCGACTTTTTACGGGTTTATCGATTATTGTGGGTGCAAAAAATGAAAAGCGAAATGGCCGTCTGAAGATATGTTTATTGACCTATCGGGGGAATCCAACGTGCGGCGGTCAGGGCGTCTATATACACTACCTCAGCCGGTCCATACGGGATCTCGGGCACGAGGTGGACGTCATCTCCGGTCCTCCTTATCCGGTTCTGGCCGACGGCGTTAAACTTCACAAACTTCCCGGTCTGGATCTCTATAATCCGGACCACCTCTTCGAAGTTAAGAATGTTCGGGATCTCCTTTCCCCTTTGAATCAGATGGAGTATGTCTCCATGTGTGCCGGGGGATTTCCGGAACCCTTCACCTTCGGCTGGCGTGTTTATCAATACCTCCGAACCGGACGCCATGACTATGATATTGTCCATGACAATCAATGCCTTGCCTATGGTCTTTTAGGACTTCCCCGCCTGGGATTTCCAACCCTGGCCACGATTCACCATCCCATTACGGTGGATCGGAATGTGGAACTCAAGGCATCGCCAAGCCTGCTGAAAAAGATCAAGGTCCTGCGCTGGTATGCCTTCATTCGGATGCAAAAACGGGTGACCCGCCGTCTTTCGAGAATCATCACTGTTTCGGAATGTTCCAAAAAGGATATCGGCCTGGACTTCCGGGTTTCCACCGACAAGTTCCGTGTCGTTCCCAACGGAATCAATACGGATTATTTCTACCCCTTGCCCCACATCAAACGTAAGCCCCATCATCTGCTGACAACCAACAGCGCCGATACACCCCTGAAAGGGTTGCGTTATCTTCTGGAAGCGTTAACAATAATCAGAAAAAATCGCCCCATTCACCTAACCGTCATCGGCGAACCGAAAAAGGACGGCGTTATCGAACAACTGGTCAAGGATTGGAAACTTTCGGAAAACGTTAACTTTACCGGTAGGATCGGCTATGAGGAGTTTGCCGGCTATTACGCCGAATCCACCCTGGCTGTGATTCCATCTCTCTATGAAGGATTCGGGATGCCGGCCGGCGAGGCGATGGCCTGTGGGGTGCCGGTCATCAGCACCACCGGGGGCGCCCTTCCTGAAGTCGTGGGGGATGCCGGGGTGCTTGTACCCCCCGGTGACAGTCGGGCCCTCGTCGGGGCCATCGAAGACCTCCTCGATCATCCACAAAAACGAGATGAGTTGGGTCGGGCAGGTCTCCAGCGAGTTGTGAACTCCCTGACCTGGGAGCATGCCGCTAAAAAAACCGTTGACGTGTACCGGGAAACCATCGATGCTGACCGTAGATTTCAATAGACTGCATCTTGAGAAGGGCATGAAGGTTCTCGACGCCGGTTGCGGGGCTGGGCGTCACGTCTGTGAGGCCTTTCGCAAAGAGGGCATCGATGTTGTCGGCATTGACCTGAAATGGGATGATCTTTGCCAGGCGCGAGGCTATTTGTGCGGCCTGGAGCAGGAAAAGGGTGGCCGATGGTGTATCATGAAGGGCGATGTGACCCGTCTTCCCTTTGGGGACGGCGCTTTCGATGTCGTGGTCTGTTCCGAGGTTCTGGAGCATATTCCCGACAATGTGGCAGCGATCCGGGAAATTGTCCGTATCCTCAAGCCGGGAGGCGATCTGGTGGTGAGCGTCCCCCGATACCTGCCCGAGCGGATCTGCTGGCTCTTATCCCGGGCCTACCATGAAGAACCGGGGGGGCACATCCGGATCTATAAGCAAAGGAACCTCCGGCGTCTCCTTGAAGACGCGGGAACACACTGCGACCGGATTCGCTACAAACATGCCCTTCACGCCCCTTACTGGTGGCTGAAATGCCTGGTAGGACACAAGAATGACAAGCATCCCCTCGTGAGACTCTACAAAGAATTTCTTGAGTGGGACATCATGCAGCATCCGCCGTTTATCCGCACTCTCGAAAGAATCCTTGACCCGGTGCTGGCCAAGAGCGTTGTTTACTATATGAAGAAGGGATATTGATTTATGAAACTGGGCGTCGAACCCTGTCTGGAAATAGCAACTGTTGATATTGAGGGGCTGGCCTCGTTTATTGCCGGAATACAGAAGGATAACGGAGAAATACCATGGTCTGTGGGGGGGAAGACAGACCCCTGGGATCATGTGGAGAGCGCCATGGGCCTGAGCGTCGCCGGGGAAAAGGAAAGGGCGGAGCGGGCCTATGACTGGATGGCGGCGACCCAACTGGAGGACGGAAGCTGGTGGTCTGCCGTCCGGGACGGCATTGTTGAGGACGGGACCCGGGACAGCAATTTTGCAGCTTATATCGCTGTCGGTGTCTTTCACCATTATCTGATCACGGAAGATCCGGGATTTCTGCGCCGCATGTGGCCAACGGTAAAGTCCGGACTTGATTATGCCTTGAGTCTGCAATCCCCGGCCGGTGAGATCTACTGGGCAAAAAACCGGGAAGGGCAGGTGGACCCCATGGCTCTCCTTACGGGCTCAAGCTCTATTTACATGAGTTTCAAATGCGGCCTTTCTATTGCCGCGCAATTGGGAATGACGATGAACTCCTGGTCAGAGGCCTTAAAGAAACTTGGCAACGCCATCAAAAATCGCCCCTCCCATTTCAACATGATTAAATCCCGGTTCTCCATGGACTGGTATTACCCGGTGCTCTGCGGCGCCTTGACCGGAGTGGAGGCGAGGAAACGAATTGATCATTACTGGGACAAGTTTACTGTGCCCGGCTGGGGAGTCCGCTGCGTCTGCGACCGTCCCTGGGTGACCATGGCCGAAACATCGGAGCTTGTTCTGACTTTGGCGGCCGTCAACGCTTATGAGGAGGCGGAGCGGGTCTTTTCCTGGATAATTGACAAGAAGTATGAAGACGGTAGTTACTGGATGGGCGTTACCTTTCCTGATCGTGTTGTCTGGCCGGACGAGAAAACGACCTGGACGGCGGCGGCGGTTCTGCTGGCATACGACGCCCTGCGGGGAATAACACCTGGCGGTGGTTTGTTCAATCATTCCGCCTGGGAAGGTCACCGCTGGATCGGCCATAATTATAAAAAATCATCGTCATCTCATAAGAGGACATAGGTTCCCTTGCGGCGAGATACAAGACCTTACATAATCAAGCGCCTGGATCTTATGTTTCAGCGGTGGTACGCCGACCACTTTCTTCGTCCTCAGTTTGAACGGCTTGGAACGGGGTGTCTTTTCATGAAGCCCTGGCATGTTGAGGTATTCGGAGGGCCGGTTATTCTGGGCAACTATGCCCATGTCATTGCCGCGCCCGACAAAAGGGTTCGCCTTACGGTTTGGTCAAATTTGGAAGGGAAGGGGCGCATTGACATTGGCGACTACTGTCTTCTCTGTCCCGGTGTCCGCATCAGCGCCGCTCAGGATGTAACTATCGGCAACAGCTGCATGATGGCCCAGGGGGCTTTTATCACCGACGCCGACTGGCATGGAATATATGACCGGAGTCTTTCCGTGGGGCAAAGTGCGCCGGTCAAGATCGGTGACAATGTATGGATCGGCGACAGTGCTATGGTCTGCAAGGGTGTGACCATAGGGGAAAACAGCATTATCGGCGCCGGATCTGTGGTCCTGAAGGATGTTGCGCCCAATGTTATCGTTGGCGGCAATCCCGCTTCGATAGTGAAAAACCTTGACCCCGATCGCCGGAGAAAGACCCGGGCGGACTGGCTAGCCCATCCCGATGTTCTGACTTCTGAATTCGATGAAATCGACCGGCATCTCATGGAGGGGAATACCTGGCTTGGCTGGTTCCGTTCTCTTTTAATTCCTGACAAGACAGACTGACAAAGATACTGACATGGCGGGTAGCCGTCAAACGATCCCCAAGCCCTCCCTTTGAAGGGGAGGGAGAAAGTGTTAAGATGAAAGTTGCGATTATTGCACCTCCCTATCCCTTGGCCGAAGCCCCGGCGCCGCCTTTGGGGGTGACCTACGTTGCCGCCGCCTTTGCTGCCGCGGGAGCGGAGGTGCGGACATTTGATTATATCGTCCGGCGCTATACCGAAAAAAAGCTCCACGAGGAACTTGCCTCCTTCAGTCCCGATATCGTAGGAGCCACATCCGTTACCCTCAATTTCCCACCGGCGGCGGCAATCCTTGAGGACGTCAAACGCTATGATCCCAAGATAATAACCGTTATGGGAGGTCCCCATGTATCTTTTACGGCGGCAAATACCCTGGCGGGCTATCCCGGTATCGATCTGATCGTTATGGGGGAGGGTGAGGAAACCATCCGGGAACTCGTCGAGAGTGGTTTTAAAAATAATCTTTTGCCCCGTATCAAAGGCATTGCCTTCAGAAAGAACGGCGCCATTGAGGTAAATGAAGCCCGGGAATTCATTCCCGACCTCGAAAGTTTGCCCCTGCCTGCCCGTCATCTGTTGCCTTTGTCGCGTTATCAGGCTTTGGGGTATCCCATCAGCATTATTACCGGCAGGGGATGCCCGTATGAATGTATTTTCTGCCAGGGAAGGCGGATGGTCGGAAAACGGATTCGCCAGCGGTCGGCCGTCCGGGTAGTTGATGAGATCGCAGAGATTCTGTCCTATGGGATCAACCGTATAAATGTCGCTGATGACCTGTTTGTCACCAACAAGAAAAAGGTCCGGGAGGTTTGTGAAGAGGTTAAAGCGCGGGGACTGAACTTTACCTGGAGCGCCTTTGCCAGGGTCAACACGGTGGATAAGGAAACCCTGGAGATCATGCGGGATACCGGTTGCGACAGTGTCAGCTTCGGAGTGGAGTCAGGGAACCCGGAGATGCTGGTCAGGATCAGGAAGGGCATTACCTTGGATCAGGTCCGCCGGGCGGTAGACCTTTGTAACGAAGTAGGCATCCTGGCCCATACTTCCTTCATCGCCGGTCTTCCCGGTGAGTCTCCGGAAACCCTGGCAGATACTAAGAAATTTGCCTCCAGCCTGGGATCCCTTTACGGTTATCATATCCTGGCCCCCTTCCCGGGAACGACGGTGCGGGAAAAAGTCGCCGAGTACGACCTGCAGATTCTCACGGATGATTGGGTCCAATATGACGCCAACAGGGCGATTACCAGAACGTCCCATCTGTCGCCGGAAGATATCAATGCCTTTGTAGACGATTTTGAAGGGGAGATCATGCAGGTATGGGAAAAGCAGGTCCGGAACTATCAAACGGGGGCCAATTCTCCATCGGAGGATTTACATGTGGGCGGATACTTTCGGACTCAACTTGTTTACCGCCTTCTTTCCGAGGATTTGATTGAAACGGAGGGGCGAAGCAATGGCGCCACGACCATTGAAAAATCCAGATCACTTCTCTGTGAGCGTATCAAGAAGAAGACCGGCAGCGAAGGCGATCTTGTGGAAAAGACCATCGGCGATTTTATTGGCAAGGGCTACATCAAGACCCGCAAGGAGCAGGAAAAACTGAGCTGGTACTGGACCCACAACAACAAGGTGGACATCCTGCCGTAACCCCATCCCCAGCAAGCTGTCTAAATCAGCGATTGACTTTGCAACCATCATATGGATTCATATTCTCCGGAGCAAATGATCCTGCAAACTCCTGAAGTTTGCAGCATATAGTGCCGTAAAATGAGACAGGCCAAATTTAACGTGCTGTTATTAAACAATAAAGGAGGTAACAAGGATGACGCAACTTCATCCGTTGGAAAAAATAAGAACAAGTATTGACCTGGTTCTTCAATTTGACAAATCCCTTTTTGTCGAGAAGCTGAGATTGGGGGACATGTCAACAGACACCACTAGATGTGATTTGGAACAAATATTTGGTATGACGGCCTATATCAGAGAAATGCCCATCGACGGTCTTGTTGAAGATGACAGGGCATCCCTGGACGAATCCCTGGATCAGATAAATGCGCTTTTCCGTGAGATTCATGATTATGATGCCGCTGCCATTGTTGGCATGGATAAAGAACTGCGGGAAAAAATCCGGGAGCGGGCTGACCATCTCTATAATGTAACGATGCCGTGGAGGGGTCTGATTAATTTCCTTTATGAATCAACCTGATCATCAACAATTGAAATTATGATCAAATTCACTGCCCGGTCAGGGTGAGCCATTTTTGCCGGGCCGCTTCCGGAATGACATCTCCGGAGGTTTTCTGCAGGACCCCCAGCGTTTTCGTCATGGGCAGCTCGATAAAAAGTCCCGAAGCCAGGGCCAGTGCATATATACAATGGGGAGCCTGGCCGCCTTGGGCAGAGTCGAAAAAGATGTCATGAATAACTAAAAAGCCGCCGGGTTGGAGGTGAGAAACCCAGGCGAGGTAATCTCCGAAGGCGGAAGCAAAGGTGTGGCTGCCGTCAATGAAGACAAGGCTGAGAGGGGTCTGCCAGGCCCTGGCGGCCAGGATGGAAGGGCAAACCAGGGGAACCACGGTGTCTGAAAGAGAAAGGTCGACAAGGATTTTACGAAAGAGGGGAAAGGTGTCAATCAAACCGGTTCTTTCATCCAACAGCTCCGGGTCAAAATAGGCCTGCCCTGGTTGCTGCTCCTCCGATCCCCGGTGATGATCGATGGAAAAAAGAACACTACCCTGCTGCTGACAGGCCAGACCAAGAAAAGCGGCGGACTTTCCGCAATAACTGCCAATCTCCAGGCAGGGGCCATGAGGGGATGCTTCCCGGGCAAGTTCATAAAGACGCAGGGCCTCATCATCATCAAGAAAACCTTTAATATCTATTGATAAAAGATAGTCTGTCGTCAGAGGGCGATTTTTCATCAGAAGATATTCCTCGTTTTCATATTACATGTCAGAGCACAGGACTGAAGACTGTACCATCCGGCATGATTTCGACAAGCTGCCCTCCTCTTTTTGTGACCGTGGTCAGGATGGGGGGAACGTATTTTGCTCTAGCTGACTGAATTACGGCCTCGATGCTATCAAAGTGAACGAGTTCCCGGAGGGTCATGATTGTAGGGAGAACCATGTTGAAACGGTTCTGCTCGTATTCCCCAAGGGCGTGTCGGGGGGTTATCCAGGTGTGTCCGGTAAGTTCAATGCCGTCATGTGCGGCTTCTTGATCTTCGGGAGCGATGGTCACGAAAAAACGGACATCATATCTGTAGGGGAGAAATTCCGGGGTGATCCAGTGGGCAAAATAGTTAAGACGGTCCATTGAAAGGGTCCATTTTTCCATTTTGAGGATGTTCGTGAAGTTGATTTCCCCATTCAGAAGTTGGCGTCGGCGGCAGGCGAGGGTAGGGAGATCACATGGTTCGGAAGAAATAAATATGCCCGTTTCTTCAAATGTCTCCCGCGTTGCCGCAAACCAGGCCCCGAGGGCCATCGCTTCGGTGGGCATATCAACGAGAATCTGGAATGCCTTTTGCCGATCAAGGCCCCGGCAAAAAGACGCTGCCTCCCGGGAGCAGTCATCTTCGTCAATACAGCCTCCCGGAAACACATAACATTCAGGGACGAAAAGACTGTCGGGATGTCGCTGGACCATAAGGACTTCGAAGGGGCCATGCTCTCGATCAATCGCTGGTCTCAGTACTATGACCGTTGAGGCTTCTTTGGGGACTGAAATGGTTTTCAAAGGTTTCCTCCGCCTCCATGGGTGACGGCATAACTCAAATCCTCATCCCATGCAATCCAAAAGATACAGGGGAGAGAATTTTTCCTTGACAACCATGGTCAGAAAGTTTATGCAAAGCCTAATATCGCAGTTCTGCGCAAGATTTAAGACCGTTGAAACAGTCAATTCAAGAGATTTATTGATCAGCGATTTGAGCATTCGCCCAATGATCATGTGAGGGTCATTTCATCTTGAGAATCATTTTATTAATCCAATATTTGATAGCGAAAGGAGGGATAACAGGTTCCGATTCGGTAGAAGTCTAACTTTATAATCATTTGTAACGATTACACAAGGAGGGATTTTTTCCATGACAACACCTGTACAGCAGAAGCTTCGTGACAAAAAGAGAACCCCCCAGCAGATCCTGGATATGGTCAAATCGGGCAGCTGGATTCAGCCCGGCTCCGTCGGCGGTGACTCGACGGAGTGTATGAAGGAACTGGCCAAGAGAGTTGGTCCGAACCTGAAAGACATCGAGATCTGGAACTATGCAAACTTTTTCCCCCATCCCGAATTTCAGCAGGTAGATCCCAAACAGGAATATCATGCCTTTCATGAGTTTTTCTACTTCCCCTGGAACCGCAAGGCGCGCGATACCAACAATGTAACCAGCTGGGCAAACTGGGGATGGACGCTGGGTATGTACTTCGCCCATTACCGTTTCACAAATGCCGTAAAAGCCAATCGTGGTTACGACTGGTGGTTTAACGCCGCGTCGCCCCCCGATGAGTTCGGTTTCTTCAACTGGTCCTACGGTACAAACAACTGCAAGATTTTCAGCGAGTGCGCGAAGAATATCGTTGTGGAAGTCCGTTCCGACTATCCTTGGGCTGAAGGTGGGCGTTTCAATACCATCAACATCGATGAGATCGATTACTGGGTCGAAGTGGATGTGGAGAAGTACAAATGGCCCCAGATCAATGAAAAAGGCATCAAGCCCAAAGCCGAAGAAGTAGCGATTGCCGAACACGTCCTCAAGATCATGAGAGACCGGGATATCATTCAGTTGGGCATTGGTGGTCTGCCCTCCGCAGTGGCGACGGCCATGACATCTGCCGGACTGAAAGATCTGGGCATCCATACGGAGATGCTGAACTTCGGCCTCATCAACCTCATCGAATCCGGTATGGTGACGAACAAGTATAAAACCCTGCCCGGCGACAAAGGCAAGAGCGTCTATACCTTTGGTTTCCCTGTGGATGTCGATTGGTACTATAAGACGATTCACCGGAACCAGAACCTTGCAGCTTACGACATTGGCTATACGAACAACATAGCGAACCTGGCCCGCATGGACAACATGGTCGCCATCAATAACTTTGTGGCCATTGACCTTCTGGGACAGATGTCCACCGGCTTCTATGAAAAACGACCGATTTCCGGCACCGGCGGCTTCTTCCAGTTTGTCCTCGGCTGCTCACAGTCCAAGGGTGGCCGCGCCTGCGTGTGCGCCACGACGAGGAGCAAACACGGCACTTCCCGTATCGTTCCCTTCCTGCCCGAAGGCTGTTCAGTTGACATTCCGGCACAGTTTACTTCCCATATCTGCACTGAGTACGGCATCGTCAACCTCCGCGGCCTCAACGGTTACGAAAGAGCGGCAGCCATAATCTCCGTCGCCCATCCCGATGATCGGGAATGGCTCACGAAAGAGGCCCATGAAAACGGTCTCCTGGCGCCGAAATTCCCAGTTTCCATGCTTCCACAGGAAGGTGGCGCCCGGCGGTATCCTTCGATTGCAGATAGAAAGAATTACAAGATCCCCGCCATGAGCGATAACATTGGCTTCGACTGGGATCCCTACATGTCCGGCAAGTAGATAAAAATTCACAAAAAGCCCCGGGGGCAACCCCGGGGCCTTTCAATCCAGGAAAAGACCAAATGTCAAAGAAGAAGAGAACAGAAAACAAAAAGGCCTTGTTGGAGAGCGATAAGAAAATCAAGGATCTTACAGGAAAACACACCTTCAACAGGGGCAATTTCATACTCCTCGTGGCCATTATGTGGATGATTGGTATATTTCTCATCGTAGCCAAGTACGGAAAGATCTGGTGACTATTTTTTCTTGACAATAGGATTCGAATTCTGTTACGATTCACACAAAGGGTTGTTCAGTATTAATGCTAAAGAGCGTATTTTCATTTACATATAAGAGCGGGAAAAACAATAACCGTTCATATATAGTTGATCCAATTTATAAAAATTTTATTAGGTCATACGAAGTATCGTAGACAAACAAAATAAACAGGGAAAGGAGGGATGAAAGAGAAGAAGTGCCAAAGGCGACATCGCCCAGACGTTTTTTGACATTTCAAGACAAATATTTAACATTTAAATCAAAAAGGAGGATTTATTTATGGCGCACGAACACAGTTTTGCGACACCGGGTCCCGCTGGATTGGGAGCTCTTGCCGTTGCGTGTTTCGGATTTGCAGCGGTATTTCTTGGTAAGGTAGACTTGTCCGGTTACCCGATACTGGCTGCCTGGCTTATCGGCGGTGGTATCGTACAGTACACCGTTGCTGTTATGGAACTTAAAGATCATAACATCACTGGTGGTAACGTCTTCTTGTTCTTCTCAGCATTCTTCATGTTTGGTGCAGCGCTGAGCGTCTTCGCCAAGTGGTACACCATCAGTTTTATTTTCATTCCGAAGGCAGCCTCAGAAGCGATGGCGGCAGCCGTTGCGGCGGCTGGAGTGGCGGATGTAAAAATGCTGACCCCTGAGCAGCTTGCGGCAGCCAAGGCAGGTATCGGCAAGGCCGTCGGTGCCATGGTGCCTAAAATGATCTATGTAGAAGGCTGGACATGGATGGCCGGGGCCGCTTTCCTCACCGCAGTGACCCCTGCTTATGCCAAGAGCGGATTGTTTTTCCTCGTTGTCGCCATTGATATCGCCCTCTGGATGATCGTGGGTATGGATTCGGGATGGTACGGTGATCCAAAAACCTGGAAACCCATCATCGGTTACCTCTTGGTCTTCTCGGGCTGGTACGGCGTTTACATGGCGGGGGCCGTGGTCTGTAATACGATCTATGGCAAAAAGGTCTACTGGACACCCCCACCGCTCATTAAATAGATTATCTTTACCACTTAAGTTTTTTAAGGGCAGGTTCGCAAGAACCTGCCCTTTTTTTATTTACGGGAAGCTCTGAGGGAGTTTTTTCTTGACAATTGGGTTCGGGATCGATAAGCAGCACGGCGAGCGGTTGGTCAGTGTCGAACTTAATCCTGATTATATTTCGGAGTCATAGTGGGTCTGGAAAAGAGTAAACCGTTCAGAAAATATTATATCCATTATTTTTTTAACCGTTTGTAAGTCTTACGAAGAATCGTAGACGAAAAATAAAGAAGGAAAGGAGGGATGGAAAAAAGGGGAGTGCCAAAGACGACATCGCTCAGATTTTATTTGGCATTTTTAGAAAAACATTTATATCACTTAAATAGAAAAGGAGAATTCATTCATGGCTCATGAACACAGTTTTGCAACCCCGGCTCCCGCCGGACTGGCCGCATTGGCCGTTGCGTGTTTCGGATTTGCTGCCGTCTTTCTGGGTAAGGTGGACTTGTCCGGATACCCGATACTTGCTGCCTGGCTTGTTGGCGGCGGTATCGTACAATACACCACAGCGGTTATGGAGCTTAAAGACCATAACATCACCGGTGGTAACGTCTTCTTGTTCTTCTGTGCATTTTTCATGTTTGGTGCCGCTCTTAGCGTCTTCGCTAAATGGTATACAATCAGTTTCATCTTCATTCCAAAGTTCGGTAAGGAAGCAATGGATGCAGCCATGGCGGCTGCGGGAGTTGCGGATGTAAAAATGCTGACCCCTGAACAGCTTGCGGCAGCGAAGGCCGGTATTGGGAAGGCCGTCGGTGCCGCGGTAGGCAAAATGGTCTATATCGAAGGCTGGACATGGATGGCCGGGGCCGCTTTCCTCACGGCAGTGACCCCTGCTTATGCCAAGAGCGGTTTGTTCACCCTTGTCATCGCAATCGATGTCGTCCTCTGGATGATCGTGGGTTGTGATTCAGGTTGGTTCGGTGATCCTAAGGTCATGAAACCCATCATCGGCTATCTCTTGATCTTCTCGGGCTGGTATGGAATCTACATGGCGGGGGCCGTCTGTTGCAATACGGTCTATGGTAAAAAGGTTTACTGGACACCCCCTCCGCTTATCAAATAAGTCATCTTTATCACTACCTATTTTTAAGGGGCAGGTTCTTAAGAACCTGCCCTTTTCTTAATTTTAACAAAGTGCTTGACACCATTATTATTGTCGTGCATGTGAATATTCAATTCAATTATTGAACGATAATTCAATAATTGAATCAAAGGTTCATTATGGAAAAGGCAAAACGCAAAGAAAAAGAATTCCTCTTACGGCGCCGGGAGATCCTGGATGAGGCGGAAATCATATTCGCTGCCAAGGGTTTTCATGCCACTACGATGGCGGAGATCGCCCAAGGGTCGGGATTTGCCATAGGAACGCTGTATCAGTTCTTCCAGGGCAAGGAGGATCTGTATGTCTCCATGGTCACGGAGAAATTGCAGCTTATGTACAAGGAGATCCGCGACGCTGTTCAGGCAAGGGAGGACACGTTGCAGAAAGTTGACGCCCTGGTGAGGACATATTTTCTCTTTGTAGAAAATAATGCCGGATTTTGTACCTTCTTTGTCCGATCAGACGGAGCGACCCTGCCGGATGTGAGCAATGTCCTGCGGGAGCAAATGATCGAAGCTTATTTAGGGCAGATTCAATTCATCGAGGGAATTATCAACAAGGGAATTGAAGAGGGGATATTCCAGCCGGAAAAGGAAAGGGATTACGCCTTCGCACTTTCCGGAATCATCAGGGGCATCATCTTTGACTGGCTGGTGGGAGCGCAAAAGGGATCCCTGGCCGGTAAAACAGAACTGGTTACAGATATTTTCCTTAGAGGGGTATTGCTGGATAAAAAATCATAATGTGATTTCAGCGTAGGAGCCGAGGAATACTTGGCAAGCGGTGAGGTTGTTTTTCGGTAATATTGTTTTGAAGAGGTCGAAGAAGTGAAGAATAAAAGTAAATGGTTGGTTGTGCTGGCGTGGGGTATTCTGATCGCATTAATATGCAACGGTCGGGCCGTTGCTGTGGAATATACTTGGGAAGATCTCTGCCGGATGGCCCTGGAGAGGTCGGAGAAAATCAAGATTATGGAAGATTACGTTTCCATTGCCAGAACCGGAAAAGACAAGAAAATGTCTGCCCTCATTCCCAAACTGACCGCTTTCGGCAGCTACACCGACTGGACGGAGAGCAAATATTCTCCTGCTAATTACTTTTCCAGCCTCGTCGTGCCGGGCACCGTGATTCAGCCGAATAGCGGCACCGCCTGGGGGGTCCGCCTGGACCAGTCCATTACGCTGAATGGAAAGGAAATTACCGACTACTCGATCTCCAAGGATAACATCGAGCGCCAGCAGAATGAAACCAACGCCCAGAAGGAAGAGTACCTAATGACGGTGTCCGCCGCTTTTTATGAGATGTTGCGGGCCCAGAAGGTCCTGGAGATTGCCAATTCCACCGTGGAGCGTCTGACTGCCTACCGTAAGGCGGCTGAAAAGAGGCTTAAGGTCGGGGAGGTCACCAAAACCGTTCTTTTAAGAGCGGACGGCGAACTTTCCGGCGCCCTGTCGGATCAGATCAAGGCTAAAAATGTTCTCGATTTGTCCCGGGCGATCCTGGCAAGAATCGTCGGGATTACCGAGGATTTTACCCTCAAGGAAAAGTTTCTGGAAGATGCACCCCTGCCGCCTCTGGATAGCTATGTCGCTATGGGATTGGCCAAGCGTGCGGAGATGAAAGGTGTTGAAATAGAAAAACAGATGACCAAGGATCAGATCCGCGTAGCCAAAGGGGGCTACTGGCCCATCCTTTCCATTTCCGGCGTCTATGGCGGGATGGATCAGGACCCTGTCCCGAGTACTATCAACAGGGAGAGCGCCTATGGGCAGGTGGCGCTTAATTATCCCTTCTTTGAGGGTGGCTTGCGGCGGGCGGAAGTAAAAGAGGCCATGATCAGAGATAGACAGGCGGGTCTGAAGATGGAGGATCTAAAAAAGACCATCCGCATCGAGGTGGAAACAACCTATCTGGAATTGAAGAATCAGCGGGGAATCATCAAGTCCCTGGAGGATCAACTACTGTTTGCCCAGGATAATTATAAGGCCGTAACCCGGCAGTTTGAAATGGGACTTGCCAACAGCATCGATGTCATGGACGCTAATACCCTCCTGGTCTCAACGGAGCGGCAGTTGACAACAGCGGTCTATTCCCATCAGGTATTCCAATTCCGCATGAAGCGGGCAACGGGGGTACTCCTCACGGAATTCGCCGGGAATACGCCGGCAGCAAAAGCACCGTAGTGATAATAAATTGGAAGAGATGAAAGGAGAGATTCATGGTTGGTCATAGAGGGTCACGGTATTCCGGCCTGATGGTCGTTTTCATACTTACCTTCCTGCTTGTCTATGCCGGTTGCGGAAAAAAGGAAGAGAAAGGGGTTCAGGAAAGGGTTTTCAATGTCCGTGTCGTGACCGTGGAAAAGCGCGCCCTGCGCCCCTTCGTAGAGGCGGTAGGATCCATGAAGGCCAATGAAGAAGTCATTGTCAGCTCCGAGATAGACGGTATCCTGAAGCGCATCACTGTGACCGAAGGATCGAAGGTTTCCCGGGGTGCACTGATTGCCGAGGTGAATGAAACGGACTATCGCCTGGAAGTCAAGCGGGCAGAGGCGTCACTCCGTCAGACGGAAGCATCGCTGGCCAATGCCAAGCTTGAGTACGAGCGCAAGGATGCCCTCTACAAAGAACAACTCGTGACGCGACAGCAATTTGACGATATTACCGCGCGCCTGGCCGTGGCCGACGGAGATGTGGAACGGGCCAAGTCTGCCCTGGCACTAGCCAGAGAGAAACTCTTCAAGACAAAAATTTATGCGCCCATAGCGGGCTCTGTAAAAGAAAAGCGAACTACGGCGGGGGATTACGTAAGAAACGGTACTCCCCTGATCTACCTGATCCAGACGGATCCTATAAAACTAAGCTTTTCTGTTATCGAACGTGATGTGGGCAAAATGAAGGTTGGCCAGGATGTACAATTCCGGGTAGATTCCTTTCCCGATCAGGAGTTTCGCGGCGTCATGAAAAATATCTATCCCCATCTGGAAGAGAAGACCCGCAGCCTCCAAGCCGAGGCCATTGTTGCCAATCCCCAACAGCTTTTAAAGCCCGGTCTTTTTGCCCGGGTCATCCTTTTTACCGGTCCGGCAAGAGATGTGGTCGTTGTTCCTATCACCTCTCTTTTGTATGAGGGAACGAGTGTTAAAGCTTATATTGTAGAAAATGGTCAGGCCAAGGAAAAACAGATAAAAACAGGACAGAAATACGGAGAATTCATGGAGGTTTTGGAAGGGTTGCAGGGAGGAGAGCAATTGATCACCGTAGGTCAGAACAATCTTTCCCAGGGGGTCAAGGTTAATGTGGCTCGCTGACACCTCCATTAAACGGCCTGTATTTGCGACGATGTTCATCATGGCCCTGGTGATCCTCGGCCTGGTAAGCTATCCGGATATCGGGGTAGATCTTTTCCCGAAAATCGAATTTCCCATCGTAAATATCAACACCCGTCTCAAAGGGGCGTCTCCGGAGATCATGGACATTGACGTCACCGACAAGATCGAGGAGTCTGTCAATACCATCAATGGCGTTAAAACAATTTCCTCCACCAGCGCCGAAGGCATCTCTACGGTCACTGTTGAGTTCGTCCTGGAGCGCAATATTGACCTGGCTGTCCAGGACGTCCGGGAGAAGATCTCCCTGATCCGATCAAAGCTGCCGACAGATGTCATGGAGCCCATCATCCAGAAGGTGGACCCTGACGCCAATCCCGTATTCTATATGACCTTGACGGGGCAGAAATCCATTCGCGACCTTTCAACATACGCCGACGAGGTATTGAAGGATCAGTTGCAACGGATCAACGGCGTTGGGGCCTTGCGTTTCATTGGCCTCCAGTTGCGACAGGTGAGGATCGGGCTTGATGCTGAAAAACTTCGGGCCTTTCAGGTTGCTCCTAACGATGTCATGACGGCGCTGGCCAAAGAAAACGTTGAAATACCCGGGGGACGCATCGAGGCGGAGACGAAGGAATACAGCGTCAAGGTCAAAGGTGAGTTTCCCTCCATACAGGACTTCAACGACCTCATTGTGGCCTGGTACCGGGGTGCACCGGTGCGCATCCGGGACATCGGCAGGGCCGATGACGGCATGGAGGACAGGCGGACCATTGTCCGCTTCAACGGGGTTCCCGCGGTTACCATCGGTATTCAGAAGCAATCGGGGACCAATACGGTAGAGGTTGTCAACCGGGTCAAGAGTGAAATCGAAAAGATAAGAAAAACACTTCCCCCGGGAATGCTCATCCATTCTGCTTTTGACCAGTCCATCTTTATCAACCGTTCCATCAAGGAAGTTCAGAACCATCTGATCATAGGGGGCATCCTGGCGGTTGTAGCCGTTTTCATATTCCTCCGTAATTTCCGGACAACCTTGATCAGCGCCCTGGCGTTGCCCATATCCGTCATCGCTACTTTTACCCTTATCAAGGCCTTTGATTTTACCTTCAACAATATGACCATGCTGGCTCTTTCCCTATCCGTGGGTATTCTCATCGACGACGCCATTATTGTCCTTGAAAATATCTACCGCCACATCGAGGATGGAATGGAGCCTCGGGAGGCGGCCAGTTTTGCGACCTCCGAGATCGGCATGGCCGTCATGGCGACGACCTTGGCCATTGTCGCCATCTTTCTCCCAGTGGCCTTCATGAAAGGAATCATCGGCAGGTTTTTCATGTCTTTCGCCTTCACCGTTGTTTTCTCGGTCATGGTGTCCCTCCTCGTATCATTTACTTTGACGCCTATGCTGGCATCGCTGATGCTGAAGATGCATAAAAAAAATCATGAAGCCCCTGGGGGAGGCAAGATCAGAACATATCTCAACAAAGTCGGGGACAACCTGGAAAGATATTATAAAAAAACGGAGAACTGGTACCGGGAGGTGCTGGTTTTTGGACTCCGTTATCGAAAAAGTGTCCTTATCGGGGCATTTATAATTTTCATTCTGAGCATGTACATGACGAAATTCATGGGCAAGGAATTTGTGCCCCCCGAAGACCAGGGTAATTTTCTCGTCCGCCTTGAAGCGCCGATAGACTATTCCGTGGAAAAAACCGACCAGCTTTTCCGGCAAGCCGAGGAAATCGTCAGAAAGACACCGGAAGTCAAGACGCTCATGTTTGCCCTTGGATTAGGTCCCGGCGGGGCCGGGCAGGCCAATAAAGGGATCATGATGGCCGGGATGTTGAGAAAGGATGAAAGAAAGCGCAGCCAGGAAGAGGTCAAGGCGGAAATAAGGCAGAAAATTAATCAGATACCGGGCATTAAGGGAACGGCGGAGGACATTTCCCTCATTGGCGGCGGTCTCCGGAATGTTCCCATCCAGTATGTAATACGGGGGACGGACCTCGGCAATCTGACCGCCTACATGAAACAGATCGTCTCACAGTTTGTGAAGCTACCCGGGATCGTCGATGTGGATACCTCCCTGGAGGCAGGAAAACCGGAATTGCGGGTGCTGATTGATCGTGACAAGGCGGCGGACATGGGGATCAGTGTTGCCAGTATCGCTGAAGCAGTCAATATTCTTATCAGTGGCGAGGTTGATATTACCAAATACAAGGATGAGGCCAAGGGGCGGCGTTATGATGTCCGGGTTAGATTGAATGCTGCCGACAGGGTGAGTCCTTCAGATATCGGGCAGATATACGTGCGGGCGAAGGACGGTCGGCTAATCGAGCTGGCCAATGTCGTAAAAATCCAGGAAGGGGGGGCTCCCAGCACAATTAATCGGGTGGATAGACAGCGGGCAATGATCATGTTCGCCAGTCTGGAAAAAAAGCCGCTCGGCCAGGCCATGGATGAACTGAACGCCATTGCGGCAAAAATCCTGCCTCTGGACTACACGGCTAAATACAAGGGCGCCGCCGACACGATGAAAGAGTCTTTCGGCTATCTCCTTTTCGCTTTGTTTCTGGGGGTCGTGATGGCCTATATGGTCCTGGCGGCCCAATTCGAGAGTTTCCTGCAGCCGATAATCGTACTTCTTGCCATGCCCCTGTCTTTCATCGGCGCCTTCGGGGCTTTGGTGCTGACGGGTAAAACAATAAGTATTTTCAGTATGATCGGCTTGATTCTCCTGATGGGACTCGTAAAGAAGAATGCCATCTTGCTGGTGGATTACACAAATACCTTGAGGGAGCGAGGGCTATCACGACGGGATGCCATCCTGGAGGCGGGACCGGTGCGATTGCGGCCAATTTTGATGACGACTTTTGCCATGGTTTTTGGTATGCTTCCCGTGGCCATGGGCTTGGGGGAAGGAGCGGAAACAAGATCCCCCATGGGGGTGGCCGTGATCGGCGGTTTGCTGACTTCCCTATTTCTCACCCTTATCGTCGTCCCGGCGGCCTACGATCTCTTTGAAGACTGGCATGACAAGATCAGGGTATGGAGGAGGAAGAGATCATGAAGATGTTTTTTATTGTCTATTCCCGGGCGGCGGATTATGATGTTGTGGCGAAACTAAAAAGCGCCGGCATCAAGGGATACACCAAGATGAAAGACGTAAGCGGTGAAGGGACGGAGACGGAACCGAAACTGGGGACCCATTGCTGGCCGGGGGAAAATAATGTCCTGTATATCGCTGTTCAGGATGATGAAGTTCCGAGCGTTTGTGAAGTGATCCGGGATCTTAGAAAATCCCATCCCCGGGCGGGGGTGAAAGGGTTCATCCTGCCCATGGTGGAGATTATATAGAGAGCGGGAAAAAGAAAAAATGAACCTGTCACCTACCGATCTTGATCAGATCCAGAGCGAAGGTCTCTCCGTGGAGCGGGTAAAACAGCAGATCGCCCTGTTTGTCCGGGGCGTCTCCCATATCGAGTTGAATCGCCCCTGCACCGTCCATGATGGTGTAGAAATCATCCCCCTTGAAGATGAAGAAAAGCTTGTGGCCCGTTATGATCAGGCGGCTGCATCGGGAAGATGCCTCAAATTTGTCCCTGCCTCAGGCGCCGCCAGCCGGATGTTCAAGGAATGGTTTCGCGCTCTTGATCAACCCTGGAAAGATTCCGAAGCCTTAGGCGCTGCTTTTGCTGAGCAAATCAGACGTTATCCTTTTTACGATGATTTGCGACAGGTCATTTTCAGCTCCGGAGAAAATCTCGATGTCCTGCTGGAAGACAAGAAATACGGGGACATTCTCACTTATATCCTTACCTCCCGGGGTCTTCAATACGGTCTCTTGCCCAAGGCCCTCCTCAAATTTCACAAGTACCCCGAGGGAAGCAGGACGTCTCTCGAGGAACATCTTGTGGAGGCTGCCCTCTATGTGACGGACGCCCGCCGCATCAGCAGACTGCACATTACCGTTTCCCCGGAACATCGGCGCCCCCTGGAAACCTTTCTTGACAGGGTCCGGCCAGAGTACGAAAAACTCTTCAGCGTTACTTACGAAATCGGCGTTTCCTGTCAGGAAACCGCGACCAATACAATTGCCGTGGACATGGAAAACAGGCCCTTCCGTTCCGATGACGGACGACTCTGCTTTCGTCCCGGTGGCCATGGAGCCTTGTTGAAGAACTTGAACGATATTGACGGCGATATTATTTTCCTCAAAAACATTGACAATGTCGCTCCTGATCGAGTTAAACCGGTAACCGTTCGCTACAAAAAAGCCTTGGCCGGACTACTGCTGAAACTTCAGGAAAGGACATTCCATTATCTCAAGCGCTTGTCAGAGGCTGAAATCGTTGTGGAAGAAATGGCGGCCATAGATGAATTTTGCCGTGACAAACTCCACATTGCCTTTCCAATGGATTATCAGCAATGGCCATTGGAAAAGAAGAAAGAGATCTGGCGGGAGAAACTTGATCGACCCATCCGGGTATGTGGGGTCGTTCGCAATGAAGGTGAGCCGGGGGGAGGGCCTTTCTGGGTGGAAGAGGCAGACAGCGCCCAATCGCTGCAAATCGTCGAGGAAGTGCAGGTAGATCCACGATCCTCTAACCAGCGGGTCATTTGGCGGGGAGCGACCCATTTCAATCCTGTCGATCTTGTTTGCGGCGTCCGGGATTTCAAGGGGATAAAATTCGATCTGGAGCGATTTGTTGATCATGGGGCCGTTTCAATGTCAACAAAGTCCGAGAAGGGAAGGGACATCAAAGCCCTCGAACTACCCGGTTTGTGGAACGGCTCGATGGCGAAATGGAATACCGTATTTGTCGAAGTGCCGATTGAAACCTTCAACCCCGTAAAAACGGTTGAAGATCTGCTGCGGTCGCAGCATCTTTCTTGACGGGCTCTTATTTTTTCTTCAGAGACCAGATCTCTTTCTGTATCTCCACTGCCTCCGATCCGTTTGGGGACACGTATTTCAGTGCCGCCTGAAAATGGAATAGGGCGCTTTCTCTCTTGAGTTTTCGTTTGAAGTACTTACCAAAATAATAATGGGATTCATAAGGGTGATTGGTCTTTCCGTAGATCATGGCCATGGTGTAGTAAACGTCGTCATCCTCAACGGTTTTTACCTCTATTTCCTTGAAGATGGCAATCGCCTGCGCGGCATTACCGACCGCCTCGCAGGAACGGGCAAGGTACAATAAACTGATGACGTTGTTGGAATCATATTTAATGGCCTCCTGGAGGAAGCCGATGGCCTCCTTTGACTTCCCTGCATGATAATAAGCTATGCCCATTTCCCGCAGGATGTCCGGGTCTTTGGGTGCCAGAACATAGGCCTTATGGAAGGCTTGAAAAGCCTCGGAAGTCTGTCCGAGTTTTTCACAGGTGACGGCCATACCGAACAGGTCGTCAATGTCATTAGGGTTCTTTTTCAGATTGTTACGAAAGTGTTTGAGGTTGCCATGATAATCCCGGGATTGTAAAATTACCAGGGTTTGAATTCTTTTCAGATGGCCAACGATGCTCACCTCTCCCCGCCGTCTATAGGTTGTCTGTATTTCGGCGTCGAGATAACGGATTCTTTCATCAGTTCCCGGATGGGTGAGAAAATAGGAAGGAATCGAATTGGAGTAATACTCATAGCGCCGCATAATCTTTAGAAAATCAAGCATGGACTTGGCGTCATAGCCGGTGGATACGAGATAGGCCATGCCCAGCCGATCCGCCTCTTCTTCGTGCTCCCGGCTGTATTTAAGGCTCATGGACTGCATGCCGCCAATGGAAAAAGCCGTGACGGCGGCGCCAAGGTCTCCGCCCACACCGAGAAAGGCACCGGCAAGGATGGCTGCCAGGGTGGCAATGTTCAGTTTCTTTGATTTTTCGATGGAATCGGCGATATGGCGGGCATTGATGTGGGCAATTTCATGGGCCAGAACGCCAGCCAGTTCACTTTCCGATTCGACAAGCGTCAAAAGCCCCTGATTGATATACACATAACCGCCAGGGGTGGCAAAGGCGTTCACGGCTAGGCTTTTAATGACGGAAAATCGATAATCATAAGGAAGGCACTGGCTGTTGGCAAGTACCTTATTCCCCACCGTCGCGACATAGGTCGTGACGCGTTCATCGTGGAGGATGGCTTGATGCTTCTCTAGTTTATCATAAAACTCCTTGCCCAGCTTCTTCTCATCATCAAGGGTAAAGGCCCCATGCGCCATATTCGGACAGCATAGACAAATAGTAAGTATAATCAGCAGGAATGATCTCATTGACAAAATCAACTGCTTCATGAAGGATGGACGGGGAAAATATTTCATACTCTTTAGTTTACACATTTTTATTGTAGAATCAAGGGCGCGTTATTCTCTATTGAGATGATGAAGTACCTGTGCTACGAAACCTTTGAAAAATGGCTTTGCCGCTTGCGAACCATTTTCTGTGGTTATCCAATAAGCTTTCGCTACGAGCTACGAGGGGAGATGATGGAAAAAGGAGAATTAATTCTGACCGTATTTAACCACATCCCCACCCTAGCCCTCCCCTTGAAGGGGAGGGAGAGAATTTGCCATAGGCAAATATTTTTTCAGCTGTGAAGTTAAGATTATTTTATTCGCTGTTTTATATTTTTCCCGCGTGCGCCTATGGCGGCCTCATTTTTTATCTATCTTCCCTTTCCGCCTTTCCTGAAGAAATGCCTTCCTTCTGGGGCTTTGATAAAATCATCCACTTTATAGAATATTATCTCTTTGGTTATCTGATTTTCCGTTGTTTTGCCAGCTGGAAAGGCAGCATTTATGCGCAGCGCAGGGCGATCCTCTGGACCATAGGCATGGGCGTCTGTTACGCATTGACGGATGAATGGCATCAATCATTTGTGCCCGGACGAGATCCCTCAGTCTGGGATGTCTTGTGTGACGCCTTGGGTGTCATCTTTGCCGCCCTTACGTTTCATGGCCTTCGCAAGCAGGTAGGTATGATTGAATGGACGGAAAACTGGTTGGAGAGGAGGATGAGGAAGTGAAAAGAGAGCTCATGGTAACCATTGACGGTCCGGCTGGATCGGGAAAAAGCACGGTTAGCAAGATATTGGCAAAACGTTTGGGCTATCTTTATTTGGACACCGGGGCCATTTACCGGGCGGTCGCCTATCTGATCGGCAGGGAAGGTTTGTCTGGAGAAGATGAGCAAAAGCTCCATAACCTGCTCAAAAGCAGTGACATTCGTCTGCAGAAAACGGGAGATGGTTGGCAGGTTTATGTCAATGGGGAAGACGTCACCAGACATTTGAGAACCGAAGAGATAGGGCTTATGGCCTCAAAAATTTCGGCGTTCCCCCTGATCAGAGAAGTGCTGCTACCGATTCAGCGAGAAGCGGGCGCCTCGGGAGGGATTGTCGCCGAAGGGCGGGACATGGGGACGGTTGTTTTCCCCGACGCCGACGTGAAATTCTTTCTCGAAGCCAGCGAAAGTGAAAGGATTCAAAGGCGCTTCAAGGAATTATCCAACCGCGGGGATGACCTCGCTTATGGGAATATCGCTAAAGATATGAGACAGCGTGATCTCCAAGACAGGGAAAGGACCGTCGCGCCTCTCCGGCCTCACGAAGAGGCGGTAATTATCGACACCTCCCTCATGACAATCGCTGAGGTCGTCGAATGCATGCTGAACGTCATTAATCATTCATGAGCCTCAAATTCGCTTGATCTTTTATAATCAGTGTGTTAGTGCACCCGGACATAGCGGCGGTTTTATAAAATTTAGGGGGTAAAGGGTTAATGGTAAACGGTAGTGATGTCAATGAAACATCCCAAAATCAAGAGGTGAAAAGTGATACACCCATAGACAATGCGGAAGAAATCAAATCGGCTTCGGGCAGGGAAGAAGACATGGGATTCCGGGAGTTGTATGAACAATCCCTGCAAACATTGCAATTGGGAGAGGTCGTAGAAGGGAAAGTAATCCAGATCAACCCGGACATGATCATGGTGGATGTAGGCTGGAAAACGGAAGGTTACATTCCCGCAAAGGAGTTACGGGACGAGCAGGGAAACATTTCCATTGCCGTAGGTGATCGTGTTGAGGTTTTTGTGGATCGCCGTGACGGCGACGGCAATCTCGTTTTATCGAAAGACAAGGCGGCGCGTCTGAAGATTTGGGACGACGTCAAATATGCCTGTGAAAATAGTACCACAATGAAGGGTGTTGTCGTTGAGAGAGTAAAGGGTGGCTTGTCCGTGGATATAGGTATCCCGGCGTTTCTCCCCGGGTCCCAGGTTGATATCCGGCCTATCCGGGATCTTGACCAGTTTGTAGGTCAGACTATCGACTTCAATGTCATCAAGTACGATCGCAAAAGAAATAATGTGGTCTTGTCAAGAAGGGCCATTCTGGAAAAGCACCGGGATGAGGAAAAACGTGTTACCCTTGAAAACATTCAGGAAGGGAACATCGTCGAAGGCATCATCAAAAATATTACTGATTATGGTATCTTTATTGATCTGGGAGGTATCGACGGCCTCCTGCACATTACCGATATCTCCTGGGGAAGGATTTCCCGTCCCGCCGATACTTTCGGCAAAGGCCAGCGGATTATGGTGAAGGTCATGTCCTTCGATCGGGAAAAGGAAAGAGTTGCCCTTGGGCTCAAGCAGTTGACGGATAATCCCTGGGAGACTATCCATGAAAAGTACCCCGTCGGATCGGTTATGGAGGGCAAGGTTGTCAATCTCACCGATTATGGCGCTTTTATTGAACTCGAACCTGGCGTAGAGGGTCTTGTCCATATCTCTGAGATGTTCTGGACAAGAGAAATCAGGCATCCCTCGAAGGTTCTGTCACCCGGGCAGCAGGTTCAGGTGATGATTCTGGAAGTCAAAACAGACGAAAAACGGATATCCCTGGGACTTAAGCAGACCATGTCGAATCCTTGGGAAGCGCTGAGAGAGAAGTATCCCGTAGGAACGCTGATTAAGGGAGTGGTGAGAAATATCACCAATTTCGGTGTATTTGTCGGGATTGAAGACGGAATTGACGGATTGATTCATCTTTCCGACATCTCCTGGACCCAGAAGGTAAAACATCCTTCCGACCTTTTCAAGAAGGGTCAGGAAATTGAGGCGATGGTCCTGAATGTTGATGTGGAAAACGAAAAGTTTTCCCTTGGCGTCAAACAAATCGAGAAGAACCCCTGGGAAGAATTTACTAATAAATATGGCCCCGGCGCTTCCGTATCGGGCAAGGTCACCAATATAACCGATTTCGGTATCTTCGTTGAAATCGAAGAGGGTATCGAGGGCTTGGTGCATATCTCTGAATTAAGTCAGAAACGAGTCAAATCCGCATCGGAACTCTTTGCTGTCGGTGATACGGTTACGGCAACCATCAAAAGCATCGATTCCAAAGCAAGAAAGATTCGTCTGAGCATCAAGGACTATGAAACAGGGGCCGAGGGGCCAACGGTTCATCAACATCAGTATCTCAACAACCGTGAAAACATCGGTTCCAGCCTGGGGAGAGCCTTGGCGGATGTAAGGATCCTGGACTCTGAAGAATAGATCAGCTTAAAAGCATGAGAAGACATCCCCTCCTGTTTGCCTTCGTGATCCTTGTCGCGATGGCCATGGTCTTTTCGGCGATTATTTTCAGTGTCAGCGCCCTTTCGGGAAAGCGGAAGTCCCTGCTGGCTTCGGAAAAGGTGGGGGTGGTCACAGTTGAAGGGGTGATCACCGACGCCAGGGAAGCGGTTCAGCAATTAGAGGAACTTGGGAAAGACGATTCCATACGCGCCGTTGTGGTCAGGATTGAAACCCCCGGCGGCGGCGTCGCAGCATCGCAGGAGATCTACGGGGCAGTTAGGGAACTGAAGAAAAAGAAAAAGGTAGTCGCTTCCATAGGATCGATTGGCGCCTCCGGCGGCTATCTCATTGCCTGTGCCGCCGATCGGATCGTTGCCAATCCGGGTTCGATTACGGGCAGTATTTCCGCGGTGATGCACCTCCTCAACGCCGAAGGTCTACTGAACAAAATCGGCTTGAAACCATCGGTCATCAAGAGCGGAAAGTACAAGGACATCGGTTCCCCTTCCAGGGACATTACCCCGGAAGAAAGGGCCATTCTTCAAGCGGTTATCGACGACATGAATGATGATTTCATCGATACGATAGCGGCGGACAGAAAAATGCCCAGGGAGAAAGTAAAGGCAATCGCCGACGGAAGAATATTTTCAGGACGTCAGGCCAGGCAGGTGGGGCTGGTTGATGAACTCGGTGACATGAATCATGCTATTGGGCTTGCGGGAACCATGTCGGGGATGAAGGGCAAACCGGAGGCGGTTTTTTCGGGCAAGAAAAAAACATATTGGGATGTTTTGTTTAAAAACAGCCTCTCTGCCCTGCTTTCGGAATGGAAAAATCAGGAAGCAAGAATGGCAGGGGCATTTTATCTTTACGAGTAAGGGACTATGACAAAAAGAGAATTGGTTGCAAAGGTACAGGCGGAGTTTCCGGATAATCGTGCTGCAGATATCGCATTCGCTGTCTATCGGATGTTTGACGCCATGACGGAAGCTTTGGAGAGGGGAGAGCGGATTGATGTTCGTGACTTTGGCAACTTTACTGTGAGAAGTAGAAAGGCCCGGCAGGCAAGAAATCCCCGGACTACGGAAACAGTTAAGCTACAGGAGCGACGAGTACCGTTTTTTAAGGTGGGGAAGGAACTGAAGGAGCGGGTGGCAGGCAAAGGGCATGTATAAAACAATTCTTCTCGAAAAGAGAGAAGGTTACGCCATAATTACCATGAATCGACCCCGGGAGATGAACGCCCTGTCCGGGGAAATGCGTTCCGAACTCACCGATGTCCTCAATCACCTCGAAAACGATGAGACGATCAGGGTTCTGATCATGACCGGTGGTGAATATGTCTTTTCCGCCGGCATGGACATCAAAGAAATGGCGGCCCTTGACGATGAGGAAATCGCATCGTACTTCGGGTCCATTATGCAGTACTTAAAGAAGATATACACCTACAGAAAGCCGGTTATTGCGGCGGTGGGCGGTATCGCATTGGGGGGCGGCTTTAACATTGCGACGGTGTGTGACCTGATTGTTGCCTCGGAGAGTGCTATATTTGGACACCCTGAGCTAAAATTCGGGTTGAATCCTCTCTTTAGCCCGTTAAAACATCTGGTGGGGATGGCCAAGGCAAAGGAAATCAGTATGTTGGGCGAGCCCATCGGGGCGAAAGAGGCCCTGAGAATCGGTCTGGTAAACAAAGTGGCAACGCCGGAAAAATTTATGGATGAAGCCATCAACATGGCAAAAGGGTTGGCGGCAAGATCCGGTCGGGCGATCGAATCGGTTAAGAGGATATCCGTGATGACGGAAGAGCTGGATAAGAATTCATCCCTGGACCTGGAGTTTGAGGTCATGGTGCACCTGTTTTCCAGTCCGGAGAGAAAGGTTCGTATGAACGAATTTATGACCCGGGAGCATGTGTCGAAGATGTCCAGGGGTTAAAATATTTGAATCAGACCGGTTAAAAATCCCAGTCATTGTCTGGGGATGCAAAATCACGCAACTGATCCCGCCTTTTTTTATGCTGTAGTTTCTTGAGGGCTTTGGCCTCAATCTGACGGATTCTTTCCCTTGTCACTCCCATCATTTCCCCTACTTCTTCCAGTGTGAACGGTCCAAAATTACATGCTACCCAAGTGCAATTAAAAAAAGCCTCATTCTTCAATCGCCATTCACATGCCTGATCAATGCATATCTCACTTATAAGAAGTCCTTTTTTCTTGCAACGATAAGTATTATTCAAGGGATTATCTCCTCTGCCTATTAATTAAATTCACGCTAAACTATTAACGAGACGCCCGTTTGTCAAGCGATTCCGGTGGAAAATGGCTTCGCTACGACTCAAAAATCTTTTTCGCTTCTGATAAGTATGCATATATTTATACCTAATAACAAAAGGTTAAGCTCAATCTCGGAACGGCGAAAAACATTTGATTCGCCGCCAGCGAACCATTTTCCACCGGTAGAATCTAAGGCTTCGGAAAAAGCTCCAGAGGCAAGGCGCGCGAGTCCTGAGGAATGAGGCGTACTTCTGTGTACGTCGCAGTGACGAAGGATGAAGCGCAACGAAGCATATGGAGCTTTTCCCGAAGCCTTTATCGTTTGCGTCCGGAGTAATCCAATATGGAGACGATTACAGTGATCAGAAACGCCTGTATGACAAGGAGTACGCCGTCCACGGGCCGAGCATATCTCAGGGCGATGGCGCTGACGCCCAGGGTGATGGAGAGAAGATAAATAAACAGTACAGCTTTTCTCTTGTCCCCAAGCAGGGTATAGGTCCGGTGGTGAAGATGATCTTTGCCTACGTAATCAATCCATTGCTTCACAGTTTTAACCTTCCCGGTAAGTATCCTTTCCACGGTGATATAGGTCATGTCAAAAATGAGCACCCAGAAGATCAGAACGGGGGCGGCAAAGGACACGATAGGGTTGTTGTCGGCCCAATCTCCGATAATGGCAAGGCTTGCCAGGACGAAGCCGAGAAAGATGCTGCCCGTATCGCCGAGAAAAATGGAGGCCGGGCTGTTGGGATGAAAATTGAAAGGCAGAAAACCCAGACAACTGCCCAGCATGGCGATGGCAATCCATCCTAGAACATGCTGATTGGTTTGAATGGCCACAATTGCGAGAAAGAGGGAAATGATCGCCCCGAGACCGGCCGCTAGGCCATCCATGCCATCGATAAAATTCATGGAGTTGGTGATCCCGATTATCCAGAGCAATGTAAGGATCACATTCAATAAATATCCCCACCATATCTTTTCGGGAAACAGACTGAGGACGATACCATTGTAAACAAGAAAAAGAACGGCAAGAATCTGCACCATGAGTTTGAAACGGGCCCTCAGATCCTTACAGTCATCGATCAGACTCGTCAGTGCCACGGCGCCGCCGGCATAAAGAGTGAGGATGATCTCCCGATCCAGGACCATGTTTGACAGGAGGGAAGCGGTAAAGGCGATGATAATGGCCACTCCTCCCAAAAGGGGCGTCGCCCGCTCATGGACTTTCCTTTCCTCCGGAATATCGAAGATGTTGAACCTACGGGCCAGCCATCGCATCAGGGGAGTCATGAGCAGGGAGAGGGTAAAAGAAAAAAGAAGGATATACAGCCATCTGCCGCCGACGTTAAAAAAATAAAGGCGTACCTCCGGCATGAGAAGGGCGAAAAAAATAGTTGCCCCTATGACGATAAAAACAAAAGACACCATGGCTATCTATTCCTTGAAAAGCAGTTTCTTCATATTTGATACAATGATTTCGATTTCCTCGTCCGTGAGGCCGGGATATATGGGCACAGAAACTGCGCGTCGCCAGACGCGATTAGTGACCTCAAAACCCGCCTGTTCCTGGTAGTCGTGGAGAGGGCGAAAAACCGGCCTGCGGCAGACCACCCGCTGCCGGTCCATACCTTCGAGGAAACGATCCATACTGTCAAGAAGAAAAACATAGCGAAAGTAGCTATGGTCCCTGTCCGGCTTACTAATTGGCGGCGGCAGACCCGCTTCCCGCAGGACATGGTCGTAACGTCGGGCAATGTCCTGACGCCGGGCAATAAAAACGGGTAGCTTTTTTAACTGACTCATTCCCAGGGCGGCCTGCAGGTCTGTCAGCTTGTAGTTGAAGCGCGTTGCGAGGGTTTCTTTTTCATCATAGTCCCGCATATCTCGGACCCTGTCGATCAGGTTACGGTTTCGGGAAACAACCATGCCTCCCTCTCCTGCAGCAATAACCTTGGTGGCGTAGAAGGAAAAGATCGCGGCAACGCCGAAGGTTCCCGTGGGATGGCCATGGTAACGGCTTCCCAGAGACTGGGCACAGTCCTCGATGATAGGAATGTCGAGCTTGAGAAGCTCGTCAATGTTCGCAGACTGGCCAAACATATGGGGTACGATGATGGCCTTGGTGTTTTTTGTCAGGCGGGGCAGGACATCACGGGCGGAGAGATTGAAGGCATCCCCTTCGATATCGGCAAGCACGGGCGTAGCTCCGGTGTAGCGGACGGCATGCCAGAGGGCTGTGCAGACGTAGCTGGGAATAATTACTTCATCCCCTGTTCCAACCCCCAGGGCGAGGAGGGTCAGATGCAGGGCAGCTGTTCCGGAACTTACGGCGACCCCTAGGGATCTCACGGCGACTGCATGGGAACTTGCTGTAACTGCCCCGGGAAGATCCATCTCCCGGCAGAAAGCCTCTTCAAAGACCGCAACCCTCTCTCCCTGGACAAGCTGGCCTGATTTGAGCACGTCCAGAACGCCACGGTAGTCTTCCTCATCAAGAAAAGGCCGAGAGTGGGGGATCATCTTCGTCTCAAGTGATCATCATGTGTGGTCTTTTTGTGGACGTATCACATCCTGGATAAACATGCGGAGAGGCATGAATCCTTCCGCGTATTGAACACGGCCGGAAATGCCCCTGAAAACAGCTGTTGATCGGGATATGTCTACAATTGAGAGCCCTTCGATGTTAGTCTTCATTACCTGGGACTGATGGGCTAAAAGTATCTGCAACTTCTCCTCAAGGGTTTCTCTGATATCCACAAAAACCGTCGGAGAGAAGTTTTGCGAAGTCGGTCCCTCGTAGAAAAGAACATTCTTGACGTATCTTGTCGCGGAAACGGCCGCTTTGGCCAGGGCGCGATGGTCCTGGTGAGTATCCTCATCGTAGTGAACAAATGTAAAATGGGGCTTGATGCGTTCCAACACCACCTCGATGTCCTGAACCATCTCATTCATCCTTGGAGACAGCTCCGTGTCAAGATAGGAACCCCAGATAACATCCTTAGGTTTGAGAATCTCAGCGGCAAGCTGTTGTTCCGTCCTGCGCAGCTTGCCCTGACCGCCTTTGTGCCCGTCCGTCATAACAAGGAGATAAACATTATGACCGCCGCGGATGTATTTCAGCAGGGTCCCCCCGCAGCCGAATTCAATATCATCAGGATGAGCGCCAATTGCCAATATATTCATCTTCCCCTCCGGATAATCTCGATACTGTCCGGGCCGTGATTGTAAATCAAATCGACGGCGGACATAAACGGTTCAAAATCGCCAAACATCTGGGTGTATTCCGGATGATGGTATTCCTGAAAGACAACCTGAATTCCTGCGTTTTCATATTTTGCCAGATCCATGTAGCCATGCCCGCCGCTGCCAGCAAGATAGGTATCTGCGCCGAAATGACGGGTAATGGCAATGAGACGCTCATCAGGGTCTTCCGGAAACGTGGGGAGCGCCGAGGCTACATGAAGAGGCGTGGCTATGCCCATAAGCGCGGCTAATCCCCGGACGACATGGATATTAAGCTCCGCAATTGTCTGCCATTCCTTATTAAAGATCTCCTCAAAAAAAGGTTCGAGAAGCGACCAGCAAGGCGCTTTCCGGTAATTCGACAGGATGGATTGCCGCTGTTTGTGTTGCCACCGCTCTTTAGAGTTGATTCCGACCTCACAGATCAACTGGGGGAATCGGTACAGGACGGGAACGGTGAGCCATTGGGGTCCCTGGGCTGTCTTGATCCGGTTCCTGTTCTGCCATTCATTCTTTTTAAACTGGACGTTGTCAAGAAGGACGAAGACATCGGCGCGGTCGATTTTGTCAAAGTAACCGAGCCAAGGAAGGTACTGAGGCTGATGGACGGCAACGATCATTTTTTATCCTCGCGAAATGATGCAAAAATCGGATTGCTGACAATAATGCCGGGACCTCGGATGTCTATCCGGTAATAAATCTTTTCGCCTGGTTTGTAATATTGATCAATATACTCAATCTGACACGGAAGTTTTTCCTCAAAGGTGTTAATCAACGCACCTGATCGGATCAGGCGTACCTTTACAGAACTTTGCCCGCTTCCAGGCGGCGAAATCGCGATCCTTATCTTTGGGTAACCAGTCAAAGCTATTGTTTCTCCCGAAATCACTTTTGTTTGACCGTCCGCAGATGAAAGGGAAAACTCGTCAAGTTTGAATGCCTGCGGCACACTGCCCTGATAGGCGTACATGTTTCCATTTCTTAGTGCCTTCATGATGGCGGATTTAGTCTTCTCCTGGACATAAAACACAGTCGGGAATGTTCCCAACTTATCCTCACTTTTACCTTCCCCATGAAAATCCGCTGTAGAGATTCCCCAGGGCGGATTACTACGATAACCAGCACAGTATTCTCCCAAGGTCATATCCCAAATATTGCCTGGTTCTGTCAAGGTAACATTTTCTCCATACAAGGCGGCAAACCCCGTATAAGCCCGTGATTCCTGAAGAGCCGCCGGGTAGGGCAGGGTACTCACCTGAATCGGTCCCATCTTCCTGACGCCGGATTTTGTTTCCGGATAATTCCAGAAGGTCATGCCCCCTTTTGCATTCACATAATCGATCACGAGCTGGTAGGGGGCCATCTTCTGATCTCCGTGGTAAGGATCGAAGGGGGAACTATTTCTGAAGGCGGAACTGTTGAGAGTCAAAATGACGGAGAGTATCAGCGCTACGATGCCGATCATCCGGAAAAGTCCTCTCCAGAAAGTCATTATCAGAGCCACTATGAATGCGGCGGAAAAAAAGACAAGCTCCGGAATGGCATTCCCGGCATTCTTGAGAGAAAGGCTGTTACTAAGAATTGGCAGATTATCGTAGTCCTCCGCATTTTCCATCCCGACGGTCAAGATGCGCTTTTCGTGATTATGGGCAGTAAGGACGCCGGTTATCGGGTTTCCCGTCCAGTAATAAAAGGGAACCGTTTCCGATCCGGGAATAATTATCATCTCGGGATATTTCTTCTCAGCCTCCCGGATCGCTTTGATAAACTTGTCGGCCCCCTGTTTGTTGATGGAGTTTTGTTCAACCGTTTTTTTGAGAATGCTGCGCAGAGGAGGGATGCCGTATTCCATCGCCATCCGGTCGTGATCGTTGATGAATAGGACGTTAAAACCCCTTTGTTTGGCCAGGAGAACGAGTTCTTCAATGCTATATCTGCCGTCACTGAAGGTTGTCCGCGTGTCCATAAGTCCGGCTACCTGCTGGTATTCGGCAGCGAATGAGGGACGGATTCCCGTAATTATCAGGATGACGGCAATTATGGATAAAATTATGAGGCTACGGCGCATCGGGATATTCCAATAACTCACGGGAAACTCTCATCATACAACCGGTCGATTTTATCAATCATCATCTCCACGCTGTAAGCGGCGGCAACACCCTTTCCCCTCTCGCCCATCTCCATTCTTTTGGTCGAATCGTCAAGGAAAATGTCGATGCTTTTTATCAGTCCCTCCACATCTGCCGGGGGAACGAGAAGGCCATTTTGATTGTGAGTTACAAGATCGGGAATGCCTCCAACGTCGCTGGCGACAATTGGTATTCCCAAGGCCATGGCTTCGACGAGAACCTTGCCCATACCTTCATTCAGGGAAGGGAGTACAAAAATATCAAAGACTGACATAACTTCGGGGACATCTTGCCGCCAGCCCAGAAAAATCATGTTTTTTATCCCGAGAGAGGAAGCCATTTGGCTCAGTTCGGTTGCCAACTCTCCATCCCCTAAAAAGACAAAAAAAACATCCGTGTTTCGTCGAGAAATTAACGCCGCCGCCTCAAGTAAATACTTATGCCCCTTAATAGGTGTCAGCCTGCCTGTCGTACCCACAACAATGGCTTTCGGGGGTATTCCCAGTTTTTCTCTCATTGCCGGGGCTTTGGTCACTGCATCCGAGAAAGCAGCCAGATCGACGCCGCTGTGGATCACTCTAAACTTTCCCTCCGGCGCGATCCTGAAGCGCAGGTGGTCTTGCTTCTCCTGTTCGGTAAGGGTGATGATCTGATCCGTAATTTTGGCCGTCAGTCTTTCCAGAAGAATAAAACAGGCGGTTTTACATTTGTTGAAGTATCCCCAGAACACATGGCCGTGAGGGGTGTGGACAATGATCTTCGTATTCGCGAATAATGCCGCCCACCGGCCAAGTATGCCGGCTTTCGAGGTATGGGTATGAACAATGTGGGGCCTCTCATGTTTGAATATGCGTATCAGAGCCAAAAAGGCTTTGAGGTCGTCAAGGGGCTGTATGCTTCGCACCAGTTCGGGGATGGTGATGATTTCGCCGCCGCTTTTTTCAGCTTCTCTCAGATTTCGTTCAACAGCCGCCGCTTCTTCCGTCCCCATACAGGATTCTTCGGCAAGCCCTTGAATCAGGATAACATCGTATTTATCTTTATCAAGGCCCTGCACGGTCAGAAAGGTATTCTCGGCTGACCCCCCTTTGTCAAAACGGGTGATGACATGAATAACCTTAGTTTTTCCCATATTGGGAGTACCAGACCTGAAATACGATGAGATTCCAGATTTGCCAGGAAGTGTCGGAGCGATTTGACATGAGATTGTCTACGAGCGATTTGACGGCAGGGTAATGAAAAATTCCCTCCCCGTTGATTCTTTCCGGGGAGAGATTCTCTTCGATAAGGTACCGTAGATCTGTCTTCAGCCATTTGCTGATCGGCATCTCAAAACCCCACTTGGGACGATTGTGCAGGGATTGGGGAAGGATGTCTTTGAAGGTTTCGATAAAGACATATTTGCTGCGGCCGTTCCTGATCTTCCATTCCCCTCCGATTGTAAATGCCAGTTCGCAGACGCGATGATCGAGGAGGGGAACACGGACCTCCAGGGAGTGACGCATGCTCATCGTGTCCACCTTCCAGAGCATGTCCGCAGGCAGGGAGATCTTGAGGTCGGCGTAGAGCATCCGGTTGATGTAGTCGGAAGGCATTTGGTTAAGGGCGGCGGCGAACAACCCCGGCGCCAGTGGGTGGTCTGTACAGTAATGATCAGTCAGAAGAGCCTTTTTGCTTTCCCGGCTGAAGAGCTCATTCCAGGCAAAGACCCGCTCCGGGAAGGTCTCTTTTGCCCCGCGGAGGAACTTCTTAAACCTCCGGACCTGTTCCCCGTATTTGTTGTCCCGGGAATCGGATAGGGAACGGACGATCGGCTCCAAAAGACCCGACCGGAGGAGTCGGGGGATGAGGCAATAACGGCGGTGCCAAGCCTCGCCCTTGTACATGCGGTAGCCGGCAAAGAGTTCATCGCCGCCATCGCCGGAGAGGGCGACGGTGACGTCCCGAACGGTCTCTCGGGCGACCACGTACGTGGGCACGGCGGATGAGTCTCCGAAGGGTTCGTCGAAAGATGCAAGGACGATGGGGATCGTATTGATGATGTCCCGCGAGCTCAGCATGATTTCGTGATGCTCAGTATGGTGGAATGCGGCTACTTCCCGGGCGTAGGCGCTTTCATCATACATCGGCATATCGGCAAAGCCGATGGCATAGGTTTTCACTGGTCGGGAGGCGTTGCGCGCCATCAGACCCACGATGACGCTCGAGTCGATGCCGCCGCTCAGGAATGCTCCAAGGGGGACATCGGCAACCATCTGGCTGCAGACGGCCTCCTCCAAGGTACGGAAGAGGGTTGCCTTCGTCTCCTCAAAATCGCCGTGATACGCCGTCACCGCGTCAGCAGGCATCCCGGAGGCGACATCCCAGAATTCTTCTTCCTTGAGCACGCCGTCGCGAACTGTGAGGATGTTACCGGGACGGAGCTTGCGGATGTTCTTGAAGATCGTATGGGGGGCAGGTATGTAATTCAGACTGAGATAGAGGTCAAGAGCCTCCAGATCAATCTCTTTCTCCGCGTTAGGATCGGCAAGGATTGACTTGATCTCCGAGGCGAAGAGGAATTTCTTGCCGTCACAGTAATAGACGAGCGGTTTGATGCCGACATGATCCCGGGCGAGCACAAGGGTTCGCGTCTTTTCCGACCAGATGGCCAGGGCGAACATGCCGACGAGCCTGGCGATACCGGCTGGTCCTTCTTCCTCAAAGAGGTGGATAATAACCTCGCTGTCGGTCCGGGAGTTGAAGTGATGGCCTTTTCTAACCAGCTCCTCTCTAAGATCGGCAAAGTTATAAATCTCCCCGTTGAAGACCATCCATACCGTCCGGTCTTCATTCGTCATCGGCTGGCGACCGGCTTCCGTCAGGTCGATGATGCTCAGCCTCCGGTGGCCAAGGCCGCAACCGACCTTGCCCTGCTGGTGCAGATAGACATCGGAATCGTCCGGCCCCCGATGAGCCAGAACGTCCGTCATCCGCCGCAGGAGGTTTTCATCGACCGGGGAACCGTTATAATCAATCTTTCCGCAGATTCCGCACATAAATGATTTTCGTTTCCCCTTTTCCCTGATTTCCAGGGGATAAACAAAGATGTTGGTGTTTTAGGTGTAAGCTGGTAATTATTGAGCGTTCTTTTTGACAATGGAGAAATTATTCATGCCCAACTGGAAATAGCGATGGCTTTCAATGACCATACCGGTTTGAGAAAAAAGTTTCTTAAGCTCGTCATAATCATAGTACTTCTTGTGATCCCTTATTTCATCGGCGTTGACGATCCCGAGGCGAAAGGAAAGGAATTCCAGAACAGGTCGTGCGATTATGCTGGGTACGGTCATGATGAGACTGCCGCCCTTTTGTAAGATGCGCTCTATTTCCCTTATCAAGACAATGGGTTCGGAAAGGTGTTCAAGAACGGCCAGCATGGTGACCACATCGAAAGACTCCGGTGGGAAAGGCAAGGCGTCGGTTATCCTCGTTCTAATGGTTTTTAACTTAAATAATTCTAACTCCGGTACCTTAAAATCAATGCCGACACCATAGCCGATAAACGGTTCGACGGTTTTAAGGAGGCGGTAATCCCAGCCACAGCCTATGTCAAGAAGATGGCAATCTGGATATTTTTCGATCGTAGGCAAGACCCTGCGTATCCGTAGTCTTCGCAGGATAGGCTCCAGAAGGGCTTCTTTCATCGCAGCAGATTATATTTGACGATACAGTAAAGCGCCCTAACCCCGTCTTTCCAATTTATTTTCTTACCTTCTTCGTAGGTACGACCATAATAGGAAATACCAACCTCGTAAATCCGGCATTTAATTTTAGAAATCTTGGCAGTGATCTCCGGTTCAAAACCGAATCTATTTTCTTCTATGATTATCGATTGTATGATTTCACGCCGGAATGCCTTATAACAGGTCTCAATATCGGTCAGTGTCAGATTAGTGAACATGTTTGAAATCAAAGTGATCAACCCGTTGCCGACCCGGTGCCAGAAATAAACTACCCGGTGTGGTTCCGCTCCCATGAATCTTGATCCGAACACTACGTCGGCTTTATTGTCAATGATCGGTTTGAGTAGTTTGGGATATTCGGAAGGATCGTATTCCAAGTCGGCATCTTGGATGATAATAATATCGCCAGTTGCCGCCTCTATTCCCTTCCTTAAAGCAGCGCCCTTACCCTGATTGGCAGATTGATAGATGATGCGGCTAACTTTCGTTGTGATTTTTTGTTTCAGAATCTCCCTAGTGCCGTCGTTGGAAAAATCATCAACAACGATGATCTCTTTTTCAGGGTAGGGGGCCTTTAATACTGCGTTAATAAGTTCTTCGATAGTAGCAGATTCATTATAACATGGTACTATAACTGATAGCTTCATCCAAATTCATCCTTTATTTCGATTTGTTATTAAGATGACTGTGCCATTACAGGTTATAACAATATTTATTGAACCCATCGAGGCAAATAGATCTATTCCTTGAGATTTCCAACATATCCTAATTCTGACGGCGGCCAATGAGTGCGTCCTGCGATGGGATGCTTTGCTTGTCGTCAGACGATTCGATGCTTTTCACGAGGAGAAAGGTGGCGGAAAATATCCCGAGTAGCACAGGCAGCATGGTCCGTCCACTGCTTGTGGAGAGATGCCAAACGAGGTCTAAGGACGTTGCCAAATAGACAGTGAATATTCCCGAGAAGTACAGAAAAGAAATCAGGAGCGCGAGCCATGAGGATAGCGGCATTCGAAGATGGAATCTTTTAGCGACGAACAACACGATGAGAAAGAATACGAACGCCTTTGCTACGCCGTCCTTCAACAGCATGGTTTCAAGGATCAGCTTAACCGATCCATCTGCCAAACGCACAGGTATACGATTGAGCTGGATGAAAGATTCGCTATTGATCCCCCAATGCCACTTGAGCAGGTACCAGATGATTAGCCCGATGGAAGAAAGCACGATCAGTGACCAAGTCCCATGGTCTCTCAAGATGCTAATCTCTGGAGCATATTCTTCACTGCGCGCGTACCTGAGCGCAATTACTACAAATGTGGTCGTCAGGACAAACAGCAATCCTTCGTTCTTCAGGTTGACCACTATGCCCAGGCAGACTATCCCCGCGTATAGGTCACCATTATCCCTTTGTTCCAACCATCGCCCAAAAAACAACATGGAAAGAGCTCCGTAGAGGGCCAAATATCCGTCCATGTAACCGTTCCAGAGCCACCAGCTGAGACTGAATAGCAAGCAGGAGAGGAGATAGAAAAAACTAATCTGCCCGAAGCGGATGAATGACTGGATTGCAAAGAGCGCAGGGATAAGGAGCGCCAGCAGGGAAGCCTTGGGAAAATATTCGTTCCAGAAACCTGTAACATGAGCGAACTGTGCGGCAAGGACTGCGATCAGCTTGGGATAACCGATATGAATCCGCGAAAACTGGATGGCAGAGTCGGTCCATCCAGCAGAGCTGCTTAACGCCTGATCATAGAAGATAATTTTACCGTGAAAAAACCAGATCGAACGGGCATCCCATGCGGAGAGCGGTTCAAAAATAATATACCGACTATAGAGAAGCGTCAGGTAGAAGACAACACACACTGCTATCCATTTGTTTTTGAGGAAACGGAAGACCTTTATATGTGAGGTAAAAAGTGCTAAGGACAGCCCAATGAGTGCTAGCACGGAACCAATGACTAAGGAAAATCCGAGCTTCCCAAGCACAAGTACGAGCAGATAGTCCGACAGAACCCCGGTCAGCAGGATGACGGCAATCATCCGCAATGTGTCTTGTTTACGATCTAGAGTGGCATTGATCATTCCGGGAGCGGCCGATGTGACAAGATATCCGAGACCGAACAGATAGGGCAGGAAAAGGCTAAGGGCAATAAACAAGGGCTACTCCCCCTAAACGTGATACCTGGCTGCATTTCTGCTCAGGAGATTCTTGTACCAGGAAAAGCAGATAGTGCGAATGCACCTCGTGGTGTAGAGGATATGCTCCTTCAATCAACCGATCCCTGATCTCCGTATTTTGCTCAAAAGCCGGTGAAAAACGATACCCCGTGATACGATTGGCCCGAAGCAATGAGATACTGCTCTGAGCGACGGGCGGTAGAACAAACTCGCCCGCTCGCGGTGTTCTCGCTTGCCTGAAGAGCATACCCAGATTGCCGGAGGCGATCACATTCATCCAGGAAACATTCATTTTGACAAAGGTCCATGACGCCTCGCTGAATGAGGCAAGGAAAAGGACCAGAATAATGGCCGCGATGCGGGTTCCGGTGGTCTTCATGATGTACTTACGCTGCCATCTAAGAAAAGGCGTTCTGTTGAGTCAACATTCGTCTCCCAGGAGTAGTATTTTTCGGCAAATTGCCGACATTGCCGGGAAACGGTCTGCCATTTGTCCGGTTGATTCCGGTATTCATGACAAGTATCAATTATTAACCTGGAAATCGATTCTTGACGGATGTCCTTGAACATGAATCTGTTGTCGAGCCTGCTCAGGATCTCCTGCGTTCCCCCCACCGGCGTTCCGAGCACGGGGGTCCCCGATGCCAAGGCCTCAAGCGTGACCAGCCCGAATCCCTCGAGCTCGATTGTCGGCAGGACGAAGATATCGGCAGCCTGGTAATACTCAGGCAAAGCTGCCTCGGGAATAAACCCGGAAAATTGAATAAACGGCTCAAGATCAAGGCTACGGCTCATCGCCAAAAGATCATTCTTCAATGGACCCGTCCCGCCAATGATGAGAAATATATTCGGCACTGATTTGACAATCTCCGGCATGGCGCGGATGAGATTTTCAATGCCCATACGGGAGACGAGATTCCTTACTGTCAGCAGGATTGTCTTTTCCTGCGGAAGATGGAGGCGTTCCCTAACTTTTGTTCTATCGGCGGCGGGATGAAAGCGCACAAGATCGATCCCTCCGGGGATGATTGCAATCTTATTTTCTGGAATACTATAGATATTGGTAAGTTTGTCGCGGGTATATCCGCTCAAAACAACTACAAGGTCAGATTTGTTTAAAATATTTCTCTCTATCCATCTCCTCGATCCAAGATGGAAGGAATGGACGATATTTTTTACGAAAGAATGTGGTTTCGCATTTCTTGAGGCATATTCTTCGAAGGCAAGGGAGTGGCAGGTATAAACCCTTCTAACATTTTTACATGAAGCTGATCTCATGACAGCAAAAGCTGAAAAGGGCTGGTGAAAGTTGATGCAGTCAAATTTAACATCTTTAGTAATTGTTTCAAAGAGGCTTTTTCCGCTTCTAATAATGGAAGTGAAAAATGAAACGGCGTTGTCTTGATTCACAGGATATCGCCATTCCTTGACATTCTGAATCACGGCGCAATCCGATTGATGCTCGGGCAGTCTGCGGGTCAGGATATGAACATCGTGCCCTCGGGCAGCCAGCCGGGTCGTCTGTTCATAAAGAACCCGCTCCGCACCGCCAATGACGTCTTGAATGGAGACGTCAGAAACAAAAAGGAAATTCAAAAACGCTTCCCCCTGTCATAATGTTTCGAGACCTTTCATGCCGCTGATGACATAGCGAAACATGATTTTCATTGACGCAACTCCCGCTCTTCCCTTCGACCAATGATTCCACCGTCAGTGTCGGTGAGCAATTTGTATGTCGGAAAGTCAAGATGCGGTCTGAGAAGGTCCGGGTAGGGGCCAAAGATTTTGGCTTCGAAGGGGATGTGGTCCTGAAACATCTCTCGGATCCAAAGCGCCTCCGCTTCCTTCAGATCAGCAGTTCCCAAAGCATCCAGAATCGCTTCTTCCACATACGATTCCAGGGTAGGGTAACGGTCGTATTCCTTCTTTTCCATCCATTCTTCCCAGAAGCGTCTTAAAAGCATACGGCGAGCGGGTTTGATGTTGACATGAAAGACGTAGGGTTCATACCAGAACAGGGGTTGGTAGTAGATAGGGAACCTCACCGCTTCGAATCGCCCAGGATGGACGAAGCGGGCGTTCGGCGAGAAGGTGTGAATGTATTCCTCGATATGGACCTGTTCCTGTGGGTCCTGATGAAAAAGATCGCCAGACAGATTAACATGGCGCAGGTAGATCACGAAAAAGCGGTTTGTCGGCAGATTCAGGATTCGGGTGCGGAGTCGGGCGATGTCATGGGGGCCGTTGGTATGGGCCACCATGTCGCCGTCAAATCGAAAAACCCAACGGAAGGTGGTTCGATCCAAGGCTGCATTGGAAAGCTCAGCGTGGCGCAGGTCAGCTGCCTGTGCACAGATCATCTGCCCTTTTCGCTGGGACGCCAGATCCTGCAGAATCTCCCAGGTTCCATCAGTGGAGCCGTTGTCCATGGCTACAATCTCATCGGCGATGCCGGTGATGGAAGCAATGGATGTCTCGATCCAGTCTCGCTCATCTTTGATCCGCATGTAGACGCTGATCCCCTGGGGCCTCTTGGGTGAAGGGACAGATTGAAGGCCGAGGGCAGGCAGATAGCTGGCAAGCCGCCGGATCATCCGGGAGACACGATTGACACGCTGTGGATATTGATTGGCGGTGGCGTTCGAGTTATTCATTAGTACCCATCGTGCATCGTATGCTTCATTTCAATGTGTTTTCCTAAGAAATCAGCACGTCCGAATGGCGAGCGAACTCTTCATCTTTTGCCTCCCAATAGACGTTGGTATGCCTGTTGAACTTCCTGAACGCAATGATCTGTGTTGTATCGTTCCATAGCGGTGATGCGTGCCTGCTCTGCCAACGTCATGGCCATCGCGGGGTTGGACAGGAGTCTCTCCATAGCCATGGCCAGATCATGTGGAGACTCTGGTGGAACAAGTATGCCGGTTACGCCGTCCTCCAGAACTTCCGGAATTCCACCCACAGCTGTTGCCACTATCGGTCGCGCCATGGCCATGGCATCATAAAGGAGCAGGGGCATGCTCTCCGATCGGGAAGCGATGACAAGTATGTTTGCGGCTGCCAGTACGTTGACTAAATCGTTACGGGATGGAAATACCTGGGCCTTACCCCCCATGTCCGATCGAGAGGCCATTTCTTCCAAGACGACTTTCAGGGGGCCATCTCCCACGACTACAGCCTGCGCGGAGGGTATTTTTTCCCGCAATAGCGCAAAGGCCTGGAGAAACACGTCGTGACCCTTCTGTTCAACCAGTCTTCCCAAGCTGGCTACGAGGGGGCCGCTTGAAATATCCCAGTCACGCCGGACCATATCACCATCTGCTGCTTCTAGCTTAGATGTCAGGCTGGTTCCGATGCGTATAGTTTGCACACCGGCTTCCGGCAACGAATACTCGCGCAGTAGACCCTGCCGGGTATGGTCAGAGTCGGTGATCAATAAATCCGTTTTTCTGGTTGTCCACCCTTCGACCCATTCATAGGCCTGGCGTCGCCAGGGATGCACATCGTACCCATGGGCAAGCATGGCAATTGTGCTTACAATGATTGGTCGGGGACAGCACAGTCGGGCCGCTATGTGGGTGTGGAAATCAGCTCGCAGTCCCATAATGTGGACGATGTCGAAGTTATTGTCATGAAAAAGACGGCGCAGTTGAAGCAGGGTTCTGGGGCAAAATGGGCCAGGGAAAGAGATCGGCGCCAGGGATAGACCTTCATCTATGAAGCTGTTCCAAAGGGGGCTGGAAGGATCCGAAGCGATAGTAATCTGAAACTTGCTTTTATCCAGCATCCGCGCCAGCATCTCAAAATATCGAGGACCTCCGGCTAATTCAAGACGATCAATTACAAGGCAGATCTTGATGATATCGTTGTCGTGAAAGCTGGGTGTGGACATTTCAAAACCTTGTGGTTTTATGCGGGGAAGCTGTGTTGGGAATGATTAACAAGGTCGTTCTTCAGTATGGTGAAGAAGATTTTCGGGGTCTCATTCTGCTTCATCGAATTAATTTCCGTAAGAATCTTTTGCTATACTCTACTGGCGCCGCCTCAAAATTTTGCAGAGAACGCCGGAACTTTTCTGCTTTGGTTTCCCTTAGCGCTTCCATAGCCTCCAATCGGATCGTCATGATCTCGTTAGCGCTGAATTCATCAGTATTTATGATAGAGTCGGCCGTATGCAGTCGTAACCAATCAAAATCTTCATTTATCTGATGTTTTTCAAGGCATTGACGGTAAAGGCGGGTTCCTGGATAGGGTACGGCACAATTGATATCAACCGTATCACAACCTAACCTTCTTAGTCTTGCCGCATAACGGACAGTTTCCTGAAGGTCTTCTTTAGTTTCTCCAGGGATGCCGATGACAAAAAAGCAGCTTACATTGAGTCCCACTTCCCTGGCCGTGACGACTGCCTTTTCAACATCACCGAGTTTCATATGTTTGTCTATAATGTTGTCCAGAACATCCTGGCTGCCGCTTTCCGGTGCAAAGCATACCCTTGCACAACCCGCTCTTCTCATCAGCGTCAGTAATTCTTTATCAATCTTATCCGCTCTGATGCCATTCCTAAATCCAAATTCGACATGGTAGGACTTGCGGCATAAGCTTTCAAAAAGTTTCTTGGCCTTGTCCATATTGGCGGTGAAATTATCATCTTCAAAAAAGATCTCTTTGACATGATAGCGATGAACCAAAAGCTCAATTTCTTCCAAGATATTTTCGATGCTACGTCGTCTGATTTTTCGACCCGTGATAGCGTGGATAGAACAGAAACAACAATTGTTATGACATCCCCTGGTCGCTATGATATTTGCGTATGGAATTCGGTGTGCCCATATCTTCTCAAAGGGCATGAGGTCATAAGCTGGAAATGGTATGTCATCCAGATTCATAATCAGCCGGCGAGGTTCATTACTGGTGAAGTCCCCCTTCGGGTCTCTGTAATATACCCCGGGAATGGATTCGATGTCATAAGGATTTCTATTGACTGCGTTTACCAAGCGAGGAAAGGCTTCTTCACCTTCCCCGGCAACGAGATAATCGAAACTGCTATGATTCAGAGATTCCGGCGCTGCACTGACATGGGCGCCTCCTGCAACGAGGATCAATTTGTTATTTGTCGATTTTAACAATGAAGCAACCGCTTCGGCTGCCTTTAGCTGGACAGAAAAGCCGATATTTATTCCCACTACATCGGGATCAAAATTGCGAACTTTATTTTGTATGTCATTATCGGCAAGGCCTATTCGATAGAGACTGCCATTTTGAATAGGGGTTGCAAGAGATGAATTTTCAAGATAGCAATCCAGGATATTCACATCAATCCCGAATTTAATTAATCCGGCGGCAACATATCCCAGACCCAAAGGGTATGATGAACCGCCTATGGGCGTGCGATGTAATTTAAAGGGCTGTAATAAAACTACTTTCAAAGGCGACGGTGATTTTCTAATGTTCTGATTCTATCCTTATCTTCTAGTTTCATGCGAATTTTCTTCGTAATCGAATAATACAGCATTAATAAACAGCAACCATCAAGGCAGCCAGCGATCTTAGTTCCACTGCCAAGTATTTGCTACTCATTATTTTTAACTACAAACGGCTTATTTCCTTTTGGTAAGGCATACAGATCAACCGTGCTTTTCCGAGGAATAAACCTTATATAATTTTCAGGGGTGATTTTGATGAAATCATCTCCGAAAAACATTTGGTAGTTGATATTGTTGAAATAATCGTAGTAATTAGAAAATTGCAATCCCTTTTCAGTAACTGCATACAATCCAATTTCAAATACGATAACCGGTTGAAATCTGGTTATGGAGTTTACGCCGCCTTTGAGAATTTCAAATTCGTGACCATCTGTATCAATTTTTATAACATCAATCTTTTCAATATTATGAATGCTAACAAAATCATCGAGACTGAACTGAGGTACGCCTTCTGCAGATTTTATCGCACCTTTATGAAATTGATGTTTATCAGTATGGTCTTTTTCAAGCTTCCAGCTTGAATAGGCCTTAATTTCAGAAAGGTCTTTTGTTGATGAGGAAAGGAAACAATTATGAATTATAATGCGCTTTCCAAGAGAAGGGTTTAGGGAGATGTTTCTTTGCAGTTTCGCCAGAGCATAATGAGTAGGTTCAAAGGCATAAACCAACCCTTCGGGCGCCAATTTAGCAAACCTTAGAGTCATGTCCCCGATGTTAGCTCCGATATCAAAAATAACGCTATCATTACTTATTCCAAGCACTGCATGGTTGATAACATTTTTCTGATATGACCCGAACAGGAACAGAGAGAAGTCTATTCCTTCGGAGAGGTCGACATCAAATTGAATTCCATCACGTGTTATTCTCCGGTTGTTGCTGCGGACAAATAATCTGCATAATCGATATAAGAGGCTTGCTCCAAATATTCTTATTCGTGTCATAGGCAGATTTCTGGTCAATAAATTCATTATGTCATATGCCTATGTCTTGTATTCTGTTAATATCAACTTGTTAACCAATAAATCTAATTTTAATTATGGCAAAATACAACATCTGTATAAGCATCCATCCGTGTCGCCACCGACTGATGTTTGTTTCGCCGTAGGTACGTTCACGATAGGTGATTGGCAGTTCGCGGACCTTAAGGCCCATCCTAACTGCGCCGAAAATGAGGTCAAAGTCGCCGAAGGGGTCAAAGTCACCAAAATAATCTCGGTTTGCAGCAAGCTTCAAATAATTCTCACGGGTGAGAACCTTTGTCCCGCATAATGTGTCTTTGAAAGACTGATTCAGGGCGAATGTGAAGGCAATGGCAAAAAACTTGTTTCCGACCATGTTAAGGAACCGCATCGAACGATTCTCCATGGGATAGACCAGTCTGCTTCCGTTGATGAACTCCCCCTTGCCTTCCACGATGGCCCTATAGAATTGCGGCAGTGCTTCTGGCGGTACGGTCAGGTCTGCATCCAGAATCATTAGTATTTCCTTTGTGGCAAGAGAATAGCCCTTCCGGACGGCATCTGCTTTACCATGGCCATCCTGTCTGTCGATAATTATAAGTTTATCTTTTTTATAACGATCACGGACGTTACAGATTGTCTCCCAAGTATTATCTTTCGAGCCGCCTTCGATGAAGATTATTTCGTCGTTCGGGCCCATCTTGGGAATTCGAGTTACAGCATCTTCAATGTTGCCGGCTTCATTCCTCGCCGGGATGACAACGGACACCGATGGCTGGAGAGCAAACACGGGCTTAATTAACCGGGCTGTCATGATGTGGACCATGCAAAATGCGTTGAACAGAGGCAGGGGGGCAAGCCAACGGTTTAGAAAGTTGCTCAGGAAGGGGATATATATGGGAACAAGCACCCTTGCCTCATCTGAAATGACCTCATAGCCTGCCAGATCAAGAAAATTGGCCATGTCTTCCTTGGTGATCCAATTCGTTTCCGGGATCCTGTCTCTTATTCCGAATCGTGATGCCATGATGAAAATTGGTTTCCAAAGGCTGCTGTAATAAATGATGATGAGTCGAGTAGCTGGCTTCAGCAACCCGTGCAGAGATGTTAAAAAAGAGTGTATGTCTCTCTCGATATGCAAGTTTCCGTTCAAGACCAGATAATCAGGTGCCATGTCTTCGAGAGTACCTCCCTCCTTAGGAAAAGAAATGGTCTTGAGCGGTTCCAGGTAACGGGCAAGATAATCATTTTGTGGATTCATCTCGGCGGCGCGGTTTCTGGGCCTGATCTTGACGGCAAGATAACGCGCCATAAGCCTATAATAATAAAGTTTAATATGTTTAATGCTCATGCTTGTTTATCTCTTTATAAATAGATTTATTATTCATGAGTCTCTGCACCACAGTTTCAAAAAATCTTTACAATACCAATGCGGCTGTACTGGGAAAGGTTTATTGACACCCATCTTCGTCAGTGGTAGGAATGTGCACATTAGATCTTGGAAGATGCGAGCATATTATTTATATTATCAAGTATTTAATCGAAGGACAATGGTCCGATGAACCGCAGTCATCAACAGCATTTTCAGATTAATCGAGAATGGGAAATCCTGTTTGCATTATTGCTTACCGCCTTTGTGGTTCGATGTATTTTTTTCTCTGGCGGCATTCGCGGCTCGGATGCTTTTGCCTATGCTCAGTATGCCTACGATATTGCGTCCGGTAGTTATGACTTAAATTCAATAAATGGATTTTACGGATTCCGTTATTTTGTCCTGTTGCCTACCGCATTCAGCTTCATGATTTTTGGGGTTAATGATCTGTCTTCAGGTATTTTTCCGTATATATTCTCCTTGTTAAATATTATAGTCGTATTCTATCTTGGCAAGATAATATTTAACAAGGAAATTGGAATTATAGCATCGGGATTATTAATTATTTATCCATTGGACATAAGTGCCTCAAATTGTGTGAGCCCAGATAGCTTCATTCCTTTTTTCTCCTCCCTCGCTATTTTGTGCTATATTTTAGCTGAGGAAAACATCTCTTCAGGCTATCGTAAAATATTGTTGCTTCTCCTATCGGGAATACTTATTTCCTTCGCCTATATGTCCCGGGTAACCTCTGTTTTTTTGTTCTTCGCCATCGCTATTTATCAATTGTTCCACAAAAGATACGCCGCCTTCCTATGGACGGCCGTCGGATTATCGATTCCCCTGATAGCCGAGGCATTTTATTTTTACCTGTATACGGGGGATCCTTTCTTCGAGATTCATCGTATAACCAGCCTTGCCATTGCTACCGCAATAAAGAGCGATTATGATATCGGGTTGCTCTTTTATCCAAAACATATGCTGGGATTTGAGCTTTCTGGCCTGGCCATGTTCGGCTTCACCTGGTGGTTTGTTGCCGGCGGTCTCGTGACTTTATGGATGAAGGGAGTAACAAAGAATACAGAGCTATTAATCATTGTATGCTTGTTAATTCCATTTTTTGGTTTTGAATTCGGCTTTCAAAGCTTAAATGAAGGAATTTTGATAGGTAAGAATCCAAATTACATGTCACTGATAACAGGGCCGGCAATGATTATCAGTGGGTATTTTTTCTATCACATGTTCTTTTTCATTCGAACAAGGTTTAATACCAAATCAATAGCAATATTCACGATTTTCACTATGATGATAATATCCATGAATCTCTACGGAACATACAGGCTGTTTATGAACATGAGGAATGATGCGGCGCCATATATTGCAGTGGCTGACCATCTTATTAGGAAGCCAGGCAGTACCATATATGTTCACCATTTCAGATGGCCACTGTTCTTAAAATATTTTTTGCGTTATAATTCTTCTTATACATTTAGAGATCTAAACAAGTTAAGCGAGGAAGATTTAATTAATTTGTCGAATGTATATATTGTATTCAATAGGAGATATCTGGAAGCTGACGTTATCGGCAGGCCTGTTTTGCAACAAACTGTTTATGCAAAATATGAAAAAATCCCCCCCAAAAATTGGAAAAAAGTTTTATCATATTCGGGAGTACCTGCGTATAATAGTGTGGTTATCTATCATGTCGAAAAGCAATTATAATCAGCATTGATTCATTTGCTGCCATCAAAAACAAGATTACATAAGACAGTTGCTATCGTCATTATTTATGAGGGGGTAAAAAGTAGTTGCACCATCCTATCGTGCTCCTACCAATTGTTGATCATCGAGACCTCTCCGGACGGTTATAAGTTTGTCATAAGCCAGTTGGATAAAATAGGACAGGATGATTGTGGCTGGCAAGACAAAGCATCCATAATAGAGAACCTGAACCAGAAAAATTGGTGAATGGTATAGTTTGCCGCTTAAGGCAAACAAAATCTTATGTGAAAGGTACATAACGAAGCTTGCGTAAGAGATAAATTCCAGTAATTGCGATGGTAGGTATTTAGTCAACAACCGAGATAAAGAGATGCACAACGGTATACTCGAAACAATAGCCATATCAATGACAATGAGCTGTGTAACCTCGTTTCCCACGGGGTATTGCCACAGTGCACCCAAGAAAACCGCACAACATAGTACTTGGAGATATCGGCTTCTCTTGTAACCATCTATTACTATCGCGGACGACCGTGCGGTTATTATCCCAAGTACAAACGGTACAAGGTACATGGGAAGCCGTAGATCGATAAAGCCTGTTAAAATGTGAATGATAGCTAATCCTGCCCAACATAAGCACATAAGCAAAATCGTTTTCCAACAAGAGTAATTATGTAAAAAAAGAGGCGCAATAAGATAAAAAATACCTATCAAAGTAATGAACCATAGGGTCATTAGGGGCTTAGGGATAACCATGTTTGTCAGAAATGCAGACTTAAAATACGTGTCTTTGTCTATAATACCCATCATCAAAAAAACTGTAAGAGAGATGAAGAAGAGCGGGTAAATACGAAAGAATCTACGTTTATAATAATTAAAAATTTCCCCCCATGTATCATAACGATAATGTGTTGATAGCAATAAGCCAGATATGTAAATGAACAAGCCAAGAACGCAATACGTTAATAAGTATGTAAATCGTGAGTAGTAAGGGTGGAGATGCCAAAATCCCACAATATAGAGAATGGCAAAGGAACGTAAGGCATCAATTTCGATATTACGGCATGGTATCGACTCTTTTCTCATATGTTCTATCGATTTGATGAGAGTTTACTCAAGAGAAGCTGCTTGCCTCAATGCTTTAGCAAGCCGTGGTGTCGTGACCTCATAGCAGTACTCTTGCTCTACAGTCCTGCGGGCTTCCATACCTAATTTCTTTCGAAGTTCAGGGTTTTCAATGAGATCCGATAGGGCGCTGAACCATTCTTCTTCGGTGTCTGCCAAGAGGCCGTTTTTCCCATGCTGAATAACGTCACAGTTCATGCCCACGGGGGATGCAACGGTTGCAACGCAAAGACTCATGTATTGCAGGGCCTTGAATGCACATTTTCCTCTTGAGAACTCGTCGTCGGTCAGTGGCATAATACCGATATCGATCGATCGTAGCGATTCCAGCTCTGAAGACAAGCTCCATTCGACATTCACTACTGGAAGCTGGCAGTTTCGGAAATGAAAGTTATGGTTGCTAATTACCACTAACTGCACTCCATTGCCCTTGCACTGATAGAGGCGTTCGAAAACCGGTTCTAAGAGTTCTACGTGATACTGATTCCCTCCAAGGCCCATCCATCCGATTGTAACGACGCTGCTGTCCGAATGCTTCTTAGGAACAGGCGTAAACACTTGGAGGTCAATTGGTGTTGCTATGCATGTGATCCTTGTCATGAACTCCCGGACGTAATTTTCCAATTGCCGGTTGCCGACTATGACATGGCGACTGGACTTAAGAACCAGGTTCAGCATTTTTTTTACATGATCTCCTTCCGCGTAAATGGCATCGTCGAAATCAAAAACGATCCTGTTGTTGAGCAGGCGGATGAGGAGGTATAGGGGGAGTCGAAACAGCTTTTTCTGAATGACGACTACATCAGCCCAGCAAAGGTTGAGGAGGAGTCGGAAAATATAGATCGCCTTTGCGCTGAATTTATATGCCGACGGATGGAGAATCTTGACATTTATGCCATAAGAAGGCAATTTATCGGCGTAGTTGAAGACACGATGTCGTGAACTGGCATACTGCAAAGAAGTTAGGGGCAAGAAAAGCACTTTGATGGTATCAGGGTTGGAAAGGGGCATAGCCGCCTCAGTTGTAGGCTGTGATAGAATGAATCAAGGTAACTCTTTGAACTTGTGAATAGGTGTCAATGGGAAGAAATTGAACAAAAATTGGATTCCCTGAGTTTTTCCTAATCAGAGGGGAAGGTTTGGGACGTTAGAGATTTCTTTTCAAAACAGTCAGACCGTTGCAATTATTAAGCCGCTCCTCAATCTGCCATTCCAAGTTAGATTGAAGAAATTCTTCAATTGCAGGCCAGAGGCCCTTTTTAATCTCGTCAATAGGAATACCTGTTTCTTTGTTTTGTTCTTCTACATTCCAGCCCATACGAACAGTTTCACCTATCCATTCGTCAATTGTAGTGTCATGAATGATTATGTATTTATTAGCAAAAGAATTCATACGATCAAGCTCGCGTTTCAGATGTCCATATACATGCCAAGTATCAAGAAAAACACAATCAACTGACTCTAACGGACACTCTAGATCACTCTGCTGGTAGAATTTATACAAGACTCCTGTATGTTCGGCCAGTTCGGCAACTAATTTTAGCTTTTCTATCGGTGGAGAATTGAGATCCACGCCTATCAGCACCGGTTTTCCATACCTTCTGATCCCATGTAAAAAAGCCCATGTGCTTACTACCGTTCTTACACCGCACTCCATTATCGAATCACATCTCCGAGCATACTTGCACAGAATCCGCAGATGCTCATTGATGTCGCTTTGTATTTGACGAGCACGGAAATACTCGATCATTATCTTTAATCTGCATGAAAGCCTCTTTACAAATTCCATAGTTTGAGTAAGCATAAATCGGTTAAGTGCTGATTGTTGGGCATTTCATAAGAGTTCGCACAGTGACTGCTATGGAATATGAGTTTCATCATCGGGAAATATGTTTTTTGTCAATGTCTTACGGTCATATTTTTCTTTTGCCCATCGTCGCCCGTTTTCTGCCAATTTATAACGCAATTTCTCATTGTTAATTAAGAAGACAATTTTTTCTGCGAGCACTCCGGGATGATTCGGGGGCGTCAAAACGGCACACTCGCTGTCAGCGATGATCTCACGTACAACTTCGATATCGCTTGCTATTATCGGACGACCCGCTGCCATATAATCAAAGAGCTTAACTGGAGATGCCTGATTGGTATCCATGTGATGGGGGGCCACACAAATATCCATGGCGCCGATGTAGGTGGGAACTTCACGATAAGGAACGTGGCCGGTGAATATAAAATGATCTTTTACGCCTTCTTCTTGTGCCTTCTTTTCCCAAGCGGCCCTCAGCGGGCCATCGCCGACAAGGAGAAACCGCGTGTTGGGAATCTTTTCAAGAACAAGGGGTGCTGCATCAATGAGGATGTCAATGCCTTGATATGCGAGAAAGGAGCCGATGAATCCTACATAATGGTAGGAAGGATCGATACCCAGCTTCTGGCAGGCGTACTTTTTTTCTATAGGGTGGAAAAGTTCCGTATCGGTGCCACTGGGGAAAACCAGAATATTGGATAGCGGAATGCCGCCCATGGCGTTTATGCGCCTTTTACTCCACTCAGACAACACAACAACCCGGTCACAGAGGCGCATACAGAGTTTATCGATGAGTTTTACCGGCCATTGTTTGTATTTATTGATTAACGAATAGCCGATATAGGGATCATTCGGAATTTCGAAATATGACGATATGCCATACAATTTAGCTATCAGGAGCGGCAGAAAAGAGTTCATCTGCCGCACATAGATGAAATTCACGTTCTTAAGGCATAAGCATATTAGACAAAGGGATGATAAAAAGTGGAACGAAAGGGGACGGAGAAATGACCAATCCAGAAAAGGTACAGCAACGACACGAGCACGGGTCTGAGTCTGAGGAAGCCCCAGTTTTGGGAGGACCATTGTCACATGATGCCCTAATCCTATCAAATTGTCGGCCAGCTCAAACATGCGTATCAGGCCGCCAGACTTCTTTTTGAAACGCGGGTCGTGCCAGTACGCTACGATTATAATCTTCATGGGTATTTATGGCTGATTGAGGACATACTCATAATAGATCAACCAGGCAGTCGTATCTTCCATGCCCGCTACGAAGGAACGAGGAGAATAGCCGAGACGAGCTCTCGCTTTTTCAATCGAATAAATGGTTTTTTGATTATATCTCTTTTTTTCATCTTCCTTGACGCCGCCGCTCAACAGGATAGACAATTTACGGGCGAGTGCGGGATGGCTGATCTTCAGCGACTCATATATCTCAATCATTTGTGGCTCAATGACTCTTCTTAAAAGGCGAACATTGCTTCTGATAAAAGGGCCGATAAGAGAAACTCCTGCCTTGAACCCATTCTGGCCCGTCGAAGAGTTTGAATGGTTTAATCCCGCTATGTCTTTGTAGGCGTTAAAGAAGTCGTTCCAGGAAATAGGCTCAGGGCCGGACAGAATAAAAGATTGTCCGATGGCAGCGTCGTTTTCGACACATAAGAACAGCCCCTTCACTAAATCATCGATGTGCACGGGATTGCAAAGACCTTTTATGTCAGCCGTGTTTTCCCAGCCTCCGGTCAGAACGCGCTTGAAAGCACCAATAGTCCAGAGAGGCGAAAAGGGACCGAAGACAACTGTGGGCCTGATCACCACAACCGGAAGGCCGCGATCCATTAACTCACGGCAAATGGCCTCCGTCCTGATTTTTGAACTACCGTATTCATCTTCGGATAGACACAACGGAGTTTCTTCCGTGACCATTTCCGGGGGCTCGGGACCATATACGGCCACTGTGCTCAGATGGATTAATCTTTCCACACCACGCTGGATAGCGATTTCCCCAAGGTTCTGCAGGCCTTCTTCGTTGACTCTGGCATTGAGACTCGGGTCTTTGCTGTTGCCGTAAACGCAATGGAAAATAACATTACTGTCACCTAAGCCCAGATCTAGAGATTTTTTGTCGAGCATATTTCCCGGACACATGGTGACTGGCAGCCTGGCCAGTCGGGAAGCCGCCGCATAATTTTGAACAAGGCATCTGGCGGAGATTTGATAGTCAATCCATAAGCGCTCGGCAATGCGGCCGCCGATAAATCCTGTGGCGCCGGTAATAAAAACTCTGGAAGAGCCTATGTTCATAGGGACCCCACTCCATTTACCCATATCATGGGGATAGTTTGGCGGGATGCGTAACATGCCTCGATGAATCTTAGCGATTGAAGTGCCTCTTCCCCTTTGATGAAGGGTGGCCGTTTGTTCCGAATAGCAGCGGAAAAATCAAAAAGTAGCTCGCGCACAGGCGCTCCTTTTTCGGTCTTCAGCGAGACTGTTTGCTTGTTGTCTTTACGGATATAAATTCTGCGGGGTGTAAATGGATTCCATGAGAGGACCCCTTTTTCAAAATAGAGGGTGTAAAAGTTCTTCAAAACAGCCAAACGGGTTAGCTTCACATGGCCAGTGACGCCTCTTCGAAAGGAAATTTGCATTTCTGCCGTCGCTTCAAGACCGCCAAGGTTGTCGTCGGAATACTGAAATGAGGCGACTTCGTCATCAAGCCACCAGAACAAGAGGTCCAGAAGATGAACCCCGATATCGATGAAGACGCCGCCGCCGGCTTTTGCCTTGTCGAAGACGAAGCCGGTTACCGTAGGCCAGCTAAAAACAGTACCCTCACGGAAATCGAAGCCTGTTAATGCGCCTAATGTGCCCGTGGTGATAATTTCCTTAATCTTCTTCACGGCAGGATAAAAGCGCCGAACATGGGCAACGGTCAACGTGAGAGAGCGTGCTTCCGCCATACGCAGAAGGGTTTCCGCATCTCTGACGTTGGTTGTAATGGGCTTTTCGCAGAGGATATGTTTTCCCATCTCCAGGCACAATTTGGCGATCGGATAATGGAGAAAATTAGGAACGCATATAATAACAGCATCAACATGCTTCAATGCTGTCTCAAGATCAGGCCCGATATATGAACAGGAAAACTTGTCCGACAGGTCTGTTGTAATTCTCTCATCCGGTTCTACAATCGCTCTTAATTTTATTTCCGGAAAATCCTTCAGCAATGGAAGGTACGCCTGCTGGGCAATTGCACCGGCGCCGATTAGGCCAATATTCATAGTCATATTTATTATTTTGAGGACATTAATTTGAGGCAGCCGGATATTTTACCTAATGTCCGGTAAACAGCAAGACTGGCTATCATCATGGCGGCTTCTGATTTTGTAGCGGATATCAAGTAGCTTGCTAGGCTTTTAAATAAGATGAATGTGAATTTGATAAGGAAGAATAAAGGTGATCCCTGGTTTGCCGGGTTATACATAATCTCGGATTTGCCACTTTGGAAAAGCCGTTTGTGAAAAAATTGCTTTGATATCCTTTCTCTTTCGATGAGGTGATAGGTTATCGCGAAGGGAGTATATAAAACTTTGAAGTCCTTGTTTTTGATTCTCATAGCTAATTCATTCTCTTCTCCTGAATAGGAGGAGGCGCCGATTATACCCAACCGAACATTAAACATGCCTGATTCGATAATTACTTGCCGTTTAAACGACATGTTTCCGCCGCCAATGTATTCTTTGGGGAAGTTTACTTCATGAATAAGTTCGCCATTATCGACGCCACCGAAAAATCCTTGAATGTCTTTTGAATACCATGATGGATAAATATTATCAGGAAAAACGGGGATAATTTTACCCCCGACACAAGCGACCCTTTCATCGCTGTCATAGGGTTTGATTAATTCTTTTAACCAATTTGGATCAACGAGTTCGTCATCGTCGAGGAAAACAACAATCCTTCCCTGCGCAAGCTCAATGCCTTTATTGCGTGCATGTGACAAACCAAGTTTCTCTTCTTTGGCGTAGGACATGCGACATCGTGTATTTCGGCTGATAGATGCGAACACATCGGGACTTTGAATATCGTTGCCGTTGTCAATAACAACAATCTCAAATTGATCGGAATCAAAGTCTATTTCGACTACGGATTGTAGAGTGGACTTCAACAATATTGGCCTGTTATAGGTACAGATGACGATTGATACGGTAAACGTTTCCATTTTAATGTGAGGTGAACGGCATATAAGGAATTCTTTCAAGTCACGGGCATTGATCTTATCATGAGTCAACTGACAGAGTACGAATTATGTCTGGATCCACATCCCAGTCAAATTTTCGGGCAAAAAGGGCGGAACTATTATTTATCAAATTAATATCAGAAGACCGGAGTATCCGCGGATACTCCGGTCCAGACTGCCAATCAACATATCTCAAGGAATCATTAATTAGAGAAGTCATTCGCAATTTGGAAATTAGTAAAGTTTGTAGCCATATTTCATCAGCACATCGCGTACAGTTAAACCTTTTTAGATATTTATTATTTTCTATATAGTTGACTACTGCATGCATCGTAGATTTTGACAAATTAAACCAATTTGCCCCACCCAAAAAAGTGCAATCCATCTTCCTTTGAAATATGCTGTTTGATCTTTGATATTTTCTAAGATGTTTCAATATGAAATTAAATAGACCTCTTTCATCTCTGTTTTCCCAAAAAAAAAGGACTCTTTCCAAACCGCCATCATGCCAATCTTTCCTGGGTAATTTTTCATATTCAATAAAATCATGATGCTTGTTATTCTCAATAAAATCAATTATATCGCTATTGCTCTTAATAGGAAAGTCTTGCCCGCTAATTAGTAGAAAATAATCATTATTGTCTAGATATGCTGCTTTCATCAAATCATATGTGGCCAAAATCTGATTGTAACTCCCCCAATAAACGGGATATTTGCTGGTAATTCTGTGCCTCGGCGATTGGACAATATCTTCCGGTTTCATATTTGATTTACGATCAATGTGAACATAAATACTAAAACTATCATCCAACTTTTTTATCAGCGTATTTAATTGGATCAAATTTTTATGTACCAGAATTAATATGGCGATATTCATTTTCTTACTTTGCTCATCAGCCTATCAAAGAGCTTTATTATATCTTAACATGCACTTGAGTAAGAGCACTAATTCTCGTTTAAGGGAAATACGGCTGCCAAGCCGCAGTTCCGATTTTAAATATTGATTCCAAACTGAATAGCCGAGCGAACATGAGGCATTACACAGCTCAAACCACCTTTCGGCAAGAAAGGCGTTAAAAATCGCTTCCGAAAAAATCAGTTTTTTTTTGTTTTCTGAACGAAGCTGGTAAAAAAGTTCGTTTCCCTGACGTAATTTTTCTATTGTTGGCATATACTGTTTAAGAAAAACAAGTTCATTGATGGGCGCTTTATTTTCATCGGTAATTTCAAGCAATACAGACAAATATCTCAGACGGACCGCATTTGCATATTGATTCAGCCCCGTCGCATCCGTCTGCGAAATCTGTTCCGGGTGCCACCTGTACTTATAAAGTATTTCCGGGATGTTCGCTAATCTTGTTGCATAGACGCATCGCGTCCAAAGCTCGTAATCTTCAGCAAGTCTGTAATTGAGATCATAGTAGAGATGATTAGCGAGAAAAACTTTTTTACGATACATGGCGCTGGCGCCGGCCAGTTGAGATCCAAGCAGTAGATGGCACTTGATCTCTTCATGGTTCAGGGGATATTTTATGATCAAATCCGTTCCCATAAAAAGCTTTATCCATGTTCCGCATACACCCACATCAGGGTGTGCATTCAGGAATTTGACTTGCTTTTCCAGTCTAGCCGGCAAACATAAATCATCACAATCCATTCGGGCCAAATATTCACCCTTTGCCAGATCTAACCCTTTATTAGGTGTTGCACAGCGACCCAGATTTGTTTCATTGTGAACAAGGCGTATTCTTGGATCTGTATACGAATTGATAATCTGGACACTGCCATCAGTAGATGCGTCATTTATGATCAAAAACTCGAAATCGCGGAAAGTCTGCGATAGGATGCTGTCAATCGCTTCTCGCAGATATCTCTCGCCGTTATATACCGGCATCAATACCGTGACTTTGGGATTCAAATCGTTGCCCATTACTTACGTCTCTTTTCTAGAAGATAATAAGACATTTTCACAGGTATTTTTAATTGCTCTCAATAAAATAAACATCCCCGGAGGTAGATAGCATGCCAATAACAATAGATAACTTTTTATATTCAGCCAGTTGTACCCTATGCTTCTGAAGAGCGCCCTTTTAGCTGGATCATGTTTTCCTGTACCGAAATATAAATGACCTTGATAGTAGGTATGTCTGCTAAACTGCTTTTTTACAGTTTTTATAAAATTATAATTATTAAAGCTTAATTCTAAGTGTGTTTTCAAATAATTATTTACGACTTGATACCATTCCTCAAAGGAAAGCTCAGGGTTCCTATGTTCAGCAGAATCCGGGTTATTGAGATATAGACCTAAGTATTCGTCTATATGATGTAATTTGCATTTATCCGACATTCTGAGCCAAAAATCATAATCACCAGCAACATCCAGACTTTCATCAAACAGCCCTATACTCTTGTGTACGCTCTTACGCCACATAGGTTGAGGACCAACGAAAGACCCTTTTAATAATAATGCACTTGTCGCATTGGGTTCAGGTTTGATACGATTTATATACTTTATGGGGACATTTCTTTCAAACGACTCATTTTCATTATTGGTCACAATTGAATTTGCGTATACAAGGTCCACATCTCCATTATTTTCCAACACATTAACCATTATCTCAAATGCGTCTTTCCTGTGCCGATCATCAGCATTTGCATTGGTAATATATTTGCCGACAGCTATTTCAATGCCCCGGTTCCATGCTTTATAAATCGTCTCCCGCTCTTCAGTCCTAATATAAACAATATTATTAAAACGCTCTTGATATCTTCTGACAATCGCTTCCTCGTTCTGTTGGGATCCGCTATTGATGACAATAATTTCAGTTGTGTTTGCTATTGTCTGATCTTCAAGGTCCCGTAAACATCCTTCGATAAAACGTTCACAATTATAAACCGAAACAATCGCTGAAACTAAATATTCCTTTTCACTCATATTGAAAGGCCGTCATGAAAAGGGAAAGAAGCCCGATATCATACATTCAGCAAAGTTGCCGTCATATGATACGATGTGCGAGCGTTAAGTGTAAGATGAATCACGGGATAGTTCTAAAATGCTCAAAGTAATCTATCGATCAACCGGTCAACATTTCTTATAATAAATGATTTAGAATGCGGCTGGGTTCTCTGAAGCCACGTATGGATAATTTTTTGAAGTAAAGTTCTAGGATCTTTGAAATTTTCAGCCTCTTCGACAGAACATCCATATTGTCGAGCAAGCTTTTGCCAATCAGTATCCCAAATATGATCACGGGCAAATATTTTCGTTCCATGCTCTCTCAAAATTTCGAATAAATCTTTATCCCACCGATAAGGGAGATCCTTGAAAATACTTGTCATATCTATTCCTTGGCATTCATATCCCTTAAACCACCATTCGGGAATAGTTTGGATTTCGTCCCTATGAATGGAATACATATGATGATATTCACGGAATAGAGAAAGCGCACTTATATTCGGTGCATTTATACGCTCCCATGCCAGATACCATCTATGCTTGCTCTTCATCCGCTCCCAATCTGTATATTGATAATGCATTACTTTGATATCACGAAGTTTGATAATCGGAGCAAGAGATGGGAGTGGAATCCTGGTGCTGTGGATTGGTTTCCCTTCATGAGGACTGTCGTCATCTTGAAAGCCCCAAGGGAAATCAGATGGTGGTGTCCAGTAGTGACTCATATCTGGCCGTATGTTTGCCCATTGGAAACAGATTACTGTCCCCATTTGCGCATGTAATACGGTTTGCCATTCGGGACTGGTTAAAAAGTTAGGAGTGAGAAACTCATCAACATCAAGGGTGATAAGCAAACGGGGAGAAATAATCTTCCGGGCGGCATCGATAAGCAGTTTTTGACGTTCGGGTTCGTTGAAAACTGGACTTGAGTTTCTTACCAGGATGACTTTTTCGAAACTTTGTGCAATCTCGACAGAACCATCATCAGAGTTTTGATCCGCAATAATGATATGATCCGCCCAAAGAGATGCACATTTCAAAAAACGCTCAAGAATCCAAGCTTCATTTTTTATTGGGGTTAAACAAATTACCGTAGGACGCTTCATGTGCAAAGTCATTTATACACTCTCCGAGTTACTCATAAGGAATCAAATAAGCTAATATATGTTAATTATGAATTAATTTCGAGAAGAGGATGGAACCGGTGCACGGCTGGTATGCATGGATACTGCTGAGCACTGCTCGCTCCTGGTTGCAAAAAGTTCATAATACGAGCTTCATTGCCGGCTATTTTTATATTCCCGGAGGAAGAGGTGTCCGAGGTCCATGGCGAACTGCATCTTCGATCCCCCGTGGAGGAAACAGGGTAGTTCGTCATGTTGCGTGTTTGGACCAACAAGTCCTGCTTTGCTTGTGCGGAGCCCTTCCAGGCTGTGCTCGGCAAGGGACTTCCTCGCGATCTCTTTGCCAATCCCAAATGGCACCGACATGAACCTCGGTCGTCTTCCAACAGCTTGCTCAATTTCTGAAATGCATGCATGCATCTCCAATTGCAATGCTTCACGACTCAGGGACGGAAGTGGCCAATGTTCGTGTGTGTGGCACTCCACTTCCAGTCCGTGTTTGACCATTTCTGTAAGCTGTTCTCGTTTCAGGTAGAGTTGACGCGCGATTCGACCTTCCTCAGCAGGGGTTAGTCCGGAACTCTCTGTAAGTCGAACACCGATCCGCATGAGACGGCTCTGATCTGTAATGTGAAACAGGAGTCCTAAGAGCGTTCCGATCGTTTCGTCTGCGCTTACGCTAAGCTCATTGGCTAATATGTTCCGTCCTGTCTCCATTCCAAGTCGGTCCAGTGCAGAGAGTACTCGATGCACCCATAGAAGTCGGTCCCCGATGAGGGTCGCGGTATTGAGAAAGAGGGTGAAGGGTATCGCTCTATCAGCTAATAAAGGGAAAGCTTGTGTGTATAGATCCAGATAGCCATCATCAAAAGTAACAACTGCCAAACGCTCGGAGGGAAACCGTCCGCTGTTTTCTCGAGAATTCATGAGCTCACCGAGTGTCACGAACTGATAGCCCAAGGTTCGGACATAGTCCAAGTGGGCAGCAAAGTTGTATGGCGAAATCGTATCAACCTCGCGATGCAACAAACTGTCAGTGGGTTCGTCTACTCGATGATAGAGGAGAATCAGCGGCCGTTTGGTAGCCGCTGACAGAACGCGATTCAGACCCACGTGGAAAGCCATTGTCTTGATAGCGCTCCGGAGCACATGTGGTATGTGAAATGTGTCAAACATTGTCAGAGTCAGCGATCGTGAAATGCCAAGGTTTATTGCTTGTAAGCAGTTCAGAAGCGGCCACAGTCTGTGTGTACACGATCACATTTACGGATCCCGCTGGCCGATATTTGCGTCCAAGAAAGACAGGGTAGTAAGGCGAACTCTCTGAAGCCCATAGTTCGAGTTGGTCTATTCCGGCAGCCTTCATGTGTTCCTCAACGGTGATCAGGAGCGGGACGAAAATGTCTGATCGATCGCCTTCAACGGCGAAGTCCGCCAATACGGCCACCCGGTGAAGTTTGCGCTGGTAGATCCGGGCAGCCATGTATCCGGCCAAACGCCCATCGCACCATGCCCCGAAAAGCAGATACGAGTGTGGGTTCTGCACGAATCGCCAGTTCAAATAGGTGGAATCGCGCCGGGTAAAGAAGGCGAAATTAGCGCGGTCTCCCCATGCCCCATCGACACCATCAGGAAAACGTGTAAGTGACTCGACTGCCACATGTTGACTACTTGATCCGGGGACCCGAGTGGATGTATAGCTTTCCCATGTAGTATAAAGCGGCGCAAGGAGCTTCCCTATACAAGTGGAACCGACTTTTTGGCTGATGAGCTCCCCAATCACTCGAAAGCTGAGCGCTTTGTAGAGCCGGACAACTTTCGCCTTAGGACAGCGGAGGTAATCCAGCTTATCCTCGTAACCTGGAAGCGAATTTTCGTTGGGTGTACCGTAGATCAATTCGACGCCTTGCGACAGGCCGAACTCAGTGCACGTATGCACTCCACGGCCGAAGATGCCCTGTCGACGGAAATCGGAATGCGTATAGGTGTCACCGATCTCGGCTCCCAATGTTGCCTGTCCGGAGAGCAGGAGTGACTTTGGTGTCAACGAAGTCGATCCAACGACTTTATCATTGTGGCGCTCCAGAAAAAGGCGACCCGTACCGGAAGGATTTTCATGAACCTTCCAGCGAAAAAGTTCCGGACCAAGACTTAGGCTGCCGCTTGGACCGAAAAGGGACATAAATTCGGCCATTTCTTGGTAGACATCTCGAATTGGCGAGTCAGACATTGATTTTTGTATCAGGGCGCTGCGGCACGGCATGAATAATTTAATAAGTTAACCGGAGTGTTTATGGGAGCTCTTACGCAGCAAGAACATTCCACCGCCTGGAATATCTGAAACCGTTATACCATGTCGTGGTGGCAATGTTGTGCGGAATCCGGGAACTTCACGCACTAGTCTGACTCCTTCAATTTCTTCTCTCTTAGCAGAGCTACCTAATAGACTATATTCCGCTTGAATGACTTCAAATCCCTCCGTGAGTATATCTACACGACCTGAATCATACACGCGATGCAGATTATACACCACGGTCGGATAGCCATAGGGTATGGTTAACACAACGTGCCCCCCGGGTTTTAGAATCCTAAATGCCTCTCGCATCGCATTGATATCACCATTCACATCCAATGGGTCACCCCAACGGCCCAATCCTACATGTTCCAATGTAGAAATGATTGTAACTATATCTGCAGATTGATCTGGTAAATTGGTGTTCATACAATCTCCTCGTATGTAATGGACATTGTATCGTGACGCCCTCGGATGATTCATCACATCAACAGAAAAGATCTGCACATCAGGAAATCGAAACAACATTGATACGACGGTCGAATAACTATTTCCTCCCCCCATATCAACTATTACATCTTTTGTTACGTCAGTTCTCGCTAAACAATTAGCCAGAAACGCATATTCGAACTTGCGGAGGTGGTCGGACTGCGAATAGCGTTCAGTCAAGAATAGTGCAATGGAGGCTGGGGTTATTTCTTTCCATCTTTCAACTATTGAAAGCCATGCTCGCTCTGCCTCAATATCGTTCAAATCATTTGCTGTAGAGATGTTCTCGTGGAGAAAATTCCAAAATCTGCGTAGTAAGCTAGGCAGACCTTTGCTAGGTCGCGGAGCTTCATCAACTACCCACAACACTAAATCAGCTTCCTGTCGTGGGCTAAAATTTTTAATAAAGTCTTCAGGGACAGGTAATTTTAAATTCATCGAATAATAACTCCCATTTTGATGTTGCGTTAAACACTTTTTGAGATTGAATCTTGAGTTGGTGTTTTATGAGCACCTTCTCCCTATCGTCATTCCGGCGAAAGTCGAAATTTGTGCCCCTGTCTTTTGGAGGCCCATAAGAAATCATTCAAGGAGTAAGTTTTTACATACGGGGTATACAATAGTAAGTATAAATTTTTTTTTCCTGAAATGATCTCAAATTATTAAGATCAGTAATTTCACGCTTTTCATTATAAACTATATAATTATAATTATATAGCAAATTAAGTACATCGATTTCGCTATACGGGTAATTTATGTAATTTAAGTCACTCATTTCGGTTAGGATAATAGGTTTGCAGATACTAATAAGTTCTTTTGCGCCCTGCAAAATCCAGAGTTCAGCTCCTTCCGTATCGATTTTAATAAAATCTATCTGAGGCTTGTTTTCATCTAACCACCATTGATCAAGAGGTATAGTTGGGACTTGAATTATTTTTGAAGTACCTGCTCTTAATGTATCAATAAATCCATCTCCCGAAACATCTTTTGTATTATGAACAAAAAAATCCAGCGTGCCTTTAACGTTGCTTATCGCTGTTTTATATAAACTAATTCTATGTTCAAGTTCATTTCTATCAATTGTTTTTCTGAATAGTTCAAATTGATGAGGTCCTGGCTCAAAAGCAAATATTTGAACATTTGGGACGTTCCTTAGCACATACAGACTTATTAACCCAATATTAGCTCCAATATCTATAAAGCAAGGATTCTTAGTATATCTTAATAAGTCAATGATGATATTACATGTTTCAGGCTCATAAATACTATTTTTTTGTTTTAATCTTTCAATTAAGGAGGTTCCTTTACTGTAGTAAAGTTTATAGCCCAAATAATTCCTTTTTTGAATGAATGGTTTAAGGATATTAACTATTTTTAAAATAATTGAATAGGTATTTCTTGCAATTTTATTAATTAATTTCATAAGTAAATGAATGGTTTAAGTTAACAAAGCCTCTAACCTCAGCAGGATAGTGGATAAAAGATTTATTTTCATTAATTATATTTACTGTTAAGATATCTAGAATATTTTCAGATACATAATTTCCACCAAAAAAAATTCCTATTTTGTAAGTACCTTCAACTAAAGGTAACTGCTCAATAGTCCCTTTAATATTTAACACTTGATTTGGCTTTAACCTATAGTTTTCTTCATCGCTTCTTAAATCTAATATAGCTACGCGCTGTTCATATTGATTGTAAAATAACAATCCGATAGAATTTATTGTTTCCTCTGTATCAGAGTGTATTTGAATATTAAACTGAACTGGTTGATTTGAGAGAATCGGTTGGGGATATAATATCAGTTCCTTAATCGTTATGTTTTTTTTTGATATGGTAGATTTATTATTATTTTCATTAGCATATATTTCTATAATATCACTGGTTGTTCCAAACTCACTCAAAAAGCCATTTTCAAGAAGAATTGTTTTATTGCACAACTGCCTTATTGCACCCATATTATGACTCACAAACAATACAGTGCGCCCTTCTTTCGCTGAAACTTCCCCCATCTTGCCGAGACATTTCCTTTGGAATTGAGCATCGCCGACCGAAAGAACCTCGTCTACAATCAAAATCTCCGGTTCCAAGTGTGCGGCAACGGCAAAAGCAAGGCGCACATACATCCCACTAGAGTAACGCTTGACGGGCGTATCCAGGTATTTCTCTACCTCGGCAAAGGCTACGATTTCATCAAACTTGTGTTTTATCTCCTGTCGGGTCATACCCAGAATGGTACCGTTCAGATAAATATTCTCCCGTCCGGACAGCTCAGCATGGAAGCCGGTGCCCACTTCCAGCAGACTGGCGACGCGGCCCTTGATGGTCACTCGTCCGGTTGAAGGCTCGGTTATGCGACTTAAAATCTTTAATAGTGTACTTTTCCCCGCCCCGTTGCGTCCAATGATGCCCACGGCCTCACCGCGGTGGATCTCAAAACTCACCTCCTTGAGCGCCCAAACCTCTTCCATTGTGTCGCCCTGTATGATGGGTTTCCCCATCGCCAAGTCTTTTGTCTTGATCCAGAGGGTTCGGATATTCTGCATCAGCTCTTCACGGAAAGTCACACCGCCGCCTTTTTCTGCCTGGTGGCCAATAACGTACTTTTTGCCGATATTTTCAGCTTTGATGACGATGTCGGACATGATTCCTTTTTCTAAATCAAATCTGCAAATGTTTTTTCCATTTTCCGGAAACGGGATACGCCCAGCCAGAGGAAGAAGGCGATGATAGCAAGGCTTAACAGGAAGCCAGGCATGTAGATGGGACTGTTGCCGCCGAGGATGCACCAGCGGAAACCATCAATTACCCCTACCATGGGATTGAGGCTGTATAGAAGTCGCCATTGTTCCGGGACGATCTTGCTGCTGAATCCTACAGGAGAAACATAAAGACCAAACTGCACCACAAACGGGATTATATACCGGAAGTCACGGTATTTTACATTGAGCGCCGTAATCCAGAGACCGGGACCGAGACTGGCCAGCAAGGCCAGGATGATGAAGAGTGGGAGGAGGAGTATTTGCCAGCCCGGAGCGAATTGATAATAGATCATCATTCCGATCAGGATGATGAAGCTGATGAGGAAATCTATGAAAGCGGTTACCAGGGTTGCCGCAGGAATGATCAATCTTGGGAAATAAACTTTACCGATCAGATTGGCGTTGCTGATCAGACTGTTTGAAGATTCACTCAGGGCGTTTGAGAAAAGGGACCAGGGGAGCATGGCCGCAAAAACCAGTAGAGCGTAAGGGGCGTTGCCATCGCTGGGGAGTTTGGCAATCCGGCCAAAGATGACGGTGAAAACGACCATAGTAAGAAAGGGCCTGATAATTGCCCAGAGAATCCCGATGATGGTCTGTTTGTAGCGAACAGAGATGTCACGCCAGGCAAGAATCAGAAATAGTTCACGGTACCGCCAGAGATCGGTCCAGTAGTTTTTCTCGCTGCGACCGGGCTCAATGATAAGCACTGCTTCTTGCGTATGTGCGGATGATGTGTCAGTCATTTATGCATCTATCTTTCGATCCGAATGCTCTTCAGATTGTAAAATTTGGCAACAGAATAATTAACCCAATCATTCTGGTCACTTCCGATATCCCCAAAACGGAGAGAAAAGGGAACATGCCCCGTCTCTAAAGGGTGTAATACCACATCGGTATTTTTCAATTCCGGTTTTTGTAAGTACCTTTCCCGTTCAAGGATTTTATCTTTTATGCGGATACCGTCTTGAAAGTGGACGACAACCACTCCTATCTGCAGAACAAAAAGACATAATATTAAACTTTTGGCGACTGGTTGCAAGAAGAAAGAAAAATTTGCTTTTTCAAATGAAAAGACGTTCAACCAGTTTATAAAAAGCACCGCAAATAAAGACAAGAAGGTCATGAAAAAGATTGATGTACGAGGACTAAAGGCAAAAGTTGGCACCAAAATAAACGGGACAATAGTCGCGAGTGCTGCAAACAAATATTTAAAAGTTCCAAATAGTTCACTTATCATTTGGCTTAATTTTAAATCTCTTATCTCGCTGTGAAGATGTATTCTCCTAACGTACTGTCCCATATGGGAAATGACCCACGCCGCAATGATGGACAGTATGAGTAAACCTCCACTCCAATTTAAGTAATATATCAGTATCCTCAAATAATTAATAAATAATGTTTTTGGACTTAGTGCAAAAGAACTGGGACTGTATGCTGCACGGACAAAATTGCCTGGCGCGAGCAATAATATTGCCATGCCAGCGATTAAACCAAACGCCCCAGCCATGTAAAGAGGAGTCATTTTTTTCTTTAAAAACATCCTGTCCTGGAGCCACGTTAAACCCAGGAATGCCAGTAAAGCCGGAGTGAGATTTTGACCAGACATTCCCGCTATCAAGCTGAACACAAAGAATAGTAATATGACCCAAAACCGATACCTGTACTGCTCCGCCTTTTGTATTTTATTAAGATAATAAACCCAGGTCAGACCCAACAAATTAGAAAAGGCGTAAAATCCACCCGTTACCCAGTAAATTGTTTCAGAAATATGCAACCCCATTCCCAGCCATAAAACACAAACGATCAGAGCAGTAAGTGTGATTGATTCTTTAACGGATAAGTTTTTACCTCCAATTTCCTGGAATAAAATTTTAACGAATATCAATGCGCTCATTACAAAAGAAAGGGCCCAGATAAAGATCGCCGGTTCGGGAGGAAAATATTTGATTAAAGCAAGCTGTAGAAATATCCCGACACTCAAAGATCTGCCGCCCAAGTGCATGTAACCATCCCACATAGTTTCGAAAATAGAAGAATTACTCTTTAATCCATTATAAATGGCAAAATCGTCCGCCCACCACCATGCAACGCAAGACAGCGCCAACACAGAAAGAATCACGATAGCGCCCATTATCCAAAAAAGATTATTGTTTAAGGAAAAGATAGATGTCGCCCCACCTTTTCTATCTTCCATATAATCATCTTCATTCGTATTTTTATCTAACATTTCTTATAGGCTATCAATCAAGTTCCTTTTCCTTCAGAATAAATTCTGGTCGTTGCTTCATTTGGAAAAAGATTCTCCCGATGTATTCACCTAAAATTCCAATCCCGATAAGTTGTACCGCCCCCAAAAAGAAAATACTAACCGTTAACGTTGCCCAACCTGAGGGGAGAACATAATTGCCCCATCCGATCATGTTGCATACAGCCGCATATGCGTAAATAACCCCTAGGAAAAGACAGATCACTGTGACAAGAAGTCCAAGCCAGAGAAAATGGCGAAGCGGAATCCTTGAGAACGAGAATAGTCCATCAATGGCAAAACTGAAGTAGTGCATCATTGAAAATTTCGATTTGCCTCGCTTCCTTGGCGGAACATCATACTCAATACCAATCTGAGAAAACCCAATCCATTCCACAAGACCACGGATAAATTTATCTCTCTCGGGAATTTGCAATAAGGTATCCACGACTTTGCGATCAAGGAGTCTAAAATCGGATTGCCCATAACTAAGATGCAAATTTGTGAGATATGAAATTAGTTTATAGAACAGTTTAGTGCAAATGGTACGAACACCCCATTCGGAAATAGCTCTCTTCTTGGTAAATACTACTTCGTATCCCTTCTTCCACAATCGGACCATTTCGGGAATTAATTCGGGAGGATGCTGCAAATCACCATCCATGGAAATAACAGCATCTCCTTTGGCATACGTTATTCCGGCAAGCATGCCCCCTTGATGGTTGAAGTTGCGAGAAAGACTGATATAACAAACTCTAGGATCTGTTGAATGCAACTGTTTGATGATCTCTAAAGAATGGTCATAACTGCCATTATCCACGAGTAACAATTCGAAGGTCTCGCCGGTAGTCTCGAGGGCCAACACTGTTCGCTGGACCAATTCCTCCAAGTTTTCCTCTTCATTATAGATGGGAGAAATAACCGATATTATAGGTCTCATTTATTTTCCCCTTATCTCAATACTTTGAAGAAGTTCCTTGAATCCACGTTCCAGAGAATATTGAGGCTCCCAGGAGAAGGTTTGCGAAAGAAGTCTTCTATCGGCATAAATCTCATTAACATCATTACGGCGAGATGTCGAACCCACCTCTATGGGGTAATCCACACGAATGAGATTGCAAAAAAGCCTGGCCACGTCTATATTCGCAAAGGCTTCACCATATCCTACATTATAAATTCCAGAGGGCACAGGTGATTTATCGACAATCTTATCAATAAGCGAAAGAAAATCATTTATATAAAGATAATCACGCATGGGGATAGGGTCATTGACAATAATGGGTCTTTGCTGGCGGGCAGCTTCCAACATATCTGATATAAGTCTTCCTTTATGATGACTGTCGCCGTAAATATTAAAACCTCTTAAAATAACACAGGGAATATCATGTTGAGCGCATAATTGATTAGACATGATCTCACCTGCCAATTTACTACCCATATATGGGTTGAGAGCTTCTGTAGGATGGAGTTCATCTATCGGCAGATATCGAGGATGTCCATAGACATAAGAGCTCATATATAAAAACCGAGATTGACTCATAATGGCCGTCTCAAGAGACTTTAATGTGGCTTCAAGATTATTGCGATAAATAAATCCCGGCTTCTTAAAAGCATCAGTAATGGAAGTAATGGCTGCAAAATGTAAAACCCAATCTAACCTCACTGTCGTATGAATTTGTTCACTATCACGTAATAAGGAATCAAGATCAACAACCTCTATCTGTCGATCTCTAAACCGCTGGGCCACATTGCTTCCTATGAACCCACGAACACCTGTGATACCAACCTTCACGTTATCGACCTCACAGGCTATTAAGGAGAGAATCCTTGGAATAAAAACATTTAATGTAGCTTCTGTACCATTCCACGGTTCGTTTCAGTCCTTCATCAAAAGAAACTTTGGGCACCCAATTTAGAAGTCTTTTTGCCTGTTGATTATCTGAACACATTCTCCAAATCTCTGTTGGTCTGTCAGGGATGGCTCCTATCCTAAGTTCTGATTTTGAGTCGCACAATGTATGAATTACCTGAACGAGATCACAAATCTTTATCTCAGTTGCACTGCCGATATTAACTACTTCGTCAAAGTGAGGGGCTTGCGCTGCGGCTAGCATGCCGTCAATTTGATTATCAACGTAATTAAATTCTCGCGTTTGTTGTCCTTGCGTAGTCTCGACGGGAATTCCAATGAGGCATTTATTGATTAGTTCCGGAATGACTGCCCGTTCGCTCTGGTAAGGGCCAAAGGTATTAAAAGGCCTCAGGCAAACAATAGATTGTTTTGTCTGGTGACGTTTCATTTTTGCATAAAGCTCACCGGAATACTTACCTACAGCATAGGGTGAAATCGGAAAAGGGATCATTTCCTCATGAAAAGGGGTAGTATCTTGAAGACCATAAACTTCTGAGGTTGAGATATAAACGAATCTCCCAAAATCAGGTACATATTCAAGAAGATTTGCCGTTCCAACAGCATTTGATAGCAAGGCTTCATTGACATGCAAAAAACTATCACCAACATGATTGTAGGCAGCAAGATGAAAAATGAGATCATAACTTTTACCTGTAAACTGGCGCAAGGAATCTATATTACGTAGATCTGCTTCAATAATAGTCAGTTCATTCCAGATGCTGCTTAAACGAATATTATCAATAATACTTTTATACTTGACCAAAACCGACACTTTGTTGCCCATCTCCACAAGTCTTCTGACCAAATGAGATCCTATAAATCCTGCTCCACCAGTTACCAGAATTCTCTTATCTATCATCTTATGCCTCTCTGTTGGAATAGAATCGAATTATCGTGTCTTTTGCTTTATCTAGTTCTTCCGGCGTATTAAAAGTGACCTGAAGTCCAGAGGTATAATAGACCCCTAATTTATTCATCGCGGCAAGAATTTTGTAAAATATCACTAAGCCTTGCCCATTAGGCATCTTTATCACAGCTTCCGGGATAATATTAAAGGCCGATTGGTTAATTATTGCGTAACCGATGTAGTAATTAAATACAGGTTTTTCATGAAAAGATGTAACTTTATTGCCTTTATCGAACTCAATTAAACCAAAAGGATTCTCAATGGGAGCTACAACTATAGTGGCTTCATTGTCGCTACTGCGATGTGTATAAATAAATTGATCCAAATCTAAGTCCGCGAAGGTATCTCCATAGGTCATGATTACCTGTTCATCAAATAAATGCCTGGCTGTATAAAGGCGACTTAAAATACCTGCCTCAACACCGGCATCGGAAAAATCAATCTTAACATCACGAGCAAATTTCCTTACCGTCTTTCGAATTAATTCTCCCTTATATCCAATACACAAAATGAATTCTTTAAAACCTTTTTCGCAATAATGATTTAATTTGAGTTCTAAAATCGTTTGATTAGTTACTTTCATTAAGGGCTTTGGCGTCATTTTGGTCAACTTTCCTAATCGCCTCCCTTTCCCACCACACATAATAGCAATCTTCATTGATGGTCCCCCGTAAGAATCATTTCTTGCTTAGAACTTTGGTGCGATTAGGCATCACCAACTCCTATTCACGGGGTGCCTGTAACAGGCACCTTTGAAGCACTTGATATTATTGACTAATAATGAAAGGTATGAAAATATTGGTTAGTCATATACTGACCTCCGGTCAGAAGGGCAGTTGTTATACTTTAATCTTTAGGCAAGGTTACTTTCTTCAGGGGTGTTAAGGAAGTTTTGCAGTGCTTCCTGGAGAGCAGCGCCGGAATTGTTCACTGCCAGGAGGTCGTCATTTGACCAGTCGGCGATGTCGATCGTCGCCAATTTTTCCCGTGTCTTGTCGAAGGTCTGGCAGAGTCTTGCCGCATCGGATAATCTTTCCGCTTTTTTTCGGCCTGCCTCTTGTTTCTTAAGTTGTTCCTTGTAGTTATTGTACGCCGTCAGCATGGCCCGGCTCTGTTTCTTCCGGGAGATTTCGATGAGGGTCGTTCTGGTAATCTTTCGATCTCCCCGGCATTCGTCCCGGATCTCCTGGGGGAGACGGTTCAGAAGCATCGTTTCGTTGACGGTCTGCCGGGCCTTGCCGATGATGGTGCTCAGTTGATCTTGTGAGTAATTCTGTTCTACCATGAGGGACTGCAGGCCTTCAGCTTCTTCGACGGGGGTTAGATCCTGACGGAGCATGTTCTCTATCAGGGCGATTTCGGAGGGGTTAATCTCTGGGGTTATAGCGCCGCTTTCTGACGAAATTTGTTCACTTCCCCGCACGCAGAGACCGGGAACGATGAGGAGGCCGACCTGCTGGGCTGCCTTGTAGCGGCGCTCGCCGGCGACTATCATCAGGTATGGGCTGTCGTCGGCGACGCGAAAGAGAAGGGGTTGAATTATACCATGTGCCTTGATCGAAGCGGCCAACTCCTCCAGGGCCTGCAAATCCATAGATTTCCGGGGTTGCTTGGTGTCAATCTTCAGATCGATGATGGATAAATCGTACAATTTGCCTTTTTCATAAATCATTGGGTTCTCCTTTTAGAGTTGGAAAGAAAACGATTCAGCTCCGCCCTTTCGATTACAAAATCGAAGGGATTGATGGCCTGTGGCGAAACAGGCAACGTCTCACTAGTAGATACATCAATTTTACTGGATTCCCGCGTTCACAGGATTGACAATGTGATACTAAACTCAATTTGAATGAAATACAAGTATTTATGACTTCGTTACCGTTAGTGGTAAAGTTTTATTATGCGCCTCGATAATGGGTATCATAATGATCATTGCTGTCACGAACCAGAATGGCTCCATAATTCTGACGATAATGAACGTATTTGCGCCGATGCAATGGGTCAGTAAAGCAAAGAAGCCGGTTATATAACCAAGTGTTAAGCCTTTATAGAAAAGATCATTTGTATGGTAGTAGGTATCCTTGGCGCTTCGGTAGATGCTGCGCAATAGATAGAGAAAAGCGAGAAATCCGAGCAGGCCGGTTTCCGCTAATACGCGGGCGTACTGGGCATCAAGAAAGGAATAACCGGTAATGCCGAACCCGATGACGGGTTGCTTGGCAAAATCTCTTGTCAGCACCTGTTTCATGGATTCAAATCGTGCAGAGGTCGAGGTATCGACCCGTACATTACCGATTTTCATTTGTCCCTCTTGTTTCGATTGCTGTACGGTAAAGAGGATTCTGTCCTGAATGCTTTTCGGAGCAACGAAGGGCGCTGCGATGATGCAAGCCAATATGCCGAACATAATGATCCTTTTCTTGTCGCTGAAATAAAGAAGCGACACAGCCATTGGTCCAATGGCGATCCAGGACGTCCGTGAAAGCGTAGCGGCGAGAGCAATGGTACTGAAAATCAATGAAGACACCAATAGAATTTTCTGTTTCGCGGTTCCCCAAGTAAGGAGCAGACCCAAAGCAACAGAAATCATGAAAATGAGATAGCCGCCGAGGGTATTCGGTTCTCCGGTAGCGCCTTCAAAAGGTGCGGAAGCTCTTATCCCCTGCATCATACTGAAAATGGCGAACAGGCTCACAATAAAGCAGACGATAAACATGGTTAACAAAAAGCGTTCGATCTGTTTCTTTTCTCGGAGGAGATTGACTGCCATGAAATAGACGACATAGTACTCAAAATATTTCAAAACAAAAAAGACCCCCGCCGTTCCTCTAACCCGTCCCATCATGTAACCGAAAAGTGTTGAAATGACGCAAACCAAAAGATACATGCCGATAGGGGTATTCAGTGGCGTCTTCAGCAAGAGGCCCAATTCTTTTTCCACAGCCGTTTTAAAAAACCAGGTGAGGCCGATGATAACCAGCAAAAAATCATCAACTCGCAGGGTAACACCCCGGCCACGAACAGCTTCTCCCTCTGCCCCGCTCAATCCGACCTGAGGTCCCAGAAGCATGGCGATAATCAAGGCATAGAGGGCAAATTCTGCGTTAAGAAAAGTGAAGATGGCTACAATGAGACCGATGATGACGATAACGGCAATACCCATTGACGCCTGTGAAATGAGAATGGCCCCACCGAGCGTTAGAATAATAATTGCAAGGACGACTAAGAGCTGCTGAGGTGAGGTTCCACTGTAAGTTCCCATTTATCTGATGTTCTGCCAGTTACCCTTTTGTGTCTTGTCCGGCTCACCCTCCCGAAGCTTCTGGATCTGATGATATTGCCTTTCAACGTCGCGGGGGCGATAAGTAGTGTCCACAATATCAAATTTCTTGAACAGCGGCGGGATAACATTCACCAGGATAATAACGATTACGGCGATGAGGACGATGATGCCGATCCACTTCATCATTGTCTTTCTGGTCTGGTAACTCTGGACTTGTTTTCGCTTACTTATAAGTTTGGCGCCATTGTCTTCAGCGTACTTTCTGTCAGGCATCTCTTCCTCCTTTCACGGATTCTCATCAAGAGAATATGCCGGCTACTCGATCGCTGTCGTGTTCTGCACGATGCTGCCGGGATATTTGGTTTTGATCTTGTTTTGTTCCATATATTTTACGGCTTCTTCTTTTGTTGCAAAATGGCCAATAAAGATCCTATCCCATGCCTCCCGGCCTTTGACAGCTATGCGCATGGAAAATGCTTCTTCCCCTTTTGCCTTCAAGGCTTCCACATCCCGGCGGGTTTCCTCGGAGGCAGGGACGGCCTTAACCTGGATTGAAAATGGCTTATCAGAGGCCGCATCGTGGGTTGGGCTTGCTCCGGTCGTTGTTGCTTTTTCGGGAGTTGTCGATGCGGGAGCAGCCGGTGTAACTTCCGCCGTCTTGACCGCTTCCGTTTCCTTTGGCGCTACCGGTGCAGGTTCGCTGACGACAGGCTGTTGCCACTTTGACTTGATGGTATTTTGCATTTTTAAATACCCAGCCTTGTAGAGGAGGCCAAGGGCCAAAAGTATAACCAAAAGGACAACCATGGAAATTTTGAGCCATGGTTTTGCCTTCTCCTGCTTCTCAGGCTTCTTTTCTTTTTTGGGTTCTGGAGATGATTCCTCGGTTTTAATGTTGTCAATTTTGGCTGTAAGGGCTGGTTTCTTATCTTCGCCATTAACGGTCCCGGTTCCTTTCCCGTTGACGGCGGGCATTTCCCCATCCTCAGCGATAGCGATCGGTTTTTTTCTGAAAATGCCGCCTAATGCATGCCACATGCTCTTGGGTCCCGTCAAAATCTTATCCTTGATCTTTTGACTGAGGGGTACGGGTGTTTTTTCCCGGCCGTAGTAATAATAGTAATAATCCTGATATCCGAAATCAGGGCTGATCTCCGCTTTCAGGCCGTTCAGGACCACGCCGATTACGTTGGCTTTCAGATTTTCCAGGGAAATTTTGGAGCGCCTCAGGGCGCCGCGGGCGACTTTACCAACCTGATAGACAAGAGCCGTGCCGTCTGTTCGGGAACTCCAAAGGGCGGCGTCGGTTGCAGCCAGCACCGGCGGAGCGTCGATCAGCACCATATCGTATTCCTTGCGGATGCTATTCATAAATTCGCCGATGGCCCGGGAATTGATTATTTCTGAAGGACTTGGCGAGTAGGTGCCGCTGGTGATAATATGGAGGTTATCCATGCCGGGGGTCTTCATGATTTCTTCAATGGACATCCTGCCCATCATGAGATCGGTAACGGATCTAACGACATTGTGCCACTCGTAGTTGCCTAGGATTACATCCGTAAGTCCCGGAATCTGGTCAATCCCGAATAATTTGGAGACAACCGGTCTTCTTAGATCGCCGTCAATAAGGAGGACTTTCTGGCCGATCTGGGCCATGGTGATGGCGAGGTTGACCACAATGGAAGTTTTGCCTTCGCCAGGGGAAGAACTGGTAAAGAGAACTGTTTTAAAATCGTTTTCCGTGCAGACAAAATTAAGGCTCGTACGCAGGGCCTTGTAACTCTCGGAAAGCGTAGACGATGGCACGAAGTGGGCGGCCAAGCGGGCATACCGCCGGACTTTATCATCGTCAAGGGAAACATCGGGATCGTCGCTGAGCAAGGTCTTGATTTCTTCGACGCTGACAAAGGGAATAACGCCAAGGACATGGGTGCCCAGGAATTCCTCAACTTCCTCAATGGCGCCGATAGAGGTGTCAAAGGTTTCAATCAGGAAGGCGAAGACGACCCCCAGGATCAGCCCCAATATTGTTCCCAAAATGGTATTGGTGGCTGTTTTGGGGGGATTGATTGGCGAGCCCGGTTCAATGGCGGGCTTCACGATCTTCACTTCATCGAGCTTTTCCGCCTCGGCGATCAAGGTCTCCTGATATTTTTTTTCTAATTGGCTATAGAGATCTCTGGCGACAGTGGCGTCACGATCAAGACGGGTCAGTTCGAGGGCCTTTTCGGGGAGCTTTTTAAATTTGTTGGTTGATTCCGCGATCTGTTGATTATAGATCTTGATGTTGGACGTGAGACTCCGCCGTTGCGATGTTAACTGGGTCTTCATACTTTCGATGGTGTCGCGGACGATACTCTTGATTGCCTTGATCTGGGGAAAATTGTCCGTATATGTCAAGAGGAGAGTGTCCCTTTCCATCATCAGGTTTACCAGCCGGTCGTTGAGGGCCCGGTAAGGCGGGGAGGCCTCTTCGAAGTAAAAATTTATTCTTGATGTCAAGGGCGAATTTTCCGCTGCGTTCAGAGCAGCCGAGGCGGAGTTGATCTTCTGCAGGATTAACTGATCCTGATCACGGAGATTCTGGAGGCGGTTGATCTGACCCGCCAGGTACACAGATTCTCCCTCCAGGGAGGACCATTTGTTCATTTCCCGGAAACGTTTGATTGCATCATCGGATTTGGCGAGCTTTTCCCTGGAGATGCCAAACTGGTTTTCAATGAATTTCTTCCCTTCAATCGTTCTGCGGTTTAAATCTAGGGAATGCTGGGTTCTATAGACATCGGTCAGGGTATTGCACAAGTTAGTGGCAAATTTTGGTTCGTTGGCCGTAATGGTGACATCGACAAGGTCGCTGTTTCCCTTTTGTTCCGTTTGGACCCGCTCCTGTAAATCCATGATAATATTTATGTATTTATTGTTTTGCCGTACTTCCTCCGGGGAAAGATCCGCGGGAATGAGGCCCATCTTCTTGGCCGTCAACTCCAGAATGTAATAACTCTTCATCACATAAGTCTGGGTTTCCATGGCGTTGGTAGCCCCGGAAAGGGATTGAAAAGTATTCAAGCCCATATAGGAAGTGCTTTTTTCAATCTTGATTGTGGCGAATGTTTTATATATCGGTACGGGTTTGCCCAGGATGGCGGAGATGAAACTAAAGATACCCATGACGATGACGGTGAAGAGAATGACTAATTTGCGGCGCTTGATGATGCGCCAGTATTCCCGGAGGTTCAGGTCATATTTCAGCATGTACGGGCTTCTCCTGATTTCACCATTTCATGAAGTCCTTATCTCCGTTCATTCAGGCCATTTAAAATTTAAGCCTGCTTGTATCCTTCATGTAGCTTTGCATGATATTTGCCGGCGCCACCGTTCCTGTAAGGAAACCATAAAGCGGCATGATGTTAGAGATAAATTCATTGATGTCGCCGATCAGCATCCTTGGCACATAAACAAGATCCCCATCCTGAAGAGTGATATTCTGCGACATATCACCCCGTTTCAGGATATCATCCAGATTTACGGAGAGAACGAGGGGTTTGCCCTTTCTCTCATTAAATTCTCTGACAATCTTGATGTCCTGTTGCACGGCAAGAGGCGTGTAGCCGCCAGTATAGGAGATAGCCGTCAACAAATCATTGACGTCGGTCAGGCTGAAGACGCCGGGACTGTTCACCTGACCGAAGACAAAGACCCTCCGCGCAAACGTGGGCTCATCGGGAACGGTAATTATATCGCCGTTATCAAGGATGACATTATTGCTCATGTCCCCGCCAAAGAGGGCGTTGTAAAGATTCAGGGTGTATTTGTTCCCTTTTCTGACAAGTTCCACCTTTCGCAAATCCCCATTGGCGCCATAATTTGAGTCCGTTCTGAGGAGGCTGCGCTGCTGAATTCCCGTGATCGGTCCTCCCGCCGAGATGATGAGATCAAGGATCGTTGTTTTTTCTTTTAGGGGATATTTACCGGGTCCGGTCATGCCGAGGGTACTCTGTAGGTTATTGACCCGTCCGAATAAAAGGGCCGTTTTGCTCTTATATTCCTTGACGAGAACCTCGAGTCTCGGTTTCTTGATGTAATTTTTTACCCTTTCAAGTAGAATTTCACGAACTTCATTGGCCGTGCGGCCGCCCACGGGGATATCGTCTCCGAAACTATAAGTGATTTTACCGTCCGGACGGACCGTTACCGTAGAGGTTGTTTGCATGAACCCTTCGGCGGAGCCCTGTGTCTGCTGTCCGGCAGTGAATAAAGAGGGGGCATAGGGCATCCAGTACGTCAAAGTGAGGACGTCGCCGGGACCGATAATATACTCGGGCACGCCATTTTTTTCAGTGAATACTGCATTCTCCCGGGTCTGGGTTAATTGCTGGATTTCTTCAGCTTTCTTTTTTGAGTGCTTTTCAATTAACGCCAGATCCTCCGATGGGATCTTATACGTTTTGACGGGGATACCCTTAACCACGCCCACGGGCATGCAGGCCGCAAGAAAGCCTGCTGTCAGGCATATCAAAACGATCAAGGAGACATTCTTACGGGTTATGGTCATCTTTACTTTCCCCTCCATGCCTTGCTTTCAAAATATCCGCTTAATCCATTTCGAACGCACTCTGCCATAAAAAATATCAAAAATCAATAGTAGACACAGCATTATCAGATTAGAAAAGTGTGCTATCTGAAACTTTTCATGGATAGATCACCCGAGAAAAAAGCTTTAACATTTTGCCAATATGGGACATTATTTCACGAATTCTTCGAAAATATAACGTGTTTGCCCGTCCATGTAATTTACATTGCCCCCGCTGGGCAAGAATGGCGCGGGGCGGAAAAATGGTGCGCAGGATCAGATGCCACTTATTTAATATTCCCTTGCTCATGCCCAGATAGATGAGATAGCTGCTTCCGCGGACACGATAATGGTTTTCCTGGAGGGTAAGAAAGAGACTCTCCATCCAGGAAAGGGAAGGGGGGGCAAATTTCCTTAACATGTCATTGCTCAAGAATTCCTCCTCCCCATAGGACTGAACAATCTTCAGGGCGAGATAGACAAAATTCAGCAGGCCCAGAGCATTCGCCTCCGCGGCTAAGTTATCCCAATCAAGTTGGGCCCCATAAGTTTTTATAGCGTAGAGAATGTCACAGACTAGGATGAGGCGGTCAAAGGAATGGCCGACCCGCAAGGAATGCTCACAAAGATAGATGATGAGGTGCTCCGGGCAGAGGAGACGTACTTCCGTGGCAGCCACTTTCGCGAGGACTGATTTCGCCCAGATTCGATCCATGTTTATCTTATTAATGAAAGCAGTTGCGGGGGTCGAGGTGTTGACAAGATGCCAGTGGAGATGGACGTAAGCGAAAGGTATCCCCGGTTTGTGGTATTCAAGGCTGGCAAGATAACCCGGGGGATTGAGGATCGCCTGCTGAGGGGTGCTGTCCAGTGCTTGATAACCGGCTTGAGTCAGGGCCAGATCAGCACGCAGCAGGTCGTCCTTGTGGATCAGAATATCCAGGTCCGAGGTAGTCCGCGTGGCAAAGTGGGGGTAAACATGTTCGGCAAGGGCGATCCCCTTCAAGACGAGGAAAGGTATATCTACTGAGATCAAAAGATGGAAAGCAATCTTTGCCGACGCCGCACACTCCATATTCCTCCTGATCTGAAAATTGAAACGATCATGAAGGATGTCATAGACGTCCGGAGGGGCAAGCTGTTGTATACCAGCCTTTTGGAGGTAATAAAACAGTACCCCGGCAACGCCGTTTGTATCTAAATAGGGTAATAATTCTGGGGAAGCCAGAATTTCCTGAAGGCATGGAGCCGGCTGATTGTTGATCAGCGCAAAGAGGGTATGATCGATGGTTGCATGCATTGAAGAATACGATAACAGGGGCGAGGGGAAAAAGGAACAAAATATTTAAAAAATTCATTATTGATTCTTGAATAAAAAAGAGTTAGTTTAAAGTGAGAGGTAGGGTGCGCTATTATGCCTGATGAGGCAAGAATTATAAAAACGGAAGATTGCCTGAAACCGAATCCGGAGATGGTTTTCAGAAAAGAGGAAGAGGGGGCCTTTCTTTTTGACCCCCATACGGGCAACCTGAAGTATATGAATGCCAACGGCGTCAATATCTATGAACTGTGTGACGGCCGAAAAACAGTGGGTGATATCATCAAACTTTTGAAGGAATTCTACCCCGAAGTAGCCGTTGATAAAGTAGCGGCAGATACGGGACTTTTTTTTGAAGGTCTGGCGGCGATGAATTTTTTGACAAAGAGCGAGAATAATGCTTCCTGACGAATACCCCTTGACAAGCCTGTATCTGTACCTTTCCGAGCGCTGCAATCTCAGGTGCAGGCACTGCTGGGTGTCCCCGACTGTTCCGGATGATGTTGACGAGGAGGCGATTGATTTTGCTGTCCTTACCAGGACCATTACCGCGGCGAAAGAGTTGGGACTGGGGACGGTTAAACTTACTGGAGGTGAACCGTTTCTCCGCAAGGACATTGTCGAGTTACTGAGATTTCTCCATGGGGAAGGCATCAGCATCGATATCGAATCGAATGGGACCATGATTGACAGGGACACGGCCAGGATTATCAAGGAATGTGAGGTTCGTCAGGTATCTGTCAGTCTGGACAGCGCGCGGGCGTTGCAGCATGACAAACTTCGGGGAATAACGGGTTGTCATGAAAAATCCGTTGCCGCCCTGCATTATCTCCGGGCAGAAGAGATAACAACCCAGGTCATCATGAGCCTATATGAGGAAAATATTCCGGAGATTGAAGCACTGGCTGCCCTCTGCGACGACCTTGATGTCCCCTCCTTCAAGATTAATCCCGTCATGCCCACGGGCCGGGGGGAAAAGGTCTTTCAACGCCGGGAAAACGTTGATATTGAAGAACTGATCAGAATTGATCGCTGGATTGAAGAGGATCTCGGCGGTAAATATAAAACGGAGATTAACTTCTGTATGCCCATCGGCCTGAAATCTCTGCAAGCCGTCACCAGAAATCCTCTTTATGAATGCCATATTCTCAATATTCTGGGAATTCTCGCTGACGGGACGGTATCTTTATGCGGTATCGGGCAGACGGAGACGGACCTTAATATGGGAAACATCGCAAAGGATGACCTAACGGAAATCTGGCGTCATCATCCGCTCCTGCAAAAACTGAGAAAAGAAACACCTTCGGAATTGGGTGGGATCTGCGGGCGGTGCATATTTAAATTCCGCTGCCTCGGTTCCTGCCGGGCCTGTGCTTATGCCGCTTCCGGTGATCTGAGAAGCCCATTTTTCTTGTGTGACGAGGCATACGAGAAAAACCTGTTTCCAGCCTCACGTATGTATAATTAACATCCAAGCCCGAAGGCGGGCTCAACGAAGCATAAAAATCCCCCCTAACCCCCCTTTGACAAAGGGGGGCGGGGGGGGATTTTTATATTAATATTTGGGGTGAATTTAGCTATGGTACGTGCTTACGATCTTGTTATGGGTAAAAAGAAGAATCCTACAGATGCTGAGATGCAGGTCGAATTATCAAAACAGGATGCTCCAGAGCTGACGGAGACTGAAGAGGCGGCCCTGGCAGAAGCGCGCATGTCTTTACGGTTGAGTGAAATTGACATTCTCAAACTGAAATCTGTAACTCAGCCGGAGACCCCCGTTGACATCAAGATTGAGGAGACTGTAAATAACCAGGAGACCACAGTTGATATCAAAATCGAAGAGACGGTTACCAAGGTTACTATCGAAACCCCGCAAGCATATACGGCTGTAGAGAAGGACATCTCTGAATTGCCACTTGCAGCATCCCCAATACTGACAACGCAGCCAACGTATTCAGAGAGGCAGGATGAGCAGACACAACCAGTTGCGGAAGCTCCGGAAGAACCGGATGAAGAGGAGAAAGTCAGAATGATTTATGTGGCGGCGAAACAATATATGGCCCACGTCCGAGACCAGGTCAGAAAAGGGGGATCATTTCAGCTTGAACCGGCGCTGACCTACATTAATAGTGTTCTTCACTCCTCCCACGATATGACAGCGCAAATCTACCAGTTGACTGTGGATTATGAGCAGGAAGACGATTATTATCTTTCTTCTCCGATCAATACTGTGGTTTATGGATTGAAGATTGCTCAAAGGATGGGATACTCGGAATCAAAACTCATCGAATTCGGTCTGGCGGCCCTGTTTCATGATATCGGGATGTTCAGGATCCCGGATAATATCTTGAATAAGGCAGGAAGACCGTCAGACAGTGAAATGGATCTTATCAAGAGTCATCCGGAATTTGCGGTTGAGATTATGGCGCCTTTTGCGGCGAGATACCCGAAAATGATCAGGGCCATCTACGAACACCAGGAGCGGGCAAACGGGCAGGGCTATCCCCGGGGTATCAAGGGTGAAGAAATCTGCGACTATGCCCAGATTATCGGTATTTGTGATTCCTATGAGGCCATGACTCATCACCGCCCCCACAAGAAGACACTGTTGCAGGCCGACTCGATCAAGGAGCTTATCAGCTCTAAGGCAAATCTGTTTGAACCTCGGATCACCAAGATGTTTTTGGATGAAATTTCAATTTATCCCATCGGCAGTTACGTTCGGCTGAATAACCGCAATATCGGCAGGGTCGTTTCGACGAACAAGACAAATCCGATGAAACCGGTGGTCAATCTGATCTTTGACGAAAAGGGGGAAAAAATGGATCCCCCCCGCATGATCGATCTGCGGACTCATCCGGTGTTGAATATTGAAGGTAGTATCTCCGTAGAGGAACTGCCTGGTTCATGAAGGAAGCGTGGTTTTCTATTGCCCGGTTGAACTTTGACTTTATTTCCGATGGGCCGGCGGCGGAATACCTATTAGACGAACTACCGGCTCTTCTGCCGGGTTTTATGATCGGCAAAAAAAAAGCTGCTGATGCCGTCTGTATTGTTCATTTCGATCATAAACAAAAATACCCCTTACTCTTTCACAGTGAACCCCATCTCATCGGCAGGGCAGATTCAAGCTCAAACGAAGCGATCTTTGCCAGGATGGGAAATATTCCCTTCTCATCCCTGAGTAATACTTCTGAAGTCATCGGATTTTTGAACGGTTGCTTAACCTTTGATGATCGCTCCAATCAGGGGCTGATTTACATTTTCTGCTCCGAAGGAACGAACCATTTCGTGGCGACCCTGTTGAAGCTGCTCTTTGTCTTTACCTCCCTGGTGATGGTGAGCAGGGGCAGGCTCATGGTTCATGGTGCGGGCATAAAAAAAAGCAGGGGAAGGGGAGGATACCTGTTTCTTGGAATCTCGGGGACAGGTAAATCAACTGTCGCCGCCTTGTCTTCCGGAGATATGGTCTTATCTGATGACGCGACAATAATCGAAGTCACCGAAGATGTCTGTTATATCCATGCTACCCCGTTCAGGCAGGTGGAGAGCAAGCATTCGTCATCCAGACGGCTGTATCTGGAGCGGGAAAAGCTGGACAAGCTGCTCTTTATTCATCAGTCGGCAACGGCCTCCATTCAGCCTCGGGAGCAGCGAAACGCCTTCACGGAATTATTAAAGGAACACCTTCATTGTTTTGAGGTGATGGGGGAACCCTTGAAGAGGCAGGCCTTTTATCTTTGTCGTGACGTCTGTGAAATGACGCCAGCCCATGAGCTGTTTTTCCGCAAGGATCCCGGCTTCTGGGACCTTGTCGCGGCGAAATAAAACGGGGTCATGCCCCGCCAATCATTTCACCGGTGCACTGCCATTGCTGCATTTATCTCCCGCGGCGCTTCCTGAGTCACACTTACCACCCGCTGCCGCGCTTCCTGAACGACAATGTCCCGTCGGGACGCTTCCTGAAGTGCATTTTCCCGATTGAGCAGAACTACCGGCATCGCATGTTCCCGTCGCCACGCTGCCGCTATGGCATGTGCCTCCGTATGCCGTCCCTCCGGAGCTGCATTGCTCACCAGGGGAGCCTCCCGTAGCGCATCGTGGAGTTACTACCTTGCTGCCTTTGTGACATTGGCTGTCCGCGGCTTGGGCCGTTGAGGTCCAGAGATCAAAGATCTGCGGCGGTTCATAGGGAAGTTTGAATTTCGATTTAAAGTCATCTTCCATAAATCCTCCCTTTAGATACGGATTAATCCGCGCTGATGAAGGTTTGCAACGGTGAACAGGACGTCCCGGGTGCATTCGGAAGTCACGACATCAAAACGATTGCCGATGCTGCGAATCATGTCATCCACCCGATGTGAACCGTCACACATCTCCCAGATGCGCCTGGCCATGGGATTAAGCTTTAGGAGATCGGCCTGCTGTGACTGGGAATAAAGAACCGTATCCTGATCATGTCTTTTGGACATAATATCGGGATTTTTAGACGGCGCTGCATTCATCGCGACGCGATAGCGGAGCTGATGCCACAGGTTCCATATAAAACCGTTTTCCTCTGCTAAAAAAGAGCCGCCTGTGACAAGGAGCGCCCCTCCCGCAGCAATCTTGAAAAGAGACCTTCTCTGGATATCCATCGTCATCCCTCCTTTCATCTATTCATATAAACGATACCTTAAGGCGATTCTCAGGTCAAGGGGTTTATAGAAAAATCCCCCCATCCCCCCTTTGCCAAAGGGGGGATGGGGGATTTTCATGCTTCGTTCTGCCGGTGCTGGGCATGAGGGTTAATAATCGCTCCCCTCAAATTTGCGTTACCTCCGGAAGTCGACCGCCTTGTGCCAGGAATTGCCGGAGACAGGCATCGGGAGAGGGATGATCAATTTTGCCGGTGAGGCTGTAGGCAATAGCCGGACAATTTCCGGTACAATATGAGATATAGGGGCAATCCTGGCAGAAGGGGAAAGTTTCAAGGGATATCCGGGAGCGCTTCCTTAGGCTTTGCAGCAGCGGATGTCCCCGCCAGATCTCGCCAAGATTATCCCCGTTGATCCGGCCCAGGTTCAGATGACACAATTGCGAGCAGGGGACAATTACACCGTCGGCGCGGACAGCAATGGTCTGCATGGGACCGCCGCAGCCCGTAAGAAATCCACGTCCTGCCGGCTGTTCATGGTTTTCCCGTCGGGAATGTTCCATCTCCAGCCATGACTGCGCTTCTGCCAGGGGGCCTGCCGATGCGTTAATCCGTCCTTTGTACTTATTCGTAAGGGCAAGCAGTGTTTCCATGGCCAGCGAGTGATCGTCAATGGTAAGCTGGGTCTGGGCGGCGTTTTTTCGGCATAATCCCATATGAGAAGCGGAATTGGTGGAAAAAGATTGCAGTTCCAGGTCCTCCAGGAGATATTTCGCGATGGCCTCAAGCTCGTGGACATTTTTCCGGTGAATGGTAACGCGGACCGATACGGGCAGATGGTTGGCCTGGAGGGCGCGGATACCATCAATAGACTTCGTGAAGTTGCCCTTTCCACGGAAGGCGTCGTGGGTAGTATCAATGGCCCCGTCGATGGAGACCTGTACGAGATCGCAGCGACGGGTTGCGGCAAGGAACGCGGCCATTTCATTATCGATGAGGGTGCCGTTGCTGAGAACGGTGAAACGCATGCGATTGGCCACGACAGCCAGAATAATGTCCCGGAGGTCCGGGCGGCTGAACGGTTCTCCTCCGGAAAGGATTACTTTCATGGTGTTGCAGTGACCCAATTCGGTGATGAACTGAAGCCATGATTCCAGCGGCAGGTCTTCTTTAACATCCCCCGGTCCTGAGAAATGGCTGCAATAGGTGCAGTGGAGATTGCAGAAACTGGTGATCGCGATATCAACATTGCGGGGAGTTTTCATCACCTGCATAAGCATATGCTCCTCAAGAGCTTTGTATATCAACCGAATATGTCATTCCGGTGAAACCGGAATCAAGATCCAGCCGTGTAACCTGCCAGCCCGAGATCGACTACAGCCTGCACAAAATTACCAATATGACTGGTAACACCCAAAGGAACAGTTTCAGCGCTTTCACGGACAATTTCGGCAATATCATCAAGGCTATGACGACCGTCGAGGTGTTTCCAGACGAGGACGCCGATCGGATTGACGCCGAAAGTGTTTCCTGTATCCGGATCGAACAGGACTGCAAGGTCGTCGAATTCCTCCCGGAGTACTACGAGTGGATTCGTAATAACTGCCTTTTCAGGGCGTTTATTATGCTCGTTCATATGGGGAGTATAGATTGCAGCGGAGACAGTGTCAATGTGAAAAGACTAGAGGGAATCTCTGATAACCTTTAGAATCAGCGGTTCATCAATTTCCTGGGCTTTGATGCTAAAGCCGATTAACAGCGATAAGTCACAAACATTATTGATTTTCCTTGGAATACCCCCGGAATATTGATAAATGGCGTCATACGCCTTTTCCGTAAAAATCTCACGATCACAGCCTGTTTTACCGAGGCGGAAACGGATGTAATTGGCCGTTTCTGCTCTCGGCAGCGGATTGAGGTGATACCTGATGGCGATGCGCTGATCAAGCTGGTTGTATTCACGAATCATATCACGCAGTTCCGGCTGGCCAATGAGGAGGAAAGTCATCAGAAAGCGATCGTTCATTTGGAAGTTCAACAAGAGACGGATCTCTTCAAAGGTTTCCCCGAAAATGAGTTGGGCCTCGTCAATGATCAAAAGGGTGCTTCTTCCCTTGTTCACATTGTCCAACAGATGGTTATTGAGGATAACGAGCAAATCGGTCTTGGAATTGGAATTGGAATCCAGCCCCAATTGATAATGAACCTCTTTGATGAAATCGAGGGCGTTCAGGGAGGGATTAGTGATGAGACCGATGTCAAATTCCTTTTCAGGAAGCTGTTGAATAAAGACCCTGCTCAAGGTTGTTTTCCCGCTGCCAATGTCTCCGGTAAGGAGCGCGGCGCCCTTCATCCTTTTGACGGCATACAGCATGCGGACAAGGGCTTCTTCGTGTTCCGGGGAATAGTACATAAAATCCGGATCGGGGACGTTCTCGAAGGGATATTTGTTGATTTTCCAGTAGGCTAAATACATTTCATCATCCCGTCTATGGCCATGTAAATCTCTGAGAAACAGAGGCGATAATTGTAAACCGACTGTCTGTAGGGGTCACGGATATCATGGTTGACGCCATCGTAATCTCTGGCAAAGGATTTCAGGAGACGAATCTTTTCCTCATATTGAGGATAGTCGCCGATAAGCTGCTGCCGATGGGCGTTTTCCATAACCACGATCCAGTCTGCTGCCCCGATCATTCCTTCCGAAACCGGTCTGGAAACATGAAAGTCACCTTCATAGCCATGCTCCTCAAGCATTTTAGTTGCCACAGGATCGCCGCCGGCGCCCTGCATGTCGATCATCCCGGCGGAACAAACGACGACATCCCGTCTCTTGATCTTGGCCAGCCTTCCCTTTAATATCCTCTCTGCCATAAAACTCCTGACGATGTTGGCGGTGCATAAAAATAGAATTGTCATTTGTTCTTACTTACATTACACAACACTGGCGAAATATTCAAGATGTTATCAAGGCAAAAAATAATCAACATTCAAATCTTGGCAAATTATCTGAGGGTAACCAGGAGCATTCGTTTTCCTTCCAGGGTTAGCCTGGCCAGTTTCATTTCGAAGAATTGAGATTCCGATTCATCTTCCGGCCGTAGGAGCTGAACATATGATTGCTTGGTAATGCCAATCCAGGCCTCTTGAAGCTCCCCGATGAATGTTTCCCGTTCCTTATCCGGCAGGTAATCGCTCATGTTGGCGCCGATCATCTGGCTGCGGGAGAGTTTCATATATTCAAGCACCCGTTCGGTGATACCGCAAATCTGTCCTTTCCGGTCTACGAGAAAAGCAAATTCTTCTTTGAAAAGATGCTTTCTCAGTTTATCAAGGTTGCTTTTCATGTTCGCGTAGGCAGCGCCCAATTGAACATTGGCATCTTCGAGCTTTCGGTTGAGGGACATAAGCTCCTCTTCCGCTTGTTTGCGATCCGTAATGTCCCGTCCGACGGCCTGATATTCCATCAATTTTCCATGTTCATCGTAAATTGCCCGGCAAGTCCAATGCTGCCATAATACCTCGCCATCGGGCAAGATAACGCGGTTCTCATAAGACATCACGGGGCTGTCCGTCTTGATACTACTAAGGAGTTCGTCGATACGGTTGCGGTCTTCTTCAGGGACAAAGGAAAGAAAATGTCTGCCAATTAACTCCCGGCGTTTATGACGGAAAAAACGGTAATAAGCATCATTTATAAATGTCAAGGCGCCATCCTGGTCAAAACGACAGATGAATTCCGTCTGATCTTCAATTACAGCCCGGTATTTTTCCGATTCAGCACGGATTCTCATTTCCGAATGTTCGAGTTTTTCAAGCATATTATTGATGTCATGGGTAAGGTTTGTCAGTTCGTCACGACCATCAAGTTGAATTCTTTTGGTAAGATTTCCATCAGATTCAATGGATCTGATGTCATGGCTGATCTTTAAAAGCCTGCGGAGAACCAGCTTTTCTAGGAGTACGACTGAGACCACCGTGAAGAGGAGAGTCGCAAATAGAACAAAGATAAGCCCATAGACGGTGATGTCACGGCTTTCCCCCATTAGAATACCGGATGAGATCATGAGGAATACAATCATCAGGCCGGAAAAAGTCAAGGCAACGATGAGGAATATTTTTTTTCGCAGGGTCATAATTTATACTTTCGGCAAGTGCGCCTCATGTTTACGGTGGTTTGTCTTGTATTTGAAATGCCAAAGGAAATCAAGGAGAAAATCAAATAACTCGCCTCTGCAAGCCGCATTCATGAAGGACAGTGGCGGCGATTTCTTCCACAGATACGGTAGTAATATTAATATATGGTATGTGTTCGGAAAGAAAAAGCGATTCCGCGGCGGCAACTTCAACCTGGCATTGGCTAAGAGAGGAATAACGGCTATGAGGTCTCCTTTCGGAACGGATCCTGTGTAAACGTTCCGGTTTGATGGAGAGACCGTATAATTTCTTCCGGAAAGGGGCCAGGACATTGGGTATTTCATCATAGCGTCCAAAGAGATCTTCCTCGGTCAGGGGATAATTGGCCGCATAGATACCGAACTGCATGCCAAGATATAGACACGTCGGCGTCTTCCCGGTGCGTGAAACGCCCACGACGATGATGTCGGCCTTGTCATAATTCTTGGTGGAGATTCCGTCGTCGTTTCCAAGGGCGTAATTTACGGCGTCAATGCGGACATCGTAGATGCCGTTGCTGACGAAGCTATGGTAGCGGCCGATGGTATGCGAGGATTCTATGTTGAGTTCTTTTTCCAGGCGATCGATAAAGACTTCGAAGAGGTCAAAGAATTTACACTGACTTTTCTGGATGATACTGCGAATGTCAGCATTGATGAGGGTGCTGAAGACGATGGGGGGGAGCCCCGTCTGCCTTGCCTCCAGATTGATCTGGTTTACCGCCCGCTCTGCCTTGTCGGCAGTATCGATAAAGGGGAGGGTGACCTGATCAAAAAGGACATGGTTGAACTGGGTCAGGAGACTCTGCCCCAACGTTTCCGCCGTGATGGCCGTGCCGTCAGATATGAAAAAAACGGTCCTTCTTGCTGTCAGCATAATGTTGTGGTCTGCTTAAATATAGGGAAAGATGTGATCCACGACTGTTTTAAAATTAGATTTTACATTGTCAGCCCCGGCGATGATCTCCATATGCCCCGGCAGAAGCCATTCAGCATCCAGGGTGCTCAGCTTGGCGATGCTCTTTTTCAGGAGCGACCCGCTCCCACCTGGGAAATCCGTTCTCCCCACATTTTGATTGAAAATGACATCACCGGGGAATAGGGCCTTCCGACGCGGCCAATAAAGGGCGATGGAGCCCGGCGAATGACCGGGGACATGGATGATTTGAAATTCCTCGTCTTCCAGGGTCAGGAGACCATCCGAGAGAACGAGATCGATTTGGGCTTGGGGCGCCGCGAGTCCGAACAGGCCATAGAGCTCCCCGCCCGGTCCCTGAAGAAAATCCAATTCTTCTTTGTGTAGGGCTATTTTAATGTTCTGGTTGTAGAAATATTCCGATCCTTCAAAATGATCAGGATGGCAATGGGTATTGATAATGTAACGGATGTCTTTGCTTTCAATACCATCGTGGGCCATTTTATCCAGGAGATCTGGGACATGTTTTGTCAGGCCGGGATCGATAATGGCTCCGATATTTCCGCCTATATAAAAGCTGTTGCAATTATTGTCGAAATAATCTGTCCATTCATAGGCATAGAGATCATCTGTAAGCTGCATGGGGTCTCCCTTTTTTGATTATATTATATCCGTTACCTTAAATTCCGGGAAAATACAAAATTAATTTGTGTTTATACCCCTGTTGCCCCTTACTGCCTTGCTCAAATATCTCATTGACATGCGAGTCCGTTGTGCTTATAATTTTATTTAAAAGGGAAACACCTTTTTTTAAAACAAATATCATATTCAAGAATATCAAAAGGTAGATAAAAGTCATGGCTGAAGAATCGAACAATTCCTTTAAAAGCGGTCCTGAGTTGCCAAAAGGTCCATCGTCCGATGCCTTTAGAAAAGTCAAATGGATAAAGCGAAGAAGGGGTCTCATCGGTTTCTTTACGTTTCTTCTTTTCATTTCTTTCATCCTGTTTTTTGATTATTACTGGGTTCTGATCACACGGGTAATTAAGCAGCCATCCCAGATTGTCGAACAGACGGCGGGAAAGTTCATGAAGGTGAGCGAGAAAGAACGCCTGGATATTTTCGACCGTACCAGAAAGTTTCTCGAAGCGGGCAAGGTGGAGGAGGCGAGGCAGCTAATCCTGAAGTATCTCCAGCGGGATAGTAACGCCGAGGGATTTTATCTGGCCGGTCTCGTCTATATGCGGCAAGGCGATGTCAGCAGCGCCTACCGTAACTTCAAGGAGGCGATTCGCCTGAAACCCGATTACTATGAGGCCCAGGAGAAGCTGGCCGAGGTCTATGTGACCGTCGGCGACCTGAAATCGGCCCAGGAAACTGCGACCATTCTTACAAAAAAATCGGACTCTCTGTCAGATGGCCTGCTTCTCCAGTCGGAAATCGCTCTGGCCGAAGGAAAACTTGATGAGTCCCTGCAAAAGGTCCAAGCGTCTGTTGATGCGAAGAAAGGGGCGGTGCCGGAAAGATCCCTCATTCAAATGGCGAGCTTGTATGCCCGGAAGGGTGATCGTACCAAAGCGGAACAAATTATCGCCACAATTGACGAAAAGAAGTTGGATGCCACGGGCTTGCTTTCCCTTGGCCGTTATTACCAGAATACGGCCAGGAATGAAAAGGCGATGTCCATAATGACCGATGCCCTCAATCGTTATCCCGGTTCGCCGGAGGTGCAGTACTATTACGGCCAGCAACTCTTCAATCAGGGTAAGTATCGCGAGGCAATACCCCATTACCAAAAGGTCTACGCGTTGATGCCCCAATCCCGTATCGCCGCCTATCGCGTCGGCCAGGCTCTGGTGGCGTCTGGTCAATTGAAGGAAGCAAAGAAGCATATTGACGACACATTGTCCCTTCATCCTGGCGATATTTTGGCACTCAGTCTCAAGGTCCGTTATGAACTCCTCAATTTGCAGAGAAAAGATGCCATCGGCACCCTGAAGCAGACCATCGCCCTCGTCCCCGAAGCCCCCCGGCCACACACCATGCTGGCCGAGCTTTACTGGGTTGAGGGTATCATGTCCGTGGCTGAGGCCTATGCCCAGAAGGCGCTGAAACTCGGTGAAAAATCCCTGTCGCCAAGGATAGTTCTGGGCGATATATATGTGCGAAAAGGACAATATGGCAAGGCCCTTGAACAGTACGGCAAGATCCTCGAACGTGAACCCACCAATCTGGTGGCCTTGTCCCAATCCGCCGACAGTTATTTGAATCTTGGGGATGTGAAAAAGGCCGAGACTTTTTATGAGCGGATCCTTGTTCAATATCCGAGCATTACCATGATTAGAACGAAACTGGAATTGATCCGGAACTTGCCAAAAGGACCGAAAGGTTTTTTAGATACGGCTAACAAATATTATCATCAGCATCCCTATAACCTCCGTGCCGTAAGTGGCTATGTCCAGGCCCTTATCATAAACAATCGTCCTGACGAAGCCGCTGGGATCCTGAGGACAGCAATTAAGAAGGACCCCAAGAATGTCCATTATCTGGTTATGTTAGGGGATCTTCTGTTGGCCCAAAAAAATATCTCCGGTGCCCGGGAAGCCTTCCAACAGGCCCTGCACGCAGCTCCAAATGATTTGAATGTATTGATAAATATTGGCAGCCGATACGAAAAAAATTCCCTTGACAAAGAGGCGGAGTCCATATATCTTAAGGCTGAAGGTTTATATCCTGGGAATATTTTAATTGTCAATCAGTTGGCTTGGTTCTATACGGATACAAGGGGTGATCTTGAGAAGGCAAAGCCCTTCATCGATACCCTGAGAGTCAAAGGAGAAGGGGCCTTTGAGAAGGATACCGTAGGCTGGTACTTTTACAAGGCAGGGGATTACAGTTCGGCGGAGGTCTTTTTCCGGGAAGCGCTACATATGGATCCCGATAACAACGCCATACGCGGGCATCTGGCCCTTAACCTCTTTCAGATGAACAAAAGCAAGGACGCACTTATTGAGGCGGAGAGAGTAGCAAAGGTGCTACCGCCGGGGGACTTGAGAAATAAAATTACTTCCATGATGGAGCAGAAGAAGAAAGGAGCAAGAAAATGAAGGTAAGAATGATTAAAAAGGCAACCGTTTTTTTTATGGCGGTCATGATGGTGATGGCAATGGCTACAGGCGCGTGGGCTTTGGCATACTATGAGTCAGGTTCGGGCGATACGAATATGAAGTTTAAAAGAAGTGCTACAGATGTTAGAACTCTTTGGTTTAATGATAACACAGTAACTGGCCCTGAAGGAGCATTGGTTGGCCTCCTACAAAGTATAAGTGGAACTTATACTTTGGCGTATCAGAGTGGAGATACGCTGACTGGTATTTATACTCTCACCTCGGCTAGTGCGAATAGCATGGCTCTTGACGCTGGCAATGCTACACCTGAACTTGCTGCGACGATGTCAGCCACAGCGACGATGAACTTTACGACAGACACTATAGTGTGGGATGTATTTACTGTCGGAACAATTGCGAATAATATTGGTTCAGAAACACTGACTCAGATGCAGACGATAAAGGACAATATGGGAACGTTTAAGTTCACGACTGCTTTCGAACAAAATACATCTATTGACACTTGGTTGAGCGGTTCGGGCTCTATGTTAACAAAAGATACCATATACACTACAAAGCTCGAAGGTATTACGGCTGCCCCGGAACCTGCGGAATGGGTTCTTATGTTCATCGGACTGGGCATGCTAGGATTCTATCTGCAGCGACGTGGCTATTTGAACTTCGATCTTTCTCCCCAATCTGTAGCTTAGGAAAGAAAAACCATACAACATCGAAGGCGGACATTTTAATAATGTCCGCCTTTTTTATGACTCACAGGCGGGTCGTGATGGCCGAAGATAGTCAAGATAAACACGCAGGTCAAGAAGTGATGGAAAGCCATAGTGACGTGCAGAGCGGCGAGCAGGGGCCAACCATGAATATGACCTATTGGCTCTTTGGATTCCTTTTTTTATTCTTCTTTTTTGCCTACTATCCCATTATCTATGATTTGAGAAACAGTGTCATGGGTAATGAACTGGCACAACATGCCCCCTTGGTTTTTGCCCTGTCCGGGTTTCTTGTCTATCAGAAAAGGAATATCCTCTGGGAGTTGTTAAAAAGCCACGGGCTTGTTCCTGGAAGCCCTGGTTATTTCATGATTGGACTGGCTTTTAACCTCCTGGGACAGGCATCGGGAGTCTATTTCTTGTCCCAGCTTTCCATACCCCTCACCTTATATGGTATGGCCTACTTTCTAAAGGGAGATTTTTTTGCCCGGCAGTTAATCTTTCCCCTGGCTCTTTTGGTGCTGGCTTTTCCTATCCCCGGGAAGATTTATATGGAAGTTGTCTTCCCCCTCAAGCTGCTCGTAACAAAGGCAGCGGCGGCCCTGCTGACGCTCATGGGCTACGAGGTCAATATTTATGGAAACATCCTTGAAATCTCATCCATGATGCTGGGAGTTGTTGATGCCTGTTCCGGCTTGAATTCCCTGATGGCTATCTTGACCCTGTCCATCTTTTATAGTTACCTGGTCATTCGCCGGTGGGATTTTCGACTGGCCATCGTGATATCCATGCTGCCTTTGATAATTATGGTGAATATTATCCGGGTGACAACGACGGCTGTTGTGGCTGTAAAATGGGGCCCCGAACTTGCGGAAGGGAAACTGCACTCACTATGGGGTATTGCTGTATTTGTCGTTGCCGTTTTGGGGCTCATGGCGATCACCAAGTTCTTTATGATCATGGAAGGGCGGCGATCACATGATTGAAAAAAGAAAATTTATTCTGGTCTTCGTTTTGCTACTTATGAGTGGTTTACTCAGCGTCTATTTGCAGAGCCGGGGAGCAGTCGCCAAGACGGTCAGCCTGCCCCACAGTTTGCCGATGGAATCGTCAGGATGGCAGGGAACTCAATTTTCTGCTGCCATGCCATGGGAGGTTCGCCCCGAGGATTTTATTTTGCGAGAATATAGACGCCAGCAGGGGGGCCCGAGCATAAATCTTCTTGCCCTCTATAGCCGTATATCCAATTATCATCCCCCGGCTTTGTGCTATCAGGGATCAGGGCGGGAGTTGACGGAGATACCGGCACTCCAAAGCTCCTCGGGGAAAATCAGGCTGGCGGGACTTATGGGGAAAATGGGGCAGGAAACCATTCTGGTTTATCACGGATTTTATATAGGGGGGAAAGTCATTCCCGATGGGATAGAGAAAAAGATATACGAGGTCATGGAAAGATTGAAACGCGGACATATCCAACAATACTTTCTTGAGATAACAATGAATGAAGGTACTTTCGACATAAAGCAATCCGGTGCTTATATGAAACAGTTTTTGGATGACATGGAAACATATCTGATTAATCCCACTTCATGAAGGGAATAAAAAGTGCTTTTGGGTTTGCGCATAACTAGAAATATTACTTGTATATTTTTTGATTTTAGGTGAAGGAGAAAGCAACAAAATATTCAAGGATGGCAAGCCTATGGGATATCATCGCAGCAAAAGCAAAGAGAAATTTCAGTGGATGAAATATGTGGCTTTAATGGGAATATTCGCTATCGCTGCTGTGGCTTTAGCTTTATATTTGCTGCCGTTTGTTGCCTATTATCATGTTGAATCCGCTATCATGCACAAAAATGCTGAAAAGCTGGCAGCTTACACCGGGTTTCCCGAGATGAGACGTAATCTGAAGGCGCAAAGGGGTCAACGGGTAATTAAATATCTTAGAAAAGATGACGGTAAAGATCAATCCCTGGTTGATCTGTCGATCATGTGGTCGGCAATACCGACGGACAGTGAAGTTGATAAGGCAATATCTACGGAAGGGTTCTATGTCGCGTTTGAAGGGACTGCCCGTACAAAAGCTGATCCCATAAAGCCGCCACCGGAAATTAGTACATATCAAATGGTGCAGAAAATGATTGACAAGGCCAGTTTTAGCTATAGCTCGCTATCAAAATTCGTTGTTAGTGTCCGGGATCCAAAAGGACGTTATTCAGAATATTTTTCATTCATCTTTACACGTGAGGGGTTAAACTGGCGACTTACCAATGTTATTCTTCCCGTTGTTTAGGTATGTGTATTATTTGACACTTTATAGAAGAAACGAAAAGACCACCGCCATTGGCGGTGGTCTTTGATTTGTAGAAGGATGATGTAGTGGTTTGTAGTTTCTTTTAGGCGGCTATCCGAATAACGGCACCCTCCCGCCGGTTACGGTGAACTGAATAGGTGATGAGGCCGAGGCCGATAATGAGCAGCATCCATTCCGCAGGCTCGGGAACAGCCGATACACTTCCGCCCACAAACTCCTGGTTTGTGTTATTGGCACCTGTCGGTGTGTAAATTCTCATCTGGCTAAAGTCATAACTACTTGCATTAATATTTCTTGAAGCTTCAAGCCAGTCGGCCGAACCCTCGTATGTCGGTGCCGATGGCGTGAAGACGCTCCACATGGCGAACTGGATCGCTGCGGTCTTATTTACATCTAGCGGATTGATTTCCATTTGATACATCAACCAACCTACTTGCTGGTACTTTTTCAATGCATCTCCCGGAGTTCCAAACTTGGTTTGGGATATGTTTGATAAGGTTGAAACCAATACAGAAAAGTTACTTCCGATATACGAGGTGGCATTAAAATCGTCACAGTAATAATTTGCTTTCGTACCGCCTAAAATGTTCCCCCCAACTGCCCCGACATAATATGCTTTACCATTACTAGCCGTTACAGTATATCTAGGCGCGTCCGTCAGGAAGAGCGTCGTCGTTTCAGCGCAAACCTGCGATACCGTGAACACCACCAAGATTAAAGCCAGTCCGATATATTTCTTCATATTCCCTATCCTCCTTACGATACTGATTCGACACCTCGTTTTATTGTCACTTGGTTTTTAATTTAAATACTTTATTTACAATGTCAAGACAAATATTCAGTTCCCAGTAGTCTATTTATGTAGCCTTCACAATGTTATCATTATAAAGTCAGGCGTTTACCTCATACTTTCCCCTTTGCCATGGCTTGTTCCAATTTGGTTTTCAATGGGCCAGGGGCCAGAAGAGTGACGACCTTTTTAGCCTCTCCTTCCGCTTCCTGATTCTTTTTTAACGAAAATAGTGTCAACGCTAATCGCGCCCGCGTATTATATTGATCCGGCGCCAATTGCAGTGCCTCCCGAAAATAGTTTTCCGCCGTAACAAAGTTGCCCAGCTTGTAATAATACCAGCCAATGGTATCCTTCACCTCCGGTCTTTCTTTATCTGCCATTAAAAAATCAACCAGTTCCTTCGCCTTCTGAGGCGTATCCATTCGCTCGATATATAACCACGCCAGTTGATTGGCTATCAAGGAATCATCGGGGTATTTGTTTCTGATTTCAAGATAAAATATTTCTATTTCCCCAACTGAGGCATTCTCCTCATAGCGGGCGCCCACATTTAGCGCCACGGGGATATCTCCGGGATTCAATGCCAAGGCGGTTGCATAGCTTGCCGCCGCCGATTTGAAGTCCTTTTTAAGGATATAAAGATCGCCCAATAAATAACGCAAAGACCAGTCCCGCGGTAGCTTCTTGATATTTATTTGCACTATATCTATCGCCTCATCGAGGCGTTTGGCGAAGACCAGCAAATTGGCATAGGCATTGACAGCCTGAATATCGTTGGGGGCTTCACGCATATATTGGCGGTCCAGGGCGAGGGCGCCTTCCAGATCGCCCCCCATGGCTTTGGCCCAGGCAATTTTTGTCTGTAAAGACTTGATTTTGGGATGAGTGTTGAAAGCCTTCACATATCGTTCTTCGGCCTTCTTCGGTTGTCCCATCCTCAGGTAAAGATCCCCTGTCTGCAGCAGGGCGACTATGTTGTCGGGCTGTACCTCCAGCACCCGGTCATAATAGGCCATCGACTGCTGAAACTGGCCTTTAATAAAAAGGATATCGCCGATCATCAGGTGGGGCAAAACCGTTTTTTCACCCAGCTTCATGGCTTTAACGGCATTTTTTTCCGCTTGCGGAATCATCCCCTCCTGCCAGTAAAGATTGGCCAGAATGATATAGGGCCGAGGCGCTCTGGGAATCTGCACCGTTATCCGGTTCAGAGCGTCGATGGCCTGGCGACGTTCGCCGGCCATGAGATGATACTGGAATTTCAGCCCCAGCGTCAGGAGGCTGTTGGGGTATCTCTGACTCATGGCGTCAATATACGTTTTGGCTTCGCTGCGCTGACCCGCTGCCAGCAGGCACTGACTGAGTCGGTAGGAGATGATCTGGGCATTGGGGAAGGCCGTCAAGGCCTTTTTATAATAAACGATGGCTTCCTGCAGTTGATCTTTGCTGAAAAGATACTGGGCGTAGTTGTAATTGACTTCGGCGCTGTCGGGGTAGCGTTTAAGGGCTTGCTTAAAAAAAGGCAATGCCTGGGCGTCTTTGCCTGCACCCAGGTAGAACTTTGCCAGGCTCAACAGACCTTCCGAATCCACAGAAGCGATATCGAGTTTTTTTACGATTTCATCTGCTTTTCCCGTATCGCCTTTTTGCAAATATAGGGCGGTCAAATAGGCAGACGTCTTGACTTTGGGGGGTCGTTTGGGGTCATTCAGGGCTGCGGTGGCCTTTTGTAGGGCCAAAGCCAGATTACCTTCCGCCAGGGCAATCTCTGATTCCAACCGCAGTCCGTCCTGAAGGTATTCCTCTCCCTTCGTCAGTTTCGATGAAATCTCCCGGGCCGCCTTATAGTCGCCGGCAATCAGATAGATCTCGCCAAGTTTTTCCTGTGCCTCATAATAGTCGGGTCGTAGCGTGGTCGCCTGTTTTAGATGAGTGTAGGCACTCTGGATTCGCCCCTGCCTCATATAGGCCGCTCCTGCCAAGTATTGCGCCTCGGCAAATTCCGGATCCCGCCCCAGATGCTGGATAAGCAGGTTCAGGGAATCATTCACCTTCCCCTCGTTGAGCAAAGCCTTCGCACGATCAATTAAGGCCTGCCGTTCTGCAGCACTGACACGGATCATTTTTGTTTTGGCGACGGTCTCGACCCGATTGGTGGATGGATTGTCCCTTCTGCCCGTGAAATATTCCATTAGAGTGTCAGAAAAAACCAGACCGACTACAACAATAATAAATAGAGTAATTTGAATGATATGCCGGCGCCGCGTGGCTTTTTCCTTCTCGGCGTACTGATCATCGATGGCAAGAAGATCATCGTCCTGATTTTCTTTTTTATCTGTACTCTCAGTATCTTTCATTGTTCCCTTCTCCTGGTTGATTCATATATTACGATCGAAATAATGAAAGTTGTGACCCATCCCCCTCCTGCCCTCCCCCTTGAAGGGGGAGGATGAATATGTGACTCCCTCCCCTTCAAGGGGAGGGTTGGGGTGGGGATGGGGTAACATTACGCCTTGTGGCTATAAATCCGGAAATCAACCGCCACGGCGCATTTTTCATATACCAATACCGGATTAAGATCAATCTGGTCTATGTCCGGACGCTCTTTAATCAGGGCCGCCAGGGCCTTCATCATGTCAATAAGGGCCTTTTCATCTTTTGGTTTCTGACCCCTCACCCCTGCCAAAAGGGGATACCCCTGAATTCCGCGAATGGTTTGCCGGAATTCCTTTTCCGTCGCCGGAAGGAGGCAAAACTGAACATCCCGATATACTTCCGTAAAAATTCCGCCCAGTCCGAACATTAAAGCATGACCGTATTGGGGATCACGAATGACGCCGATGATCACTTCCAGGCCCTCCGCCCCTGCCATGGGAGACACGGTGACGCCGTCAATCCGTGCCTTGCGGAGGGCGGTCTTGACGCCGGCCGTGATTGCCTCATAAGCTTTGCTGATTTCCGCCGGCTTGGAGAGATTAAGGCGCACTCCGCCAACATCTGTCTTGTGTGCCACATCCGGGGACGCGATCTTCAAGGCTACTGGCGATCCGATTTTTTTGGCCAGGGAAACAGCCTCTTTTGCCGTACCTGCCAAAAACGTATCGACGGCCGTTATGCCGAACTTCTTCATCAAGGATACAGATTCGCTCACGGAAAGGAGATTCAGGTCCGAACGCGTCGCTTCTTTGTGACGCTCCTTCTTCTTAGCTGCCTTGGGAGAGTCAAATTTTACCAACTGGTACAGGGCTCTGATTGCCCGCTCCGGTGTCGGGTAGACGGGAACCCCCTTTTCGTGCATTTTTCTGGCTTCCTCACGCTCCACGTCGGCGCCACCGCAAAAAACGATGAGCTCACCATCGCCGGTGACAATATCAGCGGCGCCGTGGATTGGGTCGCCAAAAATAACCACACTCGTATCAAAATCGCTTTTTGCTGCGGCGATGGCCTTTGAGTAGAGGGTAGGGTCAGTGATGGCGTCGCCGGTCAGGTCAATGGGGTTCGTAACGCCGCAATGGGCGGGGAGAAAAGATCTCAATTTATCCTTCAAAGCCTGACTCGGGGCGGGATTTTCGAAACCGAGCTTTTCGGCCTCATCGATGCCGAGTATCGCTGCTCCTCCGGAACTGGAAATATTCAGGAGCCGCTTTCCTTTTGGCTTCTTCATATAGGCCAGGGCCTTGGCGAAATCATAAAGTTCCTCCAGATTGTCGGCCCGGTGGACATGGTATTTGTTAAAAATGGCATTGTAGATCTCATCGGTTCCGGCGAGGGATTTGGTATGGCTCTCGGCGGCGATGCGACCCCGGGCTGTTCTCCCGGCCTTAAGGATGACCACCGGCTTTTTCGCCTTGGACAGGGATTCGAGAAAATGCTGTGGCCTCTTGACGCCCTCCATGTATATGGCAATAACCTTAGTGTGGGGATCATTATCAAAATAACGGATGCAGTCCGATTCGTCAACATCAGCGCGGTTACCCAGGCTGACGAAGACGCTGACCCCTAAATGTTCCTCGCTTGCCCAATCCATAAGCGCGGCGCCGACAGTGCCGCTCTGGGAAATAAAGGCCATACCCCCCTGGTTTGTGAGGAGCGGCCAGGAAGCGCAGAGGTGATGATGAGGATAATTGATCCCCTGACAGTTGGGTCCAACCACCCGGATGCCGTATCGACGAGCAACTTCGGCCAACTCCAACTGAAGCTTTTCCCCGGCATCACCCGCCTCGGCAAACCCGCCCGTAACAATGACGGCCGCCTTGACACCTTTCTCACCGCATTTCTCAATGGCGCCGCATACGGCTTTGGAGGGGATGAGAATGACGGCCAGTTCGGCGGGGGACGGTGTCGCCGTAATATCCGGGTAAGCCTTCAGCCCCAGAAGCTCATCTGCCTTGGGGTTGATCGGGTAGATTGGCCCCTTGAATCCGGCATGGATAAGGTTATAAAGGACGTCGTAGCCAAGTTTGCCGGGGGTTCCCGAAGCGCCGATCAGGGCGACACTGTGGGGTTTGAACAGCGCATCCAGGTCGTTCTTTTCTTTCATGAAAATCCCTCCTCAAAGTATTTTAGCAATTGTTAATAAAAACATTGCCTTTGTCGCAACTGATGTCGGCTTCGGAATAATTGTCATCCCCTGCCAGGTTGAACGTGCTGAGGATTGTTGACAAGAACCATGCGGCGCAGTATAGACAATTATTATCTTTCTGGAAAGGAAAAAACGATGCAAAACTTCATTTTCGAGAACCCCACGAAGATTATTTTTGGCCGGGGACAAATCAAGCGCATAGGCCAGGAAACGGTGCGCTTCGGGAAAAAGGTCCTCCTCGTTTATGGACAGGGCAGCATCAAGAAGAATGGCATCTACGACCAGGTAATGTCCTCTCTCTCAGAGAGTCAACTCTCGATTGTCGAATTTCCCGGCGTACGCTCGAATCCTGTCCTTTCACGTGCCATGCTGGGTATTGAAATTGCGAAACGGGAGGCTGTCGAGGTTATTCTCGCCGTGGGCGGGGGAAGCGTCATCGATACGGCCAAGACCATTGCCGCCGGCGTCGGGGCTGATCACGACGTCTGGGATTTCTTTACCTTCAAGAAAACCATTCAAACCGCGCTGCCTGTATTGACGGTGGTTACCATATCTGCCAGCGCCTCCGAAATGAACGCCGCCGCCGTAATGACCAGGGAAGAGGGCCGCAAGAAATACAGTATCCGCTCTCTTCATATCCAACCGAAGGTCTCCATTCTCGATCCGTCGGTCCTTTTTACTCTGGACCGGGCATATAGCGCCTATAGCGCCGTTGACGCCGTGATGCACATGCTGGAGGGTTATTTCAACAATACGGAACCAAACCCCAGCCCCTTGCAGGACGGAATGGTAGAGGGTTTGATGAAGACCATCATGGGGGCCACGGAAACTATCCTTCAAAAGCCGGAAGATTATGATGGCCGGGCCAATATGATGTGGGCGGCCACCCTGGCCTTCAATGGCTTGACTTCGGCGGGGATGGGGCAGATTGCCCTTCCTGTCCACATGATCGAGCACTCCCTGAGCGCCCTTTATGATGTGGCCCACGGCGCCGGACTTTCCATCGTCCTTCCCGGGTGGATGAAATCGCAGCTTCCAGGCAAGGCGGGTCGCTTCGCCAAATTGGCAAGAGAGGTATTCGGCGTCGTTGCGGAAGATGATGAGGTAGCGGCTCTGGCAGCAATTGACCGGCTTAAAAGCTGGTTTACCTTGATCGGCAGTCCCGTTTCCTTGGGGGAAGCGCAAATTCCTGCCGGGGATATTGAGATAATCGCCGAAAATGCCGCTGCCCTGGCCCAGGTCTGGGGGCTGAAAACGTACAGTAAAGAGGTGATTGCAGAGATCCTGGAACTGTGCGCATAAAGAGGGAGGCTTTAGAAGAACATAAAAAGAACAGGAATAACCCTCCCACTTGGAGAGAGGGATGGGACTGGGATTTATGTCTTCATTCCGAAAATTAAACCCATCCCCACCCTAACCCTCCCCTTGAAGGGGAGGGAATAATGATTAGTCATGTCAAATGCCTACTCCGTTAAGGGGGGATATCTTCAAACGTTTCATGAAGTCGTCTGCTGCGTCCGGTCCACGCAATAGACGTTCCGCTGGGCCGTCGGTGTGAGCAGGACATTCTGGATGTTGACGTGTGCCGGGGCGTTGATGATGAAGAAAACAGCCTCCGCCACATCTTCGGCGCTCAGGGGCATGAAGCCCTCATAAACCTTATCGGCGGCTTCCCGGTTGCCGTGAAAGCGGACCGCTGAGAATTCCGTATTCGCCGCTCCGGGGCAAACCATGGATACACGGATTGCCGTTCCGGACAGGTCGATGTTCATCCCTTCCGAAAGGGCACGGACGGCAAATTTGGTGGCGTTGTATACGTTCCCCTTCGGATAGACCTGATAGCCCGCAAGGCTACCCACATTAACTACATGCCCCCGGCCGGCCTTAATCATCATGGGAATGATGAAGCGGGAAACATTGAGGAGGCCCTTGATATTGGTGTCAATCATCCGGTCCCAGTCCTCGAAATTACCGGACTGAAGGTGATCGAGACCGGAGGCGAGGCCGGCATTGTTGATAAGAATATCCGGAATCAGACCCTGATCTTTCAGTTCTTGGGAAAAGACTTCCACCGCTGCTCTATCGCGAACATCAAGAGTAAACACATTTACTCCCACACGGCACCTTTCCGATAATTCCTGGCGGATGTCTTCAAGTCTGTCAAGGCGCCGGGCGGAGAGGATCAGGCTGGCGCCCGAAGCAGCAAATTTCTCCGCGCAGGCCCTGCCGATACCGGCGCTTGCCCCGGTAATGAGAATATGCTTTCCTTGAATTCGGTTTTCCATGGTCAACGCTCCTTACCCCATCCCCACCCTAACCCTCCCCTTGAAGGGGAGGAAACTAAATCTCTCGGGGTTATATTCCCCGAAGCTTGCTTCGTTCCTTGGGTCTTAGATACCCCGTAGCTTGCTGCGGGGTAGTTCATTGGTAATAATGACCGCATCGCATACCCTGGTAATCCCTTGGCTGGGAAGGTAACAATGACTAATAACGAGTTTATCTAGTAGTACCATATATAAAATTGCAGTCTGAATCCCGAAGACGGGGAAGGGCGTCATCTTTGGGGGATAGCAGGGGTGCTTCCACATGCCAGGGAATGTCGATATCCGGATCGTCCCAGACAATGCCCCGGTCCAGGGCCGCAGCGTATTCTTTGGTGACCTTATACGAAACGATAGCTTCTTCGCTCAATACGGAGAACCCGTGGGCAAAACCGGGGGGTATGTAGAGCATCATTCCGTTTATGGTAGAGAGTTTTTCTCCCACCCAGCGGCCGAAGGTCGGAGACCCCTGACGGATGTCGACGGCGACATCGAATATTTCTCCATAACACACCATTACGAGTTTGCCCTGAGCCATCGGTTCTTTTTGATAATGTAGCCCCCGGATGGCCCCATGTTTTGAATAGGAGAAGTTATCCTGAACAAAAAGTTCGGGAATGCCGGCGGTGATGAAATCGCTTAGCTTATAGGTTTCTGAGAAGTACCCCCGCTCATCGGGAAACTGTCTCGCTTCAATCAGAATGACCTCAGGTATTTCCAGTCGTGAGAATTTAAAGGGCATGGGATATTTTACCTCAACACTTCGGGGTTGATCAGATTGGGTGGCGTTTCACGCCGCAGACCGGCGAGGAGATTCCCGGCCGCCATTGCTGCCATTCTGGTCCGGGTCTCCAGGGTGGCGCTGCCCACATGGGGCAAGAGGAGAACCTGGTCAAGTTTCTCGAGACCGGGGGTTATGGCCGGCTCATTTTCATAAACATCGATTCCGGCGCCGGCAATGATCTCGTTTTGCAGGGCGCTGAGGAGGGCCTTTTCATCGACGACAGGACCGCGGGAGGTATTGATGAGGTAAGCAGTTGTTTTCATCAGGGCAAGCTCCTTTTCGCTGATGAAATGCCTTGTTCCCGAAGAAAGAGGTATATGGAGGGAGACAAAGTCTGATTCTCCCAGCAGATTGTTCAAGGTGACGTAACGGGCATTCAGCTCCTCTTCCTCGTCTTTATCCAGGGGATTTCTGTTGAAATAAAGGATTGGCATCTGAAAACCCCGGGCCCGCCGGGCGACGGCCTTGCCAATCCTTCCCATTCCGATGATCCCGAGGGTTTTCCCGGAGACATCCCGGCCCAGAAAGTGAAATGGCGCCCAGAAGCTGAAACGCCCTTCCCGAACCATCCGGTCGCCCTCGGCAATTCGCCTTGCAGAGCCGAGGATAAGGGAGAAAGCCAGGTCTGCCGTAGCCTCGGTCAGGACGCCGGGGGTATTGGATACGAGGATGCCCCGTCTGGTCGCCGCGGTGACATCAATATTGTTATAGCCCACAGCCATATTTGCAACCATGATCAGCTTGGGGGCATGCTCGAGAAGTTCCTCGTCGATGTCATCGGTGATCATAGACAACAATCCGACCTTGTCACGAATGGAATGAAGGAGTTTTGACCGGGGCATGGGACGATCTTCTGTGTGGCATTCCACTTGAAATTCCCTTTTCAGGGGCACCAGAACGGAAGCGGGTAGATTACCTGTGACCAGGATGGGCAAAAGTCCTTTCATCAGAAAATACCTCGACAACTAGTAGAATTAATTGGATTAATATTTTCCATCCCCTTCAAGGGGAGGGTTAGGGTGGGGATGGGTCTACGAAGCATTTTTAACCTCAAAACGCCATCTTTTCCAAGGGGCGGCGCTCGGGAACATAAACATGTTCAATGATATTTTCGTTCCATTCCCTGGATACATATAGATTGCAGTAGCAACTGCCGGATTCCGCCACGTCGGCGGCCCGGTAGGCACAGGGGCAAATGATGTCTTTGTCCTTTTCCCGATCCCCCGACGATAGACGACATGGACAGGACATATAACCGTAGCGCTCTCTATTGACCAGGAGATCGCTGAGGATTGCGAGTACCCAGGGTTTGTCTTTATTAAAAAAATAACCCTTTGGTTCCTGAACCTTTTTCATCGCATCATATAGTTGCTCGGCGTTCATTCTATCCCCAGCGCCTCCCGAAGGGCCTTTTCATTAAAACCGACGATCACCTTGTCGCCGATGACGATTGTCGGGAAAGAGCGGCTGGGATTGTATTTGATAACCTCATTGAGGACGAGTTGCTTTTCGTCACCTTCGAGAAGATCAATATCGGTAGCGTCATAGGCGACATTGCATTCGGAAAGGAATTTCTTTGTGGCTTTACAGTGACTGCATGTACTCAGGGTAAACATTTTGACAGTTGATGCCATGGGTTATCTCCTTATGATAAATGGTTAAGGCAATTCAAAGTCCACTACGAGAATGCTCTCGCAGAGGCTTCTGACCTTTTGAATTACGGGAATATGGTCGGTGTGGACCTGGTATCTTTTCAGGGAATCGAGGTCCGTAAAAGTGGCGATCAGCGCGAAATCGTAAGACCGCTCTGACTTGAGAATGTCCGGCCCGAATTCAAACCCCTTGATCTCATCAATTTTCCCGGGGAGTGATCCGATACCCATTCCCATATCTGCAACCTGCGCCGCGTCGACGCCCGCTTTGAATTTCATGAAGACAATGTGTCTCAGCATAGATCCTCCTTGTTTTATTATCAGAACAAACGTGTATGCATGCATATGCTAATTCATGATGGAATTCAATCAAAAATAGCCTCAGAGAGGTTTCCATTGGGGACATATCTCCGAGGACGCAGGCATAAAATTACTGCAGACAGCGGGACGTGTTTCATAGATGGAACAGGCAGAGTGATCTTCTTCCCACATCAGGAAAGGGCAGCCATGAAGATAACGTCCGTTGTCGGCAGAAATCAGATGGTCTCCTACCCACATGGCGTGTTCGTTTTCGATAACAGACATAATATCCGTTCGTCCCTCCCTTTGCCAACGAAGAATGTCTTCATCCCTGACATAGGCAATAAAGTCGGCGAGGCAGCATTTCCCGCAGCGGCGGCAAAGCTCACCGCAGGAAGAATTATTCAGGTCCATGTTTTTCTTTGCTGAGCAGGAGATATTCATACTTATAAAGATCCTCGATAAAATAACGGATGATTTCATCCTCGTCCCGCCATGGTGAAGGGGCCTTCATGATTGCCCGTAGCCTGGCCGTCATCTCGAAAGGGATAAAATCAGCGACCGGCCCCCGGATTATCTTGTAGCCATGGTAACGGCCTATCTTTTCAAGATGGGAAAACTGGATTGTAAATTCATCGTGGCCCTTGAGCATTATGCATTCAGGATTGTCCGACTTGGAAACGTGGATCAGGTCTTTGTATGCACCGGCGACCGCAGCTTCACAACTGTGCTCACTGAGGAAGATGAAGGGAACATTGGCGCAGCACAGCTTTTCCAGGGCCTTGAGGGCTCCGATATTTACATGGAAAACAGGCTGCAGAGGTTCCGAAAGCCCGTATTTGAAAAAGACATTCCAGACCGCCTCCAGATCAGGAGATAATGCTGTCGGGGAACCCACAAGAAAATCTCTCGTCAGGTCCGTGATGGTGGGATAGTCGCCGATATTTTCATTTAAGATGGCAAGGTCCACATTTTCAAGAACCAGCGAGGGTGTGTCCAGAAAGTCTTCTTCGCGGAAGGAAAAGTCGCCCGGGAATTTGCTTAACGCGTTCTTTTGCCGAGCGAGCAGGGGAGGGGAGATGTCAACCATCGTCACTTTTTGAAAGGGTTTCCGGCTCATGAAATCGTTTATTAAGTATCCGTAACCTCCTCCGATTTCGAGGATATGAATAATGCGGTCAAGCGGTAAAAGGTCGTCCAGGTAATCAAAGAGAAGATTTCCGTAGGATTCATTAATGTTGAGCGTTATGCGGCAGGGGCTGCGATAATCAGAGAGGGTGTTACAGAGGGTAGTCTCCCAACCGAGGGTGCGGAGGTCCTGGCGGTGATAATCTGCCGATGAATGAACCGTGAAATCCATATTAGTTTCCATAAAATTTAATTGTATAGAACGATCTTTTTCGACCAGTGTCAAGCACTTCGTGCATTTATGAAAATTAATATTGACAAATAATATCCCTTTCTATATGATAATCGACTTTCATCTATTAAGAAATGCGGGAAAATACAACTATGAAGAGAGATTTGAGCAGGATCAGGAATATCGGCATCAGCGCCCATATAGATTCGGGAAAGACTACCCTAACGGAGAGGATCCTTTTCTACACCAAGCGTATCCATGCCATCCATGAAGTCAAGGGAAAGGACGGCGTGGGAGCGACGATGGACTCCATGGAATTGGAGAAGGAACGGGGCATAACCATTGCGTCCGCTGCAACCTATTGTGAATGGGCGGGACATGAAGTCAACATTATTGATACTCCGGGGCATGTCGATTTTACCATCGAGGTCGAAAGATCTCTCCGGGTGCTGGATGGAGCGGTTCTTGTCCTTTGTTCGGTAGGGGGCGTGCAATCACAGTCGATTACCGTAGATCAGCAAATGAAACGATATCAGGTACCCTGTATTGCTTTCATCAACAAATGTGATCGCAGCGGGGCGAATCCAAGCCGGGTGATTGAACAGCTCCGGACAAAACTCGGTCATAACGCCGTAGCCATGCAGATGCCCATCGGTCTGGAATCTGATTTTCAGGGGATTATCGATCTCGTTGCCATGAAGGCACTCTATTTTGACGGTCCTCATGGCGAGGATATCAGAAGCGATGAAATTCCTGAGCAGCTCCTTGCTGAAGCCCGGCAAAAACGTGAAGAATTGATTGACCAGGCCTCCGCCTTTTCCGAGGAACTGACCGATGCCATTCTTGAAGAAAAGGAAATCCCGCCGGACATGATTATAGCGGCCCTTCGCAAGGGAACGCTGGAACGTCACATGACCCCGGTGATTATCGGTTCGGCATATAAAAATAAAGGCGTTCAGCTTCTTTTAAATGCGGTGAATCAATTACTGCCATGTCCGGATGAGGTTAAAAATACGGCCTTGAATCTCGATGACAATGAGGCCCCGGTAACATTAAACAGCAATCCTGAAGATCCCATTGTTGCGCTGGCCTTTAAGCTTGAGGATGGCGCCTATGGTCAGTTGACATATATTCGCGTATATCAGGGAACGATTGCGAAGGGGTCGACCATCGTAAACATCCGTTCCGGAAAAAAGATAAAGGTTGGTCGTCTGGTAAGAATGCACGCCGACCAGATGGAAGATATCGAAGCGATCCAGGCTGGTTACATCGGCGCCCTCTTTGGAATTGAATGCGCCTCCGGCGATACCTTCGTTTCTCCCGGCCTGAATCTTGCCATGACCTCCATGTATGTACCCGATCCGGTCATTTCCCTGGCTATTGAGCCAAAGGACAACAAGGCGCAGATCAACATGTCGAAGGCCCTGCAGCGTTTTACAAAGGAAGATCCTACTTTCCGTTGTCATGTCGATGGGGAAACAAATGAGACGATCATCGAAGGGATGGGTGAATTGCATCTCGATGTATATGTGGAACGGATGAGGCGGGAATATGGAGCCGAGGTAACAACGGGCAACCCCCGTGTCGCCTATCGGGAGACGATCACCCAGCGCGCCGATTTTAATTATATTCACAAAAAGCAGACCGGAGGCTCCGGGCAATACGGCCGGATAGCAGGCTATATTGAGCCTACCGCGGAAGGAGATTTTATTTTCGATAACCAGATCACCGGGGGCGCCATTCCCACCCAGTATATTCCGGCCTGTGAGAAAGGATTCCGACAATCTCTCGCCAAAGGCCCCAAGCTCGAATTCCCCATTACCGGTATCAAGGTAGCCATCAATGACGGGGCCTACCATGCCGTCGATTCGTCCGATATGGCATTCCAGGCCGCCGCCCGCGGGGCGTTCCGGGAAGCCTACCTAAGAGCCAAGCCCGTTGTTCATGAACCGATCATGAAGGTAGTCATTGAATCGCCGACGGAATTTCAGGGCGCGGTCATGGGACTTCTCAATCAGCGTCGGGGTATGATTGTCGGCGCCCAGGATGAGGGACACATGTGTGTTGTCGAGGCGCAGGTTCCCCTTGCGGAGATGTTTGGTTTTTCCACGGTGCTCCGGTCGGCAACCCAGGGGAAGGCACAGTTCACCATGGAATTTGCCCTTTACCGCCAGGTCCCCCAATCCATAGCTGAGAAAATCGCTGAGGACATGGCCGCGAAGAAGAAAAATGCGGCTTAGGTTAAGCAAGACATGGCAAAAATACTCGATCTTAGGAATAGGAGCATCGCTATGCTGAAAAAAGATCTGATTTTAAGAAATCCCCTGCGGCAAATGGGCTATGAAAATGACGACATTCTTCCGGAAGGAGGATTTGGTGCGGTCCTTGCCAGGGCCGGGGTGGGGAAAACAGCACTCCTCGTGCAACTGGCTCTAAACACGATGTTGCGAGGCAAAAAAGTCCTTCATGTCAGCCTCCTCGATCCGGTAAACAAGGTTGATCTCTGGTATCGCGAACTGTTTCGGCGCCTGGCCGTCCAGTACCAGATCGGTCAGATCCGGACGCTTTGGGAGGATATGCTGCCCCTCAGATTCATCATGACCTTCAAGGTGGAAGGGTTTAGCGTGCCAAGGCTCCAGGAACGCCTGAATGATCTCATGGAGCAGGGTATTTTTACCCCGGACATGATCATCTTAGATGGACTCGTCCTTGACGATACATCCAGGCCGGCACTTGATGCCTTGAAGGAAATGGTCGAAAAATTGAAATTACGGGCCTGGTTTACCGTTAACATTCATCGCCAGGTGAAAGAAGATGCCGACGGGCTGCCCAAACCTCTACTGCCGGCGGATGAACTCTTCGATGTCGCCCTGTTGCTGGTAACGGAAGGAAACGAAATGCACATCCGGGATCTGAAGACAGGTGATATCCCGTCGCCCCGTCCCGTTCTTATTCTCGATCCCGCCACTATGCTCATTAAGGAAAATGTGGCCGTAGCTTCATAAAACAGCTTTCAGTGCTGCCAGAAAAAGATCTACATTTTCCGGTCGGGCGGTATGTCCCATCAAACCGATGCGCCATATCTTCCCCGCTAGAGGTCCGAGACCACCCCCTATTTCAATCCTGTGCTCCGCACGCAGGCAGCGCCTGACCGCCAGCTCATCAATGCCGGCCGGGCATTTGACCGTATTGAGCATGGGTAGGCGAAAGGGGGCCTCCACCAGCATCTCCAAACCCATTTCCTGAAGTCCCTCCACAAGCTTGCGATGATTTTGCTCATGACGGATGATTACCTTGTCCAGGCCTTCCTCAACGATGAGCATCAACGCCTGATAGAGGGCGTAGAGCATATTAACGGGAGCCGTATGATGATAGACCCGGTTCTTTCCCCAGTAATTGGCGATCATGGAAAGATCGAGATACCAGTTTGGCACTTTCTTTCGGCGACGGTTAAGCTTTTCCACTGCCTTTTCCGAGAAGGAAAGGGGGGCAAGTCCCGGCGGGCAGGAAAGGCATTTCTGCGTGCCGCTGTATATGGCGTCGATCTTCCAGTCGTCCATGTTAACCTCGATGCCTCCCAGGCTGGTCACGGCGTCAACCAGATATATACATTCGGAACCTTCAAGCAGGGCGCCTATTTCCGCCACAGGGTTTCGCACCCCCGTGGATGTTTCTGCATGAACAACAGCAAGAATTTGGTAATCCGTTTGGCCAAGCTTTTTTGCCACCCCTTCCAGGACGACCGGAGTTCCCCAAGGGAACTCGACGACATCAACCTGGGCGCCAAGCCGGGAGGAGACATCTTCCATTCTCATGCCGAACACTCCATTGACAAGAATAAGGACGCGATCTCCCGGTTCCACAAGGTTGACGAAACAGGCCTCCATTCCGGCCGATCCGGTACCGGACATGGGAATGGTCATGTTGTTGCCCGTTTTCATCACCTGCTGTAAAAGTGATTTCAGTTCATCCATGATCTTCAGAAAATAGGGATCAAGGTGTCCCAGGGTTGGTTTGCTAAGGGCCGTATAAACCTCCGGGGGAACGCAGGAAGGTCCAGGTCCCATCAATAAGACATCTTCAATTTTATCCAGCAGATTACTCGTCATCTTAATACCTCCTGTCATTTTGCAATAAAGCCTCTCAGTACCCGGTATTGAAGGACACCTTGCACGGTAAGGATGGTCAACCCGGTAATGATAAGTATCATGCCCATGGCCTCAACGAAAGTAGGTCTTTCACCCAATTGGATGGCGGCGGCAATCATGCCGATGATGGGTGTGGCCAGGGTTCCCATGCTGGCCATACCGGCGGATAAGACTTTAAGAATGTAAAACCAAAGGATAAGGGCGAGGGCCTGACTGACAATGGAGCTGAATGTGAGGCCGATAATAAAGTATGGAGTCCATTGCACCGGGGGGCCGGGAACGATCATAGCGATAATGATCAGGGGAATACATCCGAAGAACATTTGCCAGGCTGTCAGGGAGATCAGATCGAAGGTAAACTTTCTCCACATGATTTTAGTCATAATTGCACTTCCGGCCCAGGCGATTCCCGACAAAACGGCGAGGGTGTTGCCCAAAATGCTTGACTGAAGATTCCAGGGTTCGAGAATAACCATCAGGCCTGAAAAAGCGAGAATAACGGCGATCCATTGGGCTCCGGCAAGATGCTCGGAAAGGAGGGGCCAAGCCAATATCAATACCCAGAAAGGCATTGTGTAGACCAGGATCGCGGTTTTCCCAACACCTCCATAAAAAAGGGCCAGGGTAACGAGACCTATACATCCCGTGGTCGAAAGGAGACCAAGGAGCATAGTCATAAATATTTCTTTTGGCGCCAGCGATTTTTGTTGCAGAAGGAGGATGGTAAAAAGACTCAGGGCGCCGATAAATGTCCGCAGGGCAGCAAAATCAACGGGGGATGCGTACCTCAGACATTCTTTCATGACCACCCAGTTGTAGCCCCAGATCCCGGAAAGGGTGATCAGGGCAAAGATGGCGGGTTTTAGATTGTTTAGTGAACGAGGACCACATATGCCGTTCATTGTCTGGCTGGAGTCACGTTACAATTAGTTGGTCTCGTCAGGGTGGCAATCACCACAGAGACCCTGTCGCTCTTTTCGTATTCGATTCCAGCTACATAACTCGAAACGTACATCGCAGAACCTCGTTCAACAAACATATATCTTCTCTTTGTGATCTTGTCAAGATATGAGAAAAAAGAGAAAAAAGAACGGCCCCTGATAAGATCTTGACAATTGCAGGCCAATCCATTAGCGTACAGCCGAAAATCGACCAGAAGAGGTTAAAGAGTATATGATGATCGGAGTGCTGATTACAACCCACGGCGGGCTTGGACACGAATTGATCAAGGCGGCGGAACTTATCAAGGGCCCCTTGAAGGGGGTTACCCATATCTCTGTTGATCAAACAAAGGGCTTGGAAGATATAAGAAAAGAAATCAGTACGGCAATAAAAAAGTTGGACCAGGGGAAGGGTGTGATAATTCTCACGGATCTCTTCGGGGGAACGCCCTCGAATATATCCCTTTCTTTCCTGAAAGAGGGCAAGGTGGAGGTAATTACGGGCGTCAATCTGCCAATGCTTCTCAAGCTTACTGATGTTCGGGAAAATATGGCCCTACGTGAATATGCCATTTTTATTAAAGAATATGGCATCAAGAATATTTGCGTAGCCAGTGAAATACTCAACAAAAAGATAGGCGCCTGATCCTATGGATTGCGTCCTCGTAAGGGTCGACAATCGTCTCGTCCATGGGCAGATCATCGAAGCGTGGATCCCCTTCCTGAAGGCTACCAGAATCATTGTCGTCGATGATGAGGTTGCCAGCGACTTCTTCAGGGAAACGGTCATTAAAATGGCCGTACCCAGCGATGTTGAGGTGAGGATCCATAGTATCGAAGATTTTGTAAAATCCAACGCCGTGCAGGAGAATGATAGTAATGATCGCGTGCGATCCATTGTCCTGTTCTCGAACGTATGGGATGCCGTGCGCGCCTATGCCCTTGGATTTTCATTCGATAAATTAAATATCGGCAATATTTACAATGACGAATGCCGGCAGAAATTGTCGGCCTGTGTTTTACTCAGCGATCAGGACATTGCCAGCATTCAGAGTCTCTTGCAGCGGGGCGTCCGGGTGGAGATGCGACGAATCCCAAGAGAACGCCCCCTGAATATCGCCGAGGCATTGAAACCCCTTCTGTAGAAACATTTATCGACAAAATATTATGGTTCTAAAAGTGGTCATGGTTTCTATCATCGGAGGTTTCCTCTGTCTTGATCGGACATGCCTGCAAATCATGATCTCACGGCCGGTCGTGATCGCGCCGCTGACGGGATTTCTCTTAGGCGATGTCCTGACCGGACTAAGTATCGGGGCCTTCCTGGAGCTGCTCTGGATAGACAAGCCGCAAATCGGCATCGCTGTCCCCCCCAATGATTCCCTCCTCGCGGTAATGATCGTATCCTCCCTGCTCCTGACCGATAACCAATACGAACAGACCCGCCGTGAGGTAATGGCCTTTGCCTTCTTACTGTTCATGCCCCTCGGTTATGTCACCCAAAGAATGGATACGGCGCTTATTCAGTCAAATGAGATTCTTTCTGAAAAAGCGCTTCAGGCCGCCAAAGAAGGCGACATCAATGGGATCAGCAGACTACATATCTTTGCCATTGTAAAAACCTTTGCCGCTTATTGTGTTTTTTTGTTCTTTTCCATAACCATCGGCGTCATGATTATCGAAGCAGCTTTTCCGCGCCTCCCGGTATTTGTGTTAAAGGCAATGGGATTGATGTATGTTATCATTCCGGCGGTTCTTATCGCCGTATGCCTGAATACGGTAAAGTTGCGCCGTACCATCCCCATCTTCTGCGCCCTCTTTCTGGCGACAATTATTATTATTGAACTGATCCATGCCTTCTAAGCTCCGTATCCGGCAGATGGAATTGGCCGATATAATAGGGATAAGCGAAATCGAAGCTAGATCCTTTCAAGTGCCCTATAGCGCCGCTATCTGGGAAAGAGAATATGGTAACTCCCTTTCCCAAACCATCGTCGCCGTGAATGATTATCGTACGGAAGCTCCGGAATTGCGGGGCTATCTTAATTTCTGGCTTATTATCGACGAGGCGGAAATTCATCGGATTGCCGTGAAAGATGAATACCGACGTTCCGGCGTCGCCGGTGCGCTCCTTCATGAGATGTTCAAGGTCCTGCAGGAAAGGGGAATCGTATCCGTACATCTGGAAGTTCGGGAATCCAATCATGGCGCTATAAAATTATACGCAAAATTCGGATTTATGATAAAAGGTCGTCGGCAGCGTTACTATCAGGAGACGGGAGAGGATGCCCTCATTCTGGAGGCCGATGTGAAGATTAGAAATACCCTTGAATCCCCCTTTCCCAAAGGGGATCTTTAAAAAAGAAACAAATTTTAGTCCATGACATTGAGAAAAATATCATCCACCATGTGGACAGGAAGCATAATCTTTAATAATCAGCCCGGCCCGCAGCATCTCCATATGGCGGTTCGTCTACCCGCGGAGTTTCAAGACCCCATTCCCGGACAATTTGTGATGATCCGGCCTATCGGAGCAGGTGTACCGCTACTTTCAAGACCCCTTAGTATCTACAATTTCGTTCGGTATCAGAATCATGTGACTCTGGAATTGTTATATCGGGTCGTGGGGCGGGGAACGGAACTTCTCTCCCAGTTGCCCCCGGCAGGGGAGGTGAAGATTCTCGGTCCCTTGGGGAGCGGCTTCCGCATCGAAAAAGCAAAGTCCAAGCGCATCCTCCTGGCCGGAGGCATGGGTGTGGCGCCGATCACTTTCCTTGCTCAATATCTAGAGCGCCAGGTTACCGGGAAAAATGAGCTGAATATCTGTCTGGGTGCGAAAAACTGTGCAGAAATCGTCGGCGTAGAGCGGATAAAGAGTATCCCGGGATTGTTGAACATTTCCACGGACGATGGGAGTCTGGGAAGTTGCGGGCTCGTAACTGATTTGCTGCCGGGGATTACACAGGAGTGTGATCCCGGCAAAACGATGATTTACGCCTGCGGACCTATGGCCATGCTGAAAGCTCTTGCCAAACAGTTGGCCCCGACGGGTATCCCCTGCCAGGTATCCATCGAGGAGCGGATGGCTTGTGGTGTGGGTGCTTGCCTAGGCTGTGCCGTTGCCGTTCAAAATCGGCGGGGAATAAGAGAACAGAAATCAGTCTGCAAAGACGGACCGGTCTTCAATATTCAAGATGTTTGCTGGGATCAACTATGACGCCATCGCGAAAAGTCACCTTTACCGTCACCCCGGCGGAAGCCGGGGTCCAGACACCATCCCGCCGTAAGCCGGGAACCAAGAATAATAAGCTTGTTTCCGGCCTTCTCCGCAATGACAAAAATGGTTACGATAAGCAAGGGATGCTCACCGTAGAAATCGGGCCGCTGAAGCTGAAGAATCCCGTAATGACCGCGTCAGGAACCTTCGGTTATGGCGAAGAGTATGCACCGTATGTGGATCTAAACCGTCTCGGAGCTGTCATCGTCAAAGGATTGTCGTTGAAGCCGCGCCAGGGCAATCCTTCACCACGCATCATGGAAACGCCTTCCGGCATGCTCAACGCCATCGGTTTGCAGAATGTCGGCGTTAAAAGCTTTATAAGGGACAAACTGCCCTATCTGCGGCAATTCGATACCGCAATCATTGCCAATGTCTATGGGGAAACTATTGAGGAGTATCTCCGGGTAAGCGAGATCTTGACGGCAGCGGATGGCGTACATGCCCTGGAAATCAATGTATCCTGTCCCAATGTAAAAAAAGGCGGTGTCGCCTTTGGAACGGACCCGGATATGATCGCGGAAGTGACGGCGAGGGTGAAGGATGTTACCAATCTACCCGTGATCATCAAACTTTCTCCCAACGTTACTGACATTGTTGTCATGGCGAAAGCGGCGGAAGCCGCCGGGGCCGATGCCGTATCGCTGATCAATACGATTACCGGTATGTCTGTCGATATCGAGAAAAGAATCCCCCATCTGAAAAATGTTACCGGAGGCTTGTCCGGTCCGGCCATCAAGCCGATCGCCCTGAGAATGGTCTGGCAGGCGGCCAGTCAGGTGCACATTCCCGTTATCGGCATCGGCGGGATCATGACCGCCGCTGACGCCCTGGAATTTTTCATTGTTGGAGCCCGGGCGATTCAGGTAGGGACGGCTAATTTTGTAGAACCACGGGCGACCATAAACATAATCGAAGGCATAGAGGCATTTGTGAAGAGACATCATCTCGTTGATATGGATGAGCTTGTGGGGTCATTGAAAATATAGAATCCTTGGGGGATGGGGTAATTTGATGGAGTGAGATCTTTGCATAACAGCGGGAAAATGGTTCGCAAGCAGCGAATCAAATGTTTTTCGCCGTTCCGAGATTGGTCTTAACGTCTCGTAATTAATCATAAGTATATGCATACTTACCAGAAGCGAAAAAGATTTTTGAGCGGCGGCGAAGCCATTTTTCAAAGGTCTCGGAGTAGGAATTGAATGAGGAGAATAAAACGATGGCAGGATATGAGGTCATTGGCGAAGGAATTTATCTGATTGGCGGCCCGAACATTTCACGATCTGAGGACGCCACGGTTTTCGTTGTCGACTTTGCCGGCGACCTCATCATGATCGATACCGGGGCCGGACGGAGCTCCCGCATTCTCGAAGATAATATTCGCGCTGCCGGCCTGGACCCCCATAAGATCAGCCGCCTGGTCTTGACGCATTGCCATATCGATCACATCGGTTCTGCCCCTTATTTCCGCAGGGAATTTGGATGCAGAATTCTTATCCACGAGGAGGACGCGGAAGCCATTGAAACGGGTGACCCGATACGGACGGCGGCAAACTGGTACGAAACGGATTTCCCGCCCACGAAGATCGATGAAAAACTGAAAGGCGATGAGGGGGAGTTGATTTTTGGTAATGACAGCCTCCATTGGCTCCACACGCCGGGACACACCCCCGGTTCTATCTGTCTTTATCTCGACCGGGACGGGCAAAGGATTCTTTTCGGCCAGGATATACATGGGCCGTTTATGCCCAGCTTCAGATCGGATATTGAAAAGTGGCGGGAGTCGATGGAGAAGCTGCTGCTTTTAAAGGCGGATATCCTCTGTGAGGGGCACTTCGGTATCTTTCAGCCCCAAGAGCGTGTAGCGGGATATATTAACAAGCATTTGCGTCAGAACAGCTAACGGCTTCGTAAAAAGTCCGGATGCTGCGATGTACGATAAGAGAGCTTTGCATAACCGTAGAAAAATGGTTCGTAAGCAGCGAATCAAATGTTTTTCGCCGTTCCGAGATTGGACTTAACATCTCGTAATAAATCATAAGTATATGCATACTGACGGGAAGCGAAAAAGATTTTTGAGCTGCGGCGAAGCCATTTTTCAAAGGTCTCGACAAGTACGCCTCATTCCTCGGGCTCCGGGAGCGCAAACCGGAAACCTGCTCAAGCAGGGCGACGGGGCGCTTTTTAGAAAACAATGAGTCATTACCGGTGCGCGCCGCCAGGCAAGTACATTGCGCGCCTTGCCTGCGGATCTTTTTACGAAGCCGTCGATTATGGCCAATTATTCAATTTTTTACTGTTTCATTAACGGTTGACGCCCTCTAATTCAAGAGTCCTGTCATTCCCGCGCAGGTTGGAATCAAAGCCCTTTTCCATAGAGGCGCAGACAGGCATCGACGACCTCGGGGTCGTAGAGAATTCCCCGGTTATGCCTTAGTTCCTCCAAAGCCTGATCGATGCCCAGCGCTGCCCGATAGGGTCGGTGGGAAGACATGGAATCGATAACGTCAGCTACGGCGATAATTTTTGCCTCCAGGCAGATTTGATCTCCCGACAACCCATGGGGATATCCGGAACCATCCATACGCTCGTGATGCTGCAAGATGATGGGGGCAATAGGAACGGGGAAATCGATATTCTTTAAGATGACGTGTCCCATTTCCGGGTGAGACTTGATCAGATTGAACTCCATTTCGCTCAATGCGCTGGGCTTACTGAGGATTTCAGCGGGAATATAAATTTTCCCGATGTCGTGGATCTCAGCACTGATCTTGATGATATCCGTCTGTTCCTTGGAAAGATCCATCGTCTGGGCAATTGCTTCGGAGATCCTGGCAACGGCGCGCTGATGTCCGGCCGTATAGGGATCCCTCATTTCAACCATGGCGGAAATGGTGGCGATAATGCCACTCATCATGCGCTTTAGTTTTTTGATATTATCTTCCAGCGAAATCTTATTAAGGACATGATCATTGACATCATGGGTGACCACGACGGCATGGGTGATCTCCCCGTCTGCTGATCTTCGGTAAGGGTAGTAACTCACATCATAGTGACGCAATCCTCCCCGGTCAAACTCAAAAGATTCCTGGTAGGAAACCTCCTGTCCGGAGAAACAACGGTCCAGATGCGATTTGATGATGCCGGCCGACGACTGTCCCCAGATCTCCTGGACGGTCTTGTTGAGGATCTGATCGGGGCTCTTTTTATGAGCAATGCAGTACGAATGGCTTACCGCTTCATACCGCTGATCTCTATTGATGAGGGTCATGAATTCCTGAGCCGTGTTCACAATAAAGGCATACCTTCTCCACATCTCCTGTGTTTCCTGTAGGGACGCTTCGATTTGTTTTCTTTCATTGACCTCCCTGGCGAGGGCCTCACTTTTTTCTCTCAGCAACAGGACCTGCTGCTCCAAGCGGTGGTGAAGAACAGTATTCTTCAAGGCAAAATTAATTGTTGAAAGCATGCCCGAAACCGTCTGGAGATCTTCTTCAACAAAGGGATTAGAATCATCGTTACGAACGAGGAGAAGGACGGCGGTAATATCATCTTCGTTAATCACCGGGATGGAAAGGGTTGACTTCTTGGCCAGACCGATAGTTGCCAGCTGGGGTTTCATTTTTAAGATAGACAGGCGGGCCTGGCATTCGAGGTCATAAGTCAAGGTTTCTTTATCAGGCTGTCGCGCAAGTCCATCCCCATGAAGAAGTTGAAGAGGAAGGTTATTTTCTATAAAAAAAACTACCCCGAAGGACGCATTGGCAACGCTTTGAGACCTGTCGGCGAGAGACTCCAGTAAATTTCTGATATCAATAACGTTATTGGCTAGCTCGGAGAGTTCCTTGATGGCGAGGAGTTCATTTACCCTGCTTTTCAATTCAGTTGTCGTTTCCTGAAACTTGAGAAAAAGACTTTGAAATGAATGACTGATATCGTTTAGTTCCGACATACCGGCCTGGTTGTCCAGTGCGCTTTGGAAATTGAATCCCGATGCGGCTTGTTCTGCGATCAAAGATACCTTGATTATCCGATCAAAGATCTGCCGTAAAATGATGAGGCCCGATAAAACCACAAAAAGGATCATAAGATAGGCGATAATATGCTCCGTGTCGGCAAAAGCCTCTTTCGTATAGATTATATACGTGAGAATGGAAAACGGCAGGATGAATACGAGCGCCTGAATGATAACCAGCTTGTATTGAAGGCCTTTACCCTCAATGCTTATCCTTCCTAGAACCGATGTAGGCATAACCAGGACTCCTCAAAGATGATGTTCTCGCAAATTGCCTTGAATATTCATGCCCAAAGACCTTCCCTCAAGGGGAGGGGAGAGCATGGGTTTCTTACGTCGCGTTCATGAATAACAAAAATAGAATAATTTATAAAGAAATATTTAGTAAGTTAGCAATAGGGGATATGTTTCAGATCAGGGATTGGATCTCGGCAATCTTTTTTTCAAGACGTTTTCCCGATACGGGAAAAGGAGTCTTCAGTTCCTGGGCGAAGAGGGAAACTTTATACTCTTCGATCAGCCAGAACAGCTCGTCAATGGCGGCTTTTTTTTCGGCTGATGTCAGTGAGGAGATATCATTTTTGAGGGTTTGCCACTCAGTGGTGAAAGACTGAATTTCCCGTGTTCTGTCCAACGCCTTTTCGAGGTGAAAAAGTCCTCTTCCGGCGCGAATTTCCAGGGCGCAGATGTAGCGTCTCAATTGCGATATCCTTTCGTGGGGATAGATCTCGAGAAAATCATGGGGAAGAAGGGCTGTGAGTTCCTGCCGTAATTGGCAGAGATAGGACACGGCCAATCCATGGGAACGGTTCTCTTTGTCAAGGCGGTTCAGGGTCTGCAGGGCCTGGAAATTAGCCTCCAGAACCGGCGTTGCCAGACGCAGGGCCTCCTGCCCCTGGGGGACAATTTTTGCACGTGATATTTTTGCGTGTTCGATAAAAAGTTCCACATATCTTATATATACAAAGAATAAATCATGGATTACTTTATTGTAAAGAATCCTGGCGACTGCCTTCATTCCCCCAAACATCTCCGCCCATATTTTCATATTTCCTGTTGGGACCAGAGTTTTTTTCAAATACTTTAAATCCCCGTCAAAGTATTTTTCATAAAGGGCAGCCACCCCGGAACGGTGGGCGGACTCGGCTTCCGGAAGGGTAGGGAAAAGACGTAGATTGATGCGTCCTTCGACAAACTCCAGGGCAGGGAAGGCGACACCAGCCGGCTGACCGGGATCCCCCAGGGGGACGGATTCCGGCAAGTCACCGAAATCCCAGGTGGTGATGTTTTCACGTTCCCATGTTTTGCGTGCTTTTTGGAATGTATCCGATTGGATCTGACCAAGAAACTGTTTATGCAAACTCGTTATGTCCCGACTGCTGGCCAGGGTTTGCCCCTTTTCATCGGCGACAACAAAGCGCATCTTCAGTTGGTCCGGCAGCTCCGTAAGGGGCCACGCGGCAGGAGGGACGGTGACGCCGAATTGTTCTTTTAAAATCCGGCCGAGAACAAGGGGCAGATTCTGCCCGGTCATAGTATTCTTGACGTCTGCTGCTGACTCAACAGCGCATGGCAATCCCCCCTTTCCCTCATTTAATAAAGGGGGAATAGAAGGATTGCCCCCCCTTTGGTAAAGGGGGGATGGGGGGATTTCCATGTTAAGATGCATGATAAGCGTGTCCGCTACAGTTTTTAAGGGCGGCAGCTGCTTGCGATAAAGCTTGGGGAGTCCCTTGACCAGGGAATGGACCTGTTCGGGAACCAAACCGGGGACCGCCATTTCAAAGGAATGGGGGGAAAGGGATGTAATGATGGAAGCGGGAATTTCTGCAGTGACGCCGTCTTCGGATTTTCCGGGAGTAAATCTGTAGGTCAGGGGAATGCGGACCCCATGGACAACCGCCTCATCAGGCCAGGCGCTCAAGGCCTCTGTATCCGGCGCTTGCAGAAGAATATCCTCTTCCTCCATCCGGAGAAACTCTTCGCCCCCCTGTTGACGGATATATTTCTGGAAGGTACGTTCGTCATGAATATTTGGGAGCTGTCGGCGGTAAAAACCAAAGATGGCCTCTTCGTCCAGGAAGACCCCCTGACGGCGGAGCTTGTTTTCCATGATCCGGACCTTTTCGATGACTTCATCGTTATGATGCAAGAAGGGGTAATCCCTTTTCGTGGCTCCTTGCATGAGCCCTTCGCGTATGAAAATATCGTTGGCGGCGGCGGGATCGATCCGCCCATAGGAAACTGTTCTCCGGGGGATGATCAAGAGCCCGAAGAGACTCACCTGAGCGAAGGCCTGGACTTCTCCCCGTTCTTTGCTCCAGTGGGGCTCGGAATATGTTGTCCGACAAAGTGGACCGGCGACTTCCTCGATCCATTCCGGTTCGATATTTGCCACGGTCCGGGCATAGAGTCGCGATGTCTCCACCCATTCCGCGGCAACAATCCATTGACCGCCCCGCTTGAAAAGTCCCGAACCTGGAAAGATCATCGCCTCCTTGCCTTTGGGGGCGGTGTAGAAATTCTTCTCCTTTTTCATGGCGATACCGGAAAGAAGGCCGCTCAGAATCGCCTTGTGGATGGTTGCATATTTATCTTCATCATGAGTTAAATCTTTAGATCGGCGCTGCTTCATCTCTTCCGCGACAATGATATCTATTTGGCGATGGAGATCCAGCCATTCCCGCATCCGCCGGTAAGACAGAAAATGCTCCCGGCAGAATTTCCGCAGTCGGCCCTGAGATTTCTCCTTTCCCCCCGCTTCTTGATAAAAGTTCCAGATCCGCAGCAAACTTGCAAAGTCCGAGGCCGGATCCTTGAAACGGGCGTGCATTTGGTCCGCCTGGGCTGCTTTCTCCTGGGGACGCTCCCGGGGATCGATAGTGCTCAGGGCGGCGGTGATGATCAAAATTTCCTCGCGACAGCCTCGTTTCATGGCCTCGATGATCATCCTCGCAATGCGCGGGTCGAGGGGCAGGCGGGCCATCAGGCGGCCGATATCGCTCAGGACGGGCTTCTCCTCGATCTGGACGGCGCCGAGTTCCTTTAATATTTCCATGCCGTCGGTGAGCTGTTTCCTGGCCGGGGGATCGAGGAAAGGGAAGGTGAAAACATCCCCGATGCCGAGATGGAGCATGCGCAGAATTACTCCGGCCAGATTGGCGCGGATGATCTCCGGCGGGGTGAAGGCGGGGCGGGTCAGGTAATCGCTTTTATCGTAGAGGCGGATGCAGACCCCGTTACGAACCCGGCCGCAACGCCCCTGCCGCTGATCGGCACTGCTCCGGGAGATGTTCTGGATGGGCAGGCTGGCCGTACGCGTCCGGGGATTATACTGGGCGATCCGCGCCAGGCCCGTGTCAACGACATAGCGGATATTCGGGATGGTAATGGATGTTTCCGCCACATTCGTGGCGACGACAATCTTTTGCTGCGCCGAGGGCTGGAAAACCCGTTGCTGCTCTGCCCAGGTCAGGCGGGAAAACATGGGCAGGATCGTCATGTTCTTTCCAAAACGACGGGTAAGCAGTTCGCAGGTCTCCCGAATGTCCTGCTCCGTAGGCATGAAAATCAGGATGTCTCCCTGGTCGCGGTCCCCGGCGATGGCCTCTACCGCTGCAATTGCCGCCTCAACGTGTGATTCAGTGTCTCCATCATTATCCTCACCTTCAGAGGCAAGGGGACGGTAGCGCGTCTCCACGGGATAGAGCCGCCCGGAAATCCGGATGATGGGCGCCTCGTTGAAGGCCTGGGAGAATTTTTCCGTATCGATGGTGGCCGAGGTAATGATGACTTTCAAGTCCGGGCGCCGGGGGAGGATTGTCCGGAGGATGCCGATGATGAAATCGATATTGAGGCTCCGCTCATGGGCCTCATCGACGATAATGGTGTCATAGCGGCGCAGGATGCGATCCCCCTGAGCCTCCATAAGCAGCACGCCGTCCGTCATCAGCTTGATATAGGAATGGAGCCCCGCCTTTTCATCGAAACGGATCTTGTAGGCGACGGATTGACCGATCAGTTCACCCAGTTCTTCGGCAATACGCTGGGCGACGGTAATCGCCGCCACCCGCCGGGGCTGGGTGCAGCCGATGAGCCCCCTGATTCCCCGCCCTGCGTCCAGGCACATCTTGGGGATCTGGGTCGATTTCCCGGACCCTGTTTCCCCCGCAATGATCAGTACCTGATGCTTCCTGATCGCCGCCACGATTTCCTCTTTCCGGGCGGTGATGGGCAGTTGCGCAGGATAAGAGGTCTCGGGCGCCCGGGCCTGACGTTCTTGCCATTTATTTTGCGGCGTTGAGGGCTTTCGTTTCATGACGTCCCTATTTCATAATCGAAAAGGTTCTGTCAATGATCTATGCGCCTGATCTTGAAACATATCAATAAACCCAGGATCTCAACACCGGAATGAAGTTGTTCTCACGGTTGAATTTCCTTGCTAATTCCTGGAATTTGAGTATCATACTTTATAGACAAATCTATCAATTCACTCGGATCAGGAGGATATTCAATCATGGTCGACGCCCCAAAGTATGAAAAAGGCAAGCTCTACGATATTTCCATCATCGACTTCCACAGAAACCCCGATCAACCTCGTAAATATTTCGATACGGAAGCACTGGAGGAGTTGGCCGCCTCCATCAAGAAGCACGGCATCCTCCAGCCCGTACTTTTCAATCCCGATCCCGGCGATCAGGGCTGGCTGACCATTGTCGCCGGTGAGCGGCGCATCGAGGCGGCAAAAATTGCGGGAGTAAATATAATTCCCTCCCTTATGGTCGAGGGGAATACCGATGAAATCGCCCTGGTAGAGAATCTTCAGCGGAAGGACCTCATGCCTGTCGAGGAGGCGGAGGCCCTGGATCGGATGATGAAGAACCACAACTACAAGCAGGAAGACCTCACGGGAATTGTCCATAAATCCCAGCCGATGATCTCCAAAATCCTTTCCCTGAACCGCCTTCCTCAAAAGATCCGTGACGAGTGCCGCAGCGATCCGACGGTACCCAGGGCCGTTCTCATCGCCATTGCCCAGAAAAAACAGGAACGGGCCATGATGCGCCTCTACAATGAATATCGTGAAAAGACATTGACCCGTGAGGGGATCAATAAGGAGGCCGCTGACCGCAAGGCTAGAACGGCCAGTCAGTACGCAAACCTGATCGACGCCTTGGACAAACAGTTGTGCGCCCTGGACCGGAACAACTGGACGGAAGACGACAAGGTTCTCCTCCGGGACACCCTTGTCAACCACCGGGATACGGTGGAGAAACTCCTGGATTCGGAGCAGGCGACTCCTCTGGCGGCAGCGGCAAAATCGCGGGCATTGGCGTGAATAAGCGAATTATAACATCATGTTAAGTCGTATTCCTCGGGGAATAATTATTTTAATTGGTCTAATCAAGAGGAGAATAAAAGGTAGTTGAAGAAAAAGAAGGATAGATAACTTCATGTAATCATTTGTAACACCCTTGATCTCCGAATAAGGAGCTTTTTATGCCGTTACTCACTATTTATTTTCAGCTCCATCAGCCGTTCCGGCTCCATCCGGACCGGGACAAATTTCTCTGGGAAGATAAAAACCGGGAGATATTCTGCAAGGTGGCGGAGAAGTGCTATCTCCCCGCCACGTATCTTTTTACCGAGCTGCTCCAGGCGTATCCCGAGTTCAAGATCACCATGAGCATGTCCGGGGTCTTTCTCGAACAGGCGGAAAATTACCAGCCCGAGGTTATCAAGGCCCTTCAGGGTCTCGTCGACGCCGGCAAAGAGCGGGGACAGATCGAGTTTCTCGACGAAACCTACTACCATTCCCTGACGAGCCTTTTTCAGGACCCGGAAAAGAGGGAGTTTCGCGACCAGGTTTCTCTCCACCGCGACAAGATGCGCCGCCTTTTCGGCTTTTTCCCCACGGCTTTTCGCAACACCGAATTGATGTACAACAACAATATCGCCTCTGTTGTCGCGGACATGGGCTATCGGGCTATCCTTTGCGAAAAGCGGAACGACATGTTCATGAACGAGCAGGTCCCCATCTCTCCGAACGCCGTCTTCCGTGCCCGGGATTTGAATTTGCTGGTCCTGCCGCGACATCGGGAACTCAGCGACGATGTGGCCTTCCGTTTTCCCCACCAACCCGTGACGCCGGAAAGGTACGCCTCCTTTATCTCCAAGATTGATGGCGAGGCGGTACTCCTTGGTTTTGACTATGAACATATCGGAGAGCACATCTGGGAAGATAAAGGTATTTTTGACTTTTGGCGAGGTCTCCCCGAGGCGCTCCGTCAATATCCCGCCATCGTCATGGCCAATCCAACCGAGATTGCAGACAATTTCAAGGACGCTACCTGTCCGGATGTGGATATCGACGGATTGGCCACATCTTCCTGGGCCGACGCCAACCGGGATACTTTCGGGTGGCTGGGAAACCTGACCCAATATGAGTTATTTCAGGATATCGAGGCGATGGAGAACGACGCCCGCCGGGCGGGGACAGAAGAGATGACCCGCTGGCGACATCTGACGACATCTGATCATGTCTATTTCCTCCATGAGAACATCGGGGAAGATCATGCCGTTCACGCATATTTCAATCCCTACGGAGGATCCATCTCTCAGCCGACCTATATCCTGACCCGCAAGATCGACCAGTTGCAGATCGCCATCCAGCGCTTCGAGGTGATCAAGAGAAAAGAGAAAACCGCCATTCTTATCATTACCCCGGAGACAGGACACCTACCGGAGGAGATGGGCGAGCTGGCAAAATACATCTCGGGGAAAAGCGGCGGTTTGGGAGAGGTGGTTTCCGCCCTATGCGAGGGCATGACCGAGCGGGGGATCCATGTCCATCTGGCGACACTGAACCTCAAACGACGGTTTCAGCGGGAAAGCATGCTTGATGAAAGGGAGTGGCGGGAGATTCGCTACCAGATAGATCCGAAAAGGATTCATTTGGTAAGTTCCGCCGTGTTTGCCGACAATCTCAATGCCTATGCCGGTAATCCCCTCCTGACGGCCGCCGAATTTCAACGGGAGATCATCAACAATGTCATAAAAACCGTCCGGGCGCAGCACCAGGGCAAACTGATCATCCATTCTCATGACTGGATGGCGGGAGGCGCCATTACGGCCTACGCCCGGGAAACGGGCTTGCCGGTCCTGCATACGGTTCATAACGTCTTTACGGCCCATCTTCCAATCGAGTTTCTGGGGGGGGTCAATCTCAATAATTTCAACAAGCATCTCTTCTTGTCTGCAGAGCATGGCAGAGTTTGTGTGGATTGTCAGGCCACCGCCATCAAGAATGCCTCCATGATAAACTTTGTCGGCGAGCGGTTTCTCAAAGAGGTTGTGGACGACTACTTCATTGATCGACATATAATTCCGCCGAGTGTCCGCCAGGAAGTGAAAGCCAAATATTATCATGACGCCGCGCGGGCGATTATCAATGCCCCGGCGTCAAACATGTATCCCGAAAACTGTCCCCATCTGGTCAGACAGTATGGCCCCAATGATGACATTTTGACGATAAAAGCAGAAAATCTTATGGAGTTTCAGCGGCTGATGGGACTGAATATAGACCGTGACGCCATACTATTTTTTTGGCCCGCCCGTCTCGATCCCGTCCAGAAGGGGGTTGAATTGCTGGAAGTAACGGCTCAGCACTTTGTCGATGCCCATCCGGACGTCCAGATTGCCATTGTCGCCGATGGGGTGGGAAACGACCGCACCCATGTAGATATTCTGGGTCGGATCGCCTATGCCTCCCAGGGGCGGATCGCCTACCATCCCTTTGCGGAAGGCATCTCTATGCTTGGTAATGCGGCGGCCAATGATGTCTTCGGCGCTTCATTATACGAACCCTGCGGACAGATCGATCAGGTGGGTAACCTCTTCGGCGCCACTGCTACAAATCGTGATACCGGGGGCTATCATGACAAGATTCGTGAATTGAGACTGAAGGAAGACGGTTCCCCCCAGGATGTCGGGAACGGCTTTCTGTTCCTGGATTATGATCCGGGTGGGCTCTGGTATGCCTTGCAAAAAAGCCTGCGTTTCCATCGCAAACGCAGGGAAATAAGAGAAATGCAGCTCAAGCGGATCATGCGGGAAGCCCGGGAAAAGTATGATCTGGGAAATATGATCGCCGAGTACATCCGGATTTATGAGCGACTTAATGGCGATCAGCCGCTCATCTGATATAGAACCGGAATTTCAGCGTCTCCAGCCTAAATCCAGATTCAGGCTCTTCGGGGCCTCGATAGCAACGCCTGTAGATACAACCTTTTTCTCACCCGCCGGGATATCCAGCAGCCAGATCTGGCTGGTCGGGCTACTTTCCGAGGCCTCCGGATTGTTTTTTAGGGTGATTTTTATCCGTTCATCCCGGGATTGGGGCAGGGGCTCCTCCATACGGACCCTTATCGGATAATTACGTCCGTTAGCGATTTCGGTCCGCCATTCCCAACGGTAGGTCTGCTTGTCGGCAAAAAAAGACTTTTCCCCGGCGGCCTGGCTAAGCAGAACTGATGATGCCTTGATTAAAGGATCGGCGCCGAAATAGATGGTATCTTCCCGCCCCGTCAGGGAGAAGGGTCTTTTCCCGACCAGGGCGCCGTCGATCATGAAAGACGCCGTTCCCCGGGGGATTTCCTTGTCTTCCTGAAACTGAACGGCCCCGCGGATAAATGTCTGGTCCCCCTGGGCTGGTCTTGCCAGGTAGGTGAATTCAACGGGCCATGTTTCTTCCTGGACCTGGAGGCGTTGCTTGCTGCCCGCATTGAGAGATCGCTTTCCCAGGTTCCACACGTGAAAGGAGCTTTCCCTGCTCAGGCTGGGCGCCGCATTGGGACTGGCGGCAAGGGCCAAGGGTTCTGCCGCCTCATCGCTCATTTTTTCCTCCATTACCCGGCTGCGCTTGGCTTTGTAGATCACCTCTTGCCGGGGTTTGATGATCCAGGCGGGTAAATCCTGCGGGGTAATGGTCGTTGCAGGTTGAAGAGTCGCCAGCCGGATGTTTACCTGACGCCAGTCCTGACCGGAACTTTGCCATATTTCCGCCTCCCAGGAAAAAAGGATGCGCTTTTTTAGCGGTTGCGCCTCCAAACGGTAAAGAGAGGTCCATCCGCAACCCGACATGGTATAGGTATATGTCAGGGTGGCCTCGGCGATGGCAGGCCCTGACAGCAGGACCGTGACCTCCCATGCGGACTCTTTTTTGCCTATCTTCTGGTTTAAATTCTCCTGCTTTTCCTTCACCTTTTTGGTTATTTCCTCAAGTAGAGGTTCAAGGGCCAGTTTATCCTGAACCATCTTCGTGATATTCTTTCCGATGGCACTGGACATGTTGCCGGCGTCGGCGATGGTCTTTACCCTGGCCTTGGTCTGCAACTGCCAGAACTGGATTTGCGTATCCAGGGCACGGATGCCGGCCTGGAGGCTGTTCTGTTCAACTTTTAGCTCGGCAAGTTTTTTCCTCATGGCGACGATGCTTTGATCATCCTGAGGGGTAACCTGACGCCAGGTCTGGTCCATGATGGTCAAAGAGGAGGGACTTGTGAGCTGGGTCGCCAGGGTATCGGGATCCGCCTGGCCGGGAAGGGTAATGGTCGCCTGTCGCAAACCGTTGTCTATTGCTTTGAGACGAACCTTCTGCACCTCTTTGACTTGCGCTGACTGGGGATAAAATGTCACCTCCACCGGGGCGGCAAAAAGATGTGAAGGGGCCAGAGAAAAGGATAGTAACATGGCGAATATGCTGGTTAATATTAACTGCAGGGCGCTTCTCTTCATTATCAATCCTCCTAAGAAAATCATGGAGCCCATCATAGGGAGCACGGGGTTGTAAGTCAACCGATTATTGAAATAATAATTTAAGGAGGCAGCGCAACGCAGCATCCGGACTTTTTACGAAGCCGTCAGTGTTTTATGTTCTGGGCAATCGTAATGACTCTATCCATGATCTCTTCTATATCAATCGTCAGCAGGCGGCGGTCCCTCATGACGATTTTGCCATTGATGATGCTTGTCTGCACATCCGCCCCCGAGGCGCTGTAGACCAGTTGGGAGCAAAGATTATAAACCGGAGTCAAATGCGGCTTCTTCAGATCAACGATGATCAGATCCGCCTTTTTACCAACTTCAATGGATCCGATCAGGCGCTCCATCCCCAGTACCCTTGCCCCACCCAGCGTGGCCATCGTCAGTACCGTGCGGGCGTCCATAGTGGAGGGATCCTTTTTCATAACCTTGTGCAGTTTTGCGGCGGAATCCATTTCGCCGAACATATCGTGATCATTATTACTGGCGCAGCCGTCCGTGCCCAGCCCCACATCGATACCGGCGGCAAGCAGCTCAGGAATTGGCCCCACACCGGTAGCAAGCTTCATATTGCTCTGGGGATTATGGGAAACCTTCACCTTATTTGCCGCGAGACAGGCGATTTCCCCTTCATCGAGCCAGTTACAGTGTACGGCGACGGTCATCTCGTCCAGAACCCCCAAGGCAGCGAGGTGGTGTACCGGAGTGTTGCCGTAGCGATTCATGATGATTTCTCTTTCGTCGCTTGTTTCTGCCAGATGGATCAGGAAGGGGACGCCATGACGACGGGCGGCCTCCTTGATGGCGCGGATCGTTTGGGGAGAGCAGGTGTAAGGGGAATGACAGAAGAGGGCAGGGGTGACCATTGGCCTTTCCGGCAACCATTTGCCGAGGAATTTTTCCGCCCCCTCCAGGTGTCTTTCAATCTGGGCGGCGGTGACGCGTTCCAAATCAGCGTCCAGGAAACCCATTCCCGCCACGCACCGAATTCCGCTCTCGAGGGCGGCCCGGGCCACACTGCTCTCATAAAAGTATCCGTCGCAAAAGGTTGTCGTTCCCGAGAGCAGCATCTCCGCAATCCCGAGCATGGCCCCCGCATATACCATTTCACGGTTGACGTACTTTCTCTCGGCGGGGAAGATATGGTTGTTTAGCCAGTCCATCAGGGGAAGATCATCGGCGAGGCCGCGAAAAAAGACCATGGGGACGTGGGTGTGAGTATTGACAAGGCCCGGCAGAATGACGCAACCATCGGCATGGATTATTTCTTTTGGTGCATAGAGGCTGACTAGGGGGGCATGGGCTTCCTCGATGAAAAGAATCTCTCCGTCGCGAATGCCGATGAGGGGGTCTTCAATAATCCTGCTATCTTTGGCGAGAGTAAGGAGTTTGCCGCCCTGAATCAGAATATCAAGAGGTGCGCTGCAATGATTCATGATGATTGATTATGTCTTTTTCAGGCTCTCCATGACTTTCAACGCTATCTGATTGACCCGATCCATGGCTTCCTCCTCATTGATCGTCAGGAGACGGCGGTTTTCCATGACTAACTTGCCGTTGATAATGGATGTTTCCACATCCCCTCCCGTAACGGCGTAAACAAGATGGGAGTACGGATTGTACATGGGAGTCAGATGGGGTTTCCGGGTATTGATAAGAATGACATCGGCCTTTTTTCCTGCCTCCAGGACGCCGGTCAGGTGGCCCATCCCCAATGCCTGCGCCCCGTTGCAGGTGGCCATTTTAAGTACGGTGGGGGCGGGAAGGACGGTGGGGTCCAGGGTGGCGACCTTTGCCAGTTTCGCCGCCGAATCCATCTCCTGGAACATATCCAGGTTGTTGTTGCTGGCGCAGCCATCCGTCCCGAGGGCGACATGAAGGCCAAGTTTCAGCATCTGGGCGACGGGGGCGATACCGGAGGCAAGTTTCATATTGCTTTCCGGATTATGTACAACCTTGCAGCCGTGATCCGCAAATATGCGTATGTCCTCTTCATCCATACAGACACCGTGAAAGGCAATCAATTGTTCGTCAAGATAGCCGATATCCTTGAGAAAGTGCGTTGCTTTCTTTCCATATTTGTCCGTCAGCTGTTTAACCTCGGCGCTGTTTTCAAGATAATGCACGCCGATGGGAACGTTATATGCCTTCGCCAGTTCTTTAGCGTCCCTGAGCAGGGACGGCGAGCAGGTATAAAGGGAATGAGGCTCGACCATAATCTGGACGAGGGGGTCGCCGGACCATTTTTCAATTAGTTTCCTCGTGTAGTTTATACCTTCTGCGGGAGTTTTGAAACAGGGGGAAGGAAAGTCAAAGAGGACCTCTCCGACAAGACATCTCATGCCGGCGTGCTTTGCCGCGGAGGCAGTTTCATCCTCGAAAATGTACATGTCACAGAAAGTGGTGGTCCCGGACTTGATCATTTCTGCGCAGGCCAGCAAACTCCCCCAATAGGCAAGCTCGGGAGATACATTTCTGGCTTCGGCGGGAAAGATGTAGTCGTTCAACCAGGTCATGAGATCCATGTCATCGGCAATACCCCGAAAGCAGGTCATGGCGGCGTGGGTATGACCATTGACCAATCCCGGCATGACTATACAGTTACGAGCGGATATTTCCTTTTTACCCTGGTACTTTTTATTAATGTCTTCGGCAGAACCCAAGTCAACTATCTTGTCATCTTCAATGGCAAGGGCGCCATGGTCGTATATGGTTCCCGAGTTGTCCATGGTGACGATCATTCCACCGGTTATCAAGATATCAACGGATTGCATCTACCCACCCTTTCAGAGATATCCAGACCATGCATTCAATCAAGGCTTTCTTTTTGGCAGCTTATCAAGCTTGTTTTTTGATTTTTGCTTCTCTTTTTCAGCGCTCTGTTTCTGACCCTTTTCCTTATCTTTCTTGCCGCCCTTGTCTCCCATTACGTCTCTCCTTTTTCTGTTTTAAAAACATCTTCGTACAGCGTTGTTCATGTTGGAACCACACTATACCCCTTATCATTTGTGACAGCCTTGCACACTTTTAAAAATCCGTCAATATATACGGGAAGGAGCTGCCATCAGAGTTCCCGCCTCAAATAGCGGGCTTTCTGGTAAAGGCAATTTATGCATGCTATACGTTGAATGTAATATTGGCAGATCAAATCGCCGATTTTATCCTTGCCAAAGCAATGAAAATCCATTAAACGGATCTTACGGCAATTGAGAGGAATAAATTTACAAGACAAAGAAGCACACGCCTGGGTGGCGGAATTGGTAGACGCAAGAGACTTAAAATCTCTCGGTCCTTGTGGCTGTGCGGGTTCGATTCCCGCCCCAGGCACCAAATAAGTAATTGAAATGCAAGGTTTTATCCATTTGCTTGTTCTTTCATATTTTGGTCAATTGGGGTGACTGTGCCCGAGATTGTGCCCGACTGTGCCCGGAGGTAAGTTTCCTGTTTCTGTGCTGCCAAGATTAAATCAGTGTCGGAAACGATATTGTATCTTTCGAAAACTGACCTTGTCTTATGGCCTGACACCCTCATTGCAACAGTTTCCGGGACTCCCGCCCTGACCATGTTTCTTACTGCTGTACGGCGGAGGTCGTGGAATAACCTTTCCCCTATCTTCGCCTTTGTGCAAGCGGCTTTCCATGATCCCCTTATGTCCTTGATTCGATCCTGGCCGGGCTCATTCAAGAAAACATAGGGGGTCATTTTTTGAGTTTCCTTCATCTTGGTTTTTCTGGTTTCCCAAAGATCATTGAAAAGGGTCTTGAGTTCGCTATCAAGATATATCGTCCGTGCCTCATCGTTCTTGGCCATCCCCGTTTCTAACCAAACCTTGCTTTCTTTCAGGTCAACCCTTGACCATGTAAGACCTGTGATTTCCGAATAGCGCCATCCCGTTTTATATCCGAAGGTGACAAATGCTTTCAGGAAGCCGGGAAGGTTGTTTCTCAATCTCTGGAATTCATCGGCCTCAAAAAACCCTTGCCGGACATTGTTCTCTTTCAGCATGGAGATATGAGG